>ERZ791734.6-NODE-6-length-446124-cov-14.642923_pt1 | contig 446124 bp, 372 predicted proteins | sample MGYA00509953_ERZ791734 | MGnify/ENA primary metagenome ERZ791734 (study PRJEB30046, sample SAMN00792038) | human gut metagenome | study: EMG produced TPA metagenomics assembly of the A metagenome-wide association study of gut microbiota in type 2...
TCTTTATTTGGAATTTCAGGGTTGTCATGTTGTTAATTTTTCAAGGTTCTTTGTTTTCGCCTGTACCAGTAAAACTTAACGGAGAAGGAGGGATTTGAACCCTCGCGCCGCTATTAACGGCCTACTCCCTTTCCAGGGGAGCCCCTTCAACCGCTTGGGTACTTCTCCTAGTATCAAGCGCTTGAACTTTCCATCTTTGTTTATTGAAAAGTCAGCGGAGAGAGAGGGATTCGAACCCTCGCGCCCTTTCGGACAAACGGTTTTCAAGACCGCCTCGTTATGACCACTTCGATATCTCTCCATCCAGTTGTTTAAGTCTCCTTTTGACCGGCGACTTGTATATATTAGCACTTCTGTTTTTCTATGTCAACACATTTTTTCAAATTATTTCATTTTTTTGTGACTGGTATTTTCAAGTACTTCTTTACCCCTGTTTTTGCAGAAATTCCTGTCCAATACGCATATCTTCCGGTGTCGTAATCTTTATATTTGTATAGCTGCCCTCAATCACTTTCACCTGTATCTTACCGTATTCTTCGACCACCATCGTATCATCCGTCACTGCTATTGCTGCCCCATCTGCCCGTTTCTTCATCATCTTCTGATAACACTTCATCAGACATTTATAATCAAAGCTCTGTGGGGTCTGGATCTGCCACAGGTACTCTCTTGCAGGAGTCGCCATTCCAATCCGATTTTCATTTACGATCTTTATCGTATCCTTTACAGGCATCCCCACCGTACACGCTTTGTAATCTGCCAGTGTCTGGATCGATCTAACGACCATATCCTGTGTCACAAATGGTCTTGCGCCGTCATGGATCATGACATAATCGGTCTCCGGACATGCACACAAACCATTATATACAGAATCATACCGATTTTCACCGCCCTCTACTACAGATACAACCTTTGTAAAATGATATTTCTCTATGATCTCATGCCTGCAATATTCCACACTGTTTTTTCCTGTTACAAGAATGATGGAATCCACAGGACTTTCTTCAAAAGCTTTTAATGCATAATAAATTACAGGATAGCCTCCAAGCTCCATGAACTGTTTTTCAATTTTACTGTGCATTCGGCTGCCTTTTCCTGCCGCAAGTATGATCGCCGTTGTCTTCATGTTTTCTCTTCTATCCTTTTATCTTTTTTGCCTCTAATATTTGTTTCATATTGTATTCTTTCACCATATATTTACAAACACTCACAAAGCAGCAGAGCAATCTGCATTCACTTCTTACTGTATCCTTCTACCGCTCGCCTAATTTCAGATTTGGAACTGCATTCAGATCCAGCCCGTGTCTGGTACCTTTTATGAATTCATAATAACCAGCCGCTCCGATCATGGCTGCATTATCGGTGCAAAGGATCGGTGCCGGATAATATAACTGAATTCCTGCTTTTTCGCAGGCCGCTTTCATCGATGCACGAAGTGCTGAGTTGGATGCAACACCGCCTGCCAGCGCAACTTTATCCATGCCATATTTCCTGGCTGCATAGATGGTATGTTCTGTCAGTACATCCGTTACCGCTTTCTGGAAGGATGCCGCTACATCTGCGCGGTTGATCTCCTCATTCTTCATTTCCTTCTGATTGATATAATTTAAAACTGCAGACTTCAGACCACTGAAGCTAAAATCATATGCAGAATCGGAAATTTTTGCTCTAGGGAATTCAATTGCATCCGGATTTCCCTCTTTTGCAAGCTTATCTACCTTCGGTCCACCCGGGTATCCAAGTCCGATAGCTCTTGCTACTTTGTCAAATGCTTCACCTGCCGCATCATCTCTGGTCACACCAAGGATCTCAAACTGCCCGTAGTCTGTCACCTTTACCAGATGGGTATGCCCGCCGGATACAACCAGACACATAAATGGCGGTTCCAATGTCTTATCTTCTATAAAATTAGCAGCAATATGTCCCTCTATATGATGAACGCCTACCAATGGGATATTCTTTGCATAGCTGATCGCCTTTGCTGCTCCTACTCCAACCAGCAAAGCTCCTACTAAGCCCGGCCCATATGTAACTGCGATCGCATCTATATCATCCAGAGTACAGTCTGCTTCTTTCAGTGCAGCCCTTATTACCTGATTCACTTTCTCGATGTGTTTTCTTGACGCTATCTCAGGAACAACGCCGCCATACAGTGTGTGAATGTCAATCTGTGAATATATGATATTTGATAATACTTCCCTACCGTTTACGACGACAGCCGCTGAAGTCTCATCACAAGATGATTCAATTGCCAGAATCTTTATATCTTTTTTCTCCATTTTCATCTTCCTCTTTTTCCTGTTTTACCGTCTGTATCAGTCTGCAAATTTTAACGTTGTCTCCATCCGGTCTTTTCCTGCAACCGCAGCCGGGAATATTTTTCTTACTTCATCCATGTACTGCATCGGCTTGATCAGGGACGGACTATAATGTGTCAGCCACATCTGTTTTACTTCTGCCTCTTTCGCAATCTCCGCCGCCTCATACATTGTCATATGCTTATGGGAAACTGCCTTTTCGTATTTGTCCGGTTCACCATACATTCCTTCGCAGATAAACAAGTCTGAGCCTGCCGCATGTTTTGTAATAAGTGGTGTCGGACGGGTATCTGTACAATATGTGACCTTAAGCCCTTTCCGATCCGGTCCCATAACCATATCCGGTGTATAGAGCCTGCCGTCCAGTTCTATCGTCATGCCCTTCTGCAATGTATTCCAGATCTGCATCGGAACCTCCTGTGCACGTGCACGTTCCACATCGAATTTACCAGCACGGTCAAGCTCAAATGAATATCCATAACAGGTAACATTATGATTTACCCGGTACGCATTTGCACGTAAGCCACACACTTCAAATTCTTCTTCTTCCTCTGTCAGTTCTTTAAACTGTATCTCAAATGGAAGCTCCGGTGCGATCACGCGCAGAGAGTTCACTACCCGTTCCAACCGTTTTGGCCCAACCATCAGAACCGGATCCTTTCGTTCTGCATTTCCGATTGTCAGGAGTAGCCCAGGCAATCCGCTGATATGATCTGCATGAAAATGTGTGAACAGGATCACATCGATCGGTTTGAAGCTCCATCCCTGCTGTTTGACTGCTACCTGCGTTCCTTCACCACAATCAACTAATATAGAGCTGCCATTGTATCGTATCATCATGGATGTCAACGCTCTGTACGGAAGTGGCATCATTCCGCCTGTACCAAGCAAACATACATCTAACATATTCTATCCTCCAACTTCTATTTCCACTCTGTCTGTAAACCATTTCTCCTGTAAGGAAAAAAGAGTCATTTTATATTCAAATGACTCTCTGGTTCTACATATATTCTGCCGTTTCGTCTCTCTGTACCGGTACTGCAAAGCTGTCTGCCAGCCGGTCATAACAATCTTCGCATATACAGATCCTGTGGGTTTCTCCATCTTTCTTTGAGAAGTATCCCCACTTTTTTGAAATTATAATTGCATCTTCCATCAAAATGTCATTTCTGACTGACAATTCTTTCCCACACATATTGCAGCGTATTACATCCATCATAATTTCCTCCTGATCTTCCGGTTCCCCGGCGATCTCTGTATCTTTTCTATTGTCGATTATAATAGAAAAAATGCATCTTTTGTAGTGGGAATTCCTGTCATCTATGTATTATGAATGTGAACACTTCAGTTCCATGATAACAGCATCTTCTGTTGGTTTTTTATAATAATCTTTCCTTCTGGAAATCTCATCGAAGCCTAGTGATTCATACATTGATATTGCTGCGTCATTAGACTCACGAACCTCCAAGAAGATCTTTTCTCCATTGTCTTCTACACACATGCGGATCATTTCTTTCATCAGTCTGTGTCCGATTCCACATTTCCTGTAATCTTTATCAACAGCAATCCGAAGCAGTTCACAATCCTCACACGGTGCAGTAAAGATACAATAACCAACCACCTTGTCATCCTTCGTTGTGTCAACTGCTGTAAGCACGGTATCATACGTTCCATACATGGATGTCGCAACCATCTGCTCATTCCAGGAACTCATAAATACTTTTTCTCCCAGAGAAACAATATCAAGCAACTGTTCCTCATCGCCTTCTCTTATCTCAATGTTGTCTAAATAGGGCCCCGCCGCCCCGCCATCACTGACGCTATTACTCATTTCTTTCACCTTTCTCTTTTCTTTCTCTTTCTGCCTGAGACATTCTCAGATATTCCGGAGCAAAATCATCTCCATTTATATATTGTTCATGCGCATACCGGTAAGCGCCGGCATATGCGACTGATCCAGCCTTCTGTTTGTTCAGATGTGCCGGTGCCAGACGTGCATGCTTCATCTTTGACAGGATCTGAGATCCATACACCTGTATGCCATCACCTGTAAACTGCACTTCTTCATCTTTTTCAAGAAGCAGATCGATCAACTCATTTACATCCATCGGGATCTGATCCATCTCTGTAACCAGATTACCTGCTTCGTCAAATCTGTACAATCCAGTATAGACCTGATTTCTTCTGGCATCCATGATCGGACAGATCAGCCTGTCACTTCCCCAGAAATTGTATGCAAGTCCTTCCAATGTCGGAACAGGCACAACCGGCTTATCAAGTGCAAGCGACAGTCCTTTTACCGTTGCTGCTCCGATACGCAGTCCGGTAAATGACCCCGGACCTGCTGCGATCGCGATCGCATCTACTGCATCAAGCTCAATACCTGCTGCGTTTACAACCTCGTCCAGCATCGGAAGCAAGGTCTGTGAATGTGTCTTTTTGTTATTTACTGTAAATTCTGCAACCAGATTGTCATTTTCTAATAAGGCAACGGATGCAACCAGCCCTGAGCTGTCCAGAGCGAGGATCTTCATATCTTTAAACCTCTTCTATCGTTATCTTTCTATAATCTGTCCCTTTTTCAAGGTCTTTTTCAATCGTTATCTTCTGATAATGATCCGGAAGGATCTCTTCGATCAGATTTGCCCATTCGATCAGGCATACTCCATCACCGTATACCATCTCATTGTAGCCGATTTCTTCCATCTCATCCACATCTCCGATCCGATAGACATCAAAATGATATAACGGAAGCCGTCCGTTATCATATTCTTTCACGATCGTAAATGTAGGGCTGTTCACAATATCATCGACTCCAAGACCTTTGGCAAATCCCTGTGAAAATATCGTCTTTCCTACGCCCAGATCTCCAAAGAAACAGAAAACCTGTCCCGGAACCGCCTGTTCGCCAAGCTCCCGTCCGATCCTGTATGTGTCTTCTCTGCTGTTGCTTTCTTTTACAATCATCATAAATCTATCGTTATCTTCTTTCCTTTTACTTCATATGGTCGATAAGTAACTCCTGCCATATCAAACATTCTCTTGGATGCCATCGTGCTGTCGGTACTGGCATATTTATCCGACAGATAGATCACCTCTTTTATCCCACACTGAATGATTGCTTTCGCACATTCATTGCAAGGGAATAAGGTCGAATAAAGTCTTGCGTCCTTTAAACTACCGCCTCTGTAATTCAGGATGGCATTTAATTCTGCATGACACACAAAGAAATATTTATTGTTCAAAGGATCACCGATTTTTCCCCATGGCATGATATCGTCTTCACATCCGGCAGGCATACCATTATACCCTTCCGACAGAATACGATTATTATCGTCTACAATACATGCACCAACCTGAGTGGAAGGATCTTTGCTTCTCTCTGCTGACAACAGTGCAATACCCATAAAATACTGATCCCAGCTAATGTAGTCGGCTCTTTTCATCGGTGTCCTCCTTTTCTTTTCATCTGATCATCCGGTTATTTCCATATAGTGATAACCCATTTTTACATCGGCCATCTTATGGTTATACAACTTTTTTCTCTAAAATGCTACTCTGATTATGCTGAAAATTTTATCAATTTTAGCTGTAATATCAGCAAAACTGCCCTCAGTCATGGACGAAGTGATAAATGCAAGCTCTCCGTCCACACCTTCTGCTGTTACATATGTCACATCACCAAACAGCTTCTGGATCTCATCTTTTGTGATCGCATCTGCACTTACCCGTATGAAGAAACGATTAACCGCATCTCTGAAATCACCGATCGGAAGTGCTTCTGCATCCCAACTTGCCATAATATTCTTACCCATATGTTTTACTTCGTCTACAACATCGGATACAACGGCGGATGCTGTTGGAAGCTTTCCAGCTCCTCTTCCATAGAACATGATATCATCTACAACATTTCCATGTACAAATATGCCATTGAATACATCATGGATACCGGATAATGGATGGTTCTCGTCCAGCATCATAGGTGCAACGAAGGAGTATAAGGTATCTCCTTCCTTTTTAGTCGTACCTACTAATTTGATCGATACACCAAGTGCATCTGCATATTTGAAATCTTCTGTTGAGATCTTTGTGATTCCTTCTGTATGGATCTTAGTGTAATCCAGATGCTTTCCATATACGATAGAAGTCAGGATAGCGATCTTTCTACACGCATCTCCACCTTCTACGTCTGCTTCCGGATTTCTTTCTGCATATCCCAGATCCTGTGCCTGCTTCAGCACTTCATCATAAGATGCACCTTCCTGATCCATCTTGGTCAGGATATAATTTGTTGTTCCGTTTAAAATACCTGTGATCTCTGTTACTTCATCTGCTGTGATAGAGGTATTTAATGGACGGATGATCGGAATACCACCGCCAACAGATGCCTCAAATAAGAAATTCACATTGTTCTCTTTTGCGATCGCAAGTAATTCCGGTCCGTGAGAAGCTACCAGTTCCTTATTGGATGTTGCTACACTCTTGCCTGCTGCAAGGCACTGTTTTACAAATGTATAGGCAGGATTGATTCCTCCCATTACTTCAACAACAACCTTTACTTCATCATCGTTTAAGATGTCATTGAAGTCATGTGTCAGTATCTGCTGTACAGGATCTCCCGGGAAATCTCTCAGATCAAGAACATACTTGATGTTAATCTCTTCTCCCGCTCTCTTATTAATGATCTCGTGATTTGTATTGATTACTTCAACCACGCCTGAACCAACTGTACCATAACCTAATACTGCTATATTTACCATGTGGGTGTCTCTCCTTTTTGCATTCTTTTTTGTATATTACGACTCACTCCGGCTGCACCATTTTAAATATGCATTCATAAATCCGTCGAGTTCTCCATCTAAAACTGCGGCAACATTTCCGCTTTCTTCACCTGTCCGGTGATCCTTCACCATCGTATACGGCTGCATAACATAAGACCGGATCTGGCTTCCAAATCCATTCTCCAGTATCTCACCCCGAATATCCGAAATCTTATCCAAATTCTCCTGTTTCTTGATCAGATACAGCTTAGACTTCAGCATCTGCATAGCCTTATCCTTATTCATATGCTGTGAACGCTCATTCTGGCATTGTACTACGATACCGGTCGGAATGTGCGTGATACGAACCGCCGATGATGTCTTATTGATGTGCTGTCCACCGGCTCCGCTCGATCTGTAAGTATCGATCCGGAGATCATCTTCATTGATATCCACTTCCAGGTCTTCCTCTATCTCCGGTATCACATCACAGGAAGCAAATGAAGTCTGCCGCTTGCCCGCTGCATTGAACGGTGAAATACGAACCAGACGATGTACTCCTTTTTCTGATTTCAGATATCCATAAGCATTCTGTCCACTGATCTGTATCGTAACCGACTTAATGCCAGCCTCATCACCCTCCAGATAGTCAAGCACTTCCACCTTGAAACCGTGCTTTTCCGCCCATCTGGTATACATTCTGTATAACATCGATGTCCAGTCACAGGACTCTGTCCCGCCGGCTCCTGCATGAAGCGTCATAACGGCATCGTAACCATCAAACTCATCCGACAGCAGAAGACTGATCCTGTAATTTTCGAATTCCTTCTGAAATGCTGTCAGCATCTCACCGATTTCCTCTATCATAGAGGAATCGCCCTCTTCTTCCGCCATCTGAATCAGGGTTTCAATATCTGAAAAATCCTGTTCCAGCTTCTGATATTCCTCCAGCGAATCCTGCAGCTCCTTTAACTGTCTGGAAACACTGGTTGACTTTGCTACATCATCCCAGAAGCCCGGCTGTTCCATCTCATATTGTAATTTTCCTATGCTGTCTTTTCTGCCAGCGATGTCAAAGTGAATCCCTTACTTCCATTAATGGTTGTCTGTACTGATTCAGTGTGAACTTAAACTGGTCTGTCTCTATCATTAATTTCTCACCTACTTTATCGGTTGCATCCGCAACACATTATTTCTATTCGTTCCGTCCGCAGCAGTTCTTATATTTCTTACCGCTGCCGCATGGGCACAGATCATTTCTTCCGATTTTTTTTGCTTTCTTTACAGGCCCTCTGGATACAGTATCATCCTTGTTTGTTCCTGTAACTTTATTTACTTCCTCACGTTCAACCTTCTGTTCAACCTTAACACGAAGAAGCAGTTTTACTGTATCCTCCTGAATTGCTCTTGTCATTTCATTGAACATGTCATAACCGGCAAACTTATATTCTACAACAGGATCTCTCTGACCCAGTGACTGAAGTCCGATGCCCTGCTTTAACTGTTCCATATCGTCGATATGGTCAGTCCATTTTCTATCAATTACCTTCAGAAGGATAATACGCTCGATCTCACGCATATCTTCCGGACTTGGGAATTCTTTTTCTTTCTCATGGTAGAGTTCCACAGCCTCATTATACAATCTCTCTTTGAGTTCTTCTGTGTCACCCTTTTTGATCTCATGCTCAGTAAGTGCGATTGGTTCTGTAAATGGAATGATTTCACGGATCATATTGTCAAGCTCTACAATATTCCACTCTTCCGGTGCAACTTCTGATGAGCATACAGTATCTACACATGCATTGATATCATCCTTGAGCATCTTCAGGATAACTTCATGCATATCTTCACCGTCTAAGACTCTCCGGCGCTCCTTATACATGATCTCTCTCTGTTCATTATTTACACGGTCATACTCTAACAGGTTCTTTCTGATCGCGAAGTTGTTGCTTTCGATCTTCTTCTGGGCCTTCTCTACGAAGTTCGAGATTGTCTTATGCTGGATCTCTTCGCCCTCCGGGATCTTCAATGTATCATAAAGGCTCATAACTCTCTCAGAACCAAACAATCTCATCAGATCATCTTCCAGAGACAGGTAGAACTTGGATTCACCCGGATCTCCCTGACGACCGGAACGTCCACGGAGCTGATTATCGATTCGTCTGGACTCATGACGTTCTGTACCAATGATACGAAGTCCGCCAAGTTCAGCAACGCCCTCGCCAAGCTTAATATCCGTACCACGACCAGCCATGTTCGTTGCGATCGTAACTGCATTCTTCTGACCTGCTTCTGCAACGATCTCTGCCTCAAGCTCATGGAACTTTGCATTTAATACCTTATGTGGAATTTTTTTCTTGCTGAGCATGTGGCTGAGTTCCTCAGATGCATCAATATTGATTGTACCAACCAGAACAGGCTGTCCTTTTCTGTAACTCTCATTGATCTGCTCAACAATAGCGTTTAATTTCTCTTTCTTTGTCTTGAAGATAGAATCCGGGTGGTCAATTCTCTGTACCGGAAGGTTGGTTGGGATCTCTACAACATCCATACCATAGATCTCTCTAAATTCTTCTTCCTCTGTACTTGCTGTACCTGTCATACCTGCTTTCTTCTCAAACATATTAAAGAAGTTCTGGAATGTGATCGTAGCAAGTGTCTTGGACTCTCTCTTAACCTTTACATTTTCCTTTGCTTCGATCGCCTGATGCAGTCCGTCTGAGAAACGACGGCCCGGCATGATACGTCCTGTAAATTCATCAACGATCAGAACCTCGTCATCCTTTACAACATAATCACGGTCACGGAACATCAGGTTATGTGCACGAAGTGCAAGAATTATGTTATGCTGGATCTCGATATTCTCAGGATCGGACAGGTTCTCGATATGGAAGAACTGCTCTACTTCCTTCACACCGTTTGCTGTCAGCATAACGTATTTGTCTTTTTCATTTACAAGAAAATCTCCGTCTTCCTCAATTGCTGTATTCATCAGCATATCCATCTTGGAGATCTCGCCATCACCTTCACCACGCTTCATACGTCTTGCAAGGTAATCACACATCTTATAAAGCTCTGTCGATTTGCCGCTCTGTCCTGAAATGATCAGAGGTGTTCTCGCCTCATCGATCAATACAGAGTCGACCTCGTCGATTACACAATAATGAAGCCCTCTTAACACAAGCTTTTCTTTATAGATAACCATGTTATCTCTTAAGTAATCGAAACCGAGTTCGTTATTTGTTACATAAGTAATGTCACATGCATATGCGTCACGTCTTTCATCATTTGTAGATGAATTCAAAATAATACCAACTGTAAGTCCAAGGAACTCATGAACCTTACCCATCCATTCAGCATCACGCTTTGCCAGATAATCGTTGACTGTTACGACCTGAACACCTTTGCCTTCCAGTGCGTTTAAGTATACAGGAAGTGTAGACACAAGGGTCTTACCTTCACCGGTTCTCATCTCGGCGATACGTCCCTGATGTAATACAACGCCACCGATCAACTGTACTCTATAATGCTTGATGCCAAGCACTCTGTATGCAGCCTCTCTTACAACTGCAAATGCTTCTACCAGCAGATCATCAAGCGTTTCCCCATTTGCAAGTCTCTCTTTGAATTCTGCTGTCTTTGCTCTTAATTCCTCATCGGACAATGCCTGCATGTCAGAATCAAGTGCTTCTATCTTGTCCACAATAGGAGCGATCTTCTTCAGTTCTTTCTCACTATGTGTGCCAAATACTTTTTCAAATAATCCCATTCTATTATTCTCCTAACTGTTTTCTTGGTTTCATATCCAAATCTTATTACTCAGGGTACATAATACCATCATATGAAATTTATATCAAGAATGAATCTGAAAAGCTTTGGTAAAGCATTTATGAAATAATGATGAATAATCAACATTCATTCTTTAAATCTGACCACAAAAAAAGAGCCGCCAGCGTTAATTGTCTGGCGACCCTTCTTTTTATCCGAAAATCTCAGGCAGACATTCTTCAGACTATAGCTTCTGAAAATATCTGTCCCTGCTCAGCAGGTACGAGATTAAAATTCTGGTTCGATCAATCCGTATGTATTACCCTTTCTCTTGTAGACAACATTTACTTCTTCTGTCTCTGCATTTCTAAATACATAGAAGTTATGTCCAAGCAGATCCATCTGGATGCATGCATCGTCCGGATACATAGGCTTTACTGCAAATCTCTTGCTTCTAACGATCTTAATCTCATCATCTTCATCTGTTTCTTCTTCTACAAATGAATTCTGGAGATATGCTGCATTCTGCTCCTTGTCGATCAATTTCTTCTTATGCTTGTTCACCTGTCTCTCGATTACTTCTAGCACAAGATCGATCGATACATACATATCATCACTTACCTGTTCTGCACGAATGATATGTCCTTTCATAGGGATCGTAACTTCTATCTTCTGTCTGTCTTTCTCTACACTAAATGTAACCTGTGCAACAGCATCTTCTGCGAAATATTTCTCAAGCTTGGACAGCTTGTCATATACTGCATTCTTTAAACCTTCAGTAACATCGATGTTTTTTCCACTAATTATGTAATTCATGTTGCCCAACTCCTTCTTTTTCGGGTGTCCCCGAATTGATAATCTTATTATAACATAAACCACCATTTTTTCAAGTCATTTTAAACAAAAGGAAACCGTTTGTTTTTCATTTTTTAGTCAAATTAACAACTATTTTATATAATTTATGAAAACTACACAAATGCATATGTATCTTTTTTCTATCTCCCATATTTTCTTAATTTACAGTCTTGTATTCATCGAATGCAAAAAAAGAAAGCCGATACATACCGGGAGAAACAAGAACCTGTTCACTCACCATGTACCGACTTTTCTTCTATTCTGTTTATCCTTTATTGTCCAAGCAGTCTGACTGCCTTGATCGGAGTTCTGTAATTGTATACAGATGTCTTGATTCCTGTTGCTTCTGTACTTGCATGTACGATCATGCCGCCACCTGTATAGATTCCAACATGTCCGATATCTCCGTCTGTTCCGTAGAATAACAGATCACCCGGTTCCAGCTCTGAAAGACTTACTTCTGTTCCGTAATAAGACTGAGCAGTTGCGGAATGTGGAAGTGAAATTCCGAAGTGTGCATATACGGATAATGTAAATCCTGAACAGTCAGCACCATTTGTAAGGCTTGTACCGCCATATACATAAGGATTACCAACAAACTGTAATGCATAATTTGCAAGGTCTACACCAGTTGAACCGCTGGATGGCACCGGATCCTCAGAAGGTGCTTCCGTAGGAGCCTCAGTTGGTGCTTCCGTAGGGGCTTCTGTTGGTGTCTCAGTTGGTGCTTCTGTAGGAGTCTCCGTCGAAGCTTCCGTAGGGGTTTCTGTTGCCTGCTGCTCTTCCTCCTGCTGCTTCTGCTGTTCTTCCTGTTGTCTTCTCAATTCTTCCTCTTCTGCTGCTCTTGCAGCTTCAGCCTCTTCTACCGAGATAGCCTTTACTGTATTATATGAAATTTCAACATAATCCGAACTTACATAACCGGCAGTCTCATCATCAACCTTTACTTCTGTCCAGCCATCTGCCTGACCGATTACTGAATATGATTCTCCACCAGGGATCATTGTAAGACATTCACTGTCTGCATCTGCCTCGGCACGTACATTCAAGGTTTCTGTTGTAACAGTTGCCAACTTGCTGCAATGTTCTTCTGCATAAGCACCTGCATCGTCACCATATACAAGGAAATCGTTCTTTATGTATCCTTCACAGCTACCGGATGCAACCTTTGTCCACGTATCACCTTTTTCCTTTACAAGGGCAATACCATTTGCTCCAAGTGTTCCGACCAGTTCACCGTCTACACTTGCTGTAGCACGGATATTAACCTCATCCGTTACAGTTGTAAGACACTTTCCTTCAAACTGTGGATACTTACAGGTTTCCTCTGCCGCTCCCGTTTCCTCTGTCGCAGCTTCTGTTGTTTTTTCTTCTTTCTTGGTACTCCTTTTTGATGTCTTCTTTGTCTCAGTCTTTGCTGTTTCTGTCTTAACTGTTTCAGAAGAAGCATCCGTCGGTGTACTTCCATCTCCGGCTGAAGCCGTTTCAAGCTGAACAGATTCTACATATCTGTCAAGCGCTGATGAGAGTCCGATCGTTGAATCATCATATATGTTATTTGCTTTGATCACGCCAAATGCCGTTGTAGCTGCCAGACTGACTGTTACTACCGCAACGGATATCTTTCTGGTTCCTTTGGACATCTTATTACCTCCCTGACATGGAAATGCCATGTCATCAAACATTTGTTACGAAATTGTTACATTTCTGGTTCATTATAACAACAATTCAAATGCTTGTCAACATGGCATTCCCGTGTTTTTGCTTGTTTTTCAGCGTTTTTTTAAAAATTAAGATTTATTACATTTGTTACAAACTTAAGAAACAACTACTCCATCTTTGGCTTTTACTGTAACGATGGCACCTGTTTTTAATATCTGGGTCGCATTCTTTGCTCCGATGATAACCGGAACATCACGGCTGAGGCCTACGATCGCAGCATGTGAATTTTTCCCATCCTTTTCACACACGATCGCAGATGCAGTCTTTAACTGTTCCATGATATTATTGCTGGTCTCTTTCATTACAATAATATCTCCCGGATTGTAATTTTTCTGAAGATCTTCTTCTGTTTCTGCTACACATAAAGGAGCACATACCGACTTCTCGTTTACAGAAGTACCTTTTACAAGGATATGTCCAACAACATGTACCTTGATCAGGTTGGTTGTTCCGGCAACACCAAGTGGAACGCCGGCAGTGATAACAACGATCTCTCCATCCTTGATGTAATGATTTCTCTTCGCAGCTTCTACAGAATGCTCAAACAGATCATCCGTATTATTCTCCTCTGCAATCAGAAGCGGCTGAACGCCCCATGACAGATTTAACTGACGACATACCTTTTCAACCGGTGAACATCCGATGATCGGACATTTCGGTCTGTATTTAGAAATCATGCGGGCTGTTTTTCCTGATTTTGTTACGGTTACGATCGCTGCTGCGCCAAGATCGATTGCTGTTGTACAGGTTGCATGGGAGATTGCGCTGGTGATATCCGGATTCTGGATATTTCCTCTCTCATAAAAACGTTTTGTATAATCAATATCTTCTTCTGCACGTTCTGCGATCTTAATCATAGTATGGAGTGCTTCTACCGGATACTTGCCTGCGGCTGTCTCACCGGAAAGCATGATCGCGCTGGTTCCATCATAGATTGCATTTGCAACGTCTGTTGCCTCTGCTCTTGTCGGTCTTGGGTTCTTGATCATGGAATCAAGCATCTGGGTTGCTGTTACAACCTGCTTGTCTGCATTGTAAACCTTCTTGATGATCATTTTCTGGATTACAGGAACATCCTCTAACGGAATCTCTACACCCATATCGCCACGTGCTACCATGATACCATCTGATACACGGATGATCTCGTCGATATTTTCCACACCCTGCATATTCTCGATCTTGGAAATAATATTTATATTATCACAGCCATGCTCATCTAAAATCTTACGGATCTCCAATACATCATCTGCCGTTCTTACAAAGGACGCTGCAATAAAATCAAAGTCATTCTCAATACCAAATATGATATCTGCACGATCCTGCTCACTGATGTATGGCATGGACAGATTTACGCGTGGTACATTTACGCCCTTGCGATTGGATACCGGACCGCCATTTACTACACGACAGACGATCTTATTCTCGGATACCTGCTCTACCGTCATCTCGATCAGACCGTCATCGATCAGTATCGTATTCCCCGGTTTTACATCATTTACAAGATTCTTATATGTGATTGAAACCATCTTCTCATCACCTTCAACCTCATCGGTTGTAAATGTAAATGTCTGCCCCGGCTTCAGTTCAATCTTTCCATTTTTGAAATCTTTTACACGGATCTCCGGTCCCTTTGTATCCAGCAGTGTTGCAACCGGAAGGTTCAGCTCTGTTCTGAACTTCATGATACGTTCCATGTTGCGTTTATGCTGTGCATGATCTCCATGTGAAAAGTTGAATCGGGCAACATTCATTCCCTCGATCATAAGCTTTCTCAAAATATCATCATCATCTGTTGATGGCCCTAATGTACATATAATTTTAGTTTTACGCATAATGCCTCCTAATTTGTTGTTTTTATACTAAGAAACTATTATCAGTCTCCATAATACTCTTCATCCGGCACATGATCTTCCTGTTCTCCCGCTTTTGTTTCCGGTTTCTCCGGTATCCGTAGGATCTCATCTGCATATAATTTGACTGCTGCGATCAGATAGACAAATGTTATGATCACACACAGAATATACATAAATACAAACTGTCCCTTTAATACAAATCCTGCGATCAGGATCGCCGCTATAAACCACGGAGTTCTGATAAGTGTGGACGCCTTTACGATATCCGAAAAACCGATCTCATCACTGATACCAAATACATGCTTGAGTGCATTTATGATAAATCCCCATATCAGGGTTCCGACATAGTAGACAAATATCAGCAATACCGCCAGCACAAGTGTAATCCCAATCAATAACGGAGTATCATATTTTCTTGTCAGATTTAATAATGTATCCTTATCATATACATCCCGCTTCTCGATCGAACGCAGGTGCGAATAAACACTGTTCCAACTGATCCTGGTCGGTGAATCATCGCTGTACAGCAGAATCTCCTGATTGCTGACCACTACCATTGTCTTATAATGTCCAACCTCAAGAAGTTCATCGATCTCATCTGATTCCGTATCGTAATCCGTAGAATCGATTCTGATATATGCTTCTCCCGGACGTTTTAATTCATACTGCTTCTTACAATAAAATCCGTCTTCACTTACACTGAAATATGCAATTCTGTCATCGATCGCATCTGCCAGGCGGTTATATCCGATTCTCTTGCTGACCGGCATATAAAATACTAACGTCGGAAGAATCACGCATACAAGGATCACCAACAAATGGATGGAAAACCATGTTGCACTTTTTCCTGTCTTAATATATTCTGCCGGGCGGACCAGTCCTTTTAACATACCGCCTAATGCCCCAAAAAATCTTGTTTTTTTCTCCATATGATGTTCCTTTCATTTTTTATTACCGTGTTGATTATAACACGTCATCGCCTGACTTGGCACTACAAAAATGCTTTTTTTGTGCAAATTTCTGGTAAAGATTTTATCTGATCTTTTACCTGTTTTTTTCATAGTTCTTAAATTTCCCCAGATTATTGACATTTATATGTAAAAAAAATATTATAAATTAGTTAAGGATAAATAAAAATTGGAGGTTGCTTATCGTGAAAAAATTTATTACCACGGTATTGTGCAGTGCTGTCGCCGGTCTCACGATCTTCAGCGCACCTAAGATCGCCGGTCAGACCTATGCGCAGTCACAATATGCGTACACAACAGTTTCTACCCAGTCATCCAACATTTCATATGCTGACGAGATTGATGAAATGGTAGAAACAGGAACATTTGACAGTTCTTCATTAACAAAGGAACAGATTGACCTTATCAATAAAAAATACGGAGAAGATCCACAGGCAATTCAGGAGCTTCAGAAAAAATCTGACAGCATCAAGAATCCTTCTCTGGCTTCCATTGATACCAGCATCTATGCCCATGATGCACAGTTCAAGGGCTATGACATTATAAATGGTATTGATATCTCCCGCTGGCAGGGCAATATCGACTGGAAGAAGGTCAAGGCAGACGGAATTAATTTTGCTCTGATCCGTGTCGCACTCCGTACCACAGAATCCGGTGTGCTGGAAGCAGACGCATTATATAAGAAAAACATCGAAGGTGCTCTCGCCGCAGGACTGGATGTCGGCGTATATGTCTATTCCCAGGCGATCACAACGGCCGAAGCAAGAGCAGAGGCCAACTACACCATGAAGCTGATCAAAGGCTATAACATAAAGCTTCCGGTTGTTATGGACTACGAATACTACATCAATCATTCCGGCAGACTTGCACGGGCAAACTTAAGTCCTGCTGCCGCAACTACGATCTGTACTGCTTTCTGTGAAGAGGTAGAGAAGAATAATTACACCGCTATGGTCTATGCAAATAAATCTTTACTCACAGATGATGTATATGCAGATGTACTGGCAAAACGGTTCCCGATCTGGCTCGCCCAATATCCGGGATGGGATTCTGCAACCAACAGTGTGCATGCATCTTACGAAGGTAAATATTCCTACTGGCAGTACACATCTTCCGGCTCTGTAGCCGGCATCAGCGGTAATGTTGATATGAATTTCCGGTACATCAAAAAACCGGAAGCCGTTAAGAATCTGCATATCACTTCAACTTCCATGCAGAAGGCATCCTTGAAATGGAATAAAGTACCGTATGTATATGGTTATAAGATCTATCGTCTTGACAAGAGCACAAATACATATAAGCATGTCGGAACGACAGTCGGTGCAAGCAATACTTCATTTACAGACAAGGGTCTGGAGGTAGAAACCTTATACAGTTACAAGGTACTTGCGTTCTACGGAACAAATTCCGGTGCTTACAACGGCGGAGAGTCCAATATCGTTCATGCCGCTACACAGGAAAAGAATATTGATAAGGTATCAATCGCCAAACGGGCAAAGGATTCTCTTACTTTAGAATGGACTCCGCAGACCGAAGTTTCCGGCTACCACATCGTACGTTTCAATCCGGCAACCGGTAAATACAAAACCGTTGCTTATGTAAAAGGAGCCAAAAACAATACTTACACAGATACCAAGCTGGCAAGCGGAACAACTTACACTTATAAAGTGCGTGCTTACTTTGAAGAAGGCAGCCGCCGCGCATTTTTCAAATACTCCTCTTCCATAAACGGAAACACCCGTCCCGGACAGGCCACAGGTGTAACTGCTTCCTCTACAAAGAATACCGTAACCGTTAAATGGAATGGTCAGATAAATGTTGCCGGCTATATCGTTTACCGTTTAAATGACAATGGTAAATGGGTACGCGTTAAAACGATCACAAATAAAAACACAACCTCATATACAGATAAAAAATTAAGTGGCAATACCATTTACAAATACTGTGTTGTTGCTTACTACAAGAAATCCGGCAACAATGTCCGTACAGATCGTTCCAAAACAGTATCTATTATGACAAAACCAGCAAATGCCAGAAGCGTGTCCGTTATCCCATCCAAGAATAACTCTGTAAGTATTTCCTGGAAATCTTCTAAGAATATTTCAGGTTATCTTGTTTATATGAAAAACGGAACCACAGGTTCTTCCTGGAAACGGATTGCAAAATTATCTTCCGATAAGACTTCCTGGACACAGAAGGGACTGTCCGCAAACGGAACCTATAAATTCAAGGTTAAAACCTATTACCGCGGAAACGGTGCTACTTCGATCAGTGATGCAGCTACGATAACCGTTAAGATCCCACCGAAAAAGGTAACAGGAGTAGCTGTAAACAGCTACGGTTCCAAGCAGTTAATGACATGGAAGGCTCAGACAGATGCAGATGGGTATTATATCTATCGTTATACAAATAAAACAAAGAAGTATACAAAGCTAAAAACGATCACCAACTCCGCCGCTTCTTCCTATATTATCAATGAAGCCGGATCATCCAAATACAGCTATTGCATCGTTGCCTACAACAAGTCAAATGGAAAGGCTTACAAGGGAACCAGATCTGCACTTACCGCTAGCAAGAAAGGCAGCCAGAAGATGCAGGTTATATGCAGTGTCTTAAATGTAAGAAAAGGTCCCGGAACCGGATATGATATTATTCAGACAGTTTCTTATGGAACAGAGCTTACACTCAAAGGCTTATATCAGGACTGGTATCAGATTTCCTTCACAAAGGACGGCAGAACCTACAACGGCTATGTTTCAGCCGCTTATGTAAAATTGAAATAAGCAATAACCATATATAAAACGGCAGGAATGCATTCCAAGCACTCCTGCCGTTTATTTCTATTACTGTTTTTACTTATTTGCTGAGTCCGGAACAAACATATAACCAATCCCCCGGACAGTACGGATATATACCGAATCCTCTTCCAGCTTATCTCTCAACCGTTTGATATATACCGACAAGGTATTATCATCCACAAATGACTCATCGACATCCCACAACCGTTCGATCAACTGTCTCCGTGTCATAACCTGATTCTCATGAAGCGTCAGTTCCCGAAGCAAACGAAATTCACTTGGTGTACTGTCGATATTCCGTTCATTCCGGTAGATCTTATACTGTTTATTATCTAGTCTGGTGTGTCCGAAAATGAAATCTTCTCCTGCTTCATTTTCCAAATCTGTTTTTTTGATATTGTTATACCGCTGTCTTCTCAGGATCACAGAGATCCGTGTCAGCAGTTCCTTTACCCGATATGGTTTTGCTATATAATCATCTGCACCAAGCTCCAGTCCCTGTACCAGATTCACTTCATCTGATACTGCTGTAAGAAATATGACCGGAACATAATTATCTGCCTCACGGATCTCTCTGCAGAAATCATAACCATTTCCATCCGGCAGCATAACATCAAGCAGCACCAGATCGATATCCGGCTGCAGACACTTTCTCGCAGTCTTAAGATCCGAAGCATGCACCACTTCATAATGCTCTGTCTTTAATGTATATTCCGTCCCCATTGCCAAAGCAAAATCATCCTCAACTAACAGGATCTTCTCATTTGCCATTTCTCACACCCCTGTTCTATTTTATTCACGATCCAGTGCAAAGAAACACACCGCACTGACCAGACTGATAATGATACCTGCCAGAAACAGATAGAAGCCCAGCCGGTATCCTGCAAAGCCTTTATAGCCATTTTCCTGCATACTGCGTGTTGTTTCTTCCATAATCCCATGAATCGCCCGAATCGTCTTACTGTGTGTCAGCAGGAATAATTCAATACCGGAAAGAACAGCCGGTATAAAAAACATCAGATTGAAGATGTCCCAGGTATCCCGGTCTCCACGCAGATAGATCACAACCAGTACAATTCCCGCTATCCCGGTAAGGATTGCCAGATAAGGCAATATCCGGACAAACAGATTGATATCTCCCATCGCCTGATAACGGTCTGCAAGCTTTTTCAGATTTAAAAGCGGAAACCATTCCTTTACATCCTGATAATCCTTCATGGTAAACTGGTATCCCAGGAATGGGAAACATCCGGATATCAGGATCATAACCATCCCAGCCAGATACGTCAGGCTGAATTTATTTACCTTCATACACCCTCCATGCCAGCAATTATTTGATACGGAACGTCGCTTTTACATAACCATCTGCGAACAGCACATGATCTCTTCCGTCAAATGCCCACTTTAACTCTTCTTCTGCATAAGATGGCTCTACAAATTTAACATCAATTCTGGATACGTCCTCTGATTTTACAGCCGCTGTACGAAGAAGCAACATACCCTGAACAACCGGATGATCGGTCAGATGAATCTTATTCTGATCACCTGTCTCCTTGCTGAAGCTGTAAACCTCTTCTTTTGAAAATGTGTGGAACTCCTCTGCATTATCATATGATGCAGCCTCTACGCGCTTCAATTCCTTCTCTTTATCGGATGGCTTTACAAGTGTCACGGTAAATTTCTCTACCGGTGTCTCTACGCCATCCACATAACCGAGGATCGGAAGGATGTACATAAATGCATTCTCCTTTACAGCCCCGAATTCATAGCGGATACTGTCTGCCTGTCCAGCCTGTTCCTTCTCTGCCATATATGAGATCTTGCCGATAAATGCTCCCTGATATGTCGATGCATCCATCTCCGTCATCTTTGTTCCTATCGCCATCATTCTGTCATAAATATTCATATTGTACCTCTTTCTTTCTATAATTATTAAAATCGCCTGATTTTCAATTAAATATATCTAAATAATTTTCCTGATCACATTTAAACCTGATTCTATGTTCCAATCATATTCATAATATATGTTTCTCTCAGAAAATTCAACAACCGGTAATTTCATTTTAAAAGTCCATGCGGGTGCCGGGCTCTGGTGCTCCAATCTCGTAGCCCTGTTCACGGATCATCTGCAGGTCAGTTTCAAATGTGATTCCGGTCGTTGTCAGAAAGTCACCGCTGATCACGGCATTTGCCCCGGCACGAAGAGCTGCCTTGCCATTATCCGGCAAATAGGCTCTGCCTGCCGCCAGACGGATAAAGGTATCCGGAAGGATAAAACGAAAAACAGCCACCGTCCGGAGGAACTCCTCCTGCTTCATCGGCTCCTGATGTTCAAAATACGTTCCCGGAATCGGATTCAGCATATTGATCGGAACCGAGTCCACATCCAGCTCTCTTAACGAAAATGCCAGGTCGATCCGATCCGAAAGCGTCTCTCCCAGTCCGATCAGTCCACCACTGCATACTTTCATCCCAGCAGCTTTAGCTGCACGGATACTCTTTCTCTTATCATCTGATGTATGCGTCGTGCACAAGGTCTTAAAGAACGCATCCGATGCTTCCATGTTATTATGAACCATTGTCATACCAGCTTCATGAAGCTTTATGAAATCCTCCTCATCCAGCATACCAAGAGATGCACAGACATGGATATCTGCTGTCTTCCTGATATCCTCCACATTCTGAACTGCCAGTGCTACCTCCCGTTTCGACAGCCGCCGTCCAACAGATACAAGCCCGTACCGGTAAGAACCACGGCTCTTATCCTGAACCGCTATATCGGTCAGGATCTGCTCACCCAGTACACATTCCGCCGGGACCTTCTCCTTTGCTCTGGTTGACTGTGCGCAGTACAGACAGTCCTCACCGCACTGTCCAACCTTAACAGCCGCCACAGAACAGACATCGCAGACATTTCCACAGAAATGCAGTCGGATCCGGTCTGCCGCTTCAGAAAGTTCTGACAGATCTACATCGATAAGCCGCTCTGCTTCCTCCCTGCTGATACGATATCCATCCATTATCTTATGTTCCAATCTCTGAAGTTCATCCTTTGTCATAATTCATCATTGTCCTTTATTAAGAAATATTGCCCTTTTCTATAAAACACATAGCGTATTCGTTTTTCATCCAATTCCTTATTAATATACCATCTAAACAACATCTTGTGAACTACCCAATGTTCCGCATTGCCACGCCCGGCTTGTCCTCGCACCTACCCACTACCGGCTATGTATTACCCAACTTCGCGCCTGCCTACTACCAGCTGGATTCTTTGCATATAAACATAAAGCAATATTTTCGTTATGAACTTGTACCTTGCCAGCGAATGCGGGTGCATGTTTGAGCCGAAGGCGAGTTTGCGCAGGAGCATGAGCAAATAAGGCAGGTACAATTCATAGAAAATATGCGAGTTTATATGCAAAGAATCCAGCCGGAAGGGGCAGACATGAAGCGGGGCAATACACAACCGGGAGGAGCCGGGCGAAACCTTAAATCTCTTTTTTTCGGCATTATTCTCTTTCAAGTTTTTGTAAAATATAGTAGAATTACAGGGTATGGGGTCATTGGAAGGCGAACCCCTTTGGAGGTTATATCTATGATTAATATACTAGTAGTTGAAGACGAAAAACCTATTGCAAACCTGATCAAAATGAGTCTGACAAAGGCAGGCTATTCCTGTACCTGTATTTATGACGGACTTGCTGCCGCAGACATACTGGAAGAAACCCCTTTTGATCTGGTTCTGCTCGACATCATGCTTCCGGGTGCATCCGGCTATGATGTTCTTGAATATATCAAACCATTAAAAATACCGGTTATCTTTATTACAGCAAAAAACTCCCTGAACGACCGTGTCATGGGTCTGAAGATGGGAGCCGAGGATTATATTGTAAAACCATTTGAGATCGTTGAGCTTCTTGCAAGGATTGAAGTTGTTCTCCGGAGATATAATAAGCTGAATACAACGATCACCGTCCGCGATCTTGTTATTGATACAGTTGCGATGAGCGTCACAAAAAATGGAAAAGAGATTCCACTGACGAACAAAGAATATGAGCTGTTATTGTTATTTGCACAAAATCCGGGAGTTGCGCTCTATCGTGAAACGATATATGAGCGTATCTGGGGTGGTGACTATCCTTGTGACAGCCGGACGGTTGCTCTTCATGTCCAGCGTATGCGAAAAAAACTCGGACTGGAAGACTGCTTAAAGACCATCAACAAGATCGGATACCGTCTGGAGATTTAAAAAGGAGTTTCTATGAAATTTAAGCATAAACTTGTATTATGTATGGTTGCACTTCTGGGACTGTCCTTCGGTCTCGGAGGAACCATGCTGATCCACCGATCATTCAAAACCTCGTTATCTTCCACCATCGACAGTGACCTGCAAAATTATGAGAGTATTCAGAGTACTCTGCTGATTGCTGTTGATACAAATTCTGTATCATCTTATATCGACATGTCTAATATCATTAACCAGCTTTCAGCTCAGGGAAACTCCAACCGTAAGAATATCATTCTTCGAAATTCGGATATGGAAGTCGTAAGCATCATGAATTCATCCTTTACATATAAAGAAATGAAACCATCGGATGAAAATACCTGTAATTCGATCATTTGGAGAGAAAATAATAACTACTATCTGCAATTATGCAGTTCCATGGATATCAATACAGAAAATCTGGACATCTCACAGATGGACATTGTCTATGACATCACTTCCGTGTATGCTGCTCGTGCGCAGGAACAGAATACATTCCGTCTGCTGTTGATCGCGATCTTCGTTGTCGGAAGTATCACATCCATGATCGCAGCCAGCCTGCTTACAAAGCCGTTGGAAAAATTATCATCACTTGCGCAGCATATCTCCCACGGTGATTACTCTGCCCGTCTGCACATCCACTCCGGCGATGAGATTGAGGCACTCGCAAATGATTTCAACAACATGGCAGATACTATCGAAGATAACATCTCAGAACTTCATTTCTCTATGGAAAAACAGGAACAGTTTATGGGAAGCTTCGCACATGAATTAAAGACCCCAATGACTTCGATCATCGGTTATGCCGATCTTCTGCGAAGCCAGAATATGAGTGAAGACGAAACAAATGAAGCAGCCAACTATATCTTCTCAGAAGGAAAACGTCTGGAGAGCTTATCTTTAAAATTACTGGATCTTCTGGTTGTAAAAAATCAGGAAACCATATTAACACCGACCGATCCTTCCCTCGCGATCCAGAATGTGATCAATGTTATGAAGCCGGAGCTGGCAAAGGAACATATAACATTAAAGTCAAGCTGCCGAAAGGGCTGCTGTATGATGGACATCGACCTCTTTCAGTCTCTGATCATCAATATCATTGATAACGCCAGAAAAGCGATCGACGACAATGGTCTTATCCATGTAGCCGGAACTGTAAGGGATGATAATTATGTAATCATTATCAAAGATAACGGACGGGGAATGCCACCGGAAGAAATCACACGAATCAGTGAAGCTTTCTACCGAATCGACAAATCCAGATCCCGTGCGCAGGGCGGAGCCGGACTCGGACTTGCTATTTGCAGCAAGATTGCAGAGATCCATCAGGCTAAGATCAAATACAAGAGTGCCGTCGGACGCGGTACGGTTGTCACTATTACATTACCAAATATAAAGGAGGCGGCACATCATGAGTAACGAAGAAAATAAAGAATCTGTCATTGCTTCCTATGAACTGACCGCTGCCCATAAGGAAGACGATGATATCTCTGAATCAGAAGTAAATGATATGATAAATGAGAGTGAAGAAGGTACTGTTCCCTCTGTCGAACATACCGGAAAAGCACGCGGTATTCTTCATTTCCTATACAAGAATCTTCTCTGGTTTATAATATGCATTGCAATTTTTGTGATCTGTATCATTGCCTCGAATCTGTATTTTCGTATTCAGGACAGGAAAACATTGAATTCCGTATCCAGCCACGAGATCAGTCCGAACAATCTCGATGTAACAAATAAACTGACACTGCTTGAGAAGATCAACATCATAAACGGAGAATGTTATTACACCGATCTGAACTTTGATTATACGGACAAACATTCCTACAGTGAGATCCATGATGTAACCGTAAATGAACTGACATCGTATTTCTCTGATTATTTCTCCTGTGATTTCACTGTAAATGGTATCTATGAGATGTATATATCCAAATATCTTGCAACGTCAGACGAAAATTCTTACCGCAGTTTTACGATATGGGTGGTTAATATCTACTATTTTGGATTTGAAATGAATTGTTTTCTGGATTATGACACGAACAAACTGATTACATTTACAATGAATCTGGACCCTAATTCTAACACTTTCTACAATAAAGAAAGTCTGGTAGAACTGGAATATTACAATGATTATATACTTCCACTGTATAACTTTTTAGGAAGCCATGTCGGTAATTCAACTACGTTCAGTGACACTTGTTTTGACACTCTATACGATATATTAGTCTCTTATTATGAGCTCAGCTTTGAGAAAGGATCCGGAAACGGTGCAGGTATGACTCCAACAGAGATACCGGATTCTGATCTGCAGTTATTTGAAAAGCTGACAGGAACACCTCTGACCGCTCATACCTATTATACTTACACTACTGAGATTAGTATGGAATTAGAAGCCGATACAACAGAAGAATACAACTTTTATATGAAAAACGGATTGTTCTTCTACCAGATGAATCGATATTTTTATAATTAACAGATGCTTAATACTTCTTTAGAAGAAATATGCAGAATAGATGCATTTTTTTGCAAATTATGATGCATCCATCCTTTATAGTAACATCATCAAGACAAGGGATGGTGCTTATGAAGTATTCAAGCAGAGAACAGAACAGGATTGAGCGCAGCACATTTTTTAAGACAGAGAGGTCTTTTACACGCTGCAATTATCTCAAAGTTAAGTTTGGTATCTTTGCCACATGTTGTTTTATTTTGTTTGTTGCCATTTTGCTCAAAGGTACCATCCTGTGATTTCTTGAGCCCCCTCATATTTCAGACTAGCTCCAGATGCGTTTCCCGGCATCTGGAGTTTTTCATTGTTTCTTATCATCTGTCTGCTCTTTTAATCTGCCCTGACGTTCCAGCTTATACTGTGTCTGCCGCCTTTTCGCAGCAATCCGTTTCTGCAGCTTTGCTGCCTCCCGTTCCGCCGAACGATCCGGCAGTATTCCACACGCTTCAAGTGCTCTTGGCCAGGGTCCAAAATAGGATTTTACCGCGGCTACCTCCTCCACCGTGAAGTCTGATTTTTTCGGATAGCGTTCCAGTTGTTTATATGTAGCACGCAGCATTTCCATACAGTTTTCTTTTGTCAGATCGTTTTCTGCCATAATCAGCTTTCCTCTTTCCTGTATTTTCCTACAGCTATATGCTGTATCTGTCTTCATAGATTATCTTCTATACCATACAATGTTTCCCGGTATATTGCAAATACCGGCTGCCATCCGTTCGTTTTACAACGCTTCCGGATAGTAGCCGGTATTCCTTTTACTGACAGATCAATGTTTATCCGTAATACATATCACCTTACGGCTTCATGTATCTTTTTTATTATTTTGTCTTTACAGACGTCTTACCACTGTAAACACTGTAGAACTTCTTTCCATTGATCTTCTTATATGCTCTTACCTTGACATAATATTTCTTACCCTTTTTCAGGTTCTTGATCACAGCACTTGACTTCTTGCTGCTTACATATGTACTCTTTGCATTCTTGAATGCTTTATTTGTTGCATATGTGATCTGGTAACCACTTGCACCTGATACCTTCTTGTAAGAAACCTTGATTGCCTTGGTCTTATATGCAGCAGCCTTCTTTACAGTCGGTGTTGCAGGTACAACAATCAAGGTGATCGTTCCTGTACTCTTCTTGTAATTTGCTGTTGCTGCGGCTGTTACTTTGATCTGTACCTTACCTGGCTTCTTTGCGGTAACAAAGCCGGTCTTCTTATTTACAGTTGCGATCTTCTTATTAGAAGATGTATAAGTAACCTTGCCCTTTGCAGAAGCCTTCATCTTCACATACTTACTGTATGCATATACTGTCTGCTTCTGGATCGTCTGTGATGCTTTCTTGATCACAAATGTGCTTTCTACTTTACCGGTATAGTTGCCCTTACCGGTAATAACTACCTTTGCGATTCCTGCATTCTTGTTATTTGAATATGCTACAGAATAATCATCGGTTGATAATGCCTTGCCGGATACTGTAACCTTTACAGCCGGTTTCTGTGCCTTACCTGTATATGTAACACTTGGAACTGTTACAACAGTGTTTTTGGCAGTCAGTGTAACCTTCTGATCCGGAGTCTCTGTAGTTGGCTCTTCTGTACTTGGTTTCTCTGTTGTCGGTTCTTCTGTAGTTGAATCAGAAGAATCTTCTGTTGTCTTATCAGGATCTTCTGTATCCGCCTTTTTCTTAACAGTCAGACGAACTACTGTTTCTGCAACTTCGTAATTTGCTGTTCCGGCAGTCTTGATCGTAATATCTGTAAATCCTGCTGCCTTTACTGTTACAAGACCTGTATCATCGATCTCTGCAACTGCAGGTGCCGATGAAACGAATGTCAATGTACCATGACCATCGGCTGCAAGAACAAACGGATCTGTACCTTCTGTTACCTCTATGCTCTTAGATGCAACCTGGATTTCCTGTTTTGCCTTCACAATTTCAAATGTAACTGTCCGTGAACCTGCATATCTTCCATCGATTCCACGAATCGTTGCTGTAGCCTTTCCGACAGATACACGCTGTCCTGAAACCGTATAATCAACATCCTTTACAAGCTGATATGTGCCATCTGTGATTGTAAGTTCCGGTACGATCACCTTTCCGGTATATTCTACAGAAGCAACCGGAGCAATTGTTGCCTTGCTCAGATCTCCCATAACTGTAACCTTAAAGGAAGCTGTAGCTGCCAGATAATTGTCACTCTCCGGTGCTGTAATTGTAATAACTGCTGTTCCGATACCATTGATCTGAAGCTTGCCATCTTCTGTTACTGATACAACAGCTTCTTTATCAGATGATAATACAGGAGTTGTCTTTGCTCCTGCTGCAACTTCGATATCTGCCTTCTGTCCGTATACGACCTTCCGGTCTTCCGGTACATTTGTGATCTGCTGTTCTGCTTTCTTGATCTCGAAGGTTGTCTGAACCTGTCCGGAGAATTCGCCCTTACCTGTTACCGTACAGGTAGCTGTTCCGGCATTCTGCGCATTTTCAAATACGACATCATAGTTTTCTTCTGTTATCAGATTACCGTTTACATATACCTTTACTTCCGGTTTTAATTCTTCTCCGGTATAAACTGCATCTGCAACTACTACCTTTGTATTTGCATCTGTCAATGCCTTTTCTGTCTCTGCTGTCGCAGTGATCTTGTACCATGCAGTTCTTCCTGCTCCGGATGTTACATGACACAGCACTCCATCTGTCAGATCCATAACATTGGAAAGTCCATCAACTGTTACATAATGTGAATCTGCCTCTGTCTTGTAGCTGACTGGCAGAGCTGTAAGGTCTGTGTCCTTGAATAAATCTACGTTTACAATAAATGGATCATTCTCTGTACCGGTTCCGGCAAGTTCTTCTCCATTCATCCTATAAGTAATGATCTGATTCCACTGAGCATCGTATGTAGATGATACCTCAAAGTTCATCTGACTACTTCCAATTATAAGCTCTTTCAATGTTGGAAGACCTGAATATGCAGATGCAACATCGCCACCTGTAAGCTGATAGTGGAATTCTAATACATCTCCATCCTGGATCGTTGTAGCTGATAAGCCCATATTGGAGAAATCATCTTTGTTGTATGAGAACATCCATCCTGACATCGTATATTCAGCCTGAACTGTCAGTCCATTGATGGATTCCATATATGGTCCATATCCTGTATCTGCCAGAACATATGGAATGTTGTTCTCCTTTAACGCCTTCTCAACAGCATCCACTGCAGTCGCTGCATCAACTTCTACGTCATCAAGGATCACACCATTTTCAGATGCACCCTTAATTCCCGCTGCTGTTGCTGTATAGTCATATACACCGACTTTAACATGCTTCTGATCAGCAACCGCTGCCTGTAACTCTTTATAAAGATCTACAAATGTCTGATCTTCTGCTGATAACGGAACATTTGCAAGCACATTGATAACTGGAGCTATACGATCCAGCGTATCCTTATCAGCTTTCTTTGAAACTGTTTCTGCTGTCAGCTTCTTTACTGCTGCTATATCAGCAGGAGATACATATACTGCCTGATCCTCTGTAAATGTGCTGCTTGCTTCATCTGCACATGAATAAACCGAATCAGATAATGTCATATATGCTGACTGTCCTGTAAATATTGTCTGTTCCTTTGTCTGGCTGGTGCTCAGAATTTCTCCGCCACTATAACAACCTGACATCTCTACACCTGCGTTGTTTGCTGCCTTGCCTTTAAAGCATCCGGCAATTCCACCTACATTTGTCTGACCTGATACTGAACCGGCATTATAGCAGTCAATGATCTTACCGGCAGGTGCTTTTGAACTGGCTTCATTATGAATACCAAGAATACCACCTACGTTATTCTTTGCTATAACCGTTCCATAATTTGAGGAATTCTTGATTGTAACATTTCTATTTGTCATTGCACCAAGAATACCACCTGCGCAACTGCCATTTTTAGCAGTGATCGTGCCGTAATAGCTACAGTTGTCAATCACATTTGTACTGGTATCTGAATTTGCTCCGCAATATCCAACGATACCACCTGCATAAACATAATTTGAAGTTCCTGTAAATGTGATATTAACCTTTGAAACACAATTTGAGATCAATACATTTTTTCCTGCATTTTCCTTAAGCATACCTGCAATTCCGCCGGCATGTGTTGCTGTGCTTGCAGAAATATTTCCTTCTACTGTCAGATTCTTGATCTGACCTGTTACTGATCCGAATAAACCTGCATCCTGAACATTGTCCACATACAGATTCTTGACTGTATGCCCCTGTCCATCAAATGTTCCTGCATAACCATAACTTGAACTATTCGGTTTGACAGGGATCCACTTATATCCTGCAAGATCGATATCTGCAGTCAGAACCGCATTGATCGTGTATTTTGTCTTTACTTCATTTGCGAACCAGTAAAGTTCTGCTCCGGTTCCAATCTGGTATACACCATCTGACTGTTTCGGTTCAGTCATAGTCTGTCCATCCCACGCCTGAGCATCGGCAGGTGTCAGACGGATCGTCTTTGTAATACTGTCTGTATCCTCCGGAATCTCAATCGTTCCTGTCTTATATATATAACCTGATGCACAAATGACATATGAATATGTTTTTCCTACAAATCCCTTGAAAACTCCATCCGTTACTTTTGTTTCTTTCTTATCTTCATCTAAGATCTGAATTGTATAATCTGTAACCGGTTTTTTCGTCTGACTGTCTGTTATATTCAATGTTACCGGTACGAAATCAGAAGCTACAAGCTTGAATTCTACATCCGGAAGATTACACATATAAGCGGTATGACGGCTGGCTGCCATCTGTACCGGTACACCTGTGTCATGGCGAACTGCCCGATGAGAACCGTATGGTGAACCATAAGCACTCCATCCACCTATTCCGTTTTTCAGACATCCTGTCAGACGGAATGTATCACCTGCAAAATAAGTCGGGATCGTAACCGTAATCGTCTGTGAAGCCGGTGTTGATGCAAACATATACTGGTTTAGTTTTCCAACATATTCTGTTCCTGTTGTGTCAAAAAAGCAGATTGCTGCATCCATATTATACACACCTGCTAATTTACTGGCAGGATTGTATAAGCCATTATAAGAACGCTTACCGTCTTCACTTCTTTCTCCATAGCTGATCTCAATGGAATCACCCGCTGTCAATTCATCTGCGGTTATTTCATTTCCATCTGCATCTTTATATTTGTATGATACTGCAACTTCTTTTGCACGTATCACCTGATAAGTACTGACACCATTCTTTGTAACTTTAACAATATTTGGTCCTTCTGTAAGCCCTGCGACTGTATAACTGCCATCTGAATTTCTTGTGATGTTCTTTGCAGAAAATCCGCCGTATGTCAGCTTATTGTCTATGATCTCCGGACGAAGGACAGATACGGATACTCCACTCTCCGGTGTAAATGTATACTCAGCTCCGTCTGTTCCTGCCTCATAATAAAGAACATCCAACTGTGCATCCAGTCTGTCGCCAGTTACTTTTTCCTCTTTTTTATTTTTACCTTCATTTATGGTCATGTTGGTCTGAATAGCTGTGCCATCCTTATCAACAGTAACCACTACAACACCGGTGTTTTCAGGCCATATTGCACTAAACTTGGTATACTTCGTATATCCCTGCATATTAATCTGTGCATCGTAGGTCACAAGCAGAATTGCTGTTCCTTCGGATTTCGCCTGAATCTCCGCTATTTCTGAATGTGCTCCCGGTGTAACTGTGATCACATCATTTGATGGATTTCCATTCTCATCAATAACCGTGTAATGATAATCCGGTTCTGCACTCTTAGCATTCGAAGTACCTTCGATCGCCTGCCAATTACGGAAACATTCCAGACTGTATGTCTCACCCTTCTTCATAGAAAGGTATCCATGTTCATCTGATGTAAGATAAATATCTGCTACATCATACTTATTCTGAGACATATCATGATATATAGTATCCGGATTAAAAGAGTCATCCCCGATATACATATCCGCCTTACTAACCATATAATCTGCATCTTTATTGGTAGAGAACCAATCCCAGTAGGTAACACCACCGGCACCTGTCACACGATAGTAATATGTAATACCAGCTCCGACCGTAAATTCATATGTCTCATATCCCGGCTCTTTGGCTTCTATCTTTGTTCCCGGTTCATCTTTATAAATATAATATGTAGACAATGTTCCCAGTCTAAGCTCTGCTCCTTCCGGGAATGTCACACTTACTTTTCTGGCTTCCGGTGCACTGATCGAATACCCATATGAACTGTTTGCTGTAAGTGTTTTTGAAACTGTCTTTTCTATATAATTCTGTGCATGGTCTCCCTCAGGTGTTACAGTTACAGATACCATATCCGCATAATAAAAAGGCACTGCATACTGAGCTGCTTTCTGACTTGTTTCCGCCTGCATCAAACCAAGTGTAGCATGACGATCAACATTATCTGGAGATACTACCTTTACATTAAAAGTAAAATCTTCTCCTTCTTGCCAAAATTTTCCACTGCTGGCATCCTTATTTGTACATGCAATACCTGACAGACTATATACTGCATATGACTGCTCTGCTTCATCGGTTACGATCAGATCAATTGAACCCATATCAACTTTATTAATACCACTCATTTTATATGTTGATAAGCGATAAGTACCTTCTGCAAGCTTCACTGTGTATACATAATTACTATCCGGATCTCCAGCCGCCACTGTATTTCCATCTGCATCTGTAAGTGTCATATATGGAACACTGCTGTTCATCTTGATCGATACCTGTTTTTCTCCTAATGCTTTGATCTTCTTTACAGCAGCTGCCACATCATCTGCTGATGCATCCAGATCTGCCATAACTGCCTGAAGTTCCGCATTTAATGAGGCATCCTTTGCGATCTCTTCTTCATTCTCTGCATAAAGTGTATATAACTCTGTCTTGTCTTGGGTTACATAATATGCTTCATAGCCTTCAAATCCACATCCAATATCTGCTCCATAACCGGCAAGTGTAAACTGCCAACGGAGAACATTGGTATTTGCTCCGGTTCCCTGATCTACAAGATATGCGCCTGCGCTTGTATTGCAAGGCACATTATCAACTGTGATCATCCAGCCGGACCATGATGTGTAATCATGTTCTGCAAGGTCTGTACCTGTCTTCTCCTCCAGTTCCAGATCATTTCCATTGTTACGTGTCTTATATGCATCCAAGAGTGCTGTTGGAACTTTTACAGTTCCTTTATCAATGCCTTTGATATTTGCCAGATAAAAGTTGCTGTCATTATAGGCACTTGATCCTGCAGGCTCTGTCTGAAGTCCTGCTTTCTTGAAAAATGCATAAGTTGCCTGTGAAACGGTCAATTTAGACAGATCAATGTCTATCCCTTCCTGTTTCCAGACATTTCCAATCTCTTCATAAGACATACGAGTCGGTGTGATATAAAATCCCTGTCCGATCGTAAAGCCCTCAAGAGACAGCACAACATATTTTGTGCTATAATCGGTCGTACTTTCATCTTCTTCCGCTGCCGCAACATTCTGAATACCATAACCTGCATTTACTGCAAATGGCACGAATAAAACTGCGCACGCAAATAAAAACGAAAGCACCAGTGTCCTGATTCGTTTCATTCGTTTCGATTCCTTTCTTCTATTGTATATTTTTTATAAGCTGGGAATTAAATCTTGCTTTTCCCTCGCCCAAAAGCTGTATGTAGAATAAATCTGCGGGTATTCTGACTGAAAGACCATCTTATGATCTTAACACAGTAATGGCGGTTGCACCGGATTCTCACCGAATTTCCCCCTGATCGGACATTTAAAGACACGTCCGAGCAGATCCAATATAGAACATACATAGTTTATCTTATAGCCTTGTATGCGGAATGTCAACAAAATCCACAGGCATTGACCGGAATGTTTCTGCATATTTATAGAAAGAAGAATTCTGACAGGTGATCCTTTTATGAAACCTGAACTCCGGTCTCTTATTCCAAAACTAAATCGTTATCTTCTTCTACTCCTTGTATTTATCTGCTCTCTTTCTGTATTTTTGCTATTGTATCCAATATCGTCAAAATCACCTCAGTCCGATCTGGATAATAAAGCCACGCTGCCGGGTGTCAGAGATTCAGAGTCTGATCCAAATGACGAAACACAAAGTGACACCACAGAAACTGCATTTTCCGGCTATATTATCACACTCGATGCCGGACATGGCGGATACGATCCTGGGAAAATAGGAATTAACGATTCAAAGGAGAAGGACATTAATCTTCAGATTGCTTCTTATCTGCAAGAGATTCTGGATTCTCTCGGTTTTGAAGTCTATATGACCAGAACGGATGACTCCTCACTGAATACAGAAACTGCCGAAAGCTTAAAGACATCCGATCTGAATCATCGGATTGAGATTGTGGCATCCCATAACTCCGACTTTTTTATCAGTATCCATCAGAACAGCTTTTCTGATTCTTCCGTACATGGAGCTCAGGTTTTTTACTATGCGAATTCTTCAGACGGTGAACAGCTTGCAAAATCAATCCAGGCCTCGATCCATGCGATCCTCGATTCTGATAATGAGCGTCCGGTCAAAGGTAATCTGGACTATCTTATTCTGAAAAAAAGCCCCTGTCCTGCTGTTATCGTTGAATGTGGCTTTTTAAGTAATCCGGATGAATGCAGCAGTTTAAATACTCCAGACTATCAAAAACAGGTTGCCGCTGCGATCGCAGATGGGCTTGTTAATCATATCCAGGCGGGCACAGAATAGGCAGGGGGCTGTAACCCCTGCCACTGTTATTTTGTGCATGAATGTAACGGTTCTTTTTTATCGATACATTTTTTCATTTTATTCCCATTTGCTTTTTTACATATTCGTGCTGTGATGTGTCAATATTAATCTTATATACAAACCAATGGCACAAATACACCATTGTTTTCGTGTTTCTTTTCATATCTATATGTAATAAGCAATATCTGTCTGCCAGAAACGGAATTATGCAGACCGGAATCTGTCTGCAGCGAACCGATGAAGGGTTCATAAGATGTCTGCTCTTATATTACATTATATTTGTACGCCTGCCAATCACTTTATGAAAAATTAATCTTTTCTGATATTTTCTGTCCTATTCTGCTCATTTTCACATTCTGATCCATATATACATAATTTATACTGTGGAATTATTTTTTATTCATATTCGACAGGATTTTATAAATTATTTTTGAATTTTTCACATTATATCCTATTTACTTGTCAGTTAAATATGGTAAACTATAGGTGCGTTTTAATACACAATTGTATGACTTATTTTCTACCCTTCATGGGTATTCTATCAGAAATGGGGTGATTCTATTGAAGATTGAACGCTTAAGTGAAAATCAGATCAGATGTACTTTGAATAAAGCAGATTTAGCAGACAAACAATTAAAGATTTCCGAGCTGGCTTATGGATCTCCAAAAGCAAAAGAACTGTTTCGTGAGATGATGCAGCAGGCATCAAACGAACTCGGATTTGAGGTTGATGATATACCACTGATGATCGAAGCTATACCGATTTCATCAGATTGTCTTATTTTAATTGTCACAAAGGTAGAAGATCCGGAAGAATTGGATACACGTTTTTCCAGATTTACCAGAAATAATGACGATGACGACACCGATTATGACGATGATATGGATGATGAATACGAAGATGAGGACTATCCCCCATCTGATGATAATGTAATATCCGGTCATATCGATATCGGTATAAATGGCGATGAATCCCAGATTCCGGAGGCAATTTTTAATGCTCTGGAAGGTTTTGTAAATAATCTGACAGGTCTTGCAGGTAAGAATATCGAGATTTCAACCGATATTCCATCCAGCGCAAAAGCACCTGTAAAACAGACACAACAGGAAGAGGATGCTCCACAGACTTTAACGAGACTGCTTGTATTCGACTCGTTAAATACCGTTATCAACGCATCCAAACAGGTTGCAAGTTTTTACTTCAGCAGCAACACACTCTATAAGAATCCGGTTAATAAACGTTTTTATCTGTTATTTACAAATGATAAGAATACTATTCCCGAATTCAACCGGGTATGTTACATTCTTGGAGAATACGGCACAGCACAGAAAATAACAGATGCCATGCCATATCATTTCAAAGAGCATTTTAAAACGATCATTGAAGAGGAAGCAGTTCAGACTCTGTCTGCTCTGTAATTTTTAAGAAAACTGATTTGACAAAACAAATACGGCGGATCCTTTTTTTCATTGGATTCCGCCGTATTTTTCGTCTGGCCAGATACATATTCTATATGAATTATGCCTGTGCCTGTTCTTCTTTCTTTGCAAGGTAGTCATTGATCTCAAGTTCAAGCTCTACCGGATCCAGACCATGAACGGCTGCTGCTTCCTCAAGAGTTTCACCTGCTGCTGCAAGACATCCGATACAATGCATACCTGCTGCCATAAGAATTGCTGCATTTCCTGCATCTACTGCTAAAATATCATTTATAAGCATATCTTTACTGATCTTTGCCATGTGTATATTTCCTCCTGTTTCCTATAATCTTTCTTAATCTGATATGACATTTTTCGATTTTAAAAATATCTTCACCATTATAGTATACACATTTTTAAATGTCTATCCCTTTATAGGAAAAAGATAGGCAGACTCAAGTTAGCAGGAACTAATTTTTTACAAATCATCTCAATTCACTTGATATAAGAAACTTTTTGATTTAAAATAGGTAACGAGATGTGATTATTATTACTAAAAGGAGGACAATCATATGGCATTCGTAATTGGTGATTCATGTATCGGTTGTGGTTCATGTGCAGGTTCATGCCCTGTTGGAGCTATTAGCGATAACGGTGGTGTTTTCGTTATTGATGGTTCACAGTGTATTTCATGTGGTGCATGTGCAGGTTCATGTCCTGTTGGAACAATTTCAGAGGAGTAATCCACACAGAACGTTGTTATCATAATATAGAAAAGCTGCCGGAATCGGCAGCTTTTCTTTTTGTCTTATACAGAAAAACAATGATGTCCTCCGACGGATCTGTTTTTCTGTATATCTTTTTATTTCTACTCCTGAACATAGGAATACAGTTCATTATTTCCCTGACTCATGGCAGCTTCATATTCTTTTCTTGATACCCGGACTTCTGTATCCAGTACCGGATCATAATAACGAACCGCTTCACTGTTATAGCTTACGACCATTACATATCTTCCATCATTGATACGACTGATAACCGGAATACCATTACTGATATATCCAAATACCAGATCCAGCGAGATTCCTGAAATATCTGCTCCCGGATATTTTCCAAGCTCTGTCAGCACCTGTACCGGATCTGTACCGGATGCTTTCATATCTTCATATGTGAGATCAGTCACACCCTCATAGATCAGTGTCATATATACACAATCCCACAAGGATGCATCCACACTGCCGGAGCTTTGGTGATAGATTGACGATGCGATCGTATTATAAGCCTGCATCTCCGACTGCCTGTATACGATTTCTCCATCCTTGGAAACAACAATACCTGCGATCTGCGTTGCCCGGTTGATTGCATCTCCTGCCTTTTCATAGATTCCGGTCAGTCCCAGATTATCATATACCATATAGCCTGCATATTCATCTTCTACCGTGATCAGCATATCTGATGAACGATCTCCCACCGTGTTCTTTGTGATATTCAGATACGGAATATAGGTCAGATATATGTTTGACGGTACTGTAAAATACAGCTTCGCAATTCCTGATGTTGTTTTTGTCGTGATATCAACTCGTTTTACATCGTCGCTTTCTTTATAGGTGATAAAGTCATCCTCTGCCAACCGGAATCTGTCTGTTTTCTTGGATCCTTTGGTCATATAGATCAGATCATCCTCTACGCTGATATCTATGATATAATTGTCGTCCTTCTGATATTCTTTGATCTGGTTTCCATTTTCATCCACGATAAATAATTTGTATGATGGGATCCGGCTGTATACCTTTTCACTCAGATTCTTTTTTGCAAAGGAATCTTTATCTATAGAAATATCACTGTCAGCCGTATTACAGATCCCATATATCAGATCCCGGTTCTTAAATCCATAGCAGACCAGACTCTTTCCTGCTCCCGCATCCAGCGTATAGGTCTGTCCGGTTGCAAAATTAACCAGCGTCAATGTCGCATTATCGGCTGCCTGATCCGATGAATCATATGCCATTACCTGCATATCATCGGATACATATACATGATCGAGCGATACATGATCTACATAATAGGATAACTGTTTTGCTTCCACGTTAATACAGTTCACCTTGTTGCCAAGCATAAAATAAAAGTTTGTTCCATCATAATAGGTCAGTCTGGACACTTCATCTTTCATGGCTGCATATGGTTCATTACATTCTGCAAATACCAGCTCCGTAACCTCCTGCTCTGCTGCATCGTAAGAACACAGACTGATTCCCAGCTTTCCTTCATGAGCACCACGGTTCATATAGCCATATACTGCAAATATCATATTGCCATCATCGTCCATGGAGATCATATTGATACCATAATTGTTGTATGTGTTTCTGACATTTTCCACATCATCCATCCAGAATCCAAATACCATGGAGATCTGATTTTCTGAATAATTATACAGCCAGAGCTGTCCGTTTCTGACAAAACCGATTTTCTTATTATCTGAGCTGTAACGATAATCCAGCTTTTCGTCAAGAACAACCCCGATCTCATACACATTATTTTTATTATCGACACCTGTCCGGTTGAAATACTCGTCGATATAACGATCAAAGTTCATAACGGATATTGTGCCTGCGTTATCTGCTTCCCCGGTATCCTCTGATGCTTCAGCATCCTCTGCTCCGGTGGCTGTTTCTGTATCGTCTTCTGTCTCTGGCTCTTTATAGCTGACACGATAATATTCCCTGACCGAATAATAATCTGACTCGCCATCGGTGTTTTCTGCCATGGTCACATAATCCAGTTCAATTACTGCATAATTGACATCAATTTCCTTGATCTGTGGAATGATCGAAGTTATCCGAACCGGATTCACTCCACTCCAGACAAGCTCTTTGTAGCTGCTTGTCAGATTCAGATGTCCCATAGAAAGGCTGTCATCATCCTGTCCTTTGTATGCCTGCATGTATGGATAGATAAAGGATCCTTCTTCATTTGCCTCGTAGTCAAATGTCGAAGCATTAAACTGTTCCACAAAGTCCAGAAGCTCGGACGCATGATAATTGTCATTTACAACGATACGGGTATAGTAGCGTACGGTCTGTCCATCCGCTCCATCTAATTTGAATATCAGCATGTATTCCGTATCCGGCTTGATATCCATACGGATATCAATATCAAATATCCGGTATCCATTCTCCTCTGTATCGGATGTCAGATCTCCGTTCTCGATCAGAGAATCGCTTGAGATCGACCGCAGCTCATAGCTGTAGGTCTTTGCATAACCATTTTTGTCATCTACTGCAAACGTTACTTTTTTGTCATCTGTCACCGGAGTAATACAGTCACGAAGCATCGTTGTATCGACTACGGTTGTATAGCCATGAAGGCAGTTGATATATCTGCCCTCATAGTCTACATATACTAAAGGCAAGGTGGCATTTTCCATCTCCATTGCCAGATTCTTATACTGTCTATTCTGAAATTTATCAACTAAAAAAATAGTAATCACAAAGAAAACTGCCATTACTATTATTCTTATAACAAGTGTTCCTATTTTCTTCACAGGTAAAATCGTCTCCTACATCTTCTGTAGCGTTCCCGTCTACAGTAAAATTCATTACAGATCAATGTTTCTATCAGATTCCGCATCATGCAGTTACCACAGCCTTTTCCTTTTGGAACATACGGTGGTTCAGATGGCGCAGCCTCCATATCCAGATGAATATCTACATATGGATCCGGAAGCTCTGCATAGACATCCCGTGCGATCTTACGGATCACCTCCGGATCTGGATATTCCGCAAACATCGGGCTTCCTGCATATTCTAATTTATCACATTCTTCTTCCACCATTGCACTGATACGCCGTACCCGTTCCGGATACATTTCCTTCAGATAGGCCCAGTCCTTTTCTGCTCTTGACTGTTCCTCATTTGGATCATCCGGCAGCAAAAGCCCCGACATGCTCCGTGTCAGATTATATACATTTCCATTTTTTATCAATCCACGGATATTCGTATCCTTTCTGTCATATGGAATGTATTTAAATTCATTCTGCATATAAATCTCCCTGCCTGCATTCTTATTCCTATATAGTATATATGCAGACAGAGAGATTATGTTACTGCCATTTCTTATTTGAACTGAAATTAATCACCAAATGAGATACCTAATGTCTTTGCTGCAAGAACGGTATCATCGTCCGGAGATACATATTTGAGTTTTCCTGCTGACTCTGATAACGGAATCGCAGTTACTTTATTGTCCTTGAATACAACGAGTTTTCCAAAATCCTTTGCTTTGATCAGCTCGGCTGCCTTTGCCCCGAATCTGGATGAAATCACTCTGTCATATGGACATGGGCTTCCGCCTCGCTGTGTATGACCAGGAATCGCAATGCGGATATCCTGTGTTGTGAACTCCTTGAGCTTGTCCGCCATCTCATATGCAACAGATGGATACGGAGAATTTGCAATTGCTTCTTTTCTCTTCTTCTTTGGAAGCTCTGCAACCTCTTTGGAGATTGCTCCTTCTGCTACTGCAACAATCGTAAATCCTTTATTATTCTTTGTTCTCTTGTCGATTGCCTCGTATACCTTCTTGATATCATACGGAATCTCAGGGATCAGGATAACATCTGCTCCACCTGCAATACCGGCATGTAATGTGATCCAGCCAACCTTATGACCCATAATCTCTACGATAAAGATACGGTTATGGGATGCTGCTGTTGTATGGATACAGTCAATCGTCTGTGTTGCCACATCTACCGCACTCTGGAAACCAAATGTCATATCGGTTCCCCAGAGGTCATTATCGATCGTCTTTGGAAGACCAATTACATTTAAGCCCTCTTCACTTAACAGATTTGCTGTCTTCTGGGAACCATTTCCTCCTAATACACATAAACAGTCCAGTTTGAGTTTTTTATATGTGTCCTTCATGGATTTCACCTTATCAAGACCATCCTCTGTAGGCTCACCCATAAGCTTAAATGGCTGTCTGGAACTTCCAAGAATCGTTCCACCCTTTGTCATAATGCCTGAGAAGTCATCCGGCATCATCTTGATATACTGTGCTCTCATCAAGCCCTTATATCCATTCAGGAAACCATAGATCTCTACTTCATCAAATAACTCGTACAATCCTTTTGCTACACCACGCATGGTTGCATTCAGTGCCTGACAATCGCCACCACTGGTAAGTAATCCAACTCGCAACATCCCTAAACACCTCTTTCTTCTTTTTTATGTAAAATGCTATTTAATTGTCCCTATAAATATACGCGTCCTTCCAATGCCCGGAGCAGTGTCACTTCATCAATACATTCCAGATCTCCGCCAACCGGTACACCGCTTGCGATCCTACTGACCTTGATCCCTGCCGGTTTGACCAGCTTTGATATATACATCGCCGTTGCTTCTCCCTCCGGACCGGAGCCTGTTGCAATAATCAGCTCATCCACATCCCCCTGCAACCGCTTCATCAGTTCTGCGATCTTGATATCCGCAGGTCCGATTCCGAGTGCCGGATTGATCACTCCATGAAGAACATGATATACACCATCGTACTGATTCGTCCGCTCATATGCTGCAAGATCTCTCGGTGTTTCTACCACCATGATCACCTTATGATTCCGATTTGCAGATCTGCAGATCGGACAAAGATCACTGTCTGTGATCGTATAACAGTTATTGCAGTATCGAATCTTCTTCTTTGCATTTACGATTGAATCGGCAAGTGCCTGTGCTCGTTCTTCCGGCATACTGATGATATAAAATGCCAGCCTTTGTGCTGTCTTTGCTCCGATACCGGGAAGTCTGCCAAGCTCTTCGATCAGACGGTTTACTTCTCCACCATATATATCCATTAGAACGGTAAGCCTCCAAGACCCATACCGCCGGAGATCTTATTCATATTCTCCTGATAATCTTCATCCTGCATACGGAATGCTTCATTTACTGCAGAAATGATCAGATCCTCTAATGTCTCGATATCATCCGGATCAACAACCTCCGGATCCAGCTTGATCTCCATCAGTTCTTTCTTACCGGAAACCTTTGCTGTTACAACGCCGCCACCAACGGAAGATTCATAGATCTTATCCTCCAGCTCCTTGGTTGTTGTCTCCATCTGCTTCTGCATTCTCTGTGCCTGCTTCATTAAGTTGTTCATATTGCCAGGCATCATACCCATGTTATAGCCGCCTCTTTTAGCCATCTTATATATCCTCCTTGATTCTTAGCTCTTTTTTATATTTTTATTCATACTGAATAGCAAAATTAATCTTCGACAAGTCATTCGCCTCGATCTCCTGTGCCGCTTCACTATTCTTCGACACGACCTTCAGTTCGATCTTCACCTGTCTGCCGGTCACCTGTTCGATGTGCTCTCGCAATGCCGCCATCCGCTCTTTTCCTTCAAAATAAGCGATTGCCTGCTTGTTCTCTTCATTCTGGACATATGCCAGATACAGACCATCTCTGGCTTCGTTCATATTGATCCTTGCTTTTTCCAGAAACTTCTTCGTAATATTCTGATATCCTTCCATAATGATATCCCATTGTTCTACGAATTCTTTTAATTCATTGTAATTTGCTTCCGGAAGTTCTTTTTTCAGTTGCTCGGACAGCTTCTTCGATGCCGCTTCTATCTCTGCACCTCCCATCGCAGGTGCATTTCCTATCTGCATTCCTTCCTGCTTCAGTCTTGCACAGATCTGATCCAGCAGTTCCTGTGATACTGCTCCGGCTCCCTGCACTGCCTCGCCTGCCAATGCTGTAACGCCTGCCGATGCCGAGCTTCCTTCACCGTTATTATTCCCGCTAACCACCGATCCGGCGGCTCCATTCTCTAACTTCTGTTCCAGAACTCTGACCCGGTCAAGAAGCGCGCTGTAATCGGTTTCCATCTCAGGCTTGCATAATTTGATCACTGCAAGTTCTAAAACAATACGCTTCTGTACTGCATATTTGATATTTGCAGAGGTATCCGAAAATATATTGATATACCGGATAAGTGCATCTGTTTCGAGCTGTGCAGCAAGCTGTCTTAACCGTTCCAGATTCTCCGCCGACATATCAAGCTTCTGATCAGCCTCCGGTGAAACCTTCACCAACAATACATTTCGAAGGAACCATGTAAATTCTGATACAAATCTGGACAATTCCCGTCCCTGCCATACTACCTCATCCACCAGATCGATGGCACCGACAACATCCAGCCGAATCACACAATCTAACAATCTGGCAAATACATCGATATCAACTGCTCCGATCGTATCCAGTACATTTTCATAAGTAAGCTCCTTGCCAATGTTGAATGCGATACACTGATCCAGAATACTGAGTGCATCACGCATTGATCCATCTGCAGCCTTGGCAACGTAATCAATTGCTTTTTTCTCTGCCGCAATCTGTTCTCTTCCAAGCAGCTCCATCAGACGGTCACTGATTGTTTCCACCGAGATCCGCCGGAACTCGTATTTCTGACACCTGGAAGATATTGTGATCGGAATCTTATGGGATTCTGTTGTTGCAAGTATAAAAATGACATAAGACGGTGGTTCCTCCAATGTCTTTAACAGAGCATTAAACGCTCCCTGTGTCAGCATATGAACCTCATCTATAATGTATACCTTATATTTTCCTTCTGATGGTGAATACTGTACTTCCTCCCGGATCTGACGGATATTATCCACACCATTGTTTGATGCTGCATCAATCTCGATCACATTCATAGATGATCCATCTGCGATCGCACGACATGCCGCACATTCATTGCATGGGCTTCCGTTTACCGGATGCTCACAGTTTACTGCTTTTGCAAACAACTTTGCTATCGATGTCTTTCCGGTTCCTCTTGTTCCGCAGAAGAGAAATGCATGTCCGATCCTGTTATTTATAATCTGATTCTTTAGTGTTGTTACAACATGATCCTGGCCTTTTACTTCTTCAAAAGTATCCGGTCTCCATTTACGATATAATGCCATATAAGACATGACGGTTTCCTCCAAAATACAACTAAAGATATTATATCCGAAATGGTGATTGATAGCAATTATTAGTTTTTGTCCTCTTTTAAATAATATATCCATAATAGCGCACTTATTTACTTTACAGGGCAGCCTTTTCTATATAGTAAAAATGCCGGACGCCTCTGTTTCAGGCATCCGGCATTGGAGATGAACATGAAGTTCACGAACGAGCCATATTATATAATTTTAAAAGTACCGTTTTCATTCTGTCAATGTTCCCTGTTTCCCGGTCTATCTTTTCCATGTTTTCCCTGCCGTCTTTTTATGATCACAAGAATTACTGCGCCAAGCATTGCTCCAAACCCGATATATGAAAACAGGATCACTCCTGACGAGTCACCGGTTCTGACCGGTGGTTTCTTCCTGTCCCCGGTGTCCGGTTCGGTCGTCAGCTCTGTTGTAGTTTCTGTTGTGATCTCCGTCGTCTGTTCAGTCGTCAGTTCGGTTGTAGACTCGGTTGTGGTTTCCGTTGTGTCCTCGGTCGTAATCTCGGTTGTCTCCCCAGTTGTGGTTTCTGTTGTCAATTCGGTCGTGATCTCCGTCGTCTGTTCGGTTGTAGACTCGGTTGTGGTTTCCGTTGTGTCCCCGGTCGTAGCTTCGGTTGTTGTCTCCGTTGTGTCCCCGGTCGTGGTTTCGGTTGTCGTCTGTTCTGTTGTATCTTCCGAAGACTGATTTTCATATGTACCAAGCTCCCGGATTGTCTCTGCATTATCAATGTCCACGATCTGACGCTGCATTATTACAAATCCCCGGTTACCTTTACAAGGCAGCTCCTCGATCATGTAAGTTCCCGGCAGCAACGCTCCCAGATCCGCTTTTTCTGTTTCTGAAGCTTCTCTTATGGATGTGTTTTCTTCGCTTTTTGTAGCTCCGTCTGCCATAATATCTTCATCGAAAACTTCCCTCTGTGTACTCTCATCTCCACAAAACCAGATCCCGGCTGTCATATCATATTCCTTCCATGCACTTTCTTCCTGCGTCTGGTTGTATTCATAGATAACATCATTGATATTGAATTTACCACTTTCCTTGCGTCCGGCCGAATCAAAACGTCCATTTGCTCCGGTTACCGCAATATGGCTCTCAACAGGATTTCCTGCTTCATCCAGCAACGAAATACGAAATACGATTCCCTGCATGGATTCTCTGGTTCCTGCATTGATCTTGTCAAATGCAATATCCACCCGTTCTGCCTGCTCGTACACCTTTATCAGTTCCGCTTCTATGACATTCCCACTCTCCACAGAAAAAGTCTGCAGCTCTTTATTCGGATTTCCTGCATCCAGATGAAGTACAATTTCATTTCCGGTAATTTGCTGTTTCTCTCCTGTCAGTCCGGTTACTTCGATATACCCCTGTCCATGTCCCGGCAGCATATACCCCTTTGGTGGCTGGTATTCTGTTATGACCACGGTTCCAGCCGGAAGAATTACTGCACCTGTCTTTTTATCCGTAAATAGAGGATCACTCTGTCCGGTAAGATAAGCTGCATCCAGCTTTGCCTCATAACTTCCGGTCTGCTCGTTATATACTGTCTTAATATACCAGGTTCGGTATGCAGCAGATGCTGCCAATTCTGTTTTTTGCAGGAGTCCCTTATAATACCGCACCTGAAAGACTGCATCCGCAAGAGATGCTCCATATTTTACAGTTCCGGTTCCATTCTCTCTGTCATATTTTGTTAGTGACAGTTTTCCCTGATATACCATTTCTTTCTCTGCAAGCTGCATGGTTGCATTAATCTTGTTTTCCACCGTATCCGGGGATATACAAATATAATGCACATCCGCATCCAGTTTGTAATTTTTTGGAGCACGCTTTTCCTTTACTGCATACCAGCCAAATGGCAATCCGGTAAAACAATGCTTACTCTTATCTGCCTGAATGGAAACGACCTCTCCTGATATCATTCGGAATGCATTTCCGGTTCCGCAGGAATTCCTAATCTCCGGTATTCCGATCACGGTATTTGCCGCATTCATTTTTTCTGTCGTAAATATGCCAACCTGATTTTCTTCTTTATATGGAGCATTCTTTCCTGACACCATATAAACACTATATTCTGCATGTAATAACGAATATGCTGTATTTTCATCCGTCCATTCTTCACCGGCGCTCTTCTTTTCCAGATACAGTTCTCCGGTATTTGGCTGATCTGTAACTTCGATCACATGCTCGATCTCTTTTTTTCCTGTTTCTCTTCCGCCACTGGACAGACATTCTTTTTTTACCGGATCTGTATTCAGCCTGTAATAGCGGTTTGTTTTTGTTTCCTTTGCATAATAGCTTCCACATGGTAGTCCGGAGATCGTATCTGTCCCTTTTTTCTTAAGCGAAACGATCGTTTTATTTCCTCCGGTCGGAATAAATTTCGTGTTTATATCTGTAACAATTCCCGTTCCATCCTTTTGCACTGTAAATGTACCTACATAGAGATTTCCGGTTCCCGGCCTTCCATTCTTGTCCGCCATGTATACCTGATACTGAATATCGGCAAATGTATATCCACCCATATCGGAAATTTCTTTCATCGCACTGCTTTTATGAAGCTGAATTCCGATCGTAATCGGCGATTCCAGTACATCGATCTGCTGCTTGGGATATTTCTCCAAATTTTCTGAAACTCCGATTCCACCATCCTCCTTATCCAGATAGATCCACTTCTGATAGTAGGAAGCCGCTTTTTTATCCTCTTTATTTACAATATAACCTCCGGCATAGGAATATTCATTTCCATTCCACCCTTTCTTTTTCCCTGTTTCCGCAATGTAATACCAGCAACCAACCGGAACTCCGCGCACTTCATATATCCGGTTATCAGAACCATATACCGGATAATATCCTGCATCCGAATTATATTTTGTAACAATTCCTTTTCCGGATGCATCGGTTGTAAAGGTGCAGACATAAGCATCGGTTGATGTATCATTCTTTTTCCCAACCTTATACACATTATATCTGGCTCCCTGCAGACTATATGCATCCGTTTTGCCATCTGCTCCTGTAAGTTCCGGAGAGTCACTGGTTTTTTGAAGACTGAGCCCGCCCCGGACATTCTGAATGACAAACTCATATTCCAGCTGGTTATCTGTAATTTCATAATAATGGTCTATCGCGGGCAGATATCCTCTTGCCAGTGCCAGTTCAGCATCCTCATGCAGCATATAATAGCCCGGTGGCAGATTGTAGATATTCCGGCATGTGGATCCATCTATATCCTCTCCGGCATAATTACTTTTTGCTCCATAAAATCTGCCTTTTTCCGTAATATAAGTTGGCACACCTTTTCCTTTGGAATTAACCGTATATGTTCCGATCTTTACCGCTTTCCCCTCTGACAGATCTGCAAATGGCTCGTCCAGTTTATAAAGGTAAAATTTTATTCCTTTCAGATTATTCAAGGAACCATCACCAAGCTTTGTCAGATGCAGTTTTCCGGTTTTTAATTCACTTCCCCAGTTAATCACCATCTCCATTGCATATTCATAAAGCACACCTGCAAAGCAGGTCTGAATCTCTTTGTTGTCCGGGCAGACAGCATAAGCTGTAAACCCATCCCGTTCGGCAAAGGTCTTTGACAGTCTGCTCACACCCTTCTTATCCGTACCGGCAGTAAAGAAATATCTGCTTCCTGCCTTTAATACAGCTTCTTCTCCTGACCGGTATGCTTTCCAGTCCGTATCTGCAATCGAACCTTTCCAGTCCGTACATACCCACAGTTTAATATCTGTATCCGGCACTATGATACGAAACGCATTCTGACCTCCTGTGACCGTACGCATCTTCGTTCTTTTTGCATATACTCCATCCGGAGACACAGTGCTTAACAAACTCTCTTCTTCCATGTGTATGGTATACCGGTATTTCCATCGCGTCTCCGGCTGCCCCGGTGATATATCAATCTGCTCTGTCTTTGGAGTTTCTGTTCCGATCCGGATCTCTGCCTGTGCTCTCGTATATGGAACTTCTCCGCTCATGCTTTTTCCATGATGCCGGATAGCATTCAGATTATCCTGTAATGCGCTTTGAGACTGCCTGTTCTTATATCCCTGATACAATGCTTTCCGGATATCGGCTGTTAACAGTCCGCTGCCTGCATGTATATAACCATCTGTCGTATCATCACTGTATACAGTTGCTGCTGTTCCCTGCAAATGCTTTCCATCCGAAACATATTCTCCATACCACGGAACATCCAGCTCCTTGTCTCCACAATATACGGAAAACAGCTTCTCACAATCCGTAATACTATGATACCTGAAGATCCGGAAATCTCTGCAGGTATCTCCCGCTTTTGTTCTTCCCAGTCTGTATCCAACGACAAATTCTGAATATAACATCGGAAAGGACATTACCGTCGCCAATGCATCTATATTAAATATATACGACTTTTTCTCTTTCTTTATTTCTACTTTCATATCCGGAGTATATACATCTCTCGATATAGCATCTGAGATCGTAGCGATCTGTTTTGCCTGATCTTCATATGATAATGCTATATCCTGCGTGGTCATCGCATCTGCATCTTCCGAGGTTGCTCTGTCGGTATCTTCTGCAGCCACCCCATCTACAGCTTTCGCAGCCACCCCATCTGCATCTTCCACAGTTGCTCTGTCTGCATCCTCCGGAGTTGCCCTGTCTGCATCCGTATCCGTTGCTGTCGCATTCTTTTCAAACAACTGCGTTACCGCCTGCTCCGCATCTCCTCCCATGGATGCTGTCTGAAGGATCGCATGGAATGGCAGATTTATCAGCAGAAGAATTCCCACCAGTACGATCAGTAAAATTTTATTTCCGTATTGTTTCATATATTTCTGTCAGCTTCCCAGAAAAAGCTGTTTCCTCCTTCCTATATTTGAGCCCGCAGCTCATATTCTATATTCCCAAATGAAATAATATCTCCGGGCAATACCACTGCCGGATAGTCCACTCGCAGTGGATAACCATTTACATATGTCCCATTTGTCGAACCCATATCCTCCAGTACATATTTATGATCGACATATCGGATCCTGCTATGAACCCGACTCACAGACTTATCGGAAATACAAAAATCTGCCATATCCCCACGTCCAATCAATCTTGGAAGTGTATCCAGACAGATCACCGGATTCGATGTAGCTTCCGCTTGCCCTCCAACCGGAACTAACATGCATACCGGATCGGTTGCCGGAAGTATGGTTGTCTCCTGTTGTGTATCACCGGCTGTGGGTTGTCCATTTCCATCCGCTGCTGCCGGAAATATAGTTATATCCTGTTCCTGTATACAAGGTTCAACAACCTCCTCTTCTTTTTCAGTCTGATCTGTTAAGAACAGCTCCATCCAGACAAATAATTCCACTGCCAGTAAGATGCATACACCGAATAAAGGTTTCATATGTTGGATCCGTCCATTTGCCCGGTACTGCATCCATCCATAGCTGATCCCAAACAACGCCGTTGCAAGCATACAGGCAATAACGACCGTCTTATACACGATCGTCCGAACCGATGTCTTATCATCGTCAATGTCACTCTGTACTATCGTCCTGTTCCGGTTCGATTTCTTCCATTTATTCCGGTTTGGTTCTTTTCTCAAAAATGCAGCCAGTCCTGCTGCCTCTTCCTCTTCCTCAGTTTTGCCCGTTTCTTCCGTTCTATATATATCTGTATTTCCCGTACCATCTGTATCGCCGCTTTCTTCCGTGCGGAATTCTGTAAAAAAATCTACCAGCTTTTCAAGATCATAATTTGCATCCATGATCTTCTGATACAGATCATATACCCGGTCACTGCCCGCCCGGTCTGCATGATCCATCCTGCATATCATCTGATCTAACAGCCTCCGCATCTGCTCCCGGACCCCACTCTGATATCCCGGAAGATAGATAAAACCAAAGCATTTCTGCGCTATATCATAAAAGATACAATCTTCCACCAGGATCAGATTATTAACGGACAGCAAATATCTGCCAAGCTGGTGAAATACCATAACCAGTTCCTGAAACAGTTGTAATATAAGCACCGGAGTTATCGTGATCGTCTGCTCTATTACTGCAAATTCTGTCAGTCCGTTAACCTCATAACAAGGAATCGCATCTCCATCTATGAACATCACGTTAAATGGAAGAACATATGGGATGAAGTTGTTCTGAAGCATTTTGGTTTCATAGGAGACCTGATAATCGGTGTCGGTAAGCATCAGATATACATTTATCCCATCAGTGTCATAATGTTTTTCCATACAACTGCCACCTCCTGAGATTATTGCTGATATCCCGGATTTCTTTCTCAATCTTTACTTTTCTCTGTGTTGCCTTTTTATCTGTCAGCAGTCCAATTCCCGGGTGCAGCTCTTCATATTTGATAACTGCATCTATGGTTCCTGTTATACCGGAAAGTAACGCATTTCCAGAAGGACGAAAGCGCACGCTTGTTTCCAGTTCATCCAGATGCTGCATGGATGGCCTGACCATCTGATCTAACGCCTGATTCAATGTATCCTCTGCGCTGTTTCCACTTCCAGACATATATCGTTCCCGATTACAGACCACATGATATGCCTCGCCGGTTGCAATTCCGTTATTCAACTGCACAATCATCATATTGATAACAACAAATATAACAGTGATCACGATTGGCATAATAATGCACATTTCGATCACGATCGTTCCACGATCATCCTTTTTCCCAGAATTCATATCTTTCACCTTTCCTGTTCCTGCACCCTTACAAGAATTTCATCCGTTACCACAGTTGCTGCATGGTGGTATGTTTCCAACATTCTTTTGTTTGACACGCATAACCGTTCGTTTTAATCCAGAACAGGAAACAGAGAGATGGTATCGGTCTCCCGTCTCCGTTATATATACCGTTCCATCCGTCGTCCTGCCCTCCGCACACCGCTCACAAGGAGACAGATTCTGATACCTATCAGAAAGCTCTCCATCCGGAATCTGCCGGATCGTAAGTTTTATATGATAACAGGTTCTGCTGGTATGATAGACCTCTCCGGTCTCCGTGATATAAACGTATCTATTTTCTTCTGTCTCATTATTTTCTAATTGCATACCGATAAATGCACGCTGCCGGATCTGTTCCTGAACCTTCCAAGTCAGTTCTCCAAAAAATGGGACATTGATCTGCAGTTTATATCGCAGCTTAAGATCAATGCAGCCATCTGCTTCACTGTAAGCTGATCTTGTAACCAGAATCCCTCCGGTTCCACCCACAATACAGGAAGCATCCACCGGGGATATATCCAGATAATGCTGCAGTCTTTCTTTTGCTGTCAGAACATTGACACCGTTCCCCGGTAAATCCACTGTTTTTTCATCCTGTACATATGAATACGCATATTGATATTCCGCCAGGCACTGCGCAGTGTCCTGCATGGCATCATAGACGATCAACCGTGTCTGCAACAGATTTCCCATCCAGAAAAACACAACTGCTGCCATGATAAAAAGCGGCAGGATCAGGGCTGCCTCCACCGTGGCACTACCCTCCTGCCTGTTCCATATACAAAATATCCTCTGAAAGAAAGGAATGGTCTTATACACTCTCTTACCATACTGTCTGCTCAAATGTTTTCTGTTCAGGTCTTGGAGAGACGGAGAAATTCTTTTGATTTTATTATTTTTGGAAATGGAATATGCCACCGCATGGATAATAGACTGCAGCCAAAATATATAATAAGAGAGCATATAACACCATCCTTTCCATCTGATATTTCTATGTTTTATATTTAATAAACTGCACTGACCGAAGTTGCATACGACCGTTTCCCTTTTGTAATATCAATATCGATCGTAAATGCATCCACACAGTTTGTAATAAGAAATCCATCCTGGACAAGTGCAGTATTTAATTGGATCAGATCACACATCCGATAGTACATTCTGTTATTCTTCTCTGCTAATAACAGCATCAGAAACGCTTCATAATCCAGTCCTTTTTCTGTCTGACCGGATGCCGGCTCTACACTGGTGAGATTCCCTATATGCGCAAGATCCAGCTTCCAGTCTGCTGCCTTCTTGATCAGGGGAATCTTTCCTCCCGCCAACAATGTCCGTATCTCAAGTATCGTTTCTCCATAGGAAAAACAGGCTGCAAGCAGATATTTTGCTGCTCCATATGTAATGCCCGGTACAAGTGCAAGTGTCGCTGCCATACTGCTTATTTCCGCCATTTTCTCTGCATCCGATAACAGTACCGCCATATTAACCGGAAGTCTGTGAAGTATGATCTGGTTTACAACACAGGTCAGATTATCATAGTCATTGTCCTTCCCTGCGATCAGATATTCCACTTCACACTGGAATACGCAGTTATCCAGCTCCGCGTCCGTAACATTTTTAAAGCACTCCATCGCGTAAAGAATCCCATTGATATCCGTGCCTAATTCCGATTTTCCTGTCCCACGAACCTTTCCAAGCTCTGCTTCCAACCGGTCAATATCCGAAAAAGAAGTGTCCATGCTCTCCTGAACATTTTCCTTTCCACATGCAGTCGATGGTACATCCTGCATGGATACTTTCGTTTGTGATACAGATTTTCCGGATGGAAGAACGAGCTGTAGCAATCCGATCCCAAGCTCCTGTTCCAACAGTTTTCTGGGATCCTCTCCCTGCCAGTTACCTTCCTGTTCTGTTTCCTCGCTCTTTCCATTCCGTATCTCCTCTGCTACCTCTTCAGCATCCGCATTGTCATATGCCAGATCTTCACTTATCGTTTCCAGTGCCTTTGTTTCCAAATACAGCGTCATATATTCCTCTATCTGTTTTTTTAAGTCATAGCAATCATCAGCAACCACCGTTCTCACATCTGTCAGGCAGGCATCCTCTACAGCAAATCCATAGCCGGAGAGTGTATAGTCCATATAATCAGATACCCGTTCCTCCAGCATTCCTTCACCATAACCCATATAGCTTTTATCCAGTAATAACAAGTGATACCGATCAAATATCCGGGACTGGTACTCTGCCTGTATATGGAGGGATGCACCACGGGCAGCTTCTGCCACCCGTGCCCTGTTCATGTAGATTCCTGTAATCTCAACTGCTGCCAGAAATAATCCCAGCAGGCTGACCAGCACCAGACTTAAAAATACTGTAATCTGTCCGTTATTTTTCAAATCTGCAGAGTCTCCTTACTAATAAATCTTCTTCGCACTCTTACCGATCGAGGTCCAGATCTTGTTCACAAGACTTGTAATCTTCTCCTGAAAGATAAGTACCATGGCGATCAATACAACTGTGATCAAAAGGATCTCTACAACTCCCATTCCACTTTCATCTAATAAAAAATTCTTCACATTTCTCATACTCTTTATTGTCAGCAATGACTATTCCACTGCCGTTTCCTCCTTCTTTTTGTTCTTTTAAAATCCCAGCAATGCCGGGGCTATCACTATGATCATTACAATTCCTAACTGAAGAATCATCGGAAATAAAAGCTTTGTTCCCGCCTCTTCTCCTTTTCGTTTTGCCAGCTCCTTTTTTAACTGCAATGCAGCAGCCTCCTCTTCTGCCAGCAGATTCAGGATATCCCTTGTCCCTTTTTTGATATTCTGTGACAAAAGAGTAAATATCTTCTGATAAACCGGAAGGCCCAGCCGGTTGCTCAGCCGGTAATAGCCTTCTGTTTCCGGAATTCCCGACTGTATCTCATTCAATGTATAATTCAGCTCCTCTGCCAGAACCGGGCTGTCACTTTGCACCACAGCTCTACTCAGAGACCCCTTCACCGTTAATCCGGCTCCCATATAAAGGCTCATCAGATCCACAAAAGATGGGTACGCCATAAGCAACTCCTCATTTCTCTTTTTCTCCTTCGTCCGTATATCCGAATATTCTTTATAGACGAGCAAAATACTGAATATCCCTCCAAGAACAAATACCAGTACCGGAAGCCGCATCGTACCGGTATGCTGCAGATGATATCCCGCAACTGTCTCCGGAAGAACCAATGATGAAGTATCTGACTTACGCTGTAGCATATCTAACGCCTCCTGAATCGTCTCTATTGCCTTTTCCGTCTCATTCTTTTCCCTGCCTGCAACCTTTACAGGATAGTTTCTGGATGCCGAAAAATCTTCATAAGACAGAGTTGCCACCAGATTTACAAGAACCGGTTCATCCAGCCGATGATCAATGATCTCGCCTCGGTAATCAACAATATCGCTTTCATCTTCAATCTCCCATGAAACCCGGAGTCCCAGTTCATCAACAGAATCGATCAGCTCCAGATCCTCCGTAATATGATCTGCATTCTCGTTTGTTCCCAAATATACGGAATCAATGTAAGCAAATCCTTTATCAAAAGCCTCTTCAATGCTCTCTGCATCATAGGTCAACGGAAGCACATCCACAGATATCATCTGCTTTTCACCATTGATCTCTGTTTCCAACTGCGTGACTGTTTCATCTCCACCGTAGGATTCCCTGTTCAATACAATCGAAGTCTTTGTCCGGTTCATATATACTGCCAGACCAACGGATAAGACCAATGTTCCAAAAAATACCAGCAGACTGTTCGACAGGATTCGGATACAATATTCCTCACATAACCGAGTCAGTTCATCCTCCGGTACAACATGGATCTTTCGCATCCGTTCCCGGATCGTTCTCATATTCAAAAACCTATGTATCTTCCGGTACAGAAAGCTGCCAACCGGTCTTTTTAATTCTCTCATCATCCATCACACTCCAATATTGATCAGTTTTCTGCTCCAGAAATATGAAATGATTCCTGCCAGCAGACATAATGTCATCACGATCCGACCTGCCACTCCTTCATATAAAATACAGATATAACTCTGGTTCACCATACGAAGATATCCAATGATCAGAAAAGGAATGACCAGCATGATCCTCTGTTCATACCGTTTTGCTGCGATCATAGTCGCAATCTCCATTTCCACTTCTACCTTTCGGGCAATTCCAGCCGCAGTCGTTTTCATGATCTGTACCATATTGCCGCCTGTCCTTTTTGCCACAGCAACCAGTTGGGAAAAATTATGGATCTCGCGGATACCGGAGCGTTCTCCAAAATCCGCAAGAACATCTTCTATGTTCTTATGTAAGCGGATCTCATGCATGATCAATACAAGCTCCCGGACGATCAGCGCATCTTTTCCGTATGTCCGTGTCAGCTCCTCATGTGCTGCTATAAAAGCATTCTCAAATGAATATCCGACGCTGAGACTGGCGGCAAGTGCCTGCACCATATCCTTAAACTGAAGATATAATTCCTGCTGCCTCCTCTTCCTTTTGTATTCTTCAAACAGCCTTCGCACATATACACCCGTGGGCAGCATCAGAATCAGCGGAAGAAATGAATCATAAAATATAATGCATACCACTGCTGCCGCAACCAGATATCCCATTCCAAAAACAATGTTTTCCATCAAAGATAACCGGTATCGTGTATAATCTGTTTTCACATCCTGGCCCCTCCTTTCCTATTCCAGCCCTGCCCGTTTCAATTTCTCCTTGTTCTGCAAAGCTGCCTTCTTTTTCAAATATCCCTGAACGGTTTTCCTGCCTTTCTCTGCCTGTTCTTCAAATTCATAAAGTGACGTCAACTGAACCTGTCCATTCTCTATTCCTGTTACTTCACAGATCTCTGTTACCTTTCTGGATCCATCCCGGAGTCTTCCCAGATGAATGATAATATCCACAGCCGAAGCGATCTGCCGCCTAACAGCTTCCATCGGAAGTTCTATTCCCATCAGCACCATAGATTCCAGCCTTGTGATCATGTCATATGCTGAGTTTGCATGGCCGGTCGAAAGACTTCCATCATGCCCGGTATTCATTGCTGTCAGCATATCGATCGCTGCCGAATCCCGGACTTCACCTACGATCACCCGGTCCGGCCGCATACGAAGACTTGCCTTGATCAAATCCCGTATCGTGATCGCATTTTCGCCTTCCACATTGGAATTTCTGGTTTCCATCCGTACCAGATTCTCCACATCACGCAGCTGCAGTTCTGCCGAATCCTCGATCGTGATGATCCGTTCGGTCTTTGGTATATAATCCGACAGCGCATTCAGGAATGTCGTCTTTCCTGCTCCCGTTCCTCCTGATACAAATATGTTGTATCTTGCCTTTACCAGCAGCTTCAGGAATCCGGCAGTTTCCTCATCTAAAGCCCCAAGTTCAATCAGCCTTTCCATCGTCATTTTCTCTTTTGGGAACTTACGGATCGTCATGGTCGGTCCATCAAGGGCGACCGGTGGCAGCACCACATTCACTCTGGAACCATCCGGCAGTCTGGCATCTACGATCGGGACTGCTTCGTTCACTAAGCGGTTACATCCGGCTACGATCTGCTGAATAATCGATGCCAGACGATCTTCGCTCTCAAAGCTCTGGGAAAAGGACTGAATACGTCCATCTTTCTCTACAAAGATCTGATCGTACCCATTGATCATGATCTCCGTTATGCTGTCATCCTCTAACAAATCTGATAACACATCCATCCGTCTGACCGCATTGAACAATTCCTTTCTCAACCGAATCCGTCCTTCCAGACTGACATATCCGATATCCGGATGTTCCAGAAGCGATCGGTCGATCAGTTCCAGAACCTTCTCATCTATGATCTCCTGAGACATATCCAGTTCTTCCAGAACGTGCTCTTTTAATTTCTTTCTGTCCTCTGGGCTTATATCCCCACCAGCCTTCCCGCCAATTGCATCATCTCCGCACTGTCATATGCATGATCCGGTACAACGACCTGCTGCATCCGCATGACTACCTTCTGTAATTCCTGTTTCTCCAACAATCTTTGAAATGCCGCAACCTTTTCTTCTGCATACCCGCCATCCAGAACCGGAACAAATACATGATCGAACTCACCAAGTATCGTAATATCTCCAAGCACGCTGCCATCAATATCAAATACGATCGTTGTGTATCGTCCATATGCAATCAGCTTCTTTATGAACCAGCTCACATCCGACCGGTTCAGTTCTCTGATATCCAGATATACTTCCGGTGACGCGATCATGCTAATCCCTCCTTCCACAACCACACTTTTATCCAGATATTCAAAAATCTGCCCTGATTGTATTCGGATCAAATATGCAAGCTCAGACATACCACAAGTCTTATCCGTTACTGTCTCCGAAGTTTCCTGCTTCCTTTCTCCATATGCTTCCATCCCGATATACAGCCCACCACGTACCTCGTCCATCAGGCAGATGCTTTTTGCCAGTCTGGTCTTACCCGACCTGCCGATTGGGGAGATAACTGCATAAGTCGCAAATAACTCCCATTTTCCTTCTGCCTCCTCCGCTTTTATGATCCTCAACACCCGCTTCAGTATTTCTTCCACACTCAGATACCGGTAAATTGCTTCTTTCTCCGTCTTATCCGGTGCCTGCTCCGCCAGCTTGATCGTACAAATATTTTTTCCTTCCGGAAGTCCTACGATCACAGGCATCATGCTTTCTTCATACAACAGCGCATCTAATGTGTGCTCCTTCAGATAATTTTCCAATCGTTCTTCTGTCGAAAATGCCATTGCGAAGAATGGATTTCTTTTATCTGCATTAATGTAATTCATCAACCCGATCACATAGTTTGATTCCATTCCAACTATGCCAAGTTTTAACTGCCGCACTTTTTCCTCCTTTCCCAGCTTCTTTCTTCAAATATCAACCCCATTGGCAATACAACAGACATCCCAGTAATATTGCCATGGAAAAATGGATCTTATTCCTTCGGTGCCGTCTTCGTCTTCGATGCTTCAGCCATGGGATCCATACATTCTTTACCATATACAGCAAAGACAAAACCCCACCAAACAGAAACGAATACAGAACGATCCGCCAGACCTCCATTCCGATAAATGCACCAAGGGCTGCAAACAGCTTGATATCTCCGGCTCCCAGGAATCCAAATTGATACAGAAGGAACAGCAATGCAACCGGAAGGACAATACCAAGTACCACCTGTATGCCTCCCATTCTCCAGCCCTCTCTCTGGATCGTCACAAATATCCCGGTTTCCATCCCGATCAATACCAGCCAGTTCGGAATCCTCCATGTCTTGAAATCCAGAACTACTGCTGCACTTACCAACAGGATCATTAATGTCTTCTCAAAAACAAACGCTGTATCACTCTCCTTTTTTTCATTTTTCTGATGTCCTGCCATCAGCGTATCCATACGTTACCATCCCGAAAAAACATTGTAAATACGCAGAAAATAAACTAATTTTTACCATTCTTAACTTGACACAATCATTTAATATCTGTCAGTTTTGCACACATTTATCTATCCCTTTTCAGGCAACAAAAAAAGACCTGCCGTAACAGATCTTTTTCTGATTCTTATGTAATTTCTGAAGTTTGTGCTTCTTTTTGTCATATACGCATTTTGCAGATATTTATCTGGATTTTTGCATTTCTCTGACCTTATGCACTCACTACCGGGATACTTCTTCATTCTGCGGAACCGCTTCCGGCTGGGATGTCGGTGCAACTGCAGGTACGGATTCCTGTACAGGTCCTGCCTGTGGAGCAGGTGCAGGATTCTGCTGTGGTGGCATCTCATTCATCTGTGGTGCCATACCCTGTGGTGGCATTCCGTTCATCTGTGGTGCCATACCCTGTGGTGGCATTCCGTTCATCTGTGGTGCCATACCCTGTGGCGGCATTCCGTTCATCTGTGGATTATACATGCCCTGCTGTGGCATTCCATTCATCTGTGGTGCCATACCCTGTGGTGGCATTCCGTTCATCTGCGGTGCCATGCCCTGTGGCGGCATTCCGTTCATCTGTGGATTGTAGCCTTGTGGTGGCATTCCATTCATCTGTGGATTGTACATACCCTGTGGTGGCATTCCGTTCATCTGCGGATTATACATACCCTGTGGTGGTGTCTGCTGATACTGATTGCCACTGTTCATGATACGGTGTTCCTGTTCTTCTACTTCTCTGTATTCCTTCTCCAGAGCTGCAATATTCTCTAATCCCTTTGCAGCACTGTCAAACAGATGCTTGATCTCCTCCGGTGCTTCTTCCTTGTTCAGGTTGTAATAATATCTTCCGATCTCTGTATAGATTCTGTCAAGATTGGAATTCTCAGATGAGATCTTGCCTTTTATCTTTGTCTTCTGTGCAGCACACTTTGTGCTGTCAACTGCCTGATTAGCTAATGACTTTGTCTTTTCAAATGCATTCTGAAAAAAATTACCTGCCATTGTCAAATGACCTCCTTATGTTAATCATCAATATATTTGTTCAATGTCTCAACAACATCGTTCAGATTATATGGTTTTGCTATGTAATCATCCAGTTTATTCTCAAGAATACGTTCCTTATCACCAAACATGGCTCTTGCTGTTACTGCGATAATTGGAAGTCTCTTTCTCTTCTCTTTCTGCTCGATCTCACGGATCTCCTGTGTAGCTGCGATACCATCCATAACAGGCATCTGTACATCAAATAACGCTGCATCGTAAATCTTCTGCTTGAAGAGTTCAACTGCTTTCTGACCATTCTCTGCAATATCGTAAGAGAAGCCTGCCATACCAAGTAACTTACCGATTACCTGCTGATTAACCGGTTCATCCTCAGCTACAAGGATTCTTGCCTTGCTGTGTGCATTGATTGAAAATACAGCCGGTTCTTCTTCCTGCTCAATCTCTACTGATGCATCATCCGATGCCTTTACAACCTTCATAGGTACTTCTACGATGAACGTAGAACCAATGTCTTCCTTACTCTGAACCTGAATGTTGCCACCCATCAGTTCAACGATCTGCTTTGTGATTACAAGGCCAAGGCCGGATCCACCATATCTTCTTGTATCAGAAGAATCAACCTGGCTGAAACGGATAAACAGCTTGCTCATGTTAGCCTCTGAAATACCAATACCGGTATCTGCAACTGCCATACGGATCTTAACCTTATTTTCCCCTTCCATATCCATGGATGCGATCTTAACACGTACACTTCCCTCTGACGTAAACTTGATCGCGTTTGATAACAGGCAGTTTAATACCTGCTGAATTCTCTGTCCATCGCCCTTTACCAGCTTTGGAATATTGTTTCCAAATGAACAGTCGAGCTGTAACCCCTTATTATTTGCAAGTGGTACCTGAGCAGCAACCGTCTCCTCGATCGCCTGTTTGATATCAAATGTTTCTTCTTTGATCTTGTACTTTCCTGCTTCCAGCTTACTGATATCAAGGATATCATTGATCAGTCGGAGCAGTGTATCCGCACAGTTCTTTGCTGTTACAAGGTTATCTCTGTAATCTGCCTGAAGATCATCAGCCATCAGTGTAAGCTGGAGCATACCCAGAATACCATTGATAGGTGTACGGATCTCATGGCTCATATTTGCAAGGAACTCAGCCTGTGTCTTATAGGCTGCATTCGCATCAACAATTGCCTTGGACAATTTGTTCTCTGTATCTTTCTGATCTGTGATATCAATAACCACCATGTTAATGTAATCTGCTTCTGACTTATACATTACGGTGTTAAATACCTTCTGAAGAGATTCCATTGTGATCTCAACATCCATCAGATCTCCTTCTTTTGTTCCGGAGTTATTATATGCCGTAAACCAGGCATTGATATCCTGAAGGACCTCGATCTTGCTTTCTTTCAGGTTCTTGCCGGTGTAATCACTGACATCCAGCTTGAAATACTCACCAAAGATCTCGTTTGCATCTACGATCTGATAACTGACACCATTTACAGGATCATCTATGATCTTTGCCTGTGCAAAACCGATTGGCAGGTTCATAAATAACTTTTTATATTTATCTCCCTTTCCGCCACTTCCACTCGTACCGTCACCACAGATGATGAATACTCCTCCAAATGTTACAACTGCAGCAAGTATTCCAACGATCAGAGCACCCACTCCTACACCTGCAACACCTAAGATACCTGCCAGAAGACCAAGTACCGCACCGGCTGCTGCGACCGGTTTCCAACCCAACTCCTTAATTTTCTCCATTGATGCACCTCTATTTCTACTTTTTTGAATCTAATACTTTGACTCCACATGTTATTATATTATAAATGAATGTTAAGGTCAACGAGATGATAAAAAAACCTATAGATTTTTCATAAAATCTATAGGCCTTTTTTGATATTTTTTACTAGATATCACTAATGCACTGATTACACTATCTCCAGGAATCTGGCAGATATAAACAAATTTCAAGGTTCCATATGCCCTGTTTTTTATATATGTTATACATCTGTCAATTCCCGGCTCACAAAAGCGTACGCATTATGGTTATAATGCCTGTTTTTTATTTTGGATCGTTATCAAATACATCCTTCAAGATCTCATCTACATGCTTATAATAATCATCATCTAAAGTCTCCGGTTCTGTCTGCTCCACCGCTTCATCTACTGACAGGCTCCGGTCGTCCGGTTCTGGCAGATCACTTGTTGCATCCGACTCCGTTTCATTTATGCCGGCACTCTGTGTTCTGCGTTTTCTCCTGCCTGATGTTTTCTCCGCGTTCCGGTTCTGAAGCTGTCTTCTTCCACACAGGAAGCCAAACAGCAGCCAGCATGCAAAGGTAAGGATCAGTCCAAGTTTCAGACCAGGTGGAAAATATTTGAATTCGATCACATGATCACCCGCAGCAAGCTTCAATGCAATAAATGCATTTCCAACCTTGTCAATCTCATATTTTTCGCCATCGACATATGCTGTCCATCCGGCATCATATGGGATCGATGTGAACAGCAGTCCCGGATATGAGATCGTAATATAACCCTTCACATATCCATCTTCCATCTTTCCGATAAGAAGCTGCTGGCTCTGCAGGATATCATATGCCTGAAGGAAGGATTCCCAGTTCATATCTGCAACGATCAGCCGGGCAGTTCCTGTATTTGCCTGGGTATCGCGGAAACAATACTCAACCGTTACCTTCTGTCCCTTTACCAGATGTCCGACATGATAGGTCTGATTCTGAAGTCTTTCATAATTCTTCTCTTCATTGTCAATATAGATACGAACCTTGTTGATACCGGAGCAATTCGCCATGATATAAATATCATTCGTCTCATCCGTAATATCAAAGCTCAACTGGAAGTTACAGGTGCTGCTATCGGTACGCTTGTATGAATAATACTCACTCAGATCTCCCTGACGCGTTACCTCACAGTTATCACTGTATGTGGATACCTCCGGATATAATTCAGAGAATACTCCCGGCACACCGGTAGACAGCTTCACAAACTGGTTCAGCGTCTCAAACATATTTCCGATATCGCCATCATAATCCAACAGATCATTATTGACCATATAACCAAGGCTCAATGCATACGGATTCTCGTATAACCGTATACCATCCACCTCATTTACATAATTCACATCAAAATAATTATACTCGCCATCCCTCTGAAGCAGATATTTTATACCAAGCAGGGAATTGGATACTGTATTTCCACCATCAAACAGAAACTCATTTGCTCCTGTGTAATATCCCAGATCATGCATCATATCAACCAGATCTGCAGATACTGTCGAGCCAAACAGACAGACGCTTTTCAGATTATAAAAGGTCGGTTCGTCTACGATCTTTGTATTCATCATCTCTACCCGGTATGGCTTATCCTTGCAGTCCAGATAATCAATTGCATTCCGGATCTCCGATTCCAGACCAAAATACTGACTGATATCTACATAACCATTGCTGTCATATCCCTTAATTCCATTGATCGTTGTCTCAACCAGACAGACAATCAGAAGCACATAGGATATGATCCGTTTCCACATACCCTTCGTCAATGTGAAGCCGACCATGCATACTGCGTATGCTGTTATAAAGATCTCTGTCCATAACAAGGTTTCCTTTTCCAGTGTACACTTCTTTGTCGCCAGGATCAGGAATGCATATCCACAGGCAATTCCAAGCATAACTGACAGGATATCCTTCTTCTGAAGCTTCATCAGCACTTCACAGCACATGGCAAGCAGCAGGAAAATGAACAGAAATGAAAAACGATTCGGGATTCCATACTGATCATGGAAGCCATGCCAGATATAATTCAAAAGCTGGTTGTTAAAACTTGCAAATATAACTACAAGTATGATCACATTTTTAACCTTATCCCACAACTTGATCCTACGGTTCAGCAGATATACAAACAGCAGAACAAAACAGATCGTTCCACAGTATATATTCAGCCCGCCGTCAAATTGCTGGTTCTTGATTGGCTTTGTCAGATAAAAAAGCTGTTTGATCTGATCCCAGATGCTTCCATACCATTCTGCTTTCGGAAATACACGATTTGCCGAAGCGGTTGTATTCAGTCCAAGGTACGCCGGGATCAGAAGAAATGCTGCCATTCCGGCCGCCAATAAGGAACAGCCCGCTAAACGGAAACCATCCGTAAAGAATTTCTTTATGCTCTTATGATTGGTCAGCAGGAATTCCATAACGAGGAAAATACAGATCATGAAACAAATATAATAATTACACATCAATCCATAGAACAGGGACAGCACATATAACTTATAATTCCCGGTTTCTGTCATCCGTTCAAAGCCCGCCATAATAAGCGGAAGGATCAGGATGCAATCCATCCACATTAAGTTCCAGGAATAACCGATAATATAATTGCTTAATGCATATGCCGTTGAAAAGATCAGAATCACTGCCTGATATTTCCCCTGTTCCTTACATTTTTCCCGCATATAATAAGCAAATGACATACCGGATAAAATGATCTTGATTCCGATAAACAAGCTCATCACAATATAGATATGCTCCTGCTTGAACAATACCACAAGGAAATTGATCGGGCAGGCAATATAATAGGCAATGATCGACAGCATATTGCTTCCAAGACCGATATCCCAGGTATAAAACAGACTTCCTTCATTTTGAAGCTTATCATAATAATCAGAAAAAAACGGAAGGTACTGATGCAGGCTGTCCACCATGGTCAGACTGTTCCCGCCAAATGGTCCGATCTTTTCTGCTATCCATACTCCCAGCAGGAAACAAGCCGGAAGCAGTCCGGCAAGAAGAATAATATAGTTTTTCTTCATAAACAACCGTATAGACGGCTTTTTTTTCTTAAAGACGAAACATTTGCCAAATACATAATTGATCACAACTACAAAGAACTGAATAATGATCTTGGATAAGAATTCATTACAGCGGAAGGAATCACATAACAGATTCGTTCCAACTACTTCGACCAGCATGGCAAGAAGCCTGGTTCCGACAAAGGATATAAATTCCCGGCTTAAAGTCACGGCATCCTTCTTACTACTCTCCGTAAATACAAAAAACTTATTTGCAAAAAATGCAAACAGGATCGCCAGCGATATCGCTATGACATTCGCTCCGCTTCTGGATAAGCCGGTGAACATCCGCAGAAGATAAAATGAAACAATATTTACAACTGTCGTGGCTACACCCGCTATTACATATCTTACAATCTCTTTTTTTAATAACTTCTTTATTGTGTCCATAACTATAACTCTCTTATATCAGTGCAGCCGAACAGATACCCCTGCCGGCTGCATGTTCATGTGTGTGTATTCTTTTTTATTTTGTATTACCCAGACCTGACAGCAGATAGATCAATGGAGAATTCCAGTAGATTGTTATCTCATTACAGGAAAATGACTGTGCATTGTCTGCATAGCGGCTCTCCGGTGCTTTGCCCAGAAGAACAGCCTTCGCATATGGATCTTCCAGATTACTGTCTGCTCCGCCAACTAACATACCCGGCATTGCTACATCTAATACCTGAGATGGTCTGTGGTGTGGATGAAGCGGAGTTCTTGTACCAAAGCCTGTTACATAACAATAGCCGACTGCATTCCTTCCAAGCAGGTAATCTCTCTGATAGGAAGCATATTTTACATAGTCTGCATCTGGCTTCAGCTTGTTTGCCATCAGAAGTAACATTCCCTTATTTGCAATGTTCATATTACTTCCCCATGCAAATGTCTTAGTTGGTGATACCCATACGCCAAAACCATTGTCTTTGATCTGTTCTACCGTCTTATCTACTTCATTGAAGAACAGTTCGTTTGCCTTAGCTGAACCGCCGTCATACTTAATATAATCGTACAGGGCATAATATCCGACATCTGCCCATCCAAGTCCGTAGTTTACAATATCGTCGCCCTCAATGATCGCATCGGCTGCTTTCTTATAGGAATCATCTCCGGTTGCTGCATACAATTCTACTGCTGCCCAGATTGCTTCATCACGGAAAATGGTATCCGGATATTCACCGGTTACAATATCATCCGGATTGGAGAATCCGTGCGCATCCATGTTGCCACTCAGATATTCGTATGCTTTCTTTGATGCTTCCAGACATTTTGCTGCAAAATCTGCATCGTATTCTTTATATAGAACAGACGCCTTTGCCATAACAGCTGTAAAATCTCCGGTGGCTGTATTTGAGATCGGACATGCGATCAACTGTGCTGTTTCTTTCTCCGGCATAACCGTCTCAGGAAATACATCACAGGTTACCTTGTGATATACACCACCATTGTCATCCTGCATTTTAAGCATCCAGTCCAGTTCATATCTTGCTTCATCTAAGATATCCGGAACACCGTTTCCGCTTTCCGGAATACCAATATCATCTGCCTTGTATTCATTATCCTCGTATGTCATAAACAGATCCTGTACCGTCTTGGCACCGGATACAACATAACGGCCATAATCTCCGGCATCATGCCAGCCGCCTGTCACATCGATCTTCTTATCAGTCCCGTATACAACCGCTTCTCCTGTATGGCAGGCAGGATGTGCAAATTCGCCTGCAATGCTGCTGTCAAGTTCTACTCCACAACGCTGGTTATACAGCATCAGTACAACATCCTTATACAGGTCACCATAGATATCATCACCGATCTTGAACTCTGCGGATTCTTCTCCATCATCTGTCTTGATCTTATAGGTTCCTGCATCCTTTACGGATGAGAAATCTGCCTGCTTGCAGAACATCTCTGATGGTGGATCGTAGGTAGCTTCTTCCGGCAGATCTGCTGAATATACGGACTTGTTTGATGTTACATCTATTACTTCAAATGACTTTGCATTTTTTTCGATCACAGTAGCAACCTTGGAATCGCCGGTCAGATAACCAACCTGGTTCACATTGATAGCCATAGGATCCGGTGTTGCTTCTACCTGCTGTGCGCCGGAAGCATCAACTGCCTCTAATAAGATATTATCAAAATAAATATTATGCTCTGCTTCGTCTCCGGTCATACCTTCCTGCTTTCCCATATTAAAGCAAAGACGAGGTGCAGGATCGGAATCCTCTTCCATCGTAAACTGTGCTGTAATGTGCTGCGTCTCCGGTCCGATCGTGATCACATCACTGGTATATGCATGATAATCTCCGCCATTGATCTGTAATCTCCATTCGATCGTACGCTCAATGTCGCATCTTACATCAAAGGAATATTCATAAACGCATCCCTGATACAGACGAAAGCCATCGTAATAGATCTGGTTTGCATAATCCGCACTTCCTGTCTTTTTGATGTTGATGTGAAGCTCTCCATCCTCATTGGTCATTTCTTCATTTCCACCATTCGTATAGGTGTGGAAACCATCCGTATCCTTATCATCAAAATTGATATTGATGACTTTATCACCATCTGAAACACCCAGTGCCTCTGTTGTTGGCTCCTCTGTTTCCTCTTCGGTTGCCTTCTCCGTTGTCGTTTCTTCTTCCTCAGTGGACTCGGCTTCCGTCGTAACCTCTGTCGTCTCAGCGGTCGTTCCATCTGCATCTTTCTTTGTACCACTGCAGCCTGCAAGCAGTGACATGGTCATCGCCGCAGTCAGACAAAGAACAGCAACTTTTTTCATTTTTCTCATGTTTTATTATCCCTCCATATTTTCTTTATGTACGATACCTTCTCAACTGTACATATATTTATAACACGTCGCCTCCCGGCTCCATATGTCTTTCACTTTTATACCATAACAATTAGCCAGCTCTTACTGCTCCGGATATCGCACGACATCCTGATACCGCATATGTCCGCCAAAGATATCAAGTGCGCTTCCGATTGTAAAATCAACCCGGTTTCTGCCAAGCAGCTTCAGTTTATCCAGATCCTCAAAGGACGCGATCCCGCCTGCATAGGTCACAGGGATCCTGCCCCAGTTTCCAAGCAGCTCGGCAATATGTGTCTCGATTCCGGACGCCTTACCTTCCACATCCACCGCATGGATCAAATATTCATCGCAGTAACCGGCAAGCATATCCAGTGTTCCTTCCGTCATTTTTACCTTTGTGAACTTCTGCCAGCGATCTGTCACAATATAATAACCATCCTCGCATCGTCTGCAGCTCAGATCCAGTACCAGATGATTCTTGCCAACTGCCCGTCGGATGGCTTCCAGATTGTCATAGTTGATCTCTCCATTTTTAAATACATACGATGTAACAATCACATGGGATGCCCCCATGTCAAGAAACCGTCCGGCATTTTCCGCATTGATACCGCCACCGATCTGCAAGCCTCCCGGATATTCCGTAAGTGCCAGCTCTGCCTGATAGCAATCCTCCTCATAATACTCGCTTCCCGCCGGATTCAACAGGATAATATGTCCACCCTGTATACCCGCATCCTTATACATCCGGGCAAATGCTGCGCCATCGTACTCAGATACAAAATTCTCTTTTGCAGCATTTCCTTCATCCTGAAGGCTGCTGCCAACGATCTGTTTCACTTTTCCATTATGTATATCGATGCATGGACGAAATTTCATATTTTCTCCCAGGCAATATGCCTTTTTTCATTTTTATATCGTTACAATGTCTGCAAATACAAAGTGTCCGCAGACATTGTTTATTCTAACACAGAACCTTCTATAATCCAAGTGTCATATAAAAACCTGCGGCAGTTGTCCATCTCATGCAGACTCAGATCATGACTCATAACTTACACAAATAGAAAAGGCCGATGCAAGCTCATCGACCTTCTCCTATACATATCACTCCGACATAGACCTGTTCCACGCCAGCCTCCTGTAATGCTTCCGTACATGCCTGCACTGTCGCACCTGTCGTATAAATATCATCTATTAATAAGACCGTCTTCCATTCCGCCGGAAGTGCCCGGACCTCTAATGCCTGTTTTATATTATTTGCACGTTCAAGCGGTGATAATTCCTTCTGTGGTGTCGTATCCGACACACGGAGCAGATGTCCGTTATCTACCGGAATATCCAGTCTCCGTCCTACCACATCTGCCAACAGCTCCGCCTGATTATATCCCCGTTTCCGTAATTTACTTCTGTGAACCGGTACGGGCAAAATGATCTGCAGCCGTTCTGCAAGTCCCGCTTTCCGGATCCGTTCTGCAACAAGACTTCCATAATATTCCACATATTCCCGTTTATTGTGATATTTGATCGCGAGCACACTGGATGCGACCGGTTCCACATACCGGAAGACCGGATATGCCCGTTCAAAGCTCCGGGTATGCGTCCTGCAGTCTGCACAGTATTCCAACTCCTCGTCATCCAGACTTTTTCCACATTTCATACATGTGGGTTCTGTCACATATGGCAGCAACTCATGTTTTCCGCAGATTCCTTTTGCACCATACGGCATAACCTCATCACAGATCGGGCATCGTCTTGGAAATACCAGATCTATCATTGCCCGGTTCCATTTGTTCTGTATCTGCATATATAGCCCCCTTTATTGCTTTTCCTGTTATATCATGTGCTTCGCACATTCAATGCATTCGGAAATTATCCCTCTCCTGATTTATGCCAGTTCTACCAGTCGTTCTGCAAATGTCGTATACCGCTTCTGTTCGTCGATATTATCAATCATCGTCTTAACCAGACCTATATTGCCTACGATCACAACACCCTTTCTTGCCCTTGTAACTGCCGTATAGAGCAGATTCCTGTTCAGCAGCTTTGCCGGACCTGTAAGAAGCGGAATCACCACGACCGGATACTCACTTCCCTGTGATTTGTGTATTGTGATAGCATATGCATGTTCCAGTTCATCAAGCTGGGAGTAAAGGTAATCTACCAGTCTTCCATCATCATATTCGACAACAATCTTCTGATCAAACTCATCAATCTCTTTTACAAAACCGACATCCCCATTGAATACACCTACCCCCTCTTCCTTCACGAAGCGTCCTTTTGCATCCATGATCTTCCATTCCAGCTTGTAATTGTTCTTGATCTGCATGACCTTGTCGCCCTTACGGAATACAACGTCATTTTTCTCTTTCTCCGGTATGCTTCTGTTCGGTGGGTTCAGGATCTCCTGCAGCCGTTTATTCAGATTCTCAACACCCAGCTCATACTTCCGCATCGGAGTAAGCACCTGAATGTTCATCGGATCGACCTGGAAGAACCCAGGCAGACTGTCTAAGATCAGATGTTTCAATTCTGCGATAATATCCTGTGATCCCTGTCTTGGTATGTAGAAGAAATCCCGGCTTTTATTATTGATCGCAAGCTGTTTTCCCGCATTGATCAGATGGGCGTTCGTGATAATGTCACTGTTCTCGCCCTGTCGGAATATCTTATCCAACACTGTTACGGAAAATACTTCCGAACGAATGATGTCCTTTAATACATTTCCCGGTCCGACAGATGGAAGCTGGTTGGAATCCCCTACCAGCACCAGTCTGGTTCCCGGCATGATCGCCTGCAGTAAACTGTAAAACAGGCTGCTGTCTACCATCGACATCTCATCTATGATAATTACATCCGCTTCTAACGGATTGTTTGAATTTCTTGCAAATGTATAGGTGGAACTGTTTCCTTCTTCATCAATCCCGCCACCGGACAGTTCCAGAAGCCGGTGGATCGTCTGTGCCGTATATCCGGTTGCCTCGGTGATCCTCTTTGCCGCGCGTCCGGTCGGTGCTGCAAGCAACAGTTCCAGATTCAATTTCTCAAACATCTTGATCATGGCATTGATCGTTGTTGTTTTACCCGTACCCGGTCCACCTGTGATCACTGCCACGCCGTTATTGACTGCATTCTTGATCGCAAGTTTCTGCTTTTCTTCCAGTGTAATCTTCTCTACTTCCTCGATCTGTGCAAGCATCTTATCCAGTGGACGATCCTCTGATGTGAAATCCAGATCGATATCTGACAATATTCTTGCTGAATTCAGCTCAATATAATAATTTGCCGCAGCATAGACCGCAATTACAGCTCCGTCAAGCTCCTTTACGATCGCCTTGCCTGCCATCTGAAGCTCTATAATCTGGCTTCCGATCTCATTTTCCAGTTCTTCATTATATGGCACATTGTCATCCACCAGAAGTGAATACGTCTTTGCCACCAGCATCTGCTTCGGAAGATACATATGCCCAAGCTGGCTCGCATTTAACAATGTATATAACAATGCTGCCCTGATACGAAAATCCGAATCACTGCTGATCCCCATTCGTTCAGCGATCTCATCCGCCGTCTTAAAACCGACACCACTGATATCCTCAGCGATCTTATATGGATTTGACCGGATGATTTTATACATCTCCTGACCGTATTCATTGAAGATCTTCACTGCCAGATTGATCGATATTCCATATCCGGTCAGAAAAATGATCGCATCCTGCATCTCTTTCTTTTCATTATAAGAGACTGCGATCTCTCTTGCTTTCCGCTCCGAGATACCCTTGACCTCTGCCAGTCGTTCCGGCTCTTCTTCAATGATACGCAGAGAATCCATCTTAAATTTCTTTACGATACGTTTTGCAAGTGCCTCACCGACACCTTTAATGATACCAGAACCCAGATATCGTTCTACACTTACCATATCGTCCGGCATCTTGATTTCATAGGATGTAAATTTGAATTGGAGATCATACTGGGGATGATTGACATATTCCCCTTCTGCAGATATGTAGATTCCTTCACTGATACCGTGAAGGGTTCCGACAAAAATGTCTTCGCCGTCTTCACCTTCTACAGTGAAAACGGCGTAGCCATTGTCGTCATTTTTATAGATAACTTTTTCAACATAACCTTCTTTTATCACAACAAGTCTCCTGCGTTACTCTGTCTTACTGTTGAGTAATTCGATATATTTTCCTGTTCCGATAGCAACTGCACGAAGTGGATCTTCTGCAGTCATGGTTGTAATTCCTGTCTTTTCTTCCAGAAGCTCTTCCAGTCCATGGAGCAATGCTCCACCACCGGTCAATACGATACCTCTGTCTGCAATGTCTGCTGCCAGCTCAGGAGGTGTCCGTTCCAGAACGGAATGAACGGCTTCACAGATCTGGGATGCAGGCTCACGCAGCGCTTCTTCTGTCTCATCTGATGTTACTGTTACTGTCTTTGGAAGTCCGGTTACCAGATTCCTGCCACGGATATCCAGTGTGATGTTCTCTGGTCTTCTGAAACAGGTTCCGATCTTGATCTTAATCTCCTCTGCGGTTCTCTCACCGATCAGAAGATTGTGCTTCTTTCTCATAAAACGCACGATTGCTTCATCAAAATCATCTCCGGCAACCTTAATGGAAGCACTTACAACCGGGCCGCCAAGGGAAATAACGGCAATATCTGAAGTTCCGCCACCGATATCGACGATCATATTACCACATGGTCTGTAGATATCAATTCCTGCGCCGATTGCTGCTGCCACCGGTTCTTCTATAATCGATACATCTCTTGCACCTGCTGCATAAGTTGCATCTTCTACTGCTTTCTTCTCCACCTCCGTTACCTGCGAAGGCACACATACACTGATACGTGGACGTCTTCCAAAGTAACTTCTTCCCACTGCTTTCTGGACAAAATACTTTAACATCTTTTCTGTTATTGTGTAGTCTGATATAACACCCTGACGAAGTGGGCGGATCGCTACGATATTTCCCGGTGTTCTTCCAAGCATCAGTCTGGCTTCTTCACCGATCGCTACTATTTTATTTGTATCTCTGTCATAGGCAACTACGGACGGCTCTTTTAATACAACGCCCTTGCCTTTTACATATACCAATATACTGGCGGTACCTAAATCTATACCGATATCTGAACTTGCCATGATTGGTCCCCTTTCTGGTTACTGTTAATCCTGTACATCCCTTAATATTACAAGAGATGCCTTTCTTCCGTCAAGCCATTTCATGCTGACTTCGGATAAATCCATGATCTTATCGAACTGTCTGATATAACTTCTCCAGCTCACTTCTTTCCGTTCGGTCAGAAATGGCTTCTGCACCGTTGATACACCTTTAAATGTATCATTCAGATCACGGATCAGTGTCTTACTATCTTTTCCTGTAAAATCATATCCAAGCATATCGTTTAACGGCTGATTGGAGAACAATACCTCTCCGGTCTCTTCATCACGGATAAAGATGCCGATCTTGATATGGTTATATGTATCTACCAGAAGCTTATTTACCATTCGAATGTTGCCATCACCCTCTATTCTGGCAAGGATACCCTGAATGACGTTTCGAATATCCTTCGAAAATTCAATATCATCCTCTGACCATATCTTATCTGTATGATTGTTCGCCATAACAATACAACCGCTGATGATATTATTGATCTCTATGCTGAGTGCGACAAAACTCGTTACACCGATCTGCTCCATATTGCTCTGGAAGTTCTTAAAGTTATGGTTCTTATCTGCTACAATGCAGTCGTAAGAACGTTCCTTGCTGTGTGCAAAGAATTTCTTGCCCCGCTGCCATTCTTCCACATATTCTTCTGCAGACATGTTCTTTTCTCTTGACCAGATATGACTGCACATATACTCTTGATCTTCGTTCAGGGAATAGATCGCCATAACATCGATTCCCAGATAATCACTGGTTCTTTCCAAAATATTGCTGATTGTCTTATTATCATCACTGTCCATGGAACTGAGTGCTTCTGTCAGAATCTTCTGTCTCTGGATCTTCTCTTCTAACAACATCTCAACAGATTTGCTCCGTTCTGCTTCTTTGGACAGGACCTTGTCATTATATGCATATTCTGAGAAGATATTGCACATATTCCACTGGATCTTATAGACCTTCTTCATCTTTGTAACATCTGCTGTATCATATCCGCACAGGATCCAGGTTGCAATGTGTTTCTCTCCAATCTTAATCGGGGCTCCGCAGATAATACTTCCATCTATACCGTCATCCATCTCCATAATGACCGGAACATTGTTCTGAAGGATCACCTCATTTAACTTCACAATGATACTCTTATACTGAGGTTTTTCAAAAAGATCATAAAAGCTTCCCATATGCAGAGACGGTCCTGCCGGTTCTACAAGCTGATCTCCCGCCGGAGATACAACCGTTGAATATAGCCCGCTTAAGCTTGCAAATGCTTTTACAATACTGTTCCATTTGTCTTTATCGATACTCTCGCTCGTATATTCATTCTCATCTACAGTCGTGTTCATAATGTAAGAAAGCTTGTCTTCATACTCTTTCTTAGCCTCCTCTACACTGTTCTGCAGCTTCTTGTTTTCTGTAATATCTGTTATAAAGAACTCAATCGTATAAGAAGAATCCCCTGCCTGTGTGATACTGTTCTGGGAACGAACCCATCTGACATTTCCATAATCATCTACGATACGATACTCGTCCTCATAATCGGATCCACCACTCTTTAACACATTCTTCGCATTCTGAATAACTCTTGCGCGATCCTGTGGATGAATATAGTCTTCTGTCAGTTTATTTCCCGCCATAAGTGCATCCACATTCATTCCAAGTAATCTGGCATTCGGTGTAATGTATTTCAATGTGCTGTGTCCTCTGCTAATGGATTTTACCATCACAAGACTCTTGATCTTGTTCATAACAGATAATATATATTCACCTTTTTCCCCATCATAGGAATGCTTTTTTTCTTTTACAAATAATAATTCAATGCCATCAGCACATCCATCCGGCGACTTTACGATGTGACAGTTCAGCATCATAGTAGTGATTGCACTCTCTGCCGATACAAAACGTACCTTCATCTCAAAATCCGTATGTCCTGTATTCTCCGCCTTATAGAGATTCCCGATCAGAATATCATAGTCATTCTTAACTATAATATCGCGAATCCCTACTGCTCCACTGTAAAAGTCACCTTCTTTATATCCGAATTCCGTTATATTCTTTGTTACATAACGAGTCTGCCATCTGCTGTCCGGCTTGTAGAGATACAGTGCCAGAATGCCCGCATGGTTAATGATACGTTCCAGACTCATACTTCCGATTGCTACATCGGAGCGCAGTTCAAACAGTACCATATATGCCTTTTTCCCGTTATATTCAAACTGATTGACAAATCCACTTACAACCAGTCTTTTTTTCTTATTTATATTCAGCAGAAGCCGATGCCAGATAATCGTTTTCTTCTCATTTAAAATTGGCCAGAACTCATCACTGGACATAAACTTATCCGGCTCCATCGTGATCGAATCGATCTGGTTGCCGACCAGTTTTACTGCCGCATTATTGATACTTAAAACTTCTCCATCCTCGCAGAATACAACTGCGGGATATTCAATATGGCTCAGAAAATCTGAATAATTGCTGATTTTGCCTATCTCCAAATGTATCCCTCTTTTCTCTTATGTAACCCCATAGACACATAAAACTTTTCCATGTCAGCCATAGAAAAGTTTCATGTATGCTAAATATCGCTGTTAATATTATTCCTCTGTTTTGTCGTCTTCCGTTCCGGCAGCTTCTTTATCATCCTCGGATGACACCATTGAAGTTGCTTCACTCTTCAGACCTGTAAATGCCTTATCTGCAATATCCTTTGTTACACAACATGCATCTACAACACCATCTAAGGCAGCCAGAAGTTCTCCCATATATTTGCTGACTGCATCACATTCCTTCTTTACATTCTTTCTGAGAACGTATGCTTCGCTGGTCGCTTTGTTTGTAATAGCTTCTGCTTCCTTCTGTGCATTTTCCTTCTGGGTTCTGCACTCATAATCTGTCTTTGCACTTAAAGCTTCTGCAGCTTCATGTGCTTTATTTCTTGTACGCTCGCTGTCGTTGTAAGCCTGTTCCTTCAGACTTGCGCAAGTTGCTTCCGTCTCATCATACATCTGCTTACACTTTGCATTTGTCTCTGTCTCAAGTGCATTGCAACGATCGGTTGTATCCTTCTCCATTGCTTCACACTTTGCAGTCATCTCTGCATGCTGTGCCTCACACTCTTTATTCGTCTGGGCGATCAGCGCATCTGCGCTCTCTCTTGCCTCTAAGAGTGTTCTTGAAATGGATTCATATCTTCCTGCGGATTCGAATTCCTTCTGCTTATAAGCGTTTACCTGCTCCTTCAGAGATTCAATCTCGCTTTCATATTCTGCATTCTTTGCTTTTAAGCCATCAATTGTCTTATTTGACTCTGTCAGATTTACTTCTCTCATAGTCTTAAGGCTTAATACGGCTTCGCTGAGCTTGTTTACATTTGCCTTTAACTCATTGACTTCCTTTTCATGATCAGCCTTTAACTCTTCAATATAATAATCAACTGAATTCTTATCATATCCACCAAATGTTACTGTCTTAAATGATGCTTCTGTCTTTACTTCTTCCTCATCAAAATTATTGTCTTTTGCCACGATGATCCCTCCAAAATAATCTATTATTTAAGCATCTTCCTGTCGTCAGGGCGATCATTGCGCCTGCCATCGTCGTCTATTTCTGTGTGTTATACTTATGCATTCCAGTACAGATGCTCATTTTCTGTAAGCACTAATTGAAATGATTATAACACACCCTTATAGTTTTGCACAATTATTTTTTCTTAATTTAGTTACAAAGCACATATTTTGTGCTATATTGGACAAGGAAATCAAACCGAACTGTTAGGAGGAATTTTTATTACTATGAAACACACAAGAAAATGCCTGACCACTGCATTTATGATCCTGATCTGTCTTTTTGCTTTTACCGGCTGTGGTCAGAAAAAAGTTACCGCATACCAATCGTATGTAAAAAATCTTCTCGATGTTAATTATAAAGGTGATTACACCAATTATGTGAAACAGAATAAAGGAAATGAAACCGATGCACTTGCACTGTATCAGGACTGCCTTTCCAATCTCGCAAACCAATTGATCACACATTATAATCTGAATACCAACCAGTCTGTTGAAGTAAACCAGACTTTTACCACTGTTGCTGCCGCTATTTACAATGATGCACGATATGAAGTATCGGAAAGCTATAAAGAAAACGGGGACTACTATGTGGATGTAACCATATATCCACTGGCAATCCTTGACCAGTCCTACGATGAAATTATTGCTTATATTGAAGCCTTTAATAAAGACGTAGACGACGGTGTCTATAATGACGTTAAGAAAGAGGAATATGATAAAAAGTTTGCAAACGGTATTGCATCGATCCTTTCTTCTCATACCGAAAAACCACAGTACAAGGATCCTGTAGTCATCAAGGCACTTATCAACGATGACGGTGAATACTACAGCATCTCATCCGACAGTCTGAAGGAGATCGACCAGGCAATGATCGCCACTGAGACCGCTGACGCTACGGAAGCCGACACTTCCAAGGAATAAACGGGCGAAAGACAACAGCACCAATTTTTCATCTAAAAAAAGAACAATACCCTTTCACTACGCAGAACACTCTCGTTCTATTTCTCACGTAGCGGTACTAAACTCCCACCTAACGGTGGTTCGTTAAGGACCGACGTTCGTAACTGAGACCTTAGCGAGGCTCGCCGAGGTTAGTTCGAAGTTATACAGAGTAAAAAGGTCTGCTACATGAAAGATATTGTTCTTTTTTCTATCTATACATACTACACGCTGTTGTCTTTCTGCCTATTGATAAAATACTTACAGAATAGTTATATGAAAAGGCTTCGTCTGTCAGAAACAGGACGAAGCCTTTTGGTTTATTTCTCGCGGAATGTGAATTCCTCGTTTGCAAGTTTGAATTTGCTGCCATCGATCAGCATCATGTCTGTACCGCTGTTGATGATCTTGCCACCAAGATAGGTGTGGTTGGTTGATTTGTTATCACGCAGATAATAAACACCATTGACGTTGATGATATATGCATGACGACGGCTGACAGAATTGTTGTCTGTTACCTGATAATCAACACCCTGTGCAGACTTACCGATACAGAAGATCGGTTTGTCGATCTTAATCCGCTCACCGGTTCTGGTTCTTACGATAACAGGACCCGGTTTGCTCTTGGATGCATTCGTCAAAACAGTCGTTGATGTAATGTCTGAATCATCATCAAATCCGATATCATTACCGGAATAATCCTTAACTTCCTTTGCCAGTTTAAAACTTGGAATTGATACAACGGTTGTCTGTAATGGAACTTCCGTATCTTCTATTGCCTCTGCTTTCTGCGGTCTGACAATGAAATGCTGCTCATCCTCCGGATGAACATTGTTGTCGTTCTTCATATCTGTGATCATCTTGTAGAACTCTGACAGATAGAAAGATGGATTATGATCAAAGAATTTGATCAGTTCATATCCACAGTCTGAAGCTTTCTTATTCGCAAAGTCAAGCTTGTTTACCAGATCTCTGACAAACTTCTCCATATTGCATTTTTCCATCGGTTTATCGATTGGAAGGAATACAAGCTGAACACTCATATCTTCCAGATTCAGATACATGTATCCAATATTCAGGATAACCTTACCGAGTGGCATATCATTCGCCTTCAGGTACATCAACTGGTCAGCTATGCTGAACATAATATCCACCAGTTCGTCCCTGTGAATCTTCTTTGTAATAAACTGATTCATCGTAATCATGGCCGGAATCGAATATGTAAGCGCTCTCTGTCCGTCAATATACTCTTCATGGCAAAAGCTGTTGTTTCCTACAAATGATGTATTGTACAGCTCGACTTCATTATGAAGGATCTGGACATCATCTTCAATCTTAAAATATAATTTGTACTCATCGCACAAATATGTCTTCTCTGTGCTCATAATAACACCCTCCGCAATTATTCTCCAGCCACTCAAGTCCCATTTACTCTACAGTAACAGACTTGGCAAGATTACGCGGTTTATCTACATCCAGCCCTTTTGCATCTGATGTATAATATGCGATCAACTGCAAAATAACAGCCGCTGCAAATACAGTAAATAAACTATCCTGCTTAGGTATTCTTATATGCTTATCACATATCTGGGTGTCAGTAACTTCGTCACCCATACTAATTAGAATAACATATGCTCCCCTGGCTTTTACTTCCCTTATATTTGAAACCATCTTCTCGTATACAGCCGGCTGTGTCGCTAACGCGATAACCGGTACATTCTCTGTGATCAGAGCGATCGTACCATGTTTTAATTCACCTGCTGCGTAAGCCTCCGCATGAACATAGGATATCTCCTTCAACTTCAGAGCCCCCTCCAGTGAAAGAGTATAATCCATTCCCCTTCCGATAAAGAATGCATCCGGAGCCATCTTTATATAATTAGCAACAGTCTTGACTTCATCTGCCTGAAGCAGGGTTTCTTCTATTACCGGAATTGTTCCCAACAGTTTGCTGATAAATTCCTTTGCCTGCTCTTCTGAATAAATTCCTTTTACAAGTCCAAGCCTGCAGCCGATTAAATACATTGCCGCCATCTGAACCGAATATGCCTTTGTACTTGCAACTGCAATCTCCGGTCCGGCATGTGTATATAACACATAATCACTTTCTCTTGCGATCGTAGACCCTTTTACATTTACGATCGAAATAACCTTGGAACCACATCTTTTTGCCAGACGCATTGCTTCCAATGTGTCAATTGTCTCTCCCGACTGGGAAGTTACGATAACCAATGTCTTCTCATTGATCAGTGGTTCTTTATAACGGAATTCTGATGCGATCTCCACATTTACCGGTATACGAAGCTCTGATTCGATCATTGCTTTTCCTACGATTCCGGCATGCATAGCAGTTCCGCATGCAATGACTGTGATATTTTCACAATTTTTAAATACTTCATCATCAATCCCGTCTTCTGTAAAATCAGGGAGTGAATTCACAATTCTTGGTGTGATCGTATTTCTCAGGGATTCCGGCTGCTCATAAATCTCTTTTAACATGAAATGTGGAAATCCACCTTTCTGAGCGGCTGTAATATCCCATGTAATCTCTAACATCTGTGGTTTTACTTCATTGCCTTTCAGATCCTCAACCCGGATTCCTTCCTGTGTCATTGTAAGGATATGATATTCCGGCACAACAAAATAATCTTTTGAGAATGAAATGATCGCTGTCAGGTCTGACGCAATGATAGATCCTTCTTCGCTGTGTGCTGCTACCATCGGGCTGACATTTCTTACTGCATATATGATTCCAGGTCTGTCTGCAAACATAATGCAAAGCGCAAATGAACCCGCAATTATCTTAACCGCCTTCCGAATCGCTGCGATCGGATCACCATCATACAAAGTATCCAGCAGGGCTGCCACAACTTCAGAATCTGTTTCTGATACAAGCTTATCTGCCAGTCCATACTCTCTTATGATGTCACTGTAATTCTCAATGATACCATTGTGGATAAGAGCAACATTTCCACATCTGTGCGGATGCGCATTCGCATCTGTAACTCCACCATGTGTTGCCCATCTTGTATGTCCGATACCGCAAGTCGATGAATAATCTCCATCCTTACACAGTTCCCTGAGTTCGCTGACTCTTCCTGCCTTCTTCCGGATCGTTAATGTATCATCGTCATTTAAAAGTGCAATACCCGCACTGTCATAGCCTCTGTACTCTAACCGCTCCAGTCCATCGATCAGGATATCCTTCGCCGGCTTTCTGCCTGTAAAACCTATGATTCCACACATATATTCAATTATCTCCTTTCGGCTTATGATGCATATTTCTTTTTCTGTTCGTATATCTGTCTTTATCGTCCGCCAGATATTTTACTGCATCATCAAATTATCCGGTCATGCTGCTTTGTTTTGGAATCTCTTCCATATTTGGCATGCATGTGCGCATCCGGACTCTGCGTAGAGGCATCCGCCGAATTTTCGATAACCTCTATCCTCGTCACCCTTTTCGTCGTTGATCCAAAGGGACATGGCGCTAAGATTTCTAAATCTTTCAAAATCTGCTTTCCTCCATACTATAAGCAGACATTAAAATTTTATCATAGACCACCCAATAAATCAACGACTTCATATCTGTAGGGCTGCGTTTTCTATTAATTAGCTGATGAATGAACCACCTGGCAGATTCTTCTCGGTTGTAAGAAGGGACAGATTGCCCTCTGCATCCTCTGCACACAGCAGCATACCTTCTGATACAACTCCTGCAAGCTTGCATGGCTTCAGGTTTACGATCGCAACAACGCGCTTTCCAACCATTTCTTCCGGTGAATAGGAGCCTTTAATTCCCGATACGATCTGTTTCACATTGTTCTCACCGAATTTAACCTGAGAACATAAAAGTTTTCTGGAATTCTGTACTTCCTCACATGCAATGATCTCGCCGATCATCAACTGCATCTTCTCAAATTCTTCGATCGTGATCTGCTGTTTATTCAGAACAGACGGATCATTGTTAAGTGCAGCGACCTTAGCTTCTGCCTGTTTCATTTTCTTCTTTTCTTCGGAATTCTCTTTTTCTTCCTTCTGCTTCTTTGCTTTCTCGTAGATAGTTTCTTCTACCGGAGGTGCAAACTTGGCAACTTCTGCCATAACTTCCTTTACGTCCAGTCTTGCGAACAGGATCTCAGGAGTTTCTGTTACCTTGTTTCCGGATGGATAAAGTCCGAATCTTCCAAGCTCTGTTACCTTTCTCTTTGCAGCATTTAACTGGTTCAGGATCTTAACAGAGGTATCCGGCATATATGGCTCCAGAAGGGACGCACCGATCACGATGCTCTCAACCAGATTATATAATACGGTATTCAGACGATCCTGCTTTGTTTCATCTTTTGCAAGTGCCCAAGGCATGGTCTCGTCGATATATTTGTTGCATCTCTTGAATAAGGTGAAGATCTCTGAGATTGCATCTGCAACCTTTAACTTATCCATGCATTCTGCGACCTTGATACGGCAGTTTAATACGACATTCTTCAGATCTTCATCTACTTCTTCTATTACTCCGGTATTCGTAACTACGCCGCCAAAGTATTTGTTTGACATAGAGATCGTACGATTTACCAGATTTCCAAGTGTGTTTGCAAGCTCGGAATTGATTCTTTCTACAACCAGCTCCCATGAAATGATTCCGTCATTCTCAAACGGCATCTCATGCAGAACGAAGAAACGGACTGCATCCACACCAAACAGGCGGACCATATCATCTGCATACATTACATTTCCCTTGGACTTACTCATCTTACCGTCATTCTGGATCAGCCATGGATGTCCGAAGATCTGCTTTGGAAGCGGTACTCCAAGCGCCATCAGCATGATCGGCCAGTAGATCGTATGGAATCTTAAGATATCTTTTCCGATCAGATGTAAGTCAGCAGGCCAGTATTTTTTATATAATTCATCGTTATTACCGTCTACATCGTATCCAAGACCTGTAATATAGTTTGATAATGCATCGATCCATACATAGATAACATGCTTGTCATCAAAATCAACCGGGATACCCCATTTAAAGGATGTTCTGGATACGCACAGATCCTGAAGTCCCGGCTTGATGAAGTTATTGATCATCTCGTTCTTTCTGGACTCCGGCTGAATAAAATCAGGATTCTGCTCAATGTGCTTCATCAGTCTGTCCTGATATTTGCTGAGTTTGAAGAAATATGCTTCCTCTTTTGCTTCCTGTACCGGTCTTCCGCAGTCCGGACATTTGCCGTCTACAAGCTGTGAATCTGTAAAGAAGGATTCACATGGAGTACAATATTTCCCTACATATTCTCCCTTATATATGTCACCCTGATCGTACAGCTTCTTAAAAATCTTCTGAACCTGTCTCTCATGGTCTGCATCTGTTGTTCTGATAAATTTGTCGTAAGATGTGTTCATCAGATCCCAGATATTCTTAATCTCGCCTGAAATCTCGTCAACGAATTCCTTTGGAGTCTGCATGTTCTCAAAAGCCTTATTCTCGATCTTCTGACCATGTTCATCGGTTCCGGTCTGGAATCTTACATCATATCCTGCGAATCTCTTGTACCTTGCAATGCTGTCAGCCAACACAATCTCGTAGGTGTTGCCTATATGAGGTTTACCTGATGCATATGCAATGGCGGTTGTAATATAATACGGTTTTTTTGCCATTTCAAAAACCCTCCTTGATAAAACTACAAACACAAATGAAATGTCTGCGCTATTTTTTCTGGCAATCTTATGTGCTCAGATAACAAAAATTATATGCCTTTTTTGTGCAAATTGTCAACAGATTCCATTTGTTTTTATACAGTTTTTGCAACCTTCATCTCTAAATAAAATTATGTCTTTTTTTTCGGATTTCTTTTATGCTATAGTATGTCCGAACAGTGCGATCATGTAATACCGCACGACACATCTGTGGATCTGCCGTCATCTGTTACTGTTTAAAATTATACTTTTATTATTGAGGTTATTCTGTCATGAAAAATTTTTTAACGAAAACACCTGTTGTTATCACACTTGCACTCATCTGCTGTGCCTTATGGGGAAGCGCCTTTCCCTGCATCAAGATCGGCTACCGGATGTTTTCAATCGGCGGAAATGATACCGCATCCCAGATTCTATTCGCCGGCATCCGTTTTCTGCTCGCCGGACTTATGGTTATCCTTATCTGCAGCTTCATATATAAAAAGCCTTTGATCCCACATAACAGGACAACGGTCAAACGTATCTTTATCCTGTCATTGTTCCAGACTATCCTGCAATACGTCTTCTTTTACATCGGTTTGGCAAATACGACCGGAAGCAAGGCAGCGATCATTGAAGCGACAAACGTCTTTCTGGCGATTCTTGTATCGGGTCTGTTATTTAAAATGGAAAAGGTTACATCCAAAAAGATGCTTGGATGTCTGATTGGATTTATCGGAGTTGTTATCATCAATCTGGGAAATGGTGTAGACGCGCATTTCTCTCTCACCGGAGAAGGCTTCATCCTGTTATCAACAGTGGCTTATGCTTTCTCTTCAGTTATCATCAAATATTTTTCCGATAAGGAGAATCCGGTTCTGCTCAGCGGCTGGCAGTTCTTTGTCGGCGGCTTCGTGATGATCCTTTGCGGACTTGCCGGAGGCGGACATATCGCAGGAGACTCCGCTCCTGCTGTCCTGCTTCTGCTCTATATGGCGTTCATCTCGGCCTGCGCCTATACATTATGGAGTCTGCTGTTAGCGCACAACCCGGTATCCCGGATCGCCGTCTACGGCTTCTCGAATCCGGTCTTTGGCGTACTGTTATCAGCTCTGCTTCTGCATGAAACATCTGCCTTAAACATCCGCTGTCTGGTCGCACTTGTTCTTGTCTGTGCCGGCATCATCCTTGCAAATAAAGAAAAAGCCGTATAAAAATACCATCTTTCATTCAACAAAACCTTACACTAAAACTTTTATAATGCTATGTTCTGTCAAATAAAAGATGGTATTTTATAAATTTTTTTATAAATTTCTCACAACGCCGAATATCAGTGCCGCCATGATCAGTATATAGATTAAAACCGTGTCCGCTGAACCCAGCCGATATGCGTCTCCTTTTATGTAGTTCAAATCTCCCCTGACTATCAGATATATGATACATGGTCCTGCAATGTACAAAAACGGATTATAGGAAAAGGATGTCCGTATCTCTCCTTTTAATAAAGACAGGCATGCTCTGGTTATCCCACAACCGGGGCACTGCCATCCGGTCAGTGTCCGGAATATGCAGGGTACTGCCAGACCGGTCAGTCTGACAAATACCGCATACAGGATTCCTGCTAAAAGAATAATGCTATCCCGATATATAATCTTTCGGACACGATTTTTCTTTTCTTCCATATATGTTTCTTACTGTCCGTTATATGGGGTGTTATTATCATTTCCATTGCTGTATGGATTATTGCCGCTCTGGTTGTAACCACCATACTGCTGGCTCTGATCATAGCCACCATACTGCTGATTCTGGTTGTATCCGCCGTTATATGGCTGCTGATTCTGGTTGTATCCGCCGTACTGCTGGTTCTGATTATAGCCGTTATACTGCTGGTTCTGGTATCCACCATTATATGGCTGGCCATATCCGTTCGTTCCGCTGTACTTATTGATCGCATCCTGTGCCAGTGCGTAGTCGATAATTCCAAGTCCAAATAACTGGAGAACTACAAACAGGATACCGCTGTTGCTGGATGGCATACCGCCTCTGTTCTTAATGATATCGACCTTTTCACCCATCTTGTATGCCCAGTACCATCCATAAATACCACAGGTAACAAGTGTAAGCAGCAGTGCCATTCCGCCACCTGCCAGTTCATTCTCACCCGACATCTCATTTGTATCGTCTGTAATACATACAAACCAGTAAAGTCCATAAATACCACAGGTAACGATCGTCAATAAGATACACATACCAATACTTCTTTGTTTCATACTTTCCTCCTTGCCGATGCTCCTTCCGCATCTCTGATTTCATATAATAAAAAGTATAAAATATTTATAAACTGCTGTCAACGAAGTCTGTACCAAAATATTGCTTATTCTGCTATATTTATGCATAATGTACCAGTATCTATCTGTTATCGCCCTGTATGTTTGCAAAATAAATACAAAAAAATTGAAAAAAAATACATATCGTGATACAATTTGTTTTTCCGTTATTATTTCAATAACAATATTATAAATATGCCCTGCTTCTCTATTTTATGTTATATGAATATATGCAATTTTTCTGTATAATTTATGCATATATGCGAAGCAGTGACGAATACATACTATTTTAAAGAAGAGGTGTCAGTTATGAAAAACATGTTAAACTTCAAGGAATTCACAGCAGATGAGCTGATGGATATCCTGAACCTTGCTCTGGATATGAAGAAGAATCCGGAGAAGTACAGCGAATCCTTAAAAGGAAAGAAACTTTATACTTTATTTGAAAAGACATCAACCAGAACCTTTCTTTCATTTGCAACCGGCATTACCGAGTTAGGTGGTACCTACTACAACCAGTTATGGAAGGACTCCAACTTTGTACTCGGCGAGCCTGTTTCCGAGATCAAATATGTCTGCCGTAATGTTGATATCATCATGGCACGTCTGATCAAAAATGAAACTGTTGAATTATTTGGCAAGAATGCTACGGTTCCATTTATCAACGGCTGTGATAATTCCTACCATCCATGCCAGATCCTTGCAGATGCCCTCACGATCCTTGAGAAGTTTGGAACTCTGGATGTCAATCTGATGTACATCGGTGCAAAGAACAATGTATTTAACTCCCATGTTGAATTCTTCTCCAAGATGAAGAAGGGTACGTTATACGGACTGACTCCACTTGTAAATGAGACAGCCTGTGGTCCTGATTTCTATGAAGAAGCAAAGAAAAGCGGTCATTATATCGAGCTTGATCCTGCCATGTCCATGGAAGAAGCAAAGGAATATGCAAATAAGATGGATGTCCTCTACACGGATACATGGGTAGATATGGAATTCTTCAACAATCCTGCTTATCAGAAGCAAAAGGAAGAAACCCTTGCAAAGATGATGCCTTACCAGTTAAACGGCGACTTCACAAAAGACAGCAAAGCGATCGTATTCCACGATATGCCAATGCATGTCGGCTTCGAAATCTCTCAGGATGTCGTAGATAAGAACCTCGACCATATCCTAGACGAGGCAGAAAACCGTCGTCATGCTGAAAAGGCCGTAATGTACACACTCTTAAATTCATAAAACCATGGAATGTTGATAACCGCCGGGGGCGATATAACAGTATGCCCCCCGGCGGTTATTTACATTCCATGGTTTTACCGGAAAAACCGGTTGCATGGCATTCAGGCAGGTGCTATAATCGGGGATAGCAAATTTGTAAGGAGGCCGCCATGAAACATCTGATAGACCCAATGGATTTAAGTTTGGAAGAGCTCGATCACATTTTAAATCTTGCTCAGGATATTATTGATCATAAAGAAAAATACAGTGAGTTATGCAAAGGCAAAAAGCTCGCTACTTTATTTTTTGAACCAAGTACAAGAACTCGTTTAAGTTTTGAAGCCGCCATGATGGAATTAGGTGGTAACGTACTTGGTTTTTCTTCTGCCAGTTCATCATCCTCATCTAAGGGTGAAAGCGTTGGTGACACAGTAAAGGTTGTAAGCTGTTATGCAGATATCATAGCCATGCGCCATTTCAAGGAAGGTGCTCCGATGCTTGCATCCATGAAATCCGATGTACCGATCATTAATGCAGGTGACGGTGGACATAACCACCCAACACAGACACTGGCTGATCTTTTAACGATCAAACGTGAAAAAGGAAGACTGGACAACCTTGTGATCGGCTTCTGCGGAGATCTGATGTTTGGACGTACCGTTCATTCTCTGATCAAAGCAATGTCCCGTTATGAAAATATCAGTTTTGTGCTTATTTCACCGGATGAATTAAAAATTCCTGATTATATCCGCACAGAAGTGATCGAGAAGAATAATATACCTTATAAGGAAGTTTCATCTATGGAGGATGTGATCGGAGAACTGGATATCCTCTATATGACAAGAGTACAGAGAGAACGTTTCTTCAACGAAGCAGACTACATACGATTAAAGGATACTTACATACTGGATAACAGTAAGATGGCACTTGCCCGTCCGGACATGTGTGTCCTGCATCCGCTGCCACGGGTAAATGAGATTGCTGTTGAAGTGGATGACGATCCAAGAGCATGTTATTTCCGTCAGGTATTAAATGGTAAATATGTCCGTATGGCATTAATTGCCACACTGCTTGGTTTAGCATAGGAGGTACAAACAGATGAACATAGACAGTATTCAAAATGGTATCGTACTTGATCACATTGCTGCAGGCAAGGCACTCCAGATCTATAATGACCTGCATCTCGACAAGCTGGACTGCTCCGTAGCAATTATCAAAAATGTCAAAAGCCAGAAAATGGGTAAAAAGGATATCTTAAAGATAGATCAGGATATCGACATCAACCTTGATGTCCTTGGATATATCGATCCGGATATCTCCGTTAATATTATCCGTGACGGAAAACTGGTGGAAAAGAAAAATATTGAGCTTCCGGAACGTCTGGTAGGCATCAAGAAATGTACCAATCCACGCTGTATAACCTCAACCGAACAGGGAATCCAGCATATCTTTAAGCTTACAGACAGAGCACACCGGATTTATCGTTGTATTTACTGCGAAGCAGATAAATAATTTTACTTGCTATTTACTTTTCGCAAAAATATGCTATAATCTAGAAGTTATCTGTGCGGTAAAGTATCGAAAAACGACAGAATTTTTAACCGGACTTTTTAAATATGTTTATAAATATTTAGAGGTGCAATATGGAACAATATGTGATCAAAGGCGGTCAGCCTCTTGAAGGAGAGGTAACTATTGCAGGTGCAAAGAACGCAGCTCTCGGAATCCTTGCTGCTGCTGTAATGACCGATCAGGAAGTTATAATAGAAAATGTACCAAATGTAAGAGATACCCGTGTCCTTCTTCAGGCAATTCAGGGTATTGGTGCGACAGTACGCTACATAGACGAACATACCGTATCCATCTGTGGCGCCGCTATCAATCCAAACAGTGATCTGTGCGTAGATGATGAATTCATCCGTAAGATTCGTGCATCTTACTATCTGTTAGGTGCATTACTTGGAAAATACAAGCACTCTCAGGTTGCATTACCTGGTGGCTGTGATATTGGCGCAAGACCGATCAATCTTCATATAAAAGGATTTGAAGCACTTGGTGCACAGGTTGATATTACAAATGGAACCATCTCCACTTATGCCGAAGAACTGATTGGAAGCCATATTTATATGGATGTTGCATCCGTTGGTGCAACGATCAATATTATGATGGCTGCAGTTCTCGCTGAAGGTAAAACCACCATTGAAAACGCAGCAAAAGAACCACATATTGTCGATGTTGCCAACTTCTTAAACAGTATGGGCGCAAATATCAAAGGTGCAGGAACTGATGTCATCCGTATCCGTGGTGTTAAAGAACTTCATGGTACTACTTATTCCATCATTCCGGATCAGATCGAAGCTGGTACATTTATGGTAGCCGCTGCTGCAACAAAGGGTGATATACTGATCAAGAATGTAATTCCAAAGCATCTGGAAGCTATCACCTCCAAGTTGAACGAGATCGGTGCTCATGTAATTGAATATGATGACTCTGTAAGGGTTATGTCTGATAAACGTTTGAAACCAACCAATATCAAAACACTTCCTTATCCGGGATTTCCAACGGATATGCAGCCGCAGATGGCTGTCACACTGGCACTTTCAAACGGAACCAGTATTGTAACAGAAAGCATATTTGAGAATCGATTCAAATATGTTGCCGAGCTTGCCAGAATGGGCGCTCACATCCGGGTAGAAGGCAATACCGCTATCATTGATGGTGTAGAATCCTTCTCTGGTGCAAATGTAGCTGCTCCGGATCTTCGTGCCGGTGCTGCTCTTGTGATTGCTGCATTAGTTGCAGATGATTTTTCCGTTATATCAGATATTAAGTATATCCAGCGTGGATATGAGAAATTTGATGAAAAGATCCGTGGTCTGGGCGGAAAGATCGAAAAAGTTGATACTGACAAAGATATTCAGAAATTTAAATTAAAAATCGGATAAATATACACATGAAAAAAGAGATGCCTGCTCCACTATATCGGTCAGCATCTCTTTTTATTTTCAAATTAACAATCACATTTTCACAACCAAATATTTTTGGCCTGTCCCGCTGTCCTATTTTCTATTCCAACCTATATGTTCTATATTGTACGCACATCCAATTTTTTCTGTGAAATCACTAATTTTTTGACGAAAAAGGGGTTTGTTTTTTCTGAGATTATGGTAAACTAAAATCAGTATTGTATTTTTTCAGGTTTATATATTTTTATCACAAAAATCGAATCGTGCATTTATATACAAAGGAGAGCATCATATGAATAACAAACGGCTAAGTAACAGACCATACCGATCCGCCATACTGGCGATCGCAGCACTTATCTGCTGTCTTGTGGTCTGTCTTTTCATGAACAGCGGACTTTCTGATGCCGCAGGAAAATCCGGTCATATCAAAGATGGAGTAACGAATGTTTATTTCCGTGATGCCCCCGGCGGCAATCCTGTAACGGATCACGGCAGTAACATTATGTTAAATGGGGGGCACAAGCTTACAATCCTGAACACCTCAAACAGCTCCTGGTATAAAGTATCCCTTGTTTATAACAAGACAACCTATACCGGCTACGTATCCGCTTCATATGTCACTATCGACAAAACAGACTCTTCTGATAAAAACAATACAACAGCAACGACAGAATCCTCAGGGAAAAAATCCGACAAAGATTTTGAATCCTATATGAATGATCAGGGATTTCCGGAAAGCTATAAGGCGCAGCTCCGGGAACTGCATGAGGCTCATCCATCCTGGACTTTTAAAGCTGTCCAGACAGGAATCGACTGGGATGATCTTGTAGATAATGAACGAAACAAATCCGGTCAGATCAAAAATCTTGTTCAGGGAACCAGCAGTTATCCACGCTACAACTGGCGTTCCACGACGATCGGTTACAACATCAAAACCGATACATGGGCATCCTTTGATGGTAACTGCTGGTATGCCGCATCGGATAAACTGGTCTCCTATTATCTGGATCCCCGTGTTTATCTGTATGAACGGTTCGTATTTGCATTTGAGAATCTCTCTTATGAAGATTCTCAGTCCAAATCCGGCGTGGAATCCATTTTGAACGGAACCTTTATGTACAAATCCAAGCCATCCGGTTCCAACAGTACATATTCCGAACTGATCATCAAAGCCGGAAAGGCAGTCGGTGTCAGCCCATACCACATTGCCTCCCGAATCAAACAGGAGGTTGGCTCATCACTCAGTTCTGCCACAAATGGAAAGCATTCCGTATATCCGGGAATCTATAATTTCTATAACATCGGCGGTTTCGACAGCGTAACCGGAAACGCCGTTACAAATGCACTTAAATGGGCATCCTCCGGTTCTACCTACGGAAGACCGTGGAACACCGTATACAAATCCATCTATGGCGGTGCTCAATACATTGGAAATAATTACATTCTGCAGAAGCAGAATACTTTGTATACACAGAAATTCAATGTCACAAATACCTCCGCCTTATACTCCCATCAGTATATGACCAATGTTCAGGCGGCTTCCTCTGAAGCCTCTAAGGTATACGATGCCTACAGTGGCGCAGGCACACTGAACAATTCAATCACATTCTGTATCCCGGTATACAAAAATATGCCGGATACCATGGTCAGCAAACCGGCAGACAGTGGCAATCCAAACAACTATCTCAAATCACTGAGTATTGATAACTATTCCCTGACACCAACATTTGCAGTCAATACAACAACCAAGTATTCCCTGATCGTATCAGAGAAAACAAGTTCTGTTACGATTTCTGCAAGTCCGGTCAACAAAAACGCTTCCGTATCCGGAACAGGAAAAGTCAGTCTGTCAAAGGGTACGAATACAGTAAAAATTACGGTAAAAGCCCAAAGCGGCGCAAAACGTACTTATACATTAACGATCGTCCGTGGTAAATCTTCCGGTAATTCCAGCTCAGATCCTGAATTTGACGGTAACTATACTGTATCTGACGGAACCATAACCGGCGTAGCAGTATCAACCACCGTATCTGCATTTGTCTCCAATCTTGGATGTACAAACGGAACTGTCAGTGTAAGGACTTCATCCGGTGAAGAAAAGACATCCGACCGTATCGGTACCGGTGACATTGTAAAAATAACTGTTTCGGGCAATACCAGCACCTATACCGTTATTATTTTCGGTGATGTAAATGGTGACGGAATTATCAATGCACTGGATCTGTTAAAGATACAGAAGCATATTATCGGTGCTTCTACCTTAAAGGATCCATACCTGAAAGCCGCAAATATCAAACGAAGTGGTATGTTATCTGCTCTCGATCTGTTAAAAGTCCAGAAATATCTGATGGGTGCAGCACAGATCATGCAGCAGTAAATGAATAGATGATAAAATACAGGAGATATATAAAATGAAAACAAGAAAAAAATTAGCAGCATTATGTATGATCTTGGTTCTGGGATTAAGCTGTCTGGTATATGGAAACAGCATACACTCCTATGCAGCATCTACCCAGTTCTCGATCTCGCTTTCATCCTCATCCATTCAAAAGGGTGGTTCGGTTACAGTAACCGTATCGATCAGTTGTTCTGAAGCATTGGGTGCTTACAGCTATTGTCTGTCCTATGATTCCTCCTTACTGGAATATCAGTCCGGCGATGGCTATGGCGGAGGTGGAACCGTATCCTGTGCCGGATATGGCGATGGAAATATTACTTCTGCTTCCAACAGCTTTACATTTTCTGCTATAAATACAGGATCTGCCTATGTCAGTACGGGAAGCTCCGATGTCTATACATGGGGCGAAGAACATGCCGGAGCATCAGATGCAGGTGCTACGATCACAATAACAGCCGCTGGCGGCAACAGTACAACAGAAACAACGACCAGCGAACCAAATACAACAGACACCCCGGCTACAACAGAAACAAATTCTTCCGAATCTACAACAGAAGATACGACAGACACTTCTTCCGAGGATACAACGGAAGATACCACAGAGGAAATGTCTGATAACTGTTATCTGTCTTCGATCCAGATCACACCAGGTGAATTAAAGCCTGAATTTGCAAAAGATACATATACTTATGAGACAACCGTTCCCGGAGATACCACAAGCCTTGCGATCAATGCGATCCCGGAAGACAGCAAATCATCCGTTTCCATTACCGGAAATGAAGATTTTGAACCGGGAAAGACCTCTCATATCTCTATCAAGGTTACTGCGGAAACCGGCGATAATCATATCTACGACATTGCGGTTAATGTGGAAGAACTGGTAGATACAAGAGCAATCATCCAGATTGATGGAAAAGATTATTATTTTACAGAAGATTACAGCAAGCTTACTATTCCTGAAGGATTTGCCGAAATAAAAGAGAAATATAATGATACCGAAATCATTCTCTATCAGTCTCCAAACGGACTGGTTAAATGTGCTTATCTGACAGATAAGGACAGCAAAAACGGAGCATGGTATATCATTGATACTACTGCAAAATCTGCGGTTCCATTTATCAATATTGCATCTGCTTACAAAAGCTTTATCATTCTGACAGCCGGCGAAGACGTTACAGTGCCGTCGGGTTACACGGCTTTCACCTATAAGTTTAACAAAAATTCCGTAACCGCCTATCACAAATATGAAGATGATACGATCCTCGTAGTATATGCCATGAGTCCGGACGGTGAACCTGGATGGTTCTACTATGATACCGTTGAGAAAACATTTACCCGATTTGTCGCTTCAGCAGTTCCAACAGAAGCAGTCACGACTGCTTCTGCGACAGATGCCAACAATGGTTCTTTCTTTGATCAGCACAAGGACAAGGTTATCACTATATGCATCATCGTGATCGTAGTTATGTTCTTCCTGATCATTATCCTCGGAATTATGCTGATCCGGGTGATCAAGCAGGGACTTCCTGACGATGATCCTGACGATGATCCTGACGATGATCCTGATGGTGATGCAAGCAACGGTTCCGATAACGATACCGACGACAATGCAGGCAATGATTCCGATAACGATACCGCTGACAACGCAGGCAATGGTCCTGATAACAATACAAGCGGCGATGCCGAAAACGTTCCCGACAATACCAGCAATAATGCTGCCGATGATACACCAGACAACACAGATCACAACACAGGCAATGATACAGGTATCGATACTGATAATACCTCGGATGATACTGCTTCTGCAAATGATACAAAGTCAGAAGATACGATAGCCGCTGCTGTTGTTCTGGACGAAACACCAGCAGAAAATGCCGATGATACAAACAACCAAAAGCCTGCGGACATTCCGGTAACAGATGGCATGACAGAGCTTACTGCTAAGCCATCCGTAAAAGCTGAAGATGTCACTTCCACCAGATTAAGCAGCGAAACTAAAAAAGCAAAGGAAGAAAAAGAAGCAACTCCGGCAGATAAAATCATCAAAAAGGCGGCTCAGTACTCTTCCATGAATACGGCTGATCTGTCAGAGGTATTCAATATGGCAGAAGCGATCGTGAATCACGAAGAGCCAAAGAAAAACACCGGCTCCTTGCAGTTTAAGCCGATCAAGCAGAATGTACCGGATAGTAAAGAAGAAAAATAAGACCTACCAAAAGTTGTTATTTCCTGATTAAGGTTTCTAATCACGTTTGCCTACCTTTGTTTCACTCAATTTTATATGCACATGTCTCTGCCGCGATAAAAACTTTTGCGGCGACGACATGGCACAAAATTGAATGAAACTCAGTCGGCTACACTATGGATTATGAAACCTTAATCAGAAATAACAAACTCTGGTAGGTCTTATTTTTATACCACCGCTTTGTCATAATATTAAATCAATCTCATGCGGCAAAAACGTGATTATACACCTTATTCAAAAGTTGCAAGCCCTCAACAGGCTTTTTATCTATACCTCTTATAAATATGCCTTCAACATATCAACTTTGTCGAGTCTCTCCCATGGAAGGTCGAGGTCAGTTCTTCCGAAGTGTCCATATGCTGCTGTCTGCTTGTAGATTGGTCTTCTGAGGTCAAGCATCTTGATGATTCCGGCTGGGCGAAGATCAAAATGCTCACGGATGATCTCAACCAGCTTCTCATCGGATACCTTTCCTGTTCCGAATGTGTCTACCATGATAGATGTAGGTCTGGCAACACCGATCGCATAAGACAACTGGATCTCACATTTATCAGCAAGTCCTGCTGCTACAATGTTCTTTGCTACATATCTTGCTGCATACGCTGCGGAACGGTCAACCTTTGTACAATCCTTTCCTGAGAAAGCACCGCCGCCGTGACGGGCATATCCACCATAAGTATCTACGATGATCTTACGTCCTGTAAGTCCACTGTCACCATTTGGTCCGCCGATAACGAATCTTCCGGTTGGATTGATAAAGAACTTGGTATCTTCATCTACCATATCAGCAGGAAGAACCGGATCAAATACATACTTCTTGATGTCTTCGTGGATCTGTTCCTGTGATACTTCCTCGCCATGCTGAGTTGAGAGAACTACCGCATCGAGTCTCTTTGCTTTTCCATTCTCATCATACTCTACTGTTACCTGAGTCTTACCGTCTGGTCTGAGATATGGAAGTGTTCCATTCTTTCTTACTTCTGTCAGTTTTCTTGCAAGCTTATGTGCAAGTGCGATCGGATATGGCATATATTCCGGTGTTTCATTTGTTGCAAATCCAAACATCATACCCTGATCTCCGGCGCCAATCGCTTCGATATCATCATCGCTCATCAGATGCTCTTTTGCTTCTAATGCCTTATCAACACCCATTGCAATATCTGCTGACTGCTCATCAATTGCTGTGATAACACCACAGGTATCACAGTCAAATCCGTATTTTGCTCTGTCGTATCCAATCTCACGGATCGTCTCACGAACGATCTTCTGAATGTCTACATATGCTTTTGTTGTAATCTCACCCATTACAAGTACAAGACCTGTTGTGATCGATGTCTCGCAGGCAACACGGCTCATTGGATCCTGCTCCATCAATGCATCCAATACTGCATCGGAAATCTGGTCACAGATTTTATCCGGATGACCTTCTGTTACTGATTCTGATGTGAATAATAATTTTTCCATCATTTCCTCCTTGTATAAATACTATCTATAGTTACTGCCATGCGTATTCGTTCACATAGCTTTTGATTTTTCTTTTTTCAGACAAGTTAGCCCCACCTGGTTTTATGCAAAAGAAAAATCCGCTCTGAGCGGATTGATAAAATCAAACCTCTCATTGTTCGACGTCTGCATATCACAGACTCGCTCAGGAAGGCACCTTCCATACAGGTCTTTCTTTCACCTGTTCCGGGGTTGCCATGGCTTCATAGTCCCTTATGACTCCACCATTCTGAATAAGAGCATTTATAAATATTTATTTGTATTCAAACTGCAATGCAGTTCTGAAACAGCTATACTCTAACTGATATATTTCCATAAGTCAATAGGTAATTTCTGTTTTACGACAAAAATTCATTAAAGCTATCCTATAAAACCGCCTTGCTGAGCAGGTATAAGATGAGCAAATGTGCCGGATAGAACACATAAAATGTATATTTAAGAACTTTATTCTTCCGACCATACTCTCCGTTGTACAGACTGATCGGCAGGATTGCCAAAACTGCATAGAGCTGCCTTATTCCGTAAAACAGGAAATACAGCACTGCCGATACGATTGCAAACCCCATATTCTGACGCAGCTTCCAGCCAAACGGATAATGTCCGGTCACAAGACCGGCATTTCTGAATACTTGTTCCGCCGTGTCATCCTTGGTCGAATAATAAATTAATACGATCAGAAGAATGCCCGCCATTCCATAATCAAAATGCAGAGCCTCTGAAACTACCATAATGACAACAATTCCGATGACTGCGCCTATCTGATTCCATTTTGCGACTTTTCCAAGATAAAGCACAACCAGCCCCGCCGCAAGTGTAAAGAAAATATTCTGCTTCTGCAGATCAAATACCTGTCCGGTCGATGCCAGATCAAATGGGACTTCCGAAATCAGCGCAAACAAAAAAAGCCGGATAAAATATTTTCTGATTTCCGACGTATGCCTGTACCCTTCTACCAACAGGAATGCGAATATAGGAAATGCGAGCCGTCCTACAGCCCGCATTATCCAGTTATTATTCATTAGAACAAGTCCTACATGGTCACATAACATAAATATGCATGCCAGAAGCTTTAACTGATTTGAAGTTATCCCTGTCTCTGTCCTTTTATCCATGTTTTCCTTAAATTCTCTTACGAAGTGCCTTTGACAACCGATCCAGTTCCTCATTGTCTGACTGACCCGGAACCCATGTAACTGTAACCGTATCCTTAATGAATCTTGGCACAAGATGCATGTGAAAATGGAATACTGTCTGTCCTGCAGCAGCGCCATTGTTCTGAATAATGTTCAGTCCGTCAGGATTTAATTCCGCTTTCTGAGCCTTGGCAACCTCTGTCGCAATCGTAAAGATCTTTGAAGCAGTATCCGCGTCCATGCTATATATATCATCATAATGTTCTTTTGGTATAATTAAAGCATGACCTTTATTTGCAGGATTTACATCAAGTATTACTCTACATATGCTGTCTTCATAAACTGTTGCTGATGGTATCTCACCATTTGCAATCTTGCAAAAAATGCAATCGTCCTTACCCATAAAAGTTTCCTCCTTAATTGCTTTTTCCATTTTACTCCATTATGTGATATTTTACAAGCTTTATGTGGTTTGGAAGGTTGCATAAGCCTTCAGATCTTCCTCAACCCGTTGTTTGATTTCGTTTATAATCTCCTGACATTGTTTTTTCTTCATTCCTGCCTGCACTCCTACTGTCAAAAGCTCCGTTTCTTCCGGATCATGTCCATTTCCATCAACAGATGTTGTATGCTCACCATAATAGGTTGTGCTATACGTCAGATCATATGCCGGACTCAATCTCCATGTTTCTGATTCAGTATCATATACAAACGAAAAATTCTTTGAATGATCATCCCTGTTATGTGCAAATACATTAAAACACATTCTGCGAAACATATTTTCAACATCCATTTTATTATCTCGCGTCATTATTCTTGTTAATTTCATCAGGTCATGGTAGTCCAGACTTGGCTGGTTAAAATCAAGTTCTAACAACGCTGCCGCCGTTGCCATATGAACCTTGCTCCCATCCGTTTTTCTATTAAATCTCCGGGTTCCAAAGTATCCTGCATGTCGCTGCGATGGAAACAACCTTGTCTCACTCATAACGATTCCACATTTTTTTGCACAGACCGAATAATCATATTCCATTTGTCCAATATCTGCCCTGTCAACATGAGCTGGAAATTTTATGATCCAATCTTCCCCACGCATCTGGAAGACTATCTGCAAATATTCCAAACAGCCCGCCGAAATAATCTTTTTTCAGCACAAATACCTGCTTTTTCAGCGGCAGCGAAAAAGGGCTGATTGAAAATCCATCTTCCAGCCATTCATCACTATATTCAAAAGCAGCTTTTCGGTCTGCTGTTAACACCATCGTTCCCACCAAACGATCCTCATAGCAAACCTGAAGCATCCTATCTTCTATTTGTCTCATTCATAACCTCCTGAATATCCTTGTACGGAACCCGTGTAAACAATTCCCGAAGCTCATCTGCTATATCCAGTGCAACCGCAATCCGCGTCAATCCCAACAGAGAGATCTGTCCGGTTTGCTCAAATCGTTTGATTGATCCATAGCTTACGCCACTTTGTTCCGCTAACTGCTGCTGTGACAACGATCTACGCTTTCGTATATTGCGAACTCTTTCTGCCAATTTCTTATCTAATTCATCCGGTGTCTCCCATACAAAAGGTTCCATGTATCTTTACCCCGCAAATTATTTATATAGATAATATTTTATCTATATATCCGTCATTTTTATTATAATTGATAATATATTATCCATATTTATTATATACTATTATCTTATCACTTTCAATTTATCTTTATTCAAAAAATGAAATGTACTTATAAACAGTCGAATAAAAACGAAACATATCATGTATTTTTCATGCCGATCCAACTGTCTATAAGCACATTTCATTAATAAAGCATCTTATAAAATGTATTCTTTCTGTCATTTGTCTGTGGAAATTCTGTTCTTGCATGTCTGACTGCCCCGGGATCAATATCTGCAACACGCAGCTTCTCACTAACCCGGATCGATACATCCCGCCCAAGCCAGTCATATACATGAGAGCCCGGAATATAGTGAAGCCCATCTCCATCTCCAACCCGGTTGACTGCGATCACATATGCCTGATTCTCGATCGCCCTTGCCTTCAAGAGTGTTTCCCATTGTTCCGCCCTCGTTTCCGGCCAGTTTGCGATCACCATGATAACTTCATACTGATCTCTCATTGCAGAGAAAATCTCCGGGAAACGAAGGTCATAGCAGATATATCCGCCTATCCGGATATCCTTTATCTGTGCCTGTGCAAGCTTTTCTCCTGCCCGATATACCCTATCCTCACCACTATATGAAAATGGATGAATCTTCGCATAATCAAGCAACACACTTTCTCCATCCACAAGCACCAACCGATTCTCGTAAGCCTTTTCTTTCATTTCATCATTCACCAGGCTACCATCTGCCATAACCGCACGAATATACCCAAATGCCATCGGCATCTTATATTTTCTGCTGTTCTCCATAAAAAATGAAACACTGTCCGGGATGTTATCCGCATCCCAGCTTTCCGCATACAACCATGGCCGCATCGTGAATCCTGTCAGTGTCATCTCCGGAAATACCAGAAGCTCTACTCCATTTGCACTTGCTTCTTCCATAACTTCAAGGCAGCATTTCTTTGCTTCTTCCCTATTCTCAAATCCAATATTTAGTTCTGTAACTCCAACTCTAAGCATAGCCGCTGCCTCCTGCCTGTTTTTCTTTATTATATTCTTATATAGTATATTTATATCTGCTTTTTTTCAACCCTTAAGCCTCCCGCTCCAATTGTCAACCTTAATGTTTATTCTATGGTTGACATTTGAGAATATACCATCTATAATGTTATCCAGTGGGTGCCATTTAATAGTTGACATTCAATTTGTTATCGGGAAGCGGATAGCTTAGCCCTGCTATCCGCTTCATATTTTTGTCAATCCCCCTTAACCTCATCCAATCAAGGGATGGCATCCATTGTACTTATATTATTTATTCAACAAGGAGAACACACATGAAAAACAAATTCACAACCGTGGAGATCACAATGATGGCTGTATTTGCAGCAATCTTATGCGTATCCGCATATTTAAGTATCCCAACTCCACTTCCAAATGCAGCACACATTACATTACTGAACTTTATGATCATGCTCATTGCACTGGTATTTGAAGTCCGCGATTCAACGATCATCGTTGCTTTATGGATGATCCTCGGTGCAGTCGGCGTTCCGGTATTTATCGGCGGCGGCTCCGGTATCGGTTATCTGACAGGAGTATTCGGTGGATATACATTCTCATTTATTATCGTTACTATCTTTGCAGGTCTGACAAAGGGTAAGAAATATAATCGTATCCGTTATACGATCGTTGCTATTTTAACAGCAGCTCTCATTGATATCATCGGAATGTTATGGTGGAAATTCAACGGAAACTTAACCTGGAAAGTTGCTTTCCTTTCAGGCTTTGTTGCATTTATTCCATTAGATCTTGTAAAAGCTATCATCGCTGCACAGATCGTTCCATTATTCAAGAAGCTGATGCCGGAAGCAAATGCAAATACAGGCGCAAAGAAAGAAGCAGCATAAAAATATTATATAGTTATAAAACAAGCAGGAATCTTTAAAAGATTTCCTGCTTGTTTTTATTTTATAATAACTTAACCGCTGCCTCTGCAACAAATATATTATATTACTCTTTCCGGCTTTTTTAGATTGCCTTAAACTTTACATTCTTGCTCAGTCCGCACTTACGGAAAAGCTTCTTATATGTGCTAAGCTTGCTCTTTGGTACTTTGACTGTTGTCTTTGAGGTGATACCGGCAAAGGTTTTCTTGCTCAGTGTTTTGGATGTCAGCTTGGTTGTTTTGATCTTTAAAACCTTTAAATCCCTGCTGTTAGCAAAAGCATATGATCCAATTTTCTCAACTGATGTTCCAAGGGTGATCGTCTTTAAAACTTTTGTTCCTGCAAATGCCTTGGAACCAATTGTTTTAATACTTCCTCCGATCACAATATTATTATTTCCATCATATTCAGAGAATGTTGCACCTGCAAATGCTCCAGAATCAATGGAAGTCAGCTTATAAGTCTGATTTCCATATTTTATTCCTTTCATATTTCTTTTCCAGCCTTTTGTGCCGAAAGCACCTGCATTACTCCATACTCCAAGGGCTGCTGTCCGGTTTCCGGCCTTTGTACTTGTAACACGGAAGGTACAATATGGATAATTATAAGTATCCTCAACAAAATAGGTTCCATTTTTGACTGGTTTTGTCTTCTTCTTTATGGATACCTTCAAATTTTTATCATAGTAAATTCTATCGTTTTCCATATTCTTTGGTACGATAATTTCTGTCAATTTATTCTCATTGCAAACAACAGAATTACATAAAGGACTTGCACTAAAATCCAGTTTCGTTAACCTGTTATTTGTACACACTACCCATACTAAGGCATTATTATGACTGGTATCCAACTGGGTCAACTGATTCTTTGCACATTCCAGCTTTACAAGCTGTTTATTATTTGTAAGATGCAACTGAGTCAGCTTATTATCAGAACAGACCAAACCTATAAGTTTTTCGTTTTTATCAACATTCAATTTTGTCAGTTTATTGGTATCGCAATACAAGTCTACAAGATCAAGATTCTTGGTAACATCAAGCTTCGTAAGTTTATTACTACTGCAAACAATTCTAGACAACTTCGTATTTTTACTGACATCTAATTTGGTCAGTTTATTATCATAACACCACAGATTATTAAGTTTTGTATTTTTTGTAAGATCGAGCTTTGTCAATTTATTACCGCCACAATACAACTCCACCAATTTTGTATTCTTACGGAGATCCAGACCAGTTAAGTTATTGCTCTCACAATCTAATATCTCCAGATTTACATTTTTGCTGACATCTAATTTTGTCAGTTTATTGACATAACAGCGCAGCTCTTTTAATTTCGTTAATTTGGATACGTTCAATTCTTTTATGCCGTTACGACCACATTTTACGAATTCCAGTTTTGTATTTTTGTGCAGATCCAGTTTGGAAAGATCTTTCTGGCTTTCACATTCCAGACTTTTCAATTCTGTAAATACACCAATACCGGTCAGATCATTATAAACATATTCATTTCCAGCTTCATCATAATGCTCCAGTTTTATTTCAGTAACTTTCTTAATCTCCGCTTTTGATAATACACCATCTTTGTTTCGGTCAATGTTCTTAGAAATATATTTCCGAAATCCTTCATCCGGGAAATTCGTTGAATTGATCTTCACATCCCCCTGTGCTGCATCAACTTTCCGCATACCTGCATTACTAAATAACAGCGGTACTGCTACTAATGCCGCCAGTTCTCCGGCGATCAGCAGACGTTTTAATTTTGTCTGCAATGCCAATTTGTTCATTTGTTTTTTGTTTCTCATATTGTCTCTCCTTCCAATTTCTTCTTTTTACTCCGGGTTGACACAAGCGCAAAAAAGACCCGAAACAGGATAATCTTCCATTATCCTGTTCCAGGTCTTCTCAACTGCAGTTCTATATTTTATGGTATCAAAAAAGCGCTATTTAAGCGTGCTGTGCTGTGCTGTGCTGTGCTGTGCTGTGCTGTGCTGTGCTGTGCTGTGCTTAAGCCTTTTCCTTTCTGCATCCTTTGTCAATCCCTTTCGCAAAAAATTTACTAATTAAGTGTAGCACACCAAATGGTGAATGACAATTGTTAAAAACGTAGATTCTATATGACATGTTTACTCAAAATGCATTTCATCCATATCCCAGTTTTCATAGAATTTTTTATTTTCATCTCTGAATCTTTCAAATAAAATAATATACGTTTCAACAATCTTCTGGAATACATTTTCCGCCAAAGATCCATCATAATCATGTGCAAGCTGATTCCTTATTTTCAACATCTCAACCCAGCGATCATCATCTATCAAGCGGTTCGTAAATGCTGTTTGTAAAACTTCCCGTGGTGAGCCAAGTGCAAAATTCGTAATTTCAAGTTTCTTCACCAGAATATCTTTCATTACTTTCCATGAAATATCAAACGTAAGATTGAAGTTCTGAATCGTTCCCTCCAGTACGAAATCCTGTTCCGGATCTGCATTTTGACTTTTTTTCAGATTGTTCAGGCAATTACAAAATGTACGATATCTGTTAATAAATTTGTTTTCCATATAAATCTATATCCTCCAATAATTGCTTATTCCTTATTGAGTCATAATCAAATATGTCTATCTTCCGAAGCGTTTCTACATCCTCCATATCCCGTTCCAATTTCAGTATATCCGGGCATCCATACACAACAAAATCAATATCGCTATACTCCGTTGCTGTTCCTGTGGCAAAAGAGCCAAACAATTTTAAATGCTTTATATTATTTTTTTTGCAAATTTCTGTTACTTTTTCAATAATCCGTTCAACCGGCATTACATTCATATCATTCTCTCCAAACCATGGCATTGCATGCAAGCATGTTAGCTCTCTTGCACTCATTATTTCGTGAGCATAGCTCACTCAATGCATTCTGCAAAATCAGCATCCTTGCGAGCAAACAATTTTGCATTCATTATATCATGCATGTAACAAAGTAGGAAATAAAAAATGGATATATCTACCTTATTATGGAAGATATACCCATTTTATCTTAATATTAAGCTTACAGATTCCGGTGCAGCAGACGATGTTCTTTTCCGGCAAGGAAATGATCGTACAACTGGCGGACTGCCGGGTTTTCCTCGGAGAAACGGACATTGGAGCTTGCGTCTGCATTGTACATACCTTCCATACGGCTCCGTCTGGTTCTTGGGCCTGCGCCGGATGGCTGACCGCCACCCATGATACATCCACGTCTGCACGCCATAACCTCAACGAAATCATAGCTTGCTTCGCCGGATCGGATACGGTCAAGCAACCGTCCTGCATTTGCAAGACCATGTACAACTGCAATCTTCACTTCTCTGCCATCTAACTCGATCGTTGCTTCCTTCGTTCCTTCAAATCCCCGGACACCTGTATAACTGATCTCACGGATCGTGTTATAGGATTTGTCCTCCGCAAGACGACGGAGCACCGCTTCCGTTACACCACCTGTCGTTCCGAAGATCTTGCCTGCACCGGAAGCCACCGAAAATGGTGCATCTGCGGATTCATTTTCCAGTTCGGTAAACTGCAGTCCCATCTGCTTAATCATCCGCACAACCTCTGTCGTTGTGATGACATAATCGGTATCCTGTCTGCCATCCGTGAAATTATCCGGTCGGAGGATCTCTCCCTTCTTTGCTGTACAAGGCATGATCGATACAACCATCGTTCTCTTACCATCTTCTTTATCTTTCTCCGCAAAATAATCCTTGATCACTGCTGAGAACATTCCTTGTGGAGAACGGCAGGTTGACAGATTATCTGCAAATTCCGGATATTTTTCTTCACAATATTTGACCCATCCCGGACAGCAGGATGTGAATAACGGAAGCTTCTCATCCGATGCAAGACGCGCCACAAATTCTTTGGATTCCTCCATAACCGTAAGATCGGCACCAAAGCTTGTGTCAAATACCATGTCAAAGCCCATGATACGAAGTGCTGATACCAGCTTACCAAAACAGTTCTCGCCCTTTGGTATACCGAAGTTATCTCCAACTGCCACGCGGACTGCCGGTGCGATCTGTGCAACCACCCGGATGGACGGATCTTCGATCGCATCCCAGATATCGGTTACATTGGTACGGATCGAGATTGCTGCGGTCGGGCAGACAACTGCACATTGTCCGCATCCTACACAGTCTGTCTCTGCAAGCGGCTTGTCAAATGCCGGCTGTACCTTCATTTTCGAACCACGGAATGCAAAATCGATAACACCAAGCCCCTGAATCTCATCGCAGGTACGCACACAGTCACCGCATAGGATACATTTATTTGGATCCCGGACGATAGACGGTGAACTCATATCGATCTTTTCTTCTTTTTTATTATTCAGGAAACGAACCGCATGCACACCAACCTTATAGGCAAGTGACTGGAGCGCACACATGCCATTCTTCTGACAGGTCGTACAGTCTCTGCAATGAGAGGATAACAACAGCTCGATAATAAGCTTTCTGTACTGCTGCACTTTCTTTGTATTCGTATAGATCACCATGCCCGCTCTCGGTGTCTCGGAGCATGCTGCAAATATTTTTCCTCTGTCATCTTCTACCACGCACATACGACATGCGCCATAGATGGATAATTCTGAATGATAACAGAATGTCGGGATGTCGATCCCTGCCTTTCGGATCAGAGACAGAACATTCTTCTCGCCCTCGATCGGCACTTTGATTGAATTGATCGTAATATAATCCATGTTCGTCTCCCTCCTTAATTCTCTGTATATACTGCATGGAACGCACAATTATCGATACATGCACCACACTTGATACATTTGGCTGTATCAATGACAAATGGTTTCCGGATCTCGCCTGTGATCGCACCGACCGGACAGTTTCTCGCACATTTGGAACAGCCCTTACATGCTTCCGGATTGATCTTATAGCGAACCAGTGCTTTACAGTTTCCAGTTCTGCATCGTTTGTCAACCACATGCTCGATGTATTCCTGACGGAAATTCTTCAGCGTACTAAGTACCGGAAGGGCTGCGCTCTTACCAAGTCCACAAAGGGCTGTGTCGGTGATCGCCTGTCCCAGTTCCTCTAACAGATCCAGATCCTCTAACGTACCATTTCCGGCAACGATCCGCTCCAGGATCTCAAGCATCCGCTTGGTTCCTTCACGGCATGGAACGCATTTGCCGCAGCTCTCGTTCTGTGTAAAGTTCATAAAGAAACGGGCTACCTCAACCAGACAGGTATTCTCATCCATAACAACCAGACCACCCGAACCGATCATCGCTCCTTTGCTCTTTAATGAATCAAAATCCAGACTGACCTCCAGATCATCCGTCACCAGACAGCCACCGGATGGTCCACCGATCTGAACTGCCTTTAACGGGATATCATCCTTTAAACCACCGCCGATATCATACACGATCTCACGCAGCTTTGTTCCCATCGGTACCTCGATCAGTCCCGTATTCTTTACACTTCCGGTCAATGCAAATGCCTTGGTTCCCGGACTTTTCTCCGGTCCGATCGACTTGTACCAGTCTGCACCATTTAAAATGATCATGGACACATTTGCATAGGTTTCTACATTATTCAGAACTGTCGGCTTGGCAAATAAGCCCTGCTCTACCGTTCTCGGCGGCTTGGTTCTCGGCATTCCGCGCTGTCCCTCGATCGATGCCGTGAGCGCACTTCCCTCTCCGCAGACAAATGCTCCCGCACCACGATTGATATGTATATGGAAAGAGAAACCGGAGCCTAAGATATTCTCACCAAGAAATCCCGCTTCCTCTGCCTGTGCGATCGCAGTCTTCAAACGGCTGACTGCCAGCGGATATTCTGCTCTTACATAGACATATCCCTCCTGCGCACCAACCGCATATGCAGCAATGATCATACCCTCTAACATCTTATGCGGATCGCCTTCCATCACGCTTCGATCCATGAACGCACCCGGATCTCCCTCATCACCATTGCAGACAACATATCGGATCTTCTCCGCCTGTCTGGCAACCTGCTGCCATTTGTATCCGGTCGGGAAACCACCGCCTCCACGTCCACGCAGATTGGAGTCACTGATGACCTGAATAACTTCCGGAGGCTCCATGGTAAATAACACCTTACGAAGTGCTTGATATCCACCGACCGCAAGATATTCATTGATATTTTCTGCATCGATATGTCCACAGTTTTTCAGTACCAGTCTGGTCTGTTTCTTATAAAATGGAATTTCTTCCTGCTGTCTGTAGACAACACCATCCTTGTGATACATCAGACGCTCTACCGGTCTTCCGTGCAGGATCGTCTCGTTGAAGATCTCCTCGCAATCTTCTTCCTTTACTTTTATGTAGATATAATTATATGGCTCGATTCGCACAAGCGGCCCCATCTCGCAAAATCCATGACAGCCGCTTTTCTTCACGCCGACATGACAGGATTCTTTTATAACTGTATCCTCCGCCTCCGGGACAAATTCTACCTTCACGCCCTCCGACTGCTTCGCCATCTCGCAGAACCGGTCGTATATTTTCTGAGAGCCACCCGCCAGACATCCGGTTCCTGCACAGACAAGGATCCTGTGCGAATCCGCATGCAGCATCTCTTCTGCCTGTTTTACTGCTGCGTCAAGCTCTGATACATTTGTTATTCTATTCATCCGCACCCTCCTTCAATTCTGCTATCAATGCAGTTACCTTCTCCGGTGTCATAGCCGGATGAACAACATCGTTTACCGTCATGACCGGTGCGAGTCCGCATGCGCCAAGACATGATACTGTCTCTAATGTGAACATCATATCATCTGTTGTGTGTTTCTCTTTTGACAATCCAAGTTCTTTATACAATTGATTTAAGATATCCATGGATTTTCTGACATGGCATGCGGTTCCATCGCACACCTTAAGAATGAACTTTCCTTTTGCATCAAATGAAAAGTTCTCATAGAATGTTGCTACGCTGTAAGCTTTTGCCTCTGCGATATTCAGTTTGTCCGCCACATATCGTAATAATTCCGGCGGAAGATACTTATATTCACTCTGAATATCCTGAATGATCGGGATCAGAAATCTTGGCTCTGTCCCATATGCAGCAATAATCTTATCAGCCTCATCGTAGTAAGATTGTTCCAGCATGTATTACCCTCCGTGCTTTGCCCCATTGTTGGGAATTTTTATCAATACCTCATATACAGATGATAACATTTTTCAATAGGATTTGCACGAAGATTTTGGATTGAAAAATAAACCCCCGCCCGTCTCCGGCACGATGGTGGGTAGTGTTTCAACTCGTTGCACTTTCTATTCGCTTCATGCAACTATTTGTCAGCAGTCGCCCAAACTTGCCTTATCAGGCTCAGACATGGGCTTGATGCTGACAGTTAGCATGAATCTCATAACGAAAGTTCCACTGATGTTGAAAACACTACCCACCATCGTGCCGGAAACGGGCAGGGATTTTTATATTGCTAACATTTTACAATTAATAATTTCTCACCCGGTGTTACCTCGTCGCTTTCCAGATGGTTGATGGTTCGGATGGAATCCAGGCTGGAAAAATATTCTTTGGCAATAGACCAGATGCTGTCGCCTTCTTTTACAACATATCCAACCATACCCGGCATGGCTGCCTTCTTATTCCAGTCGATCGGCAGAATATTCATATCGGTAATGACATCCACAGAACCCGGTGCAAATACCGTAACATTCATATTGATCACCGCCTTGATCTCCACCTCATCGGAATTCAGCATCTGGGCTGTAATCTGATCAACGGATGGATTGATGCGGATCGAATCCTGATTGACAAATGGTACGGATTCCACCTGATAATTGAATGGTATCGCCGTTTCAATCTGCTGTAACGGCTTGCTATCCTCTGCTGATACATAGAGTATTTCAGCTTTTACCGCACCTGATATATCAATGCTGTCCTCTCCTGCTTTTACCTCATCGATCTCAACCGTTCCGGTTGCATATACGATCTGCAGGATCTTCGGGAAGCTGCTCTTGATTCGCTCTTTATGTACGACTTTTGTCTTGGCATTATTTTTTATCTGAAGATTCTCAAATGGAAACTGTTCACAGATCGTTTCTACATTTGCCGACGGAGAGAACATATCCCCGATGATAGAAAGCTCCATATCTTCGTAAATCTTCATATCTGTATGGAGATTATATTCAACCTGAAGCACACGGTCTTCTCCGTCATTGTCAGCACGCACACTGACTTCTCCTTTTCCCATCGTGATGCGGTCATCCAGGATCATTCCTTCATTTGCTTCTTCGCAAGGGATCAGACCTTCAAATTCCCGGCTCTCATTCAGATACTGCATCGGTACGCCGGGCTCCTCCGCCAGATAGATTACAAACAGGTCCATCTGTCCTTTCATATTTATTCCCCCATCTACAACCTTTGTCTCGATGCCATAGAAGGACACCCGGCTCCAAAGCACCCGACCGATGTTTGGTTTATTGGCAGCGATCTCGAAATCTTCTTTTACCTTCAATATATCTTTTACAGATGCCACATTATTTGTAAATGGAATCTGCTCATTCCTGCATTCGATTCCCGATCCGTTTAACAATCCGGTTGCCCCGGACAGCTCTACGGAATCCATAGCCCACAGTTTCATGCCAACCAGACCGCGAACTTCAAATTTTCTTGAATTGATCATGGTTATGTACAGATCTTCCAGCACGCAGCTGACATCGACCTTATCACCGGCAAGTATGCCATCCATATTGATGGATTCCTCAAATGGAACATCACCCTCATAGGTTTCAAACCGAACATCTTCACCAACTGTCTGATACAGGACTTTAAATACAACTGTTCCTGATATCCGCACCTTATTTTCCAATGTCTCTACATCATCCAGCAGGACATTTCCTGTACTTGCAATGATCCGTTCCATATCGTCTTTTGCATCCGGTACATTAAAATCATCATTGATCGTAAACTGCGAATACTTAGAAGTCTTTAAAATCGTTGTACTGAGTTTATTTTTTACAAGTTCCATATGATACCCCCATACTATTTTCTAATTTTTAAATACAACCGGTGTCGTTGTCCGTGCGATCCGAAGAACTATATATGGATACGATACCGTATCCTTACTTACTGCATCTGATGGTGTCGCCGTCTGCCTGAGAACCGATTCGATGTAAATAGCATTTTCATCCATATACATCTTATCTACAACCACGCCAACATCATCCCGATTCTGCCTGCCACTGCAGATCACGATATATGTGTAAGTGTTGTTTGAGTATGTCAGATTAAACGGTTCTTCTTTCTTGCTGTTAATGACGCTCAACAACTCCTCCGGCAGCATGGTGTCGTCACAGATATCGTAAGTCAGTGCTTCACCATCTTCTTTCACCTTATAAAAACTGCATCCGGCAAACAAACTCAGCCCGACCACCACAGTCAACAGCCCTGCCAGAATACGCAGCCATCTTTGTCCTCTCATCTCACCGCTCCCTTCCCAATGTCTTTTTTCGGCTCTATCTTTACCCTTGTCAATCTCTATACCATTATTTATATGTCCTGCTTTGCAAGTCTATGCATGGAAATTTTGCCGGAGCTTTCTCCTTTTTTAAGGACATACAAAAAGCACCTTAACGATCATTAGCTAAGGTGCTTATCTCTACATTCCCATTTCTTCTATCTCTTTTAACATAAATTCTTCTAGTTTCTTCTTGTCCGGCAAGTATAACATATAAGTTGAAACAACATATAGGTTTCCGGCGCCAACCCACACTGGACAGCCACAGGCAAACTGTTTATAATGGATTGTGTATGCGTATTTGTGCATTTAAGATGGAGAAAACGATATGAATTTAAGGACTTTAAGACTTTTAGAATATAATAAAATTGTAGAAATGCTGACCTCCTACGCGGCATCCCCGATGGCAAAACGAAAATGTGAACGCCTGAAGCCCCGCAAGGATCCGGCTCTGATCCAGACCTTACAGCAGGAAACAAGAGATGCTCTGATCCGGCTGAATACACAGGGCAATCTGTCATTTGCCGGTCTCCGGGATATCGGCGCTTCGATCAAGCGACTGGAGGTACAAGGAGCACTTGGCATCAAGGAACTGTTAGATATCGGAAGTGTCCTTGATATGGCATTATCCGCCAGACAATATGGCAGCGGCGATGACAACGAGGAAAAGGCACATGACAGCCTCTACTCCCGCTTCATGGAGCTTGTTCCGCTGGAACATTTAAGTCAGGAGATCCACCGCTGTATCCTGTCAGAATCCGAGATCGCAGACGATGCCTCGTCCGGTCTGAAGGCAGTCAGACGGAACAAAAAACTGACAAATGAAAAGTTACATAACCAGTTGAACAAACTTGTAACTGACCAGAGCAAGCAGACGATGTTTCAGGATAATCTGATCACGATGCGTAACGGAAGATACTGTATCCCGGTCAAGCAGGAATATAAGAACAGCTTTCCGGGCATGATCCATGACCAGTCTTCCAGTGGAAATACTGTATTTATCGAACCTCTGGCGGTAGTTAATCTGAACAACCAGTTAAAAGAGCTGGATAATCAGGAGCTGGCAGAAATCGAAAAGATTCTGGAAAGCCTGTCAGCGCAGGCAGCATCTGAATACGAAAATATAAAATTTGACTTTGAGACGTTGACCGATCTGGACTTTATATTTGCTAGAGCGAATTTTGCAAGATCCTATAAGGGAACCGAACCGATCTTTAATACGGACGGCATCGTGGATATCAAGCAGGGACGCCATCCACTTTTAGACAAACATACCGTTGTTCCGGTCGACATCAAACTGGGTGAGGACTACAACCTGCTGATTATTACCGGTCCAAATACCGGTGGTAAGACCGTATCCTTAAAAACACTGGGTCTGTTTACTCTGATGGGACAGTCCGGACTTCATATTCCGGCACTGGATGGTTCCAGACTGAATGTATTTGATGATGTATTTGCCGATATCGGAGATGAACAGAGCATCGAGCAGAGTCTCTCGACCTTCTCCTCCCATATGAGCAATGTCGTATATATCATGAACCATGTGACACCAAACACGCTGTGCCTTTTCGATGAGCTTGGCGGTGGAACCGATCCGGTCGAGGGTGCAGCACTTGCGATCGCGATCTTAAGCAGCTTAAACGATCAGGGCATCCGCTGCATGGCTACCACGCACTACAGTGAACTGAAATTATTTGCCATGTCGACTCCGGGCGTTCAGAATGCAAGCTGTGAATTCGATGTAGCGACATTGATGCCGACCTACCGGCTCATCATCGGTATTCCCGGCAAATCAAATGCATTTGCAATATCTAAGAAATTAGGCTTATCCGACGATATCATCGAACGGGCAAAGACAAATATCGACAGCAACAAGGTTGATTTCGAAACACTGCTATCCGACCTGGAAAACAGCCGAAAAGAGATTGAACGGGACAAAGCGGAGATTGCGCAGTTTAAGGAAGAAGCCAGACAGCTTCAGGAACGGGCAAAAGCAAAGGATGACGAACTCTCTGCCAAGAAGGCTCAGATTCTTGCAGATGCAAGAGAAGAAGCGGCGGATATTCTGGAAGAAGCAAAGGAAATGGCGGATTCAGCCATTAAAAAATATAATAAATGGACAACAAATCCTCATAAAGCAGATGCGAGCACTATGGAGAATGAGCGGAAAAAGCTCCGTACCAAGATGGACGATTACCGGAAGATGACGCCGGAAAAACGCAAATCCATGACCTCCCATCATACGGCAAAGGATTTCAAGGCCGGAGACACCGTGCATGTTATCAGCATGGATACAACAGGAACGGTTACTGCTCCTGCTGATTCGAAGGGAAATATCAAGGTTCAGATGGGCATCTTAAGCTCTCTGCTTCCTGCTTCTGATCTTGTGATCATCGAGACACCAAAGCAGAACAACGCTCAGGTATCGATCAATAATAAACGTGGAATGAGCAAGGCTCTAAACATCCAGCCGGAGATCAATGTACTCGGCATGACTGTAGCCGAAGCTACCTCTTTGGTTGACCGTTATCTCGATGATGCCATGATGGCGCACCTGCACAAGGTAAGGATCATCCATGGAAAAGGCACCGGAGCACTCCGGAAAGGCATCCATGACTATCTGCGCAAGCAGTCATACGTCAAATCCTTCCGTCTGGGTGAGTACGGGGAGGGCGAAGCCGGCGTTACGATTGTAGAGTTATAAAATACACAACAACAAGGAGAACTATATGGACAAAGAAAAAATATTGATCGTTGACGATGACGAAAACATCGCCGAACTGATCTCCCTTTATCTGAATAAAGAATGTTATGAAACACAGATTGCCGCAGACGGAGCTTCTGCCTTGGAGGCATTTGTCGAATTTATGCCAAATCTCATCCTATTAGATGTCATGCTTCCGGGCATGGACGGCTATCAGGTATGTACGGAAATCAGAAAGCAGTCCAATGTACCGATCATCATGTTATCCGCAAAAGGTGAGGTATTTGACAAGGTGCTCGGACTTAAGATCGGTGCCGATGATTACATCGTAAAACCCTTTGATTCCAACGAACTGGTTGCCCGTGTCGGTGCATTGCTTCGCCGCTGCAACTCACGGACGGATAATTTCCAGAACTATAATCCGACAAATGCCGATCATATCGGCACCTATGTCGAGTATGATAATCTGGTCGTTAATATTTCAAATTATACCGTTACATTAGAGGGCAAAAATCTGGAAATGCCGCCAAAAGAACTGGAACTGCTGTATTTCCTTGCAAGCCGTCCAAATCAGGTATTTACCAGAGAACAGCTTCTGGACAAATTATGGGGCTACGAATATGTCGGTGACACCCGTACCGTTGATGTACACATCAAACGTCTGCGCGAAAAACTGACCGATAAATATAACTGGTCCATTTTTACAGTATGGGGAATCGGTTACAAATTTGAGGTTAAATGACCATGAAAAAAACGATTTTTGATAAGATTGTTGTCGGCTTTGTCCTGCTGGTCATTGTAATCTTCAGTGTACTTGCTCTGTATACCGTCAATATGACACAGTCAAAGCTGCTAAGCAACACAGAACAAAATCTGAAAACAGAATCCAAGCTTATCATCAGCACCACCGTAACGGATTATATGAACGGCCTGATCGATAAGGATACGTTTTATCAGAAGCTGGATGAACATGCTGCTGATATGAACGCAGAGATCTGGCTTTCTACTGCAAATGGCGAGATCATATACTGTTCAAACAGTGAAAGTCCTGCTGCAAAAGATATGATGATCACTGATTTTTATGACCGGACGGATATATATTCCCAGACAGTAAAAACCGGTACGCTGAACGGCTGCTTTTCAGCCAAAACCTTAAGCCTCAGTACCCCTGTTTATCAGGATAAATCCTATGCAGGACTGCTGTCCATTCACTTGTCACTGCAGTTTATCAAGGATATTGCGCAGAAAACATTTGCATCCACCTATATGCCATTTCTGGTCATTGTGGTGTTGTCTCTGATCGCCTTAATGCTGATCACGAACAGTACATTAAAACCAATCCGTGAAATCATTGCAACCTCCAAGCAGTATGCCGCCGGAAATTTCAATGCGCGAATTGATGTGCATACCGATAACGAATTTGGTGAACTTGCACGATATATGGAGGAAATGGCAGACGAGCTGAGTCGTTCCAATGAATACCGAAAGTCTTTCATTTCCAATATATCCCACGACTTCCGTTCTCCTCTGACCTCGATCAAAGGATATATTGAAGCCATGATCGATGGAACAATTCCACCGGATAAGCATGAGAAATATCTACAGATCGTATTAAATGAGACAAAACGTCTGACCAAGCTGACACAGGGACTTCTGGAACTAAACAACTTCGACTCCTTTGACCTTCAGCTTGATAAGTCGAATTTTGATATCAAGAGCATTATCCTTCCTACGATCAACACCTTTGAAGGTCGTTGTCAGGACAAAGGCATTTATCTGCATGCAATCTTCCATACCGACAATACCATTGTCTACGCAGATCGTACAAGAATCCAGCAGGTTATCTACAATCTGGTTGACAATGCGATCAAATTCACCCCGGAAGGCAGACAGATTACAGTTCAGGTCACAGAAAAATCCGATAAAATCTTTGTCAGTGTCAAGGATGAAGGTGTCGGAATTCCACCGGAATCGATCAAGAAAGTATTTGACCGTTTCTATAAAACGGATCCAAGCCGCGGAAAGGATAAGACCGGAACCGGTCTCGGACTTGCCATCACAAAAGAGATCATCAAGGCGCATGGTGAGAATATCACCCTCAACAGTAAGGTCGGCGAAGGAAGTGAATTCATTTTCTCTCTCCCTATGCAGAAGGAAATGCAGGTTCCGATCAAAGCCGTGCATGTGAAGAAGGAAGAAGATACACAATATATCTCCAACGGAAAGTTCCGTATTAAGAAGAACTAACAAAAGCCCCACCCGCTCTTGCCTCTATGATGGATAGGAGTTGAAACTCGCTACACTTTCTATTCGGTTCGCACGCTGATTTGTCAGCAGTCGCCCAAACTCGCCTTATAAGGCTCAAACAAGGGCTTGATGCTGACAGCTAGTGCAAACCTCATAACGAAAGTTCCACTGATGTTTCAACTCCTATCCATCATAGAGGCAAGAGCGGGTGGGGCTTTATTTTATGTCTTACTCAAAATGTCTCCATTAATAGGAGGCATTATTTATATCGTTCTGCCATCTCATTTACAGCATCACGGATACGCTCGCGGAGATCTGCAGGCTCTATGACCTCTACGCTGGTTCCGTACTGCATCGCCCAGTGAAACATGGCATTCTGGCTGCAGGTCACACGGATAAACGCCTTATTGGCATCTGTCTCAGGATTAAAGTTATCTGGATAATTGTTCTGAACAAATTTTGGTGACAACACTTCAAAGTTCTTATCAAACCAGTCTACAATATCACCCATATTCCCTTTCTGAACCTTTAATACAATCGTAGCTGCGGGATCACTGAACATGTAGAGATGTTCCGCCATATGCTGTGGCAGATTCAGTCCATGCTCCATCCCTTTTACCAGACTTTTATCCTTGACCTTTTCATCTAATATCTCAATCTCCGTCATACGATCGATCCGGTAATTCGACAGATTGTCATATTTATCATAATTGCAGATCAGATAATATTTGCCCTCATTTGCAACCATCTGATATGGATTTACGATATACTTCGTATCCTTTCTTGGATGAAGCTGTTTATCGATACCATAGGTGTTATAGAGAAATGCAACCTTCTTGCCCTCACTGATCGCATCATCGATCATCTCAACATTTAACATGGTCTGACGGTTATCGGTATGTGATAACCCCGGCAGATTGCACACATGCTGTACCTTCGCACTGAAATACACATTCGAAAGCCCCTTGATCTTCTCGATCAGCTCCTGTGCCTGATTTCTCGGTATCGTCTTTGAAAATAAAATACTGTCGATCAACATTCTAAGCTCAGCATCATCAAATTCATGATTGTAATACCAGTCCTTTGTCAGGATCTCGGCCTCTCCGTTTTTATTTTCACGTTCAATCTCCGTACATTCCAGATTATAACCAAAATCCACCAGATTCATCAGATTGCTCTTGACGGATTTCCGGTCAACCTTCATTCCATATTCGGTTTCCAGCTTCTTTATGATATCCTTCTGATCCATTGTATGTTCGGAATCCGTATATTTCCGAAGAATCTCAAGGATACAGATATTCATCATTTTCTTTCCATCTACCATGTATGTACTCATAAATACTCCTTTTTACCACTCATAATGGTGAAGCTGTCCCTTCGTCTCAAGCTCTGGGAAGCCCTGCTGTCTGAGTGCCTCATATAACACGATTGCTACAGAATTTGCCAGATTCAGGGAACGGATCTCCGGGAACATCGGAATCCTGACTGCTGTTTCCTTATAGTCTAACAGAATCTCCTCCGGAATTCCTGCGCTCTCTTTTCCAAACATGATATAGGCATCTTCCTCATAGTTTACATCTGTATATTTCTGTTTGGATTTGGTCGTTGCCATATAGATCTTTGCGCCCGGATTCTTTTCAAGGAAATCATTGAAATCATCATAGATCGTTACATCTAATTTGTCCCAATAATCCAAACCCGCACGCTTTAACTGCTTCTCGTTGATCTGAAAGCCCAGAGGCTCGATCAAATGAAGTCTTGCACCTGCTGCCACACAGGTACGTCCTATATTTCCTGTATTTGCCGGCATCTCCGGCTCATGAAGTACGATATTTAACATGTTTTTCTCCCTTCGCTCTTATGGTGTCAAAAAGCTTTCCTCTCCGTCATGGATGATCACGCGGTCATGTCCGGTTGTTGTTCTGCCGATCACAGCAGCCTCAAATCCGGCTTCATACAGACGATTACTTAACATTCCACCATCTGCTGTGACAAATAACGCTGCTCCACATCCATCGATCCGGTATGGATCATCCCCGGTAAATTCACAGATCTCAATGGTTTCCTGCATGATCGGTATATGGTCATGGCTGATCCGAAGCCCGACATTTCCAGCCTCTGCCAGTTCCCATAATGCGCCATATACTCCTTCTGTTGAGATGTGGCGTGCATATATACTGCCACATGCCATCGCAATACCTCCCTGATTCTTCATAAGTAATAACCGGTCAAATTGCTCTGCTGTGCGAAGATATTCCTCAGAATATCTGGTCAGAAGCTCTTCTTTTCTTTCCCTTACCCGAAGCAGGGTTCCAAGGATGCCGGTCTGTCCGCACATAACGATATCCATATCCGGCTTGATCTTTGCATTTTTCTCGCCCTGCGATATCTTTCGTCCATACATCGTTACAGTTACCGCAGGCTCCTTGAATATCCCGCTGATCGCGGTATCTCCATACACAACATCCATGTGAAGCTCCTTCGCAAGATCAGAAAGCTCCCGCAGAATTTTTTTCATACGCTTCTCATCATTTTCCGGCATCATAACCGTATCTGTAAGTGCAAATGGCTGATACCCGCCAAGCCGTAATTTATTATATTGTTTGATAACATCCGAAGTCACCGTACCCAGTGCATTTGCAAGGCAGAGTCCTTCCGTTACTGCAAGCTCACTATCCAACAACACAAGCCGGCTATAGTCATCTCCTATGCCGGCTTGTGTTACGTCAGAATGTTCCTGTTTATTCAACGATCTTAAGATTGACCGCTTCTGCTGTATAAATCGAAACTTTTCTTTATTCATCCCTGATACCTTTTAGAATGCATATGCAAGCATACCGATTACCATAGCTGCTACCAGGATTCCAACTATAATTGCAGATGCTACCTTTTTACCCTTTGAACTGCTTAAATTGATCATTTCCCATTTCTCCTTTATATTTTAAACTTATAATTTTCTGATATTATCCGCCCCACATCAGACCTTTTCCCGTCTTATGCAGCGACATCATGTATAGATTAACGCTGAATTTTCACTTTGTCCAGATATAATAGCATTATTTTATAGCAATTTAGCATTTGTGCCAGATTCTGCCAACTGCTTATTCCGTTACATTTGCCGATGGACATACATGGTTCAGCGCGCATTCGGCACATTTTGGTCGTCTGGCGATACAGATCGTTCTTCCAAGTGTAATGATCTGAATATTATATAAGATCCACTGTTCCTTTGGAAGCTTTTCCATAAGCTCATGCTCGATCTTCACCGGATCATCACTATCTGTCAGCCCAAGCAGCCTGGAAATACGTTTTACATGTGTATCAACGACGATACTTGGCTCGTGGTAGATATTGCCACGGATCACATTTGCGGTTTTTCTTCCAACACCGTCTAATTTCGTCAGGCTCTCGATATCACTCGGCACTTCTCCGCCATATTCACTGATGAGCTTCTTTGCACAGCCAATTATATTCTTCGCTTTATTCTTATAAAATCCGGTCGAGTAAATATCCTTTTCCAATTCCTTGATATCTGCATCGGCGAATGCCTGCAAGGTAGGATATTTCACGAACAGATCTTTTGTTACAATGTTTACTCTGGCATCTGTACATTGTGCCGACAGCATCGTTGCGATCAGAAGCTGCCATGCATTTTCATGATTCAGATAACACTTGTAATCTGTTCCATATGTCTCATTCAAGATCCGGCAGATCTCCGCGACCTGCTGCTTTTCTTTTTTTGTCATATTGCATTACTCCTGTTTTCCTGCCAGATAGTTGATAAACTGCTGGGCTGTACGACCGGAGATTCCACCATGCGACAGCTCCCATTTGTTTGCTTCTGCGCAGAGTTCCTCCTCTGTCATATGGATGCCATTCTTCTCTGCCAGACCTACAACGATCTGGAAATATTCCTTCTGTGATGGCTTGCTGTAATTGATCGTAACACCAAAACGATTGACCAGTGACAGCTTCTCCTGCATCGTATCACTCTTGTGCATACCATTATTATTCTCAAGATCGGTACGATCTGTCCATGTCTCACGGATCAGATGACGACGGTTCGAGGTTGCATAGATCAAAACATTATCCGGCTTGATCTCCAAGCCACCTTCGATGACTGCCTTCAGATATTTGTATTCTGTCTCAAACTCCTCAAAGGACAGATCATCCATGTAAATGATGAATCGATAGTTACGGTTCTTGATCTGGGAAATAACCTGAGACAGATCCTGAAACTGATGCTTATAGATCTCGATCATACGAAGTCCCTGATCGTAATATTCATTTATGATCGCCTTGATCGTTGTTGACTTTCCGGTTCCGCTGTCACCAAATAACAGCGCATTATTTGCCTTACGTCCTGCAACAAAGGCTTCCGTATTCTCCACGATCTTCTGTTTCTGGATCTCATATCCGATCAGATCATCCAGACGAACATCCTCTGTGTTATTGATCGGAACAAACTGCATATCTCCATTTGTCGGATGAACGATACGGAATGCCTTGTTCAGTCCGAACATTCCAACACCATATGCCTTATAGAAATCCGTCACGATCTTGAAGATATCATTTTCATCCTTTGCCCCTTCGATCGCACGGCTGATATCCTGTACCTTTGTGCTGACATTCTTATTATACATACGTTCTTTCTTGCCGATGGCTTTATAATTATTCACGATCGTGAAGCAGTCAATATCCAACGCTTCCTCAATCTCAGAGAAATCAAAATCAAACAGCTTCTTGAAGATCTTGAAATCATTTTTTGCAAAATAATTAACGGTTCCGTCATTGGCACCCACTTTTTCACTCGTCATAGAGAATGAATTCTCATTTGTGATAAGAATAAATGCCAGATAATTGTGCCACAGATTTGTGTCAAATCCATAATCGGTAGCAAGATCCAGCAACCGCTTGATCTGGTCGTAGATCCTTGCAACCAGCTCCGCATTCGGACAGTCTCCGCGGTCAAAATCCTCAAATATCCCGGACAGCTTCATCAGAATACTGTTCTCCCCCAGATTTCTATATAATACTAATTTCGCTATATCTCTGTACATCTTAAATTATCCTTCTTTCTTCATTTGTCTATATAAACAGGCATTTGCCCTGTTTTATCCAGCTCGTTTCTCTCAGGCATTTTCCTTGCTTCTTTTCTCTTTCATGCGTCTGGACTGTCGTCTCTGCTTCCGCTTCCGGGGTTTCTCCCTCCAGCCATCATCCGACGAAGCGTAAGGTTCTCCATACTTTTCCCAGGCGACTCCCTTTTCCCGCAATCTCATAAGTACGAATTCCTTCACCAGTGCATATAAGACAGAGGATAACGGTACAAATATCAACATACCGAGAATTCCCATCAGATCTCCGCCAATGATAACTGCAACCAACACCCATATAGATGGAAGTCCGACGGAACCGCCTACCACATGCGGATAGATCAGATTTCCCTCGACCTGCTGCAGTATGATAAACAGGATCAAAAATACCAGTACCTTTTTCGGATCGTCAACCAGAATGAGAAATGCACCAACACCACATCCAATAAATGCACCAAAGACCGGAATCAATGCCGTTACCACAATCGTAACACTGACCGTCAGTGCATATGGAATACTAAGAACGCTCATGGATACAAAGAACATCAAGCCCAGAATACATGCCTCCAAGCACTGTCCGGTTATGAAATTTGCAAATGTCTCATCTGCCATAACGCAGGTCTTGATGATCTTATCTGCTGTTTTCTCTTTAAATAACGCATATATCAGACCCTTTGTCTGACGCTTCAAGTTCTCCTTCTGTGCCAGAATATAGATTGCGAAAAATAATCCAACCACAAAATCGACTATACCGCTGACAACGGAGGTTGCAAAATTAAATGTTGATGACAACAGGCTTCCGCTTCCATTCTTTATCAGATTGATCGCGCTCTCACTCACCTTATCCCATGCAATATCAATCTCCATGATCCGGTCAACGATATCCGGATATCCCGCTGCCAGATTCACCGCCCAATTCTTAATTGCCTCCATCGTAGACGGGAACTGCTGTCCGATCGCTGTAATTGTCCGGCTGACCTCCGGTATCAGCATCGTGATCACAAAAGCAATCACCAGGACGACGCAGATAATGGAAAGCACCATACAGACCGGTCTCCGGAACCGATACCATCTACTTTTTTCATTTCGGAATAACAGATTTTCAAATCCCTTCATCGGCACATTCAGAATGAACGCAATCGCAAATCCAATCACGAACGGCATAAGCAACCCGATGATCCATGTACCGCAGGCATAGATTTTATCAAAACGAAATACGCAAAATACGACTAATACAGTTATAATGATCAGTTTTATGAGCTTTTTCATATTCGAATTATTCAGTTCCAAATTCAATTTCCTCTGCTTTCTTTTTACATTTTTTTGAGCAGGCACATAGAACGTGTCTGCTCAATCATGCCAAGACCATTTATTCCGGCAGATTGATGTTTCCAAATACATCTCCTATGGAATAGGTCATATTCTCTTTTGGTTTATAAGCATTCATAATCGGAGCCATGATCTTCTCAAACTTCTCCCTGTTCTTTGAAAGAACGAATACTTCTGCTGTATTTCTGGCATCCCACAATGCATCATGCTCTTTTCCCTGAAAATCTTCTCCCAGATAGAATACCGCATCTGACAGTGCCAGTCTTCTTCTGGTTCCAAGCATACGTGCAAATTCCTTCTGGAAATCCTTCCATTTGGATGCAAGCTTCTGTGCATCCGGATTATTGTAGGATTTTAACTTGCGTTCCCGGTTAAACTGCCGCAGATCATTCTCACTCCATGCATAGATCACATCCGCGCTTAAGCCCCATGCAATGAACCGATCCATCGCAATCGCAAAATCCGGTGCATCGTCTACCATCTCATTTGTGATCCCGGTAAGATTTGTTATTCTGGATGTCACAGGCGTAATTCCCGGCTTTACATAAGTCTTGAATGAATCAATCTCCTTATATGTATCGTCCAGCTTAACAGCTCCTATTTCAATTATTTCATTTTTGCAAATTTTTAATTCATCGGGATGAGAATTATCGATCTGATTCATCTCAAAATCCACAAATATATACTCCATGTGTCACAACCTTCCTACAGCTGTCTTCCGGATGAAAGCCGCCTGTCGAACATGGCTTCCACCGTCACAATCTTACCTTACAGCATACCATTCACGTCCAAAAAAGTCTATCTTTTTCTTGGTGGAGATTTCCTGTAAATGCCCTGTTAAAAAATGTAGCTATTTTCTACCTGTTTTTTTACACATATGAATCGCCACAAGTATAAACGGCAATGAAAATACCCCTGACAGTACATCGGAGATTCCCTGTGTAAGAGCCACGCCTGTTTCCTGAAAACACATTGGAAGAAGCCAGATCAATGGCAGGAAAAAGATTCCCTGTCTGGTGGAGGATATGAGAATGGCTTTTCCGATCTCCCCTATTGCCTGAAATAACATACCGCTGACCAGACACACCGCCATAAATGGCAATGATACCGCGTGCATCCGAAGAGAAAGAACTCCCAGCTCAAGTGCCGCATTTTCTCCAAATAATGAGATAATCGAGGATGCAAATATCCACACAAGAATACCTGTAACAGCCGATGCAATGACCTGACTTAGAATCGTAAATATGATCGCTTTTCTTACTCTATCATTCTTCTTTGCTCCATAATTATAACCGGCCACCGGTGCAAAGCCCTGCCCATATCCGACCATGACTGCAAATAATATGGCAAATACTTTATTTGATACTGATATCGCAGCTATCACGTCATCCCCATATGCTCTGGCTGCCCGATTCAACAGGATGGTCGCCACACAGACCAGCCCCTGACGGAAAAAGGATGGGATTCCGGTTCTCGTAATATCGATGGCTGTCTGCTTAAACACCGCTAAACCCCGTCTATCCTCTCTCTTTATCTGCTCAATTTTAACTCGCATTCCTGTTGGTTTATATTTGGCATCTGCATTTTGGGACAAATGATCCATTATGTCTGTATTTTTATTAAACCTGATCACACTTTTCCCACTCAGCATCACGATCAGCATAATAATGAGACTTACGCTCTGTCCACAAAATGTGGCAATTCCTGCTCCTCGGATTCCAAGCTCCAAACCTGACACCAGAATTGGATCTAAGACCGCATTTAAGACAGCACCGCTTCCAATTCCAACTAACGCCCAGACGGGCATTCCTTCCGCCCGCAGAACATTGTTGAGTACATACGACACACACATAACCGGCGCTGTAAGCAGGATCCAGAATCCATAATCTAATGCAAATGTCGCGATCGTATCCGTCGATCCCAGGAACTCAACCAACGGTTTCTGCCACAGAAATCCTGCTCCCATCAGTATAAGTCCGGCAATCAGCGACATTAAGACCGCAACCAGTGCATCTCTGCCTGCTTCCTTTTCTTTCTGTTCACCTAAAAATCGGGATATTCTGCTGCCTGCACCCATGCCAAATGTATACCCTACCGCCTGTATCATGGCAAGTACCGAAAATAAAACCCCAACTGCCGCAACTGCACTGTTTCCAAGGTCCGAAACAAAATACATATCTACGATATTGTACGTCGTTCCGGCAAGCATACTGACAATGGTTGAACACGATAATCGCAAAATAAGAGAAGGCACAGGAGTCTTTGTCATTTTCACATGATTCTCCTGTGCCTTATCCTTCGTATTGTCAGTTTTACCTTGAACATTATCATTTTTCATATGCAGACATCCTGCCTTATAGCCATAGTAAGAAACTGACAAATAAATATTTCTGTATCTATCCAAACTCTGATACCAAAATCATAACAATCTTTTTATATCAGCCAGATATTTATACATTATTTCAGAAATTCAGCCACTTCCTCGATCTTATTCTGTGCATCATACACGCCCAGATCGTACATTGCCTGAATCTTCTTATCATCCTTTTCCGTTCTTGATATGTCGATCTGTACACTCGGACGGATAATAAGAACCTCGCCCTTCTGTTCCAGTTCAGCCAGCTTCTCCAATGTCTTATTATAATACAAATGCCTCATGGCTATTCGTTTCACATACTCCGGATATTCCTTATACCGGATTGCTTCCAGCTTCAACATGCTGTCTTCTTCCTTGACGTAACCTTCCGGTCTGGTCAAAACTACGATATCTTTTCGATATCCCATTCTCCTGAACTGGAAGATCGGAATGCTGTCTGCAGTTCCGCCATCCAATAACTTCTTGCCATCTACTTCTACGGTCTGTGACACGATCGGAAGTGATGCTGATGCACGTAGCTTGTCCATATCCTTTCGAAGATCCGTACATTCCAGATACTCCGGCTGCCCGGTCTCTACATTTGTACAGCATACATAAAATCTCGTTGGATTCTCCTCAAATGCATCATAGTCGAATTTGTATAATTCATTCGGCAGTCGATCATAGCAAAAATCAACTCCAAATAAATTTCCCGTTTTCAACAATGACTTCAAACTCATATATTCCTTATTGTTTCGGTATTCCAAGCTATATGCAATATTTCTTCCACGCTGTTTGGATACGAAAGAGGCTCCATGAATAGCTCCCGCCGATACACCGATCACGCCATCCACAGTAATATTATGATCTAAAAATACATCCAGTACGCCGGCAGTATAGATGCCACGCATGCCACCGCCTTCTAAAACCAATCCTGTCTTTGTCATATATCTTCAACTTCCTTTCAAAACGAATTTACTATCTTTTGTTTTTACTATGATAACGCAAATCTGGATTTTGGCAAGGGGAATTTGAGCTGATGGAAGATAAAAATAGGATGATAGATAATAAAAAGTTATCATCCATTTTTTATTAATTGCATTATTTAAATTACCTCTTTAATTATCTCTTTAATGAAACAAAAATGCAACTTTCTAATATTCAATAAATTATAATTAATATTAAATTCTGGTTTCATCTGTCCTTTTACAGCCATTATTAATTCAGGATTTTTCTTAGTAATTTCATCAACCAATTCATTTATATCATTTTTAAACCTTTGACAATTAATAAACTTACCTTGTTCCATTTCTTTTTCAATATTTTCAATATATTTTAAATACTCTTTTACACACAGTCTTTTCTTTAAGTTTGAAACAAATTCATAAAATGAAATATCACTAGGCTTTGCTTTTAAAATATATTTAGTAAAAACTGGAAATTTCATTTCATAAACATTCTCTTTCATGCTTTTATTAAAATCCTTATAATATTCCTTAATTGATTCATCTAACAGATCAAAATACTTGTTTTTTTTAATTAAATTCTGATCTCCGATAATATTAAATAAATTTCTTGTTAAATTTTCGTTTTTAATAAATCTACTTCTTTGAGAACATGGCAAATAGTCAAAACCTTTTTCTGCCGCTAATAAACTATATTCTATAGCCCCACAAACCGTATTTCTCGAATATCCTGTAAATATTTTTCCATTATACACTTCCTGTGCAATATTTGAAAATTCATCTGTATAACCACATCCTGTTATATAATTACGCAAATCTGTATCTCCTATCAAATACTGCCAAAAATGTGAATATTCATTCTCTGGATAATATACATTATCCCATAATAGAATTGCTTCTAAAATATTTAAAAATTCTTGACTCGAAAATAATTGTAATTGATCATTATACTTAAATGCAATATTTTCCAAGAACCAATTATCAATCAATACATTTTTCATAATTAAATTTCTCCTTTTCTTCCCCTCCAATCTATCCCCAATCCCATGCAAAATCAACCGTTTTGCATAAAACGACCATATATTGCAGAAAATGACCAAATTTCTCTTATTTTTCGATTGTATTCTTCCATTTTATAAATTCTGGAATATATACTAAGCAAGGAAGAATCCTGCTACGAAGATTCTATGCACAGCAAAAATGACCTTGTTAAAATCCATACCGGACTTATATCGGATCTATCTTGAAGTGCATCTAATAAATAATTTTAAGGAGAACAAATACAAATGACTACGACTCTTTTATCTACACACATTCAAAACTATCTCACCTACTGTAAGAACCAGAAGCGACTGGATGAGAAAACATTAAAAGCATACCGGATTGATCTGGCACAATTTGCACATGCACAAATTCCTTCTGACATCACAGATATCACTCCCGATCTTTTAGAGGAATATGTCGCAGGTCTTCACGAACAATATAAACCAAGAACGGTAAAACGGAAAATTGCTTCATTAAAAACCTTCTTTCATTACCTGTTATATAAGGATTTTCTGCCTCAAAATCCATTCGATAAGCTTCAACTGCGTTTTCGCGAACCTATTATTTTACCAAAAACAATCCCATTAGCTACTGTCGAAACGCTTCTGTCTGTAGCACACAGACAGCAAACACTGGCTCCAACAGAATATCAACGAAAAAATGCATTAAGAGATACTGCCGTACTGGAACTACTCTTTGCAACGGGTATTCGAATCTCCGAGCTTTGCTCTCTTCACAATGATTCCATTGATCTGCAAGACGGAACAATTCTAATCTATGGAAAGGGATCAAAGGAACGCCGCATCCAGATTGGGAATGAATCTGTGCTTTGTATTTTGAAAAAATATAAGATAACTTTTCAAAAAGAAATACTCGCCTGCGATTCTTTCTTTGTTAATCAGGCGGCAACCCCCTTATCCGATCAGGCTGTACGGCGCATGATAAATAAATATACAGAGCTTGCATCTATTGATATGCATATTACACCACATATGTTTCGTCATACATTTGCAACCAGTCTTTTGGATGCAGATGTGGATATTCGATATATACAGGAAATGCTTGGTCACAGTTCGATCACCATAACCGAAATATATACTCATGTAGCTGTCGCCAAACAGCGTAATATTCTGGCAACCAGACATCCTCGAAATCAATTCATGCTATAAGTCATATAGCATATATCAAAAAAGATGATGCAGAATATATCAAACTTCAATATTAGATTTTCAAATCTAACCTTTGAAGCTGGTATATTCCACACCATCTTTTTACATTTCTTCCAGATCATCTCTAGTCTTCTGTCGATTCTTCTATAACACAGTCTGGAAATTTTGAATGAATAAACATTTTTTCTTCTTCCGATAGCTTACGCCATAAATTAACCCTAAGAAAATAACAATGATTGAAAAGGCAGCTAGCCATTCTTTTTTCAATCGCATCCACCTCCACCTCTTATTTCATCTTACGATGTATCATGCAATTCAAATAATAATATACCCATACCTGCCATATAATTACCACGGAACCTTTTCTATTTCCCAATAATTGGATAAGTCACGAATCTCACAATCAGGAAATATTGACCATATATATTCTTTCCATTTTTCCGGCATTATCTCTGAAAAACACCACCAATCCTGCAAACTCTCCAACTGTTCGATGGCTTTTAAATCATCGAACGATATCGCGATACTTCCATCTGTACTTATAGATGTCATATCTGGAAATGCCTCTATAATTTTAGGTAATGTAATACCATACCCACCCATAGACTCTAATGAAATCATTTTCTTATCTCCATCATAGTATCTAAACGCAAATGATCTTCCAGCATAACCCTCAAACACAAATGACAACACATATGATTGATATTCTTCTCCCATATAACTTCTTATCTTTGGTGCGAGAATATAGCTTATTTTAGCCATATTATCTAAATTCCAGGAATCTGTTATATTCTGAAAATGAACTTTAACCCCTGCATATTGTATATCCGTTTCAGATAATATTCCTACATATTCCAGTTCCCAATCAGGTTCATACACTTCACTATATTGCCTCACAAAGACATTATATTGATTTTCTTTTTTTATCGGCTTGTTATTATTATAGCGAATAATACCAATGACAATAATAAGTATTACTACTACTATGCAGACTGGAATAAGCCATTTTTTTCTTTTATTCGATTTTTTCATCATACATTATTCCTCTGTCCTCCCTATATTAGAATTGTCCCCTTCCTTAAACTTACAATCTGGAAATAAAGTTAATATATAATCCTGTTTTTCTTCAGAAAAAGGATTCCCAATTTCTATGTACTTCAAATCTTTAACATCTTTTAAACAATCCAAATATTTACATCTAACACTGTCATCCAACTGAAGTGAATTCACTTCTGGAAAATTCATAACAATATTCTCTAAACAAACCCCTCTTGATAATCGATTTGCAGTAATAGTTAAAAATTTATCCCCGTCACTATATTGAACCGCAAGCCTCTTGCCTGCATAACTTTTAAAATGGAAGTCTATATCATATCCATCATAGTCTGATCCATAATAGTCTCTTATTTCAGGCAAGAGTTCCTTACATATGAATGCTATTTCACTCATATTCCAATCAGATTTTTTATTAAAAAAAGACACAACTATATGATTGTCAAATACGATACTTGCACCCTCAAGCTTCCATTCTCCTTTACAATTTTTGACGTTTGTTTTCACAAACCTATAAAAAGGACTTGTTGTTGCATAATAAAATATAATTCTTCCAATACATACAACTAACAAACATATCAATACTATATATCTCTTTTTTAATTTATATTTCAATACTAATCTCCCTCCCTACTGTTTCACTGTAATATACACAATATTCGTTGCGATGCTTACCACGGAACCTTTTCTATTTCCCAGTAATTGGATAAGTCACGGATCTCACAATCAGGGAATATGGACCATATATATTCTTTCCAATTTTCCGGCATTGTTTCCCTAAAGCACCACCAATCCTGCAAACTCTCCAACTGTTCGATGGCTTTTAACGCATCGAATGATATCGCTACATCTCCATCCGTACTTATAGATGTCATATCTGGAAATGCCTCTATAATTTTAGGTAAAGTGATACCACATCGCCCCATATTTGTCAAAGAAATCATCCTTTTATCTCCGTCATAATATATGAATGAAAATGATCTTCCTGCATAGCTTCGAAATTTAAATGCTAATGCATATGATTGATATTCTTCTCCCATATAACTTCTTATCTTTGGTGCAAGTATATAGCATATATGTGCCATATCAGTTAAGTTCCAGACACCCTCTTCTCCCCAGAAACGCACTTCAACTCCTGCGTATTCAATATCCGTTTCTGGTGCTATACTTACATTATCCAGCTCCCAATCAGGTTCATACACTTCACTATATTGCTTCACAAAGACATTATATGGATTTTCTTTTTTTACTGGCTTGTTATTGTTATAGCGAATAATACCACTAACAATAATAAGTATTACTACTATACAGACTGGAATAAGCCATTTTTTTCTTTTCTTTATATTTTTCTTCAATAGAAACTCCTTTCATCTCTTTAATATCTCTCTGCATCCCGAATTACACAATCCAAATAGCAAAGTATGCATGATTTAACCAAATCAATCAAATCATGCATACCTGTTATATAATTACCACGGAAACCTAGTATGTTTAAAATTGGATGCATCATAAATTTCACACTTTGGGAATACTGACCATATATATTCTTTCCAATTCTCCGGCACTGTTGTTCCGCCTTGCAGCCACCATTCCTGTAAATCCTCTAACTGTGAAATTGCTTTCAGATCCTCAAAATTAATTGCAACACTTCCATCCGTATGTATCGCTGTCATATCTGGAAATGCCTCTATAATTTTAGGTAAAGTGATACCACACCACCCCAAATTTGCCATAGAAACCATCTTTTTATCCTTATCATAAAAGATAAATTGAAATATTCTTCCTGCATAGCTTTCAAAGATAAATGATATTGCATATGATTGATATTTTTCTCCTATATAACTTCTTATCTTCGGTTCAAGTGTGTAGCTTACCCTAGCCATATCAGTTAAATTCCAGCAATCTTTTTCGCTCCATAAGTGAACTCTAAACCCTGCATAATCTTCATCTGTTTCAGATCTTATCCCTACATTTTCCAGTTCCCAATCAGGTTCATACACTTCACTATATTGCCGCACAAAGACAGTATATGGATTCTCTTCTTTTACCGGCATGTTATTGTTGTAGCGAATAATACCAATGACAATAATAAGTATTACTACTATGCAGACTGGAATAAGCCATTTTTTTCTTTTCTTTATATTTTTCTTCAATAGAAACTCCTTTCATTATTTCGCAGTAATATGCAAAATATTTGTTGCAGCACCTCCCATAGATGCATATGTCTGCATATAATATAAATACTCATTATAATCAATATAAAACTTTCTTCCCCATGATGAAACCTGTAACCATGTCCTATCCTCAATAGAATTTCTGATCACTCCCGTAACTGTAACATAATGATTATCAAATGTAGCATCTGTCATTTCGTAGTTTTTTTCTCTCGGGATTTCAGTATCATTCGTATACATTTTTATGTACAATCCCTTATCCTTCGCCTCCGCTTCATACTGCTCTTTTATCGCATTTGCCGACAACGTCACAGGAATATCATTTTTCAACATTTCTTCTATATTTTTCAACATTTTATCTGTTCCGCCCCCCCAATAACTGTGCAAATCAACATTATAGAACCAATTATATTTATAAACTCCATATGCAATTGATAGTCCATCAATTCCAGTCCATTTCTTTCCGTCTATGAGATCAATATCTCTTACATGAAAAAAGCTTTTTTCCATGCGACTTATATAGTCAATATAAGAATTATATTCTATTGCTCCATTATCAGTCCTGATAAGATCTGTCATATCCGTCGAATACTTACTATTTACGCTCGCTAAATACAACAAAATATCACTTATAGAAATTAAACCACACCCATAACTATCAATTGTTGAATATTTCTCAATATTATTTTGTTTATATTCCTCTCCAAACCATCCCTGATTTCCACCATATGAAATTTGACTATTACCATCTTCATCTATAAAATTCACCGCAATATAATCATGCTGCAACTCATAAACATCGACATTACATATTGATGGATTTGAGTGATATATTTTTACCTCCTCATAGTCTGTATATCCATCCCCATCAGTATCGGGATTTCGGGGACTGGATTCCATATAATAAAAATCCGCGTTCTTAGGAACATCCAATGTCATTATATTGGAAAACTGCTTATTTCGTTTTGTCGGATCTATTTCCTCTCCATCTGTCAATTTATCCCCATCAGTATCCTTTTTCTTTGGATCAGTATAAACGATCATACCATACTGATTTCTCATTCCTCCTCGTTCTACTACATCAGGAATACCATCTTCATCCGTATCTGTCAGATCTGTTACTTCTGTGTTTGAATTTGTGACCGGGCGTTTTCCAATCCCCAATTTCATAATCATATCGGATAAATCATTTAAATCCTGCATTTTATAAAAAGTTCCACCAGTCATCTTTGCCACTCTGATCAACGGAGCTTCTTTTGCGTATTCTCCTAATGCTATCGTATCTACTTTTATATTTCTTTTTTTCAAATAAATTAATAATTCTGATGACCCATAGCTAAAATCACTTCCACATACAAGAACAATACGTCTGTCAGGATATCTTGTATCCGTTTTTTCATAGTCTTCATAATTCTGTAATATAACTCCAAGCATCTCTAAATCTTCATTTAATTTAATCTCTCTATCATACTGCCATTCTTTTATCAACATTTTTTCCAATTCATTACGATTTGCTATTTCTTTTATATTTTCTGCTTCTGTAAGATAATCCCCATCATCATAAAGCAAACGCCCAAAAACTTCAAACGTATCTGTATTACTCATATCATTATGAATCTCATTATGAATCTCATGATAAAATGCAAATGCTACTTTATCATTCTCTCTCATGGTATCCGTAACCTCACCTATAATCTGTCGCCCAGCATCAATATACTGTGAGTGATATTCTGTTAATTTTTTCCCTTTCAATCCCGATGAATTGCCGGGTGTCCCCGCAAGCTCCCAAGGAACCGTACAATCAAATAATAAATATGTGTAACATGCATCAATTTCACGCTCCGGCAAAACTGTGGTAAGGTAATCAAATTGCAGATTCCATACCTCTTCCCACTTCTTTTGATCTACCAACATATATTTGCTAAAATGTGTTGTCTCCGTACTAACGATCCCAGTCTCAGCGTCATGCTCTGTCTCCAGCTCAACCATCTGTTTATTATCCTCATCATACCATAAAAACAGAAGGTCATTAAACTCTGTTTCTCCAAGCTTTGTCTGATCGACCTTATAAGAAAGTGTCGCCGTTTCAAATGTACATGTTGTTGTTATCTCAAATGGTTCACCCACCAGACCTGCTACATTTGAACATCCATAATCTGTATCCATTATACTTTCAATTGTTGTTGATGCCGTAAGGCTACCGGATGTCACCATATCCACCTGAATCTCTGTAACAGCACACTCCTTATTCTCAACCTCATATGTAACACTCTGTTCAATCCGTTCTTTTCCATCAGGGATTCCATTTTCATCGGTATCCGGCTTTGTAGGATCAAATCCCATTGCCGGTTCATCCCCATCGATCAAACCATCTCCATCCGTATCCGGTTTTAATGGATCTGTTCCATATACCAGAACTTCATCTCCATCGGACAGCCCATCCTGGTCGGTATCCGACTCCCATGGAAGCGTTCCATACATATATTCCTGCGCATTATTTAAACCATCACCGTCAAAATCCTCCTCCGCATCGCTAATGCCATTTTCATCGGTATCTGGTTCAGTTAATGATGTTCCAAGCTGTAAAAACTCGTAATAATCATCCAATCCATCTCCATCAGTATCTGAAAGAATCTTGTCACTGCCAATCAATTCTTCCAGTTCATCCGGTAACCCATCCTCATCAGTATCCAGATAAGAGTTCCAATTATCAAAATCACTCATCAATTCCTCATATCTTTTCTGTTTCGCATCCCAATCCTCTGTTGTCGTTTCCGTACTACTATCTTCTGTTGTATTTTCTTCGGTACTGTTGTCCTCTGTTGTTTCTTCTGAACTATTTTCTTCAGTAGTAACATCTGGAAGCTCTCTTCCCTCCAGATATTTTCTCTCATCATCCGGTATGTCTAGTAATTCAGACTCTGTGCCTACAAACTCTGCCATTTGGCTACTATAATTTACATTTACACTACTACTTATGATCGTAACCGTTTCCGCTATTACAATAATGTTATTTAATCCCAGATTCTGTGCCTGTATCTTCACATGTCCAAATGGTGCGTAGATCAAGCCACTCAGATTCACATTTGTACTGTCAATAATGATATCTCCATATTTGGAATAGATAACAGAATTATTTGTATTTTTCACCTCTCCGGTAAGCGTTATGGTTTCCAATGCCTTAATTGCCGTATTCAGGTTAATATTTCCCTCCAGATTCATCTCTCCGGATGCCGCAACCGGAGTACTGATATTGATATTCGTCTCCTCTAAAACATAGTCTCCTTCACATGCCACATAATCGGTACCAGTAAAATATGCATCATCTATTGCATGAAACAAATACATCATGGATTCCTCTGCTGATTCTTTTTTTGTTCCATTAATTTGAAGATTTCCCGATGCTGATATCGTTCCATTCGTCACCATATCACCATTCAAGCAGAAATTATCTGCATTTATAGTAATGGCTCCTTCTTTCTGTGCTGATGCAAATATGGTATATGGATACCTGGTCTTCTCCTCAGCCTTTGCTGGCAATATCGTCATGTTGCCTGCCACCATTGCTCCAGCAGCAATAACCGCTGTTATCTGTTTCCATTTTCTTCTCCAATTCATAATAAATACCCTCCCATGTATTGATCCTTTTTCTTTTGTTACTTAATTATTTTTTACTTCCTCCTTTTCATGCACTATACTGTTTTATCCCCCTCCAAACAACCCACTTTGCAGAAAACGACAATATATTGCAGAAAATGACCAAACTCACGTAAATCAATATGAAATTTCTTCATTTAAACCCCAGATAGTGTAACAAACAAAAAAAGCAACATCCATGCAGTAACCACTTAAGACTTTCTTACGAAACCTTAAGGTTGCTGCATGGATGTTGTTTTTTATAATCTCTGTTCACTTATCAATATTTATATGCTGTAAATGCTTCCTCTACTTCCTTATATCTGGCTTTCGGTATCGAAATAATATCACCATTATGAAGCGTAACTTCATATCTTGATACCTGCCTGATATGCTGCAAATTTACCAGATAACTTTGATGCACCCGGATAAAATGATATGACTTCAGCTCTGCTTCCAGATCATTCATGGTGCCATACCTGGTATATATCCGAACTTTCCCATTTTCTATAATATGGAACTCCAGTTTATGTAATTTACTTTCAATATATAAAATGTGATTGAATAAAACCTCTGTCTGCCCTTCTTTAAATGTAAATTTCTTTCTGGCAGTATGCGGTTCCCGTTTATCCAGAACTGCATCCAGACATTCTTCCACACAAGTTGTATTGGTATCAAGGAATATAATAGAATTTTCAGGAAGGGATTCTCCCTCACACAGGAACATCTCTCCTGAATCGAATGTATCAATTGTATATAAGATCTCTTTTGTATCCAGATAATTCTCTATGGATGTCCGCATCTGATCGCGGCATTTCTTTTCACCATTACATATGGCAATCTTCATCATATGCCCCCTCTTTTTCGCATAATGCATTATGTCTGTAAACAATATAATATAAGATTTTCACCCATAAATCAATCGTCTGCTCTTTTTATTCAACAAAAAACAACATCAACATGCCAGCCATAAGACTACCTTCTGATAATCTTATTTTTAACATATTGATGTTGCTTTTATATGTCCTCTATTCGATTATTTATTACTTATTCTTCACCCAGATATTTGTCGATGCTGACCAGCTTTACGCAAAGAACAAAGATCTTTGAAGCTGCTTCCATCTCCTCAACAGATGGGAAGGATGGGGCGATACGGATATTGCTGTCTTTTGGATCTTTACCATATGGATATGTTGCACCTGCGCCTGTCAGAACAACTCCTGCATCCTTACACATTGCTACAATCTTCTTTGCACAGCCCTCTAATGCATCAAATGAAATGAAATATCCACCGACCGGTCTAACCCATGAGCCGATCTCAAGTCCTGCAAGTTCCTTGTCAAATTCATTCAGAACTGCTTCAAACTTTGGTCTTAAGATATCTGCATGCTTCTCCATATGAGCCTTCATGCCATCGATGTTCTTAAAGAATCTTGTATGACGAAGCTGGTTGATCTTATCATGTCCGATTGTCTGAACGGTAAGCTGCTTCTTGATAAATTCAACATTTCTTGGAGATGTTGCAATTGCTGCTACACCGGAGCCAGGGAATGTAATCTTGGAAGTAGAGCCAAACATGTATACCATATCCGGATTTCCGGCTTTCTCACACTCATCTATGATATTTAAGATCTCTGCCTGCTTGTCCTTATATAAATGATGGATGCAGTATGCGTTATCCCAGAAGATTCTGAAGTCTTCTGCTACAGGCTTCAATGCTGCAAAGCGTCTTACAACTTCATCTGAATAAACAATTCCGGTTGGATTTGAATACTTTGGTACACACCAGATTCCCTTTACCGCAGGATCGTTATTTACATATTTCTCTACGAGATCCATGTCCGGACCATCCTCTAATAAAGGAATATTGATCATTTCGATTCCGAAGAATTCTGTAATCTTGAAATGTCTGTCATATCCCGGTACAGGACAAAGGAACTTCACCTTGTCCAGCTTACACCATGGAGTAGAACCATTTACACCATGTGTCATGGAACGTGATACTGTATCATACATTACATTTAAGCTGGAGTTACCATATACGATGATATTCTCCTTCTTAACTTCCATCATATCTGCCATAAGCTGACGGCACTCACCGATACCATCCAGATCACCATAGTTTCTGGTATCGTTTCCTAACAAAGTTCTCATATCCGAAGAACTATTGATCTCATCCAACATTCCCATCGACAATGCAAGCTGTGAGAATCCAGGCTTACCTCTTGCCATGTTCAGACTCAGACCTTTTGCCTGTTCTTCCTTATACTCCTCCAAAAGAGCGGCTTTTAAAGTCAATAATTCATCTTTACTCATATCTTTGTATTTCTTCATTCTACATACCTGTGCCTTTCACTTATTCTATTTCGGTTAAATCAGTTATGTCCTGTAAAATTCCTATTAGCTATTTTAAAACATTTTTCAAAAAAGGCAAGCCTATAATTGAAAGTTCTTGCCTATTTCGTTTTAAATATCAACTATTTTATTGAATTTTCTTTATTTTATTCTGTTTTTTCTGCAAAAATCGTATTTTTCTCCATTATTTTCATGTATGACTTGTTTTCATAAAGTAATATGCAAACAAAATGACACCGGTCAGACTCGCTCCAACCGGTGCCATCTTATATGTATTTACGAATTGATACTTTTATAAGCGTTTATCTTAGTATACGGAACTAAAATCCAGATACCATTTTCCGCCTCTCTTATAGACATACATCGTGAAATCTTCTTCAATATCATCATCCTTGCCCTTTACCTTGATCGTACCTTCCACACGAGCAACCTGGCTGACCTTGATATCGTATTCATCTTCATAGTCTTCCTGCTTATCCTCAAGCTTGCTGCCCTTCAGCTTCTTGACCTTCTTGAATTTGACCTTCATGCTCTTTACTTTACCAACTTCATCTTCAAGATAGTCACCTGACAATTCCAGAATCTGATCTAACTTATCGATCATTTCATCTTTATCCATATCTTCTTCGTCCTTCGTATATTTAAGGACTTTCTTATCAATCAGCTTATACAGCTTCTTACCGCTCTGCTTTTCTACTGCATTTACATAAGCCTTAACAACCGCCTTTGGGCTCTGCTTACCGTGACCAGCAATTCCACCGATAATGTTAAAGATCAGGATCAATGCAACAACTGCTGCCGCCGCAATAATGACAATCTTCTTGTTATCCATGATCGCATTCTTTACCTTATTAAATCCGCTGCCTGCCGGCTTATTACCCTGTGGCTGCTGTCCATACTGTCCGCCATACGCCTGCTGGTTCGGATCATAATACTGCTGTCCGCCGTATGCCTGCTGGTTCGGATCATAATACTGCTGTCCGCCGTATGCCTGCTGGTTCGGATCATAATACTGCTGTCCGCCGTATGCCTGCTGATTCGGATCATAATACTGCTGTCCGCCATATGCCTGCTGATTCGGATCATAATACTGCTGTCCGCCGTATGCCTGCTGATCTGGATTCATATTCTGAGCTGCTCCATCCGGCTGTCCGGCATTCATGCCATTTTGCTGATTTCCATTCATATTCTCGTCCATGTTACTCTCCTTTATAATTCAGACTAAATTTCATCTGACAGCCTCATCTGCCAGATAGCCCATCGATAACACAATATATTCATTATCGACAAAATTTATTCTACCATCTAAAATCTCAACAGACAATATATTTCTAAAATTTTTGCTAAGGAAATGCCACACTTGTATATGCACAACCCCAAAATTCAGATACAACATTTCTGCTCTATCTGGATTTCCACGAAAAAAAAGAGATAACATAACTGCTATCTCTCTTTTCTTCGGCAATCTCCTACCAGTCATTCAGACTTTCCATCTGATCCAGCTGGTTCTGGATCAGCGTTACCACCATATCACGGATCTCGTATGTCTTCATATGAGCAAATGTCTCATATGGAATCGGGGGCAGGAAATGAAGCTGTGTGATGACCTTCCGGAAAGATTTTCCTTCAAATGGCTTGAACGAATCATATAAAACGACCGGCACAATCGGGCATTTTGCCTTCTGCGCGATCTTGAAGCTTCCCGGCAGGAAGCCTCTCAGAGAATTATGGTTATGGTCGTATCCGCCTTCCGGGAAAAGAATATATCGTCTTCCCGCTTTGATCTCTGTCGCAACGTCATTAATTACCTGAACCTGCTGCCTGAGATCGGTTTTATCCAGACGCTTTGCCTTTAACAGCTCACACAACTGCGTGACGATAAACAAATGTGATCGCTTCGCATCCATTACATATGTGCATGGCTTTTCATGTACGCTTATAACACCAAGTGCATCGTACTTGCCCTGATGATTTGCAAACATGATATATCCGCCTTCCGTCGGCAGATTCTCCATGCCGGATGCAACCGTCTCGATACGCCCTCTTTTCTTTACATGCTCGATCATAACCTGTGCCATTCTGTAGCATGTCTCCTCATCATATTTCTCACCATGTCTGGCATAATATGACATCTTCGGAACATAATACAAAATCAGAAAAAAACAGGAAATGATCACTATAAAAAATCTAATCATCCACCTAAATCCCCTGAATTTACAACTCTCTGTCCAAAAGTACTGCAATATCCAACAACTGCTTTTTTGATCCGGTGCGATCCGCACCGAATCCGGTCATTTATAAATCTCTACCCGTTACCTTTAATCGCATTAACGCTCTGGAAAGAGATGCTTCTGTCTGTTTGTACTCTTTCAGACTTTCCTTCTGTCTCAAACGCTCTTTCGCACGTTCAAGTGCCTGTTCAGCACGGACTCTGTCGATATCCTCCGGACGCTCTGCAGAATCCACCAGCATCGTTACACGGTTATTTACGATCTGGGCAAATCCTTCCCCGACAACACCAAGGATCTTCTTTCCATCCGGTGTATCAATTCGGATCTCCCCGATACTGGTTGCAATGATCATATTCTCATGGTGAGGAAGGACTGCCATCTCACCATCTTCCAAAGGCAATACAAACTTCGTAACCTTATCATCAAAAAATACTTTATTACTTGATATGACTCTCAGGTAAAATGTATTCATGTCTGTCTGCCTCCTTTATCCTACTGTCCCTTTGCGGCTTTTTCTTTGACTTCTTCGATTCCGCCTACGTTAAAGAATGCCCACTCAGGATATTCATCCATCTCACCGTCTAAGATAGCCTTAAAGCCCTTTACTGTTTCTTTAAGAGGTACATATTTTCCCGGAACACCTGTAAAGTTCTCTGCTACATGGAATGGCTGTGATAAGAACTTCTGCACCTTACGTGCTCTTGTAACCGTAATCTTATCTTCCTCTGATAATTCTTCCATACCAAGAATTGCGATGATATCCTGTAATTCTCTGTATTTCTGAAGAATCTCCTGAACGCCTCTGGCTACATTATAATGTTCTTCGCCGACAACGTCCACCTCCAGAATACGGGAATTGGATTCCAGCGGATCAACAGCAGGATAAATACCCTGTTCTACGATCTTTCTGGAAAGAACGGTTGTCGCATCCAGATGCGCAAATGTAGTTGCCGGAGCCGGGTCTGTTAAGTCATCGGCAGGCACATAAACTGCCTGTACGGATGTAACGGATCCTGACTTTGTAGAAGCGATCCGCTCCTGCAACTCACCAAGCTCATTTGCCAGAGTTGGCTGATAACCAACTGCGGATGGCATACGTCCAAGCAGGGAAGAAACCTCTGATCCTGCCTGTACAAAACGAAAGATATTATCTATAAATAATAACACATCCTGATGATTTACGTCACGGAAATATTCTGCCATCGTAAGTCCTGTTTCCGCAACACGCATTCTTGCTCCAGGTGGCTCGTTCATCTGTCCAAACACTAAGGCTGTCTTGGACAATACCCCTGACTCTTTCATCTCTGTCCAGAGGTCATTACCCTCTCTGGAACGCTCACCGACACCGGTGAAGATAGAATATCCGCCATGCTCTGTTGCTACATTCTGGATCAGCTCCTGGATCAGAACGGTCTTACCTACACCGGCACCACCGAACAGACCGATCTTACCACCTTTGGCATATGGGGCAAGAAGATCGATAACCTTGATACCTGTTTCGAGAATCTCAACAACAGGGCTCTGATCCTCAAATGACGGAGGATCTCTGTGGATGACCCAGTGCTCTGTATCTGCCAGATTCGGTCCACCGTCCAGAGTGTCACCGGTTACATTAAATAATCTGCCAAGGGTATCTGTACCAACCGGAACCTTGATTCCTGATCCTGTCGGAACAACCTCCATATCTCTGGATAAGCCCTCGCTTGCTGCCAGCATGATGCATCTGACGGTATTATTTCCGATGTGCTGTGCAGCTTCCATTATGCATTTCTTTCCATGATTATCAACTTCCAGAGCATCCTTGATGTTTGGTAAATCATTATCCGGAAATTCTACGTCTACAACAGGTCCCATGACCTGTACTATTTTACCGTTTTTCAAAACATCAGACCTCCTATTTCTTATTCTGCAGAGCCTTCGCACCACCAACTACCTCGGTGATCTCCTGCGTGATCGCAGCCTGTCTGGCTCTGTTGTATTTAATACTGAGATCAGCTAACATATCTTTCGCACTTCTGGTTGCAGAATCCATTGCCATCATTCGGGAATTCTGTTCACTACAGAAGGATTCAACCAGTGCTCCATATATGAAACCTGTAATATAATTCGGAACAATTCGATCCATGACCGCTCTCGGAGAAGGTTCAATGATGATCTCCTCATGATAGACATCCGCCTGTGAGATCTTGAAATCCATCTTTCTGAACGGAAGAAGCTGGATCATCTCCGGCTCTGCCGTTACACTGTTTATCATCTTCGTATAAATGATATAGACTTCATCGATCTTACCGCTTTCGTAATTCTCCAGCATCTTATCCGCAATAACCCTCGCTCTGTGAAGACTTGGGTTCTGGGCTGTATACTGGAAATGGATATCAACCGGCACATTCTTCCTTGCAAAATAATGTCTTCCCACCTGTCCGACAACGTATAATTCGCTGTCCGGGTGATTTGCCAGTTCTTCTTCTGCGATCTTAATGATATTATGGTTATATGCACCTGCCATGCCCTTATCGGCTGTAACTACAATATAACCTCTTTTCGGATTTTCCTTCTTTTCATCGTCTTCATTTTCGAAATAAAGATGATCCATATCAGGAAGATGTCGTAACAGTCGTGCCAGAGAAACCTGTAAAGTATAGAAATACGGTTCCGTATTCTCCAGATCCTTCTTCGCTTTTTTCAGTTTGGAAGAAGAGATCATGTACATGGCATTTGTGATCTTCATTGTATCCTTAATGCTTTTTATTCTGTTTTGGATTTCTTTGGTACTTGCCAATTACTCCACCCTCTTCATAAACTCTTTTCCTGCTTCAAGAATATGCTCTTTCAGATCATCTGTCAGAACCTTTCCTTCTTCAATCTCTTTGATAACATCCGGTTCTGCATCCTTGAAATATGCAAGCATATCCATCTGTGTCTGCTTTACTTTCTTGATATCTACATTTAAGAACAGCTTATTTGTTGCTGCAACCAGTGTAATAACCTGCTCTGCCATACTAAGCGGATGACATAACGGCTGCTTTAACAGCTCCATCAGTCCCTTACCATAAGTAAGCTGCTCCTTTGTATTCTCATCCAGATCGGAACTGAACTGAGTGAATACTTCCATCTCACGGAACTGTGCAAGATCGATACGGACGGTACCGGTTGCTTTCTTCATAGCCTTGGTCTGCGCTGCACCACCGACACGGGATACGGACAATCCTACATTTACCGCAGGACGCATACCTGAGAAGAACAGATCACTCTCAAGGAAGATCTGACCATCCGTGATGGAGATAACATTTGTTGGGATGTATGCAGATACATCACCTGCCTGTGTCTCTATAATAGGAAGGGCTGTGATCGAACCACCGCCTAATGAATCCTTTAACTTACTGGAACGCTCAAGCAGTCTGGAATGCAGATAGAATACATCACCAGGATATGCCTCACGTCCAGGGGAACGTCCAAGTAACAAGGACAGTGTTCTGTATGCTACTGCATGCTTTGACAGATCATCGTATACGATGAGCACATCTTTTCCCTTATGCATAAAATATTCTGCCATCGATGTTCCTGCATATGGTGCTATATACTGAAGCGGTGCAGGATCACTGGCTGTTGACGCTACAATGATCGTATAGTCCATTGCATCATTCTTCTCAAGTGTGGAAACAATCTTTGCAACGGTAGATGCTTTCTGACCGATCGCTACATAGATGCAGACAACATCTTTTCCACGCTGATTGATGATCGTATCAAGTGCGATCGAAGTCTTACCGGTCTGACGATCACCGATGATCAGCTCACGCTGTCCTTTACCGATTGGGAACATGGAATCGATCGACAGAATACCGGTCTGAAGTGGTTCATTGACCGACTGTCTGTCTGCGATACTTGGTGCTTCCTGCTCAACCGGCATGTAATCTGCCTCTTTGATCGCTCCCTTACCATCAATTGGTGCACCCAATGCATTGATGATTCTTCCAAGGAATTCTTCACCTACCGGTACGCCGGCTCTCTTACCAGTTCTGGTAACCTTCGTACCTTCTTTTATTCCGGTATCTTTTCCGAACAGGATACATCCGATCTCGGTTCTTCTGATATCCTGTACCATACCCTTGATACCATTTTCAAATACTACAATCTCACCATACATGGCATTATCAATACCATATATCGTTACTATTCCATCTCCTACCCAGATGACAGTTCCTACTTCTTTGTCCCGGGTGTCGAAGTCAAAATTCTCTATCTCACTTTTCAGTATGGAGATAATATCTCCTGAACTTATTGAACTCAAATCTTATCACCTCGTAACCAATCTTTGTGTAAGCCGCTTACATCTGCCTGCCAGACTCCAGTCATATTCCTTATTTCCGACCTTAATAATAAAGCCGCCGATCAGACTGTCGTTCTTCTCCAATGTCAGTTCCACATCTGAGGTCTTATATTCCTTTTTCAGAAAATCTTCAATCCCCTTCTTCTGTGTCTCCGTTGGAGGTGTCACATAATAAAGGGTTGCAAGAAGGACATCCGCTTTCTTCTTTATAAGAACTCTGTATTCTCTGCATATCTCAAAGAACTGATCAAAATCAGAATTGTTGCAAAGTACCTTTAAGAATTTTACCGTAGTCTTTGAACCGTCGAATATCTTATCGATAATTTCTGACTTTTTTTCTCTGCTGACAACCGGACACGTAAGTGCCTCCTGTAATTCAGGATTCTCCCTGACAACTGCTTCCATGTCTGAAAGCTCAGCCGCATCAATATTCAGCTCGCACAAAACTTCAGCATAATTAATTGCTTTCTGTGTCATGGGCCTCACCTGCTTTTTCTATAAACTCATCATATAGTGACTGATTTTTCGCGTCATTTGAGTCTTCACCCAGAATCTTAGCCGCTGCCGACATTGCAAGCTCCGCAACCTGAGATTCCATATCGCTCAAAGCCTTTTCACGCTGTACTTCTATAGTTTTTTCCGCATCCTTGATCATACGGTTTGATTTCTCGCCTGCATCTGCCACAATCCTGTTATATTCATTCTGTGCAGCCTGTCTGGATTTGTCCCGCATGGTATCACATTCATCCTGAACACCTGCGAGAGTATCTTCATATTGCTGCTTCAGTTTCATGGCATCATCCTTCGTCTGATTGGCATTCGCGATCGAGGATTTGATCATCTCTTCACGTTCTGCCATGATCTTATTGATCGGACCGATCAGGAATTTCTTTAACAGAAGAAACAAAACTATAATATTAATTATGGTTATGGCTATGGACGAGACACTTAAATTTATCATTTAATGACCTCCTGCCTTTCTGTCTGTTTTCGTTATCCGACAATTACGATTCCTTCATATCTATTATGATATAGTGCCGCAATCATCATATTCTTATAAATATTATTTCAGAAGAAGAATGATCAAAAGACCAATTACCAGACCGTAAACAGCTGTTGCCTCTGCAAGTGCTCCACCGATGATCAGAAGCTTTGTGATCTTACTGTCTGCTTCCGGCTGTCTTGCTACTGCTTCTACTGCCTTTGATGTTGCGATACCAAGTCCGATACCTGCACCAATACCTGTTAATACTGCTATAGCAGCTCCAATTGCGATTACTGTGTTCATAATTATTATCTCCTTTTCATTTTCCTTATGTTAATCTTAGTCTTCTCCCAATCCTTCCTGCATGTAGAGTGCAGTTAAGAATGTGAATACAAATGCCTGAAGTAAGCCATCAAAGATATCAAAATAAAGGCTTAACGGAATAGGCACAATGACAGGCGCTACCGCCTCAATTAATTTCATTACAACAAATGCACCTAAAACATTGCCGAACAATCGCATACATAACGACAATGGTTTTATTACAAGCTCCATTACATTTATAGGTGCTACTATTGCTACCGGCTCTGCAAAGCTCTTAAGCCAGCCTTTCGGTCCCCTGCTTCTGATACAGACAACCTGAACCATGACTATACTCATGATTGCCAGTGCTGCTGTTACGTTCAGATCCTTGGTTGGTGGTTTAAATCCAAATATACCTGCGATATTTGCCATTCCGATATACAAAATGACAGTGATCAGATACGGTATATATGCCTTACCTTTTTCTCCCAAAACGTCACTAAACAGATTATTAAATGTCGTAATGATCGACTCCAGAGCAAGCTGTTTCTTTCCCGGATTCTCAACTTTCAGATTCCGGACAAGTATAACGGATAACAGAACTAGTACCGCCATAATGATCCATGTTACCACGATTGATTCCGAGATCGGGATTCCACCAAAAATGGGGATGGTAAAGAGAGTCTCGCAATTCAGCTCCTCTGTTAACTTTTCTGCAAGGTCACCCGTAGGTCTTCACTTCCTCTCATGTAATTTTTTCAAAGGGCATACTAACTGTTAAGGATATTTATTACTTCTCTTGCATCACTCTCGGAAAATCCTTTTACCGTATTCTCCGTATTAATCCAGTAATCAGCAAGTCCAACTCTGTCCCAGTCTGAGTCCATGTCATCTAAGATCACCAGCCTGTCTACATCGTGTTGGTCTACATAGTCCTTAACCTCAAAGCACCGTCCATAATCCTCATACTTGCCGGATATATGTTCCTGCGGGGGAGTTACATCGGATATAACGAGACCTTCCTCCTTAAGCTTCAGAATCAGCTCCTGTGCTCTCTCGTCACATACCGGATCTTTCATAACCTCTTTCCGCCAGTTAAAGATCGCTACCAGCTTCGCATCTGTTGCCTTTACAACACCTGCAAGGTTTTTTACATTTTTTCTGTCAACGGTTTCACCCGGATTGTTACAGATGAATTTGTTTGAATTTAACACACCGTCAATGTCGAAAAAAATGACTTTCATTTGAATTTCCTCCTGTATTTTGCCTTGTGCTTCCGGTTGTCCTTTAAACAACACCGTATTATAGCACACCATTTTTTATTTTTCACCTTTTATCTATTTATTAATAAAAAATATATTTCTAAACTTTTTATAAAGAAGTCATAACTAACTCTGCCCTGTAAAATAAAACAACCCCATCCTTTTCAGGCTTTCTTCTGTTTTTTACGTTGTTCATAAAATAGAAGAAACTCTTACCGGAGAATGGGGCTTTATTTCTGAATATCTGTATTCTATTCAGCCCCACCTGTAATGATCCATGGTGCCGGCTGAGCAACAAATACATTTTCTTTATTTGTCTTGGATACGTTGATCTGTAACGCTTCCATATTCTGAATACCGAATTTGTCAAAGATCAGCTTGGTCTCTGCAAGGATACCAAGATCTAATGTGTAAATAACAAACTGCATCTGCGGATTGATCGCAAGCAGGCGTTCAATATCAGATTCCAGATAATGATTCGCAACGATAAATGCAAGTCTTGGTACCGGAATCCTACTTAAGGATTCTTCGCTCATATCCGGAATGATCTGCACATTATGAACTCCAAACTTCTCAACGTTTTCCTCCATAGATCTTCTGGATCCGCTGTCCGGCTCTACTGCAATGATCTGACCTTCGCTCGCTGTGATCGCAGCTTCGATAACGATACTCTCTGCCATCAGAGCAAGAATCGTATCATGAGTATCTACACCGAGAATACTCATGATAACCGCGCGGATCTCATTGCATACATAATGAACCGATCCCTTTGTAAACAGATCATTCTTCATGCCGTACCGAACGGATTCTCTGGTCTTCTCGTTTACAATAAAGACAACCGTCGGTTCGGATATCTTCTTATTAATAACATTCTTGAGCTTTGCATTTGTAAGTTCACTTCCCGGCTCTGTTCCTTCGCCGATCCAGATATCATATTCGCCAAATCCCGCTTCCCATAATGTATAGAAGAGATCTTCATGACTGGCATCAGTATAGATCAGAACCCGCTTATGTGTATCAATCGTTGGCACGACATTTTTCTGTCTGCCGCAGATATTAAGCATCTTTATCTTCTCCGGGCTGACATCCATCTTATTTGCAAAGAAGCCAAGCCAGTTCAACATGCCTGAATTACTGAACGTATTTTTCATTGTTTTCTACCCCACTTTTCTATCGTATTTTCCAATCAGATAACCTTCTCCAATCGGATTGTCGTTTTCTAAAACAGTCTTTATAATTATACAATTTTTCTCGTTAACTGTAAATTCTTTTGTGCGTTTTTCACACATCTATCCATGAAGTGTTTCATCAATTCCGAGTGCGATCGCATTCACGATATCTTCAAACCGGTAATCAAACAGATAATTATCCTTATCACTGTCAATAAATCCAGTCTCGATCAGAATTGCCGGCATCGTTGTCCGGCGCAGAACAGCCAGATTCTTCCGTTCCTCAACTCCCAGATTCTCAAATCCGATCTTTGCAAGCTCTGCATCCACATTTTCTGCCATTTCATATGCAATCCCTGATGTATTATAAACCAAGGTTTCCACTCCGTTATATTTGTTCGGATACGGTGCAGCATTCCTGTGCAGGGAGATAAAATAATCCGCACCGCTCTCATTTCCGATCTGTGCTTTTCTTGTCGGCGAATCATAGACATCTGTCGTTCTCGTAAATTCCACGTCATAACCAAGCTCTGACAACGCATCACCGAGTGCCAAAGCCAAATTCAGGTTGTCATTCTTCTCCGTTCTTCCATTATAAGATGCCCCATTGTCAAATCCACCATGTCCGGCATCGATCATTATTTTTATAGCCATAAAAAACCTGCATACTCTGTTTGCTACAGTATATGCAGGTTTCTTGTTATATGTACTTAATTTTCATGACCTCAGTATGCCTTTCTTACATACTGCGTACATTTTTATATGAAAGGACCGATCTTAAGCCAGTACTTTCTTGATAGCTGCGAGCAGCTCATCATATGTCTCATAAGCCGGAAGATCAGGATTGTCTGCTTTGATCTGATCGGTACTCTTAAAGAGGAATCCGGCCTTGCTTGCGCGGATCATTCCAAGATCGTTGTGGCTGTCACCACTTGCGATCGTATCATAACCGATAGACTGAAGTGCTTTTACGGTTGTGTATTTGGATTTCTCACAACGCATCTTAAAGCCTGTGATCTCTCCACTTTCTGCTACCTCTAATGAATTACAGAAAATTGTCGGCCAGCCGAGCTTCTTCATAAGCGGGCTTGCAAACTGTGTAAATGTATCACTGATAATGATAACCTGTGTCATGGAACGAAGCTCATCTAAGAATTCCTTTGCACCGGGAATCGGATCGATCTTTGCGATCGTTTCCTGAATCTCTTTTAAGCCAAGTCCATGTTCTTTTAATATACCAAGACGCCAGTTCATTAATTTGTCGTAATCCGGCTCATCTCTTGTTGTTCTCTTTAACTCCGGGATACCGCTTGCCTCTGCAAATGCGATCCAAATCTCCGGTACTAATACACCTTCCAAATCCAAACATACAATGTCCATTTCTGGTTCCTCCTGTTATCTACATTCTCGCTTCATTATAATATACCGCCTGCCATTCTGCAATACCCTTGGGCTAACAGAATAGCTGGGGTGGGTTATGAATGGGCTATCCGTATGTATATAAAAGATCCGTTTCGTTCCCTGTGAACTACATATGCCTGATTCGCTCATGCTCCTGTGCAAACTCGTCCTTCGGACTCAGACATGCACCCGCATTCGCTGGCAATATGTAGCTCCCTACGGAAACTCCACTATATATCTTTTATATACATACGGATAGCCCATCTACAACCCACCCCAGCTATTCTTTCCACTTATGTACATTTCTCTCCCTCTGCCTTGTATCTGCTACAGATACAAGGTGATGTCTATATATCAGAAATGTTGCACAGAGAATCCTTCCTATATCAAAAGCTTTGCTCCTTTATCGTTATAAGATACATATGGCTGACGTCAGGGCTGCACCGGGCATTGCAATAACATTGTGAGGATTTCGTTATGAGGTTTGCACTAGCTGTCAGCACAAAGCCCTTGTCTGAGTCCGTAAGGACGAGTTTGGGCGACTGCTGACAAATAAGCGTGCGAACCGAATAGAAACCCGGAACTCGTTATTGCAATGCCCGGTGCAGCCCTGACGCCAGCCATATGTATCGAAGATGGATCAGAAGAATAAAATCTTGTGGCCCTGGTCGATCTGGTAGTAGGAGATTTTGTGCTGTCTGGCAAATTCCTTCTCTGTTTCCATCTCGCCATGGAGGTTGGAGCGAAGCATCCACGACAGCAACAGACCTGCCGCAAACAGTCCGCCACAGACAATGCCCTGTATGATCGGTAACAATTTAAATCCTGTAAGTAAAATATTTATCGAATCCATGTCTTATCCTGCCTTTCTTTTACATAATCAGTCGTTGTTGAAGATGCAAGTCGTTCTTTGTCGTGTTTATACCTGTTGTATTTACTGAGATTTCTGGTAAAAAGTCCCGCCGCCAGCATAAAAAGGAATACAATGATCGACCCTCCATACTCATGGAAAAAGCCATACCCTTTTGCAATTCCCTGATTGATTTCATAAAATACAACCGCTCCGATCGTGCAGCATACAACTCCGGTCATCACCGCATCCGAAATAAAACTCCTTTTATTCACCGGAATATTGCCAACAACCTTTCCGGTCTGTCCATTGACCAGTATCGTATAAAGCTCATGCCTATACCAGAAGGTCATGAACCATGCGGGCAGGAGCGCATACTCAATCTTATCCACACTGTACTGTTCAATGCTCTTCTCTATGTAAGTCGTTCCTGTATCTTCTATCATTGCTTTATCCATAGCATCACTTATCCTCTGATGAATGTCCGGCGCAGCCTCTCTGGACGGCACATCATACCGATCTGCATAGAATCCGGACAGATACGATGGATCAAATGGCTTTAATGCTTCCATATGATATGGTTCCAGACGGCTGGATAGCCGATCATCTAATTTTCTGGATGCATCAAAGGTAACCTGTTCAAAATTTCCATATGCATCTGCAAACATATCTGTCTTCTCATTTATACCTACAGAGACACTTCTCGTTTCCGCATCATATTTCTGATTCTGAAATGATCCCGGATACAATCCCATCTTCTTCGATGACTGCAGCATCGTATAAAAGGATTGGTTTCTGTTCATTCCGGCATTAAAGATATTTTCCGGTTCTTTCTTCTCAGCTTCATTACTCGTCACCAGATGCAGATTTGCTTTTTTCCGCATATATACTGTATACAGCCAATATGGAATATAGATTCCACGGATCTTGTCAATCTTCGGATGCTTGATCTCTCTTGGCACATATCTGCCTGTACCGAATTTCTCTTTGATCGCATCCACTGCCTGCTGTTCCGTTATGGAAAATGGAATAATATAATCTGGCCATACTTCCTTCGATTCACGGTCAAATATAACCGTCGGCTGTCCACAAAACGAACAAAAAGTTGCCCGCTCATTTCCATGGATCATAATCTGTGCTCCGCAGGAAGTACAGCGGAATATCTGAACCGACATCAGTCGTTCCCTCTGTGTCCCTTTCCGGTCATCTGCATAAGCAGCATCTTGTACCTGCTGCTCTGTTTTTCCTGCCATTTCCTCTGTTTCCGTCTGTTTTGATGCAGCCGATATATCTTCCGGTCTGTTATTCCGCATCTCAAATGCCAACAGATCCGCATCCCAATCAGGATTGATCTGGATTTCCTTCTCTCCATGCCACTTCTGATCTTTATCAAGACCAAACCACAGATTATCAAATGATCGTTTTCCGTCTTCTTTTTCCTCTGTATCCGGATCTACTTCCTTTAACTTCATATGGAATCTGCGTTCACTTGTTTGACCACATTGTGTACATTTCATTTTTCCGAGATCCGGATCATATACCAGCACACCCCCGCATGCCTCACACTTATAGATCATGTATTTCTCCCCTTATCTAAATTGTATCTATAGTTATTAGAGTTCCTCTTTTATACATAACTGCATTTGCAAAATTTTTCTTCTAATAAAACTATATTTCTCTCAGATTTCATCCCTTTTTTTAACCGGGCGCGTCGCCTGCTCCAGCCATATACGTTCTTCCTCCGTCAGATGTGGAGCGATCTTCTCATACACATTCTTGTGATATTCATTCAATCGTTGGAGCTCACGATCTGTCATCAGTTCCGGTATCAAAGCTTCTGTATCAAACGGAACCCAGGTCAGAGTTTCAAATTCCAGAAATGTTCCATTTGCTTCCGTTTCTTTCAAGAATACCTCCGGAAGCTTGCCTGCCGGTTTTCCTGCTTTCTTACAAAGAACCAGATTCTCATGACGGATGCCAAACCTTCCTTCTATATATATACCCGGTTCATCTGACGTGATCATTCCGTCTTCGAATACTGCTGTCGGTCTGCGTTCTTCCATGATTCGGAAGTGGATCCTGTTTGGTCCTTCGTGTACATTTAACAGATATCCGACTCCATGACCGGTGCCGTGATTGAAATCCAGGCCATACCGCCACAGTGGTTCACGCGCCAGATAATCGAGATTCTCACCACGCGTTCCATGTTTAAATCTTGCTGCTGCCAGATTCAGATGTCCGATCAACACCAGTGTATACGCCCATTTTTCTTCCTCTGTCAGAGTTCCGAGCGTGATCGTTCTGGTGATATCAGTCGTTCCCTCCATGTAATGACCGCCACTGTCCACTAATAAGAAGCTCTCCGGTTTTAGTTCGACATTTGTCTCCTCTGTCGGTTCATAATGTACGATCGCGCCATGTGGACCATATGCAGATATCGTATCAAAGCTCGGCTCGATATACCCCTTTTGCTCTTTTCGAAAAGACTCCAGCTTCTCTGCTGCCGAAAGCTCTGTGATCGTTTCTGTTCCGATATGATGCTTAAGCCAGTAGATAAATTTCGTTACAGCAACTCCATCCTTGATATGCGCATTCCGTTCATTTTCGCACTCTACAGAATTCTTCTGTGCCTTCATCAACTGAATAGCAGACGGTTCATCGACTACGGATACAGTCTCCGGTATACAGCTTCTCAATCTGTAATTGGCCTGACAACCATCCAGCAATATCGTTACCTGCTCTGCCTTTTTATGTGTTTGAATGACCTCCGGCAACCTCCTGAGATCCGTATAGATCTCATTATACGGATGAAGTGTGATCCCATCAACGGCAAGTCCTCTGGTGATTTCATCGTTTAAGATCGCATCATTGATATATAAACGACAGTCTTCATCTGCGATCAGCATATATGACAGGAATACCGGATTACAGTCTATATCATTTCCTCGCAGATTCAGAAGCCATGCGATCTCGTCCAGCGCAGAGATCACCCGGGCATCCGCACCTGCGGATCTTATTGACGCTCTGACACGCGCAAGCTTATCCGCAAGGGTTTCGCCTGTGTATGAAAATGGTAATTCAAATACCGGCTCATGTGACAGCTCCGGTCTGTCCGCCCAGAGTTCATCGACCAGATCCAGTTCACCATTTAAAGTGACCTTTTTATCGCCCAGTTTGCCAAGCATCCTATCAGCAAAATCCAAGCTGACGGTTCTTCCATCAAAGCCTACAACCTTTTCCGGTTCCAGATGGTCATACAAATATTCTTCGATCGTTGGAACGCCCGGCTGTCCACTCTTCATCAGTTCGATCGTACTGCCTGCAAGCTGTGCTTCCGCCTGAATGAAATACCGCCCATCTGTAAACAATGCCGCCGTATCAGGGAGCACAACCAGTGTTCCGGCAGATCCTGTAAACCCGGACATATATTCTCTTTCCCTGAAATATGCTCCAACATATTCGGATGCATGAAAGTCATCCGTAGTAATCACATAAGCATCTACACCTGTTTCCTTCATTTTCTCACGCAACTCTGCCAGCTTCTCTATTGTCGTCATCATATTCACCTTCTCATGTTCTAATCGACCGGTTTCAGGTAAATTCCGGAAAATGCCGGAAGGTCAAATCCAAAATCTCCATTTACACCCTTAATCGTTTTCTCTGTATCTTTTGTGCTTCCGCCAAATTTATTCCAGTCGCTGTTGATCAGTACCTTCATTGTATCACCATTTCCATAATTAAAGTGATAATTTTTATATACAAGTCCCGACAGGTTTAATACAACGATCACCTTATCTTCATTTACTTCACGCTGAAAGATATAGACAACATCATTTTCCTTACCGCAAAGGATCCATGCAAATCCATTCGGATCATCATCCCATGCAGATAATGCCGGCTCTTTCATATAAATCTTATTCAGTGCTTTCATATACTGGTGGAAAGAATCATGGTTCGGATATTTCAAAAGATCCCAGTCCTGCTCGCGCTTCTCATCCCACTCGCGGAACTGTCCGATCTCATTTCCCATAAAGTTCAACTTCTTGCCCGGATGCGCATACATATAAGCATATAATGCCTTTGCCTGCGGGAACTTTTCTTCATACATACCCGCCATCTTCTGAATGATCGTTGCCTTTCCATGTACAACCTCATCGTGTGACAAAGGAAGCAGATACCGTTCATTATAGTTATACATCATCGAGAATGTCAGGTCATGATAATGCTCGCCGCGGACAAATGGAAGTGTACGGAAGAAATTCAGTGTATCATTCATCCAGCCCATATCCCATTTGTAATCAAAGCCCAGTCCACCATATTTTGTTTCCTTCGTTGTACCCTTAAAGTCTGTCGAGTCTTCGGCACACAGGATGATCGAAGGATGACGATCCTTTAACCCCTGATTCATATTCCGGATAAAATCAACCGCCCGGTCATTTACACCACGGCTCTCATCGCCCATCCAGTAGATGATACGGCTGATCGCATCCATACGAAGTCCGTCAAAATGATACTCTGACAGCCAGTAATTCGCCGCAGACTGTAAGAAGCTCCGCACTTCTCCTTTGGAATGAATGAAGTTCATGCTTCCCCACTCACTGTATCCCACATCGTTGCTTGGATATTCATACAATGCCGTGCCATCATATCTGGCAAGTCCATAGCCATCAAGTGCGAAATGAACCGGAACAAAATCAAGAATTGTGCCAATATTATGCTGATGCAGAATATCAATCATTTCCTTCAGGTCATCTGCTGTTCCATATCTGGATGTCGGACTGAAAAATCCGGTATTCTGATAGCCCCAGGACTGATCGGACGGATGCTCGGAGAGCGGCATGAACTCTACATAATTATATCCCTGCTCTTTCACATATTCCGCAAGCATCGGAGCGATCTCCTTATAGGTATACCAGCTCTCCGCTACCCGGTTGCTCTCTGCGATCTCCTCCGGTGTCAGCGGATTTCCCTGTTCATCAAAGACCGGTTTTGTGCGCCAGGAACCCAGATGAACTTCATAGATGTTAAGTGGACTTCCCTGACATACACTACGGTTCTTCATCCATTTTGCATCATGGAAACGATAAGTATCCATATCCCGGATAATGGATGCAAATGCCGGACGCAGCTCCATGCCGAAGCCATACGGATCACAATGCTCCATGCTGCTGCCGTCTCTGTGATAGATCTTATATTTGTACATCATGCCCAGTCTTGCTTCCGGCACAAATACCTTGAAAAAGCTGCCGTCATAACAGCGTTCCATGACCGTCTCGTTCCAGTCGTTGAATTCACCGATCACTTTTACCCCCAGAGCATTCGGTGCATATGTGACAAATTCCACACCACTGACAACCGTCTTCTTTCCTGTGACTTCTTTCTTCACATGCGCCCCCAGTTCTCTATATGCATCAAAGCTTCTTCCGGAATAAAATTCGTAAATATCCATGTCATTCTCCTTTGTATTTGTACAGATGATTCTTGCACGGGCAGTTCGACCTTGCCAACTAGTGGCATTTGAAGCCGCCGGTCCTTAGATGGCGCATATGCGGCATCTTAGTACCGTTGCAGGCTGAAACGAGCGAGAGCGTCCACATGTTAGCAAGGTCGAACTGCCCGTGTAAGAATCATCTGTTTTGTTTCTTTATTGACTATAGTAAATTTATAGATTAAAATAGACATGTTTATTATATGAGATTACAAAAGCTGACACCATAGCCAATAATTGAATAACGTCAATTTATTGACCATAGTCAACAAATAGTAAATCAGGAGATTGCAATGGATTTAAGAATACAGAAAACCAAGAACAGCATTTTCAGTGCTTTTATAGAATTACGTGCGGCAAAACCGCTCGAAAAGATTACGATCCGGGAGCTGACCCAGAAAGCAAATATCAGCAAACAGACATTTTATCTTCATTTTAAAGATATCTACGATCTGTCGGAATATCTGGAAAATGACGCGATCACGTCACTGGTTGCAGACATTCCAAATCCGGATCTTATCATCACAGATCCGGCTGCCGCAGCCAGACTGCTCTGTACCGCATTTATCACACAGGGACATCTGTTCAACATTCTTTTCCCGGATGATGACAGAAGCTGTGGCGTGCTCACCAACAAACTGGAAGCCCGCATTAAGGAACTGATCTTTATCACGCATCCGGAATTCAAAGACAATCTGGAGAAAAATATCACAATTTCTCTGCTGATTCAAGGAAGCGTACATACTTTCTTAAAATATAAGGAAGAAGATACCGAGCAGGTGATCGAGATTCTTGCCGATACCATTGGAAGGATTGCCGACCATTCCTAATCATTCCTCGAACACTTCTCTGCATCAATCGCCAGAACAAACATAAGTGCAATAAGTGCATTTTGTGGATCATATACATCGATCACATATTGATCTGTCATATGAAACAGTTCCTTTGATATGGATGCAACCATACCACCTGCAGCATCTGTAATCTTGTAATCCCACTCTGTAAAGCTTCCATCAATATGCCATCCATTATAATCAATATCATATCGGGGCTTAAGAAAGGAAAACTCTTTCTTAATGCATCCCAGATATTGATTTCCCTGATAGATCTCAAATTTTGGAAGAAATGTGAATATCTGCTCCTTTACTGTACCGACTTCATTCCCATATGGATCGAAAATCTTCAGACAATGTCCCCAGGATATCTGTCCCTTTACCACATATATCGGATTCCCCTGTTCATTATAAATATCATAACTGTCAAACCACGAAAACAGTCTCTGTTTAAAATACATTCTCATACTGCCACCTCCGCTCATTTCGCCATATTTACTTATATTATCATTATCATCGCTTCATTGCCTTGAGTGCAGCTTTTTCCTCCGGTGTGATACGGAAGGATTCCTGCATCTTCTGGATTGCTTTGTTAAATGTAAAATCATCCAGATGGTTATTATTTAAAAATACCTTCGTCGGCTCCGGACATTTTACATAGGCTTCTGCAAGTCCCCATGCAACACCCATTTTCAGATAATAGCCATCATTCTTCATATGATCGTATGCATATAACACCTTATCAATATAGGCATCATTCAGATAATAATTCAACATCATAACTGCTACAAACCGCAGTTCAAACTCACGATTTCTCTCGTTAGCAGGCTTGCCATCGATTACTCCCTGCTCGTCCAGATATGGCATCAGGAAATCCCACACTTCCTGCTGATACTGGTTTGCGATCTTAAAGGTATTACAGCAAGTATCGCAGATCGACCAGTCATCGATCTTTGGTATGAACCGTCCCATGTATGTGAGAATGTCATCGATCTTTCCTCTGGCATAGCCAAGCACGATGCCCTGTAGCATGACTTCTTCAAAGGTATCATCCCTCGCACCATCCAGATACTCCTTCCAGTTTACAGACGCGATCTCTTTCGCCATTTTGCGCAGCACCGGAATCCGAACGCCGATGATATTTCCTGCTCCCGGTGACAGACTCGCTGTAAATTTTCCATATTCAACATCCATATTTTTATACAACTCATCCCGTACCAGATCGTGAACTGTATATTCATTCGTATCTCCCATTTTTCCTCCTGCACCTGCACCCATATCGTTTAAAATTTAAACACCTTGCCAACCTCCGGTGTATAGCCATCCAGATAAGAAAGGATCTCATCTATATCTGTCATCACCTGATAGATCTCGTTTGTTACATGGTTCATAAAACCCTTCTCGACACATTCATCCATCATCTGAAACAGGGAATTAAAGAATCCATCCTGGTTATAGACAATGATCGCCTTGCCATGTCGTCCAAGCTGCTTTAAAGTCAGCACCTCAAAAAATTCCTCAAATGTTCCGATTCCACCCGGCACCATGATAAATGCATCACTCCGATCCTCCATGATCTGTTTCCGCTCACGCATCGTCTCTGTCCGGATCAGCTCTGTACATTTGTCATATATGATGCCGTCCACATTAAAAAATGTCGGTGCAACGCCAACGATCTCACCGTTTCCGGCACTTGCTCCTCTGGCGGCAGCCCCCATAAGACCTCTTGCACCCGCGCCAAATACTAATGTATGTCCTCTCTCTGCCAGCTTCTTTCCAAGATTAAAAACCGCATCCATGTATGCCTGATCAATGTCATTACTGGATGCACCAAATATACATATATTCATACTGCTACTCCATTTTTCTTTTATCACTGTTCATCGCTCTGTGAGCAACCTTATCCTATAGTATGTTATAGAGTTCACTGAAATTCAAATTATATTCTTATAAACCAGTCCAGTTCTTCCACCCGGTCGAGATTCTCATCCGAATGTTCGATCTCTCTGGAATACCGGTACACCAGTTCGATCAGATCAGCCATCTCTAACTTCCCACTGCACTTTATCCATCTGGCGAGAAGCAGCAGGAAGATTACTGTCACATGACCCACCGCGGAATCTATTTTACCAAGAATATTCCCATCATAGACCGCACCTAACAAATAGATCGAGATAAAATAAACAACGATCTGCTCCAGCACGATTTCAAGTGAAGGCAGGCTGCTGTTTCCCCACCATGACAGAAATCGTTTCTTATTCGCTGTGAAACCGGCTTCCCCCAGATCAAACAAAAGCACTTCGGATTCCACCAGCACATCATCCCAGTCCTGATATAACAGCTCCAGCTCCTCTGACAGGAATCTCATATGCTTCCGGAACAGTTCATATTCATCTTTCACGCAGACTTTATCTGTATCCTCACATTCATCCCAGTCGATCAGATCCCCTTCTTCATAATGTCTCTGTGCGGAAGCACCGATCTGCAATACCTTTCTGATCCTTGCTTTCAGACTTTCTTCCCGATTCTGGGTAATCTTCAAAATCTCCTCCCGGATATCCTCAAGATTGGAAAACAGGAAATAATCATAATCCTCAAATACTTCTTCCTCATCGTCTTCTTCACAGACAAATGTTACCGGTTCTGTCTTCTGCATCAATATCCTTGCCACCTCCGGGCAGGAAAGCGATAATGAAATCTCTCTTATATTTTCAAATTCTTCCGTATGTCTTGGATATTCCCGGCAGGTCGTGCATAAGCTGTCTTTTCCCATATGCTTATACATGTCGCACAGTCCATCATCCCGCAAAAATGCACATTTGCCCTTCCGGTTATGTCCGAATACGCCTTCTTCCCACTGTATATTCCGGTGAAGTGTCTGCCTGTATTCTCCTGCGTAATTCCGATATTTTTCCAATGATTCATCATCGATCACGATCTGCCAGTCAGAACAGCAGGTGTCCGGGCATTTGTCCGCTATACATCTAAACTTTTTATAATAATCCGGATAAGAATAAATCATATCTCTGCCTCACAAACATTTATATATCGTCACTGAGAATATTGCTCTCCCATGTTCCCTTATGCCGGTGCCGAAATGCCAACGATCATTTTATCCTTCAATCAAATGATACGAAATCTGAACACGGCAATTTCTATTATATTAGACCTGCATAAATGAATCAAGCTCGCAATCCATAGAAATTATTGACAAACGATAATTTTAATGATATTTTGAAACTGTAATTATTGTTTTTCGATAATTTTTAGATAAAATCAGCTATCAGAAAGGATATAACCATGAATCAGATTTTTACAACTCCGTTTGAATGGATCGCAATATGGCTTCGAAAGCTTTCATTATCCGGAAACTCCGGTAACTGTATCGCGATCATACTTTATATCATTATCTGCTGTCTCCCGGCAATCGCATTTCTGCTTCTTTGTCTGAGGAAAAAGAAGATCCGTGCAGACTATCTGTTACTCGTATGCTCTGCTGCCCTCTTTATCGGCATTTACCTGATGATAAATCCGGGGCTTATGACCCCCTATTTTCGTTATTCGATACCTATGATCAATCTGGCAATATCGACAAGCCTGTGGTCCATCTTTATCTGTTACATCATTCTCCGGGTTCTTGCCATGATCCGGTATGCAAATGAGATCAATCTGGCAAAGATCGCACAGGTTTTCATCATTCTTGTAATGATCATATCAATCATTAATATCTGTTTCATAAAACTTCCAAAACTATGGGCTTCTGCAAATCAAACAGGTCCTGACCTGTATTCCCGGATCATATCATCAGAAGATGGTGCTGTTATGCTTGATAATGGCAGCATGAGATCATTTCAGCCTGACCGCATTCCGTTACTCCTCTGCGACCTGGTTCCATCCCTGTTATTCATCTGGGTATTGATCGCATCCTTCCGGCTGTGTCGTTCTCTGAAAAATAATCATTTCACCGATCAGACGATCCAGGATGCAGGGGCACTCTCCCATCTGTGTGTAAGAATTCTCTGCATTACGGCAGTACTTGAAGTTGTTCGAAACATCCTGCAGCTTCTTATGCTTCCGTCACTTTCAGATACAACCTTTACCGTATCTCTTCCTATTATAGAGATACTTCTGACCGTAACGGCATTTATCCTTGCAAAGAAATTCGAGACAGCACACACGCTGGAAGAAGAAAATGAAGCATTCATTTAACACGGAGGTTTCATATGGCAATTAAGATCAATCTGGAAAAAGTCTTAAAAGAAAATAATATGACTTCTAAAGAATTATGCAAAAAGATCGGCATAACCGAAGCAAATCTTTCCATTTTGCGAAGCGGAAAAGCAAAAGGTGTCCGATTTACAACCATCAATAAAATATGTTACTACCTGCACTGTGATGTAGGCGATATTCTGTCATTTGACGGAAATCTTGATGAGGAGGAAGAAGCATGAAGAAATTTTTATCTATAAGTATACTGACCATTTTAGGTCTGACTGTCCTTTCCGGCTGTCAGCTTGCAAAGAAAGAAAATACCCCATCTGCAGTTACCAAGCATCTGATTGGTATCTATTGTACAGCAACACCTCTGGATGATCAGGAAGAACCGATTTCCTGCACATATGATCAGAAAACAGATACTTTCAAACCGGATAATCCCGATATCTCCGGCTGCTATCTTGCTGCAATTAAAGTTGATGTATCCGAAGAAGAAGGAGGTTTCTATTATTCGTTCTGTTCCGATATGATGGCTGAACCATCTATAAACATTTCCGGTTCCGATGGAACGAGCACTACCTCCTATGAGTCTTCATCCCATACACTAACCGGTCAAAGCAATTATATATATCCGCCTGATGGTACCACAGAAGCTTCCTTATCCCTTTCCGGCACTCTCTATGTTGATCCGGACAAAACAGATTATTCCACAGATTCAGATCTTTATTATATCTATCTGAATCTAATCTATCAGAAAGAAAATGGTGATCTCTTTATAACACCCGGCTCTCCTGTTTCAATCATGAACGAAAGCGAATCAACGACTCAGACCTTCTCCGAAAGCTACACAGAATCAGGCATCGATTCCAATGCCACTACAACGAATACGATCTCCCTTACGGTACGATCCATTTCAGATCCTGTAGACAGCTACACCTTCTATGGTATGTCCGATGACAATACCATACTTTGGAGCGACACACAAAAAGCAGCCACCCTCACCGATGAACCGATATCCTTAAAAGGTGCTTCCTATCTGCTCATAAAAGAAGTGTCCACCAAAGGCATTGTTTCCTACGACGTCCTTACTCATACAGATGATGACGCAGAAACCACAGATCCTGACTACCGCAACCGCTATATCGCAACCGACAGCTTTTACTATCAGCCTTCAGAGATCCATATTGTAAAGTAACCGGACGAAAAATATAGCCGGCTGTCCGGCACAGATACTTTTCATTCCGCAAGACGCTCTCGCTCTATTCTCATGTAGCGGTACTAAGCTCCCACTTCCGTGGATCGCTAAGAACCGACATTCGAACAGGCTTGCTTCATGAAAATATCTGTTGCAGAACAGCCGGCTATATTTTTCTGTCTTTGGTTCTTCCTCAAACAGAAAACACCACGGTATATATTCAAGGAACAGAACTCGGGCCGGGCTTATACTATTATGAAGCAAACCTTTCCGAGCGTCGGTACTTAGGCTGCGTCTTGCGCAGCCTTATGTACCGCTACGCCGAGGAATAGAGCGAAAGCGTTTTGCGTAATAATAGATATAAGCCCGGCCCGAATTCGTCACTTGACCATACACCGTGGTGTTTTCGTCTGCTACTTTAAAGTCTCTCGACAACCTTGTTGAGGACTTCAATCTCTTTGGCCTTTGCGGTCATGATATACTTCTCAAAACGATCAAGGCAGTTCACATTTCCTGTGATGGATGTCTTGATCAGAAGGTTTCTTGCTGTCAGCATATTGTTGACAACCTCCATGTACTCGTCAAGAATCTCATTATCATAAGCCAGCACACCTTTTGCCATCATATACTTCAGACGTTCATTCATCAGAACTTTATGATCGTATAACAGGTGAAGCGCACGGATATCAAAATCAGGCTCATCTCCTGAAAGCTGCTTTTCGATCTGCTTATATACTGCATCGTATACATTTACACCGAATACTGTATCTGAGAAACGATTTCTCATCATACGAAAATGATTCTTGGAATCCTTTGCGTCCAGATATTCAACCAATGTATCCTTGATATATGCCACATCCAGATCATAATACATCTCAGCGGTATTCTTCTGGATCACATATAAACCACGTCTGCCTTTATAATCATCCTTAAACATATGATCTTCGGATGCTGTTATGATATCGTAACCCCGCTTAACATCCTCAAAAGATACAGTTGAATAAGAATAATGCTCACCAAATGTGAAATCACCAACATGGAATTCTTCCTTATCCTTATCATAGCCAAAAATAAATAACTCATGTGGGAATTTGTAATCTGCACCGGAATCGCACAGGATCTTTGCCTCGTCAAATACACCATAGACATATCCGTTCAGGTCGATCGTTTTAATAATGAAGTTAATGATATCTCCACAATAGCTCTCTACCTGCTCTTTTGTCATCAGTGAGAACAGAAGATATGGACACTCCTTCAAAGAACTGCTTCCCGGCATCATATCTGCCAGAAGCATCTCATCTCCTGTGAAAATCTCCTCAATATTATAACATCTAAGCTGGATGTAATTGCTGAAGATCCAGTTCTTAGCTTTTTCGTCATCCCCCAGAATTGAGAATAATGTTGCATGCCACTGCCATGATGTAATCATCGGGTAGCTGACTGGCAATATCTTTTTATTGCTCATGATTATACCTCCCTTATCTTCTCTAATTCAACTTGGCTGCAACAGCGGCAACCACATCATTCATATCATAATACAAGCCCAATGCAAGTTCTGAATCCTGAAATTCAATATTGAAATCATTTTCAAGCTCTACGATCAACTGAATAATTGATACAGAATTAACCCCATATTCTTTTGTCAACTCGGCTGTCATGTCAAGCTTGCTGATGTCGATCTCCGGCATAACACAAGCTACAGCCTGTAAAACCTTTGCTTCCAAATCCTTTCTGTCCATTACTGACCTCCTATCTGATATTTTAGAACCCGACATATTATATCGTCAGGTTCTTTTTGTTAATATTTACCAAATACTGTTATTAACATTGTATATGTTTTAACACTTTTTTTCAATAACTTCTTACTATATTAATAGCTTTTATTCTTTCCTTGCATCCAGAATCATCTGCCGGGCTGCCTCAACTGCGGTCTTTACTGCCATGTCCGTATCGTATGCCAGTGGATTTTCAAGCCCTGCTGCCTTCCGCTCCTGATTTCCAACCACCAGATAACAGGCTCCGACCTTCACACCCAGATAAGCACCTACGATAAATAACGCCGCTGACTCCATCTCGGATGCCAGACAGCCCATCCGCTTCCAAGCCTCCCATTTGGCTTCCAGTTCATAGGACACCGGCTTGGTTCCCGGCTCATGCTGTCCATAGAAGGAATCCTTGCTCTGAACAACTCCGGTATGGTATCGAACTCCCGTCGTCTCGCAGGCTCTTGTCAGTGCCTGAATGACCGGATAGCTTGCAACCGCCGGATATTCGATCGGAGCATACTCCTTTGATGTACCCTCCATCCGGACAGCACCGGTTGCCACCACGATATCTCCTCCCATGATATCTAACTGCATCGCGCCACAGGTTCCAACCCTTATAAATGTATCTGCGCCACAATGCACCAGTTCCTCCAATGCGATAGCTGCTGATGGTCCGCCGATACCTGTCGATGTTACACTGACCTTCTCGCCCTCCAGATATCCGGTATATGTCACGAATTCCCGGTTGTCCGCAACCAGCTTTGCATCATCCAGATAAGCTGCGATCTTCGCTGACCGCTTCGGATCCCCCGGCAGGATTACATATTTTCCGATTTCGTTCTTCCCTGTCTTTATGTGATATTCCCGTCCTGATTCTTCCTGATAGATCATACTGCCACCTCCGTTTCTGTCTGCTTTTGTTCCGGTCAATCCCTGTTTTTTTACAGCTATTTGTACAAAAGCAGATACATATCAACTGCTATTTACCTGTATTATACCGAAAATATACACCAAAATCACCAATTTCTCCTATTTTGTACAAATTTTTCATAGCAATTTGTAACACCATTACAGTTTTACTACATATAAATGAATATCCTTAACTTAAAAATGCCGATTTTTGAATTTCTTTAGGATAAAATTTCTATTCGCTTTAAAAAATTTTATAAATTGATAATAATTTTGCTTTTTGTTCACACTTTCATAATTTGACTTTAGCAAAAAAAAGGATTATAAATTGTTCAACAAATCAAGGAGGCGAGTTTTATGGCTAAATCAACTGACATTAAAGTAAAATTAAGCAGCGTTGATGAAGTAAAGCAGTTTGTAGATGTAATGAGAGGATATCATGGTGATGTCGATATATCAGCTACAAACAAAAACTATATGGTAGATGCAAAATCTATTCTTGGTGTTATCAGTCTCGATCTGAGAGATGAATTAACCGTAAAATTCTATGATGGTATTTCCGATTCATACATGTCAACACTGAAGCCTTTCATCGCTGAACCAGCAGTCGCATAAGGCAACTTACATTTAATAAAAGGAATATACGACAAACAGAAGCTATAAGAGCAGTCGTAAAAAAGGATATCCGGTCATGATTACCGGGTATCCTTTTTTCATTGTAAGGAAAAGGGTTATTGACGTAGCTGGAAAACCATCATAAAATGGATAAGTAAATTTGAATAATGATTTGAGGAACACAAATGAACTTATTAACAATGAAAAATATTCATAAAGCCTATACAGACAAGGTTCTCTTTAAGGGAGCCGATTTTTCTGTCAACACCGGTGATAAGATTGGTGTGATTGGTATAAATGGTACGGGAAAATCCTCCTTGTTAAAAATGATTGCCGGTATCGATACCTGCGATGCCGGATTGATCGTGAAAGGCAATAATGTTGTTGTCAATTATCTTCCACAGAGTCCAACTTTCCATGATGATGAAACAATCTACGAACATGTTATCACGGCAAACAGCACAGAAGAAAATAAGTGGAGCATTGAAGGAGATGCACGGGCACTTCTGGATAAGCTTGGATTCACTGATACCAGCATCTCGGTTTCCAGTCTGTCCGGCGGTCAGAAGAAAAAGGTAGCCCTTGCCGCTGCCCTTCTTTCAAGCTGTGATATTCTGGTTCTTGATGAACCAACTAACCATCTGGATAATGATATGACCGAATATCTAGAGGACTATCTGAACAACTACAGGGGTGCACTGGTCATGGTCACACATGACCGTTATTTTCTCGATCGTGTAACAAACCGGATCGTTGAGATCGACAAAGGATACATCTACAGCTATAATGCCAATTATGAAGGCTATCTCATGCTGAAAGCCGAACGTGAAAATATTGCGCTTGCCACCGAACGCAAGAACCAGAATATTCTCCGGAAAGAGATTGCATGGATCCGCCGTGGTGCACGCGCAAGAAGCACCAAACAAAAGGCTCATATCAAACGCTATGAAGCCCTTGCAGCCGAAGAAATGATTGAAGCTGATAAGACAGTAAATCTCAGCTCAATTGCCAGCAGACTTGGAAATAAAACGATAGAGCTTCATAATATTTCAAAAAGCTTTCCTGGACTTACCCACCCACTCATCGAGAATTTCTCTTATAATTTTCTGCGTAATGACAGAATCGGCATTACCGGACCAAATGGCTGTGGTAAATCAACCCTTATGAAGCTGATCACCGGCAATCTGGAGCCCGACTCCGGTATCATAGAGATCGGTGAAACCGTAAATATAGGATATTTCTCACAGGAAAATGAAATGCTGGACGATAACAAGATCGTACTGGACTATGTGAAAGAAACCGCAGAATATATCCGGACCGTCGATGGATATATGTCTGCATCTACCCTTTGTGAGGAATTTCTGTTTGATTCCACCCTGCAGCACCAACGGATCGGCAAGCTGTCCGGCGGGGAAAAGCGCCGCCTGTATCTGCTTAAGATCCTTGCCGGCTCGCCGAATGTCCTGATCCTGGATGAACCAACCAATGATCTGGATATATCAACACTCTGTATTCTGGAAGATTATCTGGATACCTTTCAGGGCATCCTGATCGTAGTTTCCCACGACCGGTATTTCCTTGACCGTGTTGTAAAACGGCTGTTTATCTATGACGGCTATGGACAGATCAGGCAGTTTGAAGGAAGCTATACCGACTATTATCTGGAATATGGAACATTTGCAAATTCTGTAAAGTCCGGTTCCGGTTCTGCAAAGCCTGCTCCGGCTTCCAAGGGAAAACCCGCAGCAGATTCTTCAAAATCAGGAGTAGCAGAAAAGGACACCGCACCGAAACGTGCAAAAAACAAATTTACTTTTAATGAACAGCGTGAATACGATACCATTGAAGACGACATTGCTGCCTGTGAAGAAACCATTGATGGACTGGACAGGGAAATCGCAGCTTCCACAACAGATTTTACAAAGCTGAATCATCTGATGGCAGAAAAGGAAAATGCCGAACTGAAGCTGGAACATCTGATGGAACGGTATGTTTACCTTACAGATCTTCTGGAATCCTTTAAAAAATAAGTATAGTATAATAAATAAGAAAATGAGGAGACAGGCTTACATCTGTTTCCTCACTACTTTATACTCATCATCTAACTGAAAATATGGACAGCTTTCATATGAGCTCGTTATAAATCTGGCATAATCATCTTCATCCATATTCACCATGCATTCCGAAAAATCATCTTCTTCATCATACACATAGTGTGCACACAAATCACAACTCGCTGCTCCCATAAGCAACCTCCTTCTTGTCATTTTTGCAAATTAATTGCCTGTTTTCAGTAAATATTACACATATTATTTTCAATTTGCAAGTCCTATCCCATAATATATTGTTCATGCCTACAGAAAAGAGTTTTTGACTGGCAATACTTTCCATATTGTGATATTATAAAAAAGTATAATTTATAACTTTTCTGATACAGAAAAGAAACCGGGGTGCGTAATTATGAGAAAAAAACTACTATTATTTATAATAGCTGCTATTTTTACTTTTTCAAGTATGACAGTCCTCGCCGCAGAGGATACCGCAGACAAAGATGCAAAAGATAAAAAGTCTGCCGCAGCTACCATCGATACTTCTTTATACTATTATAACAATTTCGATAACGATGCTTACCGGGATGCTTATAACCAGTTAAAAGAAGCAGCAGATGCATTTCACAATTCAAACCAGAATGCGGAATACGAAAATGCGAATACCGAAAACAGCTACTATAAAGCATTTTCGATCAATGTTACAAGCAAAACATGGGAAGTTATCGGTCCGACAGGTATGCAGGCAGTTATCAATGCCTTTCTGGCAGATAATCCTACATACTTCTGGATGTCTCCTTCCTTTAATTACAGTACCAAGTCTTTAGATGGCGGTGCTGTATGCTATAATGTCGAGATTGTCTGTTATAATGATTATGCAAATGGAAGTTCCAGACAGGTCATTAAGAATAACATTGATATCTCCGTATCAAATCTTGCTGGCAATCTGGAAAAAGATCTTCCTGATTACCAGAAGGAATATCTGATCCATAATGCGATCATTGAAGATACTTACTTCCAGGTCAGCAATGAAAACTCACATTCCGGATTAAGCTGGTCCTATACAGTAGATGGTATTTTCAACGCAAAGCATAAGACAGCAACTTCATTTGGATATGCCAAAGCATTCAAGGCAGTTATGGATGCCACCGGTGTAAAATGTATCTATGTAGAAGGAAATACCAAAGAAAACGATGATTCTACCTATAATTCACATGCATGGAACATGGTTTATCTGGATGATGGCTGGTATATTGTAGATCTTGCGTATGATCATCCGGAAACAACCTCCGGCAAAAATGTTCTGATCTATGATTATTTTAACATTACCAGTGATGAAGCATCCGATCTGAATCCTGCATCTGACTGGCTGCCTGGTATTCCAACCTGTACCGGTACGGCTCACAGTATCGACAGCATCCAGTCTACACTGGAAGCTGAAAACATCTGGCAGGAAGACAATTACAATTTTTTCGATAAAATACTGGATAAATACGGTGTGTCCGTTGTCCTGATCAGCCTTGGTGTTATCATAATCCTGATCGTCACTTTGGTTAAACGAATTCACAAAAGACGGAAAGCAAGACGTGTCGAAAAGATTAAGAATACAAAGACCGTAACGATCGATCATTCCGAACTGGATGAGGAACTTCGTCGTCCACCACTGTCATAATAAAAAAGTGGAACTATACCTATGATAACAAAGGTACAGTTCCACTTTTTTCTTATTAATTTCCTATGATCAGCCAGGAGGTCAGGATTCCCAACAGGCGTTCATCCGGGTGTCCTGTCTCTGTTAAAAAGATCAGGCCAATCCTTTCATGATCTCTTCTGCTTTCTTCATAGTATTTCTTAACATTCATAACTTTTTCATCATATGCAACAAAGCGGAAACGTTCAGACGGATGTTTCTCCAGCCCAATATATTCCTGAAGATCCCGAAACCGGGTTTTCTCATCAATATGACAATTTGTGTCTCCCAACAAATACGGAAAAATACAGTTGTCACTGAAATCTCCCACTACCCTTTTATCCTTCAGGATTGGCACATGAGAAATATTTCTGTCATTCATGATCCGGATAACCGGCATAACCGGATCATCCAGCGAACGCCATACCAGATTATTAAAGGGTACTGCAATATCCATACACCGCACCGGATTCTTGATACGATCCAGCACCATTTCCAGAAGCTCGATCATCTTCTTGCCCGGCTGTACAGCAAATTCCTCATCCAGCCGTTGGTTATGCTGCAGAAGATTTCTCACTTCTCTGCAATAATTCAGTTCAAACCGGATATCCTTGAATTCACTCCGCTTCTCCAGCTTGGCAACCGCCGAACCATCCGGCGGAAGTTTGAATTCATTGATTGCTGCATTTTCCAGCTCCTTGTATTTATCAAGGAAAATTTCCGTATTATCCATAATGACATCCTCCCAATTTCTGATCTGATATCAGCCAGCAAGCTACACCCGAAAGTGTTTATTTTAAATAATTAAAATCACCCAGATTATCAATGGATATCCAGATTCCTTCGTTCATAATCGTCTGAACCAGTTCGTCATTTTCATCCATTTCCTTACTGCTGCAATCATCAGAAACTTCATATAATATACTGTTATTGATCAATACATTTGCTGTTTTCTTATCTTCATCCGGATAATATACATATACTCCATTATCCGATACCGCATATCCCTTATCCCGGTTATATGCACGGATTGCCAGCGCCGCATTCTTCATATCCCCTTCAAAGCCATATACGGTAACTGTAATATCCTTTGATGATGAATTATTGCTCCAGTCTGTAACACGAAGTGTACAGTCCAGATCTCCGGTCTTTGTTGTATCGATCTGACGGTTGATCGTAAGTTCATTGGTTAGATCCGGCTGTGAATCCTCTACTGAATAGTAATCCAGCAGATCGACCTGCTCATTTACGAAAACGCCCAGATTATCCGGTCCGATAATTTCCGGGAAATCTCTGTCAACTACTTCAAGCGTAAGTTTTTTCTTCTTTTTCAGCTTTCCGCATTTTACTATATAGCTCACTTTATAGGAACCAATCTTCTCCGGTGCAAAATCCGCTGTATCGCAGGTAACAACCGCCTTACTGTTCACCGGCTCTACATATGCCGTGATATCAAATTTCGAACCCAATACATATTCGCTTGAAATCTGCTTTACCTTGAGATAGCGGCCACGCATAATGCCATTTACCATAAAAAGCAGAATAATGCCTACAACAACTGCAAGCAGCAATGTAAACTGATTTGCCGTTATTCTCCTGCGTCTTCTTTTTTGTGGCTGTGTCTTTCTTCCTGATGTATTGTTTGAACGTACGCTGCCAGTGTTGGCACTCTTTATTCCGTTACCTGAATGTGCGCTGGTGTTTCTTGCGCTGCCTCCATTGCTTCTGGCTGCGGTATTTTTTACACCACTGCCTGTTCTATTTGAATGCGCACTACCAGCACTTGTGCCACTACCCGGACGTGTACTGCCAGTGCTTTTTGTCCCGTTACCCGGACGTGTGCCGCCAGTGCTCTTTGTTCCAGTTCCCGCCGATCTTTTCTTCACTACTGCATTTGATACTGCGGGCTTCTTTACATTTTTATTTTCCTCACCCATTTTATTACCTGCTCCTTTTCTTTTATATATCAATATCCCTTTGTTTTTAAATCATGAACCAGCTTCACATAAAATTCCCGGACATCAAATCCCGGAATATTTTCCCGGTTTAGATCGATCACATCTCCATGCGAGATTCCGCGCTTCCCCTCCACTGTCAGGTATTTGAAATCTGCTCCCCATGGGAATGATTTTTCGCCTACCAGTCCATCATTTGCTCCATCAAAATATTTTACCAATCGATATGTATAATTCAGCGGAAATCTGCCATTTCCTGCCACATTCTGCCTCGAACCAACGCTCTGATATAACACGCCCTGTGCATCATGTAATTTATCATTTAGGGCTTTACATGCCGAAGCTGTCAGATCTTTTACTCCCAACAGAAAATCCGGCGAATCATCGCCCAATTTTTTAAATACTGCATTATACGCTTTTGCCACGCTCTGCTGCTCTTTTTCCGGAACAATATTTAACAGATAATCTGCAAATTCACATCCCCGGTGCGGTGTATTTATCGTTGTTAGTGATGCAACATACCGATCTGTACCAAGTTCTGATAAGGCATAGCGCATATCCAGACCACCTTTTGAATGTGCGATCACATTTACTTTTTCACAGCCCGTTTCAGCTACGATCTCCCGGATTCTTGCATCCAGCTCCTGTGCACATGCCGGAACCGATGCTGCCGACTGGTGATTGCCATAAAAAAGAACTGCACCATTTGTCTCCAGTTCCTTTGGAATTCTTCCCCAGTAATTTAACAATTTGAAATCCCGGAAGAAGATACCATGCACCAGCAGAATCGGGTATTTTGTTTTGCAGATCTGCTCTTTATTCCGTTCCCGATTCAATCGAACCTTATCATTTTCAAATGAAACCTCTCCTATCGTCAAGCGAAGTATCTTCCCAAGTACGACCAGATTTACAACCGGTATCATGCCACATACAGCTCCGATCCCTCTCCATTTGATACCAAGCTGTTCTGACGTCAGATATATCCGGATCATTCCATTCCAGAACACAACTGCTTCCACAAGAATCGCTGTCAATATATGAAATACCCACATTTTCCCATTTGTCGGTATATATTCAGCCGGAAGAACTTTTGCCATACATAAAACGGTATATATAATTGTAAGCACTGTGGATACACAGAATACAAATAGCTGCATACAACCGTTTCTGCATTTGCTAAGTCTTGGTGTTTCCAGTTTTCCGCACAATACCGTCGGTATTACACAGGCCATCCCCGTAACAAGCCATGGAACAATATCGTACAACACGCTATTATAAACTCTGCCTGACAATACCGTACAGGCAGCAAGCCCAACTGCAAGGCTTCCAAAGACTGTAACAACCGCCAATCTCCCTTTTCTCATGTATATCCTCCGTTTTATACACTCTCCTTTTTTGTAACCATACTAATTATACCAAAGCATGTGCTGCCATGCTACAATTATTTCATTGCATTCTCTATAAAAAAATGCGATAATGACTTTTAGTATTATCCTATTCACAGGAGGAAATTGAAATGTCAATTAATAATATCGGCCCTTTCACAAAGAGCCATCTGGATATGTGTATCAAAAACAACAGCATTGATGATGCCTTATATGAAAAATATGGTGTAAAACGTAGTCTCCGTGATTTAAATGGTATCGGTATCAATGCCGGAATCACGAATGTCTCTCTTAGTAAATCATTTACAACAGATGAAAAAGGCAATCGTGTTCCATGTGCCGGAGAGCTCTACTATCGTGGCTACGAAATTCATGATCTGATCAAAGGATTTTTCCTGGATAATCGTTTTGGTTTTGAGGAATGTACATATCTCTTGTTATTCGGCGTTTTGCCGGATGAAAAGGAGCTTCAGAACTTCAAGCAGGTTTTAAATATCAGTTATGATCTGCCGCATCATTTCATTCAGGATGTGATCATGAAGAGTCCGACTGCCGATATTATTGCAAATATGACAAAGAGTACACTGGCTCTTGGTTCATACGATAAAAAGATGGGTGACAACTCTCTGGAAAATGTATTACAGCAGTGTATCCAGTTGATCAGTATGTTCCCTCGTCTGGCTGTTTATTCCTATCAGGGATACCGCCATTACGAGCTTGGCAAGAGTTGTTATATCCATAAGCCGCTTCCTGAATTGTCATTTGCCGAAAATATATTAAGTACCCTACGTTCCAATCGGAAATACACCCGTCTGGAAGCCCGTGTACTGGATCTGGCACTGGTACTTCATATGGAACACGGTGGCGGAAGCAACTCAACCTTTACAACACGTGTTGTAACCTCTTCCGGTTCCGATACATATGCAACAATGGCTGCTGCCCTCTGTTCCTTAAAGGGACCTTTAAACGGTGGCGGCGACTATCAGGTTATGGGTATGATGAAAAATATCCGTGACAATGTATCAGATATCACAGATGAGGAAGAAGTTGGCGAGTATATCCGTAAGATTGTCAACCGGGAAGCATATGACAAAACCGGTATCGTATATGGTATGGGGCATCCATTCTATTCCATATCCGATCCCCGTGCTCTGGAATTCAAAAAATATGTAAAGCTTCTGGCAGCCGAAAAGGGTATGGACGAAGAATATGCGCTTTATGAGATGATCGAGCGCATTGCACCTAAGATCATTGCCGAAGAACGTAAGATTTACAAAGGTGTTTGTATCAATATTGATTATTACAGCGGACTTCTCTACAAAATGTTAAAGATTCCTGCTGAGATGTTTACTCCGTTATTTGCAATCGCACGAGTAGTCGGCTGGAGCGCACACCGTATGGAAGAGCTTGTTAATTCCTACAAGATCATCCGTCCTGCCTACACCAGCATTGCAGAGATCAAAGAGTATGTTCCTATTAATGAGCGATAAAACAACTACAGCTACAGCCTTTTCTCCCTGTCTCCAGCCATCTCGATCCTATACTTATTATTCCGCAAAACGCTTTCGCTCTATTCCTCGACGCAGCGGTACATAAGGTTGCAGAAAACGCAACCTAAGTACCGGCGCTCGGAAAGGTTTGCTTCATAACAAGTATAGAACCAAGATAACTGAATGACAGGAAGAAAAGGCTGTAGCTGTTTATAACTTACAAAACTAACGCCCTTGTCTCAAGACATCAGCGAGGATTCCGTTATGAATTGCATATACCGGCAAATATGAGTGCTTGTCTGAGCCGTCGGGCGAATTGGCACGAGAACATTTGCGAATCAGGTATATGCAGTTCATAGGAACCGCAGGGAGTCTTGGCACAAGGTCGAATCTGGTATCGCACAGGTGACCGTCGTTTAGACATTTTCTACCACTCAAGTACGATCGCGCCATAGGTTAATCCAGCGCCAAATGCTGACATTGCAACCTTGTCGCCACGTTTTAAGCCGCCATCACGCACCAGACTGTCGAGCATGACAGGTACACTGGCAGCACTCATATTTCCAGTATATCCAAGTGTCATCGGGAACTTCTCGATCGGTGCTTTTAACCGCTTTGCTACTGATTCGATGATACGGACATTTGCCTGATGAAGAACGAAATAATCAATATCATCGGCTGTCATATCTGCCTTTTCCAGTGCTTCGAGCAGGCACTTCGGGCACTGTCTGACTGCGAATTTGTATACTTCCTGTCCATCCATATGCAGATAATCATGTTCGATCCCATCTTCCGTAAATATATTGTGAGTACGTCTGCTCTCGCAGTTCAGAACCATTCCCTTCTTACCGATCGATCCCTGTACTACACTGATAATCCCCTTGTCGGATTCTTCCAGATACGCTGCACCTGCTCCATCTCCAAACAACACGCAGGTTCCACGATCGTTCCAGTCGAGGATCTTGGATAATGTCTCCGCACCAATTATCAGTGCATTCTTAACAAAGCCTGTCTCGATGTACATTTTTGCCACATTGAGTGCAAATACAAATCCTGAACATGCAGCATTTACGTCAAATGCAATGGCTTTGTCTGCACCAAGTTCCGCCTGAACCTGACATGCAGCACTCGGTGTATAATAATCCGGTGTTACTGTTGCAAGCACGATCAGTTCTACATCAATTGCTTCTTTTCCTGCCATCTCCAAGGCTTTCTTTGCAGCCTCTGCTGCCATTCCTGCAGTCGTTTCATGTACTGCGATTCTTCTATTCTTAATTCCGGTTCGGCTGGAAATCCACTCGTCCGAAGTATCTACATATTTCTCAAGGTCTGTATTTGACACATTTTTTTCCGGTAAAAAGCTTCCGGTTCCCATTATTCTTATTGGCATAGGTTTTCCCCTTTGTATTTTTTAGTTGCACTCATTATAGCATACATTATTAATTCCAGCAATTTCCTTGTGAGCCTTCCATTTTATAAGCCACCGGAACGAAGGTTTTGAGCAAACGCATTTTCAGGCATGCCACCCACTACAAGATAACTATAAAAGAGCTTGCTTAATGTTTCATGAACCGTATCCGAAACCCTTGAAGCATTATCATAACATTCTTTTAAATAATCAAATGTTGACTGCTGTATTCCATTTGCCCACATATATTCCTCAAAATCAAGCGGATACACTGCCACGAAAAAAAGGGCTGCTGCCCTACGAATGATTCTTCGTAAAGCAACAGCCCCATTTATGATTATTCATATCTGACATTTCTATCAGAAGGAGACAAAATGATTTACTTTAATAATTTTCATACAGGAAGTGAAAGAATTATCCTTCAATTGAGATATATTTGCTTTCCTCAACCTTTGGCTTCTCTTCTTTCTTTGGTACGCTGATCTTTAAAACACCATCTTCAAATTTTGCCTTGATATCTTCCTTTTCAACTGCCTTACCAACATAGAAGCTACGGCTGCAAGAACCACAATATCTTTCACGGCGGACATATTTGCCTTTCTTGTCCTGATCGCCTGTTTCTTTCTTCGTTGTACCTGTGATGGTCAGGTAACCATCCTTCAACTCTGCCTTTACATCTTCTTTCTTGTAACCGGGCATATCAATATCCAGTTCAAATGAACCTTCGGTCTCTTTTACATCTGTCTTCATAATATTAGCAGGCTGTGTATAACCTGTTGTCACTTTATAAGGACGTGCAAAATCATCAAATAAATCATCAAATAAATTTTCTCCAAAAATACTAGGCATCAACATAAGTCATTCCTCCATTCAAATACATACATTTTATTCTTTTGTGTGCTGACCATTGTCAGAACACGTAATTGTTATTTTTCCGGAACTCCGGAACCTCCATCAGTCTCTATCTGATGTCCTCTCCTTCGTTCTGATTATGTTATACCACTTGTATTAGCACTCGTCAATAGAGAGTGCTAATAATTTTTGTGAAAAATCTGTGAAGTCTTGTAGATTATTCTCCTGCACACATTCCCCGCTCTGCCTTAAGCTTTTCATTTGCCGCTTCCACATTCATTCTGGAAAGTATAAGCAGGATTAGTATATCAAATATCAACGGCAGCCACAGATACATGAACTGCATCATATCAAGAGCCGACTGTGGCTGAACCGCCATCGTTCCTTTATAACCGGACAGTTCAAGGAGCCAGCCGACAACCGCCGTTCCGATTCCTCCTCCGATCTTTACACCAAGCGAAGTACAGGAGTACATAGTTCCGTCAACCCGCTTTCCCTGTGTCAGGTAGGTATATTCGGAACAGGAAGCAATAACCGCATTCATATCTCCCTGCCAAGGTCCCTGGCCTAGCGCTGCAAGAGCTGTAAATGCCAGCATAAGCGGGATGCTTCCAATATAGCCGGCAACAACAACCAAGGCTCTGCCAATAACCGCTATGATATATCCTCTAAGGTTCAGCTTATACATGCCCTTCCATTTGCCAACCAGCGTCGGTGTAAATATCAGTGCTATAATGAGGGGAATATTTACTGCCCAGGCAAACTGCCCGAACAGATTCTTATTCTTAAGAACCCATGTCATATAGAACAGACCCGCACCGATCATGGCACTGTAAAGCTGCTGCAAGATGTAAGTTCCACAGATCATAATATAATATTTGTTCTTAATAAGGAGCTTAAATGCCTGAACCAGACTATACTTCTCCTCGGTTTTCTTCGGTTCTCCATCGTTTAATTCTTCCTCCGGAAGCTCCTTCACAGACAGACCGGAGATCGTATTTACCACAAGACCAACTATCGCATAGATGATTGCTACTAATCTCCATGCCGCCGCATCTCCACCGCACCAGTCCACGAATCCGACCGTGATCGTCTGGATCAAAAGGCTGGTTGAAAATGCAAATATAAACCGATAAGAACCCATCTGAACCCGTTCTTTGCTGTTCTTTGTGATCAGTGAGGTAAGTGCCGAATACGCAATATTATTTGCTGTGTAAAACACACCATTTAACAATGTGTATGCAATGAAAAACCATGTATACTGTGCAGCCTTACCCATACCGGCTGGAACTGCAAAACATGCAACCAGCGTGATTGCACAGCCAATATATCCATAGATCATCCATGGTCTTGCCTTTCCCAGTCTGCTGTGTGTCTTATCAATCAGGGATCCGAAAAATACATCCGTAAATCCATCAAATAATTTGGATACCGCGATCAGTGTGCCGACAATGCCTGAAGCAAGTCCGACCGTATCCGTCAGGTATACCATGACAAAGGATGTCAGAAACGCATATACCACATTTCCCGCGATATCTCCCGAACCATAACCTACTTTATTATACCATTTTAAATATTTCTTCTCTTCCATCCGTATCTCCTCCTAATTAACCCCTCACAAACGGTACCAGCGTGAAATCAAACCGGAACTCATTTTCACTGAACCTGTATTCATCCGAAACAACCGGGCCACAGCTGTTCGAACCGATTCCATTCTGTGCATGATCAATACAGAGCACCGTACTGTCGGCTTCCGTAAGCTCATAATTGTGTTTCGTCTGCGTAAGCACTTCCTGAGTGTAATAAGAGGCATTAAATGAAAATGTATGTTCTGCTGCAACAGCCATTCCATATCGTTGATTTGTCAGTTCCACATAATCACAGTCATAGTGGCTTCCATTCTCCTGCGGCATGATATAGTCCTCATGAAGCTCCTGCACAGAACTTCTGAACAAGCCGTGGCTGGCAGCCCTGTGCTTGTCGCGGTAGCTTTCCTGTGGCCCCATGCCATAATAGGCAGCCTCAGAAAGCTTCTTATCCAGAAACATTCTTATACCAAATCTTGGAAGATCCGGGAGTTCTTCATCTTTTACTGCTGTTATTCCCGCAGCAATTCTGCCTGCGCCATCTATTTTCCACATAATCTCTACATCGATCAGCTTTTGAACGGTTGGAGCTACCACACCTGCATGGCACATGATCATTACTCCGAATTTGTTCTGAAGGATCTGTTCACTATATGCTCTTGTGTATGCCTCATCATAATGAGCCTTCTCCCATTCTGCCCGGATATACATATCGTTATCTGTAGGTGCACGCCAGATGTTAAGCTCCATTGGATGATTCAGATATTCCCTGCCTGCATACTGAAGTCCGCTAAACAAGCCGGTACGCTTATCCAGCCGATATGTGAAGCCATCACCATTTAACACGATCCATGCATCGTCTTCCTCTACCCTGATATCGGATACTTCCACATCCGAAGCCGTCCATTTGGCAGCTGTCTGGTTTCTTCCATCTTTATTCTCAAGCAAAAGTTCATCAAAGCCCAATACATGACCCGCAGAAACTAACGGAAGCTCTTTCTTTAACTGATAAGAAAGCTTCAGATATACTCTGCCTGCCGCAGGAACATCGATATCAAGCCCCACGGTGCAATCACTGTGCGGAGCAGCCGAAGCACCCACTACCTTGCCCTTCTGAACACTTAAGCCATCCTGAGTTACCTCATAACAGATATCCACAAAATCCTGAATATCATCAAAATCCATATAGTTATGAAGGGTAAGCGTTCCTCTCTCCTGATCAAATGACCGAACTCTGACCGGGCGGTAGACATTTTTGTATTCGAGCAGTCCGGTATGCGGGGTTCTGTCCGGATACACAAGACCATCCATACAGAAATTACCATCATGTATCGCCTCTCCATGATCTCCGCCATAGTAATACTTCGTCTTTCCGTTTTCCGCTTGATCATGTGCAACTGCATGGTCGCACCATTCCCATACAAATCCACCGCACATGCGGTCATCACTGTGGATCATTCGGAAATAATCTTCAAAATCTCCGGGACCATTTCCCATGCTGTGGCAGTATTCAACCAGCAGAAATGGTTTGCTTCCATCCTTTTCCAGATATTCCTCGATCTCTGACAGCGCTGGGTACATACGGCTGTACAGATCCAGATTCTCATAATTATAGGTCACATCATAATTTCTGTATCTTGCACTTTCATACTGGGTAATACGGGATGGATCATACTGCTTCGTCCATGCAAGTGCCTTTTCAAAATTGCAGCCATATGCACTTTCATTTCCCATCGACCACATCACGATACAGAAACGGTTCTTATCTCTCTCGACCATCCGCTTCACCCGGTCAAGAATAGCCGCCTCCCATTCCGGATTGTCTGCAATCTTCTCATTCCACTTTTTGAACCGGTTGTAGTCAGTATCCTCTTTGCGATATAACATATATGGGCCATGTGCTTCTATATCCGCCTCGTCGCATACCATGAAGCCATATTTGTCACACATCTGATAAAAATACGGTGCATTTGGATAATGACTGGAACGGATCGCATTGAAGTTGTGCTGTTTCATAAGGGTAAGATCCTTTTTTATCTTCTCCACATCCACTGTAAAGCCGGTTACCGGATCAGAATCGTGCCGGTTGACACCGCGGAATTTGATCTTCTGTCCATTGAAGTAAATAACTTTATCCTTTATCTCTATCGTTCTGACAGCGATATGATCAACGATCGTCTCATTTTCACTCTGCAAAATGAGGGTATACAGATATGGATTCTCGGTGTTCCAAAGTGTCGGCTGTATAATCTCAAATGTGAAAGCTCCGTCATGCTCTGCCTGTCCTTCCGCTACAACCACACCATTCCTGTCTTCGATCGTAACCTTAACCGCTGTCTCCTGATAAAAGCTCAGATCGAGCTTCACCTCAGCCTTTTCCTTTAAAACAGAGGTCGTGATACGGTAGTCGCGAATGGCGCACTCCGGTCTTTTCAGAATATAGACATCACGAAAAATTCCACTCATCCGAAATTTATCCTGATCCTCCAGATAAGAACCATCACACCATTTCATGACAAGGACAGCGATCGTATTTTCTCCCTCTTTTAAAATGTCTGTCACATCATACTCACTGGTCATATGGGATACCTGACTGTATCCGACATATTCCCCATTTATCCACACATAGAAGCAGCTATCCACACCTTCAAAATTCAGAAATGCCTTTGCCGCATCCACATCCTTTGCATAAGAAAAGGTATGCACATAAGCTCCACACGGTATATCCTGTGGGACATATGGTGGGTCAAATGGAAATGGATAGCGGATATTTGTATACTGGTGTGTATCATATCCTGCCATCTGCCATACGCCCGGAACCTCGATCTCGTCAAATGCTCCGGTGTCATATCCCATCTCATAAAAAGCATCCTTCACATCATAAATACTTTTAAAATATTGGAATTTCCATTTTCCATTTAATAACTGTAACCGATCTGATCCTTCTCTGTGCTCGACCAGATCATCCATCCTACAGGAAGCCGGTACATAGTATGCTCTTGCAGGCTGTGTATTTTCATGTAATACATTCAAATTCTCATAATAACGTGGCACTATCATAAGTCATCCTCCCTTATATGTACTTTTTTGTTTTCGACTATTCTTATGTTTTTGATATTATTTGCAAATATTATCTTGTTATTTCGTTTTATCTGTATTTATCATACACTTTAACAGCATTTCTGTCTATGAACCGGAATGGACAGAATATGGACAAAATGATACAATATCAATAAATCTTTTTATATTACAATCCTACAAATAAAGGAGAGCTTCATCATGTATATAAATACCGGATACCTGAATCATTCCTATCTTGACTTCAAGGACAAGCGCAGGCCGCTTATTGTCGGAAGCTGCGGAACATACCGCTTAAGTGGCGACCCGAAGATGCCTACCTATCGTCCTAAGGGCAGACAGGACTACCAGATCATCTATATCGCATCCGGGCTTGGACATTTTCATTTTGATAAAGCTGAGAATGAGACGATCGTTCCTGCCGGCAATATGGTACTCTACCGCCCGAAGGAACTACAGAAATATGAATATTACGGTGCAGATAAAACAGAGGTTTACTGGATTCATTTCACCGGCTCCGATGTGAAGAATCTTCTGAGGAAATATGGATTTAAAGATAACCGGAGAGTATTCCCTGTCGGTTCCTCTCTGGAATATGAACATATATTTAAACAGATCATCCTGGAGCTGCAGCGTTGTCAGGATGATTATGAAGAAATGCTGGCTTTACTGCTAACACGCCTTTTAATCGTATTCAAACGGGAGCTGTCACGCGAGCATATCCTGAAAAATGAATATCTGGATCGTGAAATGGACTATGCAGTTTCCTACTTTAATGAAAACTATAATAAAGACATCAGCATAGAACAATATGCCGAATCAAGAGGAATGAGCGTGAGCTGGTTCATACGGAATTTCAAGAAATACACAGGCATGACCCCGATGCAGTTCATCGTATCCCGCCGGATCAACAACGCCCAGCTTCTCTTAGAACAGACGAACTATTCTATAAATGAAATAGCCAAGGTCGTAGGATATGATAACCAGTTATATTTCAGCCGGCTGTTCCGGAAACAGAAGGGCTTCTCCCCCTCTCAATATCGGAAAAGAGAGATAGAAGCTATTAAATAAAAAACAAATATTTCTCTACTTCGGTCAGGGAATCCAGAATGACATCTGACAGCTCCTGCATTTCTTCCGTAACCGGTGCAAGATCCGGCACCATGATCGGATGCAGTCCCGCTGCATGTGCAGAACGGATACCATTATAAGAATCCTCTATGGCGTATGCCTGCTCCGGCATCACATGGATCTGTCTGCATGCTTCCAGATAGATATCCGGCTCCGGTTTGCTCCGCTTTACCATATCTCCGCAAATAACTCGATCGAAATACGGAAGGATACCTGCATCCCGAAGCTCCTGTTCGACAACTGCTTTCCTGGTAGAAGATGCCAGCGCAACCTTTCTTCCATTCTTTTTTAATGTCTGCAACAGACCGGTAACTCCCGGTTTCATCGGAAGCTTTCCTCCCGCCGCCTGTTCATGGAACAGTGCCGACATCTCCGTCTTATACTCATCATAAGGGAAATCTGCTCCATACACCCCAAGCATCAGTTCTTTTGTCGCATCCTTATTCAGTCCCAGACATTTGTGACAGGTGTCTTCTATGTTCTTGATTCCATATTTATCTGCAACGACCTGCCAGCACTTTATAACCAGCAGCTCCGAGTCGAATATAACCCCATCCATATCAAATATAACCGCTTCAAATCGTTTCATTGTTTCAATCATGCACCTCCTTTGCTTCAACATATCACAGCTTTTATCATCCGTCAATGCATTGTCATTACGTATTAAATTTAATGATACACGATGTAAATTTTCCTGTAACACAACGAAAAAACAGACAAATATGTAAATCCTACATACTTGTCTGTTTTTCATTCGATCGGCAACAGATAATTATTGCGCCTTTGCTGTTTTCTTCTTCTCTACTGCTTTCTTATTGTTCTTGCCATTCGCAGCATCCTTCTTCTTACCAAATCCGGTCTTGAAGTAGTACCACAATGGACCAGTTACACAGATAGAAGAATAAGCACCGATTACGACACCGGCCATCAGAGTAAATGCGAACTCTTTGATTGCTGCTACACCCATTACATATAATACGAAGATCGTAACAAATGTTGTTAAGGATGTATAGATATTTCTGGTGATCGTCTGATTAATACTTAAATTAACAATCTGCTTGTAATCTTTCTTTGTTCCTGCATTTGCGATATTCTCACGGATACGGTCGAAGACGATGATCGTCGCATTGATCGAGTAACCGAAGATTGTCAGCATACATGCGATACAGGTATTACCAACGGATAACCGAAGTAAGATATACAGAACAAATACCATAGCTACATCGTGGCAAAGAGCTAATACCGCACTTACACCAAACTTCACATCCTTGAAACGGATTACAATGTAGATGAGCATCAGAACGGCTGCAAGTGCTACAGAAAGGAATGCATCCCTTGTCATATCGCTGCTGGCTGAACCACTGATATTATCGGAATTTGTTACTGTCGCACCGAGCTTCTCGCTAAGTGCAGCTGTTACCTTTGTCAACTGAGAATCATCACCCTGAGTCGTAAGCTCTGTGGTCTTGAATACAATCTCATTTGTACCGGAAACAGTCTGAACAGAGATATCTGCTTCACTGATGCCTGCTGCCTCAGCGATAACAGGAACAATGTCCTTCTCTGCCTCAGATAATGAATATGCTTTGTCAAATTCTGCTGTGATTGATGTACCACCTGCAAAATCAATACTTAAATTCAATGCACTTCCCTTTGTCTTTGCAAAGATCGGCATAAAACAGAAGCCGATCACGATGACAAGAACAGAAGCGATAATACAATATTTACCACCCTTTACGAAGTTGACCTTGCCTGGCTCTTTTGCCTTGCCAAAGAACTTCACATCGTTTACACCAAGTGTAACAAGTGCATTTAACACAAGCTGTGAAACAACAAGTGCTGTGAATACGGATAATACGATACCGATTGCCAGCGTGATCGCAAATCCCTTGATCGTACCGGTTCCGAAGATACCAAGCACAAGTGCTGCGATCAGGGTTGTCACATTACCATCGATGATCGCTGATAACGCATTATGGAATCCGGCTTTTACAGACTGCTTAACAGAAGCACCTGTTGCCAGTTCTTCTTTAATACGTGTAAAGATAACGACGTTCGCATCGACCGCCATACCTACAGAAAGGATGATACCTGCAAGACCCGGAAGTGTCAATGTAACATTGAACAGGTTCATAACAAGTAAGATCATAAATGTATAAAGTGTCAATGATAATGATGCGATCAGACCCGGAATTCTGAATACGCAGATCATGATAATGAAGATACAGATAATACCAATGATACCTGCTTTGATCGTTGTTGATACTGCTTCTGAACCAAGAGTTGCTCCGACGATATTAGAACGTACCTGCTTCAGTGTCAGTGGCAATGCACCGATACGGATCGTAGTAGCAAGGCTGTCTGCCTCTTCATATGTTGAAATGCTGTTGATAACAGCATTTCCGTCTGTAATTGCCTGCTGTACAGTTGGCGCACTTACAACTTCACCATCATATACGATATAAACGATCTTTCCTACATTTGCTGTTGTTACATCTGCAAACTTCTGAGCACCTGCTGTTGTGAATGACAACTGTACTACATTGTCATCACCGCTCTCTGTAGAATCGATCTTGGCATCTGCACCCTTAATATCATCACCGGTAAGAGCGGGAGTATAATCCTTGCCCTGTGACCATAATTCATAATTCTCAGGATCTAAGAACTCTAACTTACCTTCGATACTCAGGTCTTCCAGAATTGCATCTGCATCTGTTACACCCGGAATCTCGGCAGTGATCTTACCATTTCCCTCTGAATATACGTTATGCTCTGTTGTATGGGAATCAATACGTTTCTGCAGCTTATAGATCGTATCCTGAACATCTGCATCACTGTAATCCTCATCCTGAATCTCATAGGTTACACTTAAGCCACCCTTCAGATCAAGTCCAAGGCTGATATACTTTGCTTTTCCTCTGTCGCCTACACCAAACAATGCAACGTAGATGGAACCCGCAAGCACAAGCAGGAACAGGATCAATACCCATATGGCTTTTTTTCTTGCTTTCTTCATCTTGTTTACCTTTGTCCTCCTTATTGATTTTCTTCTTCATCTGCTAATGCGGCTTTGATCATGATCGCACATTCGATACGCTTTTTCTGAAGTTCACATCCGATATCATACGCATCTAATATATTCCCATGGAATTTATATGAGTTCGCCGCACAGCCACCGCTACAATAGAATCTTGCAAAACAGTCCTTACACTTGTCCTTTGCATAGACATTGCAGAGCTTAAACTCATCAACAAGTTCCGGCTTCGTAATACCTTCATTTACATTTCCGATGCAGAACCCATCCTCACCGACAAACTGATGGCACGGATAAAGGTCGCCCCATGGTGTAACTGACAGATATTCTGTACCTGAACCACACCCCGACAGACGTTTGGCCACGCATGGTCCCCCTGTCAAATCTATCATAAAGTGGAAGAAATTGAATCCCCTTCCTTCTTTATGTCTTTTGATCATCTCTTTTGCAAGGATATCATACTGATCTAACAGATATGGGATATCCTCTTCCTTTATCGCATAAGGCTCGTCCGGCAGAGATACAACCGGCTCAATGGAGATCTGGTCAAATCCAAGATCTGCCATGTGTAATACATCCTTTGAAAAATCCAGATTGTTATGCGTATAAGTGCCTCTTACATAATAACTCTTTCCGGCACGCTTCTTTGCAAATTCCTGGAACTTTGGAAGTAACAGATCATAGCTTCCCTTTCCATTTCTGGTCGGACGCATGTAATCATGAATCTCTTTTCTTCCGTCGATGGATAATACGACATTTGCCATCTCTTTATTGGCAAATTCCATTACCTCATCATTTAACAACACACCGTTTGTTGTCAGTGTGAAACGGAATTTCTTATTATGCTTCTCCTCCAGGCTTCTTCCATATCGAACGGTCTCTTTTACGACATCCCAGTTCATAAGTGGCTCACCGCCGAAGAAATCGACCTCAAGATTTACACGGTTACCGGAATTGGCAACGAGGAAATCCAGAGATTTCTTTGCTATGTCAAGTGGCATCAGACCTCTGTCACCCTTGTACTCACCTTCTCCTGCAAAACAATATCTGCATGCAAGATTACAGTCATGTGCAATATTAATACACAGAGCCTTTACCACTGTTTTTCTCTTTTTAAAATCAATGATATAATCTTTGAATATGTCTTCTGTAAATAGTGTTCCGTCTTCTACCAGGCCGGTTACCTCGTCATAGGCTTCCGATACTTCATCCTTATCATAGGATGGCAGTAATTCCATTACCTGTTCTTTTGTATGATTTTCGTAATTTGCAATAATATCATACACAAGGTCATCCACTACGTGAACAGACCCACTACATACATCGAGTACGATATTATATCCATTACTTTTGTACTGATGTACCATACAAATTCTCCCATCTTGTGAATTAATTTTTCTGACACGCAACGAAAGAGGACTGCCATTTGTTTGACGGTCCCCTTTGTGGTTGTCTGTCTACAATGATCTCTTACTTGTTCTCAGCATTCTCACAGCTCTGATTTCCGACTGTGCATGATGTCTTACAAGCTGACTGACATGATGTCTGGCATTCGCCGCATCCACCTTTAACCATTGTGTTCTTCATTGTTCTGTTTGTGAGTGTCTTTATTCTCTTCATAGGTACACTTCTCCTTTTTATGTCATATAGCGAAATTATAACACAACATGCTTTAAAGTCAAAGTATTTTTACGAAAAACTTGTCTCTAACCCAGCATTCCGCCAAGCATTCCGGCCGCCAGACACAGGATCACATTCGTCAATGTCCCTCCGGCAGAGATATGGATCGTACCATTCATAATGAAAGATACAATACCGATCACCAAAACATAACACACTCCAAGCATTAATCCCCAAATATATTTTTGCTCCTTTACCATCTTGCCGGTAAGAAAACCGCCAAGGAATACAGAGATGCCATGAATGATGATAATACTCAGATGAATCACCGTATCACCCAGTCCCAGCTTGTACATGAGGAATGCCGTTATAAGCAGCAGGATTGCCGTTATTATGTAAGATACCGCAAGTGCCTTTAAAAGGCTGAAAATTTTCTGTCCTGTAATCATAGAAAAACCTCCTGACACTACTATATGCCGGAAGGTTTTCTTTCATTCCAGAGATCATTCTCTATTCTGCTATATCAATCATTTTCAGATGTCATTTTCGAAGTCAAACTGCTTCATCAGTCTTCAAATAATTCCGTCAGCTCAAATATATCGTTGCTGATACGGTCTGCTTTCTTCTTCGTTTCTTCATCCGGTTGGATCAGATCGATCACCATAAGGGTATACAGCCCTGCATCGTGGGAGGCTGTCACACCATTAATGGAATCCTCTACTCCAACTGTCTCCTCCGGCTTCGTACCAAGCTTCTCACAGGCTTTCAGATAGATGTCCGGGTATGGTTTTCCTCGCTCGATCTCATCCCCACAGATCACATCATCAAAATACGGAAGCAGTCCGCTTCGAACCAGTTTATCCTCTGCCCGTTCCCGATCCGTCGAGGTTGCAACCGCCATCTTGATCCCTCTTGCCTTTAATGTCTTTAGTGTCTCGATCACGCCATGTTTTAATTCAACGCCATGCTCATTCAGATATGCTTCGACCATATCCACTGTGCGTTGTCTGAATGCAAGATAGTCAAAATCTTCACCCATCTTTTCTTTCATCACATGTGCATTTGTCTTCTTGGTTCCACCTGCCATCCGGTCACAGATCTTCGACATCTCATTCTCCGGGATACCGATGGATAATCCATTCTTCAACCAGCACATTCTGTATACCTTCTCGGAATCGATGAGGACTCCATCCATATCAAATGCTACCGCTCTTAATGCCATTTATGTCACCTCATTGAAAGACCACGCCTGTTCGGGCGTGGTCCCTTTCTTTCTATAGTCATGTTTTATTTACTGCTGTGGCTGTTTCTTCTTTTTTTCATGATCAGAAGAAGGATCACTGCCACAACTGCAAGAATTGCAAGAATAATGATAACAATCAGGATCGGCGATGTCTTTTCCTTTAACTGGAAGGAGAATACCTCATCTGTTGCACTGTCATAGGTCGATGTAACATTTCCCGCTGTATCTCTTGCAGATACCCGAACCTCATAATTACCGTAGTTCTCAACCTGGAACTCATACGAATTCGTATCCTCATACAGTGCCGGATCAATAGTATCTCCGTTAATCACGATCTCTGTCAGCATATCATCTGCATCTTCCAGGCCGATCTTCATGGTAAACGGATTTCTTACAACACTCTTATCATCAACGCCTGTGATAATGATACGAGGTGCTGTTCCATCATAGGTAAAGTCAAATGTTTCAGTTGTCACATGACCAACCTCATCGGTAACGGAAATCGTCATTGTATGATATCCATCTGTCAGATCTGAGAAATCTACAAAATCAATACCATCCAGCTTTACACTTGCCTTAAATACAGAAGTATCATTAACTGACCAGAGTGCATCATATCCCTTTTCCTTGATATCCGCAAAATCCTGACTGTTCAAAAGAAGTTCTCCATCTTCTGATCTTCTCTCAGTAAATTCAGCCATCTTTGCAGTCTTGTCAATTGTTGGCGGTGTATTATCTACCGTAAATACCATGTTGTAATCATCTGCCTTGTTTCCAAGTGCATCTTCTGCTGTAACTGCAATGGTATATACACCATCCTCATCAAATCTCTGGCTTCCACGGCTGACTGCCGCATTACTGCCAAAGTTTGTAAAGTAAGAGGAAGATACGTCCTCGCCATCCTTCTGTACAGATATATTTACCTTATTCGAAGCAAAGAAGGACTCTGTTACTTCTATGTTCATATCTACATAATCTGTGTTGTTTACAGAGCTTCCACCAACTGTCTCATACTCATTTACGACACTGTTCTTGCTGTTCACTGCTGATACCTTAAGCTCTGGTGCTGTCTTATCTACCTTGAATGTCTTAGTAACAGCCGTTGCAACATTACCTGTCATGTCCTTTGCATTAAAAGTGATTGTATATTCACCATCTTCATCAAAGGTATAGGTCGCAGTATGCGGATTACCGGATGAAAAATTACCGGTATTTAAGGTTGCAACTGTTGATGCTCCTGTTCCATCCGTCTTTTTGGTGATCGTTGCCGTAATGTCAGCACTGTTCATTGCTTCTCCATCATAAGAGAATGCAAATGCTTCATTTACTGTCAATGTCGCCGTACAGGATGTATTCTGTGAATCTGCAACACCTGTTATCGATAATACAGGTGCTGTTTTATCAATCCGGAAGGATACATTTTCTGCAATCTGTTCATTACCAGCCTTATCATCCGCAGAAACAGTGATCTCATAATCACCCTCATCTGAGAATACAATCTCCGGATTTACGGAAGTGTTATTCCATTCTACCGTTCTGTAATCTCCATCATATGCAACTGCACCGGAAGCATCCTTCCGTTTTACATGTACGGTATAGGACTTTCCTTTATAATTATCTGCAAGGTTCACATTAAGTGCTACATTTCCATTATTCAGCTTATTCACAGTTGCAATTCCGATCGTAGGCTTTGTCTTATCAATTACAAATGCAGCCTCATCCTCTGTTACATTTCCAAATGCATCCGTAACTGTAACCTTCAAATTATAAATTCCCTGTGCATTCCGTTTCACTGTATAGGTTCCGCTCGTTCCCTTCATTGTGAAAGTGTCATCTGCATCACCATTTGTATCTTTATTCTTATCGGAAACCACGATCTTGTGTGTTTCGGCAAACTGTTCTTCTACTGCTATGTCAAATGCGATATCTTTATTGTAATAACCGTCATTTGTCTGCTCCAGCCGTGGTGTGATCGTTACCTTCGGCTTTGTTGCATCTACCTTGAAGCGGGAACCTGCTACGTCGTATGAAACCTTATTGCCTGCCTTATCCGTTCCTGTTACCTTGAAGTAATAGGAGCAGGCTTTTCCCTTCTTCTGACCGCAATATGCAGAAGCCTCCAGTGTCTTGCCATCCACCTTCTTGATCGCCAGCTTCTTCTGTGTATATTTGCTTTCATCAAAGCATTTGTAATACTCTGTGATCTGGAAATCCTTCAACAGCAGCTTCTGATTATCTGTAACTGTGATCTTCACATTTGTACCCTGTGTCAGACCATTCTCCGGTACACCTTCAATTGTCGCTACCGGGCTTTCCTTATCGATCACAAACTTAATATCTCTTACATAGTTTACATTTCCAAATGCATCCACTGCCTTGATCGTCAGGTTATATACACCAGGTGTTTTTCTCTTTACTGTGTAAGTTCCGGTTGTCTCATTCAGAATGTATGTCTCATCTTCGTCTCCATTCACGTCCTTGTTCTTATCACTTACTGTGATCTTCGTTTTTAATGGAAACTGCTCTGTTACTGTGAACTTGAAGCTTACATTCTTGTTGTAGTAACCATCATTCTCAGAATCCGGATAGCGATCCAGCACGATATCCGGAAGTGTGGAATCGACCTTGAATCTGGAATCATTGATTTCATATTCCACATCATTGCCGGCTCTGTCTTTACCGGTTACCTTAAATACATAAGAACATGCCTTGCCGCTCTTCTGTCCGCAGTATGCAGATGCCTCTAATTCCTTTGCACCTACCTGCTTGATCTTGAGTTCCTTCTCAATGTATTCTGTACCATCAAAATATTTATAACACTCAACGACTTTAAAGCTTTCCGGATCCAGTCTCTCATTATCTGTGATCACGACACGGATCGTTGTACCGGTTGACTTCTTGTCATCCGGAACACCTTCAATCTCGACCAGAGGCTTCTCTGTATCGATCGTGAACCGGATATCGGATACTGTTGCTGCATTTCCGGATGCATCTACTGCTACAACCATCCATTTATACCGATCAGCCTTTGATACAGTGAAACCAAATGTTTTCTGCTTTACATCTTTATAAGAAAATGCCTTATATGCTTTTGCAGCATAATCGGCTTCTGATTTACAGTTCTTATAGTCGTCTGTATTTAACACATATACATTTGCGCCAAGTTCAAACTGCTCTGCCACTGTAATATTAAATCTGACCTTGTCATTATAATACTTTGTTCCGGTACCTGCGATTGCCGGTTCTACCGTTACTTCCGGTTTATATGGATCATAATAGAAGGTCTTGCTTCTCTTTTCTGAGCTGTTGCCGGATCTGTCAGTTGCACTTACCGCAATGTAATATTTCATTGGCTTTCCATCAATAACCTTACAGTTTTTGATCGTAGCTGTAACTGTCTGATCCGAGCTGTTCTTTGCTGTGATGATCTCTTCACCCTTTACTCCGGTACCTGTCGTTGCATCATAGTCGTAAGTTTCATACACTACCTTCACAACCACATCGGAAGCTGCAATGCCATAATCATCTGCTGCCTTAACTGTGATCGTCTGTGTACCATCATTTTTATAAACACCACTTACCGGAATACCGGAGAAGCTGATATCTGCCAGTTCATTGTCGATAACAAAGGTACACTTTGCAGTCTTTGTGTTGCCAACCTCATCATATGCTGTTACTGTAACTTCATATACACCGGCTTTTTTGTAAATAAAGGATGCATTCATGGTCTGACCGATTGCTTCGGTCTCCAGATTCATCTTCTGCTCCTGATCTGCAACAGCCTTGCCGTCACAGGTTGCTGATGCAGTAATCCTGCTGATCAGAAAATTATCAGATGCAGACGCCTTTACTGTTACATCTGAACCATTCCAGTACTGCGTAAGCTTCAGACTGTTTGTGGATTCTTTATCTGCAATATCAACCGCTGGCTTTTCAGTATCAACCGCAAACCGGTATGCAACCCCATTTTCATTGGATTTTGTTGCAATATTTCCTGATTTATCACTGATATAGAATATGATCGTATAAATCTTATTCTCTTCAATTCCATTTGTTAATACAAGTGTTTTATCAAATGTTTTATCCCCATTCGCAGCTATATTTCCTGTAAGAATGGTATTTCCCACCTGATCCGTGACCTTGTAATCACCCAGTGAAAACGCATCCTCAGCCGTTATATGAATGGAAGGATCTTTACTGAAATAATAAATACCATCTGCTGATGCCTTTGCTCCGGCAAATTCCATTGCTGCTATTGATGGAGCTGTCTTGTCATATAACACCTGAATGGATGCATCCGTTGTGTTTTCATCTTCATTCGCAGCCACATAATGATGCTTTGATGTAAAGTGGAATGCATACACACCCTCTGTTGTCAGATCATAGGTCAGTGTAACGGTTTTCAGATTTCCATTTGCTGATATATCTGTTCTGGACGGTGCTACATCAATACCGGCAGCAGACGCTGCGGCATCCGGAGTCTTTCTTGTTACCGTCTTTACAATATCATCGGCATCCAGATCCAGACCTGTTACTTTATATGTAACCGTTGTTGCACTTCCATTATGTCCGGCATATACCAGTGCCTGATCCTTTGCATCTATTGTTTTCCCCTCGGAGGAAACTGTCAAAGAATCCTGTAATGTTTCTTTATTCACATAAACGGTTACCGTTTTCTTTGTTGTATTTCCGGCACAGTCATATGCGTCAAGTGTTACTTTATACACACCAACATCCGGCAGTGACAGTTCATCTCCGGTCAATGTAACTTCCTCACCATTTACATAGACCTTTGTTTTAGCCGTATCAATCTGACTGTCAGCATCAGAAATCCGGAATATCAAAGTCTCTCCTGTCTTGGCTGTTACAGTATATTCTGCCTGATCCTGCAGTGATACACCACCATTTGCCTGACTCAGGATAAGTGCCTGTGGAGCTTTTGTATCCAGATTAAATGTGATCTCTTTGGTACCAGTCTGACCAAGACGGTTTACTGCCTCATATAAGACTGTATGTTTTCCTGATTTATCTACCAGAGCGGAAATCGGAATATTATCATATGTATAAGAATACTGATTTGCATCTGCTGATATACCTGTTATGGTTTCAAGGATCCTACCATCAAGGCTGATCCTTGCCGTATCGATCGGTGCATAATCCTCAACTGCCGCTACTCCTGTCAGTTCTGCACCACTGAACCATGTATCTGCATCATATGTATAATTCTGGATCGAAATCGTTGCACTATCGTTTCCCTTTATGCCACGGAAAGAGCCCTTTGTAATTTCTGGTGCTTTTTCATCGATATATACAAATGATCCATTTTCATCAAATTTGTAAGTACCGATAGATTCATATATATGATCTGTGACTCTGAAGATTACTTTATAATCCGCACCTGCTACAGACGATTTCGGAATCAATACCGTTTTACTGCAGATACCGGTATCTTCATCTTTATTCATACATACCGACTGCCAGTTATTCATGGTCGTTCCATTCACAAAACAATATTCCAGATCCAGATCTGCAAAATTACTGTCGCCTATATCCTCAAGCGCCGATACCGTTACACGAATACCATCACCCTTTTTATTCAGGAACTCACCAAGTATCCCTTCCGTAATCTTTAATTCAGAATCTTCATCTACCGTTACATCCTGAATCCGGATATCTGAAGTATACCGGATCGTCACCGGAATAAATACCTTTTTTCCTTCCCTGCTATATGCTGTAAATACATATGATCCGGATTCCGGAACCTTTACATCAAAGGCTCCACCATCTTTACCGATTGGTATTTCTTTCTCATTTCCACCATTTAATGTATATGTAAGTTTAACAATATCCGCCGGATCTTCCGGTGTCTGTTTTATATATCCGTCAACCTGTTCCGTTCCATCTGACACATACCCCTTTACAGACACAACATCCCCTTTTTCAGCATAATAAAAACTATCTCCATTTTTATCATTTATCTGTGGAATGCTTTTATTTCCCGCCTCTGCTGAAATATGCATAGTTGGTCCAGCAACAGATAGATTATCCCCTTTTTCAGCATTTTCTCCATATACACGTATTATCCCCGCAAATTCATAGGTATCCTTCTCATCTGCTGCTTTATAGACTGCATACTGATATTCATCCTCTGAATCTGTGATCCGGATCTCCTCGATCTCCGAAGCCTGCTTTATGGTCTTCTTATCAGATGCATCACAGGATGTTGCTATAATCTGCTTCTTATCAGATGCATCCAGTTCCTGCATCAGGTAGTCACCCTTAAATGTGACAGCAGTCTCTTCCGGAACAGAAATCTCAACCTCTTCTACACTGCCTGTCTTTACGCTTCCATCTTTATTTTTCTTATATGTAACTTTTTGGGGAATATACGTTTCAAGATTGATCACTTCTTTTGTATATTCATCTTCTGCTTTCATTCCGATTCTGTTATCAATTACCACCAGTGATAACAGCATAACCGCCGTCATGACCAAAGCCACAAAACGATGTAAATATTTGTTTTTCTTCATTTTGGTCACTCCCTTCTATATCGATTCATCCGTATGAACTACAACAACATCAACTAACAGTGGGAATTTCTCAGCTTCTTCACCCTGTATATCGGTCTCACTACTGTCAGAAGCTTCTGTATCCATAGTGAGAACATCAGTTGCATCATCATCGGTACTTAATACGTCTGTTGCATCACTGTCTGTACTTAAGACATCCGTTGCCGCATCTGCTTCGTCCTCTGATGTCAGAATATCAGTCTCACGCTCATATTCATCATCCGCCCGAAGAACATCGGTCTCTTTTTCATAATCCTCCTCTGATCTCAGGACATCAGTTTCTTTCTCATAATCCTCTTCCGGTCTCAGGATGTCGGTTTCTTTTTCGTAATCCTCTTCCGGTCTCAGGATGTCGGTTTCTTTTTCGTAATCCTCTTCCGGCCTCAGGATATCGGTTGCTTTCTCAGAATCTGCTTCTTCCGGTCTGGTATGATGATGGCTTCTGCTCTTATTCAACTCATCCACAGCCTTCTTATATCTCTCATTTCCTTTCCTGGAAACTTCTTCGGATGCTGACTTGCCCTTGATATCACGCACCTCGATCTTACTGGTACTGCCCTTTGATTTGATTGCATCTTTTTTGGAAGCACCGCTTCCCTGTAAGCTTTCATAACCCTTTTCGCGGATCTCTTTGATCTGTTTTCTGGCTGTGCTTCCGGAAAGATCTCCGATCACCTTCGGGATATCCAGTTTTACAAATAATATAACTGCTATCACTGCAAAGACAACTGCAAGAGCTATACCGCCGAATAACATTACATTACATATCGTTTCATTCATTGTTATCACTCCTCACTCCCTGTCACTGCAGTATTTCCATTTATAATATCAGAAATTGCAGAGTTTACGATCAACGAGTTCCATTCATTATTACCACGGGAGGCAAGAATATTGATCTTACTGCCCGCATCGTATACCGCTTTGATCTTCTGGATGCCATCCTGCTTCCAGCGTTTCGGATTGGATCCGTATTCTCCGGAATACCGGTCATACAGATATGTCAGATGACTGACATAAATATCGGCTGCATTATCAACCGTTCCCATACTGCTCTCTGCGGAACTGTATACCTTTTCAGCCTGATCATAATAATCCTTATTGTCGCTGATCTTTTCAAGCGCTATGTAAGTTTCCGCTTCTTCCTTCATATATTTTACATACGATTTCTTTGTTGTATCCGGAAGATTTGGATCCGTGATATCGATACTTGCCAGATAACGGTTAAGTGAGTCGATTGCACTCAGATAATAGGTTTCCTTCTCTGCATCTACATTTGTATTCTTTGCCTGATAGGAATATACGGAGTACAGGATTCTCGCATACTGTGCCGTGTAATATTTTACATTACGATCCTCCGGAAGTGCATTGGAAAGCGCTGTACTGTTTTCATCCAGCTTTTCGTTTGCCTCCGTCAGCAATGCAATCGTTCTCTGCGGCATATCTGCCGTATCACTTCCCAGATTATCAACATAGATAGAAGCGATATTCAGATAATTTACATATTTGCTTGGATTTGTATCTTCCAGTTCCTCACTGTTATAGGTTTCAAAATTAACCAGATTCTCTTTACTGTTTGCAAAATTGGAATTCTTCTTGATCTTATTCTCGCAAATTGCCGAATAGTATGCAGCCTGTGCTGTCTCATCCGGGAAGTTTGCCGAATCATTTACCTGATTAAAATACTGCATTGCAGCTTTGTAATCCTGGATTTCGTTGTAATAAATGATCGCAACCTCATAGACAACATCTGCATTTACCTTGTCAATATACTTGGTGACGTAACGTACACCTAATTTTGCTCCACTGTCCACGTTCTCGGACACAGTGTCAGTGTTCTGATCCATATCATAATAATATGCATACGTATCAAGAAGTCCCAGATAGGCATCTGAGGATGATTCATCCAGAGCAATTGCTTCTTTATAGATCTTGATTGCTCCATTTATATCATTATCCTGCAGCGCATCTTCTGCCTCCAGTATCTTGTTGCTGTAGTTCTTCTCCTTGATCTCATTCTTCTTTACCCCGCCAAAAATGGCACAGCCAACAGACAGAAGGGATAATCCTGCCATCACGCCAAATGTGACCAGCTTTTTCTTTGCCTTTGCTCTGTACTCATTGTCCAACTCATTGTAATGATCCAACGCATACAGAAGTTCTGAACAGGACTGATATCTGTCATTTGGATTTGACTGGCAGCACTTGATAATGATCTGCTCCAGACCAGATGAAAGCATTGGATTCCACTGACGGATCGGTTTAATCTCATATGGTGGCTCACATGGATTCTTTCCGGTTACCAGATGATACAGCGTCGCTCCCAGATTATAAATATCCGTTCTGGCATCAGTATTATAGATACCACGTCCCTGCGCATCACCGAACTGCTCCGGTGCTGCATATCCTCTGGTACCCAGTGCTGTCGTATCTGCGTTATTTTCAATTATGTACTCTTTTGCTGTTCCAAAATCGATCAGCTTTACTGAACCATCCGGCTTTAACATAACATTGGATGGTTTCATATCTCTGTATATGATCGGTGGATTCATGGAGTGCAGATAATCAAGTGCACTGGCAAGCGCACGACCCCATTCAATTACATCAGACTGCTTCTGTGCACCCTCTGCCTTCAGAACTTCATTTAACGGCTTACCTTCTACGAAATCCATGATTACATAAATCGTTCCATTCTCATTTATGATATCAACGATTCGAGGCAATACCGGATGGTCCACATTTTTCAGGATATTTGCTTCGCGCTCCAAGCCTTTTAAAAGTGTTTCTACACTCTTGGAACCATCATTCTTTATCTCTTTTACAGCCCACTGTTTATTCAGACGGTTATCCATCGCCAGATAAACAATTGACATTCCACCCTGACCAACTTTTTTCAGTATTTCATATTTTCCATCTAATACTGTTCCTAATTCTGTCATCTTATCTCCCCACTACTCAGCCTTGACCAGCAATACTGTTATATTGTCTGTTTCCTTCCTGTACTTTACAAGATCTGTTAAAAAAATACAGCCCTCTTTCATCTTATCTTCATCTGGTGCTGCCAGCGGACTGAGTTTCGCCATAATCTCATCTCCGCTTATCTTATGTCTGAATCCATCTGAACATAACAAATACGATGCATTTTGTGTAATATAACCTCTGATGAAATCAGGTTCCACTACCGGTGATGCGCCTACACACTGTAACAGTATGCTTCGTCTGCTATCTGTTTCTGCCTGCTCCTGGGTCAGTCTTCCTGCTGCAATCTCCCTTGCAACCAATGTCTGATCCTGTGTAAGCTGCTCCATTTTATCTGTCAACTCATATACCCGGCTGTCGCCCACATGTATAATATAATATCTGTCCTCATACATAAGAATGGCTGACAACGTGGTTCCGATCATAATTCCCCGGCTTTCACCATATGCTTTCAGCTTTTCATTCTCTGTTACAGCTATGCGATCCCACTGCTCCTTCAAGATCGCTGTATTAAATGTTCCTGTTCTGACCAGTTTTACAAAATCATGTTCAAACCAGCCACAATATGCATTTATGACCTCTTTGCTTGCAAGCTCTCCTTTTGCCAGTCCGCCCATGCCATCACAGATAATCGCAAAGGCTGCCTGTCCATTCGGAGTCTCTGCAATCTTGATCGCAAGAGAGTCCTGATTATTTTTCTTTTTTATACCCACATCTGTGTGATATGCCGCTCTATATTTCATACGCTTCTCCTGATTATTATCCCCATATCCTTATCTGACAAAATAAATGAAACCTTCATCACCCAGAGAAACCTTTGCATTATTTGTCAAAAATACATTTTTCTGTCCAGCTATGTTCTGTCCATTCACAAATGTACCATTTGTAGAAGCATTATCTCTGATATAGCTGACACCATTCTTTCTCTCAATGATGCAGTGGATCCGGCTGACATCTGAATTGTCTGTTACTGTATAATCTGCTTTGGTTGCAGATCTTCCGATTGAAAATTCCGGTTTATTTATATATATTTTTTCATTTGTTGCTATTCTTAACAGATACGGCACTGGCACCTGAGGCTTCTTCTCCTCAACCGGCGGTACCGGTGCTGCCTCCGGCTTCTTCTCCGGCATCGGTGGTACCGGTGCTGCTTCCGGTTTCTTCTCCGGCATTGGCGGTACCGGTGCTGCTTCCGGTTTCTTCTCCGGCATCGGTGGTACCGGTGCTGCCTCCGGTTTCTTTTCCGGCATTGATGATGCCGGACGATTTGGGATTGGCGGCACAATTGGTTTGCCATCCGGTCCCATCTGCATTGGCATTGGTCGTCCCGGCATTGGCCGACCGTTCATTGGCTTGCCATCCGGTCCCATCTGCATTGGCATTGGCCGTCCCGGCATCGGCTGTCCATTCATTGGCTTGCCATCCGGTCCCATCTGCATTGGCATTGGCCGTCCCGGCATTGGCCGACCGTTCATTGGCTTGCCATCCGGTCCCATCTGCATTGGCATTGGCCGTCCCGGCATTGGCCGACCGTTCATTGGCTTGCCATCCGGTCCCATCTGCATTGGCATTGGCCGTCCCGGCATTGGCCGACCGTTCATTGGCTTGCCATCCGGTCCCATCTGCATTGGCATTGGCCGTCCCGGCATTGGCCGACCGTTCATTGGCTTGCCATCCGGTCCCATCTGCATTGGCATTGGCCGTCCCGGCATCGGCTGTCCATTCATTGGCTTGCCATCCGGTCCCATCTGCATTGGCATTGGCCGTCCCGGCATTGGCTGTCCGTTCATTGGCTTGCCATCCGGTCCCATCTGCATTGGCATTGGCCGTCCCGGCATTGGCTGTCCGTTCGGCATCGGTGGTACCTGACGGTTTGGCATTGGTGGCACTGATCCTCTGGCAGAAGCACCAGGCTGTACCATCTTTGCATTATTCTGCATAACACCAATACGGCTTACCTTGTCGTTTGCAGTTTTTTCTTCTTTTTTCTCTGTTTTTTTCTTTTCTTCCTCTATGTGGATTCCCATATCAATCAGAAGCTGATTGACAAATTCTTTCATATCACCAACTGAGAATGTTCCAAGTTTATTCGTAAATGTGATCAGTCTTGCTACATAATTATCCCGATCCATCTCAAAATAATGTGCATTACAGATAACATCTTTTACAAAATTGCGAACCTCATTCAGATCCGTGATCTCCTTATCGACACCTGCAACAATAAAATAAACATTCAGGCTCTCAGGAGCAACAAACACATACTGGATATCCTTGGCAACATAGCTTAATGAGATCATATTCATTCCAAATGCTTCCAGACCGCTTAAAAGGTTATACAGTAATGTCAGCATCTGCTTCTTGTTGATCTCTTTCTTGAGGAACTCGGTCAACTGTACCTTGTTGCCAATCTCATAAATAAATTCTCTCTGATTATCTTTCTCTTCCAGTCTGTACGGTATAATCTGTGGAAATTTTCCACTCACACCCTTATCTACCTTTTCATCAATAATATCAGTCTGATCCAGCACATATCTGCAGTTATATGTATCTCCCGTTTTTGTAAGTAATACTTTGTTCTTCTTCATGTCCCTCTCTCCATTCATGATCCGGAAATTCCAATACTGTCCGGATAATTATTTTCCATGTATACACCAAAAGCAGGTATTCCTACCTGCTCGTGTTCACCCGATCCGGGTGATAATATATATTAGCTTAATTTGAAAATGAAATCTTCTCCGCCGATTGTGATCGTCGCATCATTCTTAAGCTTAACTTCCTGACCTTCTTCCAGCTTCACGCCATCTACCAGTGTAGCATTTGTCGCTTTGTTATCCTTCAGGTAACAACCGTCATCTCTCTGATAAATGATCGCATGTACTCTGCTGATCGCACCGTTTCCGTCAATTGTGAAATCAACACCACGGTTTGCCTTACCAAGCTTAAATACTGCCTTATTTACCATAACACGTTCCTTTGTGTTTACACGGATAATATATGGCATTGCCTTCGGCACACCCGGTGCAGGTTTCTTCTCTTCCTCCGGTGTCTGATCCTGTACAACACTCATGCCACCTGTAAGTTCAACCGTTGTTCCGGTCGCTCCTGTTTCAGGCTCTTCCTTTTCTTCAACAGGAACCGGTGTTGTAAGGGTTTCAGGCTCTACTGCATCCGCCTCATCTACGTCACCCGCTCCCCGGATCTGCTCCGTTGGATTATCAATAACCTCATCATCCTCCATCTCAACAGAAGCCTTCTGAATGATCTTTGCACGGTTGATTCTTATGTTCTTCATAACCGGTGGTTTCTCGATCAGATTATCCAGATCCTGAGTATCGATCAATACCGGTTTTTCTTCCATCTTACTTTCAGCAGAAATTTCTGTCACACCCTCAGCAGTATGTGCAATCTCCTTGATATTAAATGCATGTGGCTTTTCTTCACCGATGTCCGCCAGATCAGCACCTGTCAGCATCTCTGTCATACCTTCTGACTCTTCTGTCTCCTCCGGTGTCTCTATTGGAATCTCTGTCGCAAGCTTAATATCTTCCGCCTCTGCTTCTTCTGTTTCCGGTTCTGCCTCATCATGAGCCGTTTCTTCTAACTCTGCATCTTCATCCAGTGTAAGCTCTTCCAGATTACTCTCATCGAACAGATCCATATTTACAGAATTCAGTGCGCTGTCAACATCTGCATTCAAATCCAGATCTTTGAAGATCGTATTCTCTTCTGTCGGTTCTTCCTCGTACATCTCAAGGCCATCATCGTCATCATCGTCAAATGATATATCCTTAAATTCCGGAAGATCATCCAGAGAGGTATCACCCTGTGGAATATCCACACCCTGAGAAACCTCCACGCCGGAATCTCCAACATCCATAAATTCTTCTTCTACCTGTAATCCGGCAGCCTCCATCAGCTCTGTGATCTGACTTACAAAACCACGGATCGTGAACTTCTCTACATTCAGCATATTTATAAGCTTAGCAACATAATTACAATCTTCATCGTCCGCATATGTTGCATTCAGAATCAGGCCTTTTACAAAAGCCTTAAATTCCGCATTTGCTGCCACATCCGATCCTACCGGAATACAGATCATCTTTACATCAAACGTTACAGGATTTACATATGTAAAATCCTTATTCAGAATAACATATGAAACAGGGATTCCCAGATCACGCATATTCATAATTCCTGATGCAACCCCTCTGATTATACCCAGCATCATCTCTGCATGTACCGTGCCTGAAAGGAGTGCTCCAACTGTTGTTCTGTCCGTTATATTGTATGTAAGATAATCATTCTCATCATCTTCTTCATAAATGATATCAATGAGTTCTGCAATTTTATTATCATCAAGGTAATCAAGCAACTCTTCATCCAGATCTGTCTCATCATCCAAAACATAAGACAAATACTTTTCAGAGCCTATATTTCTTACTTTGAAATTCACTTTTCTCATCAAACAATCCTCCTATCACACGTTCTGCTGTGCATATAAGGTAACAAATTATCCCATTGTTCATGCATACTCTATAAGTATATATAATTTCACCATATATCGCAAGTCTTTTTAAAAAGAAATCGGCAATCTGCCCAATACATTACTGCGTATTAATATGTTCATCATATGTGGATGAGAAGATATGGCTTCCATCTCCGGCATCACTGGTATGATAATACAGATAATCGTTCTCATCCGGATATAATACAGCCTCTATCGATGCCTGACCCGGATTGCAGATCGGTCCTACCGGAAGTCCGGTATTTTTATAAGTGTTGTATGGTGATTCGATCTCCAGATCATCATAAGTAACCTCTGACTTATCATACATTCCGTCTGTCAGAGGGTACAGAACCGTCGGACACATCTGAAGCATCATATCGATCTTTAAACGATTATAGATAACACCTGCAATGATTGGTCTCTCACTGTCAATCTTTGCTTCACGTTCCACGATTGATGCCATGATCAGGATCTGATAATCTGTATATCCAAGATCTGCTGCCTTGGCACTGTATTCTGAGGTATAAACACTCCGGAATTTTTCCAGCATCGTATCAATCAGACTTGCCGCAGTCGTATCTTCATAAATATCATAGGTTGCCGGAAACAGATATCCCTGAAGGTCGTACTTCGCACCATCTGTATTCATGTCTCCGGTACTGAACGGGATCTGATGATTTCCGTTCTTTACTTCATTCAGGAATTCCTCCGAGCTGCAAATATCCTGCTCCTCACATTTTGCTGCGATCTGTTCGATACTGTATCCTTCCGGTATCGTCAGTGTATCAACAACTTCCTTGACAGGTTCTACATAACAAAGTTCTTCTATCATCTCGAGTGTACTCATTCCGGTGTTCAGTGTAAATGTACCGGGCTGGATCCGTCCTCTGTATTCTGATTCTTTCACTCGTAATACAAATGCATATTCATACTTGATCAGTCCAGCGTCATGCAGGATCGCTGCCACCTTCTTTGACGATGCTCCTTCCGGAATCTCGATCGTTACATCTGTTCCCGATGTGCTCTCCGTCCCCTTGTACTCATCCATAAATCCATCATAGACATTTTTAATCTTTAATCCGCCTATCACAACAAGGGCAATAACGACGACCAATACAATAATTACCTTAATACCTTTTCCGTTCTTCACTCTGCGTTTCTCCTTTTTCTGTTTGTAACTTTTTATTCCCCAATAAAAAATATACCCCAACCCAAAACAATGCATCCAACATTGACTTTGTAAAGCCTGTAATGATATGATAGCCTCATCATAAATGAAAGGATGCGATTTATTTTGGCAAATCCAATAGTAACAATTACAATGGAAAACGGTGATGTTATAAAGGCTGAGCTGTACCCGGACATTGCTCCTAATACAGTTAATAACTTTATCTCACTCGTAAAAAAAGGCTTTTACAATGGTTTGAACTTTCACCGTATCATCAATGGTTTCATGATTCAGGGCGGATGCCCGGAAGGAACCGGAATGGGCGGACCAAACTATAGCATTAAAGGTGAATTCTCACAGAATGGCTTCAAGAACGACCTGAAGCACACTGAAGGTGTTCTCTCGATGGCTCGTTCCATGCGACCGGATTCTGCAGGTTCCCAGTTTTTTATCATGCACAAGGCCGCTCCTCATTTAGACGGTGCATACGCTGCATTTGGCAAAGTAATCGAAGGAATGGATGTTGTAAATAAGATTGCAACAACCCGAACAACTTACGGTGATCGTCCTGTAAAAGAACAGAAAATGGCTTCCGTAACTGTTGACACATTTGGTATTGATTACCCGGAACCTGAAAAAGCCTGACTAAAATTCAGTATAAACTAAAACAGCCATTTTGGGAACAAATATTTCTCCAAAATGGCTGTTTTTTTTGCTTTTTTCTGTAACCCGGCACAACGATTCTCAACCGTCTCAGGTGAACTTATTTTTCGTTCAGATCCACATTCCAGAAGCCGTCTAATGTAGCAAAATAATCATCCGGTGTCTCTGCCCTGCGGATCAGTTTGGTACTGCCGTCTTCACAGAGGAGAACCTCTGCGGATTTCAGTTTGCCGTTATAGTTATATCCCATTGCAAAGCCATGTGCACCTGTATCATGAATTACCAGAACATCTCCCATATCGATCTTTGGAAGCATACGATCAATCGCAAATTTATCATTATTCTCACACAGTGAACCTGTTACATCGTATTTGTGGTCGCATGGTTCATTCTCTTTACCAAGAACTGTAATATGATGATATGCACCATACATGGCAGGCCGCATCAGATTAACTGCACATGCATCTACACCGATATATTCCTTGTGTGTATGTTTCTCATGAATCGCTGTTGTGATCAAATGGCCATAAGGAGCCAACATGAATCGTCCAAGCTCTGTGTAAAGGGCTACGTCACCCATTCCTGCAGGAACCAGGATCTCCTCGTATACCTTTCTTACGCCTTCGCCGATCGCAAGGATATCATTCGGCTCTTTATCCGGTGTATACGGAACACCTACGCCGCCTGACAGATTGATAAAGTCAAGCTTTACGCCTGTCTTTTCCTTAATCTCAACCGCTACCTCAAATAAGGTTCTTGCAAGAACCGGATAGTAGTCATTCGTCACTGTATTGCTTGCAAGAAATGCATGCATTCCAAATCTCTTTACACCTTTGCCCTTCAGGATACGATACGCCTCAATGATCTGATCCTTGGTCATGCCATACTTGGCATCTCCGGGGTTGTCCATGATCGTTGTGGAAATAGAGAATGTTCCACCCGGATTATATCTGCAGCAGATCTTCTCAGGAATTCCTGCTGTCTTTTCAAGGAAGTCAATATGTGTGAAATCATCCAGATTGATCGTTGCACCAAGCTTCTTAGCAAGAACAAATTCTTCTGCCGGCGTATCATTGGATGAAAACATGATCTCGTCTCCGGTAAATCCCAGTTTATCTGACATCATAAGCTCTGTCAGTGATGAGCAGTCCGTACCGCATCCCTCTTCCTTTAAGATACGAAGAATAGTAGGATTTGGGGTCGCCTTTACCGCAAAGAACTCCTTAAATCCCTTATTCCATGAAAATGCCTGATATAACTTTCTTGCATTTTCTCTGATTCCTTTTTCGTCATAAAGATGAAATGGTGTTGGGTATTTCTTAATCATCTCATCAACCTGTGCTTTTGTTACAAATGGTGTCTTCATGATCATCTTACCTTCCTGTTGTATTTTGTAATTCCGACTATATATTTAAGCACACACATCTGGATTTGTAAAGAATACATATCAGATTCTGCATTCTTTATCTGTATAATACCACAATCTGTGATCTCTTTATGCATTATTCTCGGCTGCAACAAGGTTATCGCTCTTATGCTTCTTACGAAGCAGCGGCTTCTCGATCTTACCGGTTGCATTTCTCGGTACATCCTCAAAAATAATTCTTCTCGGTCTCTTGTATCTTGGAAGCTCCTTGCAGAATTCATTGATCTCATCTTCGGTACATTCCACACCGTCCTTTGTCTCGATGATCGCTGCCGTGATCTCACCAAGTCGTGGATCTGCAAGTCCTATAACTGCTACGTCTTTGACCTTTGGATATTTACTCAGGAAATTCTCGATCTGTACCGGATAAATATTCTCACCACCGCTGATGATAACATCCTTCTTACGGTCAACCAGATAGATGAAGCCATCTGCATCCTGCTCTGCCATATCTCCGGTATACAGCCATCCATCCTTTAATGTTTCAGCCGTTGCTTCCGGATTCTTATAATAACAGGTCATAACGCCAGGTCCCTTTAATAGCAGTTCTCCAACATCTCCCTGCTTCACATCTTTACCATCTTCATCTACGATACGCACCTGCCAACCATATCCCGGCACGCCGATTGCACCAACTTTATCGATATTCTCTACGCCCAGATGTACCGCACCCGGTCCGATAGACTCTGACAGACCATAGTTTGTATCATACTGGTGATGTGGAAAATATTCTTTCCAACGTTTGATCAGGCTCTGTGGAACCGGCTGTGCTCCGATATGCATCAGTCTCCATTGATCCAGCTTATAATCTGATAATTTTACTTCACCTGATTCTAATGCCAGCAGCAGATCCTGTGCCCATGGTACTAACAGCCATACAATGGTACACTGTTCATCGGATACAGTTTGAAGAATCGTCTTTGCATTAACACCCTTTAACAGAACTGCTTTTCCGCCTGTGATCAGGCTTCCGAACCAATGCATCTTTGCACCTGTATGATATAAAGGCGGAATACATAAGAATACATCATCCTTTGTCTGTCCATGGTGCTTCTGCTCAACTGTAGCTGCATGCATCAAGCTCTCATGGTTATGTAAGATTGCCTTTGGAAAACCTGTTGTTCCTGATGAGAAATAGATCGCTGCATCGTCACTGTCTTTAATATCTCTCTTTTCAAATGTACTGGAACAGTTTGCTGTCAGCTTGTCGTAGTCCTCTGCAAATGTTGGGCAGTTGCCACCGGCATATAACAGAATACGCTTCTCTGCGATCTCATCTACAACTGTCTCAACTCGCCCGATAAATTCAGGTCCAAATACAAGTACATCCACATCCGCAAGCTCTACGCAGTATTTGATCTCCTCTGCATCATAACGGAAATTAAGCGGCACTGCCAAAGCTCCTGTCTTTAATGCTCCAAAATAGATTGGAAGCCATTCCAGACAGTTCATCATCAGGATACCGATCTTATCTCCTTTCTGGATTCCCCTGGAAACCAGAAGATTTGCAAAACGATTGGCTTTCTCGTTAAATACATTCCATGTGATCTCCCGTCTATACTGACAGGTTGGATTCGCCTCGATCAGCTCATATTCTCTCCATGTCACTCTTCTCGTCTCTGTGACATCCGGATTAATCTCAACCAGCGCTACATCATCCCCAAATTCTCTGGCATTTCTTTCCAGATAATCTATAATTGGCATACCTATATTCCTCCGTATATTACAACTTTTTCGCTCAAACGCTTTAACGCGTTAAACATCCATACCCTTTAGTATACTCAATCTCATCCGAATACACAAGCAGTTTTTTCTATAAATAATATCAGCTCAGGATTTATCTCTTTATATCTCCGGGTTCATTGCTGCTTTCAAGAAATCAATATACCGGTTCATGAGATTATTTCCACAGAATAATGTAATAGCCAGACCTACGCTTAAGAAAGGGCCAAATGCAAAATGATCGTTTTTACCATGGCTTCTGCGAACCAGACAGATCACGCCATAGATTCCGCCAAGGATCAGTCCGATAAAGAAACCAACTACTGTTGCCTTCCAGCCAAGCAAGAAGCCGGCAGCAAACATCAGCTTGATATCTCCGCCGCCAAAGCCTTCCGGAATAATAAGAACGATCAGATATAACGGAAGACTGATACAGATCATACCGATCAGTCTGGATACGATCGTAACCCCATCCATTGCAAGGAACTCAGATCCCGGAGCTGCATCGGACACGAACTGAAGGATCAGAGATACCACACCCATCACGAAAATAATGACATTCAGTATAAACGGGATCTCCATGGTATCCATATCTATAAAGGTCACTACCGTAAGAACCGCCAGAAACAGGAAATAAATAATCCCCTGTAACCCCATTCCGAAAAATCCGGTAAATAAAACTGCTGCCAGACCACCAAATATAATGATCCCTGCATTTCTGAACTTTCCCGGTTCATGCAGCCGCTCTAACTGCTGTTTCTCCGGTATCCGGTAGATCACCTTTGTCAGCAGATAGAAGATCACCATACCTGCAATAAAAAATCCAAGGCAGGCTGCCACCCTGCCAACTGTTCCTGATATCTCCAACCACGTCATATGCTTATACCCCTTTCACCTTTCATCTGTTTATAATCGCCTGCAAAACACCATTTTCATCTCACATGAATCATTCCGGCATGAACTTTACAACTATTTATTTCTATCGCATAACCACATTATATACTTCACGCTTTGGAACGCCACGGTCTGCTGCCGCCTGTTTGATCGCATCCTTCTTCGTCATGCCCTGTTTCTCATACATGGCAACATGTTCTTCTATCGTCATCGAAAGAAATTCCTGCTGCTTTTCTGCTTTTGCTGCAGCCACATCCATGCCCTCGATCACCATCACATATTCACCTCTCGGCTCATGCTCTGCATAATAGGCGATCGCTTCCGACAACAGAAACTGTTCGATTGTTTCATGCCGTTTCGTAAGTTCCCGGCAAAGTGTGATCCTGCGGTCGCCAAGTGTATCAAATAATTCCGCAAGTGTCTTCTGCAGCCGGTGTGGTGCTTCATAGATCACCATCGTTCTGGTCTCATCCTTTAATCCTGCAAGAACCTCTGCCTTTTCTTTCTTGTCCTGTGGCAGAAATGCTTCAAATGTAAACCGTCTGGTCGGCAATCCCGATGAGATCAGCGCCGTGATACAGGCGCATGCCCCTGGTACAGCTGTTACGGTTACTCCTGCTGCAAGTGCCTGCCGTACCAGCTCCTCGCCCGGATCCGAGATACCCGGCGTTCCTGCATCGGTTATAACGGCAATATTTGTTCCTGCAAGAAGCTTGTCCACCAGAACCTTCGCCTTATCATATTTATTAAATTCATGGTAACTGGTCATTGGCGTTTTAATCTCAAAATGGTTTAACAGCTTGATACTGTTTCTCGTATCCTCTGCTGCGATCAGATCCACTTCGGACAGTGTACGCACCGCCCGGAATGTCATATCCTCGAGATTCCCGATCGGTGTAGCGACCAGATATAATATACCCGCCATGTAGATTCTCCTGTTCTGTCTGTTTTATTTCTTTGCTTCTCCTTCATACGTGGCAAGAAGCTGTTCCGTGTAAACGCCCGGTTCTTTATAGACGATCAGCGGCGGCTCGATCTTGATTCTGGAATTACCGCCCTTTACGCCCTCTACGATCACCATATTCGGTTCTTTATCAATATATGGATGAATGAGCTGCATCCGCTTCGGTTCCAATCCATTTGCAAGCAGCCCTTCAAAGATCTCCGCCAGCCGGAATGGTTTGTGTATCATATAGAAACTGCCGCCCGGCTTCAGCAGATATGCTGCTGCTTCGATCACATCCGAAAGCGTCACGCAGATTTCATGTCTGGCAATATTCTTCGGTTCATCCGGATTCGTCAGTCCATGATTTCCGCTGATATATGGAGGATTCGATGTCACAATATCAAAAAAGGCCTTCCTGTAATTACAGGAGACCTCTCTGATATCTCCATGATCGATTCGAACCTTCTGTTCCAGATCATTTAATCGGACACTTCTTCCAGCCATCTCTGCACAGGCATCCTGAATCTCCAGACCGATAAATTGGCAGGTGCCGTCAGACGGCTCTTTTGCCGCCAGCAGGATCGGTATCACACCGGTTCCTGTTCCCAGATCCATGTACATGCCATCCCGTCTGTGCTTTACAAAATTTGCAAGCAGCACCGCATCCATACCAAAGCAGAACATATTCGGATTCTGTATGATATGATGTCCCTTGCATTGCAGATCATCGATTCGTTCATCAGGGAGAAGATCAATCATCAAACTTGGATTTCCCTCCCTTATCTTCCAGTGCTTCCAATGCCTTATATTCTTCGTCGCTGATACGCTCTGTACTTCTGCGTTTCTTCGGCTTGAATTTTAATTCACTGACCGGATATTCCATAACCTCTTTATTGTCATCCTTATCCGTAACAACAATCCTTACCTTCTGGCGAAGAACGCTTACAGATAAGACTTCACCTTTGTTTCCATCTGTTGTACGGACAAAATCGCCAACATTTGGAAGTTTTTCATTCAAATATTCATATGTGTCCTGTTCATGCTTCAGGCAGCACATCAGTCTGCCGCACACACCGGATATCTTTGTCGGATTCAGAGACAGATTCTGTTCCTTTGCCATCTTGATCGATACCGGAACAAATTCCGAAAGATGCTTATGGCAACACAGCTCCCTGCCGCAGATACCAATACCGCCGACCATCTTGGTCTCATCACGGACACCGATCTGCCGGAGCTCGATCCTGGTCTTGAATACAGATGCCAGATCCTTTACCAGCTCACGGAAATCAATTCTTCCATCTGCTGTAAAATAAAACAGCACCTTGTTATTATCAAATGTATACTCCGCCTCGATCAGCTTCATATCAAGCTTATGCTTTGCGATCTTTTCTTTACAGATCACAAATGCTTTTTTGCTCTTTTCCTTGTTATCTTCATTTTTCTTCTTATCTTCATCTGTAGCTACTCTTATGATGGTCTTTAAAGTAGATACGATCTTGCCATCGTCTATATTTCTCTTTCCCAGAACCACTTTGCCGAATTCAACGCCACGGGCAGTCTCCACGATAACAAACTGTCCACATTCTACATCATGATCTCCCGGTGAGAAGAAATAAATCTTGCCGTTCGGTCTGAACCGGACTCCTATGATCTCTTTCATTATTTATTCTCCTTTATAGTCAGAAGCATAAGTTCCATAGCCACATCAAAATTAACATTTGCTTCCAGACGGATCTTCGCCTTATCCATCGCCTTTAAAACATTCTCGATACCCTCATAGGAAATGTGAGCTGACTGTTTGCGGATATCTGTATAATATTCCTTAAACATCAGTCGTCCGGCATTTCCTGTGATCTTTAACATCAGGATGTCACGATACCACATCATCATCAGATCAATATAATCACTGATCTTCAGCTTATGATGGTTCATATTCTTGATCGCAAATATAATATCATCGACTGTCATATCCGGGATCCTGCGGAGAATGCCTGTTACATCCTCTATGATCTCTTTATATTCTTCACTGGTCGCAAGCCGGATCGCCTTACCCAGATTTCCCTGCGCAAAGTCCATACAAAAATCTGCTTTTTCCTTTGGAAGCTTCAGCTCATTCATCAGGTAATCCAGTACATCCCGCTCTCTGACAGGCTTGATATTCAGTACGATACATCTGGAAATGATCGTCGGAAGGATCTTGTCAATATTGCTGGTCAGCAGGAAAATGATCGCATACTCCGGTGGCTCCTCGATTGTCTTGAGCAGAGCATTCTGTGCATTTGCATTTAAAAGCTGTGCATCGTCGATCACATAGATCTTGTACCGGCTGCTATACGGTTTGATCGTTATATCTTTATTTACCTGATCACGAATCTCCTCTACCGAGATCACATTTGGCTTGTCATGTGTGACCCATGTAACATCCGGCTGATTATCCGTATCCATCTGCTTGCATGATTTGCACTTGCAGCATGGTTCCGTTCCGCCTTCTTCACACTCCAGAGTCTTGATTATGGCACGCGTCAGAGTCTTCTTTCCGCTGCCTTCTTCTCCATTTATGATATAGCCCTGGGATACCTTTCCCATCTCTATACTTCTCTTAAAATGCTGGATTATATCCTCATGTCCGATAATTTCAGAAAATTCTATCATGCTATTCTCCTTGCTTATGCTATGGTCTTGCCAGCCATTTTTCTACATACGAAGTTATTATATCATGTATTGCCTCTTTTGGCAAAGCTGCATCGACTTTTACGATACGATCGGGATTCATTTCTGCAAGACTTCTATAACCCTCAACAACCTTCTTATGGAAGTCCAGACTTTCCTGTTCCATACGGTCAAGCTCTGCCTGATTTTTCTTTCTGGCAATACCGACTTCTGCATCCAGGTCCATTAAAAATGTCATATCCGGCAGGATGCCCTGCAAAGCAAATTCATTTACTTTATAAACGGTATCAATTCCAAGTCCCCGTCCGATTCCCTGATATACGGCTGATGAATCCACAAAACGGTCTGCGATAACTGCTTTGCCTGCAGATAATGCCGGCTTGATATTCTCCTTTACAAGCTGTGCTCTCGCTGCTGCATATAATAACAGCTCTGTCATATATCCCATCTCTGTAAAATCTTTATTCAAAATGACCTCACGGATTGCTTCACTGACAGCATTTCCGCCCGGATCTCTGGTGATAAGTACATCATATCCCTTTTTATTCAGATAATCCTTTAACAGTTCGATCTGTGTTGTCTTACCGGCTCCGTCCGGACCTTCCATCGTTATAAATATTCCCTGCATATATTCCATGCTCCTTTATGTGTTTAATCATATTTGTAAATGAATGATCGTCATCTAAACACCTGAACTTTTGATGTTTTCTTTACCGCACAGGTTCTGTAACCGGAATATAGATCCCATCCGTCTGATATTCGACTCCGATCATATTCAGACCGGTTTCCACCATCTGCGTAATATCCCGGATCACCTGCCCGTCGATCTTCTCGCCCGGTGTTATAACTGCAATTCCAGGTGGATATGCATATACATAATCTGCCGCTATGCTTCCTTCCGCCTCTGCCAGCTTCTCTCTGCTGCTATCCAGTCTCCACGCTGCTCCCGGCGTCATAACCTGCTCCGGCAGATGAAACCCTGTACTACATAAAACGGCATTCTCCATATCCGGTAGCACCGACATGGAATCTGCATGGTTCATCTGATCTGCATTTCTTCCTGCTTTATCCGCTGCTTCTGTCAGCTCCGAATCTATATGTTTCAATATCTCATAGAGATGCTCAAATGCCTTTTTCTTATCTGCAAATGAGGTCATCAGGATCACATGATGCGTTCCTGCCATCTCAACCACCTGCTGATATTCCGCCGCTAATACATGCGCAAGCCACGGTCCTGTAGCCGGAATGTCGTTCCGGCTGTCCGTTCCCGGTTCTGCCGGGTGCACACCTGATACAGTAAATACAAGCTTACCTTTATCATAAGCATAACATGTCTGCTTCGGTTGTAACAGTCTGATATGCCTCAGTTCCTTACATTTTTTTCGAAAATGCTTTAGTCGTTTTCTATATGCATCAAATACTTCCGGATGATTCCCCGCATATACGACTGCTTTCTCCATGCTCTGTGTGAACAGATAAGAGGGTGATGATGTCTGAAAAATATGCAAATACCGCTCCACCTTCGGAACCAGCTCCTTCCGGTTCACATGAAGAAGTGCTGTCTGTGTCAGTGAAGGAAGCGTCTTATGCGTACTCTGTATGACCAGATCTGCTCCTGCTGCGACCGCTGACAGATTTCGTTTCGGCATAAACGGGAGATGTGCTCCATGTGCCTCATCTACGATCAATGGAATATTATATGGCTCAAGCACATTTTTAATCCCACAGATATCTGATATCACGCCCTCGTACGTTGGGGATGTGATAACAACCACAGCCGGCAGCCTGTCCGTTTTTTTTAGTTCATTTAATGCCTGTTCCATCTGTTCCGGTGTGATATCTGCAAATATATCCGTTCCCGGCAACAACTCCGGTACGACATATTCCGGCTTCAGATTCAGAAGACTGACTGCATGGCAAACCGATTTGTGACAATTCCGTCCCATCAACACAGATGCCCCCTCCGGTGCACAGGCATACAGGGCTGTCAGGATGCCTCCGGTGGCTCCATTTACCATCATATAGGTTTTCTCCGTACCATAAAACCGCTGCATCTGCTCCAGACTGTCCTTCATGAACAGCTCCGGTTCATGAAGATCGTCCAGCCCTTCTGCTTCCGTAAAATCCCGGAGAAACATATTTTCCCAGAAATCATCTTTAAATACATCCTGCCTTTTATGTCCCGGCATATGCCATGGGTAATAATCCCCTTTCCTGTATCTGTCCAGATATTGATTAATATATTCTTTCAAGCTGATCTCTCCTGTTCTATAAGAAGAAAGACCGGAGAATCTTATCTGCAAAAAATCCCTGTTCTCTGCAAATAAAACCATCCAGTCTCCATCCTTCATCTTTAGCTGCCAATTATATTATGTATCATTTCCAGCTGACTGCGAAGTGCTTCTACATCGATCTGTCCCGGTGCAGAAGGGATTCCCGCAGTTGCGAATGAGATACAATTTCCGTACATTTCTCCGGTCGTTCTTGTGGATACGCCAAGCTCACCCATCGAAATAACGATCAATGGTGTCTGATTTCCAGATTCCTGAAGCTCCTTTGCAGCCTGCATCATATCAACAACCTGAGAGCCATCTTCCGGCATCATTGCAATCTTTGCAATATCTGTTCCGGTATTGATCATATCTTTAAACCGGTTTACGATCTGCTCCATCGGTAGCGTAGTCTTAAAATCATGATTCGATACGATAACCTTTACGCCATGTGCATGTGCTGTCTCGATCACTTCCGTCACGAATGGAATATCATAGAAATATTCTACATCGATCAGATCCGCATATCCGCTTTTGATCACATGCAGAAGCATTTCCCGGTACTGATCCGGTGTAATATCATGACTGCCGCCTTCACTTCTGGTACGAAATGTGAAAATGATCGGGAACTCAGATAACTTATCCTGAATCTTTTCCAGCGTCTTTGTTAATATATCCATATCCAGACAGTCCTCAAAGCAGTCTGCCCGGAATTCTACCAGATCTGTCTTAGATCTTTTGATCGTACGGATCTGCGCATCTACATCATAGTCTGTCGGTGCAACCATCGGTACGCAGATCTTAGTTGCGCCCTCACCGATCCTTACCCTTTTCACTTCTACTACATTCATATCATCTGTGCTCCCGGAATTCTTTTCTCCTGCTATTTCTGTATATCAATGACCTGATCATTTACAAGCTCATCTGCTATGGCTGTTATATCTGCCTTTACTTCTTCGCCTTCTCCGTCTGCCCATACATTGACATTTACAACCAGGTAATCCTTGTCGTTGACAGGATAGAAGTAATAATAATCACGGATATTTGTTCCGTAAACTTCTGAATTTATTACATAGCAGTCCAGTGTCTGGCCATTTGCACCTGTAACCTGCTCCATCTTCTTATCAACTACTTTGCCATCTTCTCCAAGATAATCAAAATATGCTTCAAAGTTCTCGCATTCTTTTTCTTTATCACAGTCCGGTGTCAGTGTGTAGTATACATTGTACTTATCATTGTAAATATCAACTTCAGAATCATCTGCATATCCACGGTCATAGCCGGACGGATCCTTGATCGCGATCGTATAGCTGTCGCCTGACATCTTGATGCCGGAATAGTCCTGATCATCAATATCAGCACTGTCTACGACCATCTCAGAATCATCCTCAATGTCTGAGATATCTCCAAGATCAATATCAGAAGATGTCAGATCTCCAAGACTGATATCATCCTTTATATCTGCTGATGAACCAAGTGCCTTTTTCCATGCAGATACGATCTTTTCCAGATTGTCTGTGTTCATATTATTCTGCATGTAATCATCTGTCATTTCTGTATAATCGATCACATTCTTGGAAGAATCCGGTGTCTTAATCTCAGTACCAAGATCACCTAATTTAATCTCCCCGCTCAAATCTGCATATACAGTAGAATCACCGTTTGTTACCTTCAGGGAATCTATAGCAACTGTATAAGACTTTCCTTTGTTGATATCCTTCAGGCTTCCTGTCAGATCATAAGCAAATACAGGCTGTTCTGCTGCTGAAACTGTCATATGGCTCTCAAATGCATTTGTTGATTTTACAAATGAACTGTTCTGTGTAAGGGTTGCGGTCGTTTCTCCATTTACAACAACTGTCTCTTCCAGCTTCTTTGTATATGAACCCTTGCCATTCTCACTCTTGTCACTGATCGTAACAGATGCAAGTTCTTCTTCATCCTTTGTAACAGAAAGTGCTGCATAGATATCATCAGCCGGACTGTCTGTACCCATAAAGTCAACTGCCAGTGAGGCCTCTGCATTAAGTACAGTAAACTTGTAATCCATACCCAGTTTAACAACTTCATTATGCTTTACATATACATTTAATACAAAATCTCTTGAGAACAGCATACCATAATAGGTTGGTACATAATTAAATATCTGTGCAAGATCTGATCTTGTTATGTCAGCAGACTCAAGCTGCTCATCTGTTATAAATTCAGATGCATATGCATTCAGATAATTACATAATGCGGTAACATATGCCTTTACATCTGCAGTTGGAAGTGTAACTGTATACTGTTTACAGGAAACAGAATCTCCATTGTGATTCTCTACTGTTGCATTTCCGACCTTATCAAAAGAAATTGCCTTCTTAAGATCCTCATTTGCAGGAGTCATATATTTCTCATACAGCTCCTTCACTTTATTCTGTGCATCTGTATCAAGATCAGATGTATCAAGTGCATCCATCATAGATGCCAGATCCATCTTAAACACATCATTGTATAATTCCGGCAATTCAAAATAAATCACCCGGTCAACACAATACACACTTGCGGATAATGCCTGATCTGCGATCGAAAGAGAACCATTCAGATTCATATTATATGAATTGTCACTCTGCTTCTCAAATGCACCATTCAGATCCAGATTAGATCCTGCGATACCATCCATCTGATAGATACTATTGACTGTCATATTGACATCAAAATCCATCTTGTCATCACTGAATTCTGAAATACCGGTTGCTTCCTCCACCGGAGATTTATCTACCGTATCAGTAATTGTTTTCTTGATCGAACTCTTGATCACTTCTTCCGGTGTTTTTCTTACAAGGAAGAATACAACAGCAACAATTGCAGCAACTAATACCACTGCGATAAGTGAGATCAATGCGATCTTGCCGCCTTTTTTCTTCTTTGGTGCAGGAACCTGATATGGAACCTGATCTCCATATGCATTCATTTCCGGCTGTACATAACCGCCATTGCCTGCGTCTGCATTATAGTCTGCATAGCCACCCATATTCGGATCCGCATTATAACCGCCATATGCATTTCCATTTGGATCTGCGTTGTAACCGCCATATGCATTCCCATTTGGATCTGCGTTGTAATTGGCATATTCCCCATTATTCGGAGCTGCCTGATAACCGTCTGGATTTTCTGGAAATCCCTGATTCATATTATTTTCGTCCATTTGTCTTTCCTTTCATAATAAATATGTTACAGAAATCAGCTTTCTGTTTATATTTGTCTTAAGCCCTGACAAATCTTACATTAGTAGATATCTCCGGATTTGTCAAAGCATTTGCCTGATTTTAATTTACTTTTAATACCTCTATATTCCTTTAATCCTCATCAGACAAGCCAAGCTGCCCGATCAGGCTCTTCGGAACATACGCCTCCACGAAAATGCCATCCTCCAGATATTCTTCTGTGATCATTTCGCCATATTTTCGGATAAGCCCCGGTTTTCCCGCTTCCTGATAGGAAAATGTATGGCGGATATAGGTTTTCTGATCCCGGAGAACTTCTTCGATCACCGACAACAGCTCCGGTATACCTGCTCCGGTTCTTGCCGACATATAAACCATACGATCCGCTCTCAGATCCTTGATCGATGACTGATCGGCATCCTCCGGCAGCTTATCGATCTTGTTAAATACCGTGATCACCGGCCGGCCTTTCTCGTCATCAATATTCAACTGTCTGAGCGTTGTATATACTGTAGCAACATGATCATCCCAGTTCGGATCCGATGCATCCACCACATGAAGGATCACATCACTGTATCTGGCTTCTTCCAGTGTTGACTTGAATGCCTCTACCAGATGATGCGGAAGTTTTCGGATGAATCCGACTGTATCCGTAAATAACACCTGCTGCCCCGCCGGAAGCTCCGCATTCCTTGTTGCAGGATCCAGTGTTGCAAATAGCTTATCTTCCTCCAACACTCCGGCATCCGTCAGCTTGTTCAACAGGGTGGATTTTCCTGCATTCGTATATCCTACGATGCTGATAACCGGGATTCCGGTCCGGCTTCTCTGCTTTCGCTGTTCCGTCCGTCGGTTTTCCACCTGCCGCAGATCCGCTTTCAGCTTGGATATACGGTCTCTGATCACTCTTCGGTCAATCTCCAGCTTTTTCTCACCAGGTCCTCTGGTTCCGATTCCGCCACCCAGACGTGACAGGGAATCCCTCATTCCGACCAGTCTGGTCGCACGGAACTTCAACTGTGCAAGCTCGACCTGCAGCTTGCCTTCATAACTGCCTGCATGTGCCGCAAATATATCAAGGATGACCATTGTACGATCCATAACCTTGATCTCCAATGCATCCTGCAGATTCATCAACTGTGCCGGCGACAGCTCATCGTCACACACCACTCCGGTCGCATCATACATTGCGATCATGCTCCGAAGCTCTTCTACCTTTCCTCTTCCAAGATACAGGTCACTGGCTGCCCGGTCCCTGCTCTGGATCAGACGTCCAACCGACTGTGCTCCTGCTGTCTTTAACAGCTCCTCCAGTTCGTCCAGCGACTTTTCTGTTTCAGAAACCTCCACACCATCCATCGCTGCAGCAAACAGGATAACCCGTTCCTCTGTTTCCGCCAGAACCTCGTAGCCGGGTTTCTGTTCATTTTCTGACTTAATCTCCAATTATGCTTCTCTCCTTTATATCAGGATATCTTCAACCATTGTTTATTCCAGTTCGATCCATATTGTATAACTTTCGGATCGGTTGCCTGCCGCATCTTCTGCGTAACAGGATATCTCATAGCTTCCCGGTATATCCTCCACCCTGGAAAGATCTATAACAAGCTCTGCATCCTCTGTTGTATCCTTCTCTGGTGTCCATCTGTATTGGATGATCTGTTTCTCATTGTCATAAGCAGTAATATTTCTGGCGATCAGGTCTGCCAGTTCTTCTTTATCTCCATGATATCCGGCCAGATATAACCGGTCTGGCAGCATCGTAATAACCGGAGCTTCTGTATCAACAACCCGGATAAATATATCCCGCTCTATTTTCTTTCCATTGTCATAGAAAGAATACGCTAACTTATATTCCCCCGGTATCTGATTATCCACCGTACCATCTACCATAAGCCGGTCTGTTACATTCTGTCTGTCCGATGAAAATGCCATGACACCTGTTCTGCTGTCAAACGGTTCACCAATCTTGATCGTATGATCCTCTGCGCCATAGATCGCTGCCGTTCCTTCATACGGGCTGCCATCTGCCGTATCTGTCGGATCCCATCCGGTTTCAGACACATCTGCAAATGTATATGGCTGCTGCGGTCTGCCAAGCGGTCCCGGATAGTCACTGTTAAACAGATAAACCTGTGTCCCCGGCAGACAGTTCTCATAGATCCACTTGACATCTGCCACACATAACCGGATACAGCCAAGGGATGCACCCTCACCAAGCTTGTTATATTCCCATGTTTCCAGCTTATCATGTTTATTTTCTGTATATGGCACAGAATGGAAATAAATTCCTCCATGAATCTGATATGCATATTGTCCATATACATTTCCCTGCAGAAACGCCCATTCCAGACGCTTCTCTGTCGTCGTAAACAATCCGACCGGTGTTGTATCATCCAGTGAGATCGAGCACCGCATTGCTCTTACCGGCACTGTATAATATCCCTCATCATCCAGACTGTATACCGTTACGATATTCAGTGTCCGGTTGATCCTGATCGCATAAGGCATCCCGTTATCATCCAACCGCAGACCATTATATTCCTGTTTCTGCGGAAGCTCTGCAACTTCAAGGATCTCTGCCTCTCTTGTCAGATGAAGTACCTCCTGCAAGGTCTCTGTTCCCTGCCCGGTTCCATCCTCCGGTGTTGCCTCTTTATATATGGATATCTTTCTTCTGCTTGTTTCTCCTGCTCTTGTAACAGCCATCACTCCGATACCCACCAGTACCAGAATATAGACTACAAAAAATAAAAAGCCTTTTTTCTTCATATGTGACCAGACCTTCCAGTTATTTTATTCTAGCATATAACTATTTTATCAAATCTAAATTTATCTTACATATCCGGTTACCCGGTTTTGCTGCGCATTTATTTTCCTGCATCAGAAATCATTTTCTTCCGCAAACCGTCATTTTCACTAAATTACCTCAATCATTTTCTCCATACCTTTTTGCCGTATAAGCTATTTACACTTTTACAAAAATGTATATAATTCTATAAAGCAGAAAGGAGGATGCAGCAATTTTAAATGCTGCCGTTTATATATATGAAAGATTTAACCGAAGGAAAACCAATAAAAGTAATCTGGCTCTACGCTCTTCCAATGATCCTGGGTCAGATCGCACAGCAGCTTTATAACTTCTGTGACTCCGCTATCGTCGGAAACTGTATCAATCCGGAAGCACTTGCCGCAGTTGGAGCGACCAGTGTTATTTCCAACACCCTGATCGGCTTCTTAAACAGTGCCACTCTGGGTCTGTCCATACCGATTGCCCGATATTTTGGTGCGCAGGATAAGAAAAATATGAGAAAATGCATCGGTGTTTCTGCCATTCTCACACTTGTCTCCGCCATTGTACTTACCATCGTAGGATTACTGTTTATCTATGACCTTTTGGTGCTTCTTGATACACCTGAGGAAATTATACATATGGCTGACAACTACGTCAAATATATTTTAGCCGGACTGATCTTCTCCGCTGTTTATAATTTTGGTGCAAATCTGCTGCGTGCTGTCGGTGACAGCAAAACACCGCTTATCTTCCTGAGCATATCCGTTGTATTAAATATCGGTCTGGATCTGCTGTTCATTCAGGTCTTCCAGTCAGGCGTTGCTGGTGCTGCCATCGCAACTGTCATCTCGCAGGCAGTCGCAGGAATTGCATGTTTTATCTATATATTTACAAAGTGTCGTTTTCTGATTCCGGAAAAAGACGAATTCCGTGTTGCCCGTGCAGATTTTAATGATCTGGTACAGTCCGCTCTGGCTATGGGCTTCATGAGCTGCATCGTTAATTTCGGTACTGTCACCTTACAAAGCTCGATCAATAAATTAGGAACAAATATCATTACTGCACATACGGCTGCCAGAAAGATCTTCGACATTCTGGATGTCGTTCTCTATATCATCGGAAATGCAGTTACAACATTTGTCAGCCAGAACCTGGGTGCAAAGCGGATCGACCGTGTAAAAACAGGTGTCCGTGCCGGCATCATTATCAATACGATCGCAACCACGATCATCATTCTGATCGGATTCCCTGCTTCCCCGCTTCTGATCCGGCTGATCGCAGGAACAAATGACCCGGCAGTCATCGATCCGGCAGTTATGTATATAAGGATCAGCGTCTGCTGCTTCTATGTCCTTGGTCCTTTATTTGTTCTCCGCTGTGCAATGCAGGGTATGGGAAGAAAGATCGTACCGGTTCTTTCCAGTACCATGGAAATGGTAGGAAAAATCCTTGCTGTTCTGTTCCTTGCTCCTGCACTTGGCTATCTCGGTGTTGCGATCACAGAACCGATCATCTGGGCAGCCTGCACGCTCATGCTTACGATCATGTACCTGTCCAATCCTCCGGAGAAAATGTTTGCTTCTATTTTAGGATCTTCTTCAGCATATGAACACGATTAAATGGGAATGAGAAATAATATCCGTCTGCAAAATCATCTGTCACCGCCATGAATTCTCTGGCGATCTGGACACCACAGGCTTCTCCTTCTTCCCGGCTCATATCTTCCCGGTATCGTTCTATGATCGTATCCGGTATCTCAATACCGGTCATTTCGTTTTTCATAAATACCGCATTTTTGCGGCTGACAAGGGGCATCAATCCAACCAGGATCGTTGCCCCGGTTTCTTTTTTCATCTGCCTTATAACATCTGCCTGCTCGGCTGAAAAGATCGGCTGTGTCATAAAGAAGGTCGCTCCCGCTGCCATTTTTCTTCTGATCCGTTCTGTTTCTGCCTTGGTATTCATCCGGTTGTGATTGATCGCCCCGCCATAGGTAACCGGATGGTCGGTAAATGTATCACTGTTCATCTCCTGAACAATCTTCATCATTCCAACCGAATCAAAGTTAAATACACTCTTTGTTGTCTGACGGAACAGTACCGGAACCGGATCCCCTGTCAGCAAAAGGAAGTTCGTGATGTGGTTCAGACTTGAACCAAGGATCGTAGAACGGATCGCAATCGCATTCTTATCCCGACAGCAGATATGCGGCATTACACATAATCCGGTCTCCAGCCTGATCTTCTCTGCCATCAATACGGAATCCGCTCTGGTTCTTCCGGATGGGGAATCCGGGAAAGTTACAACATCGACCTCTGCATTTTTTAATATATGCGCCGCATCTAATAGCTTTTCATCATTTGCATTCAATGGTGGCACCAGTTCAACTGCGATCAGTTTGTGGGCAGGCTCTTTCACCCGGCGTTCCATAAATCCATATGCCGGATGCTCAGAGACAGTAATCTTCTCTGCCTCTGTTTCTGTTTTCCTAACCGGATGATCGGCTGATATGCCTGCTGCGATCCTTCGGATATACTCCGGTGTTGTACCGCAGCAGCCGCCAAAGATACCGACATCAAGAGCTGCGATCTCTTCCATCTTCTCAGTAAAATATTCTGCATTATCTGTGAATGTCAGACGATTGTTCAGATACTTCGGGTATCCGGAATTTGGAAACACCGACAGAAATGTCGTATCGTCCGGTACGATCTTCCGGATCAGCTTCTCCATATGTCCGGGACCGACACCACAGTTTAAACCGGTACCATCAATATACGGGCAGGCATTTGCCTCTGCGATCAGACGTTTTGCAGACAGCCCTGTATTGCTGTAACCAAACTGATTCACGCTGAAATGTACCAGGATCGTACAGTCATGGTTTTCTTTCAGATATGTAACCGCCGGAAGGATCGTTTCGAGCTCCGGGAAGGTCTCAAATAACAGGATATCGATTCCCTGACTGAGCAATGTTTCTCCAATCGCAATATATTCCTGTGTCAGCCGGTCAGAATGCAGCATACCTTCGACAGGAATCGGTCCGATATCACCTGCAAGATAAATTTCCCGATCCACTTTGCCCGCTGCCATTTTTGCACACATAACCGCTGCACGGATATTCTCTTTCACTTTTTCCATATCAGCAGAAAGACTCTTTGTATTTGATGCAAATGTATTCGTCCGGACAAACTGTGCGCCGGCCTCTATATATTCTGTATGGATCCCGATAACACGCTCCGGCGCTTTTATATTAGCAAGCTCCGGAAGATTGGAAAGTCCTGCACCATTTTCTGCCCTGCTCCCATCCCCATATAACGATATATAATAAGTACCAAACGCTCCATCTGCAATGATACGTTTTGTCTGTATGTATTCCTTTAATTTCATAAAAATCTGCTTATCTCCTTGTTCGTTTCAAAATCCGACTTGCACAACATTATAAATCAAAAAATGATCTGCATGCAAGTCTGTCATTTCTGACTATCCTGCCTACAGATCATTTCATTTAATCAGAACATTATGATACCTTTATCATCTGCTCTTTTTCAGCAACGTACTTCATCATCCGAAGCACATAGGATGGCATCTTTCTTTTTCCTGCCTCCCAATCCTGCACGGTACGATATGGAATTCCATAATAGTCACAGAACTTTTTACGGTTCATTCCCATACTGTCTCGAAGTTTCCGGACTTCATTTCCATATACTTCTCTCTCATCCATTCTTGTTTCCTCCTTAACCCATTTGTATTCGTCCCCAAAACCAATACAGCATCAGTTTACAAAAATACCGGTCAATTTGCAATAGTCCCTGCAAAAATGTCCCGTTTTCTGTCTTATTTTACCGTTTTTTAGTCGTTTCAGGAATATATTGAACCCATACTCCCTTATCAGAGTCAGATCAACTGTCTGTTTTTTGCTTCCAGTACTGCACCAGCTTTATCTTTTACACCTAACTTTTTATACGCCTGTGCCATATGATATTTTACATTTGCTTCCGTCATATCGAGCTGCTCTGCAACCTGTATTCTGGAATATCCTTCTGCCAGAAGTTTAATGATACGGATACCGGTTTCATTTAACCGGACCTCAGCCTTTCCTGCTTTGAGATACCCCGGATACGACTTTGCAACATTCTCCGTTTCCTTCATTACCTGTCTGTAATACTGGCGGTGTGTTTTCACCAGTTCTGCATCCTCCTCTGCCTTACCCTCGTCATCCGGAAATGCCTGTAGCAATGGATATATAGCCGCTCCTTCTCTGGATATCACCCTTACAAAATGGTACTCTTCCGCTTCTGCAAGACCTTTCTGAAGAACCACTTTCCAGTCATCATTTCCCATCCGGTACAAAGTAACCGCCATCAACAGATTACATTCTATCCGGATATAAGTACGCTTCATGACATCTGCATAATATTGCAGCTTTACTAGCAGATTATATGCCTGATCATATTTTCCACGCTGGATATATACCCGCACCTTCGTTATATATAAGAAACGCTCATAGATCGAAAATTCCACATTTTCATCTGCCGTCTGTTCCATCCATCGGTTCACTTCTGACCACTCGCCCTTGTACAATGCACACCGGATCAGAAATGCCTGTATATTCGGAAGTAGCTTTTCTGCACCTTCCTTTTCTGCTTTTTCATAAAAGCTGCACAGAATCTCTTCCGCCTCCTGAACTTTTCCATTTATGATATGTAGCCATGCCAGGATTCCATCTGCTACAAAGCACTGCTCGATCTTGCCGCCTGCTTCTGCCTGCATCCGTCCTTTATTTGCAAGGACAGCAACCTCGTAATTGTCTTCGCCTTTTTCAAAAAAGCTCTCTGCCAATGCCAGATTGACCAACCCTTTGCCGTATTTGCCAAGGACAAATTCCACAAGCTTACCTATCTTGCCTGCCAGTTCGCGGTCTTTTTTGCTCCATTCACAGAAATCCTTGCCGCCGTTCATCATCGATGGCTGGTTGGATGTAACTGATAATTCTCCAAGCGTTGCCTGCCGGTCAAATACCAGCCGGTATGCCTGCTTCATAATATTGACCATATCCACAGAACCTCTGTGCGGCAATCCGATCTCCAGATACAGCAGATTATTTTTTGCGATTCTCCGGCTACTGCCCTGATGACTGTCTGCATATGCCTGCAGTTCCTGATACCACCGTTCACTTTCTTCCGGATTCAGCAATAGCGATTGCAGCATACTCATGCCACACATAAGCTCCGGACTTTTTTTCACGCTCTCTTCCGGCAGTGCGAGATAATATTGCTTCAATTCATAAAAATATGCGCTGTTTGGTGATTTTCTTGCATTGTCGATCAGGATAGAAAGCATCCGTTCTGTTGAACCTGCTTTCTCATACATTGTAAGTGCCTGCATTGGATCACCAGCTAACTGATAGAACAGTCCGGCATTTTCATATACATTTTTTATCTGTTCCTTTGTGTACTTTCTGTGCATCCTGCGCTGCATGGATAACCGCATATGATCTCGAAGCTTATAGATTTTTTCTCCGTTTGCTCCCATCTGTTCATCTAAGAAATTACCCATCCATCTTGCATGTTCGATCAGATTTTCTGCATCATTTGTTCCTGTGATCATCTCTGCCAGACGAACCGTAAATGTATCCACGATCGATATCTTCATCAAGAATTCCTGCATACGGATATCCCACTTGTCGTATACATGAAATTCCAGATAATTCCACATCTGCTCTGTTACTTTTCTGGAATATTCATCATACTCTGAATCAGTCAGTCCATTTGTATATCCCAGTTCATAATACATGGACATTGCCACGCACAATGCAAATGCCATACCTCCGGTTTCGCGTGACAGACGCTGCTTCTGGGCTTCTGTTAAAACCATCTGTGTCTGTTCCACATATTTTAATATAGCCTGCATGTCCATAATAAGCATGGTTTCATCTATGATATAGAAGCCTTCCCGAAACCGGATCGTGGTAAGCCACGGCGGAACCGGGCATCGTCCTGACAAGATCACCCAGACATCTTCCCTCACGATCAACCGGAAAATAGCATCCTGGATTGCATCATCTTCTTCCCAGATCAACTCATGCAGATCATCGATCACTATGATCTTCCGCACCGCTCCTTCCGGAATCTGAAGTTCCTCCAGTGTTATCGTTCCTGCATGAAGCATTTTGTATTTTCTCTTTCCAAGATAGCGAGTGATCAGGGTGCTTTTTCCTGTTCCACTGACTCCATATATGTACGCGGTTACATTCTCATCATCTGCTGTCTTTAATAACCGCCACGCTTTTTTCGGTTTGATATAACAGTCTTTTTCTATTAATCTTGTTCCGTTCATAACCGCTGTCCTTTCGTTTGTTCCTTCTTCTCCGTGAATATCTGCGATTTCTCCGTTCTTCGAACTCCCGAAATCGCCACAGGCATTCGCATTCCGGACTTTCGCCCTTCATGCTCATGTCTGTTTGCCCGGCAAATAATTACACAGCTTCGCCTGCTAGCAGGCATGCTGTGTAATTGCTTGCCGGGGTTATTCACTCATTATATCACTTGTTTTGGTACACTGTACACTGGACAAACGGCTAGTGTTGCACGCTTTTTTATAAATTTTAATTCTTTCTAACAAAACACTTGCTTTTTTCAGGAGAAATATTTATACTAATACAGGTGTTGGGAACCATACATTTGAGTATGGATTTTCTTTCGGCGCGTGGCTCAGCTTGGTAGAGCGCTTCGTTCGGGACGAAGAGGTCGCAGGTTCAAATCCTGTCGCGCCGATTTTTTTGTGCTCTTTTTTACGCACAGTTATAAAACAATCCGTTTTTCCGAATCTTAAAAATGGAAGAACACATTACCCATTATTACGCAAGACGTTTGCACTCTATTCTAACGCAACGGTGCTAAGTTCCCCGCCTTTGGCGGCTCACTAAGAACCGGCGTTAGAAAAGGCTTGCTGCATAATAGTAATGTATCCTTCCATTTTTGTATTTCAACACAAGAAACGGATTGTTTTATAACCGCGCATACAGGTAAGCGAATTTTTAACAACAGAAGCTGTTGCATCCACGGATGATAGTTCAACAGCATCTGACGCTTCTTCCGGTCAGTCTGGAGACCAGAACGCTCCATCCGATTCGAATGGTACTCCACCGAAAAAACCGGACGACGACAATGCACCGGAAGATTCCAATGGCACTCCTCCTGATAAGCCGGATGGTGACAACGCAGGTCAGCCCGGCGGCGGATTTGGCAGTTCAGGCGAAATAACTCAAGGTGACAGCGCAAATACGATTGATTCCGACGAAACCTACAGCAATGAATCTTATAACTCTACCGGCGATGATGAGAATGCTCTCCGGGTGGATGGTGCAACTGTTACGATCAAAAATGCAACCGTCACTTCTTCTGCCCAAAACGGAAACGGTGTTGAAGTAAATTTCTGAAACTATATACAGTACGCAAAGTATTTTTTGCTCAAATTATATACAGTGCGCAAAATAACCCGCTTCATAATACAAAAAGGCTATAACTGCTCTGAATAATACACAGTTCATAGTTATAGTCCTTTTATTGAAATAATTTAAATTTTTCTTTTTAAATGTAATGTACTTATTAATGCTTCCTGCAAAATCCTTGATACATTTACGCCTGCCCGCTCCGCTTCATAATTTAACCAGCTTGGAAGCGCTACATTTCTTCTAACAGTTCTTGTATCAATTTTTCGTCTATATTCTGCCGAATCAACATCCACAAAAGAAACAATGGTCTCACCTTCTTCAGCAAATGTTCCACTGCTAATATCTAACTCTGTTATTCTGGATGGATCAGGAATATCCTCTTTATCATCCTCCATGGATATACATTTCTCATCCTTATTGCCTCAAGTTGTCTAATTAAATCCGATCTTTTCACCCAGTATTATCCCTCCTTATAATATTATTTATACACAACAATTGTGTAATGTTAATATATTTTCGTTCGTTCAATTCTTCCATCCTCTATCCTGTACCGGATCGGACACCGCATCGCAACCTTTGGATCATGCGATACGATAATGATCGTTATCCCCTGTCTGTTTAGTTCCAACAATAAATCCATAAGACTATCGGTATTTTCAGAATCTAACGCTCCCGTTGGTTCATCTGCAATGATTATTTTTGCATCCATTGCCAATGCTCTGGCGATCGCAACCCGCTGTCTTTGTCCGCCCGATAACTGATTTGTCTTTTTTTGCTCTAACCCCGAAAGCCCAACAGCCGACAATATTTCCTTTGCTTTATTTTCAAATTTACGATTATATCGTCCTCCGATCACTTCGGGCAGACATACATTCCGCAGAACTGTATCGTTTCCAAGGAGTCCAAAATCCTGCATGATCATCCCTATCTTTTGATTGCGTATTCTGCATCTTTCTTTATCAGACATATCAGAAACCAGTTTTCCACAAAAACGATATTCCCCGGAACTCGGCGAATCAATTCCTGCAATAATATGCAGCAGAGTTGATTTCCCGGAACCGGAGGGTCCAGTAATGGCAACCATATCCCCCTCTTCTATTCTCAGATTAATATCCTTTAATGCATGCGTCTCGGTTGCTTTTCCTGCATTATATATTTTTTCAATCTTTTCTAATTCGATCATATCAGTCACCACCCTTTAATAATTCGATCTCTGCCTGTTTTCCGGTTCGCCGGAATCCCATCCATATGCTCAATAGCAGAATGAACAAAAGCACACCTGCTGAAAATCCATAACTAAATATCCCTGTGTATCCGTAACTCTCCTGTATTTTTAATACCGTTTTTGTAAACCATGGATATAAAAGTGCCGCTATTCCAAATGACACAGCCAGCAAAATTGCACCGGATGAGAAAATAACCGCTATCATCTTCTTTCTTGTCATTCCTAATATATAAAATACTGCAAACTCATTTTTCTTCTGTGCAATCATAAGATACAGATACCCTCCATATCCAAACACTGCAATTAATGTTAACATAGCAAATGCCAGAATATGCCACGCATTTTCTTCCAACCTATTTTTTAACGCCCCTGTCGCTATTGTCTTATATGTATTGACCGTTCCATAGTTTTTCATTCTATCTTGTAAGGAAACTGCCAGCTTTTCCCCAGATATGTTGTTTTTCGGTTCTATCAGAAAATTAACATTTGTCAGTTGGTCAAACAATTCATCCATATCCTTAGCAAATACAACAAATTTGTATTCTGACAAAGCCTCTGGCAGAATTGCCATATTCCCCAATTCCATGGTATCTCCGTAACTAAAAACCACCGGAACTGCACTGTCTCTCTGCAAGATGCCTGCTACTTCACATGATATTTTTATTGTATCATCAAAAGCAAGACTGATTTCTGTCCTTGTTCCAACCGGTAATTCCTCTGCCATTGAACTGCTAACCAATATAGGAATGCATCCTGCTGATACATTTTCCTGAATTTCCGGTTCTATATTTAATCTGATAATATCTAACATTTCGCTTGAATACATAACCAGATTTGCATTTGATTTCTTCCCATCCGTTTTTATATAAGTACCATTTTCAAATGCACATCGATCCACTTTTTCAACATCGTCTGCCTCCAGCAGAAGTTTATAGGTTTCCTGTGCCGCAGCTCTATTTCCTTTCATCTCTTGTTCATATATCAAATTATTTTTACTAAAATGCACCATAGAATCGAGGTCTGATACATATGCCGCCTTTAATTGTTTTTTCTCCATTAAATATGAATCGACCGGTTTTAATACAACAAACGACATTTCTAACATACATATCAACTGAATGAATAAAACGATCTCCCCAAATAACTTCTTTGTATATAAATACCTGCATATCCGAAGAAAATTCATACGATCTCCCCCTTTGTATATAAACGAACGACTTTTCCCATTGGTCTTAACGTACATAATATCGAAAATCCAAACATAACAGCTAATATATATATCAGGCTGTCAGGCATTGGGAACGCATTTCCATAAACATATTGAAGTAATGGAAATGTCAGATATTGCAGAATAATCGCAATGATACTGCCAACGCCATAATATAAAAGCCAGTGTCCATATATCAATAACATGCACCGTACTTTTGGCATCCCGCACAACCACAAAACGGTGATCTCTTTTTTATAAGTTGTGATCCACTCTGCCATGAGTCTGATCACTGTTATCCCGGCGATCATACACAAAAGAAATGCCAGTATTTCATATTGCGTCCGTCCTTCTTCCAGCATATCATCGGAATTGCTATCGGGCAAATATACCTGCGTCGAAGGAAACATATCCTGTATTTTTTCTGCATATTTCTGCAAATCCTCATAAGATGCATAATTGAATTGCGCCAGTATCTGTTCCGGTTGAAATTCTTCTTTATAACATTTATATGGGATCAACATATATTGCATTTCCTCACCGGCTTCTTCCCCTAAAATGTCGATCTGTGACTGTGATGATCTGGCTGAAGCGAAGGACCATGGAACGATCCAGCCCATACCAATTACTTCATATGTATGCTCTCCTGCCTCAAAACTTCCGCTTCCGGCTATTGCATTTTTCATATTATCAGATACAAAACCAACATATTCACCTGCTGCCTGTTCCTCTTTGTTAAAAAAATTTCCTGAAGTGATCGGAAACCAATTGTTTCCTTTTGTTCCATCCCAGCCTACCAATATTTTTTTACTTTCCAACCTTGTGAAATATAATACATTTACCATCCCTTTTTTTGAGATGCTGTTCAGATATGCAGACATCTCATCCATATTTATACCGTTTTTCTCGTCTATATCTATCGTCAGAGATGCTTCCGTATTGCTACAGGTAGCCAACTGATACTGTCCAACTGCCAACCCCAGCATGATACTGATGCAATATACACATATGACAACGCCTGACAATAACAACCCGGATATGACAGGATTCATGCTTATGTGTTTCTTTAATACATGTCCGAATATCATAGATATGCCCTCCTTCCTAAATAACCATGCAAGTAAATGATTTTGCAGCCACCTCTCACCCCGTACACCTGAAAGATCATCCCTTGCAAGTAAATGATTTTTCATCATCATACCATCCACATTCCCCTGTTCAAGGCACGCCGGCGCAAACAACATCCTGCCGGATGCAAACAACATACGGAAATGAAATTATAGTCTTCACAGCAAAGGCTGGTATGTTACAATAAATATTGTAGAAGTGTAGATTTATCGAAAATGAACACAAACGATATGGGAATGCGAGGGGATATTTTTGAGTGACTATATTGTAGAATTTATTATAAATATCTGGGTATCATTTCTTTTTCTGATACTTGCAAATGGAAAATTAAACCGACGAAACTTGAAATATTCTTATCTGTTACAGATCCTGTCGGTTCTCGTATTGGCAGAATGTGCCTTATTACTGGATGTTATGCAGGCTCCCGTTATCATCAAATCCCTGACTATACTATTGGTCTTACATTACCTGTATACCTGTATATTCTTTACGTTCCAGATCAGCAATCTGTTCTGGGTCGTTATATTCTGCATAGTAGAACTTGCTTCCAAATTCATAGCGACCATATTCCCTGTAGAATGGCTGCACACAGATGCCGATGGGATGCTGACGGATCATGCAGTACAAAGCTCGGTTACGATCCTGTATCTTCTGACCCTTACGGTATTGACATCCATTCTGCTCTGTTTCTCATCCAGAGCCTTCAAGCTCTCACGAACAGAAAAAATAATCTTCGTTCTGTTGTCAGTCTTATGCATCGTGATTGAAAATCTCATCGTTGCCGGTCAGGTAAATATCCATACCGGAAGCCCGGAAACCTATGCAGATCTCCTGTCTGCCATCTGTTTCCTGATCTTGATCTTATTTGTCTCCCTGACAATATACCTGTACCATCTCGGCATAGAACGTGAGAAAAATATCCAGTTGTCCAGGCAACAGCTCCTATCAGAAATGGAGCGTAAGCAATACGACCAGATCATCAGCTCCATATCAGAGCTTCGCTATCTGAAGCATGACATCAGCAATCATCTGGACACCCTTCACGCCCTGATGGTAAATCATGCATATCCGGAAGCAGAGGCATTTATCCGGGACCTAACCACAACCGTAAATAACAACCACTACATTCTTGCGAGCGGCAACTCCACGGTAGACAGCATCCTCACAAATAAACTGATCCAATGTAAATCTGCACAGATTCAGGTTGAATACTCGGTATTTCTGCCGGACAGCATTCCGCTATCAGATATTGAATTATGTTCCTTACTTGGTAATTTATTTGACAATGCCATCGAAGCATGTGAACAGCTTCCGGAAACAGAACAACGCTCGATTGATTTTTCGATGAAACCATTTCAGAATATGCTTTCCATCGTCATAAGCAACCGGACAAATGGAAATTACAGAATAGATAAGAAGAATCATTTCCTATCAACGAAAACCATAGAGGATACACCCGAACATGGATTGGGGCTGTCGAGAATCCAAAGTATTGTAAACGATCATAACGGTATTTTTAACATTCAACCAACGACGGATACCTTTATGATCCAGATATTATTACCACTTAAATGAAAGGATGAACCAATCGGATGAATATAAATATCGCTGTACTGGAAGACATTCCAAAACATTATAAACAATTAGCGGAAGTTATACATAACTGGGCTGAGAAAAAGGAATATGCTGTTTCTGTCAAATGGTTTCACGATGAAACTTCTATTTTAGGATCAGCATTTATGAAAGATTGTAATTTGCTGTTTTCCGATATTGAACTGAAAAATGCCGACACGAATATACCTGCCGATGATCACATCAAAAATGGAATCGATATCTGTACACAATTAAGGAAAAACGGATATCAAGGAGATATTATTTTTCTTACAGCCTTCCGTGAATATGTCTTTGACGGATATCAGGCACAGGCGATCAACTATTTATTAAAACCTGTTTCACCTGAAGCGATCGAGCGTTGCCTGGATCAGTATATTTCACTGCATTCTTCAGACTACTATTGCCTGCATAAGGACAATAACATCACACGGATTCCGTTCAATGATATCATTTCCATAAGCAGGCTGGGGCATGACTGCTGTATCACAACACCTTCCGGCCTATACACAGAACGAACCTCGCTGAAAAACATGGAACAGCATCTGCCCGAACCATTTATACGGTGTCACAAATCCTGCATTGTCAATATAAATCATGTCACCTCATTATCCGGCTCCACGATCTATCTTGCAAATAAACAGACCCAGATGGTCGGAAGAAATTATCTGGATGACGTACGAAAAGCATTGCTGCGAATCGCACAATAAAACAGCACCCTATAAGCATGATGATATGATACCTTTCAAGCAGTCAATGAAAATAACCAATGTCTGCTCAAAAACGTATCACTGCCCACAGAGTGCCTGAAATAATACATCTTCTACTGCTTCTTCACATTCTCCACAAATCTCAGGATCTTCTCCCGGTCTTTGCCGATTCCGGTGTCGTTCTCCACACCGGAACTGGTGTCTGCACCATCCACATGAGTTGCGGCAAATGCCTCTGCCACATTGTCAGGATTTAAACCACCGGCAAGAAGGGCAAACTTCTCATCGTGCGGAATATCGGAGAGCACAGACCAATTAAAGGTCTTCCCGCTGCCCGGTGTCTGTGCATCAAAGATATATCCTTTTACTATGTCCGCCTGATGATATCTCTCATAAGAAGACAGATCATGTACATTAAATGCTTTGATAACAGGAATACGGATCTCCTGCAGCAATTCTTCGCTGACATCCCCATGAATCTGGATCATCTGGATTCCGGCCGCTTCGATCTCCCGTATCTGATCGAGCGTCGGTTCTACCGTTACCGCTACGGATGTAATCTCAGGATTCAGTATCTTTATAAGGGAAGATGCTTTTTCTACTGTGATATTCCGCTTGCTTTTCGGAAAGAACATCACCATTCCCATAAAGTCCGCACCGGCTTCATTTACATATTCAACTTCCTGTTCTTCTGTGACTCCACAGATTTTTACCAGACTCATAGCTTCTCCATTCTATCATTTATATGTACGACCTCTTTATCATAGTGGTAGAACAATACTTCTATATAAGAATCGATTATTTACACAGTTCATCTGCCAGTGCATCGATCTGTGCAAGGCTTGCGTCATTTAATGCCGCCTTGATCTGAACTGTTGTATCAGTAAATGTCAGATTCTTGCTGTTTTCAAACATACCCTTCATAACCTTTGCAGCCATTGGAGCCCATGCACCATTCTCGATCAGACCGATCGTGCGGTTCTGGAAATTACGCTCTGTCAGGTGATTGATGAACTCTCTCATAAATGGGAAAATGTCACCGTTATAGGTCGTTGTTGCAAGCACCAGTTTGCCATAACGGAACGCATCCTCTACTGCCTCTGCCATATCACAACGGGCAAGATCATTGACTGCTACCTTTGGGCATCCCTTTTCGGTCAGCTTCTTTGCAAGAAGCTCTGCTGCTTCTTTTGTATGTCCATAAACAGATGTGTAAGCGATCACTACGCCATCCGTTTCCACTCCATACGATGACCATGTATCATATAAACCGATGTAGTATCCGAGATTCTCTGTCAGAACCGGTCCATGAAGCGGACAGATGATCTGGATATCCAGTCCTGCTGCCTTCTTCAACAATGCCTGAACCTGTGCACCGAACTTTCCTACGATTCCGATGTAGTAACGGCGAGCCTCACATGCCCAGTCCTCCTCTACATCCAAGGCTCCGAATTTGCCGAAGCCGTCCGCGGAGAATAATACCTTATCTGTGCTGTCATAGGTCACCATAACCTCCGGCCAGTGTACCATCGGAGCCATGACAAATGTCAGCTCATGCTTTCCAAGTGATAAGGTATCTCCCTCTTTCACCATCATTCTTCTATCAGCATAATCTTTTCCAAAGAAGTTCTTCATCATGTTAAATGCTGCCGCTGTTGCAACAACTGTTGCTGTCGGATATTTCTCCATGAAATTTGCAAGATTCGCCGAATGATCCGGCTCCATATGCTGAACTACGATGTAATCCGGTGTCCGGCCTGCAAGCTCCGTTTCCAGCTTTGCAAACCATTCATCTGTAAAATTCTGATCCACCGTATCCATAACGGCAATCTCCTCATCCATGATCACATAAGAATTATATGCCATGCCATTTGGCACAATATACTGTCCCTCAAACAGATCGATCTCATGGTCATTCACACCGATGTACTTAATATCATTTGTAACTGTCATTCTTTTCTTCCTCCTGTCATTTCATTTATATATTTTCTGCCTGCAATCACTCTATACACCTGCAGTTTTCTTATAACATATGGTATCAACACAGAACCCGATACAATATGTTCTTTGCATTTTTATCTTATCCGCTTTAATCCACAGACTTCAAGGACTCCGCCATATTGATCCGCTCCAGTCTCACCGACATGAACAGGTTGACACAGCCATTAAAAGCAAACGTCAGGATAATGCTGTACACATAACTAAGCGGTGAAATGTAAGTGTCAAATGAAACCATATCCACACGAATCTGATCCATAACAAAGCTATGCAGAAATACTCCGAGCACCAGACCGACCGCTATTCCGATTGCCGTCAGCACCCAGTTTTCACGGAACACATAAGATGAGGTTTCATTTCTGAAAAATCCAAGCACCTTTACGGTTGCAATCTCCCGGATTCGTTCTGTAATATTGATATTTGTCAGGTTATACAGCACGATAAATGCCAGTGCTGCCGCCGACAGGATAACGACCAGAACGATATAGTCCAGACTCTTCATCATATTGCTGATACGTTCGCGCATATCTCCATTCACGACTACTGCAGAAACTACATTTTCTTTCATAAGATCGGCAGCCACTTCATGTGCATCCATATCAGGCTTCAGATTGAAATAGACGGAATGATATACCGGAGCTTCTCCCATCTGATCCATGTATGTTTCCGGCGACAGATATACATAATTATATACATAATTTTCAAAGATGCCGGAAATCTTTGCCTTGATCTCTTTCATATCACTGTTCCGGATCGTAATGGTATCTCCAACGGACAGATCATACCGGGTTGCCAGAGCACTGTTGATAATCGCCTCATCCTTGCCCGGATAAGCGACCTTCTCATTCTTACTGTTGTGAAAATCCATGTATTTGTCCGAATGCTCCGGTTCCTTCATAATAACCAGATTAATGCTCTTAATGCCATCGGACTCTATCAGATCCCAGCTTGTCTCACCAACAAAATCATAGTCCTGCATATATTTGTCTAATTTATCATACAGATCACCGGCTGCCGCTGATTCCGAACCCGTCTGCGTTGCTTCCTGCTGATCCTTCTGATTTTCCTCAGAAGCTGCATTCGTTTTCTTCACATCATCAACACTCTCTGCAAGGGTCATCGTTCCGTCTGAGATCTGGATCTCATCATACTGACGATCTGCAAAGCCGGCGATCGAATCATTGATACCAAATCCGGTCAGAAGCAGGGCTGTGCATCCGCTGATTCCTATTACCATCATAAAGAAACGCTTCTTATACCGGAAGATATTTCGAACCGATACCTTATGCAGGAATTTTAACCGTTTCCATACAAATGATATTTTCTCAAGAAATACACGTTTGCCCGCCTTCGGTGCCTTCGGCCGCATCAGACCTGCCGCAGTCTCCGACAGTTCATACCGGCAGGTAAACCATGTTGTTCCTACCGAACATGCCAGAGATACCAGCATAGCAATTCCTGCCAGCTTCCAGTCTACAATATATTTTAAGCTAATATTCAGATACATCATATGATATGCTTTCCAGATTACCCGTGGGAATGCATACGTCCCTGCAAAAAAGCCTCCTATACATCCGATAACTGCTGCCAGCCCTGAATAGATCATATATTTGCTCATGATCGTATGCTCACTGTATCCAAGTGCCTTTAGCATTCCGATCATTGTTCGCTGTTCCTCGACCATACGATTCATCGTCGTCATACAGACAAGCACAGCAACCAATACAAAGAACACCGGAAATACCTTTGCTACACCATCCACGATATCGGAATCACTCTCAAAACAGACATAACCGACATTCGTCTCCCTGCCAAGAATATAATAACTGACATCCGGTGCGTCATCTATGGTTACGCCGGCAACCATATCTTCGGTAAGCCCGGTCTGCATCAAAAGCGCCTGATATCGTTTCGTAACACGGTCATGACAGATAGCATCCCATTCATCCTTTTTCTCGTCCATATAGGTATCGTACGCATCATTGTATAACGCATAGTCCTGATCAAACCTGACATAGACGTCAGTGTAGCATTCACAGTCAAATGCTTCCGGCTTCATATATACAAATCCACTTAATTTACCGGTCCCGAGAGTAGTCGTTCCACGTTCAAAATTAATATAAAGGGAGGACTGTACGGTTCCGGTAACCGTAAATTCCCTATAGCGGAGCTTTGTCTCAGTGGCATCACCATTCGTATCTGCCACGGTAATGACATCACCGATTCTCACATCTGTCAGCTTGTCATCCACTACGCATTCATCATCCTCTTCCGGCAGTCTGCCATCCACCAAGCGGATGTCATTCACATGCTCCGGCAATGACAGGGTTTTGAGTGCACGTTCATTATCACCCATACCATCATAAAGCACATCAAATGAATAGCTGCCCTCTGCATACCGGACATCATCCTCACCCGCAAATGCTTCCACATCCTCATCTGTATAGCCAAGAGTAGACACCAGATGCAGATCATAGAATTCCGAATCACTGAGGAAATCCGTAATCGTCTTCACCATAGCCGGCTTGGTCATCTTCAGGCCTGAAAAGAAACCAACACCTAACGCTATGATTGCGAGAATCGCTGCAAACCGTCCAAAACTGTTTTTAATTTCTCGAAATGTCGTACGACGCATCATTGATTTCATAAGACATACCTACCATTCCAGATCTTCTACATTTTTAATGTTATCATTCAGAACAACCTTCTCTACTGTTCCGCTCTTAACTGTGATCACACGATCTGCCATTGCTGTAAGTGCCTGATTATGTGTGATAACGATAACCGTAGTTCCGGTGTTCCTACAGGTATCCTGAAGTAATTTGAGTACGGATTTTCCTGTATTATAGTCCAGTGCACCGGTCGGTTCATCACATAAAAGCAGCTTCGGATTCTTTGCAAGTGCTCTGGCGATCGCTACCCGCTGCTGCTCTCCACCGGATAACTGTGCAGGGAAATTTGCCATACGATCCTCAAGCCCTACCTGCTTTAATACCGTTGCCGCATCTAACGGGTCCTTACAGATCTGTGCCGCAAGCTCTACATTTTCCAGTGCCGTCAGATTCTGCACCAGATTATAGAACTGAAATACAAATCCTACATCATATCTCCTGTATGCCGTAAGCTGCCGCTTGTTCAGCCCGGAGATTTCTTTTCCGTCCAGATATACACTGCCGCCGGACAGCGTGTCCATTCCGCCCAGGATATTCAGAATCGTTGTCTTTCCCGCTCCTGACGCTCCAACGATGACACAGAATTCTCCTTCCTCGATCTCGAAGTTCACATCCCGCAGAGCATGGATCTCAACCTCGCCGGTCTTATATGTTTTCTTAACATCCTTAAACTCAACATATGCACTCATGCCGCCTCGCTCCTTTCTGTTATTCACTTCTAAGTGCTATTACAGGGTCTTTCTTCGCTGCCATCTTAGATGGGATAAGGCCGCCGATCAGAGTAAGCACAACACTAATGATCACAAGGATCACCGCACCCTTTACCGGAAGTGAAGATACATTTGGCACATTTACAAATTTCTCTATCACCTTGCTGATCGGGATATTTAACAGCACCGTAACCAGAATACCGATCGCACCGGATACCAGTCCGATAATAAATGTCTCTGCGTTAAACACACGGGAAATATCCTTTTTCGACGCTCCGATACTTCGAAGAATACCGATCTCCTTCGTTCTCTCCAGTACAGAGATATAGGTGATGATTCCGATCATGATCGATGATACGATCAACGAGATAGCTACAAATGCGATCAATACATAAGTGATCGCATCGATGATCTTCGTAACGGAAGATAGCATCAGCCCGATATAATCGGTATAAGTGATCTCGCTGTCTGAATGTGAATCATTATATTTGTCGATCAGATCTGTCAGCTTATCCTTGTCCGCAAATTCTGAACAATACAGGCTGATCACAGATGGCTTTGCCAGATCCGCAAATCCAAGCTTCTCGATATTATCATCATAGGTTGCCGAAGACTGTGCAAAATACCCCTGCTCCTTTAACATTTCAAATAACTGCTCATCAGACATCTGTGAAATATACGCCTGCTGTTCCTCTGACAGGTTCATGGATGCAACGATCTGCTGCATGTCCACCTGACTCATGTCGATATCTTCTCCGTTTGAAAACGGAAGTCCTGTAAATACATCGGTATCCGGATTGTCAAGCTGCTGTTTTACGATCTCCGATTTTTCATTTTCGGATACAACATACTCTGCAAGTTCAGCGGTATAACCGATCATTCCCGCATCGATCGATGCTGCATAAGAGGATTCGCTCTGACGGATGATACCACAGACCTGAATATCCAGACCTTTGCTGATCACATCTGCCATATAATCTTCATCGGAACTCTTGTCTGCCCATGTTCCGTCTGCATTTTTTTGGTAAATGTCACTCGACAGAATGAGCTTGAATTTGAGATTTAAAAGATCATCATAGGAGAAGCTCATTTCCTCCGGTGCATCGTAATCTTTACCTACCATGATCTTCGGAACCATCTCTCCAAGATCAGAAGCATTTCTGACCCCTAATGTATATAAGGTAAAATCACTGATCTCGTTATTCTTATCAACGACCAGTACAACTTCATTTTTATTCTGAGGCCAGTGTCCTGCAAGCACATCGTACTGCTGTTCCAACAGCTCCCGATTACTCATTAACTGCTTCCATATATCCATGGAATTATTTCCGTAACTGAACGCCGACATGAAGCCTGACAGGGATTTCTGGGATTCTTCCATATCGCCAAATCCCATCTCTCGCATCATGATACTTGGATTTACCTGCTGTGTACCGCCTGCTGCATTTTCGTTAAATACATACATCGGAGTATCATAGGTATACTTGATATCACTCACGGTATCCTTGAATCCATTTGTATCATCTTCAATATATTTCTTAAATGTTTCCAGATCGTTTTCCTTTACCTCTGAGAGCATGGACACCATCATATCGCCCATGACATCACCGGAGTATACACGATCCGGGTCATGATCACTCAGATCTTCTTCCTTTGTATTACCCGCCATTTCCGAAATCAGGTCAGAATAATCCATTGCCTTTTTCTGGATCTCAATCGGATAGGATGACAGGGTTTCCTCCTGCACATCATTGATATAGCCCTGGAATCCACTGGATAATGACAGAATCAGCGCGATACCGATGATACCGATACTTCCGGCAAATGCCGTTAAAAGGGTTCGTCCTTTCTTCGTCAGCAGGTTATTAAAGCTGAGGGAAAATGCCGTAAATACAGACATAGATGTCTTTCTCGGTGCATATGCTTCTTCTGATTCTTTCGCTTCGTCTTCATCTGAAAATGGTGCGGAATCATCTATGATCTTACCATCTAACAGCTTCACGATTCTTGTAGAATATTTGTCTGCAAGCTCCGGATTGTGTGTTACCATGATGACCAGCTTTTCTTCTGCGATCTCCTTTAACAGCTCCATAATCTGGACACTGGTTTCGGAGTCCAGGGCTCCGGTCGGCTCATCTGCAAGCAGGATATCGGGATCATTGATCAATGCTCTGGCGATCGCTACTCGCTGCATCTGTCCACCGGACATCTGATTCGGCTTCTTATAGATCTGATCGCCCAGACCAACCTTTTCCAACACCTCTTTTGCACGTTTTCTACGCTCGGATTTGGATACACCGGATAAGGTCAGCGCCAGCTCGACATTTGCAAGAACCGTCTGATGCGGAATCAGATTGTAACTCTGGAATACAAAACCGATCGAATTATTCCGGTATGAATCCCAGTCTCTTGCCTTGAATTCTTTTGTTGATCTGCCATTGATAACCAGATCACCACTCGTATACTGATCAAGTCCGCCTATAATATTAAGAAGCGTTGTCTTACCACAGCCGGACTGACCAAGTACCGATACGAATTCATTCTTTCTGAAATTAATGGAAATGCCTTTTAACGCCTTTACCACTTCATCTCCAGTCTGATAGTCCTTCACAATCTTCTTTAACTGAAGCATATATTGTTTCCTCCATGAATTATATTATAAAAATTTTACCATCCCGGTTTTAGCATTTCAAGGAAATGGCGGATTCTTTTATAAATGTTTTACATAATGATAAAATACTACGCCGCGATATCAGGGTTATTATGGCGCAGTATTTTTTTATTTTTATCAAGTTTTTGTAAATGGCTTTTATTTTGGAAATAAATAATGTATAATGGCGACAGAGTAGGGTTATCTAACCGGATTTTTACATTATAAATGTGGACAATTCGGGCAGATGAAAGCCCAAAATAATTTTTTTAATGGAGGAATTTATAATGTTAGTTTCAGCAAAAGAAATGTTGGAAAAGGCTAAGGCTGGAAAATATGCCGTTGGCCAGTTTAACATCAATAACCTTGAATGGACAAAGGCTGTTCTTCTTACAGCTCAGGAACTTCAGTCTCCTGTAATCCTTGGTGTTTCAGAAGGCGCTGGAAAGTATATGACTGGATTTGAAACAGTTGCAGCTATGGTTAAGGCTATGCACGATTCTTTAGGAATTACAGTTCCTGTAGCTCTTCACCTTGATCACGGAACATATGAAGGATGCTACAAGTGTGTTAAGGCCGGATTCACATCTATCATGTTCGATGGTTCACACTATCCATTCGAAGAGAACCTTGCTAAGTCAACAGAGCTTGTTAATGTTGCTCATCAGCTTGGTCTTTCTATCGAGTGTGAAGTTGGTTCAATCGGTGGTGAAGAAGACGGTGTTATTGGTATGGGCGAGTGCGCAGATCCAGAAGAGTGTAAGATCATCGCTGATCTTGGCGTAGATATGCTTGCTGCCGGTATCGGTAACATCCATGGTAAGTACCCAGCAAACTGGAAGGGTCTTTCATTCGAAACACTTGATGCTATCCAGCAGAAGACAGGTACTATGCCATTAGTTCTTCACGGTGGTACAGGTATCCCTGCTGACATGATCAAGAAAGCTATCTCACTTGGCGTTTCAAAAATCAATGTTAACACAGAGTGCCAGTTATCATTCGCAGATGCTACAAGAAAGTACATCGAGGCTGGTAAGGATCTTGAAGGTAAGGGATTTGATCCTAGAAAGCTTCTTGCTCCTGGTTTCGAAGCTATCAAGGCTACTGTTAAAGAAAAGATGGAACTTTTCGGATCAGTTGGCAAAGCTAACGACTAGTATATAGTACGAATATCGTAACATAATACAAGCCGGATATGGCTTTATGTAGCAGATTGAGGTTCTGTATAACAGTTGCCAGCTGATACATTTCACATATTATTCCGCAAGGCGCTTTCGCTCTATTTCAACGTAGCGGTTCTAACCTCACTACCTGTGGTAGTTTGCTAAGAACCGACGTTGAAAAAGGCTTGCTTCATAATAGTGAATGTATCATCTGACAACTGCCTTACAATCTCGTTCTGCTTCATAAACCATATCCGGCTTGTACTATGTTATGATATTCTGTGCTATGGAGAATTTTCTCTCATGCTACATAAATATTTTCATTCAGGAACGTCCCCGGGCATAGCTGCCAGCCGGCAGCTATGCTCGGGGACGTTCTCCTGTACCTCTTTACCAGATTCCCATAACATGCTGCATAAGCAGGCTGACCAAGGTAATGCCGATCCAACAGCATGCACCTAACAAAATCGGCTTGCCACCGGTTTTGATCAGCTTAATAACATTGCTGTTTAACCCGATCGCCGCCATAGCCATGATAATGAAGAATTTGGACAGCTCCTTTAACGGTGCAAATACATCCGCATTTACGCCCAGACTGATACAGATCGTTGTGATTATAGATGCGATCACAAAATACAGAATGAACATAGGAAATGCTTTTTTCAAGCTGAATCCATTTGTCTTCTGCTCTGTCTTTGCCGCCTGTCTTGCACGAACTGCCGCAAGCACTAATGTGATCGGTATAATTGCCAGTGTTCTGGTCAGTTTTACCGTTACTGCCTTATTGAGAGTCTCACTTCCAAGATTCCACATGCTGTCCCATGTTGATGCCGCCGCTGTTACAGAAGATGTATCATTGATGGCTGTTCCCGCAAATATTCCAAATGCATCACCGGATGCCGTGTCAAATCCTATTACTTTTCCAATGATTGGGAAGAAGATAGCCGCAAGCACGTTAAAGAAAAAGATAACAGAAATAGCCTGTGCGACTTCATCGTCATCTGCATCTATAACCGGTGCTGTTGCTGCGATTGCGGAACCACCACAGATAGAAGATCCAACACCGACAAGAATCGAAGTATTTGCCGGAACCTTCATCACCTTTCGAAGGATCCATGCGATCAATAAGGATGTACCGATCGTACAGATAATGATCGGAAGCGACTGTTTTCCTGTCTGCAGGATTACTCCGAGATTCATGCCAAATCCTAATAATACAACGGCTGTCTGCAAAACAATCTTTGATGTCCATTTGATACCGGCTTCTGCCTTTCCCTTATCCGTCCATACAAGTGCGATCAACATACCGGCTAATATCGCAATGATCGGTCCGCCGACAACCGGAAACCGTTTTCCAATTAACCATGAAGGAACTGCTATGATAAAACACACCAGAATTCCTATCCAGTTTTTCTTAATAAAATTCATTTATTCCTACCTCACTGTGTTTTTTGCGGATGCTATTATAACACCCGCATACTAAAAATGCCATAAAATTGATTGACATTTTCTATCAACTTGGTATAATAGGCACGAATCGGACGGTATATATGATATACCTTGCAAGGTGTTCTGAATGTTATTCAGGATTCCCGGATGGACATGAATGTTATGAGCCAGATAAGATTATCTTATCTGGCTCTTTTTTTTGTGAACAGCACAGCATAGGAGGACTTATAATGGATTTATTAAAAGACAATCTGAAAAAATTATACTTCAAATTCCTGATACCATCACTTGGAAGTGCCATGGTTATGTCTATTTATACACTGACAGATGCGATCGTCATTGGAAAAGGTGTCGGCGCAGATGCTCTTGCTGCCCTAAGTATTACAACACCACTTCTCTGCATCCTGATGTCAACCGGAATCCTGTTTGGTGTCGGCGGCTCTGTACAGATGAGTGTTCACAGGGGAAGTGGTAATCATCAGAAATCCAATCGTTATTTTACGATTTCTTTTTTCCTGATTACGGCTGTTACTGCCCTTTTATGGCTGATCTATGCCACCTGCATGCCTAAGCTGCTTCATCTGATGGGAGCAAATGACACCTTATTCCCATACGCCATGTCCTACATGCGTTATATCAACATTTTCCTTCCGGTTGCTGTATTTTCAAATTATGTAGCAATCTTTATCCGTGCCGACAATGATCCAAACCGTGCAATGGCGGGAGTTCTGCTTGGCGGCGTCGTAAATATCGCACTGGATATCATTTTTGTATTTCCTATGCATATGGGAATGGGCGGTGCCGCATTCGCTTCCGTTCTCGGTATGACTATCCAGGTATTTGTCGGTGGCTCACACTTTTTCTCACGCAAAAACGGTCTTCATTTCATCCGACCGATTCACACGATTCCCAGTATCCGTCATATTATTGTCGGTGGTATCCCAAGTTTTTTCAATGAATTTGCAAATGGATTCATCGTACTGCTGTTTAATATCCAGATCCTGAAATATTGCGGTGAAAATGCACTCTCGATCTACAGCGTGATCTCAAACTGTGTAATCCTGTTCAACTCCCTGTTTACCGGAGTCGGTCAGTCGATCCAGCCTGTTATCTCTACTAATTATGGTGCAGGAAATGGGGTCCGAATCAAAGGAATAAAAAAGATGGCATATACCACTATCCTTATAATGGGTGCCATCTTCTCGCTTAGTGGAATCTTATTCCCGACTGCGGTCTGTCGTATTTTTATTAAAATGAATCCAACACTGACTGATATTGCAAATCTGGGTGTACGAACCTACTTTTTTGCATTCCTGCCATTTGGCATTAACCTGCTGACTTCTTACTATTTACAGGCGATACTGCGATCTGCACAATCCCTGTGCATCTCACTGCTCCGAAATATCATCTTAAGCAGTATCTGTATCCTTGTATTTCCATTGTGTCTGGGTGCATCCAGCCTGTGGTTTGTTATGCCGATCGTTGAAGTCGTAGTGTTATTTGTCAGCCTTGGCTGCCTGAAAAGCAAATCTATATAGAACATAAACGCTAAGATATAACTGTAACTCTATCTGCAGTTCTGCTCTTAAACAGTTTCGGCTATATTATGGAAGTCGCTCATTAAAGACTCGTATGCAGCTTCGTCCATGCCATAAGAAAAGCATGCAAGTGCACGGAAACAGGCCTCAGGTAATCTCTTAAGTTTTCCGTTATTATACTGTTCTGCCACCTGCTGTAATTCATTGATTATGTCATGCTTACGCTTCTGTTCTTCCAGGCTGCCATTCCAGAAACAGCTCATATCATAATCAGATGTATTCCCGCATGGAGCCGTACAGGTGGAACACCCGGGAGAAAGCCGGTATTTCTCCCGGTGTATTTCCTCTATTGTCTCATCATTGTCTTCCTGTAATAACGCACTTGCGATCGTCTGATCTGTTTTCTCTGTCCAGCCGGAATTACCGGCCGCACCTACAAGGCCGATCAATGCGCCAATGATCTTATCATTCCTCATGTTGCTAATTCCTTATGTTTCCAAATTTCTATATCTCTAATTCCTCTATATCAATTCTACACATTCTATAAAACTGATATCTATATAAGAGCTTAATTGTATTCTCTATCTTCACACTTTATAAATACCGCTTCAGATATTGTCCGGTATATGAATTCTCACATTCTGCGATCTCCTCCGGTGTTCCCTGTGCGATCACTGTTCCACCGCGGACACCGCCTTCCGGTCCCATGTCGATGATATAATCGGCAGTCTTTATAACATCCAGATTATGCTCGATAACAACTACGGTATTTCCGCTGTCACTAAGTCTGCGAAGAATATCCACCAGACGATGAACATCGGCGAAATGAAGTCCGGTCGTCGGTTCATCCAGAATGTAGATCGTCTTTCCGGTTCCACGTCTGGCAAGCTCCGTCGCAAGCTTCACTCTCTGTGCCTCTCCGCCGGATAATGTAGTAGATGGCTGTCCCAGACGGATATAGCCCAGACCAACATCCTTTAACGTCTCGATCTTGCGCAGGATACTTGGAACATTTGCAAAGAACTCGCAAGCTTCATCCACAGTCATATCCAGAACATCATAAATGCTCTTACCTTTATATTTTACTTCCAGCGTCTCACGATTGTACCGCTTGCCACCGCATACCTCGCAAGGAACATAGACATCCGGCAGGAAATGCATCTCGATCTTGATGATACCATCACCACGGCAGGCTTCGCATCGTCCACCCGATACATTGAATGAAAATCTTCCCTTCTTATATCCTCTTGCCTTGGCATCCTTTGTATTTGCAAACAGGTCACGGATCATGTCAAATACACCTGTATAGGTTGCCGGGTTCGATCTCGGGCTTCTTCCGATTGGAGACTGATCGATATTGATCACCTTATCAAGTGCATCGTAACCCACAATATGATCATGATGCCCCGGTTTGATACGGCTCTTATTCAGTCTTCTCGCCAGCTTCTTATATAAGATCTCATTTACAAGTGAGCTCTTTCCCGAACCGGACACACCAGTCACGCATACCATAATACCCAGTGGTATATTCACATCGATATGCTTCAGGTTGTTCTCATAAGCATTCTGAACGGTCAGCCAGCCCGTTGGCTTTCTTCGTACCTCCGGTACCGGAATCTTTTTTCTTCCGCTTAAATAATCACCGGTGATCGAGTTCTCATTTTTCATGATCTCCTCTGCCGTACCCTCCGCAACGACATAACCACCATTTTCACCGGCTCCCGGGCCGATATCTATAATATAATCCGCAGCACGCATCGTGTCTTCATCATGCTCTACTACGATCAGAGTATTTCCAAGATCACGCAAATGCTCCAATGCTCCGATCAGCTTATCATTATCTCTCTGATGCAGACCAATACTTGGTTCATCCAGAATATAAGCAACGCCCACAAGCCCGGAACCAATCTGTGTCGCCAGACGGATTCGCTGTGCCTCGCCACCGGACAATGTGCCTGTAGAACGATAAAGTGCCAGATAATCAAGGCCTACATCGATCAGAAAATGCAGTCTCGCACGGATTTCCTTTAAAACTGCCCCGCCGATCAGCATCTGCCGGTCTGTCAACTTAATATTATCCATAAAGTCTGTAAGATCCTCGATCGACATTCTGGTCAGATCATCAATATTCTTATCGGCGATCGTAACAGCCAGTGCTGTCGGTTTCAGACGTTTTCCCTTACATTCTTCACATGGCGTGATCGTCATAAAAGTCTCATACTCTGCCTTGGTCGTCTCACCTCCGGTCTCCCGGTACCTTCGCTGGACGTTCTTGATCAGACCTTCAAATGTAATATCATAGACGCCTTCTCCACGCTGTCCTTTATAGTGAACCTTTACCGGACGGCTGTTCTTGCCATATAATAACAGATCTTTGATCTCATCACTGTAATCCTGAAATGGTGTGTCCAGTGAGAAATGATATTCCTCTGCCAATGCACGAAGTACTGCATTTGTGAAACTCTTTCCATCATTACAGGACTGCCAGCCCAGCACAACAATTGCCCCTTCATTGATCGACAGCTTGGTATCCGGGATCATCAGATCCGGATCAAATTCCATCTTAAATCCCAGACCGGCACAACATGGACATGCGCCAAATGGATTGTTGAATGAAAAGCTTCTGGGCTCGATCTCATCAATGCTGATTCCACAATCCGGACAGGAAAAGCTGTCAGAGAAATTCAAGATCTCATTTTCTCCATCTGCATTTATAACCTCAATCTTCATCAGACCTTCTGCCATCCGTAGCGTTGTCTCTACAGAATCTGTCAGTCTTCGTTCCATATCAGGACGAACGACCAGACGATCCACAACGATATCAATATTATGCTTCTTATTCTTATCCAGCTTGATCTCCTCGGATAACTCATACATGCTGCCATCAATGATCGCACGGACAAAACCGCTCTTTGCCGCCTTCTCCAACAGCTTCACATGTTCCCCTTTTCTGCCTCTTATAACCGGTGCGAGTACCATGAATTTTGTCCGTTCCGGCAATTGCATGATATCGTCTACCATCTGATCCACGCTCTGTTTGCTGATCACTTTTCCACATTTCGGGCAGTGTGGGATTCCTGCTCTTGCATATAACAGACGGAAATAATCATAGATCTCTGTTACTGTTCCGACTGTGGATCTCGGATTCTTATTCGTCGATTTCTGATCGATCGATATCGCAGGCGACAGGCCCTCGATCTTCTCGACATCCGGCTTCTCTGCCTGTCCAAGGAATTGTCTTGCATAGGAAGATAAGGACTCCATATAGCGTCGCTGACCTTCGGCATAGATCGTATCAAATGCCAGTGAGGATTTGCCCGAACCGGACAGACCTGTCACAACGACAAATTTATCTCTCGGAATCTTCACATCTATATTCTTCAGGTTATGTTCTTTTGCACCTTTAATCGTAATATACTTAATATCACCCATTTCGGTTGACCTTCTTTCTGCTCATTTTATTTGAATCTTATAAACATGTATGATCATTATATTTATTATTACTTTTATACAATATGAAAGATACATTACATATTATTCCGTAAGACGCTTCCGCTCGTATCCTCGTGCAGCGGTACATAAAGTTGCAAAAAACGCAACTTAAGTACCGGCCTCGGATAAGGCTTACTTCATAATAGTAATGATATCTTTCATATTAGTTTAACAACTAATATTCAAACAAATAATATTATGATCATACATGTTTATACACCTTCAATTAGTACGACAGCATGATCTGTATTGTATTTTCTACTTATCATAGTCCCGAAGTGCTTCTTTATACTTCTTCAGCTCATCACGGACGATCGCTGCCATTTCAAAGTTCAGGTCAGCGGCTGCCATGTTCATCTTCTTTGTCAGCTTATCGATCATTGCTTTCAGCTCTTTCTTTGTCATGGATTCAATATCTTTCTCTGCATCCACAACCGGTTTATCTTCTGTGACTTCATTTGTAATAAGATCACGGATACTCTTCTGGATCGTCTTCGGTATGATCCCATGTTCCTTATTATAAGCATCCTGAATCTTTCGACGACGATTTGTCTCCGAGATCGCACGTTTCATGGAGTCTGTCATCATATCTGCATACATGATAACATGACCTTCTGAATTTCTCGCAGCACGTCCGATCGTCTGGATCAATGAAGTCTCCGAACGCAGGAAGCCCTCTTTATCTGCATCCAGGATAGCCACCAGTGTGATCTCCGGAATATCCAGTCCCTCTCGAAGAAGATTGATTCCGACCAGAACATCAAAGACACCCATTCTCAGATCCCTCACGATCTCTACACGCTCCATTGTATCAATATCGGAATGAAGATATTTGACCTTAATGCCATTCTCGCGCAGGAAATCTGTCAGATCCTCTGCCATACGTTTTGTAAGTGTCGTAACCAGAACCTTATGTCCCTGTTCTGTCTCTTTCAATATCTCTGACATCAGGTCATCGATCTGTCCTTCTACCGGACGGACATCCACCGGCGGATCCAGCAATCCGGTCGGCCGGATGATCTGCTCGGCCCGGAGCAGCTCATGTTCTGCTTCATATTTGGATGGTGTCGCCGATACAAATAATACCTGATCTAACTTCGATTCAAATTCCTCAAAATTCAACGGACGGTTGTCCAATGCGGATGGCAGACGGAATCCATAATCTACCAGATTCTGTTTTCTGGAACGGTCGCCTGCATACATTCCTCCGACCTGCGGAATCGTCATATGCGACTCATCTATGATCAACAGGAAATCATCACCGAAGAAATCCAGCAATGTACTCGGAGTCTCCCCGGATTCTCTGCCGGATAATGGTCCTGAATAATTCTCGATACCGGAACAGAAGCCGGTCTCCCGCATCATCTCTATATCAAAATTTGTCCGTTCTTCAATCCGCTGTGCTTCGATCAGCTTATCATTTTCCTTAAAATACTGTACCCGTTCAGCCAATTCCGCTTCGATCTTTGTAAGTGCACGTTCCAGTTTCTCATGTCCGACAACATAATGAGAAGCAGGAAAGATACAGGTAAAATTCAGGCTGCGCCTGATCTCTCCGGTCAACGGATCGAATTCACAGATACGATCAATCTCATCACCAAAGAATTCAACCCGCACAGCATCTTCAAATGTCGATACCGGAAGGATCTCCAGCACATCCCCGTGTACACGAAATGTTCCACGGTGGAAATCCATATCATTTCTGACATACTGGATATCCGTCAGTTCATCAATCACCATATCCCGATCCTTGATCATTCCGACACGGAGCGACAGCATCTGCTCCCGATATTCATCCGGATCACCGATACCGTAAATACAGGATACCGAGGATACGACCACAACATCTTTTCTGTCTATCAATGCCGCAGTTGCGCTGTGACGCATCTTATCAATATCATCGTTGATCGCAGAATCCTTCGCTATATAAGTATCAGTCGATGCCACATATGCTTCCGGCTGATAATAATCATAATATGAAACAAAATATTCTACCGCATTTTCCGGAAAGAATTCCTTCATTTCCGAATACAACTGTGCCGCCAACGTTTTGTTATGCGCAAGCACCAGCGTCGGTTTATTCAGTTGTGCTATTACATTTGCCATGGTAAATGTCTTACCGGAACCGGTTACACCTAACAGGGTTTCAAACTGGTTTCCCTCTTTAAATCCATCCACCAGCTCTTTGATCGCCTGCGGCTGATCACCGGTCGGCTGATATTCTGATACTAATTTGAAATGATCCATTATGTTCTCCTGATATATCTATCTAAATACAATCAATATTCTTATTATTGTTCTCTGTCTAATATATCATTCCATTTAAAAAAAGTACAGAGCAAATCGAATATTTGTTCTTTATTCTATAAGAACCTTCCGCTTCCCACTGTGTCATCCGCAAAGCGGATTTAAAAACCATGCCATCCATGGTATACTATGTCTTATCAAAAAAATGAACGAGGTGTAACATGAGCGCAATCGTAACATTAAAGAAGGGCGAGGGCAGAACCATCAAAGCCGGCGGCGCCTGGATTTATGACAATGAAATAGATACCATCATGGGAAGTTTTGAAAACGGGGATATCATCATTGTAAAAGACTTTGACGGATATCCGATGGGAAAGGGATTTATCAATACGAATTCCAAGATCACTGTCCGTATGCTGACACGTCACGTCGATACCGAGATCAATGAAGATTTCTTCCGCATGCGTCTGCAGGCAGCATGGGATTATCGTAAGAAAACCGTAGATACAAGCAGCTGCCGTATCGTATTTGGCGAGGCAGACTTCCTGCCCGGTATTGTGATTGACAAATTTGAAGATGTGCTGGTCGTTGAGTCACTTGCACTTGGAATTGACAGAGTTAAAAATTTGTTAATAAATATTTTAAAAAATGTCCTTAAATCGGATGGTATAATAATCAAAGGTGTTTATGAGCGTAGCGATGCTAAAGTTAGAATAAATGAAGGGATGCAGCCATTCAAGGGATTCATTGGGGATGAATTCGACACGAACGTGGAAATTATTGAAAATGGCGTACACTATATTGTTGACGTAAAAGACGGTCAGAAGACCGGCTTCTTTCTTGACCAGAAATACAACCGACTTGCGATCCAGCGTCTTTGTAAGGATGCAAAAGTTCTTGACTGTTTCACACACACAGGCTCTTTTGCGCTGAACGCCGGAATTGCCGGTGCCGCAAGCGTACTGGGTGTAGATGCTTCCGCACTTGCGGTCAGACAGGCACAGGAAAATGCAAAGCTGAACCACTTGGAGGATTCGGTTACATTTATCTGTAAAGATGTCTTTGATCTGCTTCCTGAACTGGAAGAACAGGGCGAGAAATTCGACGTTGTAATTCTGGATCCACCTGCATTTACAAAATCACGCAACTCAATTAAAAACGCTGTAAAAGGTTATCGGGAAATAAATCTGAGAGCCATGAAGCTCGTTAAAGATGGCGGCTTTCTTGCCACCTGTTCATGCTCCCATTTCATGGACTATGAACTATTTACAAAAACCATCGGACAGGCTGCTTCCAACTCTCACAAACGACTGAGACAGGTTGAATTCCGTACTCAGGCTCCTGATCATCCGATTCTGTGGGCTGCAGATGAATCATACTATCTGAAGTTCTACATATTTCAAGTAACCAGCGACAAATAGCTGGAGTTTCAGAGATTGGTCCTCTGTCATTTATCTTACTTGTAATACTTTTGGGAGGTAAACATGAAGCTAATACAGAGAAATAGGGATGCAGCATATCTACAGTATGATAAATATGTCGATTTCGACAATCCCATGGTTATGGAGAAGGCTATGGATCTTACCAAAAACTGCAGATCTGTTTACGAAAAAATAGAAACCATATATTATTTTGTCAGAGATGAAATTGATCACACCTGGGACGCCAAAGATTCCACGATCACAATCTCTGCGTCAGATGTTCTGGAAAAGAAAACCGGCATCAGCTATTCAAAGGCAAATCTGTTAGCCGCACTGATGCGTGCAAACGGTATTTACACCGGATTCTGCTACCAGAGGATCAAACGATTCACATATGATAACAAGCTGGCACTTCATGCACTGAATGCGGTATTTGAACCGGATGTCAAGAAATGGATCCGCTTGGATGCCAGAGGAAACAATTACCAGTTTCAGGCTGATTTCTCGATCAACGAACGACATCTTGGATATGAGCTCCGACCGGAGCTTGGTGAATTTGAATTCGATGATCTGATCGCGGTTCCCCTTCCATCGACAATGGCCGTTCTGGAAAAGAGCACAAATGCGATCAAAATGTACTATAACGATCTGCCGGACTACAACGATTAATATCATATTATACAAAATCATCGGTCCTGCCGACCGACAGTTTTTCCTGATCATTCTAAAAACTGTTCTGTTGGCGCGGTCGATGATTTTTTATGTCTATCCGAAATGTTTTCCGTTGATTTTTCCGGTATCGCAGGGTTTAATTTCCTGTTGTCTTATGGTAGAATTATACACAGTTAAAAATTTTACGAAAAGGGGTTACCGATATGAGTAATGTCACAATTATGAATCATCCTTTGATCAAACACAAAATATCAATGTTAAGAAACGAGAACACCGGAACAAATGAATTCCGTACACTTGTAGAAGAAATCGCTATGCTTATGGGCTACGAAGCACTTCGTGATCTGCCTACAGAAGATGTAGAGATCAAGACTCCGATCGAAACCTGCAAATCTCCTATGATCGCAGGCAAGAAGATGGCAGTTGTACCGATCCTCCGTGCCGGGCTTGGCATGGTAAGCGGCATCCTTGCTCTGGTTCCATCAGCAAAGGTTGGACACATCGGGCTCTACAGAGACCCGGAGACACACGAGCCGCATGAGTATTACTGTAAACTGCCGGATCCGATCGAGCAGAGAACAATCCTTGTTGTTGATCCAATGTTAGCAACCGGCGGTTCCGGTTCCGAAGCTGTTTCATTTATCAAACAGCACGGCGGCAAGAATATCAAATTCATGTGTATCATCGCTGCTCCCGAAGGTCTGGAAAGACTTCAGAAGGATCACCCGGACATCCAGATCTATGTTGGTCAGCTTGACAGATGCTTAAATGAAAATGCTTACATCTGCCCGGGTCTCGGTGATGCCGGCGACAGAATTTTCGGAACAAAATAACAGGAAGGCTTACATTATGAGATATATACACGAGCTTCGCGAAGGCGAAATGGTTTCAGAGGTTTACCTCTGCAAAAACAAGATCACAGGAAAGACAAAATCAGGTAAATCCTACTATTCTCTGCAACTGGTAGATGCCAGCGGAACAATGGATGGTAAGATCTGGGAACTGAACAGCGGAATTGGACATTTTGAATCCATGAACTATGTTAAGGTTGACGGCCAGGTTACCTCATTTAACAACACTCTCCAGTTGACAATTAAGAAGATCCGTATCGCTGAAGAAGGGGAATACGATATCAACGACTATATGCCATGCACGAAGAAAAATGTCGATGAAATGTTTGACAAGCTGCTTGGCATTATCGCAACGATCGAAAAGCCTTACTACAAAAAGCTTCTGGAAAGCTTCTTTGTAGAGGACAAAGCTCTTGCAAAAGAATTCAAAAAACATTCGGCTGCCAAATCCATTCATCATGGATTTGTCGGTGGTCTGTTAGAGCACACTCTGGCAGTTACCAGCATGTGTGACTACTACACTACATACTACCCGATCTTAAATCGTGACCTGCTCCTGACTGCTGCCATGCTTCATGACATCGGCAAGGTCTATGAGCTTTCAACATTCCCGGAAAACGATTACACAGATTCCGGTCAGTTACTTGGTCACATCGTAATGGGTACTATGATGATCCGCGACAAGATTCGTGATTCTGTTCCGGAATTTCCTGCAAAGGAAGCAAACGAACTGGAGCACTGTATCCTCGCCCACCACGGCGAACTGGAATACGGCTCTCCAAAGAAGCCTGCCCTGATCGAAGCACTTGCATTATCATTTGCCGATAATACAGATGCCAAGATCCAGACATTCATGGAAGCATTAGACAGCAAGGACGAGACCGGCTGGCTTGGTTACAATAAAATGATAGAAAGTAATATCCGCAGATCTACAAAATAAAGGATACGATATTTATTTTATGGAACTTAAAAAGAACAGTATATATACAATAGAAATAACGGACATGGGAAATGAGGGAGAAGGCATCGGCCATCTCTCTCTTTCTGATGTAGCAAATAACAAAACAGGCACAGACATTTCCACGAAAGCTTCATCCGAAGATGGAAATAACGTGCAGAATATCACTGTATTTGTCAAAGATACGGTAATCGGTGATGTAGCCGAGATCTCAATCATGAAGGCAAAGAAATCGATCGCCTACGGACGGCTGGTTCGCCTGATCACACCATCCCCTTACCGCGTAACTCCGGTCTGCCCGGTCGCAAAGAGCTGTGGCGGATGCAGTCTTCAGCACATTTCCTATGAGAAACAGCTGGAATACAAATGGAACAAGGTAAGAGAATGTCTGCGCCGGATCGGCAAGATTGAGAATCCCGATACTCTGATGGAACCGATCTATGGTATGAAAGAACCATACCACTATCGAAATAAAGCACAGTTTCCGGTTGGCAGAGACAAAAACGGCAATATCGTGATCGGCTTTTATGCCGGCAGAACCCATTCAATCATCGATTCCGATACCTGTGCGATCGGTGCAGAAGTAAACGATCAGATTCTGCCGATCATCCGTGCATTTCTCACGGAATATAACATTTCCACTTATAACGAAACAACCGGACAGGGTCTGGTACGTCATATTCTGACCCGTGTCGGGTTTACAACCGGCGAAGTTATGGTCTGTCTCATCGTAAATGGAAAAAAACTACCTCATGCAGATGAACTCATCTCCCGTCTGACAAAAATTTCCGGAATGACTTCAATCTGCCTGAACATCAATACAGAAAAAACAAATAAGATTCTTGGGCCAACCTGCAAAACACTGTGGGGCAGTCCATACATCACAGATTATATCGGCAATGTAAAATACCGGATCTCACCTCTGTCCTTCTATCAGGTAAACCCTGTGCAGACTAAGGTACTTTATGAAAAAGCATTGGAATATGCAGATCTGAACGGTGAAGAAACTGTCTGGGATATGTACTGCGGCATCGGAACCATTTCCCTGTTCCTTGCTCAGAAAGCAAAACAGGTATACGGTGTGGAGATCGTTCCCCAGGCAATTCTGGATGCCCGTAAAAACGCGGAACTTAACGATATCCACAACGTCGAATTCTTTACCGGAAAAGCGGAGGAAGTCGTTCCTGCCATTTACGAAAAAGGCGGCGATGGTTCCCAGGCAGATGTCGTCGTTGTCGATCCACCAAGAAAAGGCTGTGACAAGGTACTCCTTGACACCCTGATCCGGATGAATCCAAAACGGCTTGTCTATGTAAGCTGCGATCCCGCAACCCTTGCCCGTGACATCGCCATCCTCACTCCCGCCGGCTACCACCTCGAAAAAGTCGCTGTCGTCGACCAATTTGGCCACACCGGGCATTGTGAAAATGTTTGCTTGCTGTCGAAGAAACTTTGAGCTTATGGGGGTTAGCGGGCTTTTTTGAAGATTATGTATCTGTGTTTTTAACAGAAAAAATGTAGATAGAAAATAGAAATTTAAGAGGGGTGCCAAAATTTGCGAAAACACCAGACATGCGCCGGAATAGTATAGGCCTCCAGACGTGTGCGAATAATATATGTTTCTTTAGAAAAAATCGAATGAATTAAGAAAGGCCATAAGAAGGATGAGTAAGAAAAAAGAAATTATTTCTTTGATAATAGGTTTTGTGGGAGCTGTGGCTGGATTGTATGGTGTTATGTCATTTAACCGGTTCGTATTGATGTCATTACCGATAGGAATAAGAATGGTATGTATGATTCTGACTTACTGGTTAATTGCATTGATTCCAGCCATAGTTATGATTGTTAATAAAGACAAGTTGACAGATTATGGGTTTAGCAAAGAGAAAATAGGAATGCAGATTATTGTTGGCATCCTAATTGGAACTGTAATGTCGGTTTTGCTGACATTAATACCACATCAAATTGGTTTTGGTGAATTTGTAGATAGTGGAAAAAGATATAAATACCTATGGCAATTCATTTATGAATTCTTTTATTGTATATTTGCAATTGGTCTTGTTGAAGAGTTTGTATTCAGAGGATTCATTTTTGAAAAAATCAAACGTGTTGCTGGTAAGGATATCATAGCAGTTATTATTTCATCAATCTTTTTCGGGGTGTTTCATTTCTTCAGTGGAAATCTTGTACAAATGGTTATGACAGCGTGTATAGGAGCATTTTTCTGTTTTTGCAGATTAAAGATTAAAAATAGTTCTACTTTATCCTTGATCATTGGACATGGTGTATATGATGCATTAATTACTGTTTTCGCATCTGCTTTGTTATGAGGTTTCCGACCATTGCCACATGGTTTTTGGATTTGGAATCTCTTGATTCGATTATAGCTTTATGATAAAATATCCGAAAATGCGGAAAATATAGAAGGATATTATAGTATGAACATATATGAAAAAATCTTTGCCAGACTAGAAGAATTACATATGAGCCAAATTGAATTATCACGAAGAACTGGTATTGCTACCAGTACAATCAGCGACTGGCGTAAGAAAAAGATTAATCCACAGGCAGATAAATTGGTTTCTATTTGCAAGGCTCTAGATATGTCACTTGTGGATTTGCTTTGTGATGAGAAAGTAGTAGAGCAATCAATCGAAACAGACTTTGTGTCTGATGGTCAACATATTATTGAATTATTTATGGACTCAGATTTAGAAACAAAAAGAAGATTACTAAGATATTTTGAATTGATTGAAATCTGCAGAGGAATCAATCAGGAAAATGAGTCAAAAAATATTAAGCGAAATGTTTCAGTTATTCAGGATGTTGACGGCAACAATATTGTTATGATTAACGATATTGCATTTAAAGGAAAACGTTCTGTAGAGTGGAGTGATGTTGAAAAATATCTTAGGCAGTATGTGGGAGACATTTATCGAATAGCTGAAACAGAAGATATTATTTATATCGGTACAGATCTTCCTGATGAATATTCTGGCTCAAATTACACAAAGCATATAAAGGGAACTATTGCTAAAGCGAAAGCCAATGCTGCGCAGGCTATCCCAGAGATGATAGAAATCGCAACATCAAAGACTTTTGAAGATAATAAGAAAAATAAGCACAGCAGACACGCAAAAAATGGATGGTACCGTTATGACACAAGATTTGCATTGCCAGTATATGATGAAAATGGAGATGTTGAGCGATACAATGTATTCAGTGCGAGAATATTAATTAGACATGCATCTTCAGGAAAAATGTACTTGTATGATGTCTTGAAAATAAAAAAAGAAACGAGCAAGTCCTGTCAGGAATAATCCCTACCCGGTGAAAACCCATTTCCTTTATGATGCTATGGTACAATAAGAAATGCTATTTGTCAATCCGAATATTCAAATGAACCACAGGAGATACAACAATGTTATACATCATGCGACATGGAAAAACAGACTGGAATGCCATGCGGAAACTACAAGGTCGGACAGACATTCCATTAAATGAAGAAGGACGCCAGATGGCGGAGCATGCCAGAACAGAATATGCCGATATCCATTTTGATATCTGCTACTGCTCTCCCCTTATCCGAGCAAAGGAAACAGCCGAGATCGTATTAAAAGGGCGGAACATTCCGATCATAACGGACGACCGGTTAAAAGAAATGAGTTTTGGCAGCTATGAAGGAACCGCAAACTGCATAACTACTCCCGGCTGTCCAATAAAAGATCTCTTTCTTGATCCGGCAAACTATAAAGTTCCAAAGGATGGTGGAGAAAGCTTTGAACAGCTATTTGCGAGAACAGGAGAATTCCTGAAAGAGGTTGTAAAACCACAATTAGACGAAGGAAAAGATGTCCTGATTGTCGGACATGGAGCTATGAATTCCAGTATCATCTGTCAGGTCAAAGGGATCCCGTTGTCAGAATTCTGGAGCGCAGGAATCGAGAACTGCAAACTGAAACGCATACTATAAATATCATTTATAAATCCAAACAAAAGCAACACATTTCATTCAATAGCAAATGAGGAGATATTTGAAAATGAAGACCTACAACTTCTATGGTTGGGAACAGGCAACCGTTCCTGCCATAACAAACAAGTATAAAGGAATCCATACACCACAGGATCTGTATGACAGATTATCTGATATCTGGTGCGCTGATACTTGCGCATCAAGACTGCGTGATGGCTGGACACCGGAGAATAAAACTTTGGGGCAGTGTTCTATCACAGCATTTCTGGTTCAGGACATCTTTGGCGGCAAGGTGTATGGCATCCTGCGTCCCGGCGGAAACTATCATTGCTATAACGATGTCAACGGTCATATATTTGACCTGACCAGTGAACAGTTTGGTGATGAGACTCTTTCTTATAAGAACAATCCTGAGCAGTTCCGTGAAGTACATTTTGCAAAAGAAGAAAAACGTTTAAGATATGAATATCTGAAACAACAACTGGCATGCTTAAACCAGCAATCCACTTGCTGATTTTCGTAAGATCAGGTATGCTGAAAAATAAATATGACATCTGAGAAAGGAACCCGGACTATGATAGGTTTAATCGTTGCTCGTTCAAAAAATAATGTAATCGGAAAAAATGGACAGATCCCATGGCGGATCAAAGGAGAACAGAAACAGTTTAAAGAACTGACAACAGGGAATACTGTGGTTATGGGACGTAAGTCATATGAAGAGATCGGACATCCTCTCCCGAACCGAATGAATATCGTTGTATCAAATACTGCCAATTACTCCGGCGAAAACCTGCTTACCGTTCATTCTTTACAGGAAGCTCTTGATGCTGTAAAAGAGGGAAATGTCTATATCTCCGGTGGATACGGGCTGTTCAAAGAAGCACTTCCATTGGTTGATACCATGTATATCACAGAAGTTGATACTGTCGTTGAAGACGGAGATGTCTTCTTCCCAGAATTCAACGCAGATGAATTCGATATTACAACCGGTGAATCCGGCGGTGACGACATTACATTTACCCGTATGACCTACACCCGCAAGAAACTGTAAACAAGGACAACCCATATGAATACACAGACAACAAATGAAAATCCTCTCGGCTCTCAGCCCGTAAAAAAATTATTAATGCAATTTGCTATTCCAAGTATAGTAGCCATGCTGGTTAGCTCTCTTTATAACATTGTTGACCAGTTTTTCATTGGGCGAAATGTCGGCGAACTTGGTAATGCTGCGACCAATATTTCATTTCCACTTTCCATATCCTGTATCGCGATCGCTCTGCTGTTCGGCATCGGCGGCGCATCTGCTTTTAATCTGGCTATGGGAAAAGGAGAAAAGGAAAAAGCTGTTTATTATATCGGCAATTCCGCTGTTATGCTCTTTGGCTGTGGTGTGATTTTAACTACGATCACCCTGCTGTTCTTAGAGCCTCTGCTCCGCTTCTTTGGATCTCCCGACAATGTACTTTCCTATGCAAAAACTTACACAGGCATTGTTGCAATCGGATTTCCTTTTCTGATCCTCACAACCGGAAGCGGTCATCTGATCCGAGCTGATGGGAGACCGAAGATCAGCATGATCTGTAACCTCACCGGAGCCGTGATCAATACGATCTTAGATGCACTGTTTGTATCCGTTCTTCAGATGGGTATGGCAGGTGCAGCCATCGCAACCGTTATCGGTCAGGTAATCTCCGCCGGTCTTGTCATCTGGTTTTTATCCCACTGCAAGACTGTAACGATAAGAAAAAAACATCTCCGCATCAGCAGATCGATCATAGCAAGAGTCTCATCCCTTGGTACTGCTCCTTGCAGCAACCAGCTTGCCATGATGATCGTACAGATCATTATGAACAAATCTCTCAAATACTATGGCTCCCTTTCTATCTATGGCGAAGCAATCCCTATCGCCTGTGCCGGAATCATCACAAAAGTAAACCAGGTATTCCTATCCCTGATCATCGGTATATCACAGGGCTTACAGCCGATCACCAGCTATAACTATGGTGCAGGGAAATACAAACGGGTGAAATCTGCCTATCTGTTTGCTTCTACCTGTGGATTTGTGATCGCGCTTATTGCATTTCTGCTGTTCCAGTTTGTGCCAAGGCAGATCATATCCATTTTCGGAAACGGCTCCGAAAGCTACTTTCAGTTTTCAATCAGCTATTTTCGTATTTTTCTGTTCTTTACGTTTATAAACTTTATGCAGCCGATCACTTCGAACTTCTTTACATCGATTGGCAAACCGAAAAAAGGAACATTCCTGTCATTGACCAGACAGATCCTGTTCCTTCTACCATTATTAATTATTCTGCCGCTTTTTATGGGCATTGATGGCATTATGTATTCTGGTCCGATTGCCGATGGACTTGCTGGAGCGGTCGCCATTTTCATGGTCTGGAATGAATTCCGCACCAAACCTTTCCGCTAAAGAGGTTGTTGTTGTTCAACCTCTACTTTTTGCCATGATATTTTGGCTCTGCTGGTATGGACATATACAAAGACCGTTCCGTTTTCTGCTCGGATTTGCACGCTTATTGCCAGCAGTCGCCCAAACTCACCCTTACGGGTTCAGACATGGGCTTGGTGCTGACAGCTAATGCAAACCTCACAACGAAAACTTCACTGATGTCTTATGTATATATCCATACCAGCAGAGCCAAAATATCACAACTATAAATAACACAAGAATCATCAACAACCTCTTTTTTACTCACACATCGGGAAACGGACAATAAAGCGGGTGCCGATCTCCGGACGGGAAACGACCTGAATCGTGCCGGAATGAGCATCGATGATCCATTTGGCGATAGACAAACCAAGGCCGGAACCGCCGGTCTCGCCATTTCTCGCTTCGTCCGACCGGTAGAATCGTTCAAAGATATGAACGACATCTGACGATTCCATTCCGATTCCCTCATCCTGTATCATATAACTGACATAACCGGATTCCAGCATAACTCCTAATATAATATCCGCATCATCCGAAGAATACTTTGCCGCATTCTGTACAAAGATCCGGATGGACTGTTTGATCATGGCTATATCACCTGTCATATATGCAGGATCTGTTCCACGGAACAGATAGCGGTGCTTCCCATCGATCATCTGGGATTCCTCCCAGACCTCACTGACCATCTGATTCAGATCCAGTTTCACTTTATTCAAGGTATTTCTTCCGCTGTCACCCCGCGCAAGGAACAGAAGCTGTTCTACCAGTTCTTTCATATGCTGGGACTCATTCTTAAGGGCTTCGATGGATTCTGTCAGAACCTTTTCATCCTCTTTTCCCCATCGATCCAGCATATTCACATATCCCTGGATCACAGCAATAGGTGTCCGAAGCTCATGTGACGCATCCGATACAAACCGTACCTGCCGCCTTTCATTTTCTTTCATATTCCGAAGCAGATTATTCAATGCGATCTCGATACTTTTCAGTTCCTTGTCACCGGTATGGATTCCCTGTTCGGCATCATCCGGAGAAATATGTGATATTGCCTGTTCCAGATGAGCCATCTGGTCCCGAGCGATCGTTTCTGTCGTCTTCGAATCAGAATGCTTCTTCCGATCCTCCATACCATTTTGCTCAAATGACATCTTACTGATCTGTTCTGCTTTTACCGCCAGATCATTTAACGGCTTCAGCTTTCTTCTGACAACAGAAGTCCGGAATAACGCAAAAAACAACACAAATCCTTCTGCCGATAACAGTATGGTTCCCGGTACAGCTGCCAGATCCCTTACATCCCGGAAATCATATGCATATGATTTCCGGTCATTTCCATCGATCACATATTCCAGTGTATGCTTTTCTTGATTGACATTAAAATAATAATGCTCACCTGTTACCTGATCCGGAAGCTTTGTTGTACACCAGTACATCCATGTTCCCATAATAAGAAGGGCAATGATAATATTGATTCCTATTACATTGCCCACTTCCTTCAGCCAGAAGCTGATATTTATTTTTCTCGCAATCGAGGTCACTCTCTTATTTTCATTCATCTGTGATACCTTTTCTTCTACATTCTTATATCCATACATGCACAGCTCTGGCTCGCGCCCTGCTCTCAAAAACAAATATTTCATGTATGCATTGCGAACTAATCAAGATGGCAATTGCACGCACTGTATTCAAAGCAGACATCCGACGATATCCTGCAGCCTTTATGCCAGTCTGTATCCTTACGATTCTCGGATCACATATCCAACCCCACGGACAGTTGTGATCAGCTTGATCCCAAACCGGTCATCAATCTTCGTACGAAGATAACGGACATATACGTCTATGATATTTGTCTCACCGACATACTCATAACCACAGACAATATTCATCAGCTTTTCCCGATCCATGACGATATTCTTATTCTCCATCAGCGTATGCAGCAGTTCAAATTCCCGATTGGTAAGCTCCACCGGTTCTCCCGCCACCATAACCTCATGCCGGTCAGTATCCAGGCTGACTCCATGGATCTCTAGCTTATGTGTCTCCTGCCGGTCTGTGCTTTTCCGCTTCAGCGCTACACGGATACGAGCCAGAAGTTCTTCGATCGCAAATGGCTTTGTAATGTAATCATCCGCTCCCGCATCCAGCCCGGACACCTTGTCCATTACCGCATCCCTTGCAGTAAGCAGCAGGATCGGTACAGTATTTCCTTCTTTACGAATACGGCGAAGAACCTCCAGACCATTTAGCCTTGGAAGCATAACATCCAGCACGATCAGGTCAGCATGTTCTGATAATGCCAGATCCAGACCTGTCCGCCCGTCAAATGCCTTTATTACTTCATAGCCTTCATGAACCAATTCCAGCTCTACAAATCTGGCAATCTTTTCTTCATCCTCTACAATCAAAATCTTCCGGCTCATCTCTACTCCTTGTTGTGACGATTTATTTTAAGGGAGTATCTTGAGTACCTATGTCCATATTCTGACATACTATTATTCCGCAAGACGCTCTCGCTCTGTTGCTCATGTAGCGGTTCTAACCGCTCCACTCCGTGGATCGCTAAGTACCGACATTCGCAAAGGCTTGCTGCATAATAGTATATCAGAACATGGACAATGTATTTTCGTTTCATGTCCCTTAAAATAAATCTGTGTATTGTAAATTAATCTCTCACATTAGTTCTTGTTAATGTCTGTCTTAATAGTTTCTACCGTATCCGCAACCTTGTCACAGGCACTGTTCAAATCTACATTGATATTATCGATTCCTGCGAAATGGTATCTGCATTCACAGAATAAACCGACCACTAATAATGGAATCGTGATCCAGAATGCGAAGATGATCGCAAGTATCAACACCAGAACAGGTACATTCACCATAGTGCTACCGCGTCTTTCTATGATGAACTTGGAATCCACGCTTTTCTTTAAAAGTCTTCCACACCAGGAAAAAAATTGATCCATCATCTGACCAAAGGTCTTTTTATTGCAGTCTCTGGTATATTCCTGCTGTGCCTGTTCGAATTCTGTTGATGTCTGCTGTGCCTGTTCCGTCGTGTAACTGGTTACCTCCGGTGCTTTCACCTTACCGTTCTTTTCCAGATAAATGATCGCATCCAGCACATCATAATTCGTTGCTTCCAAAGCTGCCTTGGCTTCTTCATAGCTGACACCTGTTTTTTCTCTTATCTTTTCTACTTTTTCTAAATTATCCATATCTTTTTCCTTCTTTCTCTATTCTCTCCTCAGCTGATGGTTTTACTATACCAGCCACGAATTAATCTAAAATAGGAGAAAGATTAAAATCAGATTAATAAATTAACCTTCTATTTCAATGCAGCTTTCTCGATCGAATAGCTTCCGATCAACTCATCATCTTCATCATAAACAGCAAATTCACCAGTCAGCGTTGTCATTGCTTTCACGTCGGACACGTCACAGAATAAGGTTGCATATGTATGCCCCATTGCATCTGCCACATAAGAAATTTCCTCTTCTTTTCCATTTACAAGAACTGTGTCAAATGTTGCCTGTATCTTTTTATCCGTTTTATTGTAAACCTCAAATGCCAGTACTTGTTCTGCGTCATCGCCATCACTGTCATTCTCAATTCCAATATAAGATACTGTAACCTTGTCATTATCGAGAATCGTTACAGCTCCCTCTTTTACGGTATATTCCTTTGTATCATCTTTTTCATTTGAAAGGGCAACGTCATCGATCTCATATGTACCGATCGTATAACCTTCCATGTCATCCACACATACAATACCAGTCAAAGAAGCCGGCGCTGCATCACAATCCACCAGACAAATCTGATCCTCACTTGTCTGTGCTTCCACATCCAGTCCAAACATTGGCTGAAGCGTCTCTCCATCAACCACTACATCACTGAAATACACATTTACCATCTGATCATCCGATTTATTTGTAATCGTAAACATCATTCCATGAACTTCCGGATCATATCCATTATATACCAGTGCAATCTGATCATTATCCAGCACTTCTACTGCAACCGTTCCATCCTCTGCCGTTGTTATCTCTTCGGAGGTCTGCTGCATTTTATCTCCGCATCCGGATACAAGCCCTGCCAGAATACACAAACCTGCCGCCAGAATACAATGTCCTCTTTTCATAATCATTTATCCTCCACATTTCTTTCAAAACCAGAACCCATCCGCTTTATCTTTAACCAATGCGCCCTATTATAAAACAAAACCGCACCCCGTATATCCCAGGCAGTCACCATAACCCGGTACAAACACAGGTTCTGGTTCGTTGCTTACACACAATAAGGATATACAGTGTGCAGTTTCATTATTTTTTATTCTTCCGTCTTCTGTTCGTCTAAAACTGTAATGTCAATACCAAGCTCTTTGAGCTGAGCCTCATCCACATAGTCCGGAGCATTTGTCATCAGGCAGGATGCATCCTTTACCTTAGGAAATGCAATCACATCACGGATAGAATCCTGTTTTGCCATAAGCATGACCAGACGATCCAGTCCATAAGCCAGTCCTGCGTGAGGTGGTACTCCATATTTGAATGCGTCTAACAGGAAACCAAATCTTTCATACGCCTGTTCCCTTGTAAATCCAAGACATTCAAACATCTTCTCCTGAATATCATCCTGATGGATTCTGACAGATCCACCGCCAATCTCGTTACCATTTAATACGATATCATAGGCCTTTGCACGAACCTTACCCGGATCTGTATCAATGATCGCCAGATCCTCTTCCATCGGCATAGTAAATGGATGGTGCATAGCTGTGAAACGGTTCTGTTCATCTGACCACTCAAGAAGTGGAAATTCTGTGATCCATACGAATTCAAATACATTCTTGTCAAGCAGTCCCATCTGGTCTGCAAGGTGGCAGCGGAGTGCTCCAAGTGTATCCCATACAACCTTGTTCTTATCTGCTGCAAATAACAGCAAATCTCCCGGTTCACCGGAAAGTGCTGCTACGATATTGTTCATCTCATCTTCAGTCATAAACTTTGCAAAAGATGACTTGTAAGTGCCATCTTCATTAATGGCAATATATGCAAGACCTTTTGCTCCGTATGTCTTTGCAAATTCAACCAGAGCATCAATCTTCTTACGAGGCATTGCTCCCTGTCCCTTTGCATTGATACCACGGACAGATCCGCCATTTTCAAGTGCACCTGTAAATACGCCGAATCCACAGTCCTTAACAACTTCGCTGATATCCTTTAATTCCATACCAAAACGAAGATCCGGCTTATCAGAACCGAAACGGTTCATTGCTTCGATCCATGTCATACGGCGGATTGGAAGTTTTACATCTACATCCAGAATCTCCTTGAATAATTTTGCAAGAAGTCTTTCATTTACATCAATAACGTCATCCACATCTACGAAGGATAACTCCATATCCATCTGTGTGAACTCCGGCTGTCTGTCTGCACGAAGATCCTCATCACGGAAACATCTTGCGATCTGGAAATAACGGTCATAACCGGAGCACATCAGAAGCTGCTTGTAGATCTGTGGAGACTGTGGTAATGCATAGAATGTACCCGGATGGATACGGCTTGGTACGAGATAATCTCTTGCGCCCTCCGGTGTTGACTTACATAACATAGGTGTCTCAATCTCAAGGAAACCTTCATTTGCCATGAACTGTCTGGCAATAGTCATAACCTTGCTCTTCATAACCAGATTTCTCTGAAGATCCGGTCTTCTCAGATCCAGATATCTGTATTTCAAACGTAATTCTTCTTTTGTCTTGCTGTTCTCTTCGATCGGGAATGGAGGTGTCTCGGCCTCTGATAAGATACGAAGGGAAGTTGCCACAACTTCAATATCTCCGGTTGTCAGATTCTCATTTACTGCACCGGCACGCTTGCAGACGGTACCTTCGATCGCTGCTACAAACTCACTCTTAAGCTTTGTTGCTTTCTCAAAGCACTCGCTTCCGCATTTGGATTCCTCAAATATGATCTGAAGAATACCGCTTCTGTCTCTGAGATCGACAAATATGATTCCACCTTTATTTCTGCTCTTCTGAACCCAGCCCATTACGGTTACTTTCTGTCCTTCAAGAGCGTTTGAAACCTCTGCACATCTGTGGGAACGCTTCAATCCCTGCATTGATTCTGCCATTTTTCTATATCCTCCTATGGTTCTTATCTTTCTTCTAATACACTCGCAAGCTGATCCAGCGCAATCTCGGTCTGCTCGCCCGTTTCCATATTCTTGATACGACCGGTATTGGTCTCTAATTCATTATCACCAATAATGATCGTGTATCTCGCATTTAATTTATTTGCATATTTCATCTGCGCCTTTACGCTTCGATTCATGTAATCTGTCTCTACGATATAACCGGCCAGACGAAGATCATATACCAGCTTGTACGCTTTTGCCTTTGCGGAATCACCCATGATGCCGACATATAAATCAATCGGTTTTTCCGGCGCAAGATTGATATTTTCTTTCTCAAGGAAATACAAGATTCTTTCAATTCCCATACCGAATCCAACAGATGGCTGTGCCTCTTTTCCATCAATCTCATATACCAGATTGTCATATCTTCCCCCACCGCATAAGGTGAAGCCCTCTTTATTTACGAATTCAAATACTGTCTTTGTATAGTAATCCAGGCCACGAACGATTCCGGTGTCAACCTCAAATGGAATCTCAAGCTCTGTCAGAAGTCTCTGAAGCTCCTTGAAATGAGCATCGCATTCTTCACACAGATAATCAATTGTTCTTGGAGCATCCTTTACGATCGCCTTACAACCCGGCTCTTTACAGTCGATTACACGAAGCGGATTCTTAACCATACGCTCTTTACAGGTATTGCAGAGTCCTTCTTCATGACCTTTCAGATAAGAAATCAGTGCATCATTGTACACTTTCTTACATTTTGGACATCCGATACTGTTGATATGCAGTTTTGCATCTGACAGACCAATCTGTTTGATGAGAGTTGATACCAGTGTCATAACCTCTACTTCTGCCATTGGATTTGGAGATCCGACAAACTCAACGCCAAACTGGTGATGCTGACGAAGTCTTCCGCTTTCCGGCTTCTCATAACGGAACGCCGGCGTGATATAGAACATCTTAATTGGCTGTGGTTCTGCATATAATTTATTCTCAACATAAGCACGGATCGCACCTGCTGTACCTTCCGGCTTCAATGTGATACTTCTTCCACCTTTATCAACAAAGGTGTACATTTCCTTCTGTACTACATCGGTTGTCTCTCCAACACCACGCTGGAACAGCACCGTATGCTCAAATACAGGTGTGATTACTTCCTTTATATTGAATTTCTCACACAGATTTCTCGCCATTGCTTCTACCTGTGTACGTGTTCTCATCTTGTCACCGAACCAGTCACTGGTTCCTCTTGGTGCCTGGGTTATCATATTCCATCCTCCATCTATTGTTCATATTTTTATACTATACATCAACTGATCCGTGATTCATAGCTCCCTTTTAAAATTAACTGAATCTCATCTAAAATATCAGTTGTATTTATAATTCTCTGAAATGCGAGAAATACTTTCATGTCAAAATGCCGCACCTCATCGATCACCATCAATAATGCGATCTTGGGTTCAAATGCTTTCCGGTATGCACGGTCACTGATCAGCGCGACAAATACATCACACACACGAATAATCCTTGCTCCGATCGGGATCTCCTCTCCCTGAAGACAGTACGGATAACCGGAACCATCATAGTTCTCGTGATGATACAGAATAATATCTGCAATATCATCCCCGTAGCCTTCTTGCCTTGCGATATCTGCCCCAAGCTTCGCATGAAGTCTCACATACCGCATTTCCTCAATCTTCATGGAATTGCCACGGCCATATATATACGGTGTGATGCGGAGCTTTCCGATATCATGGATCATACCGGCAACTGCGATCTTATGAATCTCTTCTTCCGGGAGCCCCAGTTCTCTGGCAAGCTCCGAAGACAACCGGCTGACACACATTCCATGACGGATGGCATCGTCCAGATCCTGTTCATAGTATTCTGTTTCTTTATCTGTGTCTAAGTTTATAACTTTATCTGTCATTTTGCAAACGCCTGCTTTTTTCTGTCAATCATTTCATCAATTCTTGCGATATAATCGTCTACACTCTTACAATTTTCCACACGGTCGATCCGGTTTCCTGTGATCGTCTCTCCTGTAACCGGATCCAGATCTCCCTCCCGGCGGATCAGCTTGCTGGAGCTTCCCGCACCGATTCCTATAATGTCTGTCCGTTCTTCCATAATCAGAATATTATAGAGACATTCCAGTCCATGTCTTGCATATCCGACATTTTCCAGATTTCCCGCCATATTCTTCTGTCTGTACAGATAATATGGTGCAAGTCCCAGTTCTTCTGCGGCCTGTCCAACCAGTGACAACTGCTCATCCACATCACCTGCAAAGCTGTATTTGTCCATCTCCTGTTTCAGATGCGCTGCCCGTTTGATCGCAAGTGTGTGAACCGTAAGGCTCTCCGGCGCAAGCTTCTTCACCTTTTCCAGTGTCCGCTTCACCATCTCTGCATCTTCACCCGGAAGACCTACGATCAAGTCCATATTGATATTGTCAAAGCCAGCTTCTCTGGCTCTCATAAATGCTTCTTCTGCCTGCTCCGGTGTATGTGCTCTTCCGATCAGCTTCAGTGTCTCTCCATTCATCGTCTGCGGATTGATACTGATACGATCAACGCCATGCGCTTTCATCACCTGCAGCTTATCTGCTGTCGTACTGTCCGGACGACCTGCTTCGATCGTATATTCCCGAACCTGCGACAAATCAAAATGCTTCTCAATCATGCTGCACAGACGATCCATCTGCTCTGCACTGATCGAAGACGGCGTACCGCCACCAATATAAATGGATGCCAGTTTCTTCTCGGTATAACTTTCCGCAATATACTCCATTTCCTTTTCCATTGTATCCAGATAAGCATCGACCTTATCCTTATAAACACCGATCGGATAAGAGGTAAAGGAGCAGTACAGACATCTCGTCGGACAAAACGGTATGCCGATATACAGGCAGTATTCATTTCGCTCATCGATCGTCTCGATAATTGCTTTCTCACGTCTGGCGATCTTCACACAGGCTTCTGCCTTTTCCCGGCTTGCCACATAAGTTTCCTGATACAGCTTTTGTATCTCCTCATCTGTACATCCACGTTCTACCGCTTCCATTGCAATCTTCACCGGACGTACGCCGGTCAGACTACCCCATGGCAGAACTCTTCCGGTTCTCTCTGACAACATCCGGTACATGGCACGCTTCAGAACATTACGGAATATCTTTCTGTCATGATAATCCTGATCGATTACGATATCCGGTTTTCCACAGGCTTCTCTCGCAGACCAGTCCTGCTGTTTATCCTCAGAAGCTCCTTCTGATTTCACATCCAGACCGCCGTCCTTCATCCAGATTTTTGTCTGACCTTCTGCAAATTCTGCCACAAGGGTTGCAGCAACATCTGCCCCAAGTTCAGGCTTCTTTTCTATATTCTCCGGTGTGATGATCTTCACACCCATGTAAAACGCCATGAGGATCACTCTCAGGTCATTATTATAATCTTCTACATTCTGAATCAGACAAATCATGTCAACCAAGTTCCTTATCGTTATTTATGAAAAAAATGGATTGAATTTTCTTTCTCTGCCAATCCTTGAAGTTCCGTTATGTCCCGGATACACAGCTGTTTCCTCTGGTAATACAAGAAGCTTCGTCTCGATCGCCTCTAACAGATCCTGTTCATTTCCGGTTGGGAAATCCGATCTGCCAACTGACGATGCAAATAATGTATCTCCGGTAAACAGCAGATGTTCTTCTGCAAAATAATAACACATGCCACCTATCGTATGTCCCGGCACACTGATACACCGTACCACAGTTCCTAGAACTGCAACCTCCTGTCCATCCTGCAGATAAATATCCGCTGATGTTTCAAGCGGATGGCCAAACACCGCAGACAGATTTCCTGTCCTGCTCTCAAGCACCTGCTTCTCGTCCTCGGAAGCATATGCCTTTACTCCTGTCAGTTTTCTCAGATCATCCAATGCTCCGATATGATCATAATGTCCATGTGTCAGGAAGATTCCTACACAGGCAAGTCCTGCATCTGTCAGACTCCTATAAATAAAATTTGCATTATCTGCCGGATCAACTACGATTGCTTCCTTTGTTTCTTTATTACTTACGATATAACAATTGGTTCCCAAATCACCCAACTGATATAATTTCACTTCTAATTCTGCCATCCGGATCTCCTATCCCACTGTTCTCTCTATATCAATAATGCTCTCCACATTTCGTATCTTTGCAATGATCGTATTCAACTGGTCGACCGATTTGATCGAGAAGCTGATCGTGATTGTTGCCTTACCCTGCTTGCTTGTACGGCTGTTAATACTGTTTACACTGATATTTGCCTCACTTAAGATTTTCGTTATATCAAAGAGGATTCCGCTTCTGTCATCCGCATAGATATTGATTTCTGTAAGGTAAGTATTCTCTGCAACTGCATCCTGCTGCCATTCCGCATCAATGATCCTGTTTCTGTCTTCCTCGCTCATACAGAGCACATTAACACAGTCTGTACGATGGATCGAGATGCCTCGTCCTCTGGTGATAAATCCGATAATCTCATCACCCGGTACCGGTGAACAGCATTTGGAGAAACGAACCGCTACATCATCTGCACCCTTTACGATGATTCCACCCTGTCCGTGGGAGGAATGCGGTGCCCGCTTCAATGCATATGCCTCCAGAATTTCCTTGTCATCCGGCTGTTCCGTATGATCCTTGTTGTATTCCTCGATCAGCTTGTTGACAACCTGACCTTCCTTGATTCCCCCATGACCAACAGCCGCCATTGTAGCTTCCCAGTCATTGAAATTATATTTTTTATAGACACGTTCCTGATATTCCGGCTTGGAATACAGGGAGTAATCCAGTCCCTTTGATTTACAGTATGCAAGGATCAGTTCCTTACCGCGGCTGATGTTCTCATCCTTAAACTGATGCTTGAACCACTGATTGATCTTCGTCTTTGCCTGTGCACTCTTTACGATATTCAGCCAGTCTCTTGATGGTCCTGCCGAATTCTGGGATGTTATGATCTCTACCCGGTCACCATTATTTAACTTGGTATCGATCGGAACCTGTCTTCCGTTAATCCGCGCACCAACCATCTTATTACCGACTGCCGTATGAATGGCATAAGCAAAATCGATCGGTGTCGATCCACTTGGCAGATTCTTGACATCACCTGCCGGTGTAAAGCAATATACCTGTTCTGCAAACAGATCCAGATCTGTCTTAACGAAGTTCATGAACTCCTTATTATCTGAAGTATCTCTCTGCCACTCCAGAATCTGACGAAGCCATGATAACTTCTCCTCTTCCTTCTGCATAACCGTACCGGTTATGTTCTCTTTATATTTCCAGTGTGCAGCAATACCATATTCAGCCGTCCGGTGCATCTCAAATGTACGGATCTGTATTTCAAATGGCTGTCCCTCCGGTCCGATCAGTGTTGTATGAAGGGACTGATACATATTGGACTTTGGCATTGCGATATAATCTTTAAAACGTCCCGGAATCGGCTTGTACATCTCATGGATGATTCCCAGTGCCGAATAACAGTCCCGGACGGTCTCCACTTTAATCCGGACTGCAAAAATATCATAAATCTGATCCAGTGTCTTGTTCTGGTTCTTCATCTTCTTATAAATACTGAACAGATGCTTTACACGACCGTCGATCTCTGCATCCAGATGCGCATTGTCAATATGCTTCTTTACATCCGCAACGATACGTTTGATATAGGCTTCCCTTTCATGCATTCTCGCATCGATCTGTGCTGTCAGATCCTTATATACCTCCGGCATCAGATACTTCATGGACAAGTCATCCAGTTCTACCTTGATCTTGCTGATACCAAGACGATGTGCGATTGGTGCATAGATATCCATTGTTTCACGCGCTTTTTCCACCTGTTTCGCAGGAGACTGATACTGTAAGGTTCTTAAGTTATGCAGTCTGTCTGCCAGCTTGATCAGGATAACGCGAATATCCTTTGCCATCGATAAGAACATTTTTCTCAGGTTTTCTGCCTGTACCTCAATCTTATCCGTTGTCATCTTCAACTGGGTCAGTTTGGTAACACCTTCCACCAGAAATGCCACTTCTTCCGAGAACTCTGCTGCAATCTCCTCTGAAGTCATGACCGTATCTTCTACTACATCATGAAGGATTCCGGCAACGATCGTCTCCTTATCCAGCTCCAGTTCTGCAAGAATAATAGCAACACAGAGTGGATGCATGATATATGGCTCTCCCGACTTACGAAGCTGTCCTTCATGTGCCTTGGATGCCACCTTATATGCCTTCTCAATCATCGAAATATCTGTTGATGGATGATAGGTCAGGATCTTTTTGATCAGCTCCTTATACAGATCCTCCGGCGGAGTAAAATCCGCAGGTGTAGACAGATCGATATCCCGTTTTTCCCGCATTGGTTTATTCTCCATTGCACCCGCCTTTGCCGCAAGCTCTTTTAATTCATCCATGCTTCCTGCTTTATCTTTTACGTTTTCCATGATCTTCACCACTTTTCCCAATTCGAATTTTTCTGTCTTATTCTTCGATCATCACGGTAGCCGTCCGATTCCATCCACATACAGATACCGGCTCTTTTTCCGCATAAATCATATGATCATTTTTATTTGCCATCATAGCAGATAACAGACGCTACATCATATTTGGCAAGCTTCTCTCTGCCCTTTAAACCTGCAAGTTCGATCAAGAATATGATCTTTACCACTTTACCGCCAAGTTCTTCAACCAGCCTTGCAGCGGCTTCCATGGTTCCTCCGGTTGCGATCAGATCATCTACAAGGACAACCTTCTGTCCCGGTTTGATCGCATCCTTATGCATCTCGATCGTTGCACTGCCATATTCCAGATCATAAGATGCTTCAATCGTCTCCCTTGGTAACTTGCCTTTCTTTCTTACCAATGCAAATCCTTTTCCATTCTTATATGCAAGTGGTGTTCCAAAGATAAAGCCTCTGGACTCTGCTCCGGCTACTACGTCATAATCTACGCCTTCAAGCAGGTCATCTAATGAATCAATCGCCAGCTTCAATCCATCTGGATCTCCGATCACGCTTGTAATATCTCTGAAAATAATTCCCGGTTCCGGAAAATCCGGTATACTTGTAACGTATTCTTCTATCTTTTTCATAATCTTCCTCCTGCATATATATATGTATATTCTACAATTATTTACATTTTCCTTTTCTGCCCACATGATATCAAACTATCAACAAAGCCTTTATTCCTCATGTTTCCGATATTCCAGCAACCGGATCTGCAAAGTTCTTCTTCCAGCAAATTCATTGATATCCGGATAATAGGCAACATCCAACACCACATGACTGGGCATTCCTTTTAGTATTTTATCACATTCATTTGTTCCAAACCACTGTTTTATGTTAGAAATAAACACTTCCGGGTCAAAACTTATGCCCTCGATCGTACCGCCGTTCTCCATCAGGAACGAAACCCGCAGAACATTCTGTCTTTTTCCCATGATCCTTGCGCTTTTTACACGCACACCACTCTGTGCAAATACCGGCTTCTCGTTGCCTTTTCCAAATGGCTCCAGAACCTCCAGTTCTTCGGTCAGTGGAATAGTTACATAATCGAGCGGCATCGGCACATCAATCCGGAGCTTCGGTGTCAGAAGTTTTTCGTCAAGCGTACAATTCGCGTTCATTTTTTCCCGAAGCCTGGCCAGATTCCGTTTCTCCATGGAAAAGCCCGCTGCCATCTCATGTCCTCCGAACTTCGTGAAATAATCACTGCATTTATTGATCTCATCATACATATTATAGCCTTCGATCGAACGACCGGAGCCTTTGATAATTCCTTCTTCTTCGCTGTCCGTAAATAACAGCACCGGACGATAATACCGTTCCTTGATCCTGCCTGCGATAATCCCGACCAGACTTTCATGCAGTTTCGGGATATACATAACAAGTACCCGGTCCGACAATGCCGCAACTCCTGTCTCCGGGACTGCCCCCATAAGCAGATGATCCGAAGTTTCAAGCAGCCCGATTGCCGTTTTTGTTCCCTGCTCCGTCATATCTTTTCGGGTATTATTGATATTTAACAGCTCGATCGCACGCTCATTTGCCTTAAAGCTGTCTGTTTCAAGCAGGAATTCCAGGCTGGTCTTCGCATCTCCAAGTCTGCCCGCTGCATTGATACACGGTCCAATGATAAATCCCAGATCAAATGCTGTCAGCTTCTTACCATCCCTGCCGCTGTTTGTGATCAGTGCCTTCAACCCATAATTACTGCTGTCAGATAACCGGTGAAGTGCCTCTCTTACAATGATACGGTTCTCATCTACCAGATTCATAACATCACAGACGGTTGCAATTCCAAGGATCTCTATAAATGCCTCACACTCCGCTTCCGGTATCCCGCACATCCGATATAACAACTGGATAAATTTGTATGCCACACCCGCTCCGCACAATTCCTTGCACGGATATTCACAGCCCGGCTGCTTGTGATCGATCACCGCATCCGCTTCCGGTACTTTGTATACCCGAATATCATTTTCATCTGTATCATATGGAATATCATGGTGATCCGTCACGATTACCCGCATCCCATATTCTTTTGCTTTTCTCACCGCATCAAATGCCGCAATCCCATTATCACAGGTAATGATCATACTGACCTGATCGGCTGCCGCCGCATCTACCATACGGATATTGATTCCATATCCATCATAGATCCGGTGCGGAATATCATAATCGATCCCGTCTCCTGCAGGCGAACCATTTTCATGCTCCCACACACGCTGTAAGCCTTTATACAATATGTAGTTTGAACTTACACCATCCACATCATAATCCGAAATGATCCGTATCCGGTTCCGACTCCGGATCTCCTCCAGCATAAGGCCGCAGCCCTTCTCCATATTCTTCATCATCGCAGGATCATGCAGCCGGTCAAGCCCCCCATTCAGATAGGTATCAATCTCTTCATCTGTTATCACATCCCGGTTCCGAATCACCCTTGCAGTTACCGGATCAATATGAAAACGCTCTGCGATCCCAAAGAAATCAGCCCGCTTTCCATACATTGTCCACACCATATCATATTTTATCGGAGGTTTTATCTCTGTTGCCATTTACTCTTACTCCCATCCATATCTATTCTTCCGCTATTCCTGATCGCAAAGGAATTATACACCAGTAAAAAATCGACCGTCAACTTCTTACATTCCGCCGCATTGCTGTAATACCGTAATTTACCTTTCAGGTTGTGTTCTTATACACCTCACAGGTTGTTTATTTGTTTTTTTATTCAAAATATAATGTAGTTTGGAGGTATTTTTATGGAGAACTTATACGCACAGATCGGTCAGAGGATCGTACAGATCCGGCGCTCAAATAACCTTACGCAGTACCAGCTTGCAGAGATGCTCGATATCTCTGTCAAACATTGCAGCGCCATAGAACGGGGAAAATCCAGTCTGTCCCTTGAAAAAATGATTGATTTCTGTGATCATTTCGGCGTAGATCTTGATTATCTGATCCGCGGGATCAAAAAATCGGATACAATTTTATCCTGCATTCCACATACCGTAGTCGAGGTCATGACTTCTGACGACGAAAAAAGGAAGCAATTATTTATAGAATACATAGAAATGTTCAATTCCATTTCCAATTCTGATTAACAGCTATTCCTATTGATATAATGGCATATTTCCATATCATAACAAAAAACGAATCTGAAAGCCTTTTGCTTACAGGTTCGTTTTTTATATCTGTTATTTGAAATATTTGTTGATGATCTCGTTTGCCTTATCCGTATCATCTGTTACACAGTATACAACATAATTTCCGTCCTCTTTTATGATCGCCTTGTCAAGACGTCCGGTTTCGGATGGCTTGTAATCTGCATATGATGTTGTCTGTTTTTCTTTTCTGTCTTCACAGGCTGTTTTTACCTTGTCAGCCGCATCTGAATCTGCTGCCTCGAATACTGCAATCTCCTCAGCAGTTGCTCCGGTCGATACGATTATCACGCTGTCTTTTACGCTGTCTGCATCAATTCCGTAATATGTGAGTGCCATGCCTGTATCAAGCTCTGAAAGCGTATCTTCAAATGTCAGCCCGCTCTTCAGTTCATTTGCCATGTCCTTAACATTTATATTCAGGTCTTCCTTTGAACCACCTGCTCCACCAACCGTTGTTCCACAGCCTGCAAGCATTCCTGCCAGGCTAAAAATTGCACATAACTTTACTAATTTCTTCATCTTGTTTATTCTCTCCTGTTACTTCTGTCTGATACTGTTATGATGATCCGAATATCTCTATCCGGACATTTACTTCTTTATATATACATTCTGTCGGATGTAATCCAGCCATTTCTCGCAATATTCCTGATTGCAATGTCGTCCATCGGTACTGGCATCTGCCGGGAGAACTCCGTCTACCGTCACACTGCTTGCAACATCCAGATAAATGATATCGCCATAATCCTTACACATCCGTTTCAACAGCTTGTTGAATGCCTTAATGTTGGAGTTATTATAAATCTCATCTTCATCTGATAAAGCCTTGGATACCGGAAGAATATTCTCAACATAGATCGTTGCATTTGGCTGTATCTCTCTTATTGCATCAATAAATGCTTTATAGTCTTCAATGAATACATCCTCATAGATCCATCCAAGCTCGTTAACACCAAATGAAATGTATATATTCTCATAATCCTTCTGCTTCAGCGCTTCCAGTGCCGTCAACATTCCGTCACTTGTAGAAACGATCGGCTCTGTCATGACCTTTTCGATATTCAGCCCCTTGGAACAGAACGCGTCCAGATTCGACATTCCGGTATAAAGACTAAGTCCCTCGGTTCTTGAATCACCGATCAGTACCGCTGTATCAAAATAAGCATCATCCGTTACATTTCCCGGCGTATACAGTTTCTTATCGTACCAGTCATTTCCCTTAGATGATGTATCCGGGTCCTTGATATTCACATATTTTACTGTTGAACCACCTTCTTCGGATGATGCGGCAGTCGTTGTTTCTTCCGTTTCCGATGCTTCCGTTGTTACCTTTTCCGTAGTCGGTTTCTCTGTTGTCGCTGTTTCCGTTGTTATCTTCTCCGTCGTTTTTTCCTCGGAAGCCTCCTCCGATGCATCCGATCCGGTCGCAACATTTTCTATCTGATGGTCATTTCCATTTTCTCTGTCAAAGTTCCATATATCCTGTCTGTATCTTGTCGCAAATATCACTATTGAACATACCAGAAATACGGCAGCCACACTGCTGATCTTTATCTTATCGCACCGCTCACTTTTTATCCTGGTGCTATATCTTTTCTCATTGTCCATTCTCTTATTCATTCCTCTTTTTGCCTTACATTTTATAAAAGGAAAGGGTCTTATCCCGTTAGCTTCGATTATAGCATACCACTTTACATAAGTGTACAGATTTTGAAATTTCTACATAATTCGCAGTTTTAGTCGTTTTTCGACTTTTCTGATTGTTGAAATTAACAAATCTTGTTTCATTTTTATGGACACTTTTTAACTTAAGTGTTACTATTCTATTAGATTTTTGAGATGGGTCTGTTTTCACACTTACACATACATAATATTATCTTGCAGACTTTTTCCGTTTTATGTATCTTAAATACAAATACTTATCACTTTATATGGGAGGTTACTATGAGTTTTAGCACAAAAAACTATGATTTTAAAGGCGAAACCTGTATCGAACTTATCGCAGGAGATTTTCGTGCATTGATCGCACCTTTTAACGGAAGTAATGTAATGAAGCTGGAAAACACAGCTCTTAATATTGATATCTTAAGAAATGATCTGTCACTTTCACCGGAAGAACTGAAGGCTGCTGCCGAGGTATACGGTATGCCTACTTTATATCTTCCAAACAGATTATCTCATGGAGATCTGAAAACCTCAGATGCCATGTATCATTTTCCTTGCAACGATCCGCTGGGCAACCATCTGCATGGTTTTCTTCACAAACGCTGCCATACAATTGATGACATGTATGTAGAGGGTGAAAGTGCTGTTGCAAAGACTTCTTATATATATGATGAAAATGATGAATTTTTCGAAACTTTCCCTGTCAGCTTCAAGGCAGAATTTGTCTTTACACTGACAGCAGACGGACTGGATTATTCCTTTACACTGACCAACCTTTCCAAGGTTCAGATGCCTTATGGTGTATGTAACCATATCGCATTCAAAGCACCGTTTACAAATGGCGGAAGCGGCGCAAATGTACGTCTGCAGGTTCCGATCGGTGACAAATGGGAACTCAGCGACACCTGTATTCCAACCGAGAAAACACTGCCGCTTACCAGATATGATATGATGTACAAAGAGGGTGACATGGTTCCTGTTCTTCAAGACATCGACAACGACCTCTATACCGCTGAAATGAACGAATTAGACGGCAAGCCATTCTATGGTGTCATCGTAACCGATAAAGTTACAGGCGTCCGTGTCTGCTACGAAGTATGTGATGTTATGAAATACTGGATCATGTGGAATGATCACGGCATGAAAGAATTCTTCTGTCCGGAACCTATGAGCTGGACCATTGATGCTCCAAACCTTTCCGGTGATCCTGCCGTAACCGGCTACACCGAACTGGCTCCCGGCGAATCCAAAACCGTAACCGAGAGAATTTTTGTCCGGTAGAAAATAGCTGAAGTTACATAACAGAAGAAAATAGTTTATAATAAAGCATTAACTTTATATCTATCATCATACACAGGTTTGACAGTAAAAAAAGACATATATATTCCTGTAGCAGACCTCTTTTCACGTCGGTACTTAATGAACCGCAAAAGCGGTGAATTTAGAACCGTTACGTGAAAATAGAACGAAAGTGTTCTGCGAAAGGAATGATATATGTCTCTTTTTATTGTCAGACCGTCATGCAAACAGGGCCTTAGCTAAAAAACACGGCATATGTATTCTGTGTAAGGAATAGCATATGCCATGTTTTCATATAAGGCTCGGTCTTATTCGGACTCTACCGTTCCGCCGATATACCATTTACCGCCCTTCTTGTAACAGATCAGTGACATCTTGTCATCCTCTGTCTCTGTCTCTCCAAGGTAGTTTATTGTCATGGTATAATCAACATCACAGATATAAGCACATCTTACTTTGCTTGCTACAGACGTATCACCATACAGACCTTCGCACATATTCTTGATAGTTGCTCTGTTTGCCTTCTCTGTTGATGTGATCTTGTAATCAATAGAATACTCAACCCCCATAGAGGTCAGAAGCTCAAAGCTGCTGGATAATGTTTCTACATCATTGTCAGCAACACAGTCTTCATCAACAAGTGATACGATCTTATCTGTATCTGCTTCTTCAATTCCGGTCATAAACTGATCTACTAATTTCTTGCTCTTCTTGGCTCCCCCAAGCGAACCTGAAAACAGGAATATAACTGCTGCTGCAATTACTGCAAGTGCAACAATGATTCCAATAACTGCTCCTGCACCGGATTTCTTCTTTTTTGGTGGCTGCTGATAACCTGCGCCAGTATCAAATCCCGGTGTACCATATGCATTTCCTGCATAACCATTCTGCATTGGATCTCCCTGATACTGTGATCCACCATACTGTGGATCCATCCCCATTCCCTGCTGTGGCTGCGCACCATATGCTGCATTTTCCGGCTGCTGTGGCTGATCATTCCCAGCAAGTGTAAACCCACCACTTGTACCTACTTCTGCTCCACATACAGGACAAACTGAACCATTTGTCTCTGCTCCGCAATTTGGACAATTCATAATCTCTCCTCCTAAAACGTAAAAAATAATATATATGTGAACATTTTATGTCTGCTCACATTTTGAGTGTATCAGATGAGGCTTCTTTTTACAATGATTATTTTTCCACATTTTATCATGGGTTTTGTTGTCAAATATCCTATTTTATTATATAATATGCCCATATGACTGTTTTTATAAAGGGCGTGTTATGTCCTTTGTAAGGGAGAGATCATGGAGCAGCGGATACTGCCAGATAACGGCAGACACTACTTATCTTAATACACATGAAAGGAAGGTATATATTACATGAAGTTTGGTTATTTTGATGATGCCAACAAGGAGTATGTCATCACATCTCCTAGAACTCCTTATCCTTGGATCAACTACCTTGGAACACAGGATTTCTTCTCACTGATTTCAAATACAGCGGGAGGTTACAGCTTCTACAAAGATGCTCGTCTTCGTAGAATTACAAGATACCGTTATAACAATGTACCTATCGATATGGGTGGTCGTTATTTCTATATTAACGAGAATGGTACAATCTGGAATCCGGGCTGGTCACCGGTTAAGACAGAGCTTGACGAATATGAATGCCGTCATGGTATGGGTTACACAGTGATCACCGGTAAGAAGAACAACTTAAAGGCAGAGGTTACTTTCTTCGTACCTCAGAATTATGCCGGAGAAGTTCAGCAGGTTGTTCTTACAAATGAAAGCTCAGAAGAGAAGACTTTCTCATTCTTCTCATTTGAAGAGTGGTGTCTCTGGGATGCACAGGATGACTGCACAAACTTCCAGAGAAACTTCAGTACAGGTCGTGTAGAGGTTGTTGGTTCAACAATCTACCACAAGACAGAGTACAGAGACAGACGTGATCATTTCGCATTCTACACAGTAAATGACGAGATCGACGGTTACGATACAGACAGAGATTCATTCATCGGACTTTACAATGGTTTCCACAACCCACAGGCTGTTGAAGCCGGCAAGTCAAATGATTCATTTGCAGATGGATGGTCACCAATCGCTTCACACTACAAGAAGATCACTCTTGCTCCGGGCGAGACAAAGACTCTTGTATTTATTCTTGGATATGTTGAGATGCCTGTTGACCAGAAGTTCGAAGCTGATGGCAAGACGATCAACAAGGTTAAGGCTCTTGAGATGATGGAGAAATACAACACTCCTGAGAAGGTTGCAGCAGGTCTTGCAGAACTCAAAGAACACTGGAACAACCTCTTAAGCATCTTAAATGTTAATACTCCTGATGATAAGGTTAACCGTATGGTTAATATCTGGAATCAGTATCAGTGCATGGTTACATTCAACCTTTCACGTTCAGCATCATACTTCGAGTCCGGTATCGGCCGTGGTATGGGATTCCGTGATTCCAACCAGGATGTACTTGGATTTGTTCATCAGATTCCTGATCGTGCAAGAGAAAGAATTATTGATATCGCTTCTACACAATTCCCGGATGGTGGATGCTATCATCAGTATCAGCCACTTACAAAGAAGGGTAATGCAGATATCGGTGGTGACTTCTCAGACGATCCATTATGGCTGATCCTTTCTGTATCTGCATACATCAAGGAGACAGGCGACTGGGGTATTCTTGATGAGATGGTTCCATATGACAACGATATGTCCATCGCTAAGCCAATGCTTGACCACTTAAAGGTTTCCTTCTACAAGATCGTAAACAACCTTGGACCACACGGACTTCCACTTGCAATGAGAGCTGACTGGAACGACTGTATCAACCTTTCATGCTTCTCCGATACACCGGGTGAAAGCTTCCAGACATACACCAACCCTAAGTTCGCTGCTGAAGGCGGATACTCAAAGGTTGCTGAGTCAGTTATGGTTGCTACACTCTTTACATATGCAGGTCCTAACTATGTTGCTATTCTCAAGCACCTTGGAATGGACGCTGAAGCAGAAGCTGCTCAAGCTGAGATCGATAAGATGAAAGCTAACATCATGGAATCCGCTTGGGATGGTGACTGGTTCTTAAGAGCATACGATGCAAATGGGGAGAAGATGGGATCTAAGGAATGTGAAGAAGGACAGATCTTCATCGAGCCACAGGGCTTCGCTATTATGTCAGACATCGGTAAAGATCAGGGCTGCGACAAGAAGACACTTGCTGCTATTGATGAGCGTCTGAATACACAGCACGGACTTGTACTTAACAATCCTGCATTCACAAAGTATTACATCCAGTATGGTGAGATCTCAACATACCCAGGCGGATACAAAGAGAATGCTGGTATCTTCACACATAACAATGCATGGATCATCTGTGCTGCTGCTTACGCAGGCGCCGGCGATCAGGCATTCAAATATTACTCAGAGATTGCTCCTGCTTTCACTGAGGAGACATCCGATATTCACAAGACTGAACCATATGTATATGGTCAGATGATCGGTGGTAAGGATGCCGGTTCCGATATTGGAAAGCCGGGTAACCACTTTGGTCAGGGTAAGAACTCATGGCTTACAGGTACTGCAGCTTGGAACATGGTAGCTATTTCACAGTACATCTTAGGTATCTCAGCAGACTTTGATGGTCTTAAGATCGATCCATCTATTCCTGCTGCATGGGATGGTCTGAATGCTACACGTCAGTTCCGTGGTGCTACATATGACATCAAGGTTACAAATCCGGATCATGTAAATAAGGGTATCAAGAGTGTTACTGTAGATGGCAATGCTATCGAGAGCAATGTTCTTCCAGTATTTGGTGATGGCAAGACTCATGCTGTAGAAGTAGTAATGGGTTAATCCATATATCAGATATTGATATAAAAAACGAGACACATATGACTGTATATTGCAGATCATATGTGTCTCATTTTTATTTCTATTCATCTTCCGTTTCTGTAATCTCAACTGCCATTGGATCCAACCGGCTTCGGTCATAAGCTTCCGTATTGATATTGGTCTGATCGATCTCTTCATATCCATCATCCAGATAATCATCTACAACCCCATCTGTTCCAAGATCTCCGGCAAAGGAAGATACCCTGTAGCGAAGCTTTCGATATATCTTTTTAATTACCTTGATCACTAATACGATGCACCAGTTAATAATATAAGCCAGAATGATGCTGACAACTATATCCTTACTACTTTCTCCAAATCTCTTCTGAATCGGAGTTCCAATATAACGGATCACAAAATACTGGGTCAGGTAAAAATCAAATACCATAGAGCTTAGGATTCCAAATGGTGATAATGTAAATATATGAGAAATCATTCCACCGTCATAAGAAAATACCATCACGATCAGCACATACAACAGCAATCTCAGAAGTGCTGCAGGAATTCCATATTTCCCAACTGTTCCCAGATAAATGAGAACCGCTGCCACAAGCACTACCAGCTCTGCTCCGGTCAGAAGATTTCTTCCAGCGGAACGATCTGTCTCGATCCGAATATTCAGTCTGAAATTTGCAAGCCAGACACCAATACAGAATAAAATAAGATTCATCAGAAACAGATATGGCATATCCTGCTTCAATACCATTGCATCAGCAAGTGGTCCTGCAACAATTATATATACAACGATCAGCCCGGCTATCACCAATCCGCTTCTTTTCAGATCCCGCTTCATTCTTGCCGCCAGCATACCGATCACCGGAGCCAGAAGATAGATCAGAAAGATTGCTGATACAAACCAACTGACCGGATTCAGTGCCATATAATATCCAGCCTTCGGTATCATTGTCTGAAGCATCGGTATACTGATGATATACTTCACGATCAGTGTCTTAATTTCCTGTGAACCGGGATGGCTGCACAATGCGAGGATCAGGAATACTGTCTGCATGATCATATAAAGCGGATACAGAATCCCCAGCTTCTTTCCAAGAAATTCCAGATAATTCTTCTTGTTCAGATTGATAAACTTCTTATGGTAATGAATACCGATTCCAAATCCTACCAGAACAAAGAAAAATGCCATTCCAAATATCCCATTATCCAGATATTTGTCATAAACTGCCTGTGCTTTTTCTCCCGGCATCATCCCCACACAATATGATAAAAAGACAAGGGTGATCATGATAACCTTCCATGCCTCAAATGATTTTGCTTTTACCTTCATATTCCTTCTCTCCTGTGCAATAAAACTTTTTTTGCTCATTTGGATTTATTATAGCATCTAACAACATACATATGCAAATCTTATATTTTCAAAAGCGCTGGCAGATTCCTTGACACTCCATTCTCCCTGAACTAAAATTAAAGAATACCGTTCTGCCAGTTCATATGGCAGCGGCACAAGGAGAAGTTATATGAAAAAAGTGAATCTGATCGTTCCCTGTTACAATGAAGCGGAAGCACTTCCTTTATTTAAGGACGAACTGAACAAAGTAATCCAGACTCTGGATCAATATACATTTGAGATACTTCTGATCAATGATGGTTCTACAGATACAACCCTTTCCGTCATGAAAGAAATCTGTGATACGGATTCTCATTACAAATATATATCATTTTCAAGAAACTTTGGAAAAGAAGCTGCCATGTATGCCGGCTTCTGTAATTCAGATGGTGACTATGCCGCCATCATGGATGCAGATATGCAGGATCCCCCTGCCCTACTGCCTGATATGCTCCACTGTCTGGAAACTGAGGATTATGACAGCGTTGCCACCCGGCGGGTATCGAGGATCGGAGAACCAAAGATCCGTTCCTTCTTTGCAAGGAATTTTTATAAACTTATCAACAAGATCTCGGACGCAGATGTTGTCGATGGTGCCAGGGATTTTCGTCTGATGAAGCGTGAAATGGTAGACAGTATCGTCGCCATGTGCGAATACAACCGATTCTCAAAGGGTATCTTTGGCTGGATCGGTTTTAAGACCAAATGGCTGGAATATGAAAATGTAAACCGCATTGCCGGAGAAACAAAATGGAGTTTCTGGGGCTTATTCAAATATGCGGTCGATGGAATCATCAATTTTTCCGAAACCCCGATGTCCCTTGCATCCGGGCTTGGCATTTTTCTGACGATCTTTTCCTTTCTTATGGTTATTTTCATTATTATAAGAAAAGAAATATTCGGAGATCCGGTTGCCGGCTGGCCATCTCTTGCCTGTATCATCATCTTTATTGCTGGACTTCAGTTCCTGTGCATGGGTATTATGGGTAAATACATTGCCAAGACATATCTGGAAGTAAAAAACCGGCCACATTACATCGTATCGGAAACAAATAAGGATCATGTAGATCCGATCCATTAGGAATAAAAACAAAGAAGGCGTATATATAATGAAGAAACTTACATATATTATTTTGCATCTGCTGATTCTTCCATTGCTCCTCTACGGATTTTCTTTTTCTGTATCTGCGGAAGAAACCAGTTCCGAAGACACTGTTATACAGGTTACTGCGGAAGACGGCAGCGACATATCCCAAAAGCTGAACGAAGCGCTGATCAATGCCAGAGATCTTGCCGAAAGCTCCGGGCAGATTGTTACAGTCAGGGTTCAAAAAGGTAGTTATCTTCTTTCCGCTGCGCTGCATATTTACAGCAATACAACGCTGGATGTCACGGATGTTCACTTTACATTTGCCGGTTCCCATCGGTTCAATATGCTGATCACCGGTCCATCATCAACAGAAAATTACAAAGACTATGACGATTACAACAACAGTGAAGCCTGCTCCGGCTATGATGCCTATAAGAATATCACGGTTCTGGGCGGAATCTGGGAAAGCACCGAAGCCAATCTGAGTTGTATCGTTCGTATCTTTCATGCTACTAATATTACCCTTGACGGTCTTACTTTTACGGGCGGCGGATGCGTACATCAGCTAGAGGTTGCTGCGATCGACGGCTTTTATGTCAGAAACTGCACATTTAAAAACCACGGCAAACGTGCTGACGATACCAAAAACTTTGAAAAAGAAGAAGCCATACAGCTCGATATGCCATACAGTGAACTGGTATATCCCGGCACTTATCCGGACGGAACCCCTATGAAGAATGTGGAGATCACACACAACACATTCCAGAATATTGCCCGTGGTGTCGGAACACACACCATGCTCTGCGGTGCATATCACGAAAATATCAAGATCAACGATAACACATTTATCAATGTGCTGGAAGAATGTGTTGTCTGCTTAAATTATGTAAACTGTGAAGTAAAGAACAACACGATCACCAACTGCGGCGGCGGTATTCTGGTTCAGAATGCCAAGGAATACGAAGTATCCATGAACACAACGGTTTTAAATGGCGCAAAGAAGATCGACAACGCTGTTATCAACAATGCAGTAACAGAAGTCAGCGGCAACACCATGAAGCTGACCTACCATCCGACAACATTAAAAACTGCCGGAATCTTCGTTTATGGAAGAAAGCTGAACAGCAACATCACAGGAGGAGATGGATTTCCTCTGCCGGATGAAGATTTCTATATCAGCTCCGTTATTATACGAAACAATACGATCATCACACCGGGAGACGGTATCACCTTATCCGATGCAAGAGATTGCGAGGTATCCGGTAATACAATCAATGGATATAATTTCTCGCCGGATGACAAATTACGAACTTCCAGAGATGGCATCCGTATTGATCAGTCCTGTAAGAATATCTCCGTAACCGGAAATGAGATTAAGAACATGCCGCGTTATGGTCTGTATATTACGGACAACAGTACCGCCTCTGCGATTGAAAATAACACCTTTAAAAACTGTACCGGAACCGGAATCTTTCTGACAGACTCCAGTGCATGTATCTATGATATTGCAAACAACATTGTAAAAAACTGCAAAGCCGGCGGTATTCTGGTTGGGAACAACAGCCGTGTCACGAACATAACAGGAAATGCCTTTGGTGCTGTCAGTGGCAATCCGGCGATCAAAGTATACAGCAACAGCCGTACCGGGCTGATCTCGACAAACCGGGTACGTGACATGGGTGATAAAACAAAAGCAACCGTTGCAAATGCAATTGAGATTACCGGACGCTCTTTTGCAAAAGAGATTTCATACAACCGGATCTATGCATCAAAAACGGACGTCTCCTCCGGAATGGGGATTCTGGTCGATAAGGCATCCAAAATTGCAGGTTCCGTAAAAAACAACACAATTTCGGATGCAGCCCTGTATGCCATATCCATTGCCAATCATTCCAAGGTTGCAGAGCTGGTCAGTGAAAATGTGCTCTCTTCCATTGGCAAAAGCGCGATCGCAGTAAATGGAGCCAGCAGCATCGGTCAGAACATTGAAGGAAACTCTATCAATGGAAGTGGAACCAACGGTATCCTTCTGGAAAAAGAAGCAACAGTCTGTGGCGGCATCAACAATAATACAATCAGTGAGTGCAGCAATTACGGCATCAATGTCCAGAGCATCAATAACGATACAACTATCTCGTATAACTATATTTCCGCAAAAGGCAATGCCCCGATCAACATTGTCGCACACAGCAATTACCTGCTGACAGTTGTCAAAAATACCTTATGTGGATCTGCATCATTAAATGGTATGCAACTATCCAAATGTAATGTAGCTATTTCTGACAACGATATTACTGATTTCAAATATGGTATTGCTGCTTCCTCATCCGTATCCGGTGCGATCAGCAATAATATATATAACGATATAGCAAATAAAGATCTGTCGATTAATGACACTGACCAGAAAATATGCGGTACGGTAACGGATCTCACCTGTTCTATGAATACAGCACGCAATCAGGCAACCTTATCATGGAAGAAGGTCAAAGGAATCAGTGGCTATGAAGTACAATACAGTACAACCGATCATTTTTCCGGCAAATCGACAAAACAGCTTGGCAAGGAACAGACATCCTATGCTTTACAGGATCTTCCAAAGGGCAAAACAATCTACTATCGTGTTCGTGCCTATCGTTCCTTTGGAAATCTCAGCATCTATGGTTCCTATACAAGCGGAAACTTTACCGCCTGATCCTGTCAGGCAGATACTTAGTGGCATCTGTTTTTTTAACAGTCAACCAGAACATCTGATATTTTGGAAAGGGGAAGTTTTATGAAAAAACATCTTATCTCATGTATGGCAGGAGCAGTCCTTGCATCCGGTCTTATCTTCGGAACTGCATTTCGCTCAAATGCTGCAATGCCGGCTTCCGGTTTTACAACAGCACCGGTCTTTGCCGCCGCATCGAATGACGACATGCTTATCACTGACAGTGTGATCACACTGACTGTCAAAAACGGAACTGACATTACAACAGAATTAAACACAGCTTTAAAAACTGCCAGAGATATGGCAGATCACACGAACAGTATCATTACTGTAACCGTTCCTTCCGGTTCTTATACCCTGTCATCGACAGCCCGTATTTTCAGCAACACCACATTAAATCTGAAAGGTGTTACACTGACCTGTGCAGACAATGGTAAATTCAACATGATCATATCCGGTACTCCCGGCTCCTACAAAGGCCGGACAAACTACAACAAAAGTGATCTCTGCACCGGATATGATGGATTTAAAAATATAACGATCAATGGCGGAACGCTGATCGGGAACAGCGAGAATACTTCCAGTATGATCCGTCTCTTTCATGCAACAAATGTAAATCTGTCCGGTATCACCCTGTCGGGCGGCGGTTGTGTGCATCAGATGGAGGTCTGTGCGATCAATGGCTTCTATGTAAAAAACTGTACTTTCAAAAATAACGGACGGGAAACCGGTGTGACTAACGCCCACGTCAACCAGGAAGCCCTTCAGCTTGATACTCCATGTAAAGAAGCCGCATTTCCGGGTGTCGTTCAGGATGGCACAACAATGAAAAACGTTGAGATCACCGGATGTAAATTTCAGAATGTCATCCGTGGCATTGGCAGCCATACACTTCTTCTGGGTGCTTACCATGAGAATATCAAGATCAATAACAATACCTTCAATAATGTTATGGAAGAATGTATTATCGGACTTAACTACCGCAACTGTGAGATCAAAAACAATACGATCACAAACTGCGGCGGCGGTATCCTGTTCCAGAATTTTAAATCCTACGAAGGCTCTGTTATTTCTACCATTCTGGACAGTAAACAACCATACAAAGGAAAGATCATCTACAATCTGAACTCTGTCATCAGCGATAACACAATCACCTTAAAGTATTCTCCATCCTGTGAAAATCCTGCAGCTATTAAGGTATTTGGCCACAACCAGTTGAAAAAAATGAAAGGTGCAGACGGTAAATATTTCCCTACCGGAAATTATTACATTACCGGTGTAACCGTATCCAATAACAATATCACAACAGCCGTTACCGGCATCCACATCACTGATGCCTGGAACTGTACCTTTACAAACAATACCGTTACCGGAAAGGGATTCAGCGCAAAGGATCCTCTGAAAAATGAACGAGACGGCATCTTTATTCAAAGCTATGCAAAAGGACTTGTCCTGTCAAACAACAAGGTTTCCGGAATGACCGGACACGGTATTGCCATTCATTTCTCATCAACGGCTAAGGATATTATCAGCAACACAATTTCCAACTGCGGCAGTTATGGTATCCACATCTATCAGAACAGCGGTTGTACCGGTTTATTATCCAAGAATAAAATAAAGAAATGTGCAAGCGGCGGCATCAGTCTCAGTACAAACTCTACGGTGGCAGATATTCTATCCAATACCATCACCGGCGGCTGTACAGATACAGGTATCAGCCTGTACAATAACTGTGAAGCCGGAAAGATCAAAAACAACACGATCACAGCCATCGGCAAAAATGCTCCTGCGATCAAGCTGTCTCAGAAGTCAGCCTCTAAAACCATAACCGGAAACAAGATCCAGGCAGGAACTGCAAAATATTCCTGTGGAAGAGCAATCTTCCTTTATAACGGTTCCAAGGTTCGCGGTTCCATTATTGGCAACGCTATGGAAAACAGCAGCGATACTGCGATCTGCATCTCCACAAAGTCAACCGTAACCGGAGGAGTTACAAACAACCAGATCCTATCAGCCGGAAAATACGGTCTTCAGGTCTTCAACGCATCGACTATAAAGAAAACGGTTTCGGGAAATACGATCAAGAAGGCAGCAACAAGCGGTATTAATATATGCAGTACCAAAAATGTGCTGACCATCGATAAAAATACAATATCCGGAAGCTCCAAGGCAGCCATCTATGTACAACCGGCTTCCACACAATATAAAGTGACAGTTAAAAACAACACTATTACCGGCAATAAAAAAGGTCCTGGTGTCTCAGCTCTCCAGGCAAATATCAAAGTGACCGGCAATAAAATATCCAAAGTGACCTTCGGTATATATGCAGACCAGAAGTGCAAAGGCAACATCTACTCAAATAAAATTTCCAAAGCCTCCCGCCGCAAGGTATACACTGCCACTAAAAAAGTGAAGCTAAAAAAATAACCCCTCCGAAATGGATATATCACTTATTGAAAGCCCCCTATAATACATTTATGCCGCAGAGCGCAAGCGTTCTGCGGCATAAATGTATATATGTCTCATTATTTATATATGTTATATTTTACAGTTCTAGTCTAATGTGACTTTAACCTTTTTGAGGTTCCAGATCTCTTTTGCATACTCTTCGATTGTTCTGTCTGATGAGAACTTACCGGAGCATGCTGTATTCAACATAACCATCTTAGCCCAGTTCTTCTCGTCTCTGTAAAGAGTATCGATCTTTCTATGAGCTTCTACATAAGAAGCAAAATCCTTAAGAATGAAGTATACATCTTCGTTGATAAGTGAATCATACAGATCTCTGAAACGATCCGGATCATCAGAAGAATACATACCATTGATAAGCTGTGTAAGAACAGTTCTTACTGCTGCATCATTGTTGTAGATATCCTTTGGATTGTATCCACCTTCACGCTCATACTTCATAACCTCTTCAGCTCTTAAACCGAAGATAACTGCATTTTCTTCGCCAACTTCTTCAACGATCTCTACATTTGCACCATCCATGGTTCCAAGTGTAACTGCACCGTTTAACATGAACTTCATGTTACCGGTACCGGATGCTTCTCTGGAAGCTGTTGAAATCTGCTCGCTGACATCTGCTGCTGCGAAGATCAGCTCTGCATTGGATACTCTGTAGTTCTCGATGAATACCACCTTGATCTTACCCTTGATAGATGCATCATTGTTGATAACATCTGCAACAGAGTTGATCAGCTTGATGATAAGCTTTGCTCTCTTATAACCGGCGGAAGCCTTTGCACCAAAGATATATGTTGTTGGATACATATCATATGATGGATTTGTCTTCAGCTCGTTATACTGATACATAACATGTAAAATATTAAGAAGCTGTCTCTTATACTCATGAAGTCTCTTAACCTGTACATCAAAGATAGAACGAGGATCTACATCCACGCCATTATGCTCCTTGATATAATTTGCAAGACGGATCTTGTTCTGGTACTTGATATTCATAAATTCCTGCTGATACTTCTCATCAGTAGCATATACTTTTAACTTCTTCAGATTTGAAAGCTTAACGATCCATTCATCACCGATCTTATCTGTGATCCAGCTTGCAAGAAGCGGATTACCATGAAGAAGGAAACGTCTCTGTGTAATACCATTTGTCTTATTGTTAAACTGCTCAGGTCTCATCTCATAGAAATCCTTCAGCTCTCTCTCTTCCAGAATCTTTGTATGAAGTGCCGCAACACCATTTACAGAGTAAGAACCTGCGATAGCAAGATGTGCCATCTTAACCTGACCATCATAGAGGATAGCCATGTTCTTAACCTTATCCTGGTTGCCCGGATACATAGACTGGATCTTCAGTACGAATCTTCTGTTGATCTCTTCTACGATCTGGTAGATACGAGGAAGTAATCTTGAGAATAATTCGATCGGCCATTTCTCAAGAGCCTCAGCCATGATCGTATGGTTGGTGTATGCACATGTTCTGGTTGTGATATCCCATGCGTCATCCCACTCAAGACCTTCTTCATCCATAAGGATTCTCATCAACTCTGCTACAGCAACTGTTGGATGTGTATCATTCATCTGGAATGTAACTTTATCCGGAAGATTATGAATATCGCTGTTCTTCTCCTTGAATTTCAGGATTGCTCTCTGAACAGATGCCGAAATGAAGAAGTACTGCTGTCTCAGTCTTAATTCCTTACCTGCATAGTGATTATCATTTGGATAAAGAACTTCAACGATCGTCTTAGCAAGGTTCTGCTGCTCAACAGCCTTTTCATATTCACCCTTATCAAATGAATCAAGGCAGAATTCCTGATCTGCTTCTGCATCCCAGATACGAAGTGTATTTACAACATTGTTGCCATAACCGACAACCGGAACATCATATGGTACGGCACGAACTGTCTGATAACCATCCTGAATAAAGTAATTTCTTCCATCTCTGTTCTCAACTCTTACATAACCGCCAAATTTAACTTCTACAGCATACTCCGGGCGCTTGATTTCAAATGGGTTGCCATCCTTTAACCAGTCATCCGGCAGCTCGATCTGATAACCATCCTTGATCGCCTGCTTGAACATACCATAACGATAACGGATACCACATCCGTATGCCGGATAACCAAGTGTAGCAAGAGAATCCAGGAAACATGCTGCAAGACGTCCCAAACCACCGTTGCCAAGTGCTGCATCCGGCTCCTGATCCTCAATCAGATTCAGATCAAATCCAAGTTCATCCAATGCTTCTTTTACTGCATCATAGTATGTCAGATTGATCAGATTGTTTCCCAGGGCTCTACCCATCAGGAACTCCATGGACAGATAGTAAACTGTCTTAACGTTCTTCTTCTCATATTCCTTATGTGTTGCTATCCATCTGTCTATTATGTCATCCTTAACAGCGTAGCTGACAGCCTGGAATACCTGCTGTGGAGTTGCCTCTTCGATTGGTCTTCTGTACAATGTTTTCACATTTGTAATAACCTCTTTTTTGAAGCCCTCTTTGTCGAAATCAATCAACTTTTTCATTTATCGTATCCTCCTTGAAAATTGCACGCCAGAATGCATCCCTGACGATTTTTCTATAATCAGATGCCGGTATCATCCGGATCCTTTATATCTCTTTCGTCCTGATTCATCATAATAACCGATTTTACCATGAGAATTTTTGGAAGAAACCTATATTATTTTAACAAAAAAACATGTATTTCTCAATACATGTCTTAATTTTTTGTAGAAAAATACATATTTTTTAGACCAAAGTCTAATTAATCTTGCAATTTTACAATGATTTTTCAGTTATTTTCTGTTTTTATAGTTATTTATACGCTCTTGCCCTATGCAACATGCCAATATCTGAACAGTTTCATAAGGGATTTTCCTTCTAATAACCGCCTGAATAATAGCCGCCACAAGGGAAACAGCACATATTTCCACCACAGCAGGAGAGACAAAGCAGGGTAGTGCAGAATGTATTACAGCATTTTGTCATATCCCGGCCTGACATATCCATGCCGTAGCCCTGTCCCTGATCCATATACCATTTCGATCCGCTCTTGATCTGTTCGTATGCCTGCTTGTATTCCATATTATCTGGCTCTAACTGTATCGCTCTCTGAAGCATCTCAAGCGCCCGGATCTGATTACCAAGTCCGGCATTGCACACACCGGAATAATAATGCCATTTTGCATTATGATCCTGAATCTGGTTCAATACTGTTCTTGCTTCCTCATAACTGCCTGACCGCAGATAGTTTCTGGCTGCCTGAAAATATCTGGAATCCTGATCGTTTGGATCATAGTCCTCCCGTCTTCCACCGGTATAACCACCGAACCCACCAAACGGTCCAAAGCCGCCATAGAATCCGCCAAACGGATCTGTCTCATCATAAGTCGTTCTTCCACCGCTGTTGCTATTTCGGTAACTGCCTGAACCATATGAACCATTTCCATACGGGCTGCCATATCCACCTGCTCCGTATGAATTTCCATAACCGGTATCACCATCCATAATCGTCTTGTATGCCTGCTGGATCTCTTTGAACTTCTCCTCAGCCTCGGCTTTATTTGGATTGTTGATATTCGCATCCGGATGATATTTTCTGCTCAATCGTCTGTATGCACTTTTTACTTCATCATTACTGGCACCATGCGGCAATCCCAGTACTTCATAAGGATCTTTCATTTATTCTCCATTCTGCCTGTTATCTGCTTTGCTACCGCATCTTTCGGCAGTTGCTTTATAATAATTATTCCATATGCCAGAATACACGATATTCCTGAGAATTTCCACATTTTTTATGATCGGAAGCTTCTCAAATTCTCTGGCACATTCTGCCGCCTGCATCATCAGGACTTCTTTTACCCAGTCTGCAAGCATCTGCCATTCCTCCACCGGAATGTCCTCTGTCTTCGTTTCTTCAATGCATTTCAACTTGTGTATCAGTGGATTAAAGCTGTGTCTTTTCCTGTCTTTTTCAATATCATCGTAAGCGTCCAGAATATATACAAATCTTCCAAGATAATAACCGATCTTTCTCAGATTTTCTTCCCATGCATCAGCTCTTACGGCAAATATCTCTGCCAGCACTTCACCAAAATATCCTGATAACCGATCCAAATCTTCACTGTTTTCTTTCTCAAGCTCGCTGATCTTTGCAAGCCGATCTGCAATAGTATCAATCTTTTGTCTGTAATCATATAATCGGCTGTCTTCCTTTTCTAACTCTTTCTTCGGTATTAAAAGCTCCGCATACAGCTTACGAAACAGCTTCTTATCATCTGTCCAGTCATCCATGCATTTGTAATATGTAAGTATACGGTTCATATCCGCTGCATAATCGGAGTACAGATTTCTAGCATATTCATGCTTTGTCATCGGATGGACCACACACCTTTTTGTACCCCGCTCCTCTGACGGCTCATACAATCCGGTAAGCAGCAGCACCAGAAATGTCATATCGTAGCTTAATGACAACTGGCCTTTTGCGCCCTGATCTTCTTTTAATGCCCTGCACAACCCGCAGTAATACCTGTGGTATTCGTCAAATTCTTTAAATTTCATTTCCTGCTGGTTTACTACTATATATCCAAACACGCGCCTGTCTCCAATCAGCTTTTCTTAATAAAAGTATTCCCACATTTCGGACATCTTATCTCGATCCTGCCCTTGCCTCGTGGAATCCGGATCATCTGCTCACAACGTGGGCAGGTGAAGATCTTATAATCTTTTCCGGCTTCTTTGCTTTTCTTCATCCGTTTAAATACATTTCGAACGCCTGTCGTGTGGCTTAGAAACCACTTATTTTCTGCCGCACGTTTGTCATATTTCTTAGAAAAGATGCGCACATATCCATAGATAAAAGAAGCAAGTCCAAGGAAATACAAAACTCCTGTCTTCGCCCAGACATCTATGATGATCAGGATCAGTCCCATCCAAGTCAGAAATGATGAAAACTGATCATTTCCATATCTTGTTCGCATAAAGTTGTAAATCTTATCTCTCATATAAGCACCACTCTTTCTTTACCCTGCAGATCTGCTGCCATTTCAGCACCTTCAAATCATGTATTCTATCTATATATTTCCGATCCGACGATCGTAATATTCTGCCTATCCAAGGATCATTGCAGATTCCTGTAACTGTCTGTAAGCATCCTTTATATTGCCCGCTTCTATATCCGTGATCCGGTCAGCATCCGTCCGGCATACGAGCTTCTTCAGATATTCCAGATCTCTCCGAATCTTCTTGATCTGAGCCTTATCCAGTTTCTGACTTTGTACCTCTAGCTGATTTTCTACTTTATATACATATGCTTCAGCTTCATTCCAGATATCCATATTTTCCTTGTTGCCCTGAGTTTCTTCCTCATACCGCATGGCATCTTCTCTTGCCCGGCGAATCTCTTCCTCTGAAAGATTCGTACTGGATGTGATAACGATCTGCTGTTCCACGCCTCTGCCAAGATCCTTTGCAGATACCTTTAGGATACCATTTACATCAAGATCAAATGTAACCTCGATCTGCGGAACTCCTGCAAGTGCTCGCTTGATTCCACTCAGGCGGAAGTTACCAAGCAGCTTATTATCTCTGGTATATTTGCGTTCGCCCTGATACACCTTTACCTCTACATCACGCTGGAAATTTCCGGCCGTCGTAAAGATCTTGGATACCCTGGTCGGAATTGGTGAGTTTCTTGGGATCAGTACATTTGCAATACCACCTAAAGTCTCGATTGACAGAGACAATGGTGTTACATCCATCAGCAAAATATCATTTACCTTATTCGTAACGGTCAGACCACCACTGAGCTTTCCTCCTTGAATCGCAGCTCCCATCGCAACGCACTCATCCGGGTTGAGATTCTTCGAAAGCTCTTTTCCGGTTATCCTCTTAACCTCGTCCATAACGGCAGGGATTCTGGTTGACCCACCAACCAATAATACCTTATCTAAACTTCCGGCTGATATACCTGCATCCCGAAGTGCCTGATTGACCGGACCGTCTGTCCGTTTTACAAGATCATCTGTCAGCTCATTGAACAACTCTCTGGTTATGAGCATATCGAGATGCTTCGGCTCGTTCTTTACGACCGTGATAAACGGAAGATTGATATGAGTCTGCAGCGTACTGGATAATTCCTTCTTTGCCTCTTCGCATGCTTCCCGGATACGCTGTACCGCTGTTATATCTTTCTCCAGATTGATCCTTGTTTCTTTCTTAAATGACTTTATCACATACTGCACCAGACGCTCGTCAAAATCATCACCACCAAGATGATTGTCGCCTGCAGTTGCAAGAACCTCGATCACATGATCTCCGATCTCAATCACGGATACATCAAAGGTTCCGCCACCAAGGTCATATACCAGAATCTTCTGTGCCTGTCCGTTATCCAGACCATAGGCAAGTGCCGCTGATGTCGGCTCGTTGATGATTCGAAGTACATTTAACCCTGCGATCTTTCCGGCATCCTTCGTCGCCTGTCTCTGACTGTCATCAAAATACGCCGGAACCGTGATGACCGCATCATGAACCGGCTCACCTAGATAGTTTTCTGCATCCGCTCTTAACTTTGACAGAATGATCGCCGATATCTCCTGTGGTGAATAATCTTTTCCATCTATTCTTTTTCTATATGCTGTTCCCATTTCTCTCTTGATCGATGCAATGGTTCTGTCTACATTTACCGTAAGCTGTCTCTTTGCAGCATCCCCCACCAGTCTGTCGCCATTTTTCGTAATGGCTACTATCGATGGTGTGGTACGGTTGCCTTCGGCATTCGGTATGATTGTCGCCTGTTCGCCTTCCAGAACGGCCACGCAGCTATTTGTCGTTCCTAAATCTATTCCTATTACCCTGCTCATGTATGATCTCCTATTCTGCATCAATTATTTAAATTATTTTTTCTTACACTTTTTCTAGAATGTATGATAGACAAGTTTTTTGAATAAATTGTGTATAGTTTATAAAGCAAGTATAAAGTGTTTCATAAAACTTTGGCTGCTGACAAATACGAAAACATGCTATAATGAGCATTGCTATGGAATGTGTCTTCATATACCGGCATAATGCGAAAATACTGTTTATTTTCGCAAATATCTAACAAACAGAAAGTGGTGTTTTTATATGCGAGAGAAAACAAAAGCAATTCTTTATATAATTCTGGCCGGTGTCGGTTTTTCTTTTATGAACGTATTCGTACGATTATCCGGCGATCTTCCTACGATTGAAAAAGCATTTTTCCGTAACCTGGTCGCAGCATTCATAGCGCTTGTTGTCCTGATCCGAAGTGATGTCGGACTGCATTATGAGAAACGACATATTCCGATGCTGTTTATGCGGTCGATCTGCGGCACACTCGGTATCATGTGTAACTTCTATGCAGTCGATCACATGAACATCGCCGATGCTTCGATCTTAAATAAGCTGTCACCGTTTGCCGCTGTTATCTTCTCGATCTTCCTGTTAAAGGAAAAGGCAAGTCTGAAACAATATGCTGCTCTGATCGGGGTATTCATCGGTGCTTTATTTGTTATCAAACCATCCCTGAACTTCGCTGATTTTGCTCCGGGTCTCATCGGTTTTACCGGCGGTATGGGTGCAGGCGCTGCTTATGCGGCAGTAAGATATCTAAGCAACCACGGTGCAAAAAATCCACAGATCGTATTCTTTTTCTCCGCATTTTCGACTCTGGTCATGCTGCCATTTGTGATTGTCTTTTATAAACCGATGTCTCTTTTTCAGTTGATCTGTCTGTTAATGGCAGGTGTCTCCGCTGCTGTCGGTCAGTTCTCGATCACGGCTGCTTATTCACATGCTCCGGCAAAGGAAATATCGATCTTCGATTATTCACAGATCATCACCTCGGCAATCCTTGGTTTCATCTTCTTCAGCCAGATTCCGGATGTATTGAGCTTTATCGGGTATGCCATTATCATCGGAATTTCTTATCTGAACTGGCGCGCAGGATTAAAAGCAGATGCAGCCGGCAAGTAAATTTAGATATTATTTATAATTATTACTATAATATTTCTTGTTATTTGTATATTGTCAACAACAGCAAAGTGTATTACACTATACTTAACAGGTGTTTTTGTAGAGAATATATAAATTGATTTGTGCAGTATATACAAGTCACCTGCACACAGTTACATAATAGGAGGTATTATTTATATGGCTAACAGATTTGTATTAAACGAAACATCTTATCATGGAGCAGGCGCAATCGCAGAGATCGCTACAGAGGCTATCGGCCGTGGCTTCAAGAAAGCATTTGTCTGCTCTGATCCTGATCTCATTAAGTTCGGTGTTACTAAGAAAGTAACAGATGTTCTGGACAACGCAGGTCTTGCATATGAGATCTATTCCAACATTAAACCAAACCCTACGATCGAGAATGTTCAGTCTGGTGTTGCTGCTTTTAAGGCTGCTGAAGCTGATTACATCATTGCGATCGGTGGCGGATCATCCATGGACACAGCAAAGGGCGTTGGAATCGTGATCGCAAATCCGGATTTTGCTGATATCAGAAGTCTTGAGGGCGTTGCTCCTACCAAGAATAAATCCGTACCTATCTTCGCTGTACCTACAACAGCCGGAACTGCTGCCGAGGTTACGATCAACTACGTTATCACAGATGTAGAGAAAAACCGTAAAATGGTATGTGTGGATCCAAAAGACATTCCAGTCGTTGCATTTGTTGATCCTGAGATGATGAGTTCTATGCCAAAGGGTCTGACTGCTGCAACCGGTATGGATGCCCTGACACATGCGATCGAAGGTTACATTACCGCTGCTGCATGGGAATTATCTGACATGTTCCACTTAAAAGCAATCGAGATTATTTCCCGTTCCCTTCGTGGTGCTGTAGCAAATACACCGGAAGGCAGAGCTGATATGGCACTTGGCCAGTATGTTGCCGGTATGGGATTTTCAAATGTAGGTCTTGGTATCGTTCATTCTATGGCTCACCCTCTGGGAGCTCTGTACGATACACCACATGGTGTTGCAAATGCGATCATCCTTCCTACTGTTATGGAATATAACGCAGAAGCAACCGGCGAGAAATATCGTGAGATTGCCCGTGCTATGGGAGTTGCCGGCGTTGACGATATGACACAGGAAGAATATAGAAAGGCAGCCATCGATGCTGTTCGTCAGCTATCACAGGATGTTGGAATTCCTGCCGACTTAAAAGATATCGTAAAACCGGAGGATATTCCTTTCCTTGCTCAGTCTGCATATGATGATGCATGCCGCCCAGGCAATCCAAAGGAGACAAGCGTTGAGGATATCACCAAGCTGTACGAGTCATTGATCTAGGATTTATATAAAAACAGGGATGTAACATCGAGGGCATCATAATCATTATGATGCCCTCAACGTTATATCCCTGTTTTTTATTTTATTTACATCTCACGGAATCTCTTATATCTTGCAGCAGCAATCTCCTCGCCGCTCATTCCATCGAATTTCTTCAGGAATTCCTTGGCATTCATTTTAATGAATTTACCGATATATGGGACAGATTCTTTATCTGCTCCGCCATACTCAGGAATCACCTTCTCGATCACACCAAGTCTTGAAAGATCCTGTGCGGTAAGCTGCATAACCTCTGCCGCCTCCTCTGCACGATTGCTGTCCTTCCAGAGAATAGATGCATAGCCTTCCGGTGAAAGAATGGAATATACTGCATTTTCAAGCATCCATACTTCATTACCAACTGCCATAGCAAGTGCTCCACCACTGCCGCCTTCACCGATCAGGATACAAAGTACAGGAACTTTAAGGGCTGACATCTCGTAAAGGTTTCTTGCGATTGCTTCACCCATACCACGCTCCTCTGCTTCCAGTCCACAGAATGCACCAGGTGTATTTACAAATGTGATGATAGGACGATTGAACTTCTCTGCCTGTTTCATCAGACGAAGTGCCTTACGGTATCCATCCGGAAGCGGCATACCGAAGTTACGCTCCATACACTCTGTCATGCTGGAACCCTTTACCTGTGCGATCACTGTTACAGGCTGTCCATCGATATGACCGATACCACCAACGATCGCTTTATCGTCATTCATTGTTCTGTCTCCATGGATCTCATGGAAATCTTCACAGATATAATCAATATAATCAAGTGCGCAAGGACGAGTCATCTGTCTTGTACCACGAATTTTCTCCCAAGGAGTCTTATTCTCAACAGAAGTCAATCTCTCCTTTAAGATCTCGCTGATATCAAACTTCTCGTCTTCTTCCTTATCGAAGTTTGCATAACCGGTTCTCTGTTTATGTGTAACGATCAACTGATACATGGTATCCTTCATCTTATCTCTGGTGATAATACCATCAATAATACCATGCTCTACCAGGAACTCTGAACGCTGGAAGCCTTCCGGAAGATCCTGTCCGATCGTCTGCTTGATAACACGAGGGCCTGCAAATCCAACCAGAGCACCAGGCTCACCTAAGATGATATCGCCAAGCATTGCAAAGCTGGCTGTTACACCACCGGTTGTAGGATCTGTAAGGATCGATACATATAACAATCCGGCTTCCGAATGTTTCTTCAATGCTGCGGAGGTTTTTGCCATCTGCATCAGGGAAATGATACCCTCCTGCATTCTGGCACCACCGGAACAACAGAACATGAATACAGGAAGCTTTTCTTCTGTCGCACGCTCAACCGCTCTGGCAATCTTCTCACCAACAACATAGCCCATACTGCTCATCAGGAATCTGGCATCACAGATACCGATCATAGCCGGCTCACCATTGATCAGAGCCTTACCGACTATAACCGCTTCTTTCAGTCCTGTCTTTTCCTGCGCAGCCTTAACCTTATCCTCATATCCGGCTGTATTTAACGGATTTGACATCGGCATATCTTCAAACCATGGTTCAAATGACTTTGAATCTGTTACCATCTTGATACGGTTCTTTGTCTTAACACGGAAATAAGAACCACATTCATAACAGATATATTTTGCCTTTACAACTCTCTGCTTATCAAGCTCAGCTCCACACTTCGGACATTTTACAGTCTCCGGTTTTGGCTGTTCTGTTTCGACAGCCTTCATTTTTTCCATCTCGGCTTCTTTTGCCTTTTTCTTAATAAATAACATTTCTTTTTACTGCTCCTTATATTTCTGTAAAAGAATACATGCATTATGTCCGCCAAATCCAAGAGAATTGCTGATCGCACAATCAACCTCCTGCTCATATGGCTCTTTACAATAATCAAGATCCAGTTCTTCTTCACTCTCATGAAGACCACGGGTTCTGTGGATATAGCCTTCCTCGATCGTCTTTGCTGTAACGATACATTCGATCGCACCTGCTGCACCAAGAAGATGTCCTGTCATAGACTTTGTAGAATTAATCTTGATGTCCTTTGCATGATCGCCAAATGCTTTCTTGATTGCTCTGGTCTCAACCAGATCGTTTAAATGTGTACTGGTTCCGTGTGCATTGATATATGCAACATCCTCCGGGGATACGCCTGCATCTTTTACAGCATTTAACATAGCTTTTGCAGGGCTCTCGCCTGAATCTTCCGGTGCTGTGATATGGAATGCATCACTGGAGCATCCGTATCCGCTGATCTCTGCATAAATCTTTGCGCCACGCTTCTTAGCATGTTCCAGTTCCTCTAAGATCACGATACCGGAACCTTCACCAAGAACGAAACCATCTCTCTCTTTATCAAATGGAATTGAGCATCTGTCCGGATTATCAGATGATGACAACGCTGTTAATGCATCAAATGTCGAGATACCGATCGGTGAAACTGCTGCTTCTGTACCACCGGCGATCATTACATCTGCATCTCCATACTGAATTGTACGGAATGCTTCACCGATACTGTTTGTACCGGATGCACATGCTGTAACAACATCAATACTCTTTCCCTTGCAGCCAAGCTGAATCGCAATATTACCTGCTGCGATATTGCTGATCATCATAGGTACTGTAAATGGGCTTACACGATTCGGTCCCTTTGTCATGATCTTCTCATATGCACTTTCAAGTTCCTGAAGACTTCCTACACCGGAACCAACACAGGTTCCAACCATGTATGGATCTTCTGCTGTCATGTCAAGCTTTGCATCTGCAACTGCTTCCTTTGCTGCTGCAACCGCGAACTGTGAAAATCTTGCCATTCTTCTTGCAGCCTTTGGATCAATATAATCTTTTGCTACAAATCCTTTTACTTCACCTACAACCTTGCACTTATATTCTGATGCATCAAACTGTGTAATCGGTCCAAAACCATGTCTGCCTTCTTTTAAGCCGTTCCAGAACTCATCCACATTCAAGCCAAGTGGAGTAACCGCTCCCATTCCTGTAATCACTACTCTTCTACTCATATTCAATAATTCTCCTTAATATAAAGTATGATTTCCATTTTCTTCCATATGTATACCATCCAGATTATCTGTGAAAGATATAGAAGAAATCCTGCATTGTTAAATTCTATAAAAATTTACTTTGTCAGCTTATGTATAAACCACACATACTGCACAGAATGCATGGTTACGCCGATATTGTACTACATTTTACAAAAATATGGAAATAAATCTTGTAAAGTTTTTATTAATTATCTCACGATTTCACGACATACTTCGTCTTCCGACAACATTTCTCCACTATTTTTCTTTTCGTATTGAATAGAAAAGATAAATTTCTTACTGATGAAATAATTCAAAAAGATCACAAGGATCGATGTAAACACCTTAACGCCCATCGCATTCCATTTCAGTCCGGTGACAAGCGCAAAGATAATTCCCGTTTCGATCAGAAGTGTAGATACCCGGCTCAGATAGAATAATGCCAGTTCGATAAAATATGCCTTTACCGTGGCTGCCTTTGTGTGGAATACAGATTTGCGGTTTGTCGCAAATGACACATAGTTGTACAAAATCCACGACATATAATTGGCATAGATCTCATTTATCCCGCATTTGTACATAAAAAACCAGGCAGACCCTAAGTTCACTGCCCCTACGAGTATGCCCCATGCGATATATATGTATATTTCCTTTGGTATTTTGCGTAAAAGTTTCATACCATTCTCCCTATAGTCCTGATATCGGAAGCTGCTTGAGTGTCGTCTCTTCTTCCGGAAATTCCCGGACGATGCGATCATACATTTTACGGTTAAAAGCTTCCCTTTCTTTATAATTGAATTTCAGAATGTTCTTATAGCCCCATAAATGTGTGAAGATATCCTGGTTCTCGATCTGTGCCGAACCGGGAAAAAAAGATGATATCTGCTTTCCCTGCTTCTCTGCGCACATCGCAAGAAGCCGCTGTTCCGCAAATACCATATGGCAAAGATTCTCCTCTGTCTCCAGACAATTCTCCATAAATGTGATCGAACTGTCAACATAATAATTCTTAAACGCTTCATCCGCGATATATAACATACAGGTATTGACCGGAAGAACCTCAAAGCTCCAGTCCGGGTCAAACCGATACTCCTGCTTCATATGGAAAAACTCTTTTCCCGGATACACATCAGGGAATATCCCTTCTCTGTGTATTGCACAGATATCCGTATCTTTTATAATATTCCGTATATCTTTCCAGATGATCAGATCCAGATCCACCATGACCGCTGGCATCTGCATTTTTTTCAATGAATATAATTTGCCGGCTGCCCAGAACACCTTTTCCGGTACCGCTTCCGGCACTGTAATTTCCTCGATTCCGAGATTCCAGATGTGGTAGAGACCCATTTTCTCGACAAATGCGATTGCTTCTGCATCGGCGCACAAACGGATCCCCCCATTGTGTTTTCTCCACATCAACGCCGAAAGGATCATCGTAAGGACTTCATAGTCCTGCATCCAGTACTCTTCTGTATGTCTCCCTGCCATATAAGGTTTTGACCATAAAGAATGAAATCCTTCCATATGTTGTCCTTTCAAAATAATTGAAAACCAGCTAAATATTGATTAGCTGCAGACTCTTGACCTTCTCAGTCAAGGGGTGCTTCCGCTCTATATTAAATCCAGCCCATAGCCAAATGTGCTGTTTCCGCCTTTTCTGCTGCATGGTCGTTTTGACCGGTTTATAAGCTGCCATTCCGGCGGCATGTAATACCAATGCGGAATATCATAATCATCTGCCCCGCCATCTGTTGCCTGATAAAATGTCGGTGTGTACCGGCTGCCTGCTAAAAATCCACGCTGGCTGCCATTCTCGTATTCCCACTCATACATCCAAGGTCGATTACTGCTTGTCCAGAATTCACGATTGCTACCCGTCAGATAGCCTCGGTTGCTGCCATAGAAAAAGCCGTTCCGGCTTCCAAAAAAGAATCCCCGATTGCTACCTGTCAAAAACTCCCGCTGACTTCCAAAAAGGAATCCCTGCTGACTTGTCCCCCAAAATCTACCTTGACTTCCAAAGAAATTTCCACGTTGACTTGTCCTAAACAGACTTCTCTGGCTACCACCGAATAGACTTCTCTGGCTGCCATTCTCATATTCCCACTCATACATCCAAGGTCGACTACTGCTTGTCCAGAATTCACGTTCACTACCAACAAAAGTTCCATGTTGACTGCCTGCTAATATTTTGCTCTGGCTTGTACCGAATAAGCTTCGTTGACTGCTCATCTGGCTTCCAGATACATCCGTACGATTTCCTTTACCGCCATTCTGCGAACCCTGTATCCTCACGTTCTCTGCTTTCTTCTTATAATCAACCGGGATCAATATATTTCCGTTAAATTCCACACTAAAAGGCCTGCCATTCCACATCACATATGTGCGATACGGATACAGCCTGCCCTCATGTGCGATCAACTTCATATAAACAGGAATTCCACCTGTTTTTTCTTCCAACTGTCTTGCCTGTTTTCTTGTTGCCTTTATAAAATAACCACCCGAAGGCAGTCTGTCATTCAGGATGGAATTCAATTCCTCATTCCACTCTATATAAACATTAAATTCCCCATTATCATTACGATAGTTTCGCATATCAAAAAAAACCAGACCGGCAGCCACTGGAAGCATGTTAGAAATTCTGTTATCAAATTGTGAAAGTTCCTCTCCGGTTCTCTGCAAAAACAATGAATATACGAAATTCATTCAAATCTCCATTCTGACACCCACAAATATGCTGTCCCAATTTTTCTGTCTCACAGGCGTCATTTGTTCGCCCTTCACGCTAAAAAAGCGCTACAATCCCATACTAAATACTCATGATATTATGGTAAACCATTTACCCATTTATTTCAAGAAAAATCACACTTTCTTGCAATGAAAAATCAGCAGAATCAAAACTGCAAAAGCCACAAATATTAACAGCCGCAGAATTCCTGCAAATAGAATAATCATCTTTAGACATAGACAAAAGCCGGACACTATCTCTTTAAACCAAAGATAATGTCCGGCTTTTATCTATCTACACTTTACGCATCTTTATTATCTGCTAATGCTGCCGTGATGATCGCCATAGAATAAACCTCATCTGCTGTACATCCTCTGGACAGATCGTTGATAGGAGAATTAAGTCCTAACAGGATCGGGCCATATGCTGAGAAGTTACCCATTCTCTGTGCGATCTTATAACCGATATTTCCTGCATTGATATCAGGGAAGATAAAGGTATTTGCATTTCCTGCAACCTCTGACTGTGGACATTTCTTCTTTGCAACTCTAGGTGATACGGCTGCATCGAACTGGATCTCACCGGAGATTGGAAGATCAGGATTACGTTCCTTTGTCTTTCTTGCTGCATTTCTCATCTTATCCACATCTTCGCCCTTACCGGAGCCATAGGTTGAATAGCTTAAGAAAGCAACCTTTGGATCTACACCGAAGATTCTTGCACAACGAACAGTCTCCTCTGCGATCTCAACCAGCTCATCTTCATTTGGCTTAATGTTGATACCACAGTCACCCATAGCGAACACTTCATTACCACCTGTTGCAAACGGACGTACCAGAATGAAACAGGATGAAACCAGTGTGTTGCCCGGTCTTGTCTTGATCAGCTGTAAAGCAGGTCTTACTGTATCTGCTGTTGAATATGTAGCACCACCGAGAAGCGAATCTGCAATCCCCATCTTAACAAGCATCGTACCAAAGTAGTTGTTCTGATACAGGATCTCTCTTGCCTGCTCCGGTGTCACGCCCTTGCTCTTTCTGAGTTCACAGAACATCTCGACCATCTCATCCATACGATCAAAATTCCTTGGATTGATGATCTCGGAACCTCTTATATTAAAACCGCTTTCCTCTGCAACTTCATAAATCTTATCAGGATCTCCTACAAGAATCGGATGCAGGAAGTTACTTGCAAGAAGTCTTGAAGATGCTTCCAGAATACGGGGATCAGTACCTTCAGTCAAAACAATTGTTTTTGGATTTTTCTTCAAAATATCGATCAATACACCGAAACCAAAATTTTTACGTTCTTCCACGATTATAGTCCTCCATTGATTATTTATACGAATCATATATCATGCATTACATACACATTCCGTATATTTTCAGTATTAAAAGCTATACTTGCGCATAGCGAGTCATCTTACTTTTATTATAGTGATTTTTAACGAATAAACAAGGTTTTCCATCGAAATAATTGTACCTTTTTTTGAACAATTATAAAATTAGTTCTTGACAAATATATCATACCGGTGCAATATGAATACAATAAAACAAACCAATGAGCAAGAAGAGTAGCTTATGAACAACATGTCCAGAGAACTGCAGGTGGTGAGATTGCAGTGATGATTTCTTAAGTGAATGGACTTGCGAGGGCAAACCGAACGAGCGAATCTAGTAGGGGCGACGGAGACTTCCCGTTATAGAAAGTACATATATGTTAGTATATGGTTGAGTGCATCAGATTTTGATGAATATAGGTGGCACCGCAGGAGTGTTGTATTTGTATCTTGTCCTATAAGCGTTTTGCTTTTGGATGAGATTTTTTTATACAATCTTCTGACGGTGCTTTTTCTTTTTATAAAAAGCAGATCAGGCAAAGCGCACCTCACCATACATGAACAATTTCAAATAACTTATTAAACTATTATTTATGAACGAGGTGAAACATATGATACGACCAACACTTAGCGAAGCAAAAGAATATGCGAAACAGGGATATCACATGGTTCCGGTCTGTTATGAGATGCTCTCTGATATCATCACTCCGATCAATCTGTTGAAGAAACTGAAAGCGGAAAATGAGCATTGCTACATTCTGGAAAGCGTGGAGAATCAGGAGCTCTGGGGAAGATACACCTTCCTTGGATACAGTCCAAAACTGGATATCACCTGTATGAACGGAACCCTGACATTAAAGGATGAGAACGGAGCAGTCATCAAAGAGACCTCCGGCATCCATCCGGAAATCTTCATCCGTGAGGTTTTAAAAGATTATAAGAGTCCTAAGATCGAAGGCTTCCCTACCTTCACCGGCGGACTGGTTGGATATTTCTCTTATGACTATCTGAAATACAGTGAAAAGAAGCTGGTGCTTGATGCAAAGGACGAGGAAGGATTTCAGGATGTCGACCTGATGTTATTTGACAAGGTGATCGCATTTGACAATGTAAGATCCAAGCTGATCCTGATCGCAAATGCCAACACAGCAAATATCGAAGAAGGATATCAGAAAGCCTTACAGGATATCAAAGAAATGAAAGAACTCATTCTCCATGGCGCAGAAGCCGATATTCCTGCTCCTGTTCTTAAGACAGAATTCAAACCATTATTTGACAAAGAAGCCTACTGCCGGATGGTAGAAAAGGCAAAGCACTATATATATGAAGGAGATATTTTCCAGGTCGTGCTTTCCAACCGACTGGAAGCCGAAATGGAAGGAAGCCTGTTCGATACCTACCGGCTGCTCCGAAGCACAAACCCATCTCCTTACATGTTCTACTTTGACGGTGACACGATCGAGGTTGCCGGGGCTTCCCCTGAAACTCTGGTCAAGGTAGAGGATGGCGTCCTCCATACATTTCCTCTGGCAGGCACAAGACCAAGAGGAAAGACAAAGGTCGAAGATCTGGAACTGGAAAAGAGCCTGATGAAGGACGAAAAGGAACTTGCAGAGCACAACATGTTAGTAGATCTCGGGAGAAATGATCTCGGAAAGGTCAGCCGATTCGGAACGGTCGAAGTCGAACGATATATGTCCATCCAGCGTTATTCACACGTTATGCATATCGGCTCTACCGTACGCGGAACACTCCGTAAGGATCTGGATGCGATCTCCGCTGTCGATGCGGTTCTTCCGGCCGGAACCTTATCCGGTGCACCGAAGATCCGGGCATGTGAGATCATCAACGAGCTTGAAAATAACAAACGAGGTATTTACGGCGGCGCGATCGGTTATATCGATTTTTCAGGAAATCTGGATACCTGTATTGCGATCCGAATCGCATACCGCAAGGAGCATAAAGTATTTGTCCGTTCCGGTGCCGGCATTGTAGCCGATAGTGTACCGGCAAACGAATTCCAGGAATGCATCAACAAAGCAAAAGCCGTAACGGATGCATTGATTAATTCTCAGAAGATACGAGGTGACGAAGCATGATATTACTGATCGATAATTATGACAGCTTTTCCTACAATCTGTATCAGCTTGTAGGAAAGATCAATCCTGACATCAAGGTCATACGAAATGACGAATATACCTGTCAGGAGATTGAAGCAATGAATCCGGATAAGATCATCATTTCACCGGGTCCCGGAAGGCCTTCCGATGCAGGTATCTGTGAAGAAGCCATCTCCTATTTTGCCGGCAAGGTTCCGATCCTTGGTGTCTGTCTCGGACATCAGGCAATCTGTGAAACCTACGGTGCAACGATCACATACGCCAAAAAGCTGATGCATGGCAAAATGTCCGTTGCAAATGTCGACATCAACTGCAAACTGTTCAAGGGACTTCAGAAACGAATCGAGGTTGCCAGATATCATTCCCTTGCCGCTTCCGAAGAAAACTTCCCGGATGTTCTTACCGTTATTGCCCGAACCGACGATGATGAGATCATGGCAGTCAAACACAAGGATTATGAAATATATGGTGTCCAGTTCCATCCGGAATCGATTCTGACACCAAAAGGAACAATCATCTTACGAAACTTTTTAGAGGCATAACTAGACATTTGCAGGTTGCAATACACTACTTAGATTAAACATTTTTGCCATTACCAACCAGGGAACGCTTCCGCTCGTTTCCACTCTGTGTAACTTCGAACTAACCTCGGCTTAAGCCTCGCTAAGGTCTCAGTTACCCCTGCAGCGGTACTAAGATGCTGCTAATGCACCATCACACCACAGGGGTGCGCTTTCGTTCTAAGCTCGTGCAAGCACTCACTAAGTACGAAATGTGAGTACCGGCGGTCTCAAATGCCACTGTTTTGGCAAGTCAGAATGTTTAATCATGAATATACTTTATAGAATTCGCAAATGTTTATTAGAACATACATTCAAGGAGGATATGAATATGATTATAGAAGCAATCGCAGCAGTTGTTAATGGTAAGGATCTTGACAAAGAAATGGCAGCAGCCGTTATGGATGAAATTATGAGCGGAGAAGCAACACAGGCACAGATCGGAAGCTTCTTAACAGCACTTCATATTAAAGGTGAAACGATCGATGAGATCACAGCATTTGCTGAGATCATGAGAAAACACTGTGGTGAATTTACACCGGATGTCGATGAGGAGATTGACATCGTAGGAACCGGTGGAGACTGCGCAGGAACCTTTAACATCTCAACTGTTTCCTCATTAGTAACAGCCGCAGGCGGTGGTAAGGTGGCAAAGCATGGCAACCGTGCAGCATCCAGCAAATGCGGAACAGCCGACTGCCTGGAAGCCCTTGGCGTCAACATCGCAGCAGACTGTAAAGTCAGCGAGGCCTGTCTGAAGGATCTTGGTACCTGCTTCTTGTTTGCACAGAAATATCACACAGCAATGCGATTTGTCGGCGCTCCAAGAAAAGAGATCAAGATTCCTACAGTATTCAATATCTTAGGACCTCTTGCAAATCCGGCAAAAGCAAATCTTCAGTTACTCGGTGTCTATGATGCCTCCCTCGTTGATCCGCTTGCAAAAGTACTAAGCAACCTCGGTGTAAAACGTGGTATGGTCGTTCATGGAAACGACGGTCTGGATGAAATCTCAGCGGTTACAACAACAACTGTATGTGAATTCAACGATGGCACATTTAACACCTATACCTTAGACCCAACCGCATACGGCTTCACCCTCTGTGACAAAACCGAACTGGTCGGTGGTACACCGGAAGAAAATGCACAGATCACAAAGGATATCTTATCCGGCAAGATCACAGATGGCAAGCGTACAGCCGTTATCTTAAATTCTGGTGCGGCTTTGCATATCACAAACCGGATCTCACTTGAAGAAGGCTTCGCCCTTGCAGCCGATATTCTGGCAAATGGCAGCGGTCTGAAGAAGCTGGAAGACTTTATAGCAGCAACAAACGCTTAATTATTTGTAAAAGCAAAACACATAACCGACCCGGAACCTTCAATCTCCGGGCCGCTATGGAGGAATATATATGATCTTAGATGAAATAGCAGCAAAAACAAAAGAACGGGTTACCGGATGCAAAGAACAGATCCCATTTGAAGAAATGAAGGCAAAAGCCCTTGCGATCGTAGAAAAGGAAACAGAGAACGGAACAAAACCTTATACCGTTTTTCCTTTCCGCGACAATCTGGCAAAGCCGGGAATCTCCTTTATCTGCGAAGTAAAAAAGGCTTCCCCTTCCAAAGGACTGATTGCACCGGATTTCCCATATATCGAGATTGCGAAAGAATATGAAGCCGCCGGTGCTTCCGCCATATCCGTGCTGACCGAACCTTTTTATTTTCAGGGAAGCAACGAATATCTGACAGCGATCCATGAATCAATATCCACTCCGATCCTGCGGAAGGATTTCACCGTCGATCCTTATATGATCTATGAAGCAAAGGTGATCGGTGCCTCTGCGATCCTTCTGATCTGTGCGATCCTTACCGACGAGCAGCTCAAAAGCTATTACGAGCTTGCAACAAGCCTCGGGCTGTCCGTTCTGGTAGAAGCACATGACGAAAAAGAAGTCAGACGGGCGATCGCGATCGGCGCAGACATTATCGGTGTAAATAACCGCGATCTGAAGACCTTTACCGTTGACATCATGAACAGTGTAAGACTTCGGACATTGATCCCGAATTCGATAAATGGTAAACCGGTCGTCTATGTATCCGAAAGCGGCATCCGCACACCGGAGGACATCGACCGTTTAAAGGGAAATGGCACAGATGCAGTATTGATCGGAGAAACCTTTATGCGAAGCCCTGATAAGAAAGCCGCATTTGCATGGTTACGGGGGGGAAGATGTAGAATAGAACCTAATCCTGTTTCTGCAGGAACAACGAACTTTATTAGAAAGCATTGAAGATATTTTATAATATAGAAACAACACATACAGGAGGAAACATATATGTCAAAAGGACGTTTTGGAATTCATGGCGGACAGTACATACCGGAAACACTGATGAACGCCATGCTTGAGCTTGAAGAAGCATATAAGAAATACAAAGATGACCCGGAATTCAACCGGGAGCTGACAGAAATGTTAAATGAATACGCCGGCAGACCTAGCCGTCTGTACTATGCCAAGAGAATGACAGAGGATCTCGGCGGTGCAAAGATCTACCTGAAGCGTGAGGACTTGAATCACACCGGAGCACATAAGATCAACAATGTTATCGGTCAGATGCTCCTTGCAAAACGAATGGGTAAGACAAGAGTTATCGCTGAGACAGGAGCCGGTCAGCACGGTGTTGCAACTGCTACAGTTGCTGCCATGATGGGTATGGAATGTGAGATCTTCATGGGTAAGGAAGATACCATCCGTCAGGCATTAAATGTCTACCGTATGCGATTATTAGGTGCAAAGGTTCACCCGGTAGAAACCGGTACCGGTACATTAAAGGATGCCGTTTCCGAAACCTTCCGTGAATGGACTTCCAGAATTGAAGATACTCATTATGTTCTTGGTTCTGTTATGGGACCTTATCCTTTCCCTGAGATGGTTCGTGATTTTCAGGCTGTTATCAGCAAGGAGATCAAGGAACAGCTTATGGAGAAGGAAGGCAGACTGCCGGATGCAGTTCTCGCCTGTGTCGGCGGCGGTTCCAATGCGATCGGCGCATTCTATAACTTTATTCCGGATAAGAGCGTTCGTCTGATCGGATGTGAAGCAGCCGGACGTGGAATTGATACATTTGAGACAGCCGCAACGATCAACACCGGAAGACTTGGTATCTTCCACGGTATGAAGTCCTACTTCTGTCAGGATGAATTCGGACAGATCGCACCGGTTTATTCTATTTCCGCAGGTCTTGACTATCCGGGAATCGGACCGGAACATGCATACCTGCATGACACCGGCAGAGCAGAATATGTCGCTGTTACAGATGATGAAGCTGTTGAAGCATTTGAATATCTGTCCAAGATCGAGGGTGTTATCCCTGCGATCGAGAGTGCTCATGCAGTTGCCTATGCAATGAAGCTTGCACCACAGATGGACAAAGACCAGATCATGGTTATTAACATTTCAGGACGAGGCGATAAGGACGTTGCCGCCATCGCCAGATACAGAGGGGAGGATCTCTATGAGTAATATTAAAAATGCATTCAAAAACGGAAAGGCGTTCATCCCATTTGTTACATGTGGTGACCCTGATCTTGAAACAACAGAACAGATCGTATATGCCATGGTAGAAGCAGGTGCAGACCTGATCGAACTTGGCATCCCATTCTCAGATCCAACCGCAGAAGGTCCTGTTATCCAGGGTGCAAATATCCGTGCACTTGCAAACCATGTTACGACAAATGATGTATTTAACCTTGTAAGAACGCTCCGCAAGACAGTTACCATCCCTATGGTATTTATGACTTATGCAAATGTTGTCTTCTCTTACGGCTCTGAAAAATTTATCGGCATTTGTAAGGAGATCGGCATTGACGGACTGATCCTGCCGGATATCCCTTACGAAGAAAAGGATGAGTTCGACGGCATCTGTAAGAAGTATGATCTGGATCTGGTATCCATGATCGCACCAACCTCCCATGACCGGATCAGCATGATCGCAAAAGAAGCAAATGGATTTATCTACTGTGTTTCTTCTCTCGGTGTTACCGGAACAAGAAGCAAGATCACGACCGATATCGGTGCTATGACCAAGCTGGTCAAAGCCGTAACGGATACTCCGTGTGCGATCGGCTTCGGAATCTCCACACCGGAGCAGGCGAAGGAAATGGCTGCTCATGCTGATGGTGTGATCGTCGGCTCTGCCATTGTCAAGCTCTGCGCCAAATATGGCAGGGACTGCGTGCCTTACATCAAAGACTATGTCGCAAGCATGAAGGACGCTATCCGATAGACGGACACCCATGTGAAACTATACAATCTATATAAAAGAACTGCCTTACTAAGACATTAGTGAGGATTTCGTAATGAGATGCATATACGAGCAAATGTGGGTGCCTGTCTGAGCCTGAAAGGCGAGTTGGCACAGGAACATTTGCGAATCACGTATATGCAGATCATAGAAACCACAGCGAGTCTAAGTAAGGCAGTTCTTTTATATAGTCACATGGTTTCACATGGGCTGATTTTTTCTCATCTCCTTAAAATCCTATATTGGTAGTCTTAATACTGCTGTATATCTGTATATGCCTGCCGGTATTGTAACTATGCACACAATCTATATATTTTCCCGTTTCTTAGCCGGTTTCTCACAAATATTTAATATTTAATCTGATTGACACTACCATACGTTAACTTTATAATTGTTACGGCGACAGAAGTCGACATAATAATGAAGTTAGTTGGGGTATCACATGGTCTTTTCCAGTTTGACATTTTTATATATTTTTTTACCGGTTACACTGGTTATCTATTATATTGTCCCGAAGCAGTTACGGAACCTGTTCATCCTGATCAGCGGACTGTTCTTCTACGCATGGGGCGAACCAATCTATGTATTTGTACTGATCGCATCGACAATGATCGATTATTTTGCAGGTCTGGTCATTTATAAGGCAGGCGACCGTCAGGCACTTCGAAAGCTTGCACTGATCGTATCGATGGTCATGAATCTGTCCTTGCTTGGCTTTTTCAAATACAGCAATTTCATCATAGAAAATATTAATAACATATTCGGAACGCACTATGGTTCACCGACCTCTCTGCTTCCGATCGGCATCAGCTTCTTTACCTTCCAGTCCATGTCATATACGATCGACCTGTACCGGAAGAACATCTCTGTTCAGAAGAATCCGATCACCTTTGCAGCCTTTGTCACGCTGTTCCCACAGATCGTAGCAGGTCCGATCGTTCGTTATGAAGATGTAGCTGCCGAGCTGAATGAACGTGTGATCGACATCGACCTGATCTGGGATGGTATTCTCCGCTTCGCGGTCGGTCTTGGCAAGAAGGTTCTGATCGCAAATAATATCGGTGTTGTCTGGACAAATGTCAAAGCTATGGACTTATCCGAGCTTCCGGTTGCAACCGCATGGCTTGGTATTGCCGCTTATACCTTACAGATCTATTTTGATTTTTCCGGTTATTCTGATATGGCGATCGGTCTGGGTAAGATGCTCGGTTTCCATTTCCCGGAAAATTTCAATTATCCGTATATGTCGAAGAGTATCAGTGAATTCTGGCGCAGATGGCATATGACCCTCTCCGGCTGGTTCAAGAGCTATGTATATTTTCCTCTCGGCGGAAGCCGCAAGGGACTTGCCCGTACGATATTCAACACCGCAGTTGTCTGGTTCTTAACCGGTGTCTGGCATGGTGCAAGCTGGAACTTCATTCTGTGGGGTTCTCTGTACGGTGTTCTGATCATTATAGAAAAGCTGGTTACAACTGCTCTGACAAAAGCAGGAAAGCAGGATGTCTTTACAAAGATTCCTTCTATTATAAAACGTGTTTATGCGATCGTCCTCGTCATGCTTGGATGGGTACTCTTTGATACATCAACGATCGCACAGGCATTCTCCTATATGGGACGGATGTTCCACTTTGGCAGTAGCTTCTACGACAGTTATACCATATATATCCTTGTGAACTTCGGATTGTTATTCATCATTGCGATCATCGGTTCTACGGATCTGCCAAAGAAGCTGGCTATTAAGCTCGCAGACAAAGTTCCGGCTGTCGGCAATTACGGAAGCGTCATTTTGATGGCGATTCTGATGCTGCTTTCCACCGCCTACCTTGTCAATGCAAGCTATAACCCATTTTTGTACTTTAATTTTTAGAGGTGAGCCCTTATGCATAAAAAAATCGGAATTATCATATTTGCATGTATCATCATTGTTCTTCCCATTTTGACACTTTTTAAGCTGCCAAAAGAGAAAGCGCCTTTTTCCGAAAATGAAAATCGTTATCTGTCGGAATTTCCAACCGTCAATCTTTCTTCCATCAAGGATGAGACATTTATGAACGGTTTTGATGCCTGGTTCTCAGACCGGTTCTATGGCAGGGAACAATGGATTTCAGCCATGAATGATTCTGAACGATTGATGGGCAAAACAGAGATTTCAACAGTATATACAAAAGACGATCGGATGATGCAGGTACTTTCGGATTATGACGATATCGGTGCGGCATATGATGCTGATAAGATCCATACAAATCTTGCTGTCATTAACAGCTTCGCTGCAAAGCATCCGGAGATTCCAACCTACTTCATGCTGTGTCCGACCTCTGTCGGTGTCTATGGAAATTCCCTGCTGCCTTCGGCTGTTAAGAATGTATCAGTTGATGAAAAAGACATGATCGAATCCTGTTATAACGAACTATCCAGTGTGACACCGATCAATATATATAATGCCTTAAAGGAACATGATAGCGAGTATATCTATTATCGTACCGACCACCACTGGACATCCCTTGGTGCTTACTATGCATATCAGTCTGCCGGAGCAGAACTTGGATATACTCCTTATAAATTGAAGGATTTTACAAAGGAAACCGCCAGCACAGAATTTCAGGGAACCCTGTTCTCAAAGACCTTAGATCAGTCTGTTACAAAAGATGAGATTGATTTCTACACTCTGGCAGATAATAGTGCAACACCATCCATGACAACCTCGAATGGACTTGATAAAGAAGCTTCCTATGACTCCATCTTCTTCCGTGACTATCTGGATGTAAAAGACAAATATGCATCCTATACCGGACAGAACGTAGCGGTTGCAACGCTCCATCGAAACAACACAACGACTGCAGAAGCTGCATCCGATCCAAAAGATACAGCCGGAACCGACAAGCGTTCCATTCTGGTGATCAAAGACAGCTATGCCAATTCCATGATGCAGTTTCTGATCAACAACTACGATACCGTAACTATGATCGATCTCCGGTACACGAACCAGTCGATCAGCAATCTGGTAAACGTCGAAGACTACGATCAGGTTTTATTCTTGTATAACTGCATTACTTTTTCTGATGAAAATGACCTTATAAAAGCAGGCTTATAAAAATAAAGGTACCTCAGGATGTCATACAATTATGTTAAACATTCTGAAGTACCTTTTACTTTATGAATAAAATATACAATCTGTTTCTAAATACCAAAGTTCTGAACGTAGTAATATTTATATCCACAATTGTCACTGGATACTGCTACAAATACACCAACACCAATTTTACTGAATAGTGGCAATTTCATATTTGCATCATGTCCCGGTGAATTTTTCCAGGCTGTCATTGCTGCATCTGCAGAAGGATAGCCGGCTGCAATATTTTCGCCATTCATTTCTGATGAAGCAGTAAAACACTGAGTACCATCCGGTCTTGTATGTGAGAAGGAATAAGAGCACTCATATGCTCGTACTCTTGCAGAATTCATCAAGCTCTGTGATCTTGTCAATTCATTAAGACCATTTGCCTTTCTGTAAGCATTTAACTGACGGATGATCGCATTTTCTGCATCATAATCAAAATATCCATATACCTGCTTTGTACTGCCATTACTAAGCTTGATCGTATACCAGCCGGTTGCAGAATGTCCGGTTGTTTCTTTTACAGGTGTTCTGGAATCCGTAACAACTCCCTGTGAATTTACATAGATCTCTTTATCTGATGATATCCTATACCAACCGGATTTGGTAACACGTACACCATCGGAACCAAAATACAACAGATATTTACCAATGTATTTTGTTGTATTTCTCCACATTACATATTTGCCATTTTTGTATTCATAGCATTTCATGGACTCCACATAGTAGATTCTGGATGCCTTTCCGGTTGCATCAAAGTAATAGATCTTGCCATATGCCTGTGCCCACTTGCTTCTGAACTTATCCCAGCCTTTCTTTGTGCTGACATAACATTTCCATGCACCGTGATCCTTCTTCAACAGATAATCTACGGTATCGGAACCCTTTTCGCCGACCAGAACATGACGATTATCATTGATCTTATACCAGCTATGCTTCGTCTGACGGATACCATTTGCACTGAAATAATACACGTTCCCATTTGCCATTCTTTTTCAGATAATAACGGAAGAACCCATTCTTCTTCACCAGCTTCTTCGTTACCTTGCCTGCCTTGCTGTAATATTCAAAACGACCGGAACTCTTCTTTACCCAGCCTGAACTTGCAGCAAGTTCTGCACTTTCATCTGAAACAACTGCACTGTTTTCTTTTGTCTCTCCGATAAACTCTGTCGCTGCCATTGCAGGTGTTATACAGAAAGAACACACCAGCGCAACAAGTAAAATACTCATTGCCGCCTGCTTTAAGATGTTTTTCATACTCCCATCTTCCTTTCCTTTTTTATTTTAAACCAGATATTTTCATCTGATCTGTTTCAACTATTATACCGGACATTTCTGCATCATATCCCTTCATTTGTAAATGGAGGTATAAAACTTTCTGATGCCGTTTCCCCTTCCTGGATGAAACCATTTTCTACACCGATCGAAATCGCATAATCAACCAGTTCATCATACTCCCGTTCCGTCAGTTTGCGGTTCAATTCCGGGAACTTCTCACCGATTCCCTCCATCGGAGTATACTGGTTCATAATGCTGATGTAAATATTATTTCCATATGTTTTATATAAGTAACGAATGACAGCCTTGGAATCCTCGATACATCCCGGAAGCTCCAGATGACGGACAATAACACCACGCTTCATGATGCCATCCTCGTCAAATGTCGTCTGATCTCCTCCAACCTGCCGTACCATCTCCGCCAGTGCCGTTTTCGCCACCTCCGGATAATCCGGTGCGTGACTGTATCTCGCCGCCAGTTCTGCCGACATATATTTAAAATCTGGCAGGTAAATGTCAATGTATCCATCTAACAGCTTCAGGGCGTCGATCTCCTCATATCCACTGCAATTATAGACAAACGGAAGATTGAACCCCTGCTCCTTTGCCATATCGATTGCCTCTATGATCTGAGGAATAAAATGATCCGGCGTTACCAGATTGATATTATTGGCTCCCTGCTCTTTTAACTCAAAGAAGATTTCCGATAAGCGCTTTATCGTGATCTCTTTTCCATTCAAGCCCCCGGATATATCATGGTTTTGGCAATATGCACATCCAAGTGAACACCCGGAAAAGAATACCGCGCCCGATCCATTCTCTCCGGAAATGCAAGGCTCCTCCCACATATGCAATGCCGCCCTTGCGGCTGATATTGATAATGTTTCATTACATGCCCCTGTCTGTCCGTTTATGCGGTTCACCCCGCATTTTCTCGGGCACAGGTGGCAGCTTTCCAGTAATTTTCTAAGTTTCATCCTATCTTTCCCACGATCGTCTGTGCGAATTCCTTCAGCTTTGATTCCGGCATATCCTCGATCTTACCTTCATCCATCAAGCCGGCAAGTGCCGGGTCGATCGGAAGCTTTACGACCGTCTCGATACCGAAACGATCCTGTATCTCCTCTACTTTACTCTCACCGAAGATGCTGTGTTCTTTGCCGCAATCCGGGCATTTGAAATATGACATATTCTCAACCAGACCTAAGATACGGATTCCCATATCGTCTGCCATACGGACTGCCTTCTCCACAATAAGAGACACCAGATCCTGAGGTGTTGTAACAATAACTGCCCCATCCACCGGCAGAGACTGAAATACCGTAAGCGGTACATCTCCGGTTCCGGGCGGACAATCAACCAGCATATAATCAATGTCTCCCCAGACAACATCCGTATAAAACTGTTTTACTGCTCCCGCGATGATCGGACCACGCCAGATAACCGGTGCTGTCTGATCTTCGATCAACAGATTGATCGACATCATCTTGATTCCGGTCTTTGTTTCAACCGCATACAGGAAATCGTCGCCTCTCTCCGGTTCTTCATTTATTCCAAATGCTGTCGGAATCGAAGGTCCGGTAATATCTGCATCCAGAACCGCAGTCTTATAACCAAGACGATTCAAGGTAACCGCAAGGGATGTCGTTACGGATGATTTTCCGACACCGCCTTTTCCACTGATAACTGCTATGATATGTTTGATCTTTGTTCCTTCATGTGGTACTTCAAGTAAACTCTGAGGAGCGGTTCTTGATGAACAACTCTCTCCACAACTACTACAATTATGATTACAACCTTCTGCCATTTTCTTATACTCCAAATTTCATTTCATATTTTTTCAAGTCTTACAAATGCATATACTTTCTATATGAACCGCCATGTACTTATTCATACTGACGGAACCATGCACATTCTTCCTCATTGCACTGTACGCCTTCCGGGTTTTTCAGATTAATGTGAAATACATGTCCGCTGTCCGGATGTTTCTCTCCAAATGACCGGATCACATGCCGGATACCCAGCTTCTCCATTCGTTCATCCAGATAAATGGTCTGAAATCTCAGATCATCATTTACACTGTACATCAGATATGCCGGTGGAAAATCTTTCGTCAGATACTCAAGCTGTGAAAGGAACAGCTTTCTCTGCTCTTCAGATACTGCATAACTTCCATCTTCGTTCTTCATATACCAGTCGGAAATATTATCCTCCCGCTTGTCCATCTCATATGCTCCGCAATTCAGACACACAGCCTTTGGAAGTCTGTCATATGTAAAGAAATCCAGCTTGTTCCGATACGCTGCATTCCCGGCAATAATACAGTAATTTGCCGTAAGCTGTGCTCCTGCTGAATCCCCCAGCATATAAAACTTTTCCATATCCAGATGAAGCACACCTGCATTCTCATGAATATATCGGATAAGATATGCCACATCTTCAATTGCTGCCGGATATTTGTTCTGAGGTGCCAGCCGGTAATTAAAATTCACAACCGCAAATCCCTTTGATGCCAGATGGCAGCAATAATAACTATACAGCTCTTTATCTCCATAAAACCATCCACCGCCATGAACGCTGACGATCACCGGATATGATGTCTGTGCATCCAACTCAGCCGGATAATATATATCAAATAAACTGTTTGATGCATAACGTTCAGAATCAAGATTCGAAGCATCGTCCGGTTCATTATAATAGAAAATCCGACTATACTTTTCCGATGTCTTTTCCCCCATAGTTCTCTGTGAAGCTAATAATTCAACTGCCTCACACCACTTCTGATGATCCGGCTCTTTTTTATAGTCCAAATTCTTGATCTGAATTACATTATCCGGATATGCCAACCCTTCATCCCGCTTTGCATCACTGGCACTCCATGCATGCCGCATATTTAACCATGCCGGAAGCTCTGCATTTTTATTTCCTTGATTTATAATTTCTGAAACATTTTTCATATTATTCTATTTCCTCTAATATCACATAATATATGAGTCTATCTTACTCTCTGACAAATACGAATGCAAGAAAACAATAAACTTCCAGTAAAGATTTAATTAAATTAAACACAATTCTCTTGTAATCAATGGTTTTCTCATGTAATATTTGACCATAGTAAAAAATGTATATGACAGAACAGGAGGCTTTTATATGAATAAACTAAAAACCATCTTTCGTTCCCTACACTGGAAAAATATCCTCGGGCTGACCATTGCCGGGCTTATCAATGCCTTCGGTATTACGATATTTTTAAGTCCTGTTAATCTCTATGACAGTGGCATATCCGGTACTTCCATGCTGCTAAGCCAGATCACTCCGGAACACCTGTCACTTTCTGTTTTCCTTATTATTTTAAATATTCCACTATTCTTATATGGCTGGAAAAAACAGGGATCTACCTTCACCATCTATGCGATCTATGTAGTTGCAATCTACTCTCTGGGCGCATGGTTGATTACCGACATCCTTCCTATCGATGTCCGGTTTGTATCCCCACTTGCAGGCTCCGATCTGCTTCTATGCGCACTTTTTGGCGGTCTGATCTCCGGTGCAGGAAGCGGACTTGCAATCCGTTTTGGCGGTGCAATGGACGGTATCGAGACACTTGCGATCATATTTGCCAAACGCCTTGGCATCACCGTCGGAACCTTTGTTATGGCATATAATGTAATGCTTTATATCATCTGTGGCATCATCCTGAACAGTTGGATCTTACCTCTTTATTCCATCGTTACATATATGGCTGCACTTAAGACTATCGACTTTATCGTAGAAGGTATTGACCGTTCCAAAGCCGCCTATATCATTACAACGAAGCCACAGGAAATCTGTCAGGAACTCTCGGATACATTTTCCTGCGGTATAACGATGATCGATGCAAAGGGCTTCTATTCGGATCAGGAAAAGACCATGATCTACATTGTTGTAAACCGCTTCCAGATCGGAAAGATGAAGAATATTGTCCATGAGCTTGATGATAAAGCCTATGTCTCCATCAGCGAGATTGCCGAGGTTTACAGCTTTAACAAACAATAATATCTCAATAACTTATTTGCGCAACAGAAACAGGCACCGGTATTATCACCAGTGCCTGTCTTGCATAAATACTTATGTGTTTATATGCCTGTGGATTATTCAGCAAGCTTTTTTAAAGAGATATTTGATACTGTGATTGTAGATGCAGGGGTATCAACATCCGCAATCTTACCCATAGAGAGGAAGAATCCAGCATCAGTATCTGTCTCTTCATTCATTGTGAATGTAATGGTTTTTACAACCTCTTCATTCTTTGGAAGAACAATTGTTTCTCCACCATACCATTTATAAGAGTTGCTCATGAAATTCAATAATACCGTTCTTGCTTCGGTTGACTTTAAAGTAATACTTGCTTCATAGGTCTTTCCATTTTCCAATGCCAGTCCCATCTGCTTCAACTGTACATTCCAGTCAGCAGTTCCAGCATCTGATAATTCATAAGTGATAACACCCTTATCAACTGTCTGTGTTCCAACAGCATCACCCATAATACCACCTTCCCAGTTTGAAAGTCCATTGTCTCCCTCTGAGAAATCTGCATTCTTAATCAGATTCACATCTGACTCCGTCTCATCAACCTTTGGAGCATCAATTTTCTCAAGAATAATATCATCAATACAGATTCTATGCTGCTGTTTGATCTGAACATCGCCTACAGCACCCATAGAAATACTTAAAATTGTTCTAGGATCACTCTTGTTCTTCATCTTGAACTCAACGACAATAGACTGATATTCATCTGTAAGATCAACTGTCTTTGATCCTGAATATGGTGTCCAGTCATCATCAGATGAACCATCTCTCTGAAGTGCAACCATAAGCTTACGGTTCATATCTGATTTTGCCTTTAATGATAGTCTGTACCACTGACCTTCTTCAAGACTAATATTGTTCTGCTTTAACTGGATCATCCAGTCCTGAGCACCTGTATCCTTGATCGTAAAATCTGCTGCATAATCTTCTGTCTGACTGTCGACTACATAAGATACATCTGTGCTGCCTTCTGCATATACTTCGTAACCGGAGAAACCTGCCTTAAAACTTCCGTTCTTAATCAGTGTATTTTCAACAACGCGAACATTGTCCAAATAGATCGTTCCCTTATTTCCAAGGAAATATGTTATCGTCTTAAATGCATCAGTTAACTCTTCCGGTGTTTTAAATACATAGTTAAATGTCTGTTTGTCTGTTGTTACATCTGCAGTAAATGTTTCACCTGCAATAACTACATCAAGCTGCATATCTGTATCTGCCTGTGCGTCAAAGCTCAATGCATATTCTGTCTCAACGTTAAGTGGAAGACCATCCTGTGAAAGGATTACATCCGCTTTATTCTTTGTATCAGCCTTTACCATAAGACGACGGCCATCTGCCAATCCTGTTACGCTAACTACTGCCTGGCAGTTATTTGTCACAGTCCAGTCACCGAGACGATTCTTACCTTCCTGAAAACCACCATTGTAAATATAGTTACCATCTGATAAAGGTTTTTTACTATTATCAATTTCCTTCTGTGCTGTCTTTTTAATTGATACATTTGTAATGTATACAGTAGCTGTTGAATCTGTAGCACCGAAATTGAACTCCAGACGTGCATTTGCATCCGGCTTATCTGTCATGGTGTATGTATAAGTATAGGTCTGCTTCTCTGTTGTAAGATCAACAACTGTATCATTCAGGTAACGCTTATAAGAACGATCTGGTGCAGATACATCTACTTTCATAGTACGTGCTTCATCTGCCCATGCATCAAATGTTACTGTATATTCACCGCCTTTTTCTGCAGGAATTGATGGCTGAACAAGCTGAATACTGTAATCAACTGTTCCGACTTTATCTGTATGTATTTCAATTGCCTTGTTTTTAATAACTGCATTTCCTTCTCCTTCTAAAGCGGTAAGGAATTTCCAGTCTATGTCATCTGTGAGATCTTCTGTCTTAGCAAAATCTCCATTGTTTACATAGTTTCCATTTGCATCCGGATCACGGATAATTACTTCGTTAACAGGTTTTTCTACATCTTCATTGTAGCTGTCCTTCTGATATACTTTTACATAATCAATACTATAACTCTGAGTATTGATATAATCTGCATCATCATCCGGATATCCAACCCATGATCCACCAACTGCAAGATTTAAGATCATGTAAAATGGCTGATCAAATGGTGCAGGATAAGCAACCTCTGTTTCACCCTCAACGGCTGTGAACCAGTCACTTGTCTCATGATATTTTATTCCATCTACATACCATGTGATCTTACCCGGCTGCCAGTCACATGAAAATGTATGATATTCATCTGCAAAATTTCCATTCTCTAATGTATATGTTCCCTGCTTTTCCGCATGTGGACTTCCATAGTGAATCGTGCCATAAACCTTATCTGTTTCCTGCCCCATAACTTCCATAGCATCAATCTCACCACATCTTGGCCACTGTCCATACAGATTTTCATCTGTTGGCATCATCCAGAATGCCGGAAGGAAACCTTTTCCACTTGGAACCTTAGCTCTTACCTCAAACAATCCATATGTAAAATCATGCTTACCCTGTGTATTGATTCTTCCTGAAGTAATAGAATATGAACCATCTTCATTCTTTGTCTTGACAGGCTGGATAACCAGCTTTCCATCCTTTACATATACATTCTGATCAGACTTTACATATGCCTGTAATTCACTGTTTACCCATCCTGGTGCATGCTCTTCATAATTCCAGTCATCCTCATTTAACGCATCACCATCAAAGTCATCTTCCCATTTCAGATTATATCCATCATAAGAAAGCTTGTTGTCTTCATCGCCCTTGTTATCCTGGTCGTCTTTATCATCCGGCTTGTTTGGTGTTCCCGGCTTGTTTGGCGTTCCCGGCTTGTCTGATGTTCCCGGCTTATTTGGTGTTTCCGGTTTATTGGATGGCTCAGTTTTCTTCTTTTTAATAGTAATTGTACATTTTGCCTTCTTTGCACTGCCATCTTTAGCCGTAGCTGTAATTGTAACTTTTCCAGCCTTTTTACAGGTAACAACACCCTTTTTACTTACTGTTGCAACCTTCTTATTGCTTGAAGTAAACTTTACACCCTTTACACTGGATTTTTTAGGTGAAACTGTTGCTTTTAATTTTACCTTCTTGCCAACCTGTGTTTTCACCTTGCTTTTATTGAGCTTTACAGATTTAACAGGTGTTCCAACAATAACCTTCAAGGTTGTCTTTTTCTTCTTATTTACCTTGCTTCTTACTGTTATAGTTGTTTTTCCCTTCTTCAATGCCTTGATTTTACCGTTTTTACTTACGGTAGCAACCTTTTCATTTGAAGATTTGTAGGTTACTTTCTTACTGATTTTTCCATTTACAGTTACTTTTGTTTTCAACTGGTATGATTTCTTTGCTTTTAAAACAAGCGTTTTTGTCTCAGGCTTTACAATCGATACCGTCTTGATTGTTGCTTTTTTTGTTGTTGCAGCCATAACCGGCATCTGGATGGTACTTACTAAAAGTGTAAGAGCCATTAAAAAAGCAATAATCTTTTTTGCATTTTTCATGAATACATACCTCCCGTATAAATTTTCGTTATGCAAATAGTATAAGAAAACTACTGTTTTCTTTATATCGTTTATATTACTTTTATATCGTTTTATTGACCATAGTCATGTTTTATGATACAATTTATACAAATTTACTAATAGTCTCATTGTTTTATCTGTCATATTTACTATATAGTCTTATGACTGTTTTATACGAACGGGGATAGAATATGCAACTGAAAAAAGAACTTGTATACCGAGAATTTGTTCAAAGGGAAAATAATCTTCTGCGGGCTCCATACAATCCGGAGGTTTCCTTTTATGCAGCGATAAAAGAAGGAGATGTAGCAAAGGTTGAACAGCTGTGTCAGGAATCCTTATTAGATAAAGAAGGATTAGGCACTTTGTCCGACCACTATCTTCAAAACATAAAATACCATTATGTCATTACAACAGCAATTATTGCACGTTACTGCATTGAAGGTGGTATGGAATTGTCAAATGCCTACAGTCTGAGCGATTTCTATATCCAAAAAGCGGACCGTTGCAAAACGCCAGAGGAAGTTGCAGCACTTCATCCTGCCATGTGTATGGATTATGCGAAACGAATGCGAAACCTTCGAAAATCTAAAATATCATCACTCCATATTGCTGTCTGTCTGGATTATATCTATGATCATCTTCATACCCATATCACAGCAGAACAACTTGCTAAGCTGACAGGATTAAATATCTCCTATCTATCCAGGCTTTTTAAAAAGGAAACCGGTCAGACAATCAGCAACTATATTCGTGATAAAAAAATTGAAACAGCGAAAAATATGTTACTTTATTCTGATTTCTCGCCTTCTGAAATTTCCTCAATTCTGGCATTTCCCAGCCAGAGTTATTTTACAGAAGTATTTCGAAAGACAACTGGAGTCACTCCAAGAAAATATCAGGAATCTTTTTTACGAACAACTGCCCTTGGAAAATAATACAACAACTATCTGTGCATATCTTGTGTTATACTGGATATGCACATTTTATTTTATATTATAGTGTAAGCATAGCTCACTCAATGCATTCGAAAAATCATCCCTTACAAGCAAGTGATTTTTCAGCATTATATCATGAGCTTATTTCAAGGAGGCACATATGTCTATATTATCATCTATAGAACCGCAAAATGTATTCCATTATTTTGAAGAAATCTGCTCCATCCCACATGGCTCCGGTCATACCGATGCGATCAGTAATTATCTGGCTACATTTGCCGAAGCACATAAACTGAAATATATCAAAGATGCTTCCAACAATGTCATTATCTTTAAGCCGGGAACATCCGGCTATGAAACTTCCGCCCCTGTCATGCTGCAGGGACATATTGACATGGTTGCTGTGAAAGAAAAGGACTGCCCGATCAATATGGATACCGACGGTCTGAAACTCAAGTTGGAAAACGGCATTATCAGCGCAGAAGGCACGACCCTTGGCGGTGATGATGGAATCGCTGTCGCTTTTGCACTTGCAATACTCGACTCTCACGATATCCCACATCCACCACTGGAAGCAGTCTTCACGGTTGATGAGGAGATTGGCATGCTCGGTGCGGCGGCTCTTGACTGCACACCACTTTCATCCCGTATCATGTTAAATCTTGATTCCGAGGACGAAGGCTATCTGCTTGTCAGTTGTGCAGGCGGCGCAACCGCAGATGTTCAGATCCCTGTTAAATGGGAAAATACGAACGAAAAGGCATCTGCCTATAAGCTCTCTGTCGCACATGCCTGTGGCGGTCATTCCGGTGTCGAGATCAACAAGCAAAGTGCAAATGCCAGCAAGGTGTTAGGACGTGTTCTGAACGCCCTTGCAAACGATTTTGATATGAAATTATCTACACTCTCCGGTGGCTTAAAGGATAACGCCATTCCGACCGATGCAGAAGCTGTCGTTATCTTTTCTGATACCGATATGTCTGACATAAACACACTAGGCCATGCAGATATTCCAGCGAATTCTGCGCACGCAAGTCTTCAGGATCTCATCTCCAAGTGGAATCAGATCATCCGTCATGAATGCACCCATACAGACCCGGATATCTGTATCACCTTAGAGCCTGTTGATCTTCCGACAGCCACAATGACGGATACATCTACCCATACCGTGATCGATGTCTTAATGACTTACCCAAATGGTGTCCGGAAAATGAGCAAAGATATCGCAGGGCTGGTTCAGACTTCCCTGAACCTCGGTATCCTGTCAACGATCAAACCAGACGATCAATCAACAAATGGCATGGTATCTTTTAAAAGCTCCGTCCGAAGCAGTATCGGAAGCGAAAAAGATGCTCTGCTAAACAGCCTGAAATCTCTCGCCACTCTTGCAGGCGGAACATTGACAGTAACCGGAGATTATCCCGCATGGGAATACCGGGAAGATTCTCCGCTTCGCGATCTGATGGTAAAAATATTCAAACAGCAGTATGGAAAAGAACCTGTAATACAGGCACTCCATGCCGGTGTAGAATGTGGAATCTTTGCTTCTAAACTTCCGGGACTTGACTGTGTATCCTTCGGACCGGATATGGACGATATCCACACAACCAACGAATCCATGAACGTGGAAAGTGTCCGCAGAACATGGAAATATACCTTAAAGATATTGAAAGAATTGAAATAATATATCTTAAAAAAAGGAGCTGACACCTAACAATTCTATTGTTATCGTGTCAGCTCTTATCATAAAAGAATCTTTACCTTCATTTTCATAATTACCCTCCCTTATTCCTCTCTCAGATCCCTTAAGATTCTTTGTCTTTTTAATTGAATAACATCCATAAAAATTGCCACTATCTGAATAAACAGAACAAATGCAAGCACCAGTGCTATGCTTTTCCAGCCATCAACTAACACAATATTTTTTGTTATTTCTGACAAATATAAGCGGCACAAAAGTGTCACTATAAAGACAGCTACAATAGATACAACAATTCCCTGACCAATCTTGGTCAGAAGCATCGGCAAAATAATACTGCTGTCTGTGCGGCCAATTGCCTTCAGGATGGCAAAGTTGTGTCTGCGTCGAACGAATGTCAGTGCATGAATATATAAAACTGCCAGGAAATTAATTACCATAATGATTACAAAAATTCCATAAGTACCACCCTGAATCGTTTTCTTATTATCCTGATCCCGGATGTAATCTGTCAAAGTATCAAAGAAAGAATATTCATATACAGGTGCATGTGTATTCAGAAACTCTGCTGCCTTTAACTCATAACCCGACTTTACATTTATATTAATAAGTACATTTGTATAATCGAATTGTTTTTTAAACAGCTCTTCAGGAACAATGATAGCGATTCCATTCTGATCCTTCCAGTTTAAGAATCTGCTTCTTCCGAAAACCGGTACTTCTCCCTCTGAAAATACCGGTCCTTCTTCCTCCTGACGACCCGCATACTTTAGTGTATCCGGGATATCATTTAAAATACAATCTTCTGTATTCTTATAATTATCAATTATGATCACTCCTCCAGATTGGACAAACTTATTATAGCTGACCTCCTGTGACATCTCTATTTTTCGGTTATATTGTTTTTCACTGACACCAACAATCTCACACCACACACCCTTTTCATCATCTGAAAATATCAAATCATCTGCATAGTCCATATTGATAAGAGAAGGATCAATGAAAAACTCACCCATAGTATCATAAACCTCATCATAGTAGGAAACGCCCGGTATCAGATTTTCAAAATCGTCCATATGACTGACATCATCGGATATTAGTGAAAACTGTACATCCTGACTTTCCTCAGACAATAACTGATATGATACATAACGATTTACCATAAGAACCAGCATCGTTACCATTCCGATCAAGACAAGAGACAGGAATGAAAATACCTTTTCATAATCTCCGGTATCCCGAATGGAATACCGCATCATGATATTTCCTTTTTCAGATCCACGTTTATCCTTTACCTTATAATTGTTCTTTCCACCTTTCATAATATCGATCATTTTCATTCTTGAACGATATATTAATACAGGACAGATTCCAACTATAAAATCCAATACACAGATTCCCCAAATGACCATATATGAAATTGGCTGGAACTGTGGAGCGAAATGTTCCAGTGGGATGGTTCGTAATGACTGTATAAGCTTAAAGATCAAAATGGTAATATATCTTCCAAGTATAAGTCCAAGCACACATCCAATAATTATCAGAATGAAACCCTCCAGGAAATATGCCGAAAAAATATAGCTATTTGAAAATCCAAGACTCATTAGGATTCCCTGCTGATTACTTCTTTCACTCATATACGACAGGAAAATATGAATACCAAGAATGAGTGAAGTAAGTATGATTAGTATGATAAAACCCATGAGGAGTTGTCCAATATTGGTATCCTCCAGCCCGCCTGATCTGTCAATCTCTATCGCATTCAGATCTCCATTTGTAATCATATGGTATCCTTCCATAAATCCATGGGCGATATCACCATTAAAAATCTGTTTGGAACTCAGATCCATATATTTTTTTATTGCTTTATATCCCGGCTGATAGTCCCGTCGATCATTAAAATGAATATAGATGTTGTATAAATTTCCCCGTATACTTCCATTTACGATCGCAACCTTATAGACGTCCTGTGTACTATAATCATAATCATTTAAAATTCCACTAATCGTATAGGTCTGATCCTTGAAGGTAACTGTGTCTCCCAGATCAAATTGTTTAGCAATATATACATTTTTGTATTTGGCTGTTGCCGATATAGCAATCTCATTTTCTTTTTGGGGAAAAATGCCCTTTTCTAATTGGTAATGATTCATAGTGATCGAAGCTGCATCACTATCCACGATGCATAATTCATTATTTACATTTGCAACTATTTTTTCTACACCAAGTGTTGCCTGATCCTTATACTGCTCCAATATCCAGTCACGAACCTTATATGTTACATTATGTAAAGTAATATTATATTCTCCATTTGTCTGATACGCATTTTGCAGCCGCATATCCTGAAATGATATATATGCATTGATCGAGGAAAAGATAAGCATAACAGAAAAACAAATACTTATAATTGCCCGAACCGCTTTTTTCCTGTTGTGCAGGATATTGTGAAATATCAATCGGCACTTCATATTGTTTCCCCTCCTTAATTCTGCTGGATTCTTCCGTCAACAAGATGAATACAGTGATCTGCCTGCTTTGCAATATCAGCATCATGCGTCACCATGAGCAAAGTCATGCCATATTCATTTGTTGTCTGTTTCAACAGATCAATGACACGTCTGCTGTTCTCCGAATCCAGATTACCGGTTGGTTCGTCTGCCAGAATGATCCTGGGTTGATTGATCAATGCCCTCGCGATTGCAATCCGTTGTTGTTGTCCACCTGATAACTGATCCGGATATTTATTTAAAAGATCTTTTATATCTAATTGTTCTGTCAATGTATCAAAATAATCCTTCTTACATTTCTTTACACATTCATTTGCGATCATAATATTATCCCGACATGTAAGAACCGGTATTAACTGAAAAAACTGGAATACCATTCCAATCATTTCCCGACGATATCGTAAACAGTCTTTTTTACCATAGTCCAATATATTCCTGTCTTCAACCAATATGCTTCCAAAATCCGGCTTATCAATCAATCCGATCATATTTAATAATGTTGTTTTTCCGCTTCCACTTTTGCCTGTAATAACTGTAAATGTATTTTCCTGAATATCTGCACTAACGTCATTAAGCGCCAGACAACAGGAATCTCCTTCTCCATACTTTTTTGTCAAATGTTCTATTTTTATCATGATATCCACCTCTCTGCGCTCAATATTTTTATTTAACAAAAGCACGTCATATTTTCCATTTACAGTCGATTTTTCTTATTATAAACAACATGGAAAATATAACGTGCTTCATTATTTGAAGAATCGCTTTCTGCTTTTATCCCCTCAATTTGAATCTCTGACTATCTGCAAATGCATCTAATCCTTCTGGTTCTTCTGCCTGATAATACTTATTCTTACATACATCAGATACCAGTGGTGCAATGACCATAGCCACAGCACAAAGCTGTGTTCCAAACTTACAGATTAGTCTGGCTATTGCCTTCTTCATAAGCATCTCCCCCTTTCTTATTATTTAGCCTTTGTTTATCACGGCTAAAATCCAAACCGTAGTTATATTCTAGCATATTATTTGCAAATTGTGTCGATTTGGGAGTGAGTGGTCGAAATTAAGGAGTGAACGGTAGTAGTTATACCATTTGCTCCCTAATTTCGACCGTTCACTCCAAAAAAATGCACTTTTTTTTAAATCATGTTATACTGGCTTTATCTATAAAAAGGGGGACAATACACATGAAACAACTTGGAACATATCTGGCAGATACCTTAACCGAAGATGGACAGATATCAAAAGAACAACAGGCAATCTATGCTTATCTGTTTGATTATCTGATTGAAGCCCTACTATATGATATAGTTGTTCTTATTATCGGTTTACTCGTACACCGCCTCGACCTAACGCTCTGCTATCTTCTGGTCACCATTCCTCTCCGCCACTTCGCAGGTGGATTTCATGCAAATACCAGACTTGGCTGTACCATACTATCCTATGGGATTTATCTTATAACTATTTTTTCTTGTTCGCTTATTCTTAAACATATAAAGCCTGTCTGGATATTTATCCTATATCTGCTCACCTGGTGTATGATACTTCCGGTTGCACCAGTAGATACAAAAAACAAGCGTTTATCTGAACATCAGAAAAAGAAATTATTTCACCGATGCCTGATAACCTGTTTCATTTTAACAATCTTAACAGGTTTTCTATATCTACATCACCAGATCACCTATTGCGGAATTATTATGCTGTGTATGGTCGAGGGTGTAATAAGTGTATATATTGGCATCTGGAAAAACAGGAGGAATTTATGATATTACGAATCGGCATCTGTGATGACACACAAACAGACATTATTCATTTGGAAAAACACATTAAACATTATATGGCATCTTATAATATTGAATTTGAAATCGAATCCTTCCGTTCTGGGGCAGCCCTTCTGCAGGCACAAAAGGAGCAGACATTTCACATTTTACTGCTTGATATCGAAATGCCTGAAATTAATGGTATGATGATCGCCCGATATCTACGTGATGAATTATATGATGATGTTTTCATTGTCTTTGTAACATCCTATCCACAATACATGCAGGAAAGTTTTGATGTACAGCCTTTTCAGTTCCTTACAAAACCTGTTAGTTATACAAGAATAGAAAAACTACTTTCCGATATCATCCGTCGATATAAACATTCTCATATAACTAAAATTGTAATTGACTCACATGGAAAAGAACATTTGATACCTGTAAACAATATCTTATATATTCAGGCTGTTAAAGGAGAAAAACGATATCTGGAATACCATTTAATTGATGCCATATTAACAGGAGAAGGAACGATTCAGGATTGGGAAAATCGCTTATCTGATCATGATTTTTGTTCTCCTTACCGTGGATATCTGGTAAATATACGGCATATTCAAACAATTCAGCCTTCAAATATTGTAATAGCTAATGGGACTTTGATTCCTATAAGCAGAAGAAAAGTAACAACTTTACAGCAACTTTATGCCAACCGTATTATTCACGTTTTAAAATAGAAAGAAGAGGATATTAAACATGATAGTTCTAATAAGCGTGCTTAGTTTTATATTTGATAATTCATTATTATATATCTTTTTTCAAACTATGTTTGAAAAGAAAAAAAGAGATTACAATCCATATTATATTTTATTTGCCTTTATAATAGCTGACTCTATCTTCTGGATAATTTCATATCCACTGGTAGGAAATGTTTCATATTGGGCTTCTGCTACAAGGACAATGCTTACAAATATTATGAATTTATGTCTCTCTTTATTTTTTACTTCCGGAATTATTTATAGAATTTCTGTCATTTTAAGTTATTCTATAATAATTTCCATCTGCGAAGAAATGGCATATTATATTATTTCACATTTTACAGATATAACCATACAATTTGATTCCTTACCTGAGATCGTATTCACATCTATTTCTCTTGTTAGTGATTTATTAATTCTGCTTATCATTATGATTCTTCATGTCATTCGAAAGCAAAAGGCTGGAATCAAATCTAAAAAATATAGCATTTTACTATTGATCATCCCATTACTTTCCTGCACACTTGTATTACTTCCTACCTTTTTCAGTTTGAATAAAACCGAACCAAACACTTATCTGATCCTGGTTATATTTCTGCTTATTATCAACATTGTAAATTACATTCTGCTCCAAAGTGTATTAAAAGCAGAGTCCCTTGCACAGGAAACCAATCAGCTTACCGAGCAGGTAAACTATCAGCGACAAAAATACCAGCAGCTTGGAGATGCCTATAAAAACATTCGTGGATTCATGCACGATACAAAAAAGCATCTGTTCTATATTGAAACCTGTGTAAATGAAAAACATTATGATCAGATCATTCCATATGCCAGAGAAACCATGTCCGATCTGGAAGCCAGATATTGTACTGTAAATACAGGGAATCTAGTCATTGATGCTTTTATAAGCAATCTGATGCTTCGGACTGCCCGCCACAACATCAAACTCACAACTAAACTAAAAATTGACAATGATCTTGTTCCATGTGACGATTATCATATGACTATCATTCTTGGAAACCTGTTAGATAATGCATTAAATGCCTGTCTGGAAGAACAGAGTGGCGAGATCAATATCAATATTCAGACGATCGAGCATACCTTTACAATCTATATTACAAATACCTACCATTTTCCTATTGGAAAAAAACCACCGGAAGATATAGAAAATCTGGACTTTATTCATGGATATGGTTTGAAGAATGTAAAAAAATCTGCTGAAGCCTGCGGCGGATTTTGCCTGATCAATTACGAAAATGGACTCTATTCTGTAACAGTTATTATTCCTGAAAAAAAGAGAACTACCTGAATCAAAAATATATATTCTTATACCGAAAAAAAGCCCCAACCCAGCAGCTTCAAATATCTGCCAAATTAGGACTTTTGTAGTGGGCCGCCGGGGGCTCGAACCCCGCACACCCTGATTAAGAGTCAGGTGCTCTACCAAATGAGCTAGCGGCCCGAAGTCTTTTTTATTTTGTTATCTCGCCGACAACGAAATTGATTATATAACATAGTTTATCCAAATGCAAGCATTTTTTTCAAAAAATTTTAACTTTTTTTAATATCGGTTATATGCATAGATTTTATGCGGATTTTTGTACTTTTTTCCTATTGATTTTTATCTTCTTCTATTGTAGCAGCGCGGTTTCTTTTCTTTCTTGCAGCAATCCTGATTCAAAATTTTTTTCACTTCCTCATATCCCCTGTATAAACAAACACACCATTTGTTAAATCCTTTTTTGCAGTAACAGCATGCAGTCACCTTTTTCTGAAATTTATGATCTCCCATTCACAAAAACACCTCCGCTTTTCATCCAACTTCTGACGGACAAAAAACTCATCCCCACCAAAAAAAGCCTCCTATACCATATTATATGAAGAAACCGGAATAAGTTCCCGGTAATTTCTGATTTCACCATCAAAACCCACGAAAAAACATAAAAAAAACAGCCCCGCTATTTACTTTAAAACCCTAATATTGATATAATGGAACAATGAGCAATGCAGAATTATATATATGTAGAACGAGCGGAAGCTTGCTTACGGCGAGTTCTATATATATATAATTCTATAGTGCGAAGCACTACAACGAGCCGTCAGGCGAGGTGGGCATTGCGAATTGACCACATGGTGGGCATTGCGATCCACCACAAAGCCGTTAGGCGAAGTGGGCATTGCGAATTAAGATTATTTTGGAGGAACACCCTCGTGAGACTTAGAAACGTAAAAGGCTCCAGAGAGACAATCGCCGACAACAAATACGTCGTACACGACGAAGAAAGCATGAAAGGCAAATGGAGCGAATTTTTTGGAAATACAAATCCCATCCACATCGAGATTGGTATGGGAAAAGGACAATTTATCATGGAGCTTGCCAGACGGAATCCGGATATCAACTATCTCGGCATCGAGAAATATTCCAGTGTTCTGGTACGTGCCATCGAGAAACGTGAACAGGAAGAAGACATGACCAATCTATATTTTATAAGAATGGATGCTGAGTACATCGAGAATGTCTTTGCAGAAAATGAAGTAGCAAATATCTACCTGAACTTCTCTGATCCATGGCCAAAGGATCGCCATGCCAGGAGACGACTGACTTCAACTCACTTTTTTGAACACTACGATCATATCCTTGCGCCGGACGGACGTGTTATGTTCAAGACAGATAACCGCCCATTATTTGACTTCTCCTTAGAGCAGGTTCCGGAAGCAGGATGGACACTTGAAAACTACACATATGATCTGCACCATTCCGAATACAACGAAGGAAATATCATGACAGAATACGAAGCAAAGTTTTCTGCTCTTGGTACTCCGATCAACCGGCTGGTTGCATATCGAACAAAGAAATAGCATTGGAGAATAACCGTTCATGAAGATAAGAAAGAACCCGAAGAAAAACAGGACAAGACATGCAATTCCTGTCGTTATCCTGTCCACTGTTCTGTTATTTACCATGAGCGTTTTCTATATAGACAGCACGTCATCCTCTGCTGCCGGAACAGACCATTTGTTTCTTCCAGACAGTACAGTTACGAATACGGCATCTGATGACTCTACAAACGAAGGATCAGATAACAGCACAGATGAGGATGGAACAACTGAATACTTAGTTACAACCGAGTACCCTGATGAACCGGGCAAAGCACCGGAGCTTGCGTCCAACTATGCCATCGTACTGGACGCAAATACTGGGAATATTCTATATCAAAAAAACGCTTTTGATAAACAGTACCCGGCAAGTATCACGAAGATTATGACCTTCTTACTTGCCATTGAAAATACAAAGCTGACCGATACTGTAACAATGTCACACGATGCCGTCTTCGGCATTGATCGAGGAAGCAGCCATATCGGTCTGGATGAAGGTGAACAGATCTCTATGGAGGATGCCCTCTATGGTATGATGCTGGAATCCGCAAATGAAGTTGCATGGGGCATCGGAGAATTTGTCTCTGGTGGGAGCATCGAAGATTTTGCTAAGATGATGAATGAACGTGCAGTCAAGCTTGGCTGCCTTGGCACTCATTTTGTAAATGCAAATGGTCTTCCGGATGAGAACCATTATACCACCTGTTATGACATGGCATTAATAACCAAAGCCTGTCTGAAACACGATGAATTTCGTAAAATAACAGGTACCAGAAATCATGTCATTGGACCGACAAATATTTGCGAGGAAGAACGCCAGCTCTGGCAGCACTGTAAAATGACAAATCCCGACAGCAAATATTACTATGAATACTGCGAAGGCGGTAAGACCGGTTATACAAATGATGCATTAAATACCCTTGTTACCTGGAGTAAAAAAGGTGATACCGAACTGATCTGCGTTCTGATGAACTGTAACGGTGCAGCAAATACCTACACTGACAGCAAAGCCATCTATGAGTATTGCTTCCGGAATTATAGTCTCCAGACACCTCTGGCCGACTATACCTTTGACAGCACCCAGACATCACAGACGCTTGATTATTTGAACTCCTATTACAAGACTGATTCCGGTTCTGATATTACATTGCAGATTGATAAGGACTATAAACTGAATTTTAATAAAAATGATGATATTAAGAAATTAACTTACAGTATCGAATATAACAAAGAACCGGTAAAAGATGGAGATACTTATACCGTGGGGCATCTGATTCTCTCCTATGGCGGAAATATGATAGGAACAACAGATCTTACCGTAACCGGCTATAACCCGGATGGGAAACAGATTTCATCAAATAACACAGAACATGCAGCCGATGCAACAGTTGCAGCCTCTGCAGCAAAAAAGAAGCTGTCGATCCATCCATTGTGGATCATTCTTGCAGTTCTGCTTCTTCTTGCCGTATTGTTTGTGGCCTATCTGATCCATATACAGAAAGCAAGAAAGCATCAACGCGCGCTTCAGGCAGCAAGAAAAAAACAATATGAAGAACGCCGACGACAGCTTCAGGAAACATTTGATAATGACCTTGACGAGTAAGGTACAATAGAAACAACAAAACCTCTTAACAGATATAGAGGAGAATGGAGAATATCATGGATATTTCAACAACGGAAAATCTGAAAACAGTGCGGGATTCCAATCAGGAAATTCTGGACTACTTCAACGAACTGTATGTAGAGAAACTGGAACAGATCCAGACTCTGAAAACAGAACAGTTTGAATTAAAGATCAAAATTGATGAACTTATGAAAACACTGGAGGTCTACTCCTTTAAAAACAGTGCCGGACATAATGTCTTTTCTCCATTTTCTACAACGACAACAACGCAGGAGGAAAAAGCTGCACAGATTGAACAGGAATTAAAAGAGCTGAACGCTTCTAATGCTGCCCTTACAACAAAGATCCACTGCTTACAGGCAGATGCCGACGAGCTGAAGGGCAGGATCACACGCATTCATACAGCAACCAAAAAGCTGGATGCTTTTCTGGATGAAATGGCAGAAGAATTCACAAAGGAAGCGGTTGCATTGGAAAAAGAGCCGGTTGAAGAAGACCTTCCGGTTATCAATCATGGCTTCAATATTCTTCGTCTGAAAAAATACGATCAGGATAAATTAGTACAATCCTTACATACCGATATTCTGGAGCAATTAGATCGAACCAGACATACTCTGGATTCCCTGTCATGGCTGATCAAGTCGGATGTCAACCGGGCAAAGATCACACTTGATGAACTCATCGACTCAACTGCATCCATGGAAGATTCTCTGAATGCTATCCTTTTGGGACTTACCGGTGACATTGATGCAACTGTACCGATTGAAACCTTATTAGAAGATACCATTTTCCGATACAAAGATGCTTATCCAGAATGTGTCATTGAATCTGACATTGACTGTCCGGATGCTTCGATCGAGATTCCGGAAATTATCACGATCAGTCTGATCCGTATACTGTGTGAATGTCTGGACAATGTATATAAGCATGCAAATGCAAATCGTGTTGGTATCAACATTCAGATCTACAGTGATCAGATATCGGTACATATCAATGATAACGGCATCGGCATTGATGAGAATTACAGTCACACCTCTCCATGGAACAGTGGACTTCACCGCATTCAGGAGATTATTTATTTGTTAAATGGACAACTTAAGATAGAAGGTGATATCATCAGTGGAACAGATATCCGTTTTTCTATCCCGATTGAAATAATGTAGATTATGGGTTCTCCCCCTTAATTATGAAATGAAAGAAAAATAAGGACATTTCCTTAATATATAAGAAAGAATTTGAAAGGACAACCTTAATTATGAAAGAAAAAATCGTAAATCTGATTGCAAATCATGTAGAAGGCATGACTGCTGAAGAAATTGCAACTTTTATTGAGATACCACCAAAGCAGGAGCTTGGCGACTATGCATTTCCTTGCTTCAGACTGGCAAAGACTATGCACAAAGCACCAAACCTGATCGCAGCCGATATCAAAGAAGCTATTGGTGATATTGATTTTCTCGATAAGATCGATGTTCAGGGCGCATATCTGAACTTCTTCGTAAAGAAAAATATCTTTGTCCAGACCATGATCGAGTCAGCATTAAAGGACAACTTCGGCGGTTCCGATGAAGGTGCAGACAAGGTTATCTGCATCGATTACTCCTCGCCAAACGTAGCAAAGAACTTCCACGTTGGACACCTCAGAACTACTATCATCGGTAATTCCCTCTATAAGATCTATTCCAAACTCGGCTATAAAGTAATCCGTATCAACCACTTAGGTGACTGGGGTACACAGTTTGGTAAGCTGATCGTTGCATATAAAAACTGGGGAACAAAGGAAGCAGTTGAGAAAGATGGCGTTGCCGAGCTTATGCGTCTCTATGTAAAGTTCCATGAAGAAGCAGACCAGAATCCGGAGCTTGTAGATGAAGCAAGAGCATGGTTCAGCAAGATGGAGCATGGGGATGAAGAAGCACTCTCGATCTGGCAGTGGTTCAAGGACATCAGCCTTGTAGAATACAAACGTACCTATGACCTTCTGGGTATGGATTTTGATTATTATCTCGGTGAAAGCTTCTATCGTGACAAATGTCAGGAAGTTGTTGACCAATTGACAAATGCGAACCTGTTAAAGGAAAGCGAAGGTGCTATGATCGTAGATCTGTCCGACTATGATATGGCTCCATGTATCGTTACAAAGAAAGATGGAAGCTCCATCTATGCAACCCGTGATCTGGCTGCTATTTTCTATCGTAAGAATACCTATCATTTCACAAAATGCTTATATGTAACCGGACAGGAACAGAAGCTGCATTTTGCACAGGTATTCAAGGTAGTTGAGCTTCTTGGAAATGACTGGGCGAAGGATTCTCTGGTTCACATTCCTTATGGACTGGTAAGCTTAGAGGGTGCAAAGCTTTCAACCAGAAGCGGAAATATCATCTATGCAGAAGATATTCTGCATGATGCAATTAAAAAGAGTTTTGAAATCATCTCAGAAAAGAGCCCGAACCTTCCTGATAAGGAAGAAGTTGCCAAGATCGTCGGCGTTGGCTCTGTTCTGTTCAATGACCTTTATAACCAGCGTATCAAGGATGTATCCTTTAGCTGGGATAAGGTATTAAACTTTGACGGTGAGACCGGTCCTTATGTTCAGTACACACATGCAAGATGCTCCAGCGTTGTAAGACTTGCTGAGAATTTCGATCCTGCAAAGCCGGTTGATTACAGCACGATCTCTGAACCGGATGCTATGAATCTCTTAAAAGAGATCAGCCGTTTCCCTAAGGTTGTATCGGATGCAGCAGAGAAATACGAACCATCTGTTGTTGCAAGATTCGCTGTCGATGTTGCTCAGGCATTTAACAAATTCTATAACTCCACACGTATCAACGTACCGGAGGAAAATGTAAAGAATGCCCGTGTCATGCTGACATACCTTACAAAGAAAACTCTTCACGATGCATTAGAGCTTCTCGGAATCAATGCACCGGAAGCTATGTAAATCAGGTGATCTTTCATGTCGAAACGATTAAATAAGACTATTAAATGGGATAAACTCGATAACACTGCCAACCTGTTTCCTGTCATTGTAAGCGAAAATGTTAGCAACGTTTATCGTATTTCCGTTACATTGACAGAAGACATAAATGCAGAACTTCTGCAAAAGGCACTGGACAAGATTCTTCCATTTTTTGATGTGTTTAATCACAAACTGAAAAATGGTATCTTCTGGTATTACTTTGAAGCAAATGAACGACCTGCTCCAAGGGTAATGCCGGAAGACACATACCCTTGTCTGTATATCAATCCCTATACAAATAATGAATATCTGTTCCGTGTTACCTACTATCAGAAACGGATCAATCTGGAAGTCTTTCATGTCTTAACAGATGGAAATGGTGCTCTTATTTTCCTGAAGGAACTGACTTATCAATACCTCCGGTACAAATACCCGGAACTTGCTGAAAAAGCAGGTAATACCTTAAATGCAGATTCCTCGTTGGATATCGAGGACAGCTACAAGAAGAACTATATAAGACCTGCCAAACGTTCCTATAAAACGGAAAAAGCAGTTATCTTAAAAGGTGAAAAGCTGCCTTTTAATCATTTTGCTATCCTGCACGGCTATATCCCGGTTTCCGAGATCAAACAGGCGGCAGCAAAATATGGTGTAACCATCAACCAGTATCTGCTTGGAACATTTACATGGGCAATCTACAAAGAATACCTGAAAGGGCAGCCTTCCAAGCGTCCGATCAGCACCGTTGTTCCTGTAAATCTTCGCCCATATTTTAATTCCAATACAACGAAGAACTTCTTTGCCGTTGTCTCTGCTTACTTCAAGCCGGAGAAGGATACTTATACATTTGAAGATGTTCTGCACATCATCGCAGATAGTCTGAAGGAACAGATCAATAAAGAAAATCTGGAGAAGCTGTTATCCTATAACGTTTCCAATGAAGTGAATTTTATTATCCGTGCCGTTCCGCGTGTCTTTAAGAGCATCGCCATGCGCCGTATTTATAAAGCTTCATTAAAAGCAAATACATCAACGATCACCAACCTTGGAGTTGTATCCGTTGATGATATATATAAGGAATATATCGACCGCTTCCATGTCGTTCTGTCGATGTCCAAAGGACAGTTCATCAAAGGAAGTGTCATCAGTTATAAGGATACACTGGTCTTCACCTTCAGCTCTGCCATTCGTGAAACATTTATACAGAAAGAATTTTTCCGCCAGATGGTTCGGGATGGGATTCATGTATCGATAGAAAGTAACGGGGTGTATTATGAGTAAATGTAGACGTTGTAATATAGATGTTCTGGATCACTCCCTTTCATGTCCTTTATGTAACGGAGTTCTGGAATATGATCCGGTGAAAGATCCGGAAAGTGAAAAAGACTTTCTTGACCATAGTCAAGAAACTGGTGAAAAGTCAAAATCTGTTATGTATCCGGACATCACACCTGCAATGCGTCGTATGCGATTTGTTATCAAACTGACAATTTTTTGCAGTATTGTTGTAGAAGGAATCCTGATCCTGATCAACTACCTGACATATTCAAAGGTCAAATGGTCAGCTCTTTGTGGAATCGGACTTGCATATGCCTGTTTTTCACTGATCTATTCATTTAGGCACAATAAGAGTCATCGAAAAAAAATGCTGGTACAGGCAATTTTCATCATGCCCGTTCTTGTATTGATTGATTATATCCTTGGATATACCGGGTGGTCAATTGACTTTGCAATACCTTGTGTTATTGCAATGCTTGACATTGCAATTCTTGTATTGATGATTATTAATACTGAAAACTGGCAATCCTATATTTTATTACAGGTATATATCATTATTATCTGTGTGATCCTGACAATACTTATGCTTACCGGAAAGTTCTTCAAACATGATTTCTTTATGATCATTGCAGATATTATGAGTGCTCTGTTGCTCGGTGGTACACTGGTGTTCGGGGATCGACCTGCAACAACAGAACTAAAACGTAGATTTCATGTATAGAATTATATTTCAGGCATAGATATTATTTTATAAATGACATCACAGATAATATTCTACAAATATAAATATCTTAAAATACAAATTATCTTATAGTAAAAGCAGTGCCAGCAATTATTTTTCGTTGTGCACTGCTTACTATTAACTAAATTTAGAAAGAGAGATTTTATTAAATGGCACTTTTAGATAAATTAACCTCTGGTTCTTCTACTCCTCCTGATACTTCAGGAATGAGCAAACAGGCAAAGCTTGTATGTGAACTGGTCGCTGATTTTAACAGCAATAATCTTCTTACGCAGATCAGAAATAACAATCGTTCCAAAAGCGACATTGATAAAACATACAAATATCCCGATCACTTTACCAGTGAATTGATTGAAACTAAAAACTTCAAAATGGAACTGTTAAAGTGGAAAAATTCTCATAATCCATATGTTGTCCTGCAACTTCATGGTGGTGGTTATGTTGGAGCTTTTAAAACACAGTATCGTATGTTTGCCGGATTATATTCGGAACTTGGAAAAGGTGCATCCGTCTTATCCATTGACTATCGGGTTGCTCCTGAAAATCCATATCCTGCAGCATTAAATGATGCTTTATATGCATATGATTGGCTGCTAAATCATGGATACTCGGAAAACCATATTATTCTTGCTGGTGATTCTGCAGGTGGCGGACTGGCTATGGCTCTCTGCCATTATCTTACAGACCGTGACCGTATTCTTCCTGCCGGAATCGTAGCTATGTCACCATGGACAGATCTGACTGCAAGCGGATCATCCTATACAGAAAACTTTGAGATTGATCCTCTCTTTGGCAATACAAATGAAAGTCTGATCTATAACAGTGTATATCCCGGAAATCACGATCTGACAGATCCATATATTTCACCATTGTTTGGAGATTTCACCGGTTTTCCTCCAATGCTGATTCAAGTTGGATCAAATGAGATGCTTTTATCCGATTCTGTTCTGGTTGCTGAAAAAGCCAAGTCACAAGGTGTAAAAGTGCGCCTATCGATCTACGAGAATATGTTCCATGTATTTCAAATGGGTATGACTCTTATGCCGGAGTCCAAAAAGGCATGGGTGGAAGTTTCCAAGTTTTTAGAGCAAATGATGATATTATAATCTTGATATGTCACACACATAAAACAGGATTGTCTTAATCTAAAGGGACAATCCTGTTTTTATGTTTCACGTGAAACATAATCTTAATTAATAACTTATTGTTTCATGTGAAACATTCCTTGTAAATTTTTCAACATTTTTCAAAATAATAGTAGATATTTCTACACAATGGTGTTATAATAAAAGCATCGAAGACGCAGTCTACGTTTCGATAAGATTGATGTGACTACACATGATATAGCAAAATTTAATCCCCCCCTTTTTTTAAATTGCTCTTTCCGGAGCCGCTATATTATGTTACGTCACATCTTTCCTTTTTTATTAGACTATTACAAAATTCCCGTTCTACTGATTATTCAATAATTAGTGTAACGGGATTTGTAATATATAGAGATATTTTCATTTCATTAATCCTATTATAGTGATATAATGGAACACGGAATCAATAAACAAACATTTAATCTGTTGGCATAATACAATAAAATTACATATTATGAAAATCATATATATTATATGAATAAAAGATATAGAAAACAGATCACTTAATTATATTATATAATATGTATGTTCACATATGTAGAGAAAACAATTATTGGAAATATAGAATGTTTCACGTGAAACACAAAAAGGAGAATATCAAGTGGGAAGAATTATCGCAATAGCCAACCAGAAGGGTGGCGTAGGGAAAACTACAACTGCAATCAATCTTGCGGCATGTCTTGCAAAAAAAGGAAAGAAAGTCTTAGCAATTGACATGGATCCACAGGGAAATATGACCAGTGGACTTGGAGTTGATAAGAATTCCCTTGAGTACAGTGTTTATGATATGTTAAACGGTGACTGCAATTTAGGCGAATGTATGCTTATCGACGTTTACCCTGATATCAAAGGACTGAATCTTCTCCCAGCCAGCAGAGAGCTTGCAGGTGCAGAAGTAGAATTTGTTACAGTGGAAGATCCACAGTATATTCTTAAAAACCATATCAAGAATGTAAGACGTAAATTTGATTATATTATCATCGACTGCCCTCCTGCTCTTGGAATGTTAACAGTAAATGCCTTAACAGCAGCCAATACTGTATTAGTTCCAATTCAATGTGAGTTCTTTGCATTAGATGGATTATCCCAGTTAATTTACACCGTTAATCTGATACGGAAACAATTAAACAGACTACTTACGATTGAAGGGATTGTATTTACCATGTACGATTCCCGTACCAATCTGTCAATGCAGGTTGTAGATAATGTAAAACAAAATCTGAATCAGCATATTTACAACACTATTATTCCAAGAAATGTTCGTCTGGCTGAATCCCCAAGCTATGGAATGCCAATCATTGCATATGATCCACGATCTGCCGGAGCTGAACATTATATGATGCTGGCTGATGAAGTCATAGCAAATGATTATTACAAATAGAAAGAAATCAAATGACTCACAGGAGGAAATAAAATGCCTGTAAAAAAAGGCCTAGGCAGAGGTCTGGATCAGTTAATTCCTACAAATGATCCACCAAAGAGTAAATCAAAATCTGCTTCCAGTGGGACAACAAAAACTGTCACAAAAGAAGTTGTGAAGGAAGTTGTAAAAGAAGTAGAACAGAAAATTAAAATAACACAGATTGAACCAAACCAATCACAGCCAAGAAAGCAATTTGATGAAGATGCTTTACAGGAACTGGCTGATTCTATCAAACAATACGGAGTGTTAGAACCTCTTATTGTAACAAAAAAAGGAAAATTCTATGAGATTATTGCCGGTGAAAGAAGATGGCGTGCTGCCAGGATGGCCGGAATAAAGGAAATACCTGTTGTAATCCGAGAATACACAGACCGTGAAATTATGGAGATCTCTCTCATAGAGAATATTCAGCGTGAGGACCTGAATCCGATTGAAGAAGCAATGGCATATGAAAGTCTTATCAACGAATATAGTCTTACACAGGAAGAAGTAGCTGAAAAGGTTTCAAAGAATCGTTCAACGATTGCAAACTCTCTTCGACTTCTGAAATTATGTGATGAAGTTCGTCAAATGATCATAGAAGACAAGCTGACAACCGGACACGCCAGAGCGTTAATTCCGATTGAGGATGCTGCTCTACAGACAGAAGCTGCAAACTTTATATTTGATAATAAATTAAGTGTTCGTGATACAGAAATCTATGTCAAGAAACTACTTAGTGCACCAAAAGAACCAAAACAGAATAATGTGGACACAAAAGATCTTTCTATCTTCTACAATGATATTGAAAGCCGTCTGAAAAATATTTTGGGTGCAAAGATTGAAATCAAATCAAAAAACAATGATAAAGGAAAAATTGAAATAAATTATTATTCTCAGGAAGAATTGGAAAGAATAACAGAGATGTTATATTCTATTCACAGAGAATAATTGGAAAGGAAATATCAGAATGAACAGTTCTTTACTAGATAAGATTGGTATTGACCCTGCCATTATTTTAATCATACTTCTTGTACTCGTCATCGTTTTATTTGGACTTGTATTCTATCTTATGGCGAATATAAAGAAAAGAAATAAAGATATCAAACGCCTTTTAAGTGGTAAAACGGCAGGTGATATGGAAGAAATTATATTGGATCGATTTGCTGAAATGGATGCTGTGAAGAACAATTCCAAGCGGCTTACAAAAGAACACAAAGAGATCCAGGAAACACTTGCAGCATGTATCAGCAAAATCGGATTAGTCAAATATGATGCATTTGAGGGAATGGGCGGAAGTCTTAGCTTCGCAGTTGCATTTCTCGACAGTCGTAACAATGGTGTAGTTTTAAATTGTATGCATTCCAGAGAAGGATGCTTCGCTTATGCAAAAGAGCTGATCAAAGGTGAATCCTATGTAGCTCTTTCTGATGAAGAAAAAGAAGCCATTGAACGTGCAAAAACGCTTGATGAAGAGATTGCTGATATTATGGAAGAAGAATAATGAATCATAATAAAAAACAATTAAATATAATTGAAAATGATTTAAAACAATTAAATACAATTAAATACAATTAATTATAATTGAATATGATTTAAAACAATTAATTATAATTGAATATAATTAAAAATAATAATAATTGACTATAGTCAAGAAAATATAAAAGCATATGAGAACAAGTATAAACAACCTTATTCCATATGAACCAGGAGGAATATCAAAAAATGATAGACATTAAATTTTTAAGAGAGAATCCAGATGTAGTAAAACAGAACATTAAGAACAAATTTCAGGACAGCAAACTTCCACTTGTTGATGAAGTAATTGAACTTGATGCCCAGGCAAGAGCAACTCAGCAGGAAGCTGACGATCTGAGAGCGAATCGTAATAAGCTCTCCAAACAAATCGGTGCATTAATGGCACAGGGCAAAAAAGAAGAAGCTGAAGAAGTAAAAAAACAGGTAACAGAACAGGCAGAACGCTTATCTGAATTACAGGAAAAAGAAACTGAACTTCAGGCAAAAGTAAAAGAGATCATGATGGTAATTCCAAATATCATTGATCCATCTGTTCCTATTGGTAAAGATGATTCCGAAAACGTAGAAATTGAACGTTTTGGTGAGCCGGTTGTTCCTGATTTTGAGATTCCATATCACTCAGAGATTATGGAACATCTTCATGGACTGGATCTTGATTCAGCAAGACGTGTAGCAGGAAATGGTTTCTACTATCTGATGGGTGATATCGCAAGACTTCATTCTGCTGTTATCTCTTACGCAAGAGATTTCATGATTGACAGAGGATTTACCTATTGTGTTCCTCCTTTCATGATCCGAAGTAACGTCGTTACTGGTGTTATGAGCTTTGCAGAAATGGATGCCATGATGTATAAGATTGAAGGCGAAGACCTTTACCTGATCGGTACATCTGAACATTCCATGATCGGTAAATTCATCGATCAGATCATTCCGGAAGAAGAACTTCCAAAGACACTTACAAGCTATTCGCCTTGTTTCAGAAAAGAAAAAGGTGCTCATGGTATTGAGGAACGTGGTGTATACCGTATTCATCAGTTTGAGAAACAGGAAATGATCGTTGTCTGCAAACCGGAAGAAAGCAAAATGTGGTTTGATAAATTATGGCAGAACACCGTTGATCTCTTCCGTTCACTTGATATTCCTGTACGTACACTGGAATGCTGCTCCGGTGATCTCGCAGATCTGAAGGTTAAATCACTGGATGTAGAAGCATGGTCTCCACGTCAGAAGAAATACTTTGAAGTAGGAAGCTGCTCAAATCTGGGTGATGCTCAGGCAAGAAGACTTCAGATCCGTGTAAAGGGTGAAGACGGTAAGAAGTATCTTGCACATACCTTAAACAACACAGTTGTTGCTCCACCTAGAATGCTGATTGCTTTCCTTGAGAATAATCTTCAGGCAGACGGCTCTGTAAGAATTCCGGAAGCACTCCGTCCATACATGGGTGGAAAAGATAAGATTGAAGCTTAATTCCATATTTATTAATTAAATATACTTTTTTGACCATAGTAAAATAAGTTAAGAATCAGAAAGGAGGTGTCTGTGTGCACAGTTATTTACGTTCCATTGGATTTTCCGACATTAAAAACAGACGGCAGTTAACTCCGATCACAAAGGAGATCATTGCCAACCCAACAACAAAAAACATTGTAACTGTTGATGCAGACACCCGTCTGGTTCAATTAAATAAGGACTTTGGAAAACACTTCGGTATCTCTCTTGTCGGAGAAATGGACATCGATAATACCATTTCATTTGAATACTATTTTCCCTATGTCCGCAGTTCTTTCATTATGAATCAGGAACGGATCTATATAGAAAAACATGGTGATAAAGAATCCTATGCCGGTGTCTGTGAAGACTATAATCTGGGCATGACACTCATCTTCTTTCTGACAAATATTTCTGATTATGCAAATACAAAATGGATGAACTATTCCAACCATCTGATCACTAAGGCTTATATGTCCGGACTGTCAACAAGCGGTAAAGTTATTCTTGATATTGAACAGCTTCCACCTGCAAACAGAGAACATAAATGTTCCTCTGTTAATCGAAACAAACTGATCGAAGCTGCCAGACAAGGAGACCGTTCCGCCATGGAAAGCCTTACATTAGATGATATGGATATCTATACACAGGTAAGTCGCCGTGCACATTACGAAGATATCCTTTCTATCGTAGAAACGAATTTCATGCCATATGGCATTGAAACAGAACATTATTCTATCATAGGAAATATTCTGGACTGCAGCCTGTGCGAAAATGATTATACAAAGGAACCTGTATACCTTCTGAATGTGGAAACAAATGAAATGCTGATGGCTATAGCGATCAATGAAAAAGATCTGCTCGGTACACCTGCTCCAGGTCGCCGGTTCAAAGGCGAAATCTGGCTCCAGGGAAATGTTATTTTTTAAGAAATTGACATTTCTTACATTCTTGGGTATCATAGTAATGTTGGGTTTATTATATATTTTCCCCTTCTGCATTTGTAGCTCAGCAGGATAGAGCGTCCGCCTCCTAAGCGGAAGGCCGTGGGTTCGAATCCCGCCAGGTGCATTTTAGTGCATATAAATTAATTTGAAAGTATACGACAGTTATTTTCATATAACAAATCAAAGGATCAATACACATGAACTATATCGTAATGGATCTTGAGTGGAATCAAAGTTATTCCGGTCATATCGGAGAACATCCCCGAATGCCGTTTGAAATAATCGAAATCGGTGCGGTTAAAGTAGATAAGAACTATCGCATCATTGATGAATACTCCAGTTTGATAAAACCCCGGATCTATAAAAAATTACATTCAAAAATCAGAACCATTTTAAATTATGATGAAACGGATCTGGCAAAAGGAAGAGGATTTAAAGAAGTCTGTACGGAATTTCTGGAATGGTGCGGTAAAGATTATATCTTCTGTACCTGGGGTCCCATGGATCTTACCGAATTACAGACAAATATGGCTTTCTACTATATGGACAAGCTTCCTCGTCCTTTGAAATTTTTAAATCTTCAGCAGATATATGCAAACATGGTCGACCCAACCGGTTCTACCGTCAGTAAACTGGAAAAAGCAGTTGCAGATTTTAATATACCGGAAGATGAACCTTTTCATTCTGCTGTAAACGATGCCAGATATACCGCTCTTGTTTTAAAAGAGATGCATCCAAGAAATTTGAAAGATTTATACAGCTTCGATCTGTATATTCATCCTACAAAAAAGGAAGAGGAAATTGTAGCCATACATAATAATCAGTATGAATACATTACAAGAGAATTTTCAAGCAAGCAGGAAGCAATGGACGATAAAGATATTGCCTGTATAAGATGCTACAAATGTAACAAGAAGATCAATAAGAGGCTTGAATGGTTTTCAAACAGTCCGTCTTCTTACATCTGTGCAGGGAAATGCTGGCACCATGGTTATTTCAGTGGAAAGATAAAATTTAAACCACTTGATAACGGAAAATACTATGTTGTTAAAACAATTAAACCAATAGATAAAAACGGTGTTGAAGCTATCAAACAAAAACAGACAGAAATTCGAGAGAGACGTAAAGAAAAACGGCACACTCGTGCTACAAGATAATATTCTAACATTTGATAATAAAACGAACAGATCATTTTTCTGTATATTTTCCTAATAAAAATGGAGCAGGTTTACAAATACCTGCTCCATTTTTATATAATGTCTTTCATTGATATTATATATATTTTTCATTTCTACTATACTTTTTTATTTTTCCTTCATTCCAAGAGGCTTCTTTGTCGCTGTTCCTGCTTTTCTTGGATACTCCTCCGGTGTTGCTGCCATCTTCTTTACAAATACAAAGCAACGCTCCATATCCGTATCAGGTATCGTTGTATGAAAGATATTCTCTACCTGTCCTCCAAGGATACGAATCGCCTTTTTTCCTGCATGTATCTCTTCATCCAGTCCGGATGCCTTATATGGAATAAAATATCCACCTGTCTTAACAAATGGCATACAAAACTCTGATAAAGAGGATAAATTTGCAACCGCTCTTGATACCGCAAGATCATACTTCTCACGATACTGTGCATTTCTTCCACCATCCTCAGCTCTGCTGTGAATAGCTTCTATATCGTCCATCTCAAGTGTCCGGATAACCTCATTTAAGAACTTTACACGCTTATTCAGGGAATCCATTAATGTTACCTTTAAACCCGGAAAAGCGATTTTAAGCGGTATTCCGGGAAATCCTGCTCCGGTCCCTACATCTATGACTGATAAAGATTCATCCAGCTTTTTATATTTTGCAAGCAGAAGACTATCTGCAAAATGCTTTATAATGACATCTTCCTTCTCTGTGATGGCTGTCAGATTCATAACCTTATTCCACTCTACCAAAAGCTCATAATATCTCTGAAACTGCTCTAACTGATGATCATTTAATTCAATATCTATCTTCTTTGCTAATTCACTTAGTCGATCCATATTGTGATATCCCTTCTATTATTTAATTTCAGGCTCTCCGTCATGCTGCTTCATCTTCAGATAAACCAGCAGCACAGATATATCTGCCGGTGATACACCGGAGATTCTGGATGCCTGACCGATATTTTCCGGCTTGATATCCTTTAACTTCTGTCTGGCTTCTTTTCGAAGATTCGATACATCATCATAATTCAGATCAGCCGGGATCATCCTCTTTTCCATCTTTTTAAACTGATGTACCTGTTCTGTCTGTCTCTTGATATATCCTTCATACTTGATTGATATATCAATCTGTTCGATCACATCCGCAGGCAACGGATGTCTGTCCGGATCAATCGGTACAATTTTCTCATAAGAAAGCTCCGGTCTGCGGATCAACTCTGCAAGACTTACTGCTGTCTTTAACTCCGTTGTCTCCATAGAACGTAAGAATTCCTGAATCTTACTGTTTCCGCCAACCATCGTTTCTTTTAAACGCTTTGTTTCTTCTTCGATCATTGTACGTTTCTGACAGAATTTCTCATATCTCTCATCGTCGATCAGACCGATTTCATGACCGATATCGGTCAGTCGAAGATCCGCATTATCCTGTCTTAACAGCAGACGATATTCTGCTCTGGAAGTCATCATACGGTATGGTTCTTTTGTCTCCTTTGTAACCAGATCATCGATCAATACACCGATATAAGCCTGTGAACGATCCAATACAACAGGCTCCTTTCCAAGTACCTTTCTGGCTGCATTGATACCTGCCATAAGACCCTGCGCTGCTGCTTCCTCATAACCGGAGCTTCCATTTAACTGACCTGCGCCAAATAAACCTTCCACATTCTTAAATTCCAGTGAATGTTTCAAATTGATCGCACTGATACAATCATACTCGATCGCATAAGCATTTCTTACGATCCTGACATTCTCAAGTCCTTTCATGCTCCGTATCATCTTATACTGAACATCCTCCGGAAGAGAACTGGACATTCCGCCCATATACATCTCATTTGTAAATTCACCCTCCGGCTCTATAAAAATCTGATGTCTCGTCTTATCCGGAAACTTCATAACCTTGTCTTCGATTGAAGGACAGTATCTTGGTCCTGTACCCTCAATCACACCGGAAAACAATGGAGAACGGTTGATATTCTCACGAATTATCTCATGTGTCTCCTCATTTGTATAACAAAGCCAGCAGGATACCTGATCCCGCTTGATATCTTCTTCTGTATTTGTAAAGGAAAATGGAACGATATGCTCATCACCCTTTTGTTCCTCCATCTGAGAGAAATCGATTGTCCTCTTATCCAGTCTTGCAGGTGTACCTGTCTTAAACCGGCGGATACCGATTCCGGCTTCTTTCATGGAATCAGACAAATAATTGGCTGCCATAAGTCCATTTGGTCCTGTATGATTTACGACATCTCCATAGATACATCTTGCTTTCAAATAAGTACCTGTACAGAGAACAACTGCCTTTGCATAATAAGTTGCACCGGAAAATGTCTTAACACCCTTAACAACGCCATCTGTTACCATCAGCTCTGTTACCTCAGCCTGACGTAATACCAGATGATCGGTATTCTCTAATGTATGTTTCATTGTACGGGAATAATTTGACTTATCTGCCTGTGCACGAAGAGAATGAACAGCAGGTCCTTTTGATGCATTTAACATTTTGGACTGAATATAAGTCTTATCAATATTCTTACCCATCTCTCCACCAAGTGCATCCAGTTCTCTTACCAGATGTCCTTTTGAGCTTCCTCCTACATTTGGATTGCAGGGCATCATGGCAACACTGTCCATACTCACTGTAAACAGAATTGTTTCAAGTCCAAGACGGGCAGAAGCAAGTGCAGCTTCACATCCTGCATGACCGGCACCCACAACTACCACATCATAATTTTCTTCAACCACTGGCATTTATCCATCCTCCTATTTACCCATGCAGAATTCTTCAAATATCTTATCTGCAAGATCATCTCTGTTCGTTTCTCCTATAATAAGCCCCAGATGTTCATAAGCATCCATCAGGTCGATTGAGAAGAAATCCTCCTCCATACCCATATCAATGCTTTCTCTTACCTTTAAAAGGCTTTCTCTAGTCTTCATCAGTTCTTCTTTATGTCTCGCATTTGTAATGTACAACTGGTCATTATACTCCAATTCGCCGGAAAAAAATTTGTCATTTAACAGATCATATAATTTTTCTTTTCCATCTCCTGTAGAAGCAGATAACTCTACAATATCACAACCAAGCTCGCATGTTATCCACATTTTATCCACAACTGTTTGTAAGTCATTTTTATTCATAATGGCAATAACATTTTTGCCCTTAATCTCTGATATTATCTGCTTATCGTTGTCATCTAACGGTACAGATCCATCGATCACATATAAGATCAGATCTGCCTGTGATGCAAATTCCAGTGCCTTATCCACACCCATCTTTTCCACAATATCTTCGGTATCCCGGATACCTGCTGTATCCACAATGTTCAGTATAATACCATTTATGTTGACAACTTCCTCTAAGGTATCTCTTGTCGTTCCTGCAATATCCGTAACGATTGCTCTGTTTTCTCCCAGAAACATGTTGAGAAGTGAGGATTTTCCTGCATTTGGCTTACCTACGATAACCGTCTTGATTCCCTCTTTTAAGATCCTTCCATTATCAAAAGTTTGCAGTAATTTATCCACATTATCACCCAACTTATCCACAATTGTCTGTAGTTTCTGTGGGTAACCATCCAGACTGTAATGTTCCGGATCATCAAGTGCTGATTCTATAAACGCTACATTATATAAAATCTGTTCTCTCATATCTATGATCTGATTCTTCAGATCACCACGAAGCTGCATAAGAGAAGATTTCACCGCAAAATCATTCTTGGCACTGATCAGATCCATGACGGATTCTGCCTGTGACAGATCGATCCTTCCATTTAAGAATGCCCGCTTGGTAAATTCTCCCGGTTCTGCGAGTCTTGCACCATTTTTAATTACTGCAGCAAGTACATTCCTTAATACAACCATTCCGCCATGACATTGTAACTCACATACATCTTCACAAGTATAAGTATGTGGAGCACGCATCAGAAGCAGAATACCCTCGTCCAGCTCTTTATCGCCATCATATACCTGTCCAAATGCTGCTGTGTAGCTTTTCATGATTTCTATTTTTTTCTCTTCATTTGCCGGCCTGAACACCTTTGAAGCGACTTCAACTGCATTCTTACCACTGATCCTTATAATACCAACCCCGGCATTTCCCATACCGGTTGCGATTGCTGCGATCGTATCATTTACAAGCATATGATTTCTCCTGTTTCTATCTGATCAATATTCTATATATCATTCACTGACATAACAAATAACATATATTATCATATCACTTTATTTATACTAACATACTTTTAGATAATACACCTATACATACTTTTTTTCTATCCCTAAAAAAAATTTCCGGAAGCCGATTCATCAGAGCCGTTACCCTGATTCTTCATTTTCCGGAAATCATATTTTTCAGAAATTCATATTTACATATGTTTTTCTGTTTTTATACAAGTATCTGTTAGCAAAATACTTTATTATTTGTTATTTCTGTCGTATTTCTTTAAATATACAATAACCTTACGATATGGTTCTTCACCCTCGCTTCTTGTAGATACATACTTATCATTCTGTAAAGTAGCGTGGATAATTCTTCTCTCATAAGGATTCATTGGTTCAAGTGCAAATGAACGCTTTGTTCTCTTTACCTTGAATGCAATGTTCTTGGCAAGATTTTCAAGAGTTTCTTTTCTTCTTGCTCTGTAATTCTCTGTATCAAGCTTTACTCTGATATAAGAGTCGCTCTTCTTGTTTACTGCGAGGCTGATCAGATACTGAAGTGCATCTAATGTCTGACCTCTCTTACCGATCAGAATACCCATCTCAGGACCTTCTACATCGATATCAAGAAGATTTTCTGTCTCGTTAAACTCGATCTTGATGTCAGCCTGAATATCCATAGCCTTGAATAATGTTTCAAGATATTCTCTTACATCATCCACAAATGTTTTCTTCTTTCTGGCACTGATGACAAATGGCTTTGAACCGATCAGTCCAAGAAAACCTGTGCTTCCCTCACTGACTACATTATATTCCAGGTCTGTACTGGCACATCCAAGCTCAACGCTTGCCTGCATAAGTGCCTCATCTAAAGTTTTACCTTTAAATTCTACAAACTCCATTATTTATTTCCTCCCTTATCATTACTCTTATTCTGATACTGAAGCATGATATTTGCTTTGGAACCAATGCTTCCAGATTTGTAATGAACATTGTTTTCTGACTGTTTCACTTCATCAACTGTCGGATTCGTATAACTTTTCAGTCTTGAAGATGCCATTTTGTTAATACTTTCAGACTGGGTGCTATCTGAACTTACATTACCATTCTGAGCGTCCATCATTTTCTCATAAAATGACTTCTTACCGGGATGCTTTGCTTCTTTCTTTGCCTGCTTCTTAGCTGCTTTTACTCTACATTTCTCAAGAACTGCTTCTTTATCACACTTCTTATAATAATTGTTGATAATAAGCTGTGTAATAATCGTGATAACAGAACCTATGATCCAGTAAAGACCAATAGCGATTGGCAGATTAATACAGATAAATAATGACATAAGCGGCATACCGTAAGTCATCATATTCATCATACTGTTTGCCTGTGCTGCTGTAGGATCATTTGAATTTGTGTTAGAAGCACTCATGCTGATCTTTGAAGATACAAACTGCAATACTGCTGACAGGATTGGAACGATCAGTGCTGCTGAAAGCTTCAGTCCGGGAGCATCTGCGATATTCAGATTAAATAAAAATCTGTTCATATTTTCAAAGTTATGAATATAATCTGCTTCTTTTCCACTTGTAAATCCAAAAATATCCTGTAACTGCGACCAGTCATGTGTGGATATCTTATCCAGTACATCGATAACTTTATTATCTGTAAGATTACCTTTTGATACTGCATCCATCATCTGATTGGAAGCTGTAACAGCTGTAGATACCCTGCCATCTGAATCACTTGCTACTGCATTGATGATATCATAATAATTTGCACTAGAATCAAGCTTAATTGAACTTAATTTAGAAGCATCAATCTTATCAATAGCCACTTTCTGCATACTTTCTACAATATACTGGTACTTATCCTTCATATCTCCTACATAAGCAGGGATATTCTGGATAACACGGTACAAACCATAGAATACAGGAAGCTGGATCAGAGTTGGCAGACATCCGGATGTAAGACTTACACCATACTTCTTCTGGATTTTCTGTGTCTCCTGCTGCTTCTTCATCAGGGATTCCTGATCTGTTTTATTGTTATACTTCTTTGTTGCCTTATTAATCTCCGGCTGGATAAAACTCATAATCTTAGAAGATTTCTGCTGCTTGAAATTCAATGGAAACAAACAAGCTCTTATGAAAAACGTAAATAAGATAACGCAGATACTAAGATTAACATATCCTATTCCCATGCTGTTACTGATAATCTCGATCAATTTATACATCAGATCAAAGATCTTACCGAATAACCAACATATCGGTCCTAAGATCATACCGTCTTCTACTGTTAGAAACATCTTGTCCTCCTTTATGGAACGGGATCATATCCTCCTTTAGAAAAAGGATTACATCTAAGTATTCTCCATACAGCCAGGAGGCCACCTTTTATCACTCCATACTTTTCCAAAGCTTCGATCGCATATTGTGAACAGGTTGGAAAATACTTGCAGGTAGGATGTCCTTTTAACATGGACAAATACCTCTGATAAAATCTGATTAAACCAATTAACATTCTTTTCATTTTTAATTTTCACCATCTCTGACTATCGTCAGCTTCTTCAGCCTGAACAGATGCATCATAGCACTTTCTATCTCATGATACCCCTTGTCCTTCGCTGTTACTCTGGCAACGAACACAATGTCATAACCACTGCAAATACAGTCTTTGTTTAATCGATAAGCTTCTCTAATCAATCTGGTTACCCTGTGTCTTACCACACTGTTACCAACTTTTTTACTAACAGAGATTCCAAGTCTATTGTATTCCAAGCTGTTGGCTCTCAGATACATAACTAAATATTTATTGGCCACCGAATCCTTTGTGTTATAAACACTGCCAAACTCTCTGCTGTTTTTTAACGTAATAAAATTACTCATAACATAACCACCAAATCATTGATTGAAAATTAGAAAAACTAAAAAAGGCCACAACCTTGTGACCTATGCTGATAATTTCTTTCTACCCTTAGCTCGTCTAGCGGCCAATACCTTTCTGCCATTAGCAGTGCTCATTCTCTTTCTGAAACCATGAACCTTTGATCTCTGTCTCTTTTTAGGCTGGAAAGTCATCTTCATATCTACACACCTCCTTTATTTATTATGACCATTATTTATCCACATCCATTCGTTTCCTCTGTTTATAACAGACTCAAACGAACACATACAGATACCTACAAAGTTCTTGCATATTATAAATAAATAACCCCATACAGTCAAGTTTTTTTTGAATTTTTCCTTTAAAATCAAGGGTTTTCATATCATAAAACACTTAGTTAGAAAAATGTGATTTTATATTTTTCAAAAATTGGTGTCTATATAATTTTCAAATACAAAATCTAGTGGTTTTTCTTTTTCTCCACATTTATCCATTGATATGAACTTTACCATAATCAATTTACATAATGTTATCCACAAATTGTGAATAACTTGTGGATAACATCTTGATTCATTGTTTTCTTTCTTCCATAAATCCATATTTTATCTTATTTTTTGATGTTCACAATTTATAAGGTAACATTTTTTTTACTTAACATAACAATACTTTTTCATAATTATTATGTAACTTATACACCTTCTTTTTCAAAACAGTTTTTTAACATATATCAAAATGAGTTTCTTCCTATTATATAAAAAATTTTTCTCATATGTCTGTCAGAGGGTAATAAAACTTGAAAAAATGGTCATTTTGTTATAAGATATAAATACGTGGTTCTATGCCTATAACTCCATAGACACAACGACTGGACGGAAAGGATTTTCGGAAGAATGGAAGAATTAATTTTATCAAAATGGGACGAGATACTCTCTCTTCTCGAGACAGAACATGGATTATCCCCTATTGTTGTTAAAACATGGATCAAACCTTTGAAGTTATATTCTGTCGAAGGAAAAAAACTGTATTTTGCAGTTGATGATAGTATGGGTTCAAGAGCCATCGATTTTATTAATAAAAAAATGTACGATATGTTCCTGGTTACTTCTATAAAAGAAGTGCTGGATGACGATTCTATCGAGATTGTAATTGACGTAGAAAGTAATCTGAACAAAACCTCCAAAGAAGAGGTTACCAAAGAAGAATACAACGAAGCGATCACCAAGAGCAATCTCTATCCAAAATATACATTTGATACATTCGTTGTAGGTGAGAGCAATAAGCTCGCTCATGCAACATGTCTTGCTGTCGCAGATTCACCGGGACTGGACAAATTCAACCCACTGTTTTTATATGGTGGAGCAGGTCTTGGCAAAACACATCTGATGCAGTCTATTGCACATTATATTTTACAGCATAATAAGAATATGAAGGTTCTCTATGTACCTTCCAATAAATTTACAAATGAAATCGTAGAAGCGATCAAGAAAAACAAAACCGACGAGTTCCGGGAAAAGTATAGAACCGTTGATGTATTACTGATCGATGATATTCAATATCTTATCGGTAAAGAGAGTACCCAGCAGGAGTTCTTTGATACCTTCAATGCACTTCACGATGAAGGAAAGCAGATCATTCTGTCATCGGATAAGCCTCCTAAAGAAATTAAAACTCTGGAAGAGCGTTTCCGTTCCAGATTTGAATGGGGAGTGCCGATTGATATTCATGCTCCTGATTATGAAACCAGAATGGCAATTCTCAAAAATAAAGTTGAGATGAACGGATACAAGAATATCAGTGACAACATTCTGGAATATATTGCAAATAACGTTACCTATAATGTAAGAGAACTGGAAGGAGCATTAAACAAGATCAGTGTATATGCCGAACTTGGAAATGTTACAATCACAGAGGATCTTGCAAAGAACATATTAAAAGATATGATATCCAAGGAAACCAACGTTACGATCACACCTGATCTTATCATTAATACCGTTTCCGAACACTTAAATATCAGTGTTGATGATATCAAATCTTCAAAACGTAGTCAGGATGTAGCCAATGCAAGACAGATATCCATGTATCTATGCCGTAAATTTACAACAAAGGGATTAAAAAGCATCGGAGATGTATTTGGCGGTAAAGACCATTCGACTGTTTTAAGTAATATCAACAAAGTAGATAAGAGGATTGAAAGTGATCCTGAATATGCAGAGACAATTGATGTCATTATCAAGAAGCTCAGTCCTCACAGCTAATGTTATTTATATGTGGATGAATGTCTGTACTATTGTTATGAAATGTTAGTATCTGACAATTCAATCAATTCAGACGATTTTCAAATGTTTATAAGTCCACTTACAATAACATTGAATATCAGGAAAATTAACATAGACACATAATTGATTTCATAAGAATTTATAAGGATATTTTGAAGTTTCAACAAATCCACACCTACTACTACTGTTATTACTACTTTTATTATTAAATATATATCTACAGACAACCGGGAAAGGAGTTTATAAACAAAATGAAGATTTCGTGTATGAAGGGAAAATTGATGCAGGGAATTAGTAATGTATCAAAAGCTGTATCTACAAAAACCACACATCCAATTCTCTCATGTATTTTCATTGAAGCTGAAAATGGAAATATAAAACTCACAGCAAATGATATGGAAATTGGAATAGAATCTTATGTTGAAGGAACTGTTATCGAAGAAGGAAAGGTTGCGATCGAAGCAAAGCTTTTATCGGACATCGTAAGAAAGCTTCCGGATAGTGAGATACATATGGAAACAAATGAAGATTTCAAGACAACTATCAAATGTGAGAAATCATTATTTACCATTGCAGGAAAATCAGGAGAGGATTTCTCCAGTCTTCCGGTTGTTGAAAAATCCAAATATATTACAATTTCACAGTTTACATTAAGAGAGATTATCAACCAGACGATCTTTTCAATTTCAGACAGCGAATACAATAACGTTATGACAGGTGAATTATTTGAGGTTTCTAATAACAGACTTCGTGTTGTAGCTATTGACGGACATCGTATCGCTATCCGTAATGTAGAATTAAAGGATGAGAGTCAGGATGTGAAGGTTATCGTTCCTGGCAAGGCACTCAGTTATATTAGTAAGATTGTAAATGGTGGAGTAGATGATGATGTAAATATCTACTTTGCAGATAATAATATATTATTTGAATTTGACAGAACAAAGGTTGTATCTCGTCTGGTAGAAGGTGAATTCTTTAGAATTGATAATATGTTAAATGTTGATTATCAGATCAAGTTCACTATCAACAAGAGAGAATTTCTTGACTGTCTGGATCGTTCATCTCTTCTAATCAAAGAATCAGATAAGAAACCGATCAAGCTCACGATAGAAGATAACATGTTATATCTGAAGATAGATTCTCTGATCGGTTCAATGAATGAAGAGATAGAGATTCATAAAGAGGGAAGCAATATCATCATTGGATTCAATCCAAAATTCTTAATGGATGCGATCCGTGCAATTGACGATGATGATATTACTATATACATGAATAATACAAAATCACCTTGTGTAATCAAGGATGAAGAAGAGAATTATATTTATCTGATCCTTCCAATGGGTATCGGAAGCAGATAATCCAGGATTGGAGATAAGAAAAAATGGAAATAATCAAGCTGAGAGATGAATTTATAAAACTAGGTCAGGCATTAAAGGCAGCCGGTTTTGTAGAGTCAGGAGTAGAAGCAAAAGAGGTTATATCTCAGGGTCTTGTTATCGTAAATGGTGAGATTGAGACCAGAAGAGGAAAAAAACTGTATGATGGAGATGAAGTAGAATTTGATGGAGATAAGATCAGTATCCAGAAATAATTCTACACATGTGGCTGGTAGATAGTATGTATGTTGAATCACTGAATATTAACAACTATAGAAATTATGATGAGTTATTCATTACATTTGATAAGAATACCAATATTTTATATGGTGATAATGCACAGGGTAAAACAAATATATTGGAATCTATCTATATGGCAGCCACAACTAAGTCCCACCGTGGAAGTAAGGATCGGGAAATCATAAAAATAGGTGAAGAAGAGTCACATATACGCCTTTGCATCAAAAAAAGTGATATAAGTCATCGAATTGATATGCATTTGCGTAAAAGCAAGAATAAAGGAGTTGCTATAGATGGACTGCCTATCAGACGTACAACTGAACTTTTTGGTTTATTAAATGTGATATTTTTTTCGCCGGAGGATTTATCTATCATAAAAAATGGTCCTTCTGAGAGAAGAAGATTTCTGGATCTGGAGTTGTGTCAGTTAAGCAGATTGTATTATCAGAATCTGTCTTCCTATTCCAAGATATTGAATCAGAGAAATAATCTGTTAAAGCAGATTGCTTATAATAAAAGTCTGATGGATACTTTAGATGTATGGAATATGCAGCTTGTGGATTACGGAAGAAAGGTTATAAAAGAAAGACAGAATTTTATAACGATGTTAAATGATCTGATCGGAGAAATCCATTTGAAGCTGACTTCCGGAAAAGAAAAGCTGGAGATCATCTATGATAAGAATGTTGGTGAAGATGAATTTGAACAGGTATTGTCAGATAAGGTTCATGTAGATCTGAATTATATGAGCACCCAGACAGGACCTCACAGAGATGACATCATGTTTATGATAAACGGAATCGATGCAAGAAGATTTGGATCACAGGGACAGCAGAGAACAGTCGCTCTTTCTTTGAAAATCGCAGAGATAAAGTTGGTAAAGAATATTATAAATGATAATCCGATACTTCTCCTGGATGATGTTATGTCAGAGCTTGACAGCAGCAGAAGAGAAGCGTTGTTAGAGGAGATCAAAGATATACAAACAATTATAACCTGTACAGGTTATGATGATTTTATAAAAGAACAAGTAGTGATCAATAATGTGTATCATGTTACAAACGGAACCGTTACGAAGATATAAGTTTTGTTTGTTATGGAATATTAAGGAGGAAAAAAATGTCAAATAATTATGATGCTGAACAGATACAGGTTCTGGAAGGACTTGAAGCTGTCAGAAAAAGACCGGGAATGTACATAGGAAGTACGTCTACAAGAGGATTGCATCATCTTGTTTATGAGATTGTTGATAATTCTGTAGATGAAGCTCTGGCTGGTTATTGTAATCACATAGAAGTTTTTATTAACTCTGATAATTCCATAACGGTTGTTGATAATGGACGTGGTATACCTGTAGGTATTCAGGAGAAGACGGGAAAATCAGCACTGGAAGTAGTATTTACCGTTCTTCATGCCGGTGGTAAGTTTGGCGGTGGAGGATATAAGGTATCCGGTGGTCTTCATGGTGTAGGTGCTTCTGTTGTAAATGCTCTTTCCGAATGGTTAGAGGTTGAAGTTACAAGAGATGGTCATGTATATAAGCAGACCTATAAGCGCGGTAATGTTGACAGTACATTACAGATCATTGCGGATGCACCGGAAGATAAATCCGGAACAAAGGTAACATTTCTTCCGGATAAGACGATCTTTGATGACTGGATCTATGATTATGATACTTTAAGAACACGACTTCGTGAGACTGCATTTCTCACAAAAGGTTTAAAAATAACATTGACAGATCTTCGTGTAGATCCGCCAAAGGAACGTCATTTCCATTATGAGGGCGGTATCAAAGAGTTTGTTGAATACATGAACAGACACAGAGAAGCACTCTATGACAAAGTAATCTACTGTGAGGGACTTAAGGATGGTGTATATGTAGAAGTTGCTATGCAGCATAATGATTCCTATAACGAAATGATACACAGTTATGTAAATAATATTAATACACCGGAAGGTGGTACACATTTAACAGGTTTTAAGGCAGCCATTACCAAGATTTTCAATGACTACGCAAGAAAGAATAATCTGTTAAAAGAAAAAGAGGATAATCTGTCCGGTGAAGATCTGAGGGAAGGTATGTCTGCGATCGTATCTGTAAAGATCGGTGAACCTCAGTTTGAAGGTCAGACAAAGCAGAAGCTTGGAAATTCAGAAGTAAGACCTGTTGTAGAAAGTATCGTAAGTGAACAGCTTACTTATTTCTTAGAGCAGAATCCGAATATAGCAAAAATAATTATAAATAAATCTGTAATGGCTCAGCGTGCGAGAATTGCAGCAAGAAGAGCCAGAGATGTAGCAAGAAAAGCAAATCTTGCAGATAATATGGCACTTCCCGGAAAGCTTGCAGATTGTTCCGATAAAGATCCGAAGAATTGTGAGATCTACATCGTAGAGGGAGATTCCGCCGGTGGTTCTGCAAAGAAAGCAAGATCCCGTGCAACACAGGCTATCCTTCCACTCCGTGGTAAGATATTAAACGTAGAAAAAGCAAGAATCGACAGAATTCTTGAGAATGCCGAGATCAAAGCAATGATCACAGCATTTGGTACAGGTATTCATGAGAATTTTGATATTGATAAGCTCAGATATAATAAGATCATTATTATGACGGATGCCGATGTAGATGGTGCTCATATCGCAACCCTGCTTCTGACATTTTTCTATCGGTTCATGCCGGATCTGATCCGAAAAGGACATGTATATTTGGCACAGCCACCACTTTATAAGTTGGAGAAGAATAAGAAAATCTGGTATGCCTACAGTGATGATGAACTGAACAGTATCTTGAATGAAGTTGGACGAGATCAGTCAAATAAGATCCAGCGATACAAAGGTCTTGGTGAAATGGATGCAGAACAGTTATGGGAGACAACCATGGATCCGGAAAAGAGAATTTTATTAAAAGTTGCGATTGATGATGATGATGAATCAGAGATTGATATGACCTTCAATGTACTGATGGGAGATAAAGTTGAACCTAGAAGACAGTTCATAGAGACAAATGCCAAGTTCGTTAAGAATCTTGACATTTAAACGAAAGGGAGAAGAACATGGATGACGATAAGATTTTTGACAAAATAAGTGAAGTCGGGCTCAAGAAGACCATGGAGCGGTCTTATATAGATTATGCCATGAGTGTTATTGCAGCACGAGCACTTCCTGATGTAAGAGATGGTTTGAAGCCTGTTCAGAGAAGAATCCTTCACTCAATGATAGAACTGAACAACGGTCCGGATAAGCCACATCGTAAATGTGCCCGTATCGTCGGTGATACCATGGGTAAATATCATCCACATGGAGATAGTTCCATCTATGATGCTCTCGTAAAACTGGCTCAGGACTGGAATACAAGATATCCATTGGTAGATGGTCATGGTAACTTCGGTTCAGAAGATGGTGATGGCGCTGCTGCGATGCGATACACAGAGGCAAGGTTATCAAAGATCAGTATGGAAATGTTAGCTGATATCAATAAAGATACAGTAGATTTTGTACCAAACTTTGATGAGACAGAAAAAGAGCCAACGGTACTTCCATCACGTTTTCCTAATCTATTAGTAAATGGTACAACTGGTATTGCGGTTGGTATGGCTACCAATATTCCACCACATAATTTAAAGGAAGTAATCGGTGCAACCGTAAAAATCATTGATAATCGTATAGAAGAAGACAGAGAAACCTCCATTGATGAGATCATGCAGATTATAAAAGGACCTGATTTTCCTATGGGAGCAGAAATCCTTGGACGTCGTGGAATTGAAGAAGCATACAGAACCGGTCGTGGTAAGATCAAGGTTCGTGCCGTTACAGATATTGAAGCAATGCCAAATGGCAAGCATAAGATTGTAGTAACGGAGCTTCCATACATGGTAAATAAAGCTTTACTGATCCAGAAGATCGTAGAGCTGGTAAAGACCAAGCGTGTAGAAGGAATCACGGATGTAAGAGATGAATCCTCCAGAGAAGGTATCCGTGTTGTCATCGAATTAAAGAAAGATACAAATGCAAATGTACTTTTGAATCAGTTATATAAGCATACACAGCTTCAGGATACATTTGGTGTTAATATGCTGGCACTTGTAGATGGTGTTCCAAAGATCTTAAATATTAGCCAGATGCTTGGATATTATCTGAAGCATCAGGAGGATGTAGTAACCAGACGTACAAAGTATGACCTGAATAAGGCAGAGGAACGGGCACATATTTTAAAGGGATTGTTGATCGCACTCGATAATATCGATGAAGTTATTAACATTATCCGTAGTTCCAAGAGTGTACAGGATGCGAAGAATTCATTGATCGAACGATTCGGGCTGACAGAGGTTCAGGCACAGGCAATCGTAGATATGAGACTTCGTGCTCTGACAGGTCTGGAACGTGAGAAGTTAGAGGCAGAATATAAAGAACTGATGGATAAGATCAGTTATCTGAAAGCAATTCTTGCAGATGAAAAAAAATTACTTGGAGTTATCAAAGATGAGCTTCTTGTTATTTCTCAGAAATATGGTGATGAGAGAAGAACCGCTCTTGGCAGAGATGTTGACGAAGTAACAGACGAAGAACTGATCGAGAGAGAAAATATCGTCATAGCCATGACAAAGCTCGGTTATATCAAGCGTATGCCGGAAGACCTCTTCAAGGCACAGAATCGTGGTGGTAAGGGTATCCGTGGTATGCAGACGATCGATGAAGATTACATTGAGAATCTGATCGTAACAACGACACATAATTATTTGATGTTCTTTACAAATACCGGTAGAGTATACCGTCTGAAGGGATATGAGATACCGGAAGCAGGAAGAACAGCCAGAGGTGTTGCAATCGTAAACCTTCTTCAGCTTCAGGCAGGTGAGAAGATCACAGCAGTCATTCCGTTAAAGAGCTACGAGGATGGTAAATATCTGTTCATGGCAACCAGAAATGGTATGGTAAAGAAAACAGATATCTTAGAATATCAGAATGTGAGAAAGACAGGACTTACAGCTATTGTTTTGCGTGATAATGATGAATTGATCGAAGTGAAAGCAACAAATGGAGATGATGATATCTTCCTGATTACAAAGAAGGGTATGTCGATTCGTTTTAATGAAAAAGACGTCAGACAGACCGGAAGAACGTCCATGGGTGTAAAGGGTATCCATCTTGGAAAAGATGATATCGTAATTTCCATGCAGATGAGTTCACAGGGAGAAAAAATCCTGCTTGTTACCGAAAATGGTATGGGTAAGAGGACATTAATCTCAGAATTTAATGCCCAGAATCGTGGTGGTAAAGGTGTAAAATGCTACAAGATCACAGAAAAAACGGGTGATCTTGTAGGTGCGAAGATCGTTACCGATGAAAATGATGTTATGATCATCACCACAGAAGGAATCATTATTCGTACAAGTTGTGATGGAATATCTACACTTGGACGAGTAACCTCCGGTGTAAAGGTTATCAACCTGAACTATGATAATAATGTCAAGGTAGCATCCATGACAGAAGTACAAAAAGAAGAATTTGACGATGAGGATCCGGAAGGAGAAAATCCGGAAGAAACAGAAGATACAGAAGTATCAGAAGAACAGTCATCGGAAGAAGATTCAACAGAAGAATAATATAAAGGATACCGGCTGAATAAGATCAGCCGGTATTCATAAAGAAGGTAAAAAGTTACTAAAAATTGGAGGTGGGATATGCCAGCTAAAATATATTTGGGGTTATATAATGCTATCAACGGCATTGTATTTAAAACAGCAACAACAGAGGCAACAACGGAAGCACAGAATATTATTACCAAAAATGACAGATTAAGTAAATTTTTGGAATCATCCAATAATACGGCAGGTCTTTCCAGTTATATTATGGATATCCTGTATATAATGATCGTACTGGTCATTGCACTGGCATTTTTGACACTGATGGCTCATATATACAGATATATGAAACGAAGAAAAGATCCATATTACAAAAAGAATGATGATGATTTTCTGGATAACTAAAAAAAGAGGATAAGAAAATGCGTACAATTAATACAGATGAGATTATTCAGACTGTAAAAGAAATGTGTATTGAGGCAAATCTGAAGCTGTCAGAGGATATGGAACAGGCAGTCAGAAATGCTGCAGAAGAAGAGGACAGTGTACTTGGAAGACAGATTCTTTCGCAGTTATGTGAAAATTTGGATATAGCAGCAGAGGATCAGATACCGATCTGTCAGGATACAGGAATGGCGGTATTTTTCATTAATGTCGGACAGGATGTTCATGTAGAAGGCATGAATCTGACTGATGCAGTGAACGAAGGAGTCAGACAGGGATATACAGAAGGATATCTTCGTAAATCTGTTGTAAGAGATCCGCTGATCCGTGAAAATACAAAGGACAATACACCGGCAATCATACATTATGATATTGTACCGGGCGAAAATATAGAGATTACGATTGCACCAAAGGGATTCGGAAGCGAGAATATGAGCCGTGTGTTCATGTTAAAGCCTGCTGATGGAGAAGAAGGCGTAAAAGCAGCCGTTCTTCAGGCAGTCAAGGATGCAGGTCCCAATGCATGTCCTCCGATGTTTGTAGGAGTAGGTCTGGGTGGAGATTTTGAAATGGCCGCAAAGCTTGCAAAGAAAGCTCTTACCAGAAAAGCCGGAGAACATTCACCATATGAGCATATTGCAAGAATTGAGAGTGAGATTCTGGATGCCGTTAATCATACAGGAATCGGACCGGGTGGCCTAGGCGGTAAGACAACAGCACTTGCAGTTAATATCGAGACTTATGCAACACATATCGCAGGAATGCCTCTTGCAGTAAATATGTGCTGTCATGTCAACAGACATGTAACAAGGATTCTGTAATGAATCTCAAAGACTGTCATTAAGGTCAATACATGGCAGATATGAATTACAGAATTTATTTTATAGAAGAATAAAAAGAGAGAGATGAGAAAAATGGATAAGCATATTACAGCACCATTTGATAAAAAACAGGTAGAAGACCTTCATGCAGGAGATTATGTATATATATCAGGGGTGATCTACAGTGCCAGAGATGCTGCACATAAGAGAATGTATGATACATTGATCGAGAATGAAAATGATGAATCAAAGCTTCCAATCCAGTTGGAAGGAAATGTGATCTATTACCTGGGACCAACACCTGCAAGAAAAGGTCAGGTCATCGGATCGGCAGGACCAACAACCAGCAGTCGTATGGACAAATACACACCACTCATTCTTTCAAAAGGTTTGAATGGAATGATCGGAAAAGGAAAGAGAAGTCAGGCAGTTATCGATGCCATCGTAGAAAATAAGGCAGTATATTTTGCTGCGGTAGGAGGTGCAGGTGCACTCCTTTCCAAATGTATCAAGAAATCAGAGGTCGTTGCATATGATGATCTGGGAACAGAAGCCATCCGTAAGATGACAGTTGAAAATCTGCCTGTTATTGTAGTAATTGACAGCAAAGGAAATAATCTGTACGAAACAGCGGTTGCAGATTATCTGAAACAGCAGGAATAATATAGAATAAAGCTGTTTTCGTTCTATTATATCAAAATTGATATATTAAAGAATTATAATAGGGATATTCACAGCTATACATAATTATGTGCATCAGGTTACAATAGCATTGTGATGTTCAAAGCCATTTAAATAGTAAATGTTTAAGAGAGATGCGCTGGGATGTTCCTGGCGCATTTTTTCCGTAAAAAAGGAGAGTGATGGATATGGGTAAGAACAAAAAGAAAAAAGAAAGTTATTATGATGCAGACCAATCCGGCAGAAAATTTGGTAAATGGAATTTTATCATGCTGGCAGTAATCATCGTAATAGAAGCAGTATTATATTATGTATTAACGCCGACAATCAATCTTCACAGTGTTGAATTCTGGATATGGATGATCGTAACAGTTGTTGCACTTTTTATTTGTACATTGAATATAAAGGCAGAACAGATGGATGATATGCCTGTATCACCAAAACTGACGAAGATATTTGGTATTGTGATCGGAATCATGATTCTGGCAGCACTTGTTGGATGGATCGGATCATCCAAATTATTTGCAGCTTCCAAATATGCCGGTCTGATCCAGATTGAAGATGGAAATTTTGAGACAGATATTGCTGAAAGCAAAGAGATCAATGATATAGCACTGATGGATACAGATACCGCAGTTATTATCGGTGAACGTGCGATCGGTTCTTTATCCGATGTAGTCAGTCAGTACGAAGTAAGCAGTGACTACAGTACGATCGATTACAATGGAAGTCCGATGAAGGTAGCAGCTCTGGAATATGCCGGATTCATCAAATATATGAATAATAAAAAGAGCGGTATACCGGGATATGTACTCGTCGATCCGGTAAAGAATGAAGCAAAATATGTAAAGCTTGAAAAACCAATGATCTATTCACCTTCTGCATATTTTAATCAGAATCTGTACCGCCATGTGCAGATGGCATATCCGACGGCTATGTTTGAAGGCTTTTATCTGGAATTGGATGATAACGGAAATCCATATTATATCTGTCCGGTACTGACAGCAAATGCAGGTCTGTTCGGAGCAAAGGATGTAAAGGGCATCGTAATCTGTGATCCATGTACCGGTGATACTGAATATCATGCAGTCGGTGATGTACCAAAATGGGTAGACCGTGTCTATGACGGAGATCTTGCATGCAGAAAATATGACTGGTACGGAAAATTATCCGGTGGCTACTGGAACAGTGTATTTGGAAATAAGGGATGCAAAACGACAACAGATGATTATGGTTATAAGGTCATGAACGGAGATGTGTGGGTATACACCGGCGTAACTTCTGTAAATGGAGATGAATCCAATATCGGTTTTGTTATGATCAATCTTCGTACCGGAGAGAGTAAATATTATTCAATCGCAGGAGCGGAAGAGCATTCTGCCATGGCATCAGCAGAAGGTCAGGTACAGCACCTTGGATATAAAGCATCCTTCCCTTCATTAATAAATATTGGTGGTATTCCTACTTATATCATGGTATTAAAGGATAACGGTGGTCTTGTCAAAATGTATGCACTGGTTGATGTCGAGAAATACAACATCGTAGCAACCGGAAATACACAGAAGGAAACACTGATATCTTATAATAAACTGCTGGCACAGAATGGATTAAAGACGGGCAAAGATCTGTCCGACGATCTTCCAAACAAGCAGATCACGGTCAAAGACATTCAGTTCATCCAGTTAGAGGATAGTACCTATGTGTATATTACAGATGAAAAACGAAATGTCTACAAGCAGGATTTTGCTGAAAATGAAAGTCTGATCCTCATTCAGCCGGGAGATTCTATCAAAGTATTTTATCAGGAAGGAGAGGATGCAATCAATCAGTTGATCTCGTACGACAAATAAATCATTTAGAAAAAAATACTGTATAAAAAGGAAATGCTTTGAATGCGTACACTTATATAAAGTATATGCAAGATGTATTTAAAATCTGTGTAAATGTGTACAAACTGCATAAATAAAATTGGCAGTATTCACTAATCACATCAAATTGACACGAGATCAAATATATCGTAAATTATTATTATAGGCTGATTCTTGGGCTGAATCAGCCAGAGCAAAAAGTTTTAAAAAGTAAAGGAGAGTTCTATGGAAAAGAAAAGAGTATTCAGTAAATCATTACTTTTACTGGCAATTACAAGTATTATGCTGTTTGCGATGAGTATTACATCTATGGCAGCGACAAATGTTACAAATATCAGGCAGACAGAAGTAGGGCAGAATAGAGCCAAGATAGAATTTAATGGTGCTGATGGCGCAAAAGGATATTACATCTATTATTCATCAAATAATGGTGCTAAATGGAAAAGAGTAGATGATGATATTTATCCAGATAGTTATAAACCAGAGTATACTTATACTGGCTTAAGTGTGGGATGTACATATAAAGTAAAAGCCGTGCCTGTATATGAAACATATGTAAGTGGCACTGGTTATGTTTATAATGCAAAAGAGAATTTGGCAGCTACAGGTGAAATTGTTACAGCACCGTCATCAGACGCACTGGGCACAGTTAAACAGATTGGTGCAACATATAATTCAGTAACAATACAGTGGTCACCTTCTTATGGTACTACAAAATATGTTATATATCGTGATAATAATATGACAAATGGTGTAAAAGTAGCAGAAGTTAAGGGCTCACAGACTTCTGTAAAGCTTAAAGCCGAAGCAGGAACACAAAGCACATACTATGTATATCCTGTAAGAGTATCTTCAACAGGATATGAAGCAATCTATAGTTATAATTATGAATCGATATCTGGTGTTAAAACTGCACCTAAGGCTCCTGTTAAAGTTGCAAGTTTAGCCTATCATAATATAAGTTGGGATAAATATAGCAAAACTAAAGTAACAGTTGGTTGGGATAGAAATGATAATAATGAGTTCTATGAACAGGGATATAGAATTGCTGTTTATTCAGTTGATGGTAAGAAAAAGCTGAAAACATATAATATTACCAATTCATATACAAGAAGCAAGACATTTAGCTTGAAGGCAATAAAGAATAAAGGATTCAGAGTAAAGGTTTCAAGTTATGTTGTAGTAAATGGTAAGAAGTGTTACAGCAAATGGTCAAAAACTAAGGTTGTAATTCCTCAGGCAGATGTTAAACTTACAAGAAAGTCAAAGACTTCTGTAAAATTATCATGGAAGAAAGTTTCAAATGCTACAGGCTATACTATCTATGCATGCAAGAATGCAGGTTCATTTACCAGCAATAAAAAATGGTATAAGGTTGCAAAAGTAGGAAAGAAAACAACATCATATACTGTTAAAAAGCTGAAAACCGGTAATTATGCAGGATTTTATGTTATACCAACTGTAAAGATCGGTAAGAAGTCATATAAGGCAGATGCCACATGGTATATGAGTATGTACATGAGCAAGTATTATTAAAATTTTACTTTAATAATCATAAAAGTATTTAGTTGAAAAAACACTGGAGAAATCATAAGTTTTGATGGTTTTTCCAGTGTTTTTTATAATTTCAATCTTATAATCAGGGACTAGGATTCAAGACCAGAATGATATATAATAAAGACCATAAAAAAGACTAAAATGAAATAAATATTGACTATGTATCAGAAATTTGATATTTTTGTAATATAATTTTAACAAAAAGGAAATGATTGGCATGAAAAACAGAAACTTATCAATATTAAAGGCATTTATATTTGTTATGATGGCAGTATGTTTTTTTTCAAATGGAACATTGAAGGCATCTGCAGCAAGCGAAGTAAAGGGACTCACACAGACCCGGTCAGAAGAGGATTCGGTTACGGTGAGCTGGAAGAGCCTGAAAAATGCATATGGTTATGATGTGTTTATTTCATCAGGAAATGGAAAATATAAGCGCCTGACAAATAAAACATGTGATGTTGTAGGAAGTAAAAATACAAAGAAAAAAATTAGTAACCTTACGTCAAGCAGAACATATTATGTAGTTGTAAAGGCTGTTTATAAAAAAGAAAATGGAAAATATAAGATCGGACCTGCAGGAAAGAGATTAGAAGTAGTAACTTCGCCATCTAAGACAGCAAAATCTACGATCAAGCAGATCAAGGCGACTCCTCATTATATCAGATTTAAGTGGGATAAGGTGAGAGGTGCAAACCGTTATATTGTATATGTAAATGATAAGAAAAAAGCGGTTGTAAAGAAAAATGCGGTATCGATCCGTGTCAGAACCGGATCTGTTAATAATGTCCGTGTTGTACCTGTAAAGCGTTCCAGCTCCGGCTTTATGGCAAAGGGTGGAAATATCGAAGCATATGATTTCTATTCATCACCAAAAAGACCAAAGAGAGTAGCGGCATTCCGGTATAACAATTTATTGTGGCAGCCAACAGAAAGCAATACTGTAACAATTGGATGGACAAAAGCGGCTGGTGATAAGTATGATCCAACCGGATATCAGATGGAAGTATATTCACTGGAAGGAAGAAGATTGAATTTGTATTATTCTACAAAAACAAAGCTCAGTATCAACATTCCTTCCGTTGAAAATAAAGGCTTCAAGGTTCGTGTCAGAGCCTATGTCAAGATCAATGGCAAGAAGTATTTTGGTAAATGGACAGATATGCAGACTGTGATCCCACAGGCAAAGATCAGTATGAAGCGTACCGGAAGAAATTCTGTAGAGATCAACTGGGAAAGTGTAAAGAATGTAACAAAATATCATGTATATGCATGTAATGATATCAAGGCAGAAAAGCCGGAATGGTATGAGGTTGCAACGGTTGGTGCCGGAACAAATTCCTATGAATATAATAATTGTATTGAGGGAAAATATACAGCAATGTATGTTATTCCAGAGGTTCAGGTTGGCAGGAACACATATAAGGCATCCTATACATGGCATTTATATATGAATATTGAGTAAAAAAAACTTGACAAACAATATATCCTTTGTTATCATGTACTAGCGTCAAAATTTAATATCCCTGGTGGGAACATTTCATTTAGGCATTTTGCAGAAGTACTCAAGTGGCTGAAGAGGCGCCCCTGCTAAGGGTGTAGGCCGTTCGCGCGGCGCGAGGGTTCAAATCCCTCCTTCTGCGTATTTTATCTAAATGATAGAATTTGTAGGGAGATGGCATTGCAGGAGCCCTGCTGGATGGATTTTGACGAAGGATATTCCTCGATAGCTCAATGGTAGAGCACTCGGCTGTTAACCGAGGGGTTGTAGGTTCGAGCCCTACTCGGGGAGCTTAAAGCGAAAGCTTTAAAATTTAATAAATGGCGCGATAGCCAAGTGGTAAGGCCCCGGTCTGCAACACCGTCATCGCCGGTTCAAATCCGGCTCGCGCCTCTTGAAAAGAGATTGGAATGTTTCCAGTCTCTTTTTTGTTGTGCATTTACTTTTACAAAGTGGTTTGTTATAATAACTCTGGGAGTTTGTCCCATTTTCTGAAACTATTTTTGAGTAACAGAAAAGGGGCGTTCAGGAGACATATAAATGAAAGATTCCTTTGTGGAGGAGGGCTTTATGACGCAAAAGAGCAGGGAACAGAGAGTTCGTTACAAATTAGATGAATCAATGACACTGAACCAGGAAGAGATAAAGATATATAATGTGCCTTTTGCGGGAAATACAAATACCTGTAAAGAAACATTTGTAAAAGGTGAAAGAATACTGGAATACTGTATTGAAGGTGATCTGACGATGGAACAGTTGATCGGGAAGCCGATATTCCGGGATGAACTGGTAGAGTATTTGTACAGTATCAGCAGACAGATGGTGTCTATGGTACATAACGGTCTGAAATTGGGAAAGATCGTATTTGACCTGAAATATATGTATGTAAGATTGAATGATTTCAGTGTACAGTTGATATTTCTCCCATTTGATAATCCATCAGATATGACAGGTGTAGAAGAGTTTATCAGAAGTTTTCTGTCAGTGCTTGTCTATGCACATACACCGGCGATCGAATGTGCAAATCAGATCATAGAGTATCTGAATGGACACAAGGAATTCAATGCGATCCAGTTCAATTTGTTTATCCGGGAGTTACGGGCGCAGAGCCAGTTGCTGGTAAATACGGAGAAAACATCATCAAAGACCAAAGAGATTGCAGCAAATCATGCGAAGATGGAGATTAATATTCTTCGTGCCGAGGAAGCTGCCAGAAATGCCGAGATCGCAAGGCTCCACGCCGAGAGTGAGGCAAAACGGCTGGCAGAGTATGCAAAACAGCAGGCAAATGTTGCCAGATCTGCAGAGGAGATGCGGATGCTCGCTGAAGCTGCCAGAATACAGGCAGAGATTGACAAACAGGCCGCAGAAAAAGAATATAATAACAAATCACAGACCGCAGTTTTATATGCATGTAAGATGCGGGAAGCGGAGGATGAGAATTCTAAAAAAGAGATAAATACAGCCAGATTACTGGCAGAGGAACAGGCAAGTCAGGCGGAAGAAGAATTCCGGAGAGCTTCGGCAGAAGCAGAAAGACTGGCAGAAGAAGTTCGGTTGGCACGGGAAGAAGAGATGCGCGCAGAGGAAGCCAGAATGCGTGCAGAATATGAAGCCAGAAAGAACAATGAAGAAGCCAGAAAACTGGCGATGGAGGTTCGAAGAAGAAACGAAGAGATTGGCAGACTGTCCGAGGACAGACAAACCAGAAAGCCGGATGACAGCGAGGATGAGACAACAGTATTGTCGAAATCATTAAGTGATGGTCTGAAGCGTCCAATTCTTGTCAGAAAAAGAACCGGAGAGAAGATTTATATTAATAAGCAGGTATTCTGTATGGGTAAGGCAGACCAGGGTGTTGATTTCAAGATTACAGACAATAAATCTGTCAGCAGAAGACATGCTTATATCACAAATATAAATGGTGTTTATTATTTAAGGGATAATAATTCAACCAATCACACATACCTGAATGGGGAGATGCTTTACAGCAATATTGAGGTTGTGATCCCGGATAATAGTACGATACAGCTTTCAAATGAAGAATTTTTCTTCAAGATTAAATAAGGAGGAACTGTCATGTATTGTGATAATTGTGGTTGCGAACTTGGACCGGATATGAAGGTTTGTCCTGTTTGCGGGAAAAAAGTTGAGGATATGGCAGCTGACAATGGTAACAGTGTCAGAATGGAGGATGTAGCTTCCCAGGTAGCAGATGTATCAAAAAATGAGGATATAGGAAAGAAATTGCCGGACATCAGCAAAGAGGCAAATGCTGCTGTTGTTGATACAGATGAAATGGAAGAAGAAGGGACGACTGTATTAAAGGCAGTTGATCTGGATAAGAAGGTTGAAGAAAATGAGGATGAAGAAGGTACAACGGTTCTGTCAGCCGATATGCTGAAGAATCAGGGAATGCCAATGCCGAATCCGAACGGAATGCCGATGCCGGGACCAAACGGCCGCCCAATGCCGGGACCAAATGGCCGTCCGATGCCGGGACCAAATGGGATGGTTCCGCCATTCCAGCCAAGACCAATGCAGGGTCAGCCGGGTGCAGCACCACAGAATGGGATCCCACCATTTCAGCCAAGACCAATCCCTGGCCAGCCAGGTGCTATGGGTGGTATGCCTGTAAATGAAAAGGATGAAAAAAAGAAAGATAAAAAGTCAAAAAAGGAAAAGGCTCCGAAACAGCCGAAAGCTCCAAAGGCTTCAAAAGAACCAAAGGCACCAAAGCAGCCAAAAGAGAAAAAAGGCAAGGGTGGAAAAGTAGCACTGATCATTATTCTGATCGTAGTTGTTCTTGCTCTTGGCGGTGGAGCTGCTTATGTTGTTCCAAAGTATCTGAATTATAACAAGGCAGAAGAGGCTTATAAGGATGGACGGATCGATGATGCAGTTGAACTGTATAAGAAAGCCGGCTGGATGAAGGATGCAGAGACTAAGGTAAATGGCGGCGTATATTATGAGTATGCAGCAAGTCTTGCAGAAGAAGGCAATTATATTGATGCGGCGGCATCTTATGAGAAAGTAATTGCATTGGAAACAGTTGCAGATGAATATAAGGATGCAGCAGATAAGGCAAAAGAGTGTTATTTCAATCAGGCAGAGAAGCTCTACGGTGAGAAGAAATATACAGAAGCTGCTGAGTATTATACAAAGGCAGGAGATTATACCGGAGCGGCAGAAAAAGTAAAAGAGTGTTCTTACATGAATGGTGAGACACTTGCAGAGCAGAAGAAATATGATGAGGCAGTCAAGGCATACGAGACAGCCGGAGATTATAAGGATGCCGCAGATAAGATCAAGGAATGTTACTACAATAATGCATCTGACAAAATGGAAGCTAAAGAGTATGCGGCAGCAAAAGAGCTGTTCCTGAAATCAGAATATTCCGATTATTCCGATAAGGCAAATGAGTGTCTGATCAAGCAGGCAGAGACATATCTGGCAGATAAGAAGTTTGAGGATGCGATCAAGACTTACGGTGAGGTGGATTCCAAGTATAAAGATTGCACAAAGAAGATTGACAGTGCTTATACAAAATGGGGAAGCTCTCTTTACAAGAGCAAGGATTACAAGGGTGCTGTTGAGAAATACGAGCAGGTTACAAAGAAAGATGTAACGGATAAGATCAACAAGGCAAAAGCAGCTTATGTAAAGGATCATAAGGATCGCAGTGATGAGACAACGATGAGTTATCTCTGTGATCTTCGTTATGCAGATTATGGTTCGGCAGAAGATGATTATACAAAGTTGATCGGATGGACAGTAGAATCATTTGTAAATGATAAACTGGATGATTACAAAAATAAGAAGACATCTGCGGATTCCAGCAAGACGATCTATGTACATACTATGTATCTGAATGAAAATGATGCATCTATGAGTCTGAAAGGGTATGTAATATATTCAGATGGTACAAAGAGCAATGACATTACATTTGGAGAGGTAAAGGATCGTTATACAACATGGATGAGCATTGATCCGTCATCTGCGATCAAGGGAGATGCAACCTTATATGTATATGATGATACCGATAAGCTGGTTGAGAAATTTACATTTACTATTAAATAAAAAATTCGTTAAAGTGAGAAAGGGGTAACCATGGTTTCAAACGGACAGGATATGAGTGTTCGGGGAAAAGTGGAACAGAACGGACAGACAGAGAAAAAAGGATATACCTATACCCCAGGAGTAGAGATCAAGATCATAGTTGCAGTTGTGTTCCTTATGGCATTTGGACTTATTATGATCTTCAGTGCGTCCAGTTATACATCGTCGATCAGCCGCGTCACGAATTACGATTCGGCATATTACTTTAAAAAGCAGTTGAAGGTAATGGCACTTGGAGTTATTATTGCTGCATTCCTTAACTGGGTTCCGTATAAGCTGATCAAGAAATGTGGAATCCTGGCGTATGTTATATCTCTGGTTTTGATCGTTATGTTAAAGACACCACTTGGTATTAATTCCGGTGGTGCGACCAGATGGCTGAATCTGGGATTTATGCAGCTTCAGGTTGCGGATGCAACAAAGGTCTGTATGATCGTTTTTATGGGCTGGTATGTGAACCGTTTCTGGAAGGAATTTGATAAATTCAGATATACCTTGATCTTATGGCTGTTAGTTGCACTTCAGGCGGGACTGATATTGAAGATATCATCCAATCTGAGCAGTTGCCTGATCCTTATGCTCATGGTATTTATTCTGACATTTATTGTTGGAAAACATCCAAAAATGCATCTGATCATTGCAGCGGTTGGTATTGTAATGATTGTTATCTTTATCATGTGGTTAAAGGCGAATATGCCGCTTGACAGTGAGATGGACAAATACCCATATCAGATTCGGAGATTCTTCGGATGGCTGGATCCGGAACGGTATGCAGGTACGCTTGGCTATCAGCCATTACAGTCTCTGTATGCGATCGGAAGCGGCGGATTGCTTGGCAAGGGACTTGGAAATGGTACACAGAAGCTGAGCAACATTCCGGAAGCACAGAATGATATGATTTTTGCTATCATCTGTGAGGAGCTTGGACTGATCGGTGTTATTATTATGTTTTTGATGTTTGGATATCTTTTGTATCAGATGGTTATTGTTGTGAAAGAGTCCAGAAATATATATGCAAGTGTGGTTGTGATCGGGGTGATCTTGCATATCATTTTCCAGATTATAGTCAATGTCTGTGTGGCTGTGAATTTCTTTCCGAATACAGGTGTATCGCTGCCATTTATCAGTGCAGGTGGTTCTGCCATCATATGTACATTAATGGAGATTGGACTTGTGATCGGAATACGGAGACAGCAGGTGAATCGAAAATATTCAAGAATATCTTAGATGAGGAGAGAACAATGAAAAAGATACTTAGAGGTTTACTGGCGGTGATGGCATTTGCCGTATGTATGGCAGGAGCAATATCAATACCATCCAGAGCGGAAGAGGCTTATACATCTGAAAATGAGGCAGAGGCTACGGATGCAGAATTACAGACAACAGCCGGTGCAGAACTGGCAACAGTGAAAAACGGCTGGGTAAATGTAAAAGGCGGACGGAAGTATTACGAGAATGGAAAGGCAGTAAAGGGCTGGAAGGTTCTTTCCGGAAAGACCTATTATTTCAGTAAGAAAAATGGTCAGGCAGTTACCGGTAAAAAGAAGATCGGTGATGCCAGATATTTCTTTGATAAGTATGGCAGAATGCAGAAGAAGGTCTGGAAAGTAGTCAATGGTAAGAAATTCTTCTTTGGCTATAACGGACAGGCAAAAACGGGTTTCTGTACGATTAATGGCAACCGGTATTACTTTAATGATAAGGGTGAGCTGCAGAAGAGCAAATTTTTCAAGGTAAATGGAAAGACTTTTTTTGTTGGATATAAGGGACATACGTTTTCCGGCCTGAAGAAGGTAAAGGGAACTTATTATTACTTCAGCAAAAAGGGCAGAATGGCAGTTAAGACCTGGAAAACGATCAACGGCAAAAAGTTCTACTTTGGCTATGATGGAAAGGCAAAGACAGGTTTCTGTACGATTGACGGACATCGTTATTTCTTTAATAAGAATGGCGTACTTCAGAAAAGCAAGTTCTTTACAGTAAATGGAAATATTTATTTTGTTGGATATAAGGGATATACATTCTCCGGTCTGAAAAAGGTAAAGGGAACGTATTATTATTTTACAAAATATGGAAGAATGATCCAGAATGAATGGCGCACGATCAATGGCAAGAAGTTTTATTTTGGCAGTAACGGAAAGGCAACAACCGGACTTGCAACTGTCGATGGACATACCTGTTATTTCAATAAGAATGGTGTGCTCTACAGAAATCAGTTCATAACATATAATGGAAAGCTTTATTATATGGAGGATACTGGATATGCGGCAGCCGGACTGAAACAGATCAATGGCAAGTATTATTATTTTGAATCTGATGGTGCGGCTGTGAAGGAAGCATGGAAGACCGTTGACAAGAATAAGTATTATTTTGATAAGAATGGAACGGCATATACAGGTCCACATACGATCAGCGGTAAGATCTATATTTTCCGGACAGATGGAAAACTTGCAAATGCGACAGGGCTTGTCACTATAGATGGAAATACATACTATTGCGATAATAACGGACATCCGCAGACAGGTTATAAGAAGATCAAGGATGCCTATTATTATTTCGGTACGGATGGTGTGATGTACCGCAAGAAATGGGCATATGTGGATGGTTATAAGTTCTATTTCTGCTCAAACGGAAAACGTGCGGTAGAAGTGGATGATGTTATTGGCAAGCAGGATTCTTATGAGATCATTGTAAATAAGTATTCAAATGTTGTTACGGTATATGCGAAGGATGGAGATAAGGGTTATATCATTCCGGTCCGTTCCTTTATTTGTTCTACAGGTCAGAGCACACCGCTTGGAACCTTCCATACACAGAGTCACTACAGATGGCATGAACTGATGGGACCTTGCTGGGGACAGTGGTGTACCGGTATCTATGAAGGATATCTGTTCCATTCCGTATATTATAATGATGTAAATAATAATAACGCACTCAGTGTATATGCATATAACAAGCTGGGGACAACCTGCTCTCACGGATGTGTCCGACTGACCGCCGGAGATGCAAAATGGTTATATGATAATTGTGAGGTCGGAACAAAGGTTACGATCATAAATAAAAAGGGCAGTGATCCATTTCCAAAGCCAACTGCATATAAGCTGCCATCCTGGCACACATGGGATCCAACCGATCCAAATATGCAGTATAAGTGCAAGCAGAATGGCTGCCATTAGGAGGAAATAACGTGCAGAAGTTCAGAAAATGGATTTATAGTCTGTGCATTTTAACAGGATTACTTGCGGTCTGTACTGCTTGTGGAAAAGCCGACAGTCAGCCAAAAGAAGAGACAACAGAGGTTGTAACTGACGGCCCGGTCAGTGGTCCGGAGGATTTTAAGCGGCTTGGCATGATCATTGATGTTGCTTCTTCAAATATGGTTAAGGATGTTTCATACGAGATCAAAAATAAAGAGATCGCCTGTATAAAATTTGTTTATAACGGAATTGATTGTCAGTTCCTTGCGTCTGCGGTATACAGTGATTTTGATCTGGCAGGGGTAACGAATACCGGTACCGGAGATATGCTGGTATCAGGGGTTCAGGGATACAATGCAACGTATTATAAGCTGAATCCAGGCAGGGTTGTTTTCTGGAGTGATACGAATATTCATTATTGTCTGTACATCTATGTAACAGCAGAGGATTCAGTTGTAGACAGTATCCTTCCGTTGCTTTCATTTGAGGATCATTATGATGAGAGAGAAGATGTAATTGAGCATGCAGAGGCGGAAAGTAAAGCATTTGCACAACAGATCATAACGGTGTTCCAGAATAAGGATGTCAATGGCTTGTCTGAGATTCTGAACTATCCGCAGGAACTTGGAAGCGGAGAGTCCATTGCAAATATAGATGAGCTGATGGCGATCCCGGCTGATCAGATCTTCACAGATAAGCTGTTGGAGGCAGTAGGAACCGATGCGATCGATAACCTGCGGAAAAGCAGGGATGGTGATGCATGGCTGATCGGTTCAGCAAGTAAGAATATTTATTTTCGCATGACATCGGATGGGGTTTATAAGATCGTAAAGATCAATAATTAGCCTGCAAATATATGATATTACATCCCGGTTGGAGATGTTGCCCGGAAGCTGAAAAGGAATCCGGATAACGTTCTGACCGGGATGTATTTTTATGTAGAAAACTGTAAAAAGAATGCTCACGATAAGAATTGTAGAGAGGGGAAGATAAATGTAGAATTATTTTGTGAAGTGGACAGGCCTTCTGGGAGGTTCACAAAAAATATCAGGAGGGTGCTATTCAAATGGGAAATAAATATCTGATAAAAGAGGCGGCAAAAATGGTGGATGTTGAACCACATGTGCTTCGCTACTGGGAAGAAGAACTGGATATGAGGATCAAGCGAAATGATATGGGACATCGGTACTATGATGAGCAGGATATCAGAATTTTGAAGAAGATAAAGGAGCTGAAGGATCGGGGGATCCAGTTAAAGGCGATCCATGAACTGGTGCAGAAAATGTATGATATTCTGGAAAATGGAGTTCCGGTTGAAACGGCATCGAAGGAGGTTGAAACAGATTTCACCTCGGAACTGGTCAATACAGTTACCCAGATCACGGAGGAGCCGGGTGAGGATCAGGAGCGGATTGTTGATTTTAAGCTGGTACAGTTCCAGTCGATGATGACGAAGATTGTGGGAAATTCGATAAAGGAGAATATCAAGCCGATCAGTCAGGCAGTAACTGCGGAAGCAACAGAGCAGATCGCAAAGCAGATGGATGTTATTATGAAGGAACAGGATGAGCGGGCAGAGGAACGGTATCAGAGATTGGATACCGTGATCCGGGAAATGCAGCAGACCAGACGGGAGATCGCGGCAGCAGAAGCCGGAGGAAAAAAGAAAAAACGATTATTTGGTAAGAAGAATAAATAAGAACATATGCCAGCTTCATCCATCTGTTAGTCTTTCTTTATAAAAACTTCATATAAGAGAAATTGAATCCGTGATATAATGAGCGTATGCCGAGCAATGCCAGATCATAAAAATAAACCAGGTTGTGCTTGCACAAGACCTGATTTATTTTTATGATCTGATAGTGCGAAGCACGGACATCGAGTAATCTGAAAGATTACGAGATGAGCATTGCGAGAGTAATCCGAAGGATTACGAGATGAGCATTGCGAGAGTAATCTGAAAGATTACGAGATGAGCATTGCGAGAGTAATCCGAAGGATTACGAGATGAGCATTGCGAGAGTAATCTGAAAGATTACGAGATGAGCATTGCGAGAGTAATCCGAAGGATTACGAGATGAGCATTGCGAGAGTAATCTGAAAGATTACGAGATGAGCATTGCGAGAGTAATCCGAAGGATTACGAGATGAGCGATGCGAGAGAAATCTGGAGCAATGCGAGGAAAAACAATTATAAAGGAAAACATATGAAGATCATAAAAAAAGTTAAATGGGCGTTGGTTTCCGTCTGGATCTTTATCGTGCTGATCATGTTGGTAGGTACGATCGTGATTGGACGAAGTTATTTGTCAGAAATGTTTGGTGACGGTTACAGTATACAGTCATTATATTCGATCAGCGATCCGATTAAGGAAACATACCGGAATCTGTCGATCATCATGTCGGATGTGCAGGAGGATCTGCAGACAGATCCGGGCAAATTCTATGATAAGAAATATCTGGACAGTCTGAACCAGAAAGCCGGAAATTACAGGACATCGGTGCTTGTCTATATTGATGGTGAATTTACATATTCCGGTATAAAAGATGAAGTAGAAAAACTGGAAGCGTCTTTACTTACCAAACGTGCAATCTATATAAATGGTGAGAAGGGAATCAAGCAGGAGGAAGTAGAAAACAGTTCATCAGAGTCCGGTTCCGGGGAAATGGGCGATCAGGGTTCATATGCATTTGGAAAATATGGCAAAACTTATGAATATATGCTGACATCTCCACAGGCATATCTGTGTAATGAGATCGATTATCAGATCAATGGCAAATCGATTAGTATTTTCCTGGTTACATATTATGGTAATTACGTTAGCCAGTTTAAGAGTGCGCTGGTTGGATTTATCCTTATGATGTTCTTGATCATGCTGGTTCTGACAACTGCTTTGTCGACACTGGTATATGTACAGTTCATCCGTCCGCTGGTTCGTCTGAAGGAGGCAGCAGAGGAGATTGGTACCGGGAATCTGGGAGAGCCGGTAGAGGTCAGTGATGGAAGAAAAGATGAGATTGGAGAATTATGCCGGTCATTTAATGACATGAGAGAGCGCCTGAATGAATCGGTTGAGCTTAAGATGCAGTATGAGGAAGAAAACAGGGAGCTGATCAGTAACATTTCTCATGATCTGAAAACTCCGATCACAACGATCAAAGGATACGTTGAGGGTCTGATGGATGGTGTGGCAGACACACCGGAGAAGCAGGATCGTTATCTGAAGATGATCTATAATAAGGCAAATGAATTGGATGCGCTGATCAACGAATTGTCGCTATATACCAATATCACGAACAATGCGATTCCGTATGAATTCCACAGAGTATCGGTAAAAGACTATTTTAATGACTGTATGGAAGAGGTTCGGGCAGATCTGTTATCACATAATATGACACTGAACTATAACAATTATTGTGCGGAAGATGTAAAGGTTGTTGTTGATCCGGATCAGTTGAAGCGTGTTATCAACAATATTGTGACAAATGCGATCAAGTATACAGATAAAGAGGAAGGTCATATTGACATTTCTATAGAAGAAAGTGAGAAAATGATCAAGGTATCGATCAATGATGATGGACGGGGGATCGACAAAGAGAGCCTGCCGCATATATTTGACCGAACGTATCGTGCAGACAGTGCAAGACGTTCCAGAGGTGGAAGCGGACTGGGGCTTGCTATCTGCAAGAAGATCGTGGAAGAACATGGTGGAAAGATCTGGGCGACCAGTAAGAAAGGTGAAGGTACAACGATCTATTTCACATTGAAGAAATACATCAAGGAGGAAAATAAAGATGAGCAGAATACTGATAATTGAAGATGAACTTAGCATAGCAGAGCTGGAGCGGGATTATCTGGAGTTGAATGATTTTGAGGTTGAGATAGAGACAAATGGAGCAAAGGGTCTGGATAAGGCATTAGAGAATGATTACAGCCTGATCCTGCTTGATCTGATGCTTCCGGATCTGGATGGATTTGAAATCTGTCGTCAGATTCGTGAGAAGAAGGATATTCCGATCATCATGGTTACAGCAAAGAAGAATGATATTGATAAGATCCGTGGACTTGGACTTGGTGTTGATGATTATGTAACAAAGCCATTCAGTCCAAGTGAGCTGGTTGCCAGAGTAAAGGCACATATTTCCAGATATGAGCGTCTGATTGGTTCAACCGCATTGCAGAATGATGTCATTGAGATCCGTGGATTAAAGATTGACAAGACCGATCGTCGTGTCTATGTGGATGGAGAAGAGAAGGTATTTACAAATAAGGAATTCGATCTTCTGACTTTCCTTGCAAGCAATCCGAATAAGGTATTTTCAAAGGATGAACTGTTTAACAAGATCTGGAATATGGAGAGTATCGGAGATATCGCAACCGTTACGGTTCATATCAAGAAGATCCGTGAGAAAATCGAATTTGATACATCTAAGCCACAGTACATCGAAACTGTATGGGGCGTTGGATACCGATTCAGAATGTAGTGAAAAAGTGTGAGGACAGAACCTGCACAGATGGGAGAGTGTGCATCAGAGCTTTGGATTTTGATAGGTTCTGATAAGGAGATAACAGATGAAGATAGAAGTATTATATGAAGATAATGATATATTGGTTGCGGTGAAGCCGTATGGGCTGCCATCCCAGCCGGACAAGAAGAATTCTGAAAATATGGTCAGTATGTTGAAGCTTCGCATTTTTGAGAAAGAGCATCGGACAGAGGAACCATATCTGGCTCCGATCCATAGACTGGATCGTCCGGTTGGCGGCATTATGTTATTTGCCAAGAACAAGGAGGCTGCTTCGAAGCTGTCAAAGCAGAGTGAAGATGGCGAGATGGTCAAATATTATCAGGCAATCTTAACCGGAGAACTTCCGAATGATGCCGGAACGATTACGAATTATCTGATTCACGATAACAAGACAAATGTCACAAGAATTGTGGATAAAGATACGCCGGGAGCCAAATTAGCGGAGCTGGATTATGAAGTGTTAGATGTCATGGAGACAGATGATGGAATCTTAAGTTATGTTCTGATCAATCTTATCACAGGCAGAACCCATCAGATCCGTGTACAGATGGCTGGTAAAAAAGCCGGAATCTGGGGCGATACAAAGTATAATCCAAAGTTCCAGAAAACAAAGAAATCTTATAAGCAGATCGGTCTGCATGCATCCAGACTGGAATTCGAGCATCCGGTGACGGGTGAGCATATGATCTTTAAGAATGAGCCGGAGGGCAAAGCCTTTGAGATCATCGAGCTGGATGAATTTTAATATTATTTTGTAATTGGAATGGTATTCGGAATAATGACTTCTTCAAAGCCATTATAGCTGTGTACCCATTTTACGGTTCCATCTGAACTGGTTTCCAACAGATAACTCAGATCTTCTTTTTTGAAATGCATGATCAAAATGTCGTCATCTGTTACTTCATAGGTTCCAGTTTCGGTGGAGCCTTTCTTTTTGATCACTTTGTTGTCTTCTGTGAATGTGAAACTGCCAAGATCTTCTATTGTCCATTTTGATCCACAGAGAAGCTCCTGCATGGATTTGTCATCGTGTGGCTTCAGATTCCGGAGATGTGTGGACAGGAAGTAGATACCTGCAACCAGGATTGCAAAGATTACAACAAGTGTTATGGTTTTCCGGATGATTGCAAAGGTATGGCGGTTCTTGCACTGTCTTGTCAGAGATGCCTGTTGTTCCCGAACTGCCTCGTGGTAGGAGGTGCTGATGCTGTGCGTGGCACCGGAGATACCATTTGACTTATTTGCAAAAGTTTGCTCCGCTTTTAAACGAAGAATGGCTGTCTCTGTCAGACCTTCTGTTGATATATCTGTCTGATTTTTTAATTGTTCTGTCTGATCCTGGATTTCCTTATCTTCCAGATATTGTTCAGAGACCGGAAGTTTTCCGGTTTTTGTTGATTCGTCTTTCAAATGGAAAGATGTATTTGACTCCTGTTTATTCATTATTTTACCCTCATTATTTGTTTGGAATATGGAAAGATCATCCGTTGCAGACAAATGATTTTTCATTCCTGTGTTTAGTGCTTTTCATTATGGATAATATATACAGAAACAGTGCAAATTGCAAGAAAAAATGTTTTACATTCTGGCAGAACCGGCAAAAATCCCTTGAAAATATCAGGTTATATCTATATAATGACAGAAGGTATGTAACTTTTTAAAGGACAGGTATAGATGTCAGACATATTTAAAAGGCTGCACGATAGAATTATTTTATAAGTATATAAAGGAGAAAATTGAGATGGCTAATGAAAAGAAATTAGTAGAGGCTATTACTTCCATGGACGAAGATTTTGCCCAGTGGTACACAGATGTTGTAAAGAAAGCAGAGCTTACAGATTATTCAAGTGTAAGAGGATGCATGATTTTACGACCGGCCGGTTATGCCATCTGGGAAAATATACAGAAGGAACTCGACAGAAGATTCAAGGAAATAGGCGTAGAAAATGTATATATGCCATTGTTCATTCCTGAAAGTCTTCTTCAGAAGGAGAAGGATCACGTAGAAGGATTTGCACCTGAAGTTGCATGGGTAACACAGGGTGGTCTGGATCCACTTCCGGAGCGTTTATGTGTAAGACCTACATCAGAGACTCTGTTCTGTGATCTGTATTCGAATATCATTCATTCATATAGAGATCTTCCAAAGGTTTATAACCAGTGGTGTTCAGTTGTTCGTTGGGAAAAGACAACCAGACCTTTCCTTCGTTCGATGGAATTCTTATGGCAGGAAGGTCATACGGCACATGCTACAGCAGAAGAAGCAGAGGAAAGAACCATCCAGATGTTAAATGTCTATGCTGATTTCTGTGAGCAGGTTCTGGCTATTCCTATGATCAAGGGACGTAAGACAGATAAAGAGAAGTTTGCAGGTGCAGAGGCTACTTATACGATCGAAGCTCTGATGCATGATGGTAAGGCACTTCAGTCCGGTACAAGCCATAATTTCGGAGATGGATTTGCCAAGGCATTTGGCGTTCAGTATACAGACGCAAATAATAAATTACAGTATGTACACCAGACTTCATGGGGTATGTCAACCAGAATTATCGGTGCGATCATCATGGTTCATGGTGATGACAGCGGCCTGGTGCTTCCACCAAGAATCGCTCCTACACAGGTTATGATCATTCCGATCAACCAGAAGAAGGAAGGTGTTCTTGAAAAGGCACAGGAGATCAAGGCTGCTCTTTCTGAGAAGTTCACAGTTAAGCTGGATGATTCTAATAAGAACCCAGGCTGGAAATTCTCTGAGCAGGAGATGCGTGGTATCCCTGTTCGTATCGAGATCGGACCAAAGGATATTGAAGCTGGTCAGGCAGTTATCGTGCGTCGTGATAATAGAGAAAAGACAGTTGTTTCATTAGATAATATTACAGAAGCAGTTGGAGAGATCCTTGAGAAGATGCAGGCAGACATGCTTGCAAAGGCAACTGCTCACAGAGATGCCAATACACATGAGGCTCATAACTGGGAAGAATTCACTGACATTCTGACAAGAAAGCAGGGATTCATCAAGGCTATGTGGTGTGGCGACAGAGCCTGTGAGGAAGCAATCAAGGATGAGACCGGTGCAACAACCAGATGTATGCCATTTGAGCAGGAGCATTTGTCCGATGTCTGTGTACATTGCGGTAAGCCAGCAAAGACTATGGTATACTTTGGCAAGGCATACTAAGAGGAACACCGGCTATTAGCAGATGATAGATAAGTAGTGTATCTGATTTTGCGGAATTTATGATACTTGCAATAGGTGATAACAAACATATTAATAGATTGTTATCACCTATTTTAATGTAATATATATTTGGAATGGAATATGCTGTTTTCAATTGATATCATGAAATATATGGCATAGATGGTGGCGCAATCATGAAATATGGCGTAGATGGTGGCGCTTAAGGGTATATTGGATGAAAAATCTTGTTAATACCCCGCCGAAGGGTAGGCGCGTGGGTATGACAGCTAGAAAACAGAAGTGATACCCAAGTGAAGGATAGATCATAGGGTATAATAGAAGAGAAGATGAGAGATACCCTATCAAAAAATAAAGTAATGGTATTGTGTACAGAAAGGCATAGAAATACCCAAGGAGGAGGTTGTGATATGGAGATCAGGATGCCGGAGAATGCGAAAAAGGTAATAGAGACACTGGAAGCTGCCGGGTATGAAGCCTATATTGTTGGTGGATGCGTGAGAGACAGTATTCTTGGCAGAGAACCGGGAGACTGGGATATTACGACAGCAGCAAGACCGGAACAGGTAAAGGCGTTATTCAGACGGACGATCGATACCGGAATTAAGCATGGTACGGTTACGGTTATGTTTGGTAAAGAGGCATATGAAGTAACCACCTACCGGGTGGATGGAGAATATTCCGATCACAGAAGACCGGATTCTGTGGAATTTACTGCAAATTTAGAAGAAGACCTGAAGCGTAGGGATTTTACGATCAACGCTATGGCATACAGTCCTTCAGCAGGTGTGATCGATCTGTTCGGTGGAATGGATGATCTGGACAATAAGGTCATCAAGGCGGTCGGTGATCCGCTGGCACGATTTGATGAAGATGCTCTGAGAATCCTTCGGGCGATCCGGTTTGCAGGCCAGCTTGATTTCACGATCGAGAGGGATACCAGAAAGGCGATGATCCTGCGGGCACAGTTCTTACAGGATATCAGTGCCGAACGTATCCGCGTGGAGCTTGACAAATTGCTGACTTCTGCGCATCCGGAGAAATTGATGGAAGCATATGTGACAGGCATAACAGCATATATCCTGCCGGAATTTGACCGAATGATGGAACAGCCGCAGAATAATCCATACCATAAATACAATGTAGGCGTTCATTCAATGGAAGCAGTTAAGGTTATCGAGCCAACTACAGTATGCAGATGGGCTGCGCTGCTTCATGATGTGGGAAAGCCGGAATGTCATACCGTGGATGAAAATGGTATCGACCATTTCTATGGACATAATGAGAAGGGGGCAGAGATTGCCCGTAAGGTGCTTCGCAGACTGCGGTTTGACAATGAAACGACAGATCTGGTATGCAAGATGGTACTGTGGCATGATTATGGTTTAGGGGAGATGTTGAAAAAGACAACCTTCCGAAAAGCACTCAGCAGGATGGGAGCAGATTTCTTCCCTTATTATATCAAGATCCGCCGGGCGGATATGGCGGCGCAGAGTGATTATAAGTTAGAAGAACGGAGAGGCAGCATCGAGCATCTGGAGAAATTGTATCAGGAGATCACGGATGCGAAAGATTGTCTGACGATTAAACAGCTTGCCATCAATGGAAAGGATTTGATCGCACTTGGCGTAAAGCCGGGAAAAGAGATCGGCGATATCCTGCAGGAGCTTCTGAATCAGGTGCTTGGCAGTCCTGAGTTGAACAACAGAGAAACGCTGCTGTCTATGGCAGAGTCATATATTAGAAAATAGAAAAAATAAAGGTGGAGTTATAACTGCATCCAGTTAATTATATATTGACATTACCAAAGATTTCGTAATGAGATGCATAGTGCCGGTAAATACAAGTGCCTGTTTGAGTCCGAAGGTAAATGTGACTTTTTATGTGAAAGACCGGAAATCATTTAAAACAGATAAAAATATGGAGGTGTGGAATGAGACTGAGGAATGTGTTAATTGTTGTGAAAGATATTGAACGGTCAAAGCAATTTTACCATGATCTGTTTGGACTCGAACCAATATTAGATAATGACGGAAATCTGATCCTGACGGAAGGACTTGTATTGCAGGATGAGAGGATATGGAAAGATTTTCTAAAAAGAGATGTGATATCCCACAATAATTCCGCCGAGCTATATTTTGAGGAGCGGGATATCGAAGCTTTTGTTGAAAAGCTGGAGCGGTTATATCCATCGATTGAATATGTAAATCCACTTATGGTTCACAGTTGGGGACAGAAGGTGGTTCGTTTCTATGATCTGGATGGAAATCTGATCGAGGTTGGGACGCTGACGTAACCGGAAACAGACAAGGAAGCATTTGCAGATGCCGCATATGGAGATGTTAAAGCAGATAAAAGAAAAATATGTCCTTGATACGGCAGTAACAAAAAGATAGGGTTTATATAATGGGGAAGGGGAAATTACTATGTGGAAAATATTTATAATTATATTCGGAGTGCTTTTCGGCATATTTATGCCAAGATCAATATATGAGAATTATACAGATGCAGATCTGGAAGACAGTACTTATGAAGAATATTCATATGCAGACTCAGAGGACAGTGTTTATGGGGACTATCCGTATCCAGATCCGGAATATGCTGCCGGACGAGGTAACTTGAAAACCTATAACAACAAGGACTATGATCCGACAAAAACAGACTGGGAAAATTATGGGGATACCGGCTCGATCATGGAGATTGCGGACACGGACTGGGCATTAGAAAATGCTCCCGTGTTTCATGTAGAAACAAAGGAACAACTGGCTGGAGTTGTGTATTATGTCAATGCAGTCAAAGGGTATAATGATTCCGTGGAACTCTACCTTGAGGCGGATATAGATCTTGACGGTCTGGAATGGGTTCCGATGGGCGGATGGTACAGACCGGACAGATATCTTGAGCACACTACATTTGTGGGGCTTATAGATGGACAAAATCATATAATAAAAAATATGCATATAGATACAAAATACGGTGGACATTGCGGATTTGTAGGATATTCTTATTCCTTGCAGATGAAGAATATCACTTTTGAAAAGGCATATGTGTCCGGAGGAACGTATGTAGGAATTGCAGGCGGAGAAATTTATGGTTCTGAAGACTGGATAAATGTAAATGTATCAGGTATGGTTGGAACACCCGGACCTGAAACCGGCTCGATCGTTGGCAGGGAAGCCGGTATTAATTTCAGAGACTGCGATGCAACGGTTGTGTATAAAAAGAAAAACGGAAGATTTGGAAGTATCCGGTATTTTTCGCACAGATATCAGTTAATTGCAGAAACACCGGTTGTTGAAGCATTTACCCTGACTTATGAAAATGGCGTGATCACAAGAGATGAAGTCGAAGGATATGATAATCTGGGCTGGCATATTGAGCGGGATGGTTCGCTTCTTTTGGATAGAGCAGCAGGAGGTGAATTGCAGCTGCCGGCAGAATATACATATCCGGATACATCGATCTGGCTTGAGGCATATATAAATGGAACGTATATCAGAGTCAGCAATATAATCGAAGTGCCTTGATCAGATAGCGTTATTTTGTCCGGTATTTCAGGAGAAAGGGAAGTATATTATGTGTTTGCGGAGTGGTGGTGTTTCAGATATTATAATAATATACTTAAATTTGGAGAGCAAAAATGGTTGTATATAAATATGGTGATCCGGAAGCAAATATTGTATTGATTCAGCCAGTGGGAGATCATGATGTGCATGATATAGAAAATGAGGTTTCAGAGATAAAGAAGAGGACTTCTCTGGAATTTCAGATGGTCGCAGTTAAAGTAGATAGCTGGAATCAGGATCTGTCTCCGTGGAGAGCACCTGCTGTATTTGGAAATGAAGATTTTGGCGAGGGTGCGTCGACGTTACTGGCACAGATATTGGAATTGTGTAAGGATGAAAGTAAGACTTATTATCTTGGTGGATATTCCCTTGCGGGGCTGTTTGCACTTTGGGCATCCTGCCAGACGGACAGGTTTGCCGGGATAGCGGCAGCATCCCCGTCGGTTTGGTTTCCGGGATTTCTTTCGTATGTGAAAGAATATGGGATTGCAAGCCCTGCTGTTTATCTGAGTCTTGGTGATCGGGAAGAAAGAACGAAGAATCAGGTTATGGCTGCGGTAGGCGATTGTATCCGGGAATTGTATGGATGGCTGCAGGAGCAGGAGATTGACAGTATGCTGGAATGGAATTCGGGAAATCATTTTAAAGAACCGGGAATCCGGACGGCGAAGGCATTTGCATGGGTGATGGAAAGAACAAAAGGAACGATCAGAAGAAGGTGATACTTTATGAATATTACGATGCTTGGAACAGGAAATGCACTTGTTACGGAATGTTATAACACCTGTTTTGTGTTGCAGGAAAATGAGGAATATTTTATGGTGGATGGTGGCGGTGGAAGTGCCATTCTGCATCAGTTAAAGCATGCTGGAATTGACTGGAAAGAGGTTAGAACTATCTTTGTGACACATAAACATATCGATCACATTACGGGTATCATATGGATGATCCGTATGATATGCCAGCATATGAAGCAGGGCGAATATGAAGGCGAAGCTGTGATATATGCACATGATGAAGTCATTGATCTGCTGCTTGATCTGGCCAGAAAACTTCTGCCAAAGAAAGAGACAGATTTTATCGGTAAACGGCTGCATCTGATAGCAGTTAAAAATGGAGAGTCTGTTGAAATTTTGAATAAACGGGTTACATTTTTTGATATCCAATCCACAAAAGCGAAACAGTTCGGTTTCTGCATGGAACTGGGAGATGGAGAGAGATTAACCTGCTGCGGAGATGAACCATACAATCCATGTGAAAAGAAGTATGCAGAGAACAGTACATGGTTGTTGCACGAAGCATTTTGTCTGGATGGTCAGGCGGATATATTCCATCCATACGAGAAGCATCATTCAACAGTGAAAAATGCCTGTGAGTTTGCAGAAGAATTGCATGTGAAAAATCTGCTGCTGTATCATACAGAGGATCGGAATCTTTTACATCGAAAAGAATTGTATTATGAAGAAGGAAGAAAATATTTCAGTGGGAATCTTCTGATCCCGGATGATCTGGAAACGTTTATAATTTAATATGGTGCTCCGGACGGCGAAAGCATTTGCATGGTTGATGAAGAATATGCTAATATAGTTAGCAGAGGCTAACTGTATTGGCATATTTTTTTTATAAAGGAGAATAGATATTATGTTACAGTGGAAAATATTTATGGTGATGGCATTGATCGGGCATATATTGTGTGGGATTTCAGATGGATTTCTGACATATGCTCCAAATGGAAAAGTCGATCTGACAAATTTTAAGGATTATGAAAAATCCAAGGTAGCCTTTCATGGAATGCCACTGAAGAATCTGTCGGTTGCGATGTTGTTGGGCGTGTGTGCAATGACGCTTGAGATATTCGGATACATAGCTCTTTGTGATTGGATGCAGCAGTATTCAGAAACATATTATCTGATCATGCTGATAGCAACACTTGTCATGTTTATCAATCTTGCATTGCATCATCTGTTCTGTTGTCTGGTTGAATGGTTTTTTGTAAAATTAAATCTGACAGAAGAAGCTCTGCACGCGGTATGGGATTTCTTTAAGACAACCTGTTATACGATGTATCTGGGATATCTGGGAATGTTGGTATTTGCGGCAGCATTTTTTATTGCTGTTGTGGCAGAAAAAACTTCACTTCCGGCATGGGCATGTATTTTTAATCTGCTGCCGCTTGCAATCGTGATCCTGCCAACAAAACTTCCGGCAAAAGCAAATGTAATCGGGGTGATCATGTTTGCCGGGTTGCTTTTTCTTATATAATGGTCACGTTCGAGAGCCGGGAACTATCGGCGTTCTTACTTTATAGAAATTATCTTGTAAAAAAGTATAAAATAAAGGAAAATGTAAAAAAAAGTATAAAATGAGGTAATATATGCAGAAGCCATTTACAATTATATTTAGTAAAGCACCGAAAAACGCATGTATTCATACAGATAAAACAGCATATTATCATTTGCCGGGACTGTTCGAATTCTATGAGCTGTATCGTATCTTTCTGCCATTGTTCCGTGAGCACAGAGAATATTTCTATGACTGGTGCGAGATCGGTTCGATCTATGGTGCTCCGGCGGACTGCCTGTGGGGTGGCGGACGTGTTGGATATGGTGATTGTGATCCGGAGGATGTTCGGGAATTGATGGACGAGTATGGAATCTCAGCCCGGCTGACCTTCAGTAACTCGCTGCTTTGCGAGGAGCATCTGGCAGATAAGAGATGTAACGAGCTTTGCAGATTATTTGAAAAAAACGGAAAGGCAGAAAATGGGGTGATCGTGCATTCGGAGCTGTTGTTGGATTACCTGAAAAAGCAATATCCGGGTTTTTATTTTGTATCATCGACTACAAAGGTTCTGACAGATTTTGAGGAGTTGGTAAAGGAGACAGATCGGGAAGATTTCCGTTATGTTGTGCCGGATTTCCGATTGAATAAGGCATGGGACAAATGGGAAACACTGACACAGTCGCAGAGGGATAAAGTGGAATTCCTGTGTAATGAATGTTGTTCCTTTGGCTGTAAGGACAGACGCAAATGTTATGAAACGGTCAGTCGCAAGAATCTTGGAGAGGACTGCCCGGAGCATGAGTGTACGGCTTCGGATGTCATGGGCGGTTATCGTTTTTCAAAGGCAATGACAAATCCGGGATTTATCGGAATCAATGATATAAAAGAAACATATCTGCCGATGGGATTTTCTCATTTTAAGATTGAGGGGCGGAGTCTTGGCAGTGCGTTGGTCCTGGAATTTTTGCTTTATTATATGACAAAACCGGAATATCAACTGCACGTCCGGGAGGCTGTCTATCTGGATAATATGCTGGATCTTTTTTAGCGAAGCAATTGCGAATCAGAACCTGTAATGTTAATATAAGGCTATATGGGTAAGACAAGGCAGGTGACATTCGTGAGAGCAGAAGAAGTTATGCAGGAAGTTGCAAAGCTGTGCAGAAGTTTTCATGCAAAAGAAATAATATTATATGGTTCAAGGGCAAAAGGTACAGCGATGGAAAGAAGCGATATTGATATTGCTGTTTCGGGTGTGGATAACTTTGAATCACTTGTTGAAAAAGTGGAAGAATTGCCAACACTTTTCAGTGTGGATTTAGTGAATATGGATACCTGTAGGAATCAGTTATTATTGGAGGATATCAGGCAATATGGACGAGAAATTTAACAGACGGTTTTTATCTTTCTGCAATTCACTGGATGCATTGTCGGAGGCAAGGCAGAGAGATCTTTCGGATTCTTTTGTGTTAAGCGGAACCAGTGCAAAGTTTAGTATTACATTTGATCTGGCATGGAAGGTCATGAAAGATATATTAGTGCAGTATTATGCGATCACAGGATTTGTAACAGGTTCACCAAGGGAGGTACTAAGGGAAGCTTATAAGGCAAATCTGATCTCGGATGATGACTGGATGGAAATGCTGAAAGTGAGAAACGAGCTTGCGCATGATTATGATTGTGAGATTGTAAAAACACATTGTGATAAAATTGTAAAGACATACATTGATCTGTTTTATGATTTTGAAAATGTAGTAAAGCAGTTGATCGGGTAAAATATAGAAAAAGAGTGCCAGATGAAATAAATAAAATTTATATTTGTCTGGCACTTTATTTTTTATTATCTTGAAAAACTATCGCTGTAGAGATACAATATATGCAGTCGAAAACGGAGAAATTTAATATAGGGAGATGAAATAGATGTCTGTTAGATTGTATCATGGTTCGGAAAATATAATAGAAAAGCCTGAGTATGGAAAAGGGGCGCGCCATAATGATTACGGAAAAGGATTTTATTGTACGGAAGATATAGAACTTGCAAAAGAGTGGGCATGTGCAAAACAGAAAAATGGATATGCCAATATATATGATCTGGATATGACAGGGCTTAAAGTATTGCACCTAAATGCTCCTGAGTACAATATTCTTAACTGGCTGGCAATACTTGCAGATAATAGGACATACTGGCAAAATGGCAGTATTGCAGAGCAGGCAAAGAATTATATAAAAGAGAACTTTTTACCGGACATTTCAGAATATGATGTGATAGTTGGTTACAGAGCGGATGATTCTTATTTTTCATTTGCACAGGATTTTGTAGCAGGGGTTATTTCTTTACAGAAATTATCAGAAGCCATGCGTTTTGGAAAATTGGGAGAACAGATTGTATTAAAGAGTCAAAACGCATTTGAGCAGATAACATTTGTCGGCTATGAAGATGTGGATGCAGTAAAGTATTATGTCAAAAAGCGTGCGAGAGAGCAGGAAGCGAGAAAGGAATATAGGGCAAGAAAGCAGGATCAGGCAAATGTGAATGATCTGTATATATTGGATATCATGAGGGAGGAGATCAAAGATGGAGATGCGCGCTTATTCGTATGATTATCTGATAACGGCACAGCGGATCATGGGAGATATGCTTGATTTTGCGGTGAATACCTGTGATATGGATGTAGACAGGTATTTTGCTATGTTCCTGGTGTCGGATATTTCTGTGCAGTTTCAGAATGGAAATCCAACCTATATAGCTGGAAAGACAGGATGTGAGATTGTAAAAGAAGTTGTTGAAGAATCGGGAATCCAACCTGTCATTGTTGAAGATGAAATGTATCTGGACAAATCGCCGGAGTATTGGACAGGCTGGGCACTCGCATATTATCAGTGGTTCACCTGCCGACCGTTTATGAAGATTAATGAAGCGGTGCCTATTCATAGGATTGTACAAATGTATGATGTATATCATGAGATGGATATTACACATTTTGTTGATACTATGAATGAATTATGGGATCAGTATTATAAGGAGACGAATCTCAAGAGGATTCGGAAGATTTCCGGTTTATCGCAAAAGGAACTGGCAGAAGCGTCCGGCGTTCCTTTGAGACAGATCCAGTTATTTGAACAGCGGCAGAGAGATATTAACCATACACGGGCGATCGACGTTGTAAAAATGAGTCGTGTGTTAGGATGTAAGGTAGAAGATTTATTACAGATATAAGGCGCGAGAGGTCGCAGCCGTGATGGGGTATGACCAATTTTTCGTTTGACTTTTTCGAAAATGAGAAATATAATAACGTCTTGAACGAGTAGCAAACATGCGTAAATCCAGTTTTGCTGCTCGTTTTTTTAATTATATATTGTCATTAGAAAGTGTGTAGCTTATCAGCGTAAGTCCAACTTATAAGATAAGTACACACTTTTTTTTGTGTGAAAAAGGAGGATTAAATTAAGATGGCAGAAAGTAATAAGATGAGGGAGACGCCGGTAAATAAGCTGATGGTTCAGATGGGAATACCGATGATCTTATCGATGGCATTGCAGGCGGTCTATAATATTGTGGACAGTGCATTTGTAGGCAATATGGAGGTGGGGAGTGAAGCGGCATTAAATGCACTCACACTGGTATTTCCGGTTCAGATGCTTATGGTGGCTGTAGGAATCGGAACAGGTGTAGGAACAAATGCACTTCTTGCCATGACACTTGGGCAGAGAGATATGAAAAAAGCAGCAAAAGTCGCAGGCAACAGCTTATTTCTTGGTGGAATTATTTATGTGGTATGTCTGTTATTTGGTATCTTTGGAGTGAAAGCCTACATCTCATCTCAGACCGTTGATCCGGAAGTTATCTCGATGGGAACAACATATTTGCGGATCTGCTGTGTGTTGTCCTTTGGCATTATCTTCTTTTCATTATTTGAAAAATTATTACAGGCAACAGGACGTTCCCTTTATTCAACAATCGGTCAGGTTGCGGGAGCTGTTATAAATATTATTCTTGACCCGATCATGATCTATGGTATTGGACCTGTTCCGGAAATGGGAGTAGCGGGAGCCGCATATGCTACCGTCATAGGACAGATCGTATCTGCCGGTTTGCTTCTGGTATTTCATCTGAAGTTAAATAAGGAATTTGAACATGGAATAAAACATATGAAGCCGAGTGCCAGAACTATGAAAGAAATCTATTCCATTGGTCTTCCTGCAATCATTGCACAGGCACTTATGTCAATTATGGTTTATGCGATGAATCTTATTTTAAAATTCAATCCTTCCGCCCAGACGGCATATGGATTGTTCTATAAGGTGCAGCAGTTTGTATTGTTCCTTGCCTTTGGACTGAGAGATGCGATCACACCGATCATAGCTTTTGCATATGGCATGGGAAGCAAGAAAAGGATCAAAGATGGAATCCGCTATGGTCTTATTTATACCATAGCATTGATGATCCTGGGCGTTCTCATCACAGAGATTTTTCCAAATGCCTTTGCCTCGCTGTTCAATGCAGGTCAGTCAAGAGCGTATTTTATCGGTGCAATGAGAATTATCTCGATCAGTTTTGTATTTGCCGGAATCAATGTGGCATATCAGGGCATCTATCAGGCATTGAATGGCGGTCTTGAGTCGCTGATAATATCACTTCTCAGACAGCTTGTGATCATATTGCCATTGGAAGCTATTTTTTCTGTTTTTGTAAGAAATGACCAGATGGGTGTTCCGTTGATCTGGTGGGCGTTCCCGATTACAGAATTTGTCTCATGCTTAGCGGGATATGTATTTTTGAAGAAAATACAGAGAAACAAGGTAGAAAAATTAGGTTAAACTATGAATGTGGTATCTGTAAGCTCGGTAAGAGGGAAAACTGTTTTGAATTTGTTCCGTGTCTGTGCAATATGGATGAGCGGAACTCAGGACAGGTGAATGAAAAGTCTAATCCTTCAGCTTTGTAAGATTGACAAAAACAATACAATGCAGTATATATAGAACAATATAAATGCTTGTCTCGGCGTTAAAGAAGACTATAGATTTTGCTGTTTCTGAACACAACAGTATGCTCTATAGTCTTTTTTATTTATGTAATTACAGAAGATGGAGGAAGAACATGATGTCATCAAAGAATTGGTTGAAAAAAATAGTGATAATTATAGTAGGTTCTGTTATTGCAGCTTATGGAATCACACTTGCCTTGTATGCGGGATTTGGAGGCGCAACACTTGCAGTTTTGTGGCAGGGTATTTCAGAAACATTTCATATAAGTATCGGAATGGCTTCGTTTGTTGTAGCTGTTGTGATGATCTTATTTGCGGCTATTTATGACAGGTCGCAGATTCATATAGGAACATTTTTGTATCAGGTTGTGTACAGTGGGTGTGTGGATTTGTTTGCAAAATGCCATATATACAGCAAATATATGTGGATAAATTTCTTCATTATGCTGGCAGGGGTGATCTTATTTGCAGTTGGAACAGGTTTGTATGCATCTGCATCTCTTGGCAGAGGTTCTTATGAAGCAGTAACCTTTGCATTGGCAGAGAAAAATAACTGGCAGGTTAAGATCGTTCGTATGATATTAGATATTTTAATGGTCGTGACAGGCGTGCTTTTGGGAGGAAAGTTTGGAGCATGTACGATCATCACAGTTATAATTTCAGGACCGGTTATACAATTTACAAATGGCAAGGCAAAGCAGATTTTGATCTAGCAGACAGCAATGCTATATATCGAATGGGTGTTACCGTTCAGGTTAATCTGACTTTTGAACTTGCCTGGAAAGTATTGCAGGTTTTACAGATCTTGAGGAGACATTGCAGGAAAAACTTATAGAAGTAGATGAGTGGTAATCGTCTTTAATAAACTCCGGTTTGCAATAGTGAAATGAATAAGTCCTTGCACAAACACCCTGCATAAGGTAAAATGATTTCATATGAATATTTGTGAACTGGGGGCACCACTTTTCACAAGGAAGATAACAGGCGCCGGATCATACGTTATGGTTGTATGATCCGGTGCCTTTTTGTGTTACAGGGCATATGTCCTGTAGTGCAGAAAATGTGTAATTATGAAAGATAGGAGAAGATACATGGTAAAAATCAATGGTGAAGAAAAAGAGATTGCCGGTAAGAATCTTCTGGAATATTTGAAGGAAGCCGGATTTGAGCCGGAACGTGTCGTTGTAGAACGGAATCTCGACATTATTCCAAAAGATGAACTTGGCAATACGATCATTCAGGATGAAGATGTGATCGAAGTATTACGATTTGTTGGCGGAGGTTGAGACATGACAGAGATGCAGAAAAAAATGCAGGAGCTGATCTCACAGGAAGAACTGGATCGTGCATTTGATGCACGATTTCCGAAAGAAATGCAGGTGAAGTTACGTGCGGCGAAGGTGGCTGTTGCAGGTATCGGTGGACTGGGGTCAAATATTGCAGTCATGCTTGCAAGAAGCGGCGTCGGACATTTGCTTCTGGTGGATTTCGATGTGGTGGATGTGACGAATCTCAATCGTCAGATGTACTTTATATCCCAGCTCAGGAAGCCGAAGACGGAAGCCCTGCTCGAAACCCTGTATCAGATCAATCCATATCTGACGTATGAGACAGTGCAGACGAAAGTAACCCCGGACAATGTAAAGGAATTATTCGGTGGATATCCGATCGTGTGCGAAGCATTTGACAAACCGGATCAGAAGGCAATGCTGGTGCGTGAACTACTGATGCAGTGTCCGGATGCAACTGTTGTATCAGGAAATGGCATGGCAGGGTATGCAGATACGAATGCGATAAAAACGCGCCAGATGATGCGCCGCCTGTATGTGTGCGGGGATCAGAGCACTGATGTCGGCGACGGTATAGGACTCATCGCTCCGCGGGTAGCTGCCTGCGCAGCTCATGAAGCAAACAAAGTATTACAGCTGATTATGGAAAATTAAAAGGAGACAACATGGAAGATAAATTCATCTTAGGCGGCAAGGAATTCAAGAGCCGTTTCATTTTAGGATCAGGCAAATACAACCTGAATCTGATCAAGGCAGCAGTCGAACAGGGAGGGGCAGAGATCATCACCCTTGCATTACGACGTGCAAATACACAGGAAAGTGAGAATATTCTGGACTATATTCCGGAAGGAGTTACCCTGCTTCCGAATACTTCCGGTGCAAGAAATGCCGAAGAGGCTGTCCGCATCGCAAGACTTAGCCGGGCAATGGGCTGTGGTAATTTTGTAAAGGTAGAGATCATGCGTGATGCAAAATACCTTTTTCCGGATAATTATGAGACTGTGAAAGCAACCGAGATCCTTGCAAAGGAAGGCTTCGTGGTACTGCCATATATGAATCCGGATTTAAATGTAGCAAGGGATCTTCAGAATGCAGGTGCGGCTGCTGTTATGCCGCTTGCAGCTCCGATTGGAAGTAATAAGGGGCTTGCGACAAAGGCTATGATCCAGGTATTGATCGATGAGATCGACCTGCCGATCATCGTGGATGCCGGCATCGGAAAACCATCTCAGGCATGTGAAGCGATGGAAATGGGTGCGGCTGCGATCATGGCAAATACAGCCATTGCGACAGCAGGTGATATACCGGAGATGGCAGCAGCATTTAAACTTGCGATCGAAGCCGGAAGAAAAGCATACCTGACCGGAATGGGTCGTGTCCTTGCAAGAGGCGGAAGTGCTTCCGATCCTTTGACAGGTTTCTTGCGTTAGGAGGCAGTCGGAAATGAACGAAGAAAATCAAGTATATTTTGTTGACAGTGACAAGCTTCCACAGGAAGCGCTAGCGCGTAAGCATCGTCTGGAACAGGATGCATCGTTCCGGACAAATCATATGGAATATATGGAAGGCATGCAGGTGATCGATTCGGATATCAAGGACAAAGTACTTGCGGCTATGGATGCATATGACTATGATTCCTATACTGCGGCAGATGTAGAACGTGCACTGTCACATGAGAGCTGTACGATCGAGGACTTTAAGGCATTGCTGTCACCGGCAGCAGCACCGTATCTGGAACAGATGGCAAGGAAAGCAGAGGAGATCACGAAGAATCATTTTGGAAATACGGTCTATATCTTCACACCGCTTTATATTGCAAACTATTGCCAGAACTACTGCATTTACTGTGGTTTCAACTGTTATAACAACATTCGCCGGAAGAAGCTGACGATGGAGGAGATCGAGCATGAGATGCAGGTTATTGCGCATACCGGCATGGAAGAAATTCTGATCCTGACAGGCGAGAGCCGGGCATATTCGGATGTTACATATATCGGGGAAGCGGTGAAGATCGCAAGAAAATATTTTAAGAATATCGGAATCGAGATCTACCCGGTAAATGTGGATGAATACAAATATCTGCATGAATGTGGTGTTGATTATGTGACTGTTTTTCAGGAGACATACAACACGGACAAATACGAGACCTTACATCTGATGGGACACAAGCGCGTCTGGCCATATCGTTTTGATGCACAGGAGCGTGCGCTGATGGGCGGCATGCGTGGAGCCGGATTTTCAGCACTTCTGGGACTGGATGATTTCAGAAAGGATGCACTGGCAACGGCACTTCATGTCTATTATATCAATCGCAAATATCCACATGCAGAATTATCATTGAGTTGTCCGCGCCTGCGTCCGATCGTGAATAATGAGAAGATCAATCCAAGGGATGTAGGAGAGAAGGAGCTTTGTCAGGTGCTTTGTGCATATCGGATGTTCCTGCCGTTTGTCGGAATCACGGTATCGAGCCGTGAGAGCGCAACATTCCGAAACGGAATCGCAAAGATCTGTGCAACAAAGGTTTCTGCCGGAGTATCGACCGGAATCGGTGATCATGAGGAGAAATACGAAGGTAAGGAAGATGCGGATGTAGGAGATGAGCAGTTCGAGATCAACGATGATCGTTCCTTTTCATCCATGTATCAGGATATGGAGAAGGGCGGCTTGCAGCCGGTCTTAAACGATTATATCTATGTGTAAATGTTATGAGCACGCGATTGTGATCACCAATCGCGCGCTGGTAAACGGAGATTTTCTGGAACAGCTTCAAAAGGTCGCTCAGGTGCATCCGCATGCATTGATCCTGCGGGAAAAAGACCTGCCGGATACAGAATATGAGAAGCTTGCAGCGAAGGTTTTAGAAATATACAGAACGGCAGGCGTACCTGTCTTTCTGCATTCCAGAATGGAGATTGCAGCACGGCTTGGCTGTGAGAATATTCATTTGTCGATTCCTGTGTTGCAGGATTTGCCGGATGTTCAGCGTGATGTGCTGACAACGAATTTTAAAGAGATCAGTGTGTCCTGTCACAGCATGGAGGATGTCGAGCTTGCAGTTAAGAGCGGAGCGACACAGATTGTGCTTGGAACGATATTTGAGACAGAATGTAAGAAAGGGTTGAAGGGCAGAGGGCTGGAATTTGTTCGTGAAATCTGTGCGAATTGTCCGGTCCCAGTATATGCGATCGGTGGAATCAATGAAGAACGCCTGCTACAGGTGATGGAAGCCGGTGCGGCAGGCGGTTGTATGATGTCAGGATTTATGCGGATGTAGGAAGATATGCCATGGTATATAGAGTAATATCATGTGCCATCTTCTTCTCGGCAGTTTTCGTCATGCCGCAATGTTCGTATTTGACAACCTTTTGGATGTTGTCGGTGTCAAGAATGCAGGGGCAGCCACGTTTGGCGGCTTCTGCAAATGGCAGCTCCAGAACCTTCTTCATGAAGCCCTGTCCCTGATAAGCCTGTAAGACGACTACCATCGAGACGGCGATATAATCTTTTTCTTTGCGGTATAATTTCTTATATTGCTCGTTTGATCCGGTTGCGATATTTAATAATGATTTAAATGGTATCTCGCGCAGCATTCTCCGGATCATATGCAGAGCAGGTCCGAGGGGCTGTCTGGTATTCTTATCCCAGTATGCGAGGAAGCCTTCATATTTTTCGGAGGTTGTATATAACGTACCCATCCGGTAATAGAATTCAGTAATGATCTCGAAAGATTTGACGAGGTCATCATGTGGAATCGTCTCGGCGATTCCGGGAGATGCGGCAAATGCTTCCCCGATCAGTCTGCTGTATTTTTCTATATCTTCTGTTGACCAGTTCTCAATCTTTATCATGTTTTACCTCCAAAATTTCCTTTCAATATGTTTGAAAAGTCAGCATGATTTTCCATAATCTGAAAGTTTGCTGTTTTTTACTTCACATATCGTTCGTTTAATGTATTCTAAAAAATAATATCTCTGCAAACACATAATATTATATTAATAAAATGTGAGTTATAACTCATATTATGTATGGCTGTAGAATATCACGCCGGGATTTTGCTGTCAATAGAAATGTGAGTATATACTCATGTTTTATTGACTTTATTTTTTTATATGCTTATACTGGAAACAGTAAAACTATATGAACGGAATTGTTTTTTACATAAAGGAGTAACACATGCCGGAAGAAATTCGTATCCCAAAACAGAAAAGAAGCATTGAGAAAAAGGAAGCACTGAAGAAAGCGGCGGTCGAGCTGTTCTCGACAAAAGGGTTTCATAATACCAGCAGCAACGAGATTGCAAAGAAAGCAAATGTGTCGATCGGCACATTTTACAGTTATTTTGTTGATAAGAAGTCGTTATATGAGGAATTGATCACGGATCTTTATAATGAATCTTTGCAGGAGATCACGATCATGGATGTGTCCGGGTTCACATCTCCACGGGAATTTGTCAGAAGATACGTTGCTCTGATCCTACATAATCATGAATACATGACAGCATTCCAGAAGGAGATATCCGCCTTGTCCCTGCAGTATGATGACTTGCACGAACTGGAAGCAAGAGAGCGCGCGGGTGCATTTCGGACATTTTTCTCACTGCTTGAGACAAATAAAAAAATGCTCAGAATCTCTGATTTAAAGACCACATCCCTGATCCTTCAATGTGCATTGGAGTCCGTTGTGCATGAGGTGACCTTCTATGAAAATGACTATGATAAAGAAAAAGTCATTGATGCGCTTACGGATCTGATCTGCCGATATTGTATTGCAGATGAATATGATAAGAAAATGTAAGAAAGTGTGGAATCTGGCAGTCATTTAGAGTATACTGCCCATGGATGTTAGAATATACTAACTTGTGTTAGAGACAGGAGAACAACATGAAAAAACAATTTTTTGAAAACGAAAAAGATGGATTTTATGGAACGTATTACGAAAATTCCAAAGGGGCGGATTGTGCCGTGATCGGATTATTTGGGGATGATCCGAATGATTATATGGCGAAATGTGGAGCAAAATGGCTTCACAGACAGGGTGTAAATGCTATGTGTGTATCTCCGGGCAGAAAAAATTACAGTCATGTTAACAATCCGCTGGAAAGAATTCAGACCGCAATAAAGTGGTTACAGGATCATGGAAACCGGAAAATCGGTATTATGGGGATGAGCACGGCCGGAATGGATGCGATCGTTGCAGCATCTTATTTCCCGGATATTACGATGACGATTGGGCTTACTGCCAGTGATTTTGTATGGCAGGGATTTGAACAGGGAGAAAAGGATGGCTGTAAGGAATGGCCGATACCGAATGCATCCACACTTTCATGGCAGGGAAAGCCGCTGCCTTATATGCCATTTGTCTATGAACATCCGGTGTATTGGCAGAAGATTGAGGAAGAAACAAAAGGCTCCGGTGATATCACACGGTCGACCTGCTTGTTTATAGATTCGGAAAAGGCAAGACCGCATACAGAGGAAGAAATGGTAAAGGTTGAGAATATAAAAGGCCGCTTATTCCTGATCGGTGCGGATGATGACAGCTTCTGGGAGGCTGGCAAATATGTCCGCCGTATGGATCAGCGTTTGAAGGAACATCCACATACATGTGAATACGATGCTCTTGTTTATGAACATGGTACTCACTTTGTATTGCCGGAAACTTTGCTTCGGATCGCACTTCCGGTTGGACTCAAATTTGTATTGAAATTTGTCTTTAAGGCTGCAAAAGATTATCCAAAGGAATGTGAGGCAACCAGAAAAGATATTGACCGCAGACTGTCCGCAGCGTTAAAGGAGTGGACAGCGGATTAATATCCGTATTTGCTCTTATTGATCTACGGATTTATCATTGCTGTATATTCGTATGGGTTTGTTCGATTTCGGAAAACGAAGAAATCCTGCAGGCAGTAAAACACATTGGACAAATAGACATATTATGATATAATTTGCATATAATATAAACGGAGGTGGTTTTTATGTTAACATTAAAGGAATCAATCAGACCATCGGCTGATTTAAGAAACCATTATAATGATATTTCAAAACAATGTAAGGAAAATAAAGAAGCGGTAATTATTACAGTAAATGGCAGAGGAGATACGGTAGCCCTCTCATATGAAGAATATAAAAATATGAAAGCTCGTATAGAGTTACTTGAAATATTAGCTGAGGCAGAGGATGATATAAAAAATAATCGTGTTGCACCGATAACTGAAACATTTGATGATTTGCGTAGAATGCTTCAGGAGGGCTAAGTATGGAATATGAGGTAATACGAACTGATACTGCGGATGCAGGGATCAGAAAAATAATTTTATATATAGCTCAGAATTTTGGCAATGAAGTAGCTTTGGAACAACTTGATTATATAGAGAAAAAAATTCTTGAACTTGGAAATGATCCATATATTGGAACAGATCCAAGATACCTTGTTCTTAAACGACAAGGATATAAAGTCCTTATACTAAAAAAGAATCTGTTTTTTTATAAAATTAATGAAGAGAAGAAAACGGTTATTGTATATGCGGTAGTGGATGGCAGACAAGACTATTTGAATATAATACGTGGATTATAGAAAGTGCGCAAATTTTCTGGACAGAAATTAAGAATTAATTTGAAGGTTCCCTCATACAATTACTTATCGGGATTTCCGATTCATACAAAGTATGAAGACAATTCAAGGAGGGGATTTTTTGTCTGAGAAAATGAGTGAAGTCTACGAAGCATATGACATGGAAATACTGGGTGCCGTCAGAGGCCGGGGATCTATGATCCTGAAAACGGATCGGGGAATCAGGCAGATATCTCCATTTGACGGCAGCGAGGAGCGGCTGGAGCAGGAACGGGAATTTAAGGAAAATCTGTATGAGACAGGATTTCACCATATTGACTGCTGCGTGCCGAACCGGGAAGGAGAGCTGATCACCTGCGACCGCTACGGGAATCCATATGTGATGCGGGAATATTTTGAGGGACGGGAATGTAATTCCGGAAGTATCTGCGATCTGAATCAGGCGGCTGCAAATCTTGCGGTATTTCATATCCGGGGGCGTGAGCTGTATGCAAAAGAGGGGAGAACGTATGCGTACCGTGAGCCGGGCAACTTCAGACGAAAAACGCAGGAAATGAAAAAAATCCGGAGCTTTATCTCAAAGCGTCCGACGAAGAATGATTTTGAACTCTTATATATAGAAGCATATGACGCATTTTACAGACAGGCAATCGACTGTCAGGCGATGATGGATGCCTGCGACCGGACAAATATTGCCGGGCATATCGGATATTGCCATGGAGCATATAATTACCACAGTGTGTTGTTTTGCGGTGGGTATCTGGCGACTGTGAATTTTGACCGGTTTCATGTCGGATATCAGTTGATCGACTTATATCAGTTTATACGGAAGGTCATGGAAAAGAATAATTATAACTTCGATATGGCGGTGAAGATCATAGAAGAATACGATCGTATTCTGCCGCTCACCCGAGAAGATTATCGGTATATCTACATATTATATAGTTATCCGGAGAAGTTCTGGAAGGTCAGCAACCGCTATATGAACTCCAGAAAATGCTGGATTTCCCCTGCAAATCTCGAAAAACTCAGTAAACTTATAACAGATGAACAAGAAAAACAAAAATTTTTGAGTGATTTTTGCAATCATTATGGGTTCACAAGTTAGGAATTTGAATGTATAATGTCATGTGTGAGAAAATCTAACTATGGGATTTAGGAAATATATTAAGTGTAATGTTTTAAAGGAACGCACAGGAGGAAATATTAAAATGAGCGAACGCAATTATATGGAAGTATATGAGCAGTGGGTCAACAATCCGTTATTTGGTCAGGAGACCAAGGATGAACTTCTTTCAATCAAGGATGATCCAAAAGAGATAGAAGAAAGATTCTACTGTGATCTGGTATTTGGTACTGCCGGACTTCGTGGTATTATCGGTGCCGGAACAAACAGAATGAACAAGTACGTTGTCCGTAAAGCAACACAGGGTCTTGCAAATTATATCATCAAGCAGGGCAAACAGGATAAGGGTGTTGCTATTGCATATGATTCCAGAAGAATGTCACCGGAGTTTTCCATGGAAGCAGCATTATGTCTTGCAGCAAATGGAATCAAGGCATACAGATTCGAGTCTTTACGTCCGACGCCGGAGCTGTCATTTGCAGTTCGCTATCTGGACTGTGTAGCAGGTATTAATGTAACAGCCAGCCACAATCCACCGGAGTACAATGGTTATAAAGTATACTGGGAAGACGGTGCGCAGATCACACCTCCACATGATACGGGAATCATGGCAGAGGTTAAGGCCATTACAGATTTTGCAGATACCAAGACAATGGAAATGATCGATGCGATCAAAGCAGGACTTCTGGTAACGATCGGTGCAGAAGTTGATGATGCATATATGGGCGAACTGAAGAAGCTGGTTCTTCATCAGGATGCTATTGATAAATATGGTAAGGATCTGAAGATCGTATATACACCACTTCATGGTACCGGAAATATTCCTGCAAGAAGAATTCTTTCTGATCTTGGATTTGAAAATGTATATGTTGTTCCGGAACAGGAACTTCCGGATGGTAATTTCCCAACAGTTGCTTACCCAAATCCGGAAGCAAAGGAAGCATTCGCCCTTGCTCTTGATCTTGCAAAGAAAGTAGATGCAGACCTCGTTCTTGCAACTGATCCGGATGCAGACAGACTTGGTGTATATGCAAAGGATTCCAAGACAGGCGAATATAAGGTATTTACCGGTAACATGTCAGGAAGCCTTCTGTGTGAATATGAAGTAAGTCAGATGAAAGCACGCGATGGCAAGCTGCCGGAGGACGGTGCGATCATTAAGACGATCGTTACAACAAATATGGTTGATGCGATCGCAAAATATTACGATACAGACCTGATCGAGTGCTTCACAGGTTTCAAGAACATTGGACGTGAGATCTTACGCTTCGAGCAGGAAGGAAAGGGAACTTACCTCTTTGGTTTCGAAGAGAGCTACGGCTGTCTGATCGGAACACATGCAAGAGATAAGGATGCCATCGTAGCAACAATGGCACTTTGCGAAGCTGCGGCATTCTATAAAGGACAGGGTAAGACTTTATGGGATGTTATGATGGATATGTATGAGAAATACGGCTACTATGTAGATGATATCAAGACTGTAACTCTGAAGGGTGTAGAAGGTTCCAAGAAGATCGGACACATCATGAATGTACTTCGTGACAATACACCGGCAGAGATCGCCGGATATAAGACAAAGGTTGTTCGTGACTACCGTCTGGAGACAATCAAGAACCTTGAGACAGGCGAAACTGTTAAGACCGGTATGCCGAACTCAAATGTTCTCTACTATGAATTAGAGAATGATGCATGGCTTGCAGTAAGACCATCCGGTACAGAGCCAAAGATCAAGTTCTACTATGGAATCAAGGGCAGCTCATATGATGAGGCTCAGAAGATGTCCGCAGAAGCAGGCGACAAGATTATGGATCTGATCTATGATATCTTAGAGAAATAATAAAAGCTTAATTTAAATATAAAACACAGGGATTGCCCCTGCACAGACCATAAGCCCCATTATAAATGACTCGCTGCGGTTTCTGTTCAATGCATATGCCTGATTCGTAAATACTCCTGCGCTAACTCGCCAACTAAACGTTGGCTCAGACAAGCGCTCGTATTTACTGGCAATATGCATTTCACGACGGAACCTTCGTTGATGTCATATTATAATGGGGCTTATGGTCTGTACAGGGGCAATCCCTGTGTTTTCTGTTAAAAAAGAAGGGCACAATGTCCCTAAAATATCAAAATGAAAATAGCCTTGATCTGTAAATGTTAGATATCGATATCTTAGAGAAATAATAAAAGAAAAACTTAATAAAAGACTGAGGCTCTATATAATTTATGAAGCAGACCTGTTCGAACGAAAGTGTTCTGCGGAATAAATTGATATAGAGCCTCAGCCTTTTTATTCAAAGTAGAAAATTATTTAACGATTACAACGTTAGTAGCTCTTGTTCTTGAACCACCCTTAGGATCTTCCTCTGTGTCGAATGTAACCTGCTGACCTTCAACAAGTGTCTTATATCCTTCACCCTGGATAGCTGAGAAATGAACGAATACATCTCCGCTTCCATCATTGTTTGAGATAAATCCATAACCTTTTTCTGCGTTAAACCATTTTACTGTACCGTTGTTCATGTGGGTACCTCCTTATATATTTCTTGCTTGTACCCAATGAAAACGTGCATCATTTATGAGAGAAATACGATTAAAACCTTAATCCATACGTCCGCTTAAAAGCGATTACATAGTTAATCTTGAATACGCTCTCATAATAGTATGGGCGCACCTATTTGTCAAGAAAAACAAGGTAAAAATAATGATAAAATCCGGTAAAAAATGATCCATGGGTTCTTGGCAGAAAAGGAAAAGTAGGGTACTATAAATACAGGAAAAATGCAAAAACAGGAGGAGAGCGTATGAGAAAGGGAAAACGTCTGATTGCATGGATCATGGCAGTTGTTATGCTGTTTACAATCTGTGTATTTGGTGGAAATGGAACGGCGGAAGCGGCAGCTACAACACCGGTTGCAAAGCATGGAAGACTGTCTGTAAAGGGAGCAGACCTGGTCGACAGTAAGGGAAATAAATTCCAGCTTCGCGGTATCAGCACACATGGAATCAACTGGGATGTCGGATCGCCATATGTGAATAAGAAAGCATTCAAGACGCTTCGTGATGACTGGGGCGTGAATGCGATCCGACTGGCAATGTATACCGAAGAATACAATGGCTATTGCAGTGGTGGCAGTCAGGCAAAGCTTCGGAAACTGGTGGATAAAGGTGTCGGGTATGCGACTGATCTTGGTATGTATGCGATCATCGACTGGCATATCTTAAGTGACGGAAACCCGAATAAGAACAAGTCACAGGCGAAGAAATTCTTTACCACGATGGCAAAGAAATATAAGAACAATAAAAATGTTATTTATGAGATCTGCAATGAGCCAAATGGCTGTAGCTGGAAAGAGATCAAATCCTATGCGACAGACATTATCAAAACGATCCGCAAATACGACAAGAAAGCAGTTATTATCGTGGGAACACCAACCTGGTCACAGCTTGGAACGGATGGAACGTCAAATGAAGTTGCAGACAGCCCAATCAAGGGATATAAGAATATCATGTACTCCCTGCATTTCTACGCAAGTGAGTGGGCGCACAATGAATATCTTCCGGCAAAGGTTGCTTATGCAAGAAAGAAGAAGCTTCCGATCATTGTATCTGAGTTTGGTTTATCACCGGCCAGTGGCGACGGAGCCATTAACAAGGCATCCGCAGACAAATGGATGAAGCTTCTTAACAAATATAACATCAGTTATTTCTGTTGGAGCCTCAGTAATAAGAACGAGTCGGCATCTATGCTTAAACCATCAACAAAGAAAACCTCCGGCTGGAAGTCAGGTGACTTATCCACAGCAGGAAAGTATATCAAGAAGAAATATCTTGCGAGAAAGAAAGCTCTTGGCAAGAAAGCATAGTGATTATGTATATGAGATAAACAGTAATATCGGCAAACAGCCGGATGGTCTGTTTGTATAATGAATCAATCATATTTTGCACCTGTGCATCATAGAATAAATAATACAGGAAAATCGTATGAAGCGAATCGGATTTTTCCGGAATGATGACAGGACAGGATGTGATGGTATGAAGAAAAATAACAGGATTCTAGCCTGGTTCACCATGGTTTTGTTAGCATTTGCAATTCCATATGTGGGAACCAGGCTTTTTGTGCGTTATCGGGATGTGTCGGATGCCCGGATCGCGGCACTTAGTAGCAGCCGGGATGTGTGTATCCTGCAAAATGGCAATTACAGGCTGATCGACTGTGAAGAATATATTTTGTATGTCCTTGCCGGATTGTATGATCCGTCATGGAATGTGGAGATGGCAAAGACGATGGCAGTTCTGACCCGGACTGCGATCTATTATGAAATGAATGACCAGGCGGATACTGCAAATGGCGGAGGCAAGATCATCAATGAAGGAGATCTGAAAGAGATACGGATAGAGAAAGATGAATTAAAGCAAAAATGGGGGAAAGAATATAAGCAGAATATGGAAATGGTATATCAGGCTGTGAAGGATACAATGGGACAGGTTATCGTTTATGATGGCAGACTTATTATTCCTGTCAGTCATGCAGTCAGCATAGGGGTAACTGTTAGTGCAGAGGAATTATATGGTACTGCGATTCCATATCTGGTATCCGTTGACAGCAGTCAGGATATCCAGTCGCCGGATTTTTCATCGACAAAGATCTACAGTGCGCTTCGTATAAAGAAAGAATTTGGCATGAATGGAGAGGGAGAAGCGTTTGACGGATCAGAGAATCTGGGGCAGACCGACGTGGATGTTGAAAAAAACGAATCTGCGACGACTGGTTCAGCACAGAGTGAGGAACAGGTTGTGGATGCGGATGCGCTGACTGTGCTTGAGGCGACGAAATCAGGATTTGTCCGAAAGGTAAATGTATTCGGTACGGTCGTGACGGGAGAGACATTTGCACAGACCCTGTCACTTGGAACGACAAATTTTCATATCGATCAGGTCGAGGAGGGATATCGGATCATCTCGATCGGTAAAGGCTCATCCCTTGGAATGTCGATGTACGGAGCCGGATGGAAAGCCGATCAGGGCAGTACATATCGTGAGATCATCACATATTATTACCCGGAAACTTCGATCGCAGATGGGGCGGCATATTAAACACCTGCGAAAACATATAAGGACAATTACCAATATATTGAGGATATTTGAAAGCATACAGAGGGAATTGCAAAAGTGGTTGCTTTGCAGATCATTTCATTTCGCTGGTGGCAGGATACGACAAAATGCATAAGATAAATAAAAAGCTTGTGGAAAATATTTGCCTGTGTATATAATCCGGAAGTTCAGGCAACAATATCCATGAGGTGATAAACATGAAGAAATTTTTGAATGTTATTAAGAGAAATATTTTCTACATTGCCCTGATCGCCGGAATGGTGGCACTTGTAGGACTTGTAGCTCTATATAATGTGAAAACCCAGTCAGATGATGAAAATGCTGTCAGCTCGGAGGCAGTAGAAGAAACCGCAGACAGAAGCAATCTCGGAACAACAGAAGCAGTAAAGGAAACACTTGGCGGTACCGCCAAAGCAGAGGACAAGACGGAAGCAACAACAGAGAAAAGTTCAGAAGTAGAAACCGGAGCAAATGCTGCCAAGGTGGAAGAACAGATTGAACTGAACTATGACGGCAGTACAGCTCTTATGTGGCCACTAAACGGAAACGTGATCATTCCATTCAGCATGGACACCACAGTATTCTACGAGACATTAAACCAGTACAAATGCAATGCCGGAATCGTATTGGAAGCAGCAGAAAATGACAAAGTTTCAGCCGCTTACAAATGCAAGATCACAGAGATCACAAGCACACCGGAATTTGGAAATGTGGTAAAGGCATCCCTTGGAAATGGCTATGAAGTCATGTATGGACAGCTTAAGGATATCAATGTTTCTGTTGGTCAGGTGGTAGATGCCGGCTGCACCATTGGCACTGTAGCAGAACCAAGCCGTTATTATTCAAAAGAAGGAACAAATCTGTATTTCGCAATTACCAAAGATGGCAAACCTGTCGATCCTGTATCATTGATCGAAGGGGAATAATCAGAACAATCCATATAAAGTATAAGAACAGACGCATGTCGTATCCGCAGGGTAGGGTGTGTGTCTGTTTTTATTTTATCTCCTTCCTCTGGAACACCAACAGGGAAATAACAGTTGGCAGGATCAGAAGTACAGCGGCGATCTCCATAGCGTGAACAATCAGGCTGGTGGTTAGTGTCTGCCATGCAACAGCGGTCAGGCAGACGGTAGGAAGATTGGTGTAGATGATACGGAGTGCTTCTACTTCCGGGAAAATAGCATAGAAAAGCATGATGCCATTTGGCAGCAGGGCAACGACTACAGCATAGATACCGCACCACAGAAGGTCTGTGGAGAAGAACATGCACAGGGAGGATGCCATTGTCTGTCCGGCGATGATCATAGGAAGCATGATCACAAAACGCAGAAAATAATTCTGATATGCCGAAGCGGTCAGACTTCCATCATGACGGAAACAGATGTAATTCGTCAGCAGATAGGCTGCAGATACCACAACGATTCCGATAAGCAGCAATAGTGTATTCACGATACATTTGCCAAAAAAAATTGTGTTTCGGCTGGTTCCGAATGACACGATATTCTTCATCGTATTATTTCTCCATTCACCGGAGAAACCGATATCGGTGGTGAAAATAATGCAGTACCAGACGATCGTTGCCATCATGTACAGACCGGCGTTCATAATATCTGCACCTTCGATCGTAAATGGGATCCGGATGACATGGATGGCATACCAGACAGATACGTTGATCAAAATGGCAATTACCACTCCGATAATGAGCAGGGTATATGGATAAGCCCGATGGCTTACTTTGTAACATTCACTTTTGAGGAAATTATTCAATCGTTGTCCCTCCTAACAGTTCAATAAAGAAATCTTCCAGTGTAGTTTTCACAATCTCCAGTGAGTACAGATCGTATCCCATTTCAAATAAGAAACGGCTGATCTTCTCAGTCAGGTAAACCGCGTTATTTTCAAAATAAATATAAATGGTATCCTCATCTGCATTGTAGGATGCGTCGAGTTGGAGCTCTTTTGAAAGATATTTAGCAGCTTTTTCACCATTACTGGTACGCACCTTTACATAGCTTTTTTCTTTTGCTTCTAGTTCCTCAGCAGACATTTCCTGTAAGATCTGACCATGATCGATGAATCCGTAGCAGGTTGCCATATTTGCAAGCTCGGATAGAATATGGGAGGAAATGATGATTGTGAGTCCGTTCTCTTTGTTCAGCCGCAGCATCAGCTTTCGCATCTCGACGATGCCGGCAGGATCCAGACCATTGATCGGTTCATCTAAGATCAGAAATTCCGGATCGTGCATGAGCGACAGGGCGATTCCCAGACGCTGCTTCATGCCGAGAGAGAAATTTTTGAATTTCTTATCCTTAGCTTCATAGAGTCCCGTTTCTTTCAGAACTGTTTCAACAATGGATGGATCGTCGATCCCACGCTGGATACGATAATATTCCAGATTGCGTTCCGCAGAGAAAAATGGATAAAATGCCGGAGTTTCGATGATAGCACCGGTTCTTTTCCGGGCTTCATTTAACCCATGTGTACCTTTCTTTCCAAAAAGTTCGATGCTGCCATAATCAGGGGCATTCTGTCCGGTAAACAGGCGGAGAAGTGTCGTTTTTCCTGCACCGTTTTTACCGATCAGAGCATAAATGTCGCCCTTTTTCACGGACATATTTATCTTATCAAGTGCAGGCTTATCACCGTATATTACCTCTACATCTGTTGCTTTTGCAATGACTTCTGCCATGGAACAGCACCTCCTGATTCAACCGAATTTTCCTATAATCAGCATACTGTTTTGCCGCAGGAAAGTCAATTCATGGAGCAGACTCTAAGTTGAAACTTTTTTTGATTTTTTTGAAACATTAAAAATGTGCAGTTTGTAAGTTTATATATGTGCTGGTACAAGGTAACAATTATACAGAATCGTCTAATGAAAGTGTATAATGAAAAATAGTGAAAATTAGTAAAAAACAGTGAAGATATAATGGAGAAAAAAGCCCATATTTATTATAATAAAGGAAATATCCTGCCAGACAGGACGACAAGGGGAGAGCTGCAAATGATGCAAATGTTAAAAATCATGTTCATTATTCTAGTGGGAATTGGCATGTTGATCATGGGGATATACACATTTATCCGGTTGAAAAAACGACGCAGGGAATTAAAGCGGCTGTTGGATAATATTGCTTCGGGATCAACGGTGGATCAGTTGTTAAAGGAAAACCATCCGAAGCTGTCAGCTATGGATGAGATGGAAAAATATATCTATATCATAATGGGACTTGGAGCCGGGTTTGTTTTGTTTGGAGCATTTTTCATGGCGCAGGAGCTGATGGAGAGAAATGTCATACCGGATATGACAGGAACGACCGGGTGGATGCTTGTGCAGCGGCTGGTTGCATTTGCATTCGGCATCATTCTCCTTTTTACAGGAAGTGGCATGAAGAAGAAACAGGTAAAAGAAAATGATTACATGGATATGATGATTCCGGGAAAGGTAGTCGGAGAAGTGCCGGGAGCTAAGACGCTGACACCGGGAAAGGCGATCCTTACGATCCAGTATACCGATCCTTATGATGGCAGTGTGCATAACTATCAATTGGCGCAGGAATTGAGCCGGAAGAAGCATCCGGTTGGCAGCGAATATCCGTTGTACTATTCCAGAGAGCAGCGCAAGGTATACGATCCGGGATCAAACAAAGTGAACCGGAAAACAGAACTGTTTCTCAAATGGCTGGGGATTATCATATGTCTGGTGTCCGTGTTGAGTATGTTCACGGCATTTTGACGAGGATAAGATAATATGCTAGAATGGCATTGGTTAGCGAACACTAACCAATGCCATTTTACGTTAAAGGAGAGAAAATTTATCATTATCTGAATGCATTTGGTCTGACACCATGGATGTGTCTGCACTTGTTCTATATTATGATCCTGTATCTGTATACATGGATGACCGGATATGGATATGCCGATGCGGCACTTCCGGCATGCGAAGCCTTATTCGATCATCTGTCATGGGTTATCATAGTAAGCGAAGTCGTTATGCTTCCGGTATTCTTATACTGGTTTTATGTGGTCGTGTGTGGCAAAACCACATTGCCAAGATGGATGGCAGCAGGAAATGTACTTGTATTCTACTGCATTCTCTATGTTATAAAATCAATACTTCCGGATACAGCATTCCGTCTTGGATTCACAAACGGCTTGATGAGCGAAAGCATGATCTTTTTCTTTATCCTCATATGGATTGTAGGAAGCAAAACTGCGGAGAAATAATAAAAAGGGATTGCCCTGTTAATCAGATTTACTGCTGTCTCTGAAATGACTAACTGCGGTTTCTGTTCGATGCACATGTCTTATTCGTAAATACTCCGGTGCTAACTCGCCTTCGGCTCAAACAAGCACTCGTATTTACTGACAATGTGCATCTCTCAACGAAATCCTCGTAATGTCATCTACAGAGACAGCGGTAGATCTGTTTTAACAGGGCAATCCCTTTTTCGTTTTTATAGACTTTTTTTTAAAATAATATTCACTAATATTACTTCTGTCTGATGCTAATATCGCCGCTGGTTGTGCTGACGCCACATTCATATTCGGAATAATTTGCGCCATGTGGAATATCAACATCGCCATTTTGTGTATCTGCTAAGAAACTGTAGTTTCGGTCAGAAGCAAGAGCCAGATCAATGTCGCCGCTCGTAGCAGAAATGCTGATCGTATCAGCGGCCGTGATGGACATATCAATATCGCCACTCGTCGTATTACTGGAAAGACTGGTATTAGCAGTAATGTCACTGGCTGATACATAGCCGCTTGTGGTATAGAATTCTGCCTGATCTGTTGTTATGCGGTTCAACTGGATATCACCGCTTGAGGCATGAAGCTCTAGCTTAGTTGTAAATGAACCATTGCTGATAGAGATATCACCCGATGTAGTTTTGACTGTGAGGGTATTAGCTTCGATATCTGCGATATGGATGTCACCGCTGTTTGTCTTAAGACTGGTATATGAAGAGTTAAACACTGGCTTGCTATCAGTCTTGTGAGAATACAGATAGTCGATATCTCCACTTGCTGTGGTTACCTGGATAGATTCGTATTCTTTATCTGCCAGATAAACAACGGTAGTAGTATCCTGACCAAATCCGAGTGAGATTGTCGGATGGTGGGTACGTTTGTCTTCGCAGCGGAAGGTGAGCACGCCGTCAACAACCTCTGCATGGTTGGTCAGACCATCTGTATCATAATATTCGATGTAATTCGTTCCGTTGTCGGAGTTTTTGATTATGACGTCGGTAGATGCTTCGCCTGCGATGTCAACGGCGTTGAAATCATCTTTGATCTGAACTGTTTTCTTCATATAGTCCGGCAAGGCTTTCATACCGAGCAGGTCGACAGAACCATTTGGAAAATGGAATCCGTTAATTGCAAAACTTAAGAATACGATAATGACGCCGACCACTATAAATATAGAAGCAACAATAACTGCTTTTTTGGATTTACTCATAATTATCTCTCCTTTACAAACATTCTCTTAATTCCATTGACGGATGCCTTGTACAGCTTGAAAATGCCGATCGTAACAGGCTTTACGGCTACGATGAACAGGATCGCAAGTCCGATTCCGGCAAATGCAGCTCCAAGCATGAAAAGGGCAGCCGGAACATTCTGTGTAACAAAAAATGGAATAACTCCCAGCAGCCCGGCGATACCTGCAACTGCCATCGAGAGTACGATTACATAGAAGGACAGGAGAAGTGCCAAAATGACAACCGCCATGGCAATGACCAGAACGATCGCGGTCAGTAACAGCGGAGCCCATATAGGAGAACCAAGAATCAGCAAAATGATCTCCCATGCCTTTAATCGGTGGGATGGTTTGATTTTTTCTTTCACAAGTTTCGTCAGTGGCATATCTGCCAGGATCTGATCAACGACATCGTCCGGGGCATCCATATCGGCAACCGCTTCTTCCTCCGACAGGCCATCTTCCATACGGTCATCGATCATTTCACTATAATAATCCATAAATTTATTAATATCGTCTGCCGGCATTTTCCGGATCTTTCCCCGGATCGCTGACAAATATTCCTGTTTAGTCATTGTCATTCTCCTCTCTGATAATAAAACGATATATAGATTCAAGTTCTTTCCATTCTTCTTTAAATTCCTCGATTCGTGCTTTGCCTGCATCGGTAATATGATAGTATTTCCGAAGTCGTCCGTTGTGTTCTACGGAGCGAACGGTGAGGAATGCGCCGGCTTCCAGTCTTCGCAGGATCGGATACAATGTAGATTCCGATATCGTTACAAAGGATTTCATGTCCTTGATGATCTGATATCCGTAAGAATCTTCATCCTTGATCGCAGCCAGTACACAGACATCCAGCATACCGCGTTTTAATTGAATATCCATATTCATACCTCCTTGTACACTATACTATATGACACATAGTATAATATGTCAAGAGGTATTTTATAAAAAATAATTTGACAAGAACGCTCATGGTTGCTATACTCAAGGTTGATAAAAATAAGAAGAAAAGCGATGACAGAGACAGTAGATCATGTTTGAAAGGCAGAGCGAGCCGGAGATGGTGCAAGACCGGTGCGAGTAGAAGATGATGGAAGATCACTCTTAAGCTTCAGACCGAAAACGACAGCCAGTAGGCTCTGACGTTATTCCCTCGTTACGGGAAGCACATATGTTAGTATGCAAGTAATAGGTGGTATAACGAGAACTTTGAGCCTTCGTCCTTTTTGCGGCGGAGGCTTTTTTTACTTTATAGAAAAGTTTGTTTAATAATATTTTGCATACATTGAATAAAAAGAAAGGAAGAACAACATGTACGAAAAAGTATCGACCAAATTGAATTTCGTAGACAGAGAACAGAAGGTTCTGGATTTCTGGAAAGAAAATCAGGTATTTGAGAAGAGTGTGGAAGAAACAAAGGATCTTCCGACTTACACATTTTATGATGGACCTCCAACAGCAAACGGTAAGCCGCATATCGGCCATGTGCTTACACGAGTTATCAAGGATATGATTCCAAGATATCAGACAATGAAGGGCCATAACGTAGTAAGAAAGGCAGGATGGGATACACACGGCCTTCCTGTAGAGTTGGAAGTTGAGAAACTTTTAGGAATCGATGGTAAAGAGCAGATCGAGGAATACGGTCTGGAGCCATTTATTCAGAAATGTAAAGAATCCGTATGGAAATACAAAGGTATGTGGGAAGAATTCTCCGGCAAGGTAGGATTCTGGGCAGATATGGATGATCCATATGTAACATACCACAATGATTTCATCGAGTCCGAGTGGTGGGCACTGAAGAAGATCTGGGATCAGGGACTTTTATACAAAGGCTTTAAGATCGTGCCATATTGTCCGCGTTGCGGAACTCCACTGTCAAGCCACGAAGTAGCACAGGGTTATAAGACTGTAAAGGAACGTTCCGCAGTTGTAAGATTCAAGGTTATCGGCGAAGATGCATATTTCCTTGCATGGACAACTACACCTTGGACACTTCCATCAAACGTAGCCCTCTGTGTAAATCCGGATGAGACTTATGTCAAAGTAAAGGCAGCGGACGGATATACCTATTATCTGGCAGAAGCACTGGCAGACAAGGTACTCGGTTCCCTTGCAAAGGAGGCTACAGACGATACACCTGCTGTACCTGCATATGAAGTCTTAGAGACTTACAAAGGAAAAGATCTGGAATACAAAGAGTACGAACCATTATATGAGTGCGTAAAGCCTGTATGCGAGAAGCAGCATAAGAAGGGTCACTACATCACATGTGATTCTTATGTAACTATGACAGATGGTACAGGTATCGTTCATATCGCACCTGCATTTGGTGAGGACGACGCAAATGTAGGAAGAAAGTACGATCTTCCATTTGTACAGTTCGTAGATGGCAAGGGTGATCTGACAGAGGAAACCCCTTATGCGGGAATCTTTGTAAAGGATGCAGATCCAAAGGTATTGGTTGACCTTGACAAAGCAGGACTTCTGTTTGACGCACCAAAGTTTGAGCATGAATATCCACACTGCTGGAGATGTGATACTCCACTGATCTACTACGCAAGAGATACTTGGTTTATCAAGATGACAGCAGTCAGAGACAAGCTGGTTAAGAATAATGACACTGTAAACTGGATCCCTGAGAGCATCGGTAAGGGTCGTTTCGGTGACTGGTTAAAGAATGTACAGGATTGGGGACTTTCCCGTAACCGTTATTGGGGAACTCCGTTAAATATCTGGGAATGTGAATGCGGATGCCGTCATGCGATCGGTTCGATCGAAGAATTAAAGAGCATGAGCGACAACTGCCCGGATGAGATCGAGCTGCACCGTCCGTTCATCGACGCTGTAACGATCAAATGTCCGGAGTGCGGTAAGCAGATGCACAGAGTATCTGAAGTTATCGACTGCTGGTTCGATTCAGGTTCCATGCCATTTGCACAGTGGCATTATCCGTTTGAGAATGCAGATATCTTCGAGAAGCACTTCCCTGCTGACTTCATCAGCGAGGCAGTTGACCAGACAAGAGGATGGTTCTATTCTCTGATGGCGATCTCAACCCTGTTATTTGACAAGGCTCCGTTCAAGAATGTAATTGTCCTCGGACATGTACAGGATAAGGATGGACAGAAGATGAGTAAGTCCAAGGGAAATGCCGTAGATCCGATGGATGCACTGAACAAATACGGTGCAGATGCGATCCGGTGGTATTTCTACAGCAACTCCGCTCCATGGCTTCCAAACCGTTTCCATGAAGATGCGGTTATCGAGTGCCAGAGAAAGTTCCTCGGAACCTTATGGAACACTTACGCATTCTATGTATTATATGCAAATATCGACAACTTCAATCCACTTGAGCATGAGCTGGATTACGAGAAGCTGTCACTGATGGATAAATGGTTATTATCAAAGCTGAACTCAACCGTAAAGGCTGTTGATGAGAACCTTGCAGCATACAAGATCCCTGAAACAACCAGAGTATTAGAGGAGTTTGTAGATGACCTTTCCAACTGGTATGTTCGTCGTGGACGTGAGAGATACTGGGCAAAGGGTATGGAGCAGGATAAGGTAAATGCCTACATGACACTGTATACAGCCCTTGTTACAATCTCCATGACAGCAGCTCCGCTGATTCCGTTTATGGCAGAGGATATTTACCAGAATCTGGTAAGAAACATTGATAAGGATGCTCCATTATCTGTTCATCTGTGCGAGTTCCCGAAGGTAGAGGAGAAGATGATCGACACAGACCTTGAGGCAGCTATGGATGAGATCTTAAAGATCGTTGTTCTTGGACGTGCAGCCAGAAATACTGCAAATATCAAGAATAGACAGCCGATCGGAACCATGTATGTAAAGGCAGCAAAAGAGCTGACAGAGGATGAGACAGCGATCGTCAAAGACGAGCTGAACATCAAGAACGTAGTATTTACAGAAGATATCGCAAGCTTCAGTTCTTACACATTCAAGCCACAGCTTCGTACCGTAGGACCAAAGTACGGCAAGCAGTTAGGCGGAATCAAGGCATATCTGTCATCTGTTGACGGAAATGCAGCTATGGCAGAGCTGAAGGAAAAGGGTGCTCTGACATTTGACGTAAACGGCACAGAGGTATCTCTGGCAGAGGAAGATCTGCTGATCGATATCGCACAGACCGAAGGCTATGTTACAGAGGCAGACGGTGCGGTAACAGTTGTTATCGACACAAATCTGACAGAAGAACTCTTAGAGGAGGGATTTGTCAGAGAGATCGTATCCAAGATCCAGACCATGAGAAAGGAAGCCGGCTTCGAAGTAATGGACAAGATTACAGTCTATGCAGAGGGAAGCGACAAGGCAACCGGACTTATGAATGCAAATGCTGACAGCATCAAGTCAGACGTTATGGCAGATGCACTGGTAACCGGAAGCGTAGATGGCTATTCCAAGGAATGGAACATCAACGGCGAGAAGGTAACACTTGGTGTAAAGAAAAACGCATAAATAATACAGGGCGTTGACCGATGCCGAAAAAAGCAAATTTATACTTGCTTTTTTCGGAAAGCGTCTGTATTATAGATAACATATTAAAAGGTGCAAGGAAGTACTAGAGATAGTAACTTCCCTGCACCTTTTTCTCGTTAATGAAGTTGTCAATTACACAACAAGAAATAGGAATGAATATGGAGGCGATGGGTATGGAAAAACTCAATCAGATGGTAAGTGCAGTTGATTCGTTTGTGTGGGGACCGGTGATGCTGGTGCTTCTCGTAGGAACCGGTATCTTTCTGACGATACGGACGCGGTTCCTGCCGTGGAGGAATCTCGGATATGCGATCAAGAGCACACTTAGTAAAGAAGCAAGAACAAAGAACAGAGGAACCGGTGATGTATCCCCATTCTCGGCACTGACGACAGCACTTGCCGCAACAATCGGAACCGGAAATATCGTAGGTGTGGCGACGGCAATGGTATCCGGTGGTCCGGGTGCCCTGGTCTGGATGTGGATCTCGGCGTTGTTCGGAATTACATCGAAATTCTCAGAATGTATGCTGGCGATCAAATACCGTGAGGTAAATGCCAAAGGAGAGATCTCCGGCGGCCCGATGTATACGATGAAGAAAGCATTGAAACACAAAAGATTCGGAAGTGTGCTCGGTTGGCTGTTTGCATTCTTTGCGGTTGTTGCATCCTTTGGTATCGGAAATATGACACAGGCGAACTCGATCGCATCCTCCATGAATGAGACCTTTCACATCAATCCGATTATCATCGGTGTGATCCTTACGATCCTTGCCTTAATGATCATTATCGGTGGTATCAAATCCATATCAAAGATTTCCGCGATTGTTGTTCCGTTTATGGCAATCTTCTATGTACTTGCAGGACTTATAGTAATTATCGGAAATATATCGAATGTGCCGGAAGGTCTGCGCGAGATCTTCACAATGGCATTTTCCATGAAATCCGTATCCGGCGGTGTGCTTGGTACCGTAGTTGCATCCATGACAAATGCAATGCGGTTCGGTGTTGCCCGTGGCTGTTTTTCAAATGAAGCAGGTATGGGATCGGCAGCGATCACCGCAGCAGCAGCTACAACAGATAATCCGGTTCGTCAGGGATATATCAATATGACGGGAACCTTCTGGGATACGATCGTTGTATGTACGATCACCGGTCTGGTAATCGCAAGCTCCGGTGTGATCGGTAAGACTTCGACAATGACAGAAGGCTCATATGCAATCACCTCTGAAGCCGAAGATACACTGGCTCTGACACATGAAGAAAAAGGCAAGATGGTGACGACAGAATATACTGTTACATATAAAGATGGAACATTGACTTTGTCCGGGGGAGCAGAGGACATCGTTCTGACACCATATGCAGACGCTTCCGATAGTGAAGCATTTGCAAAGCTTCAGCATCAGCCGGATAGTCTGGAAGCAGTTTATGAGAATGGCGTGATCACAGGTGCATGGACCTCTGGCTGCAATGCTTATATTTTTGATGAAGATGGTACATATTATTATGAAGAAGCCTATACAGGATCAGCACTGACGATCAAAGCATTTGAAACGGTTCTTGGTAAAGCTGGCGCATGGCTGGTAACGATCGGTATTGCATTATTTGCATTCTCGACCATCCTTGGTTGGGAGTATCATGGTGAGAAAGCCTTTGAGTACCTGTTCCATTCCCACAAATACAACATGATTTATCGTATTGTATTCTCCCTTGTCGTATACATCGGTGCGACGACTTCGCTGGATCTGGCATGGAACTTCTCGGATATTGCAAATGCACTGATGGCGATTCCGAATCTGATCTGCCTGCTTCTGTTAAGCAAAGAGATCGCAACGGATATGCAGGAATTCCAGAAAGTACTCGCAGAAGAAAAAGCAGCAAAGAAGCGTGCGTAAATAGTCGACCTGCCGGTAAGTTTTTGAATCAAAATGGAAAATACATTACATATTATTCCGCAAGTCGTTTGCACTCTATTTCAACGCAGCGGTGCTAAGCTCCTCGCCTGTGGCGACTCACTAAGAACCGGCGTTGAAACAGGCTTGCTACATAACAGTAATGTTATTTTCCATTTTTGTCTTAAACATTTGCGTACGGACAGGCTGACTATTTTTATGTAGAATATAATAGTAGTTTTTCATATTTATAGTAGCAAAATGACAGTTTATGAGTATAATTATAGTAAACGCGCAGACGGAATAATGAGAGGAAGATGCCGGAATGTGAAGCATAGCCGGATATGAGAGCGCATGAAGATGCGAAACTTACTGATGAAGTACAGGGATCTGTCTGCTTTATTATAATGGATTCAAAAATGAGTTCAGGGGGAAGCTGCCGGAGAAGTTCCGGCGGCATACCCGGATACATAGAAAGTCGATATCGGCTTTGGATAAAAAAGAAAACATGTGGGTAAGAACACAATGAGTATGACAGAAGAAAAACACAACTATACTTACATAGTCCGGTGTAAGGACGGAACGTATTACACCGGATGGACGAATAATCTGGAAAAGCGGATGAAAGCACATAATGAAGGACGAGGGGGCGCCAAGTATACCAGAAGCCGGCGCCCTGTTGTCCTTGTTTATTATGAGGAATCAGAGACTCCGGAGGAAGCAATGAGCAGAGAGTGGCACATCAAGCAGATGAGCCGGAGCCGGAAAGAAGAATTAATCAGAAATTTTCAATCAGATAGTATACAGAAGCCATGAAAATAGTATAAAATATAAGAATTGAGAAAATAAAAGTCGAATACCAGGAGGTTATAGATGGGAAGACAATTATGGAAGCCGGGAAATATGTTGTACCCGGTACCGGCAGTTATGGTAACATGTAAGCGGGAAGGCGGACAACCGAATATCATCACGATCGCATGGGCAGGAACGATTTGCAGTTCTCCGGCGATGGTTTCAATATCTGTTAGACCGGAACGCTATTCCTATGATATTATAAAAGACAGTGGAGAATTTGTGATCAATCTGGTGACTGAGAAGCTGACATTTGCGACCGATTATTGTGGCGTAAAGAGTGGGCGCGATATTGACAAATTCAAAGCAACAGGACTTCATACCTGTCCGGGACTTACAGTTGCCACACCGGGTATCGCAGAGAGTCCGGTCAATATCGAATGTAAGGTAAAAGAAGTGATCCCGCTTGGAAGTCATCATATGTTCCTGGCGGAGGTGACCGGCGTACAGGTGGATGAAGCATACATGAATGAAAATGGCAAATTCGAGCTTAACCAGCTTGGACTGGTAGCATATTCCCATGGAGAATACTTCAAACTTGGAAAGAAACTGGGAAAATTCGGATATTCAGTGAGGAAGAAATAAGAAACATGAAGATAGAATTACAGGCATATGGTAAAGTAAATCTGGGACTGGACGTGCTCAGAAGAAGACCGGACGGTTATCATGAAGTAAAGATGATCATGCAGACAGTAAAGTTACATGACACATTGACATTTGAGACAGTGGATGAGGATGTGATCGTTCTCAGCACAAATGCGGACGAGCTTCCGGTAAATGAAGATAATCTGGTATATAAAGCATGTCGGATGTTGAAGCAGGAATATCAGATCACGCGTGGAATCCGGGTATTTCTTCAGAAAGAGCTTCCGGTTGCAGCCGGAATGGCTGGCGGAAGTGCTGATGCGGCAGCAGCGCTGATCGGAATGAATAAGATCTTTGATCTTCAGATTCCGAAACACAAGCTGATGGAATATGGAGTGAAGCTTGGTGCGGATGTTCCATACTGTATCATGAAAGGAACTGCATTATCAGAAGGAATCGGTGAGAAGCTGACGGCACTTGCACCGATGCCGGACTGCTATATCCTACTTGCAAAACCGCCGATCGCGGTATCGACGAAGATGGTATATGAGAACCTGCATGCAAATGAATTAAAAGAACATCCGGATATAGACGGCATGGTGATGGCACTGGAAGAACATAGCCTGCAGGGCATCACGGAACGTATGGAGAATGTGTTAGAGACAGTAACACAAGTTCGGTATCCGGTTATTGCGGAGATCAAAGCCTGCATGAAAGAATGTGGTGCGATGAATTCACTTATGAGTGGAAGTGGCCCGACTGTATTTGGTATATTTACAGAGAAGGAAAAAGCGGAGAAAGCGGCAGATGCGATCCGCAGCCGGAAGCTGGCAAAGCAGGTATTTGTCACACAGCCATATAATGTGTAAGATCGGACAGAACAGAGGGAGTTGTTCTGTAGAAGAAATAGAGAGAAATGGGGTAACTTATGGAGTTGAAGTTAAATATGGATGAGTATCTTCCGCTTCGGGAGGTTGTATTTGAAGCGTTGCGGGATGCCATCGTACATGGAGAATTTGAACCGGGCGAACGGTTATTAGAAGTGGCACTCGCAAAACGTCTGGGTGTCAGCCGGACTCCGGTGCGTGAAGCAATCCGGATGCTGGAATTAGAGGGCTTAGTCGTGATGGTTCCAAGGAAAGGTGCAGAGGTTGCCCGTATCACGGAGAAGGATCTCCGGGATGCGTTGGAGATCCGCCTGAGTCTGGAAGAACTGGCAGTCGAACTTGCCTGCAAGCGGATTGATGAAGAAGGCAGGCTCAGATTAAGAGAAGCCTGTGAGAATTTCCGTGAGGCAGTCCGTTCCGGTCGTGTGTCGGATATCGTAGATACAGATGTTGCCTTTCATGAAACAATCTGTGAATTAAGCAACAATCCAAGACTTGTGAGTCTTACCAAGAACTACGGAGAACAGGTGTACCGATACCGTGTGGAATATGTGCGGGATACCGGATATCATGGCAAACTGCTCCGTGAGCATGATGAGATCACGGAGGCGATATTGCATGGAGATGTAGAGAAAGCAAAAGCAGTTATGCATCAGCACATCTACGATCAGGAGCAGATCGTGATTCAGAATATCAAACAGAAACAGGATACTGTATAAGGCCGGGTGGTCAGAAATAGGGAGTGGACAGTAAGAAATTTACCGTTCACTCCCTGTTTTTGACCACTCGGTTCATTTTGCAGTTTTTTCAGGAATAATCTGTTATAGTAGAGGTGTTCTGAATACATCAAGCGTGTAAAATAAATTGACAAATACATATGTATGCCATATACTTGGTATTACTAGGTATAAAATAATAGGAAGAGAAATTATGGCAAATCAAAGTATAAATCAGTTTAAAAAAGGCATACTTCCCATGCTTATCCTGCAGATCATAGCAGATGAAAAGGATTATGGTTATAACATTGTCAATCGTTTTAATGCACGATGTGTTGCCGGAATGGATATCAAAGAAGGAACACTGTATCCGATCCTGCACAGATTAGAAGAAGATGGTGCGATCGTTAGTGAATGGGTGATGGCATCCGAGAATGGAAAACCAAAGAAATTCTATAAGATTACAGAAGAAGGGAAGCTTCTATTGGAAGAACAGTGGAGTTGCTGGGCGCAGATAGAAGGAATGGTACGAGGCTTTGAGAAAAAACATATATCTGATTAAAATATTTATTTTACTGCATGCACCATTTGGACAGCGGATGCAGTTTGTAAAAGAGATAAGACGATCTATAGATGATAAATTGGACTCGGGCATGACGATCGATGAAGTGTTTGAGGAGCTTGGTGAAGCTTCCGCACTGACAGAAGAGTATAACGATATCGGTATGCGGCAGCAGACAAAGGAGTATGTATGGATGATGCTCTGGATCCTGGTTGGAATCTGTCTTGGTGTTCTGTTGGTGATTGACGGATATACATTATATACCGGATATCATGAGATCAATCAGTATATAGCACCGACAGGATATGAGTGGATTGATTTTAGACCAAAGGCAGGGGGAACGTGGGGCAAAGTGATTGTGGAAAGCATAGGTTTTTGTATTTGCATGGGAAATGTGATCTATCATTATAAAAGACGAAGAAACGCAAAGAAAAAAGATAATGAGCTATAAATAAAAAGGGGAACAAAAGAAATGAAAAAGAAGAAATATCTTATGAAGATATTCATGCATCTGCATGCACCATTAAAGGAACGGATACAGATGGTAAAGGATCTGGGACGATCATTAGATGATAAACTGGCAGAAGGAGAAACCATAGAGGAAGCAATCGCAGAACTAGGAGAAGCCTCAGACATTATTCAGGAATATGAAGATCTCGGAATGAGAAAGCGAACGAAAGAATGGGCGCTTGCTGTGATCTGGATATTGATCGGAATCGTGGTGGGATATCTGTTGTTTACGGAATGTAGGATACTGTATAGGGGATACAATTATATAATAATACGGACATCACCTAACACGGGCGTTGGAGTAGCCTATGGAATAAATGTAGGTGCAGAGGTAGTGAAAGTAGTGCTTGAATCGATAGGTTTTATTATATGTGTAGGAAATGTTATCTGGCATTTTATAAAACAAAAAAGAAAAAAGGAGATGTAAGAAAATGAAGAAAGTAGTGCGTATTATTTGCATTGTTTTATGTGTCGGTTTGATTTTAGGGTTGGGATATATTGTCTCACGAAAAATAAAAAAATATCCAGATGAAGTGGAATATTCTTCATTAAGAGCTTTTGCGGATGATGGTATGTATTATATAAAAAGAAATGTTCTTTATTTTTTGGATTCAAAGACGGGAAAATCGGTAGTGGTTTGCAATAAAGCTAATTGCAAGCATAATACAGAAAACTGTAATGCGTATATATTTGGACTGGGATCTAGTATGCTTTATTATGAAGATAAACTATATATAAGTGAATTTGATTCTGAGGTAACAATTAATGATGAGGATGATGCCGTATATAAAGGGGCTGTACAGATTCGTGAAGTAGAAAAGGATGGAAGCAAAGTGAGTATTCTGTATTCGGCAGATGAAGGCGCTGTTTTTGATATGGAAATGATAGATGGAATATTATATTTTACTACATGGAAATATCATGATGGATTTAAATTGAATCAATATCAGCTTGATTGCACGTTGTATTCATATGATCTGAGATGGAGGCGGTTACGAGTATTGTTAAGTTATGAAGGAGATGCAGAACATGACAATTCAACACTTCATATATTAAATAATAAAAACAAAGAAAAAATTTATCTGACATATGGTTATAAAGATAGCCAGAGAAACAGGCACACTATACTGCTTACATATAATATAGAAACCCATAAAGATGAAATTGTTGCAGATAATTTAAATACAGAATATGGGAAATCCTTTAATATAATCAGTACTGCAAGTGGCATTTATATAGAAACGAAGGAATTGGATAATGGTGTAGAATGGACTGTGATATATTCGTGTGATGCAGACTTGCAGAATCAGAAAGAAATTTTTCGGATTGTAGATGGAGATATTTATTGTATGGATCGATACTTGTATGCAATTAATACAGATTACAATAAGTTTTTTTATCAATGTGATACAGGAACTGTTTATCTGGCAAATACCTGTTTTACAGAAGAAGGAACTTATATATCCGATATTTATGGCTTGGATGAATCAAGTGACAAGATATATATAGATGGACATGATTATACTGGTATGAAGCCAGGAGATGTAATCACATCGGATCAGAGTGAACAGACGGTGACAGGATGGACAGAATTCCGGGATACATATTTTACAAAACTGGAGAATGCAGATCAGAATACTGTGGAAGCATTTGACTGGGTGAAATGGCCGGAAGAGTGATAAAGGGGATGAGGATATGGAATTAAAACTGGAGCATATCTCGAAAGAATATAAGAATACAACGGCGCTTGATGATTTTTCCATGACATTCTCAGAGGAAATTTATGGATTGTTGGGGCCCAATGGTGCAGGAAAAAGTACCTTGATGAAGTTGATTACAAGAAATATCAAACCGACAGCAGGAGAAATTTATCTGGATGGAACAGATATTCATACCCTGAAACGGGAATATCAGCGGCTGATCGGTTATATGCCACAGCAGCAGGCGATCTATCCGTTTTATACCGGACGGATGTTCCTTGCATATATGGGATTGTTGAAAGGAGTAGAGAAAAAAGTACTGAATGATGAGATCGAGAAATACGCATCAAAGGTAAATCTTCTTGATGTACTGGATCGAAAGGTCGGAACATATTCCGGCGGTATGAAGCAGAGACTGCTGATCGCGCAGGCATTTCTTGGGGATTCAAAGATCATTATTTTTGATGAGCCAACAGCAGGACTGGATCCGAAGGAGAGGATCCATGTACGGAATCTGATTCATGATAATTCTGCAGGGAAGATTATTTTGATTGCTACTCATGTTGTTCAGGATATTGAGGATATAGCAAGTCAGATCATGCTGCTGAAAAAAGGTGTGTTGATCGAGATGGCAGCACCAGAGATCCTGACCGGAAGAATCACGGATAAAGAGAATCCGGATCTGGAAGATGTATATTTAAGTATATTTGGAGAGTAGCTTTTTGCAGGTTGGTCATTTCCGGATAGAGAAAGTGGCTGCCTGTGGAAATGGAGGACGATATGAGTAGATCAAAACAAATGGAAAAAGCTGCTACCATCAGTCATTCCGGACGAAGAGGTGGATTTTTTCGATTTTTTATAAATGAAATACGGGCTATTTTATATAACCGGAAATTAATATTATGTTTTTTGTTGTTTTTAGTTATGAATGTGGGCCTGTTGATCGTAGCCTTTGCTACTGATGAGGTGGATAGTACACAGTATGCAAGGCTTCGGACAGATCCGGATTCCATTATGGATATGTATATGGAAGATCCGGAATCAGAGACATATAAACAGTTGTTTGATGAATATATGGCAAGCACAACGTATGACGAATATCTGCAGAAGGTTATAGAAGATGCAGAGATGAATCAGTCGATTTCCATATTTCAGACAAAGTTCTCGATCAGTAATCTGGAACGGACAAAGAGGGATTTTGAAAGACTTGTGGGAACAGAAGCATCCTTTGTTGGCGGATATGGAATCTGTAAGGCATTGAATTTTACCGGAAGTTATGTTCTGATATTTTTCCTGCTGGTTGTTCTGGTGCTGGAACTGGTGCTGCGGGATAAGAAGAATGGTCTGGCAAATCTGTATAAGACAACGTGGAATGGAGACAGTCGTTTATTGTTGTCTAAGTATGCGGCAGCATTTGTCTATATGGCATTATTTGTGGCGGGAGTATTCTTAAGTAATATTTTGATTGCCGAATGGAAGTTTGGAGCTGTAGATCTGTCAGCACCGGTACAGAGCCTGATGGATTATATTGGATATGGCTTTTCCTGCAGGATCAGTACATTTGTTGTTCTTGTCTGTTTGGTAAAGATTCTGATCTTTGCAGTGATCCTTGCAGCATTATTTACATTTGCAGTTGTTTCTTCAAATGAAGTTATGTTGTGTGTATGGTCGGCGGTTGCCATGTTTGTAGAATTGCTGTTTTCCGTATTGGGAGAGAAACTGAATCTGACATTTTTATATCGATTCTCTATCTTTTCGATGCTTGATACAACAAAATTTTTCCAGTATGAGAATTATAATCTGATGTCTCATGCAAGACCAGCCATCTATCTGGATTGTGTAGTTTGTGCTGTGCTAATAGCAGGGCTTCTTATTATATCGTCTGTACTATATCTGGAAGGAAGCAGTGATTATCAGGAGACACGTATACGAATAAAAAGAAAAGCTGCGAAAGCCCACAAGACGCTTCCTTCTATATGGAGACTGGAAGGCTATAAGTTATGGTTGGGATATAAGATGATATTTGTTATTTTTCTGTTGGTTGGATTTCAGGTGTACATTTATCAGAACAAATCTGTACGGTGGAGTGCAAATGAATATGCATACCAATATTATATCAGTCAGATTGAAGGTGTGGTTACACAGGAAAAGCTGGATTATATAGCCTCAGAGGAAGAATGGTACGAAAAACTTCACGAAGAAGAAGATTGGGTTGACCGGGACTACGCTGCAGGGAAGATAACTGAAAAAGAGTATAATGATAAATGGGATGAGATGAATAAGCAGCTTGCAAATGAGGAGAGTTTCTTTCGCTGTCTGGAATATGTGGATTATATTAAGCAGCAATGTGGAATCACGTCACAGGTTTCGGAAGCCGATCCTGCTGTACTGGAACGGATAGGATTTGTCTATGCCAGAGGCTGGAATATCCTTGCCGGAAGCAAAGACTATAAGGATGACGTGATGAATGCAGCGAAGGTAATCGTTGTACTGATGCTTACAACTGCATTTCTGTATCTGGAGGATTACAGATATAAGATCAATGGCATTATTGATATTACAGAGAATTACAGGAAACTTCATGTGATCAAGGCATTTCGGATGCTGCTTATTACTCTTGTTGTATACATGATCGTTTATCTGCCTGAACTTATGTGGGTGAAAAGAGAAATTGGGCTGGCAGGAGGAAAATATCTGGCACAGTCTCTTCCGTGTCTGGAACAGGTTGGCATATCAACCAGTATTACCGGATATTTCCTGCTGGTATCTGGAATTCGGTTGATCACGATTCTGGTACTGACTGTACTCTATGTTCTAGTTGGAAAGCTGATCAGGAGCACAAATGGTGCGATATTCTGTGCGGCAGCCGTTGTGCTTTTGCCATTGCTGCTGTACCTGTCAGGATTTACTGCAGCAAAGTATTATCCGTTGGTTCAGCTATTATCAGGCAATATGCTGCTTAGATAAATGAATATTTAAAGAGATTCCACTGTGACAGATGATAGATGTCCCCTTTTTATTGGACAATCAGTGAAAGAGGTGCATATCATCTGTTATAGTGGGATTTTTGTATGCTGTTACCAGCTCTTTCGTATCTCGTCAAATAGCCGCATGATATATAAAGTATGTTCATGTGGCATTTCCGGACATTCAGTCAGACCTTTTTCAAGTGCTCTCTTACAGGCGAGCACTTCATATTCGTAGCCGCTGATCTGGGCAGGACAGTTGATCGTCTGAACCAGTCGGCGGTCATTTTCATATATACGGAATGCCTCGTAATTATTGATATTGTCAACCTCGATGTAACCTTTTGTTCCGTAGATCACGCCGCGGCGGTCGGTGGCTGATTCCATAGTTGTGAACAGACCAGCGATCGCACCGTCCGGGTATGTCAGGTTGATAAATTCTGTTTTGTCTACGCCTGTTTCGTGTGGAGTCATCGTTGTGTGGATTGTTGATACGTTGTCGCCAAGCACCCAGGTCGCAAAGTTTAAGGTATATGGTGCAAGATCTAAGAGAGCACCTCCGGCAAGCTCCGGGCGAATCAGACGTTCTACCTGCATCAGGGAATAACCAAGATTTGCGGTCAGCCCTGTTATTTTTCCGATAACGTCGGAATCTATAATTTCTTTTAAAGTAAATGACATTGGCATATAGCGAACCCACATCGCTTCCGCCAGTAATATATTTTTCGCTTTTGCAAGCCGGATCATATCTTCGGCTTCTTTTGTATTTACGGCAAATGCTTTCTCACACAGAACAGCCCGGTTATAATTCAGACACAGCATCGTATGCTCTTTATGGTGGGAGTGTGGAGTTGCAACGTAGACAAGATCGATCCCGTCATCGGCAACCATTTCTTCATAAGAGCCATACCATTTGGATGCATGATAAGTATCTGCAAACTGTCTGGCTTTTTCTTCCGTTCTGCTTGCTACAGCATAGAGTTCCACATCTTCCATCTGGTTGACGGTTTCCGCCATTTTGCGGGCGATACCGCCTGCACCGAGGATGGCAAGGCGTAGTTTCCTGTTTTCTAATCTGGCGTGTGGGGTTGCCGTAGCATTTCTGTTGTCTGATTTATAAATTGGATCTGTTGTATGTTTTTTGTTGTCGGATATATTATCTGATTTTATCATTTTTTTGTTTCCTTTCTGGGTGGTTTGTGAAGCCATGGTATTTCTATATTTCCGGTTAAGATTCTATATGGCGCTGATGAAACGGAAGCTATTTGAATATTGCCGGGTTCATCATATGTGAGCAATTCTATGATTTTATGTAATTACTATAGAAGCTTTTGGGGATTTGTGCAAGCGCATCCCATCGTAATGATCATTATATCGTACTCGTTCAATGCATTCGAAAAATCGACCCTTGCAAGCAAGCGATTTTTCATCATTATATCATGTGCTTCGCACATTCTATGCATTCCGCAAAATCAGCATCCTTGCAAGCAAATAATTTTGCGTTCATTATATCATGATTCAATGTAACATTTTATGTATAGTTCAGAGAGTTGCTGGTAATACTGGAAATAGTAAGAAGATAAAACAAGTAATAGTTAGATCATGGAGGAATAAGGTTGGGGTAAGTCGGTCAGAGTCGTAAAAAAAATAAATGTACATAGGAGCAGCGGGAGGTGGAACGTTTGGGGAAAGACAGAGATGCGGAAGGCGGAATTTATAGTGCAGACAGCCGGATCGATAAAGACATAGATGCAAATATCTGCCGGGTAAAGTCGCTGTTTGCTGATTGGGGAGACATCGTGGAACGTCGGTTTACAGTAAAAAGAACCGGAATGGATGTGTATGCAGAAGATACCACCGGATCAGCAGATGAGACATCCGCTTCGGTAGGAGCAATCTATGTAGTGTACATTGATGGGTTATGTGACAATGGTCTGATCGAGGATACGATCATTAAGCCTGTGACCTGGGAGTGGCGGCATGAGCATGGCAGTTCCCTGTGGGAGGCAATGGATTCATTTGAGACACAATCGGCGGATATAAAGGCAGAAAATGACTTCAAAAATGTGATGTTTTCGATATTAAAAGGAGACACAGCGGTATTTGTATCGGATGCAGATCAGGCGTTTGTTGTGTCTTCCAAGAAGCTGCCGGTACGTGGGGTGGAAGAAAGTTCTACCGAGGGTGGAATGCGTGGTCCTAGGGATAGCTTTAATGAAAGTATCCGTACATCGACAGCCCTTATTCGGCGGAGAATTAAAGATACAAGATTAAAATTGATCCAGAATACGATCGGTGTTCGTTCCAGAACCGAGTATGGAATCATGTATATTGAGGATATTGCAGAGAAGAAGCTGGTTGAACAGGTGAAAGAACGGATGAATGAATATGAGATAGATGCCATATTTGACAGTGGCATGGCAGAACATCTGATGGAGAAGAAATGGTACCGACCGTTTCCGGTATTCCAGTCAACAACCAGACCGGATAAAGCGGCAGCAGCACTGGCAGATGGCAGGGTTGTAATTGTATTTGACAATTCGCCGGAGGTTCTGATCGCGCCGGCGACGATCAATACATTATTCCAGACTGCCGATGATTATTATAACCGTTGGCCGGTTGCAACTTTTGCCAGAATCATTCGTTATATAGCGGCATTTATCGCGGTGGGGTTGCCGGGCTTCTATATAGCTGTTACCTGTTATCACCGGGAGGTGATACCGGATAAGCTTCTCTATGCGATTGCAGTTGCAAGAAATCAGTTGTCTTTTCCAATCGTGTTAGAGGTTTTGATCATGGAGTTGTTGTTTGAATTGCTGCGGGAGGCAGGAATCCGTCTGCCGAGTCAGCTGGGAAATACGATCGGCGTTGTTGGTGGTCTGATCGTTGGACAGGCTGCGGTGGAAGCAGGGATTGTCAGTACCATCGTGGTGATCGTAGTTGCGCTGACAGCGATTGCTTCTTTTGCAATTCCAAATGAAGCTTTTGCGTCGGTGTTCCGTCTTTTAAAATTTCTAACTATACTGGCGGCTGCTTTTTTTGGACTGTATGGCTTCCTTCTGGTGATGCTTTTATTGATCTATCATCTTGCCGGTCTGAACAGCTTTGGTGTTCCGTACATGGCACCGGTCGTAACCTGTGGCTATGCAGAGGATGGAATGGAAGATTTTGTCATTCGTAAGCCAATCAAAAAAATTATCTTTCGACCGGCATGGGCGAACTATCGGGAGCGCAGACGGCTTCGTAAAAAGTAATGATGAATGGGTGTGAATTAATATATGGATTATAGAAATGTGACGTTTCGGCAGCTTTTTATAACGGGAACTTGCCTGATTTTCCCGATTACTTTCTGGAATATGGTACAGATTATGACGGATTTTTCCAAAAACAACGGTATTTTATCACTTTTTTTGATGCTAATACTTGCTCTGGTTTATGTGGTGCTACTACATCTTGCGCTTTCCGGTGTAGTGAAATTGTCAGATCCGGCTAAAGAAAAGACAGAGATAACGGGTACAAAAGTATGGAATAATAAGAAAAAAGTGACTATTGCATCTATTTATGTGATCAGATATGTAATTCGAGTCTTTTTTCTGCTTTATTTCTTTGTACAGGGGAGCCGGATCCTGATGCTGCCGGATTATGCAAGTGCGGTTTTGGTTGTTCCGGTATTACTGGCACTTTTCTATATGGCAGGAAAGGGGTTGCGTGGTTATATCGGATTTGCGGAAGCAAGTGTGATTGGAATCGGGATCACATTGGTGCTGTTTATTATTTGTGGATTCTGGAATGCAGATTTTTCTCGACTAAAAGAATATGTAGAATTCCAGATGCAGGCATCTGTATGTAACACGATATGTCAGGTTCTGATAAAAGGATATCTGTTAATTGTAGGATTATCTATGCTGGAATTTGTCATGTATCTCTATCTGAGAGTAGAGAAACGAAGACGAGGGATGCTGGTGTGGACAGTATCTGTTCCGGTTGTGTTAGCCATTGTTGCTTCCTGTTTCGTGATATCGTTGCTTGGCTTGCAAGGTAAAACAATGACTTCAAAGGGAATACTAAATGTTGTGGGTGCGATGATGTTCCCCGGAGGTGCAAATGCGAGACTCGGTTTACTCGCCTGTTATCTGCTTGTCATCTTCGGGCTCTTGCTGCTGGCAATCCACATTGTGTTTGTTTGTCAGTTTGTGGATGAAATCTGGAAGATCATCTGTGTATGGAGAAAGAGCGGCGGGATGAGAGCAGCCGGGAATGATAAGAGTACAGAGTTACATGGACATGATTCTGATAATGCAATGGATAAAAAAGTGATGGAAGAAAAAAGAAGCCTGTGGATAAGAAGCGGCTGTGTGGTTGTTTTGTTTCTGCTGTTTCTATGGATGGGCCGGTTCCTTGTAGAACGGGATGCCGGCCGGGCTTTTATGAGCTACATTGCCGCCGTTGATATTCCATTGTCGGTTCTTGTACCGGCATTTGCAGGACGGAAACGGACGAATCCGGGGAAGCTTGCAAAGATGGCTGCAGAAGTGATCGGTGGAGTTCTGATCGCCTGTATGTTGTCCGGATGCATGGACAGATCCATTGAAGCGGTAGACTATCTCCGTGTGGTTATGATCTCTGAGACAGAAGGGGGCTACGAGTACACATTTGTTACAGACAGTCTGGAGGGAGCGGAGTCAGCAGCCGAATCGGAGGAGCGGGAGTATCCGGTTGTTGCGGAGAGCCTGCAGCAGGCACGGACTGAATATGATCAGGCGCATGACCGGAGCCTTGATCTGAGCCATGTTGAATATATCGTGGTGGATTCCGAAGAAACCCTGCGACAGATGTATCCGGAGCTGATAAAAGAATTTGTAACGAATTATGTAGAAGTAATCTGCACCGATTCGCTTTATCAGGGTGAAGCTTCCGGCAGCATCCGGAAATATATCGCAATGCATTACAAAGGAGAGTGCCTGGCGACACTGGGGGAGTAGACATTCGTTTAAAGTGTTAGATTTTGATAAAGAAAAATGGAGGTTATGGAAATGGGTAGAGCAGTGAGAGCGGCAGTTGCCGGAATCCTCATCGGTTTATTTTGTGGAACATTATATGTGGAAATGGGAGCACTGAAAAGATTATACAGCGCGAAAAACAGCGTTGAGCAGGTGATGAATCTGGTTGAGTATGCGGAGGGAGATGAAGATATAGCCTATGATAGTACCGAGGAAAATTATGCCGGAATAACCGGTGACAAAACTTCACAGACAGATGGTAAGAATGGCAGATCGAACCAGATGGTAAATGGTCAGGATACTTTGGATGGACAGGATACAGAACTGTCAAATAATATACAGACCGCATTTCGTATTCTGGATGGCACAACATTAAATGCATACGAAACACAGAAGCAGTTACAGGAGTTGGAAGCGGTGTATGATGATATAGCAAGAGATACAAGTGAGAAGAAGACCGACGGAGAAAACGATTATAATATAGAGTCCGGCAAAACAAAAACGGAGCTTGTGGAGAGCAAGATAAGTGCTCAGAATAAAACATCAGATGTTATCCGGATTCGAATAAGATATGAAGGAAATGAGAATTTATCGGACAAGCAATTGGATGAATTTACTTCATATGTTGAGCAAGCGGTACTTTATGGTATAGCCGAGAAGCTTGGCGCAGACTATAACGATCAGGAGAAAAGCATTGTGCGTAAGAATCTGATCCTGAGCAAAGAATATATCGATGCCTGTGCAGAGGAAAGTGCGGAGGAATATGGCATCCCGGTTACTGCCTGGTCCGCCTTTGAATATCTGAACCTTCCGGTAGCAACCTTGAATGACGCTGCTTATCCGGCCGGATATTATGAGACCTTGTGTGTGACGTTGAAATGATTATGACGGTTTTTTCTATCCACCCCTAAATCCCCGGAATCCTTGAATTATACAGGTGGTTGTGGTATGATATGAGATATTTTGATTATATAGTTCAAAGGAGCTCAAGGGAATATGGCTAAGAAAAAACTGGTAGTTATTTTTGGAGGAAGATCATCGGAACATGAAGTTTCATGCATTTCAGTTCAGACAGTTGCCAAAGCGGTGGATACGGACAAATATGATATGACACTGATCGGAATCACAAAGGACGGCAAATGGCTGAAAGCTGACAGCATTGAGAGTATTGCTGACGGAAGCTGGTACGACAGTCAGGTTCGTGCTGTGATTTCACCGGATTCTGCAAAAGAGATTATCATAAAAGATGGCGACAGAATCTATGCGGAGCCTGTAGATGTTATTTTCCCTGTTTTGCATGGTTTATATGGAGAAGACGGTACGATTCAGGGATTGTTTGAGATGGCGGACATTCCATACGTGGGCTGCGGTGTATTTGCATCGGCTGCTGCAATGGACAAATTCCATACAAAGATCATTGCTGATCATATCCATGTAACACAGGCAAAATTCGTTCCTGTAGTAGAAGATGATTTTGATGATCTGGATGTTGCGATGGATCGGGTAGAGAGCGAGTTGAACTATCCAGTATTTGTAAAACCATCATCCGCGGGTTCATCAAAGGGTGTTACAAAGGCGCATGACAGAGCTGAGTTAGAAGCTGGTCTGCATGAAGCACTCAACCATGATTCCAAGATTCTTGTTGAGGAGACGATTGTCGGTAGAGAGTTGGAATGTGGCGTACTCGGATATGGCAATCATACAAAGGCATCCGGTGTTGGAGAGATCCTTGCTGCCGCAAATGCAGATTTCTATGATTTTGATGCAAAATACAATAATGCAGATTCCAAGACGATCATCGGGGCAGATATACCGGAAGAAGCTGAGGACGAGATTCGTGCAGAAGCAATTCGTATCTTTAATGCGATTGACGGTTTTGGACTTGCCCGTGTGGATTTCTTCCTTGAGAAGGACACCAATCGTGTAATATTTAATGAAGTAAATACATTGCCGGGATTTACATCGATCAGTATGTATCCGATGCTGTGGGATGCAGAGGGATATGACATTAAGACCCTTGTAAATACCTTAATTGAGATGGCATTTGAAAGATAATTTATGACGACGAGAGATATAAAGATAAAAGTAACGGGTGTACAGAGTGTTGCCGGAGCGGATGATGAGCCGGAGGTTCTGGAGCTTGAGACGCGGGGAACATACTCTGAGAAAAACGGAAACCGTTATATCAAATATGACGAGTTCATTGAAGATGTGGAAGAACCGGTGAAGAATCTTCTGCGGTTCGATGAGCATGCGCTCCAGCTGACGAAACGTGGCAGCGTGAACACGGTTATGTTATTTGACCGGGAGAAGAACAGCTCGGTGCATTATGCAACTCCGGTTGGACCGATCTGTATGAATATCTGTACTGAGGAATATCATATGGAGCAGTCCGAGAAGGGGATTCGGATCGATATTCGTTACTGTATTGATTTTAACAATGATTATATTACGGATTGCAGTCTGAATGTGACTGCGGACTACGAAGGGGTATAAATATATATGGGTAGTGAGAAATCCTTCGATAGCTTTCTGGGGATTGAAACGATCGCGGAGACAGCATTTGGAGATATGGATGTATGTCTTCCGGTGAACGAAGAAGATAATAATTATGAGGTTACATATTATAATGATCTGGTGACGATGTTCGATGAGATCAGCATGGAGCCTGAAGATACGCTTGTGGATTTTGGCTGTGGACTTGGCAGAGTGCTTTTTTACTGTAATTCCAGACATTACTGCCGGACGGTTGGAATCGAGAACAATGCCAGGGTCTATGACAGACTTCTGACAAATGCCGCAAGCTATCAGAGCAAATTCCTTGATCAGGAGGAAAGGATGCAGTTCCTGAATGTGGAGGCAGAGGCATATGAGGTCGGAGATGAAGACAATTATTTCTATTTCTTCAATCCATTTTCCGGTGCAACCTTCAAGAAGGTACTGGATAATATCATCGCATCGGTTCGGAGACAGCCGAGAGATATTGAACTTTTGATTTACTATCCGACATTTGAATATCAGAAAGCAATCCGTGACTGCAACCTGTTCGTTTTAAAGAAGATGATCAAATTGTCCGGTTATGAAGAAGACCCGGATGAGAAGGTTCTGGTATATCATTTGTCACGATATTTTGTAGTGTAGAATAAATAAGGCGGTCTATCTGGCGGACTAGCTTTATATTGACTTGCTGCGATTCCTATTCAATGCACATGTCTGATTCGTAAATACTCCTGTGCCAACTCGTCCTTCGGACTCAAACAGGCACCCGTATTTACTGACAATGTGCATTTCATTACGGAATCTTCGCTAATGTCAATATAAAGCTAGTCCGTCAGATAGACCGCCTTATTAATTTCATACAAATCATAATCAGGATACAGGTGATTCCGATGATTCCCCACAGTATAGAGGGGGAGATCGCTATACCTCCGATCACATAGGAAGAAGCGTTTAAGATCATATGAAGGATCATGCCGGGGATCAGGGAACCTGACCATACGGCAAGACAGCCCAGAATGATTCCGGCCGGAACGCTGTAGCAGAACTGAACGACATTTCCATGATAACAGCCGAAACAGAATGCTGTGAACAGGATCGCACAGAGGGCGGCATGCTTCGTGTGAAATGCAGAGATAGACAGCTTCAGTGCCACTCCCCGGAAGGCGAATTCTTCTGCGATCGGTGCAAGGATAGCAACGGTACAGATGCGTATGATTCCATTGTTAATAGAAAAGGATCGCTGTACCTGTTCGTGATAGGAGGACAGCAGCTCCGGTCTGCAAATGTCGATCAGGCGAAGAATACAGGTTGTCAGGAATTGAAGACTGATACCAAGAATCAGGATCAGAAGAAAGATAACAAAAGCACGCAGGAAAGATTTTTCCTTTCCTGCGTGTTTTGTCTTGTCAGACAGCCTGCTACTCTGCGTATTGTCGGCCTGAGACTGTCCGAATATGGTTTCGTATTTCAGATACAGATATCCGAAAACGAAAATACAAAGAATATATGAAATACATGATGTGATACTGCCGACAGAATCAGTCTGACTGTCTGCAAGATCACAGATCCGGGTGCCTGCAAGATATACAATATTATGTATCAGTAATGTGGTAACCGGGATCAGACAGGTAATAACTAATTTTCTGAGGTCGACACGAGTATTTATCATGATTACTGGATCTTCTTTGCCCTTTCTTTCTCTTCCTTTGCCTTTGCTTTTCTTGCGGCTTTTTCTTCTTTGCTGAGTTTCATGCTGGCAGTTTCCTGCTCATAAGTCTGCTCGTATTTCTTCTGTTTTGCACGAAGCTTCTGACTGAATGATTTCTTTGCAGGTTCCGGTGCTTTCTTACCACGAACATTCTTAACGCTTGTGATGTAGATACCGCTGACCATAGCTTTAACTTCGCCACGGACAGGCATAATATCAAAGATTCCATCGTCGCAGATCAGATTGATGATCTGTGGGCCGATCTTGGCTTTAACGATAGGAAGCTTAGCTTTCTGGTAACGCTTTGGAGTTGATTCCAATACCTGCTTCGGAAGATTTGCATCTTTCATAGGCAGCATCTTTTTATCGATGACCAGCATCGTGACAGGCTGTGCAGCCTGAAGCATAGCTTCTTTCTGTGCGCTCTGCTTCTTCTGCAGGCGGTTTCCTACTATGTAAAGTACTACTAAGATTACAACTAATATTGCGATGACGATTAACATCCATCCCCACCAAGGCATAATAAGTTCCTCCTTATATTTCATTATTTGTCTGTGATTGCAAATTGTATATATTATGATTACTTTTGACCTTACCAATCAGGGAACGCTTCCGCTCGTTTCTGCGCTACATAACTTCGAGCTAAGCTCGAAAATACCTCGCTAAGATCTCAGTTACCCCTGCAGCGGTACTAAGATGCCGCTTCTGCGCCATCTAAGGACCGGCGGACTCAAATGTCCCTGTATTGGCAAGTCAAAGTAATCAAATATATATACAATTTGCAATTATATTATATTTCAATCATAGGCAGATTTTTTAACCGGGCTGCCTGAATCTTACCTGGGATTGCATCCAGAACCTCTTTACGTTCCTTCGGCTTCAATCCACGGATATCAACCGGCTCTAAGAATTCGATCACAACCTTGCTGCTGTGAAGAAAATTATGTTTATTTGCTTCCATACATTTGTCTGTTCCACAGATAGCAACCGGGATGATCAGACATCCGGCTTTCTGAGCGATCTTGAATGCACCGTCTTTAAATGGCAGCAGTTCGTCGCCCTTATTTCTTGTTCCCTCCGGGAAGATCATCATGGAGTGACCGGATTTGATGATATCAGCAGTCTGTAAAATCGTTTCCAGACCCTTTTTCAGATCGGTACGATCCAGATAGGTGCATCCGATATCATCCATGTATTTGTAAAGCAGAGGTATATCCTTGATATTGTCTTTGGACATGAAGCCAAGAGGCATATCGATTGCATTGTGACAGGATAAAATATCAAAATAGCTTCGATGATTACCAACGAACATGACCGGTTGGTCGGTAGGAATATTTTCCTTGCCAATAATTGTTCGTTTACATCCGGTTAAGAACATAACTGCTCCGAAAAATCCTTTTACCAGCTTCTGAGCCTTGATATAAGCTTTGTCCTGATCCTTTTTTGCAAGCTGCTTCAGATACAGATGATATGGAAAACAAAATATGATTCCAAGTACTGCAAACAGTACAGTAATAATGGTTCTCAAATATATCCTCCTGTTCTATCTGCCGTAGAGTTTTGCTGTCTCAAATAGACGTTCTTCTAATTTAGTATCCATGTCTTTATCCTCAAAGCGCCAAGCCCAGTTGCCTTCTCCTACACCCGGAGTATTCAGACGAGCCCATGAATCTAATTTCAGGACATCCTGCATAGGAACAACAGCCATATTTGCAACAGAAGAGAAACATGCACGGATCATAACCCAGCAGATATCACTGGCATCTGTGCTGAAATAACGGCGAAGCTTGTCCTTGGATGCTTCGTATGCTTTCTGATACCAGCCTAGTGTTGTGTCGTTGTCATGTGTTCCTGTGTAGCATACGCAGTTTCTTGTATAATTATGTGGAAGGAAATCATTTTCTTCCGGATTTTCAAATGCAAACTGTAGGATCTTCATGCCCGGCAGATTGAATTTGTCACGCAATTCGATAACAGAATCGTCGATCTCACCCAGGTCCTCAGCGATGATCGGAAGGTCATAGCCAAGATTTGCCTGTAACTGTGTGAAGAAGTTGATACCGGGAGCGGGCTTCCATTCTCCGTTGATGGCGGTTTCTTCGCCATAAGGTACAGCCCAGTACCGGTCAAATCCTCTGAAATGGTCAATCCTTAAGAAATCTGTCAGAGTGAGCTGGTATTTGATTCGCTCGATCCACCATTCATAACCGGTAGCGGTATGCTTTGGCCAGTTATACAGTGGGTTGCCCCACAACTGTCCGGTCTCTGAGAAATAATCAGGTGGTACACCGGCAACCTCTGTTGGGTATCCCTTTGAATCCAGCATGAAAAGCTCCTGATGGCTCCATACATCGGCACTGTCCCATGCAAGGAAGATCGGAGCATCACCTACGATGCTGATGTTCTTTTCATTTGCGTATTCCTTGATCGCCATCCACTGTGTATGGAATAAGAACTGGATGAAATCATAGTAACCGATCTCATTTGCAAGCTTCTTTTCCCATGTGGTACGCTGTCTTTTGGTAGGTGCTTTCAGGGAATCTTCCCACATATACCAAGGCATTCCTTCATGGAAATCCTTACCTGCCATAAACAGGGAGTAGTCAGCGAGCCAGGAGGAATCCTTTTTAAAAGAAGCAAATGCTGCCATCTGTTCCTCGTCTGTTGATAATCCGTCCTCGTAGTCAGGATCAGTAAAACGTTCGTAAGCGAGCTTTAACAGCTTTGTCTTAAATGTGATCAAGGTTCCGTAATCGATGTGAACGGGATCCCATTCCGGCATATCGGTAAAATCATCTTCTGACAGAAGCTTGTATTCTTTTAATGCATCAAGGTCAATAATTAACGGCTGACCGGCAAATGCGGAGAATGGCTGATATGGTGAATCACCAAATCCGGTATGCCCAAGTGGAAGCACCTGCCACAGATTCAAGCCCGAATTTGCCAGAAAGTCTATAAACCGGTATGCACCTTTGCCGAGATCACCAATTCCGTAAGGACTTGGAAATGAAGTCGGATGTGCCAGAATACCAGCGTATTTCTTTGGCTTTTTTTCATGGTTGTTTTCTAACATGTTTATCCTCTTTTCCTATTATTATATAGACGTTTTTGGTCTGGTCAGATATATCTGTCTGCCCGAACATCATAAAACCTCATTTTTCCTTGAAAAATCAAGGCGGTGTGGAAAAAACACCGTACGTTTTATTATACATAAAACGAATTATTCTTACAAGCCTGAAATTGGGAGAAGTCGCAGTCCGTCTGCCCGCCTCTGTCAGTCTCCTTGGCTGGTATGGGTGGCTGGCATGGGCAGTTGGTCTCCCCACTATAATATGGCATCAGCGAGAATTTCGTCGTGAGATGCACATTGCCAGTAAATACGGGTGCTTGTTTGAGCCGAAGGCGAGTTAGCACAGGAGTATTTACGAATCAGGCATGTGCAACGAACAGAAATCGCAGCAAGCCATTTATAGTGGGGAGGCCAACTGCCCATGCCAGCCACCCATACCAGCCAAGGAGACTGACAGAGACGGACGGGCAGGTTGTGTTAGTTTTATAAAGTTTTGTTTATGATCTTCATAAATACATCAGAAAATAA